>ERZ1740070.6-NODE-6-length-235506-cov-10.402479_pt1 | contig 235506 bp, 216 predicted proteins | sample MGYA00581734_ERZ1740070 | MGnify/ENA primary metagenome ERZ1740070 (study PRJEB43018, sample SAMN04849744) | marine metagenome | isolation source: floating plastic debris | place: Pacific Ocean | collected 2008-09-01 | study: EMG produced TPA metagenomics assembly... | reverse complement strand
CGCGGCTTGCTGCGCGTTTTCTGACAGATCCCCTGGCACTTCGGCGCGCGGCGTACCTTCGATGATCTGGACCTCGCCAGCCTCATCATAGCCAACTTCAAAGCCCTCACGCGTCGTCATAGATCACCTCAAGCGACGCCCTTGGTTTTGCATTCTTGCCACGCATATCCACGTCTGTCGCAGGAACCAGTTCGTAGTCGGCACCGGTATCCTTGCTGTCGAACAGGCCCAACAGACCGTCCTGATCCAGCGGCTTGGGGCGGACCGGCGGCGCGACGCCGACAGCACTGGCCAGCCCTTCAAACATCTCACCCCATTGGCTTTCATGGGTGCCAACGATCTGATAATTCGCGGATTTCTTCCTCAGGTCGTCATCCTGCGGGATTGCAGCAAGGACAGGAATGTCAACTGCCTCGGCGAAAGCTTGGGCTTCTCCGGTGCCGTCATCTTTGTTGATGACAAGTCCGGCGACCCCAACATTACCACCAAGTTTTCTGAAGTATTCGACTGCTGAGCAGACATTGTTAGCAACATAAAGCGATTGCAGGTCATTTGATCCCACCAGAATAACTTTCTGGGCCATGTCACGGGCAATGGGCAGGCCGAAACCGCCACAGACCACGTCACCAAGGAAATCCAGCAGGACATAGTCAAAGTCCCAGTCATGGAAGCCCAGTTTTTCAAGAAGTTCGAACCCGTGGATAATCCCGCGGCCACCGCAGCCGCGGCCCACTTCGGGTCCGCCAAGTTCCATTGCAAAGACGCCGCCGCGCTTGAAGCACACGTCGCCAATTTGCACCTCTTCCCCCGCGATCTTTTTCTTCGCCGAGGTTTCGATAATTGTGGGGCAGGCCTTGCCGCCGAACAACAGGCTGGTCGTGTCTGATTTCGGATCGCACCCGATCAGCAGCACGCGCTTGCCCATCTCGGCCATCATGTGGCTGAGGTTCGCAAGGGTGAAGGATTTGCCAATCCCGCCTTTGCCGTAGATCGCGATAATCTGGGTCTTTGAGGTCGGCTCGCCTTGCGGCACCTCGAGGGTCGGCTCTTCCGCCGCCTCGGCCCGCAAACGCTGGTCGAAATCCTTCAGATTTGGAATTTCATCCTTCATGCGGTTCCCCAGTTCAAAATCATTTTCAGGCAGGCCGGATCGGCGAATGCGGTCTGATAGGCCTGCGCTGCGGCCTTGGCGGGTTGCTGATGCGTAATCAGATCGGCCAGTTCGAGCGTTCCGGCCTCGACCAGAGCCTTGGTTGCGGTCATGTCATCAGGGGCCCATTCCGCGCTGATGCGGAACCGCGCCTCTTTCATGAAAGCAGGCGGAAAGGCGAATTGAAGCGGCGCTGTGTAAAAGCCGGCAAGGACGATTTCGCCACCCTTGGCCATACGCCCAACAAGATCGTTCAACAGGTCACCACGCCCTGACGCATCATAAATGGATTTGTAATCGCGCCGCTCATCAGCTTCGGGCGCAATGACCTGATAGCCATCTGCGCCTGACATGCGGATCGGATCAACCTCCCAAACGGTAGGCGCGGGCGCACCTGCAGCAATGGTCAAACGTGCAAGCAGGCGACCCAAGACGCCATGGCCGACAATCAGATCCGGTACAGCCTTGCCCTGACCTGCCATGGCATGACGCGCAGTGGCGGCCAAAGCGAGCAAAGCGCCTGCCGCACCCAAGCTGCGGTCAATCCGCGTAACGCGAGAGGCTTTTGTCACGACCGTTTCGGCAGCCCCGCCAAAAAGACCATGCGCCCCTTCGTAACAACTCGCACCCGGTACAAAGACATGCTCGCCTACGCGGTAGCCACTATCGACACCGGCTTCGACAACTTCGCCTGCGGCCTCGTAGCCGGGGATCAGGGGGTACCCCATCCCCGGAAATGGCGGCATCTCACCGGTCCAAAACAGTTTTTCGGTGCCCGTTGAAATGCCGGAATGCTTGATGGAAACGACAAGATCGTCCGCCTCGGGCGCTGTGATTCCCACACTATCCAGCGTCAACGCGCCGGGGGCATTCAGGATAACAGCCTTTGTTTCCAATGTCTTCTCCCATGTGTTGCAGCGAAGTTGAGACACAAACTGCGACACTCTGTCCTACCGTCAGTTTAGCTTTACGTGACCCTGTGTCAATTCATTTGGACACATAAAGTGTCAACTAGACTTTACACCACTCACAATGGAGGTAATGAAAGGTCGGCGTGGCTTTGGTCGTTGCAGGTCAACAAAACCCGCACGATCCAAAAACCCGGCAATCTCATCGGCAGAGCGGGCCTTGCCCGTGCGCATCGCCATGCAATAGAGCGCGAAATAGGCATCGCCTGCCCGCTCGGGCCGATCCCCACCCGTCATCGGCTCAGAGATCAAGACGGACCCACCATCTGGCAACGCGTCATAAACCGCGCGAAGCAGTGCGGTGACAGTTTCATCACTATGATCATAAAGTACACGCACCAAACTAATCAGATCAGCGCCTTGTGGCAGCGGATCGTCGCGAAAGGATCCCGGTGCGATGGTCACACGATCCGCCAGGCCCATGTTGTCAAATCGCGCCTGCGCCGTCGGCACAACAGCCGGCAGATCAAACAGGGTCATCTGCAAGGTAGGGTAAGCCGCAGCAACCGCGCCCAGAAACGCGCCGCTGCCGCCACCCACATCCATGATCCGGCGCACGCCCGCCATCGAGACGCTGGCAAGCGTGTCTTCGGCAACCAGCACCTGACTATCCGCCATCAATTGCGAATAGGTCGCGGTTACGTGGCTGTCCGTCGCGCCGTCTGCGCCAAAGACGTAGGGCCAGAATTCGGCCAGCTCTGTTTCCACCTCCCCCCGGAAGAAGGCGACGGGGTCAGCCAGATCAAGATAAAGCACATCATGATGCGCGATCATGCCAGCAAGACCCGGCACACCCGCCAGTGCCGCCCCGCGCGTCGTCAGGGCATAGCGTCCTGATTTGCGACGCTTCAAGATACCAATGGCGACAGCGCCGGACAGCAGGACATGCATGCGATCAAGCGGCGCATCAGCCTCTTGCGCCAAAGCATCAGCCGTCAATTCGTGCTGCAACAACATCTGTGGGATCTTGAATTCCACCAGCGCCTGCAAAATCTGGCTATGACAGAACCCTGCCACCAGACCGAACATCGCCTCACCTTCGGACCGTACGATCCGGCGCGTCAAAGGAAAGCGCGCGGCCCATTTCTGAAACCCGCGCGAGGCGACGAGTTTTGTCAGCCGGGATGCCGCACGTGGGCGGCTTTGCTTTGGTGCAGTCTGCACACCGGACAGATCGACATCTGTCACTATTCACCCGGAACGGTGGGTCTGCGGCGGGCACCGTCAGGGACCAGCTTATCAGCATAGGCGCGCACCATCTGCGCCAGCGCGGCCTCACCTGGACAAGCCGGGATGGACGATATCGCGCCACTGAGGATATCATCAAAGCGCTGAATCGCCCCTTGGACACCCAAAGATGCAACCGCATTCGGGCGACCGTGCAAATCGTCCTGCCCGGCTGGTTTACCCAATGTATCTTCATCACATAGCGCATCGCGCAGATCATCTGCGACCTGAAAAGCCTCGCCAATGCGCGCGCCCAATTCTTCCCAGGGCTCCGCATCCTGCCCGGCAGCAACTGCGCCCATCTGTGTGGCAGCAATGAACAAGGCACCGGTCTTGGCCTGATGATAGGCCGACAGATCAATCTGCTCTTCGCTTTCCCAGCCTTGGCCCGCGCAAATGCCAAAGGGCATACCGGTCCGGGTGCCAAGAATGTCAATCAGCGCCAGCGCCCGGTCCGGCGTGTCCGCCGCGGCCCGGCCAAGGATCTGGAACGCCATAACGATCAGGCTGTCGCCGGTCAGCACCGCCAAGGGCTCTGAATAGGCAAGGTGCAGTGCGGGTTTCCCGCGCCGCAGATCCGCATCATCAAAGCAGGGCAAATCATCATGGACGAGGCTCGCGCAATGGATCACCTCCAACGCCACACCAGCTGCATTGGTCAATGCCGGTCGGTCATCGCCGCAGGCCATCGCCACCGAAGTCAGGATCGTCGGCCTGATCCGTGCGCCACCGGGGGTCACCGCATACTCCAACGCCGCCGCCAATTTGGCTGGAGCCACGCCGCCCTGACCTTGCCGGATGGCATCCGCCATGGTCGCCTCAATCCGCTCTGCGATCTTCATGCGCGTCTCCTTCACAGGGGGCAGTTTGGCAAGTTCTGTTTAAGGTGTCAATTTTAGTTTACATGTGTAATTGTAAATCAAAAGGAGCAATCAAAAAGGATCAGGATGTCCACACCCTCTTCAAAGGTTGTGATCATCGGTGCCGGGATCGGCGGGCTGGCAGCAGCCCTGCGGCTAAGCCATCAGGGTTGCGATGTGACCGTGTTGGATATGCACGACAGCCCGGGCGGCAAGATGCGCACCATGCCGTCAGCTGCGGGGCCAGTGGATGCAGGTCCAACGGTACTGACCATGCGCCCGGTCTTTGAAGAATTGTTTGCAGATGTAGAAGAAACTCTGGCGGATCACCTGACCCTCAAACCCCTTGAAATACTGGCGCGGCATTATTGGGACGATGGCGCGTCTCTTGATCTGACCGCCGACAAAGATCAAAGCCGGGATAACATCGTCGACGCATTTGGCATCAAGGCGGCGGCAGAGTTCACCGCCTTCTCGGCCCGCGCAAAACGCCTGTTTGATGCGTTTGACGCGCCCATGATGCGCACGGCAGAACCCAACCAGATGGCCGTCACCAAAACGGTCCTGCGGCAACCCAGCCTGATCCCCGCAATGGCCCCGCATCGCACGATGGCGGGCCTGCTGAAATCATCCTTCAGTGACCCGCGCCTTGCGCAGTTATTCGGACGCTATGCGACATATGTGGGCGGGTCCCCTTATCAGTCGCCTGCGATTCTGTCGCTGATCTGGCAGGCAGAGGCGCGCGGGGTCTGGTCTGTCGAAGGCGGTATGCACCAGTTGGCCCAGGCGATCACTCAACTCGCCGCAAAGCGAGGCGCGGTCTTTCGGCACAATACCAAGGCCACACGGATCACGCGCCAAAACGGACGTGTCACAGGCGTCGAAACGCCGGGAGGGCATTTCGCGGCAGAGACGGTCCTGTTCAACGGTGATCCACGCGCCATAGCGACAGGTCTTTTGGGTGATGGCGTGAAGGATGCGGTGAAAACGCCATCCGTCGAACCGCGCAGCCTGTCCGCTTACGTTCACGCGTTTGCAGCGGCCCCCAGCGGCATCGACCTCGCTCACCACACCGTGTTCTTCGGTCATGATCCAAAGGCCGAATTCGCAGCCCTCGCCAAAGGTCAGATGCCGACCGATGCGACCCTGTACCTCTGCGCGCAAGACCACGGCACCGTCCCCCCGGACGTCAGTCAACGCTTTGAAATCATCATGAATGGCCCACCCATTCCGCGCGACCCAGACAAGGAAAAAGCCCCATGTCAGACACAGATTTTCGACCGGTTCCGCCAATTCGGGCTGCACTTCGATCCGATTCCGGGACCCGAGACGCTAACAACACCACAGGGTTTCGACGCGCTGTTTCCAGCGAGCCAAGGTTCCCTGTACGGGCGCACCCCGCATGGTCTGACAGCGGCGTTCAAGCGCCCGACGGCGCGGACGGCGATACCGGGCCTTTACCTTTGCGGGGGCGGGGCGCATCCGGGGGCGGGAGTGCCGATGGCGACGCTCTCCGGCCAGCACGCGGCCGCGGCGATTATGACGGACCTTGCTTCCACCTTGACGTCCCGCCAAACGGCTATGCTTGGTGGTATGTCGACGGGATCAGCAACTGCGGCACAAAAGCCGTCTCTGTCATCGGGTTCATAGGGTCGGTCTTTTCGCCTTGGTATGCGTGGTCGGGGCGCAAGGACCCTGCCAATCACTGCTGCATCAACGTCGCAACCTATGGCCCAGGCGGGCGGTTCACGATGACCGACCGCGGGCGAGCAGCGCTGAACACGACGCCCGACACATTCCAGGTTGGCCCATCATCAATGCACTGGACAGGGCGCGAGCTGATCATAGACATCAACGAAATCAGCAGCCCACCACTGATCAGTCGCGTGCGTGGCCAGATCACAGTCACCCCGCACGCCGTGACAAATGTCGAACTGCCACTCAAACCAGACGGCACCCATATCTGGCGGCCCTTCGCGCCTTCCTCTGACATAAAGGTCGAGCTTGAGGCCAAAGGCTGGCAATGGTCCGGCCACAGCTATTTTGACGCGAATTTCGGTACCCGTGCGCTGGAACAGGACTTCAGCTTCTGGACCTGGGGCCGGTATCCAACCAAGGCAGGGGCTACGTGCATTTATGACGCCGTACGGCGTGATGGAACGACACTCGACACCGCGATTGCGTTTGATGGCGATGGCAAAGCGCAGACCGTCGCTGCCCCGCCCCGCACCCGGTTTCGGCGGTCACTTTGGCAAGTGATGCGCGAAACACGTGCCGACCCCGGCACAACGCCCAAACAGGTGCTGAACATGCTGGATGCGCCATTCTACTCCCGCTCTGCCGTGCAAACCCAATTGGATGGCGAAACCGTCACCGGCGTGCATGAGGCGCTTGACCTCAATCGGTTCCGCTCACCTTTATTGAAGCCCATGCTCGCCGTACGGGTCCCCCGGCGGTCAGGTTGGCGCTTTTAGGCGGGCTCAAGGGCGCTGACCTGCGCCGGGAATCGCATTAACATTTGATCATTGTTAACCTGTCACGGGATGATCAATATGCGTGTTTTTCTTTTCCTTGCCATCAAGGCTCTTTCTATTACTCTTTCGCCTGCAGCGCTTTTCGCTCAAGAACCCACGGTGATCCAACCCTTTGAAGGCAGTGAAATCTCCGCACAATATGCGGCGGATTTTGATCAGATCACCATGCTTGTTGATGACGATATGTCTGATGACACATATACCCGTGTGTCGATCGAAGGCATCGCACGCGCAACGCTTGTAAATGGACCTCGCGGCAAGTCAGTATTGGAGATTTCGCGCAGCTTTGAAAACGCGCTGCAAGAAGCCGGGTTTGAACTCTTATTCGCGCGTCCTCTTCAGGCAACACCGTACCCAGACGGCGGGTCAGGATCCCGCTTTTGGGTCCGTGATCTGAAGGATGTTAACGGCAACCGCACATATGTATCTGTCGGAGAAGCGAATAACGCCGGAACAATACTGAATTACCTGCAAAGCGCATCCGGCTATTACCTGTCGGCCCGCCGCGAAACCCCGACAGAAGAAACGTATTTCGCGCTGACAATCTCGGCCGACCGAAATTACTACCGGATGGAAGAAGTCACCCGCGCGCTGATGGCAGATGATACCGTCACCATAAGCGAAGTTGGTGTCACCTCTGGCATGGACGCTGAAGGGAGGGCGGTGCTTTTTGGTGTGCAATTCGATGTGGGCAGCTCTGTCTTGCGCCCTTCTTCGACCGCATCGATTGAGATCATTGCAAATGTGCTGCGCGACAGGCCCGGCAATTTTTATGTTGTGGGTCACACCAGCGATACCGGGTCTTTCGAATTGAACATGCAACTATCGCAAGACCGCGCCGCTGCGATCATCGATGCACTTGGACGCGATTATGGGATCGACCCCGATCGCCTGCAGCCCATCGGGGTTGGCCCGGCGGCACCTCTCGCCTCAAATCAGAACGAAGCGGGACGACAGCTCAACCGGCGCGTCGAATTGGTCGAACGTCTGCAATAGCGACTTGCTACAAAGCCATGGCCGGTACGATGTGATTTTTGCCGTCGACGCCGTGATCGGCTATAATATACTGCGCCCGGCCCGCTGCCTTCGCACGATAGACAGCGTCGTCAGCAAGCTTGAATGCTTGCGCGCGCGTGGCAGCATCAGGCGACACGCCAACAGAGGTCGTGATCTGAATCGTTTTTCCATCGCCTGGATCAAATGCAAAACCAGTGCTGATCCGGTCGGCGATATGTGCAATGCAGCCGAGGTCAGCATCGTTCAGCAGGACCGCGAACTCTTCTCCACCAATACGCGCACAGAAGTCTGATTTACGAATAATCGCACGAAGATGTTGCGCCGTTTCAATCAGGCATCTGTCACCCACAGCATGCCCATACGCATCATTGACTGCCTTGAACCTGTCGATATCGACGATCAGCAATGTCTGACCTGATTGTAAATTCTCCGACGTATTGTCCATGAACCAACGGCGGTTGTGCAGACCGGTCAACAAATCTTGTGTCGCCTGCGAATAAAGCCGCTTTTGAAGAGAGTTCAAATGACCGATGAGCAGTAACGCAAACGTACACATCGGCAGAGCCGTAAAGCTGGCGTCGACAAAATTTTCCCAATAGGAGCTATGATCATTCAGACCATATTGGATCACATCGCGAATGTGGTTAAGCCCCCCGCAAATAAGCAAGAACACCAATAGCTTCAGCAAGAAATCTATCTTGCCAACAGGTGCTGTTATCCTAACAAAACGCTCCAACGGATGCTCCACTCACACAGCGTCCAGCGGTGCCATAAACATGTTAACGATTTGCTAATGCTTGTGCTTTGCACGACAGATCATTCGCCCAAAGTCATGATTTTTCCGCCGGCAGCATGCGCGTCTTCCGCATCGTGGGTGACCATCAAAACCGGCAGTTTTCGCACCTTTGCGCGATCAAAAACCATGTCTCGCACTTGCGCACGGCGCGCAGCATCAAGTCGCGAAAACGGCTCATCCAGCAGCAAACCGCAAGGTTCTGACAAAAGCATCCGCATCAGCGCGACCCGTGCTTTCTGTCCCCCCGACAAGGTTGCCGGGTCACGGTCTGCAAAGCCGCTCATCCCGATCTCATCCAGCGCGTCTTCGATCTTTTTGCGGCGTTCACTCAACGACCCGCCCGGCTGTAATCCAAATGCCAGATTGGCCCCAACGGACAGATGTGGAAATAGCAGATCATCCTGAAACAAGATGCCGACGCGCCGCTGATGCGGTGCAGCGTTTGTGACATTGTCACCATCAAGCCATACTTCACCTTCCGCAACAAAATTGGGCGAAAGGGTGCCCGTGATGAACGCCAGCAACGTTGATTTGCCTACCCCCGATGGGCCCATGATTGTCAGCACCTCACCCGGACCGACATCATCATGCACTGACAAAAGCGGGGCACCATCTTTCGAAATGGTCACATTGCGCAGGGAAAGACCTTTATCCATCGCGTAAACCCTTTCTGTTGCGCCAAACAATCGCAGGGACCAGCAAGGCAAGCGCAAATGGCACCAACGCCGCCCCGGTCTGCATGAGCCCGTAAACGCCAATGGCGCGCCTGTCCCCGCCTGAGGCCAGCGCCACTGCTTCGGTTGTCAGTGTCGCCACCCGTCCCCCGCCGATCAATAGCGTGGCAAGGTACTGCCCGACCGAGACAGCCAGACCAACCGCAAGTGCCGTCAAGATCGGGCGCAACAACATCGGTAACCGGACCCGCCACAGCACCCCATTTGGACTGGCCCGCAAGGCTGCCGCAATCGTCCCCATCCGTGTATCCCAAGCCCGAAACGGATCCGCCAGCGACAGAAAGACATAGGGCAACACAAAGACCAGATGCGCCAGCATTACCGGGAATCGCCCTTCATCGGCGCCGATGTTCAGCATCAATGTCTGCAGCCCCGGTAGGAATGCCGTCTGCGGCACCAACAGTGGCAGATAAAGTAACCAGACCGCCCGCGCACTGAAGGACAAGCCGTAACGATACTCTGCCTCAAGACAGCCAATGGTCAGGACCAGCGCCGCCAATGCGACGGTGATGGCAATCAATGCTGTCTCTGCCAGTGCCTCCAGGGTGCCGGGGCCGAAACGCATCCAGTTTCGCCATGTCAATTGATCTGGCAAGGCATCGGGGAATCCCCAGAAACCTGCAAATGACCAGATTGTCAGAACAACCATGCCAAGCAACACAGCAAGCGCCGATGCGGCCCCGGCAAGAAGCGCCAACTCGGCAACCAGCGGATCAAACCGGCCCCGCGCACCCGACGCGATCCAACGCTGGCCAAGACGACCAACAACAACTTCGCACAGTCTCCAGAAAACCAGCGCGCCAATGACCAGCCCCAGTTGCACCAACGCGCCTGCCGCACCCTCCAGCCGCATAGCAAGGTCAGGATCAGACATCCATTTAACGATCTGCACTGACAGCGATGGTGGTGTATTCGGGCCAAGGATCACGGCGACATCGACCACAGACATTGAATAGGCAAGAACCACATAAATGGGTGGTCTGATCTGTGCATAGACGCGTGGAAAGACCGTCTTCAGCCACCCGGTGACACGGCCATAGCCCAGCGCCTGCGAAATGGTGACACTACGCTGCGCGTCCGCCTGACCAAGGGCGGCCAACGTTATCAGCAACAGGAATGGCACCTCTTTTACGATCAATCCAGCGGTCATCGTCAGACCCCAGCTGTCCTGAACGATCAGTAGGTCCGGTGGCCTCTCCCACCCCGTCACTCCAGGTGAAAAGAGGCGTGCCAGCCAACCCGATGGAGCGATCAGAAACGCCAGACCAAAGGCTGCTGCGGCATGTGGTACTGACAGAAGCGGTGAAAGCAGCCGTTCCAAAAGACGAAACGGGCGCGTCCCGGACCACCCCGCCGTCACCAACATCACGATCAGAAGCGAAATCGACGTTGCAAGCAGTCCGGTGGAAATCGACAACAACATCGCACGCGGCAGACCTGCCCAGTCAAACAAATCGCGGAACGGATCAAGCGTGGGGCCGGTCAGGCCAGCCGCAGGTAAATGCCCGAAGGCCGGCAGGAATGTCCCCCACAGGCCTGCCGCAACAGGGCCCAGCATCGCCAGCAGCGTCAATGCTGGCAAAAACGGCAGGAAGCGGCGCTTGGTCATATGCAACCCGGCCCCGGATTTACTCCGGGGCCTCTACGTTCGGTTTCGTGGCGCAACCTTACTGCGCAACTCCATAGCGGGTCATCCAATCATCCGCGATACGGGTCATCCAGCTGGGATGCGGTTCAGCTTGCACAGTGCCCAGCTCTGCCGGGGACAGCGTTGCAACACCCAGATCCAATGCATCAAACAGAGCACGGTCTTCATCGCTCAGCGCATCCATGTCCAGCACGGTACCGTAGCCCAATATGTTGGGATCCTGCGCACGCGCCTGCGCCTCGGGCGACATCAGGAAGTTCGCCACGACCATTGCCGCCGCCTTTGATCCCGAGTTGTAAGGGACAGCCACAAAAGAAGCATTGCCGATCGTCCCTTTGTCCAAAACGAATGTGCGCACAGTCGGAGGCAGTTCGTTGTTGGCAATAGCTGTCGAGGCAGCACCGGGGCTGAACGAAATCGACAGATCAAGCTCGCCATCTGCAATCAGTGGGAACATTGCCGTTCCTGTCGCTGGATACGCCTTGCCTTCGCGCCACAAGTTTGGCGTCAACGCATCCAGATAGGCCCACAAAGATGCTGTGACCACATCATAGTTCTCGTCGGTTGCAGGGACAGCCAGCACGGATGGATCGGGCAGGATATCGACAAGAACCTGCTTGAGAAATGTTGTGCCCAGAAAGTCAGGCGGCTGCGGATAACTAAAGCGACCGGGATTCGCCTGCGTCCATTCCAACAACTCCTGCATCGAGCCCAGGCGATCTGGCATATCAGCCGTGTCATGGACAAAAACAACCTGTGCCATCGCCCACGGGCTTTCAAACCCCTCGGTCGGGACGGTGAAATCGGTCTGCACAGACTTGCCGTCGGTATCAACAATCGCCCAGTTTGGTAACTGCTCGGCATAAGGGCCAAACAGCAAATCGGCCTCTTTCATCGCGGCGAAATTTGCGCCGTTAATCCAGATCATATCGATAGCGCCGTCATCATTTTCGCCGGCCTGCTTTTCGGACAGCACACGGGTCACCGCATCGGCGGTATCAGTCAGCTTCACATGCTCAAGTGTCACGCCATAATCTTCGGCCACACGGTCACCAACCCAGGCTATGAAGTCATTGGTGGTCGTAGACCCACCCCAAGCGTTCCAGAACACGGTCTGGCCTTCAGCCTCTGTCGTGACGGCATCCCAGTTGGACGGATCGATATCGGCCAATGCAGGCACCGGGGCCAAGAGCGTGGCCAGAACGGCGAGATGTTTCATGGAAGTAGTCCCTTTATGTCGTGTAGATTTGTTTGGCGGCATAGATCCGCAGTGTTGCGGTGGCAAAGCAAAGTGTCCCAAAGACCCAAGCCAGCGGTGAAAAGTAATGCGGTAGCAGGCAAAGGATAACGAAGAAGACGATTGTCTCGGTCCCTTCCAGAATGCCGTTCGAGTAATATAACGACTTTTGTCCCTGTGCGTCCGTCTTGTGTCCATGCTTTTCAGCCAGAATTGCATAGCCCAGAAAGCTAGTTCCATTGAAATAGAACGACGTCAGCAGGTATGCCCCAGCCGCCCCGTTTGCGGTTGGATTGTAAATCACAAAAGCCATGGGGATCGCGCCGTAGAACAGAAAATCCACCGCGATATCCAGATAACCGCCAAAATCAGTCTTCTGCGTCGCCCGTGCCACGGCACCGTCCAGTCCGTCTGCCAAACGACTGGCCAAAAGCGGCAACAGCGCCCAGCCAGGTGCACCAAGTGCTATCAACAACGCCGCCAAAAGCCCCAGCACCAGCCCGATCAGCGTCACGCCATCCGCCGTGAAACCGCGTGCGGCCAGACCCTGCCCGATCTGATTCAAAGGAGGGTCAATGAGTTGGCGTGCGTGCCGGTCAAGCATTCATGAGCGTCCCCAAGTTCCCCGACCTTGTGGCGCAAGCATCGCATTCAAGCAATCAGCCTGACAAGAAAGTGAGAAACGTTAAAATGATTGACACAATCACGCCACGGCGATGCGCGGTCTGCCACTGGCCACGACCCGCATGGTCGCTTCGATGAACATCGACTGGCCTTCAACGTCAATCTCTTTGATATCCTGACTTTTTTGCAACCGGAACTCTTGCACACCTGCGGCACGGGCCTTGCCCGTGACCTGATCCGACAGCGCAGCCTCAAGCGCATTTAAGGCGGCATCACGGTCGGTGAATTTTTGCGGCCCGCTTGGTAAGTGCACATTAAATGTCCCGGCACCGGCACTTGTCACCGTCCCCGTGGCCTGCATCTGCACCTGCCCCACAACAGCGCCAATTGCATTGGCCACATCCGCATGGTCCGGCACTGTCATTGACGTACCCAGCCGCTTTCCAACAGCGCTGTAGTACGCACCCGCAGACGCGCCCAGCCCCACAACCGGCACGCCCAACGACAACTGGGTTCTGACGACCCCGGCATGCCCATCCAGCCCCGCCTTTGTAAGGGGGTGCCGGGCCAAGGCAACAGGATCATCCCATTCCACGTCATCCTCGGCAAAGCCAACCTGCAAAAGACAATCCACGGTTTGTGCCGTCAATTGATCAATAATCATCATTGCCATCATTTGCGCATCGGCAGCAAGGCGTTGCCCTGCACCACTGCGCCTGCGCGCAAACAGGGTTAGAACCTTTTTAGCGGCATCCTTGTCCCACGCGTCAAGCGTGCCGATCACATGTGACGCATCCGACGGCGTCACCCCCGCCAGCATCACCAAACCACGCGCGATCAATCTGTTCAAAGCGGGCTGTTCGACACGGGTCTGCACGGCATGCCCCAGGCGCAGCGGACCGTCAGACAAGCGTTTCGCAATCACCGCTTCACGAGCGTCCAGCCCCGTTGGTGACCCGTTCCAAAGTGGCACGACAAACTGCCCGCCATCTGGCGCCGGGATGTCTTGCGCCAAGGCGCGATCCAAAGTGCTATGCACCAATTCTGGAAACCGTGTCGCGGCCAACGCAATCGGCATCAAACGACGTGGCCCCAAATGCAGACCCGCCGCAAGCCCCTCTGTCACATGAACTTCGCTATCGCCACCCAAGCCAGTGGTACGCATCGCAACGGCCTCGACCATCGTGCGGAAAGGTCCAACACGCGCGCCTTGCGGATCAATCATCGGATGTCCATCGCGCAACAGACAGACATCAGTCGTCGTCCCGCCGATGTCGCTGATCAGGGCATTGGCCTGACCAGTCAACCACTGCGCCCCGGCAATTGAGGCGGCAGGACCGCTCAGGATCGTCTCAATCGGTTTTTCGCGGGCAATCGCCGCAGACACCAATGCCCCATCTCCACGAACGACCATCAAGCGGGCATCAATCCCACGCGCGGCCATATGCGCCTCGCACGCGCCAATCAGCCCCGCAATCATGCCAATCAGCCGGGCATTCAGCACCGCCGTTAACGCACGTTTTGGGCCACCCAAGGCTGCAGATAACTCATGTGAGCAGGTGACGGGAAGCCCCGTGATGCCACGGATCAAATCGCGGGCAACCAATTCATGAGCCGGATTTCGAGTGGCAAAGCTGGCCGCAACAGCAAAGGCCGTCACGCCGGGATCAAGCCCCGCCAGCGCCTGGCGCAAGCCATCGAGGTCAAGCGGTGCCACCTCTGCCCCGGCATGATCATGACAACCTGACAAGTGAATGACAGGATCGCCAGCCAATGCGTCATTCAGGCCGGCCCGGTCCAGTTCGGCCTGCTCAAACCCAATGAAAATCAGGGCAACCCGCCCGCCTTGCCCTTCGACAAGCGCGTTGGTCGCGAGTGTTGTCGACAATGATAGCATTGCAATTTCAGCCGGGCGTAATCCAGCATCTGCTATCACGGCATCAATCGCAGCCCCCACACCGCCAGCAAGGTCTGGTCGGGTGGTCAGCGCTTTGGCCTTGGCAACGACGGCGTCGGCGACATCATCGATAATAACCGCGTCGGTGTAGGTCCCGCCGGTATCCACGCCCAAAAGAAATGCCATATCTGCCCGCCGCTTGATCTCTTCGCTACAGCTAAGCGGTCCAGCCTGCCGCAATGCAACGATAATTCACCACTTTTCGGTCAAAAACCGGGCGCATTGCAATGTCACTCTTTACCTTGCATGTCACCTCACCCAATGTCTGGACGTCACGCGCGATGGAAAAAACACTCATGCTCAAAAAGACACTCGGCCAAGCTCATGAGAAATTGGTCTTCAACCGCCGCGTCCGCGTTCTTGTGGAACAGATCGGCGCGCTGCTGCCGGCCAACGCGCAAATGCTGGACGTGGGGACAGGTGATGGCCAGATCGCCAAGATGATCGGTGAGATGCAGGAAGGCACGCAAGTCGAAGGCATCGACATCATGAAGCGGCCGACAACCCATATTCCCGTGACGCTTTTTGACGGCGAAAAGATCCCCATGGCGGATAACAGTGTTGATGTGGTGACTTTTGTCGACGTGCTGCACCACACCGCCGACCCACAGATCCTGATATCAGAGGCGTCGCGTGTTGCGCGGCAGGCCGTGATCATCAAAGACCATCTGAGCGAGAACGCATTTGATCACGCCACCTTGCGTTTGATGGACTGGGTCGGCAACGCCCCGCATGGCGTCGTACTGCCTTACAATTATGCTTCACGCAAAGACTGGGATGGCTGGTTTGCCAATGCTGGTCTGGACACCGACCACTTTAACACCCATGTCCCGCTCTATCCTGCGCCAGTGCAATGGGCCTTCGGTCGGAAGCTGCACTTTATCGCGCGTCTGACCCCGGCAGTGGCCGAAAAATAATAAAGCGGCAGATCAGGTAGCTGATGACCGCAGCTGCACCCGCTGTCACGAGAAAGATCAACGTGTCTGTCAAAAAATGCCGGGTCACAAATCGGCTGGTGATTGTCGATACCACGGCGAGACTGGCAATCTGTGTGCCTGCATAGATCAGCATCGCAGATTTCCCCGTTTGGTTCGCACGGAAAGCGAATTTCTTTTGGGCGAGAAACGCGAGCGGAATGCAGATCAGATAAACCATCACACTTGTCGGCAGTGGGGGCGCTGATGCAAAGCGGATCAACGCCGCCGTGATCACTGCATATCCCAGGCTGAAACTACCACCCACCGCCAAAAAGCGCAGAAATGCCAGGATATGTGCGTTCCTCATCACTCGCGCAGGATCTCAAACAGAACTTGCCGATCACCAGACAGTGGAACGCGGCGCAGCCAGTCAACTTCTTCCTCCCCAGCAGCCAACGCGGTGGCAAACTCGCCAAAATAAGGGGCATTCGCACAAAGAAGGAAGTATTCGGCATCCACCGCAGACAGGTACACTCGCAACGGGGCAGCATCTAACCGGTAGGGTGTGACGCTGTTGGTCAGCGCAGCCGCGCTTGTGTGATATCCAGCCGAGACAGTGTTGTGATGCGTGGCCCACAAAACCGTTGGGGCAATATTGAAATGTGTCACCAGCACGCTGGGTGGAACCTCGTTCAACGCTTGCATCGCCTCGTATGTACGGCAGCTTGCCCCACCGGACGCCAACCCCTGTGGCTCAGGCAACAATGGCCGGACCAGCATGCCCAGCGTAGAAGGTGAGATAAAGATGACAGCCAGCAGTAGCCCGCCCAAAGCGTTCAGACTATCGCGCGTGCGCAGATACTGCGTAAGCTGATTTGCAAGAACATAGCCCACAACAATCGGAATGATTGACGCAGACAACGTTGTGGCACGCATCTGTGTCAGCATCATCCCAAAGCCAATCAGGCTGAGAAAGCCCAGACCCAACAGAGCGGTCCGCTGGTCCTGGGTCATGCCGTCATCGCGTCGGTTGTTGAGCAGTGTAAATCCAACCAATAATGGTGTCAGCGTCAGCGCAGGAAGAAACAAAAGCGTCGTTTCAGGGTATCTGAAAAAGTAATTGATGCCCGGCAAGGCCTCTCCGACGCCCTCTTTGATGAAATCCTGCATGTCCTGTGGCAGATCTCCGTAAGGCCCCGCCAAACAGGTCGCCAACAGCGACCAAGCCAGCACCATACCCAGCCCGGTCAAGGCAACGGTTGCGACCAGACGGGGCAGTGCCGCCGTGTCAGCGCGCCAAATTAGCATTGGCATGATACTGGCAATGACAGCCGTCCAGACCACAGACAGCATCGGAATGCTCAAGCGGTCGCACATGGGTTGCGCCCGCAAGCCCGGCGGTGTCTGCAAAACCCAAAACAGGGTGCTGCCCAGCGCAAGAGCCGCGCAAAAGGCAATCAAAAGCTGCCGCGCATGCGCCGTTTGCGCAAGCAGCACCCGCGCTAACATGATCGTCCCCACGCCAAAAACGAAGGGAACGGCTTCCAGGCCAACCGCCAACGAAAACGCCGCAGCAAGACCACCCATGACACCGGCAAAAACTGCACGACCCGGCCAAACAGCACAGACCGCCATCGTGGTCATCATCAGCATCTGCATGTTGTGATGGTCGATATTGCCCGGTGCGGAGTGCCACCCCCCTGTGACTGGCCACAAAACAAGACATATCGCAGACAAAGACGCAGCAAGCGGACCAAACAGCCGGTAAGTGCTGAAGGAGACAATGCCCAAGGCTATCAATTGAATCAGTGTGGGCCAGATGACAGCGCCTAAAAGCTCGGCCAAGGACATTGGAACAAGATAGGACAACGGAACAACAATCGCCGCAATGCCAACATCGATGAAGCGCGACCAATGCAGCGGCATACCTTCGGGTGGCAAAACCCGATATTGCACAACATCAAACCATCCCTGACCCGCGATAAAGTCGCGAACCGTGAGAAGACGCAGGATATCGTCATTCCCCTGTTTTTCAAAGACATCTCGTGCATTCAAGCCGGCAAAAACGGCTTGCCCGATCACAAACAGAACAGCACCCGCCAGCACCAAAAACAAAAAGGTTTTGCGGCTTGGCAGTTGTTTCGGTAAATGCATCAATGATCGACAAAGCCTCTTTTTGGACATGACGCGCTTAACACGCGCGATGACGCCCAGTATGGCCAAATTTGGGCATTTCATATGAACCATGCCGCTGTTGCGCAATCATCACGTGATGACCCACCTCCACCTCAGCACAGCCTGAATTACGCCCCATTCCACATCTATCACGCGCCGTGAAAACTCTAGAATTGAGCTTGTAACCGATGACCGAATTAACCATTTTGATGCCTTGCTTGAACGAGGCTGAGACGCTTGAAATCTGCATCACGAAGGCGATGAATTACCTCAAGCGCTCGGGCGTTGATGGTGAAGTTCTGATCGCTGATAACGGCTCGACCGATGGCAGTCAGGATATTGCCAAGCGGCTTGGCGCACGGGTCGTGGATGTGCCGGTCAAGGGTTACGGGGCCGCATTGGGTGCAGGCATTCAGTCGGCCAAGGGTCGCTTTATCATCATGGGCGACAGCGACGACTCGTACGATTTTTCGAACCTTGACCCATTTGTTGAACAATTGCGCGACGGGGCCGACCTTGTCATGGGGAACCGCTTCAAAGGGGGCATTGAAAAAGATGCGATGCCGCCCCTGCACCGCTATCTGGGCAATCCAGTCCTGTCAGCGGTCGGTCGCATCTTTTACCACACGCCCGTTGGGGATTTTCACTGCGGCCTACGAGGCTTTTCGCGCGAGGCGATACTTGGCCTGCATCTGAACACGCCGGGCATGGAATTTGCGTCCGAAATGGTCATCCGGGCCACGCTCTTTGACCTTGATATCCGTGAAGTACCCACAACGCTGAAGCCTGATGGCCGTTCGCGCCCACCACATTTGCGCAGTTGGCGCGATGGATGGCTACATCTGAAACTGCTTTTGACCTTCGCGCCCTATTGGCTTTTCTACTACCCCGGACTGGTGATGTTCTGGGTTGGTCTTGTCAGCTTCCTTGCGTTGATGCTGGGGCCAGTCATCATTGGTGGGATCACCTTTGATGTGGCAACCATGATCTTGTCGGGCGCCTTGTTGCTAACCGGGTTCCAGATGGTATGCTTTTACGTGCTGTCACGCGTCTTTGCCGTTCGATTCAATCTTCTTCCTACATCGCGGCGGTTTGACCGGTTAAGGGCAAAGATCACCGTGGACAACGCCTGTGTCCTTGGTGGGATTCTCCTCTTGATCGCCATGATCGCGACACTGGCTGGCGTCTTTAGCTGGGGGGCCACTGGATTTGGCGACCTTGACGCACGCAGCATTGTGCGGCCGACAACACTGGCCGTCGTATGCGCATCACTGGGCGTTCAAAGCATCACGACAGGGTTTTTGGCCTCAATGCTGCAGCAGCAGATCCGACCTGATCCGAAATAGGGGCTATTGCAGCCTATGGCACCATGGCCAATAGTCTGGCTATGGATATGCTCTCTCAAGCCATCATAGACCGGCGCGATGATCTCATCGCGCTAACCCAGGACCTGATCCGCATCCCAACGCTGAATCCACCAGGCGTGGATTATCGTGCGATTTGTGAATACCTGGACACCCGCTTGCGCAAATCGGGCTTTGCGACAGAACTGATCCGCGCCCATGGCACACCCGGTGACAGTGACAAATATCCGCGCTGGAACATCGTTGCACGAAGGCAAGGCGCCTATCCCGGCGATTGCGTTCACTTCAACAGCCATATCGACGTGGTTGAAGTCGGCGCAGGCTGGACCAAAGATCCATTCGGCGGCGAACTGGAAGACGGCAAAATCTATGGCCGTGGTGCCTGCGATATGAAAGGCGGACTTGCCGCCAGTATCATCGCGGCTGAGGCCTTTATTGCGACTTGTCCTGATTATGCCGGTGCCATTGAAATCTCTGGCACAGCAGACGAGGAATCCGGTGGCTATGGCGGCGTCGCTTATCTGGCCGAGCAAGGCTATTTCAATCCTGACCGCGTACAGCATGTGATCATCCCCGAACCGCTGAACAAGGACCGTGTCTGCCTGGGCCATCGTGGCGGTTGGTGGGCCGAGATCGAGACATTTGGCGAAATCGCCCATGGCTCTATGCCTTTCCTTGGTGACTGCGCGGTCCGGCACATGGGTGCGGTGCTGACCGAATTCGAAGACAAACTTTACCCTGCCATGGCCGCCCGTACGACCGACATGCCCGTTGTGCCCGAAGGCGCGCGGTCATCCACGATGAACATCAATTCCGTCCATGGTGGGCAACCCGAACAAGCAGAAGACTATACCGGATTGCCCGCCCATTGCGTCCCCGACAGTTGTCGGATCGTCATCGACCGGCGGTTTCTGGCGGAAGAAAACATCGACGATGTGCGAGGCGAAGTGACCAAACTGCTTGAAGATCTCAAAGCCAGCCGCGATCGGTTCGACTATGACCTGCGCGAAATCAACGTCGTTCTACCCAGTATGACAGACCGCGACGCCCCCGTAGTCCAGACAGTCGCTGCACAGATTGAGGCCGTCCTCGGCAAACCCGCCGAATTCGTCGCCTCCCCCGGGACCTATGATCAAAAACACATCGACCGGATCGGCAAGCTCAAGAACTGCATCGCATATGGGCCGGGTATTTTGGAACTGGCGCACAAGCCGGATGAATATGTCGGCGTGGAAGATATGATCGACAGCGCCAAGGTGATGGCGGGGGCGCTGGTGGATATCTTGCTGGAGTAAGCCAATTGCAGATCGAAAAAACATATGTCTGAAGCACCAATAAAAGGCTGGAATCATACACCTGATGTCCCACTTCAAGTCTCACCGCTCTTTCAGTGGCCACTCAGGCCGTTGGAGGTGTTGAAATGGATTTGGCAGTCCTGGTTTCTTATCTCTGAACGGTTGATCATCGTCGGCATCGCTTGCGCCTCGTACTATTGGTTCCAACCGCCGCTGGCAGAAATGCAGATGCTAGAGATTGGCTGGGTCTCACAACTATATGTCCGCAACCTTGCCTTGATGACGGCTGTTGCAGGTGGCTTGCACCTTTACTTCTACACATTCACCAAACAGGGGCAGCGCCTGAGATTCGATCCACGCCCGCTAATGAAGAACGGCAAACAATTCACGCTTGGCGGGCAAATTCGGGACAATATGTTCTGGACATTGGTCAGCGGTGTAACTGTCTGGACCGCCTATGAAGTTCTGATGTTTTGGGCAATGGCCAACGGCTATGCCCCAATGCTGACGTGGGCAGCCAACCCCGTTTGGTTTGTCGCGCTTTTCTTTCTGATCCCGATTTGGGAAAGCTTTTACTTTTATTGGATTCATCGGCTATTGCATGTGCCGTTTTTCTATAAACACGTGCATGCCCTGCACCACCGGAACATCAATGTTGGTCCTTGGTCTGGCCTGTCGATGCACCCTATTGAACATGTAATCTTTCTGGGATCGGTCCTGATTCATTGGTTTGTTGCCGCACATCCAGTCCATATCCTGTATCACCTGCAATATTACACTCTAACGGCCGCAACGACCCACACAGGGTTTGAAGGGCTGCTGGTCAAGGACCAAAACAGGCTTCGACTCGGAACGTTCCATCATCAAATGCACCACCGGTATTTTGAGTGTAATTACGGGTCGCTCGAAATTCCGTGGGACAAGCTGTTCGGGTCATTTCACGATGGAACAGAGGTCGCGAATGCGCGGATCAAAGAACGGCGAAGCCGAATGTCTGCAAAGTAATCCAAAAGCAGCGTCATGTCGCAGCATCATCGACCGCAACATTATCAATCAACCTGACCCCAGCGAGCCACGCCGCCGCAAACAACCGCGCCTCTGGCTTCGCACGATCCAATAGCGACAAATCCCCGCCATCGCGCAACTCAAGATAGTCGATCTCATTAAACCCTGCTGCCATAACCCGTGCCTTCGCGTCCTCAATGATCTCGCTCATGACCGCCCCGCCCTGCAACTGCGCCCGCATATCCTCCATCACCTCGGCCAGTACTGGTGCCTTGATCCGCGACCGGTCCGATAGCAGAAGGTTCCGCGATGACATGGCCAGCCCGTCTTCCTCGCGGATGGTCGGGCAGCCCACGACCTCAACCGGCAAATCAAGATCAGCCGCCATCCGACGTACGATCTGCAATTGCTGGTAATCCTTTTCTCCAAAGAAAGCGAAGTCGGCAGATGTCTGGATGAACAGTTTTGACACAACCGTCGCCACGCCATCGAAATGGCCCGGGCGGCTTTCCCCGCAAAGCATATCCGTCAAACCCGACACAGACACGGTTGTCGCGAACCCGTCAGGGTAAATCTGATCCGGCTCCGGCACGTAGATCAGATCAACGCCAATGCTTTCCAACTTGCGCGCATCTTCCTCCTCGGTCCGGGGATAGTTCTTGAGGTCATCTGGGTCATTGAACTGCTTGGGGTTCACAAAGATCGTGACAATCACCCGGTCGCATTTCGCCCGCGCCGCACGGGCAAGCGACAGATGTCCTTGATGCAACGCACCCATGGTGGGGACGACACCAATGGTCTCAGCCGCGTTGCGCCATTCCGCCGTCCGGGCCCGCAGCCCGGACAAGCTCCGCTCAATCGGTGCAATCATTTCTTGGGGGCCTCATCCGCAAAAACATGCTCTTTCGCCGGGAACTTCCGCGCGCGAACGTCAGCGGCATAGGCCGCAATCGCCGCCGCACCATCATCGCCCAGATGCGCATAGCGTTTCACGAACTTCGCCTTAAAGGCCGTGAATAATCCCAGCATGTCATCAACAACAAGTATCTGGCCATCACACCCCGCACTTGCCCCAATTCCAATTGTGGGGATCGGGACGCGGGCCGTAATCTCATCGGCCAAACTTTCCGGCACCTTTTCCAGCACAACAACAAAGGCACCCGCCGCCGCGACGGCATCAGCATCGGCCAAAGCCGCATCGCGCGCATCCCCGCGCCCCTGCACCTTGTAACCACCCAATGTGTTGATCGACTGCGGCGTCAGCCCGATATGCGCCATCACCGGAATGCCGCGGGCCACCAGAAACGCAATCGTCTCGGCCATTTCAACACCGCCCTCAAGTTTTACAGCCCCGGCATGCGTTTCAGCCATCAGCCGCGCGGCATTCAGAAACGCCTGTTCCTTGCTCTCTTCGTAAGAGCCGAACGGCATATCAATCACCATCATGGCGCTTGTCAGTCCGCGCGCGACTGCCTGCCCGTGCAGGATCATCATGTCCATCGTCACCCCAAGGGTCGATGGCAGTCCGTGCAGCACCATGCCCACACTGTCGCCGACCAGCACAAAGTCACAATGCGCATCCATCATCTGCGCCATAGGCGTGGTATAGGCAGTCAGACTGACCAGCGGCGTGCCCCCTTTGGCGGCACGGATATCATCTGGCAATGGCGCACGTTTCTTCGCGGTGGCACTCATGTCGTTCCCTCTTTGGCTGCCAGCCAGATATCAGGCACCGTCGCCGCTTTCTACCCACGCATTGTGCAGTTGGACCCAACGGAAAGGGATCATCGCAACGCGTCTTTCACGGCACGGCGATAGGTGCGACCAACGGGCAACGCGCGTCCGTCATGCAGCACGATAACCGGCGCGCCATCGCGGTACCGATAGGCCGCTATTGCATCACGCGCCACCCACCATGATCGGTGACACCGAACACCATAATCGCCCAGATCACGCGCAGCGTCATGCAAGGTGGTTCTGATCAGCGTTTCGCCAAACTCCGTTTCTGCCTGAACATAATGGTCCTGCGCATGAAGCAAGATCAGCTTTCTGCCCAAATGGCCGGGCAGTTGATCAAGCCAATTCGGAACTGTATCCGGTGTGGCGCGGGGCACTGGCGAAATGTCGCCCGTCGCCGCAACCTCAGACATCGCTGCAACAATCACACAGATGATGACGACGTAGGGCAAAAGACGCCCGGCCTCTGCCAAAAACGGCGTTGCAAAAACGAGCCAATGGAAGCCTGCAAGCCATACCGTCACAAAAAGACCTGCAATCAAAGCACCAGCCGCGAGGCCCTGTAGTGCGCGAAACCCAGACCCTTCCGCTCGTGTCGCAACGGCAAAGGACACCAGATACCCCAGCCAAAACGTAGCCGGGACCACAAACACCCAATACGCAATCCGCGACACGATTGGCAGGGCGTCGAATGTGCCAAATGGGCCGGTCAGCCCGATCAGAAGACCCGCACCCAAAAGCCCCGCCCAAAACCGGCCACGCCCCGCCAAAGCCTTTGCCTCGGCCGTGGTTTCGGCCATCACCGTGTCGTTCGCGACCTTTCCCATGCTGTTCACGCCAGACCTGTTTTCTTCGCTTTTGTGGAACGCTAGCAGACCGGCGAAACCCCGATCAAGGAGACCATTTTGCCGACGCATTACATCTACCTCATCGCCTCTGTCATTGCAGAGGCCATTGGATATTCTGCTTTGAATGCCAGCGCACAATTCACCAAACTATGGCCGTCCCTTCTTGTCATCGCCGGGCTTGGAGGATCCTTTTACTTTCTGACACTCGCGCTCGAATACATGCCGATGGGCATTACGTATGCGCTGGCCTCCGGGCTGGGTATTGTCGTTGTCGCACTGGCTGGCGTTCTGATCTTTGGACAGCAGCTTGATCTGGCCGCAATCATTGGTCTTGGCCTGATCATGGCTGGCATCGTCATCATCAACGCGTTGTCGGATTTCGCGGTGCATTAGGGATGATTTGGAGCGGCCCAGCCTTGGACTTGATTTACCCTGCCCTTGAGTCAACACTCTTGCCTAACAGTAGGGGGAATAAATGCACCATATTACGCGCCTTGCCGCAGTCTTCAGCCTCACCGCCACAACCGCACTTGCCAATGACAGCATTACTGTCGCCATTCAGTTGGAGCCACCGAACCTGGACCCCACAGGCGGCGCGGCGCAAGCGATTGACAGCGTGCTTTATGCCAATGTGTTCGAGGGGCTGACGCGGTTCGATGCCGATGGTTCCATCATTCGTGGCCTCGCCCAAAGCTGGGAAATCTCTGCGGACGGCACAGTTTACACCTTCAACCTCGCTGCCGGCGTAACGTTCCATGACGGCACGACCATGGATGCGGAGGATGTGAAGTTCAGCCTTGATCGTGCCCGCGCCGAAGACAGCACGAATGCGCAAAAAGGGCTTTTTGCCGGGATCACGGATGTGACTGTAGTAGAACCTTTGGTGGTACAAGTGACGCTTGATCAGCCGAACGGGAATTTCCTGTTCAACATGGCCTGGGGTGATGCCGTGATCGTGGCCCCTGAAAGCATTGAAGATATCGCGAGCACCCCCATCGGCACCGGCCCCTTCACCTTTACAGATTGGGTGCAAGGCGACCGGATCGAGCTGACCCGCAACGCCGATTACTGGGGTGAAGCCCCCGCATTGGAAAGTGCCACGTTCCGCTTCATCAGCGACCCAACCGCAGCCTTTGCCGCTGTCATGGCCGAGGATGTGGACGCTTTTATCGGTTTCCCAGCTCCGGAAAACCTGCCGCAGTTTGAGGCTGATCCACGGTTTCAGGTCCTTGTCGGCAATACCGAGGGCGAGACGATCCTGTCGACCAACAACAAGATGCCGCCCTTTGACAATCCGCTGGTGCGCGAGGCCGTGGCCCATGCCATCGACCGTCAAGCGATCATCGACGGGGCCATGTTCGGGCTGGGCACCCCCATCGGCACCCATTTCGCACCCCATAACCCCGCCTATCTCGACCTGACCAGTAAATCCCCCTTTGATCCCGACCGCGCGCGGGAGCTTCTGACGGAGGCTGGTTTTGCCGATGGCTTCACCACGACCCTCAAACTGCCGCCACCATCCTACGCGCGGCGCGGCGGTGAGATTATCGCCAGTCAGTTGCGCGCCGTTGGGATCGAAACCGAGATCACGAACCTTGAATGGGCGCAGTGGATCGAAGAGGTCTTCACCAACAAGGATTTCGGCCTCAGCATCGTGAGTCACACCGAGCCGATGGATATCGGCATCTACGCCAACCCGGACTATTATTTCCAATACGATAACCCGGAATTCCAGGCGCTGATGGAAGAGCTGAACGGCACGACTGATCCCGACGGGCGCAACGTGCTGATGAACAAGGCACAGACGATCATCGCGGATGATTACGTGAACGGATATCTCTTTCAGCTCGCCGTCGCGACAGTGGCCAAAGCAGAAATCGAAGGGCTGTGGGTGGATCAGCCGACTGCGGCCGTTGATCTGACCAACGTGCGTTGGAGCGAGTAAGGCATCGGCGGGCGGGAATTCCTGGAAATACAAAACCCAAATGCTGATCCGCCCTGAAACCGCTGATGATACGAGGATTATCCACCGGCTGACCGACGATGCCTTTGCCCCCATGCCCTATTGCGACGGCAACGAGGGCGCGAGCATTGACCAGCTGCGCAGTGACGGGGATCTGACGCTGTCGCTGGTGGCCGAAGAACAGGGCAAGATCATCGGCCATGTTGCCTTTTCCCCTGCCACCATCAGCGACGCTTCGGGCGATTGGTACGGGCTCGGGCCCATATCCGTGCGGACTGACCGACAAAAGCAGGGCATCGGAACGAAGCTTGCACATGAGGGGCTGAAACAAATCAAAGCACGTGGTGCGGCAGGCTGCGTTCTGATCGGCAGACCGGCGGTCTATGGCCCCATGGGATTTGTATCAGACGGGAACCTGACCCATGGCAAGCTCGACCCAGCGATTGTCCAGTACATCCTGCTGAACGGCACAGCCCCCAAGGGTGAAGTCACCTTTGCCCCGGCCTTGCAAGAGACCAGCCCATGATCCGCTATGTACTGGGCCGTCTGACATCGCTGGTCATCAGCCTGTTTGTGGCCTCTATCGTGATCTTTGGCGTGATTGAGGTAATCCCCGGCGATCCTGCCGCCTTCATGCTGGGCGTCAACGCGCGGCCCGACACGATTGCGGCGTTGCGGGCGGAAATGGGCCTCGATCAGCCGCTCATCACCCGGTACTTCGATTGGGTGACCGGTATGTTGCAAGGGGATTTTGGGCAATCCTGGACCTACAAAACACCCGTTTCCGAGCTGATCGCTGATCGCATCTGGGTCTCGCTGCCGCTCGCCCTTTATGCGCTGATCCTGTCCACGCTGATTGCCTTTCCGGCGGGCATCTATGCGGCGAGCCGTCGTGGCCGTGCAGGTGATGTCACGATCATGGGGGCCACGCAGCTGGGCGTCGCCATCCCGAACTTCTGGTTCGCGATGATCCTTGTACTGATCTTTGCGATCAACCTGCGCTGGTTCAGCGCCGGTGGGTTTCCGGGGTGGGACGACCCGGCGCAAGCGCTCAAATCTCTGACCCTGCCCGCTATCGCGCTGGCTTTGCCACAAGCTGCGATCCTCGCACGCGTCATGCGGTCATCCCTGCTCGATATGCTCGGCGAAGATTTCATCCGCACGGCCCGGGCCAAGGGTCTCAGCCGCCGCAAGGCGCTCTGGAAACACGCGGTGCGTAATGCGCTGATCCCGGTACTGACCATCATCGGGCTGCAGTTTTCATTCCTGCTGGCCGGTGGGATCATCATTGAACAGGTCTTCTTTCTGCCCGGCCTCGGGCGGCTCATCTTCCAATCCATCAGCGCGCGCGACCTGATCGTCGTGGAAAGCGTGGTGATGCTGCTGGTCTTTACAGTGATCGTGGTGAACTTTGCCGTCGACATGGCTTATGCCGCCGTCGACCCAAGGCTGAGGGCCAAGGCATGAGCCGAAATTTGATCATCGGCAGCGCCCTGTCCGCGCTGTTCGTCGCGCTGGCGGTGATTTCCTTCCTATGGACGCCCTATGACATCGAAACGCTGGATATCCCCAACAAACTGCAGTCGCCCAGCGCGCTGAACCTGCTGGGCACCGATCAATTCGGGCGCGATATTCTGTCGATGATCATGATGGGTGCGCGCACGTCCATTGCGGTCGCCCTGCTGGCGGTGGGGATCGGCATGGCGCTCGGCATCCCGTTGGGACTTCTCGCGGCAGCCCGACACGGATCACTGCTGGACGAATTGATCATGCGCGGCAATGACCTCGTCTTTGCCTTCCCGTCACTCGTTATCGCCATCCTGATCACCGCCGTTTTCGGGGCGTCCGCCGTCAACGCGATCATCGCCATCGGCATCTTCAACATTCCCGTGTTCGCCCGGCTGACCCGCGGCGCCGCCTTACCGTTATGGGAGCGTGATTTCATCCTCGCCGCCCGTGTCTGCGGCAAATCAGCGACGCGCATCTCAGTCGAACATATCCTGCCCAACATCACCAACCTGATGATCGTGCAGGGAACGATCCAGTTCAGCCTGGGCATTCTGGCAGAGGCAGCTTTGTCCTATATCGGCCTTGGCGCGCAGCCCCCTACGGCCAGTTGGGGGCGCATGCTGGCGGACGCGCAAACGCTGGTCAGCATCGCACCGCATACAGCACTGGTACCGGGTTTCGCTATCCTGTTCATGGTCCTCGGCCTCAACCTGCTCGGTGACGGGTTGCGCGACTGGCTTGATCCGCGCATCCGGGTGGCGCGGACATGAGCCTGCTGGCCATCGAAAACCTGTCGCTGCAGATCGGCGACACCGACATCCTGCATGATGTGGGGCTGTCGGTGACCCCCGGGCAGATCGTGGCGATTACCGGTGAAAGCGGATCGGGGAAATCCATGACTGCCCTATCGGTCATGGGGCTGTTACCACGCGGGGCCAAGGCGACGGGACAGATCAAGCTGGACGGCACTGATATCCTGCAAACTGCCGAACGCGACCTTTGCCAGATGCGCGGCAACGCGATGGGGATGGTTTTTCAGGAGCCGATGACCGCGCTCAACCCCGTGCAGACCATTGGCGCGCAGGTCGCCGAAACGATCCTTGTGCATGAGAAAACGACGAAGGCTGACGCATATGAACGCGCAGCCCGGATGCTGGAACGCGTGGGCCTAAAAGTCGCGCCAACCCGCTATCCACATGAATTGTCGGGCGGCCAGCGTCAGCGGGTCGTTATTGCCATGGCCATCGCCTTGCGCCCCAAGCTGTTGATCGCAGACGAACCCACAACTGCCCTGGATGTCACGACACAAGCGCGCATTCTCGACCTGCTCAAGGACCTGGTGCAGGACTTTGACATGGGGCTGTTGCTGATCACGCATGATCTGGCAGTGGTCGCGGATATCGCCGACAAAATCGTTGTCATGCAAAAGGGGCGCGTGGTTGAAACAGGGCCGACGCAGGATCTGCTCGCCAATATGCAGCACCTCTACACCAAGGCATTGTTTGAGGCATCGGGGCATCAGGTCGATTTGCCGGACAACACAGCTGTACGTACAGGTTCTGTACAGCTTCTGTACGCAAAACATATCGTCCGAGACTACGCTTTGCCACGCAAATCCCTGCTTGGCTCGCGCCCCGCATTCCGTGCGCTCGATGATGTCAGTTTTCATATCGACCACGGCGAACGGGTCGGCCTGGTGGGGGAAAGCGGTTGCGGGAAATCCACGTTGACACGTGCGATCCTGGGGTTGGAAGATGTGCAGGGTGGAGAGATCCGGCTGGATGGCGAACCGGTATTTTCTGCCGGTTCAAACCTTGCCGTCCGCCGCAAAATGCAGGTGGTCTTTCAGGATCCATATGGCAGTTTCAACCCCCGTCACCGGGTGGACAGGTTGATCACCGAACCCTTTCATCTTCTTGAAAACCCACCCACAGGAATGGCGCGGGACACCGCAATTTCCAAGGCGTTACAAGACGTTGGCCTATCACCTGATGATGCGGGGAAATACATCCACGAATTTTCGGGCGGGCAGCGTCAACGCATCGCCATCGCACGTGCGCTGATCATCGCACCGGAACTGATCATCTTTGATGAGGCGGTTTCGGCATTGGATGTCTCTGTCCGCGCGCAGGTGCTCGACCTGATCGCCGATCTTTGCCGCAAACGTCCTCTTGCCTATCTCTTTATCAGCCATGATCTGTCTGTCGTCCGCACCGTCACCGACCGCGTGATGGTCATGCAAGCCGGGCAAATCGTGGAACAGGGCGCGACCGAAGAGGTTTTCGTGAACCCGCAGCACCCCTATACCCAAACCCTGATCGCCGCCGCACCCAAATTGCCGGAGCTCCCCTATGCCGTTGAAACCATTTGATATTCCCGAGGCTTGCCATCTGATCGAGGGGGCATGGATTCGTGGTGAGGCCACGATCCAAGTCACGAATCCGTCCGATGGAAGTCCCCTGACCCAAATCGCCCGCGGCGGCAAAGGGCAGGTCGACGCTGCGGTCGCGGCGGCGCATGTGGCCTTAGGCAGCGCATGGGGCAAAATGACGGCGGTTGAGCGTGGACGCATCCTGACCCGCATTGGTCAGGCGGTACTGGAGCATGTGGAAACGCTCGCATTGGTCGAGGCGCTGGATGTGGGCAAGCCGCTGAAGCAGGCCCGCGCGGACGCTTTGGCCTTGGCCCGGTACATGGAGTTTTATGGGGGGGCTGCAGACAAAATACACGGCGAGACGATCCCCTATCAGGACGGCTATACCGTCTATACCTTGCGCGAACCGCACGGCGTGACTGGACATATCATTCCGTGGAACTATCCAATGCAAATCATTGGCCGGTCCGTAGGTGCCGCACTTGCCATGGGCAATGCCTGCGTGCTGAAACCGGCCGAAGACGCCTGCTTGACCGCCCTTGCCTTTGCAGCCATCGCGATGGAAGCGGGCCTGCCTTCCGGTGCGTTGAACGTGGTCACAGGACTGGGGACAGAGGCCGGGGCCGCGCTTGCCACCCATCCCGGTATCCAGCACATGTCCTTCACCGGCTCTGTCCGCACGGGCGAGTTGATCCAAAGCGCGGCTGCACAAAACGTGATCCCTGTAACACTGGAACTCGGTGGAAAATCCCCGCAACTGGTATTTGACGACGCCGATCTGGACCGCGCGTTACCATTTCTGATCAATGCAGGCATCCAGAACGCGGGGCAGACCTGTTCCGCGTCCAGTCGTATTTTGGTGCAACGCGGCGCCTATGACGAGGTACGCGCCCGGATGGGTGATGCGTATCGCGCCCTGCGGGTTGGGCCCGCAATCAGTGATCTGGATGTGGGACCCCTCATCTCGGCGAGGCAGAAAGGAATTGTGGAGAGTTTTGTGGCAAAGGGCGATGATCTGATGATTGCAGGCCAGGGCGAGATCGATACGGATGCAAAGGGGCACTACGTGCGTCCGACGCTCTTTGACGATGTCCCGGCCGACCACCCGCTGGCGCAGGAAGAGATTTTTGGCCCCGTTCAGGTCTTGATCCCGTTCAAGGATGAGACAGAAGCAGTGCGTATCGCCAATAGCACCGATTATGGGCTGGTCGCTGGTATCTGGACCCGCGACGGCGCACGCCAATTGCGGTTGGCCAAAGCACTGAAATCAGGGCAGGTTTTTATCAACAATTACGGGGCCGGAGGTGGTGTCGAACTCCCCTTCGGTGGCGTCGGCAAATCCGGCCATGGACGTGAAAAGGGGTTTGAAGCGCTTTATGGCTTCTCTACGCTGAAAACGGTGGCAGCTTGGCATGGGTGACGGAATGCGAATGGCGGGAAAGACGGCTATTGTGACGGGTGGTGGCTCTGGATTTGGGGCCGGGATCGCGCGGAAATTTGCGACCGAAGGCGCACATGTCCATGTCGTCGATATCAATGCAGAAGCAGCGCGCGCTATTGCAGATGAGGTCGACGGCACGGCGATCACCTGCAATATCGCAGACGGACAAGACGTGACCGCGCTTGCCAACACCGTGCTCACGTCAGGGTCGCTTGATATCCTTGTGAACAATGCTGGCGTGACCCACATGCCCAGCGCGTTAGAAGACGTCAGTGAAGAGGACTTTGACCGGCTTTATGCCGTGAACATGAAAGCGGTCTACCTGACCGCCCGCGCCTTCGTTCCACATTTCAAGGAACGCAGCGCCGGAGCGATCCTGAATGTGGCATCCACCGCTGGGGTGTCACCCCGTCCCAGACTGAATTGGTACAATGCCTCAAAGGGCTGGATGATCACAGCGACCAAGACAATGGCGGTAGAACTCGCGCCGCACGGCATCCGGGTCAACGCGCTCAACCCGGTGGCAGGGGAAACACCTTTGCTGAAGTCGTTTATGGGGGAAGATACGCCCGAAATGCGGGCGAAGTTTCTGGCGACAATCCCGTTGGGCCGGTTTTCGACGCCCGAAGATCTGGGCAATGCAGCCTGTTTTCTGTGCTCGGATGAGGCAAGCATGATTACGGGTGTCGCGATGGAGGTGGACGGTGGCCGCTGTATCTAAAGGACCTCGGAACCTGATCACCGATGTGACAGGCCTGAAAGTCGGCAACGCGCAAGATGACCGGCTGAAGTCGGGCAGCACGGTGATCACGGCAGACAAACCCTTCACCGCCAGCGTTCATGTGATGGGCGGTGCGCCCGGTACGCGCGAAACCGATCTGCTTGCGCCGGATCGGACGGTCAGCCAGGTTGACGCGATTGTTCTGTCGGGCGGGTCCGGTTTTGGTTTGGATGCAGGTTCGGGCGTCGCAGATGCGCTGCGCGATATGGGGCGCGGTTATGCGATTGGCGACATGTTTGTGCCGATTGTACCGGGGGCCATCATCTTTGATCTGATCAATGGCGGACAAAAGGACTGGACCCAAAACCCCTATCGCGCGCTGGGGCGGACTGCGCTGATGCAGGCGGATACTGATTTTGCAATTGGCAGTGTGGGTGCGGGCACGGGCGCACTGGCGGGCGCGCAAAAAGGCGGGCTTGGCTCTGCCTCGATGGTGCTACCGGGCGGCATCACCATTGGCGCATTGGTCGTAGTGAACCCCTTGGGCAGCGTGACCACCCCCGGTGATCGGCATTTCTGGGCTGCGCCGTTTGAGATGGATGGCGAATTTGGAGGGGTTGGCCCCGACCCAACTACCGGCCATGTCTTTCCTGGCCCCAGCCGCAAGGGGGCTGCGATGATGCAAGCCGTCAACGATCGTATGAACACAACTATCGCAATTGTCGCCACAGATGCCCCGCTGACCAAAACCCAATGCCACCGACTGGCCGTCACCGCACATGACGGGATCGCCCGCGCCATCGTGCCCGCCCACACCCCGCATGATGGTGATTTAGTCTTTGGCGTGGCGAGCGGCGACGAAACCGGCGTCACACGCGAAACGATGCGTGACATCGGCGCGGCAGCTGCCGTGTGTCTTAGCCGTGCGATCTGCCGCGGGGTTTACGAGGCAGCAGCATCCGATGGAGACATCATGCCAATCTATCGCGATATGATTTGATAAGTTGGTGCCGCTGATAGGACTCGAACCTACGACCCCATCATTACGAATGACGTGCTCTACCAGCTGAGCTACAGCGGCTTACCGACCGGGCTGATAGCATTGCGGCCCGATCTGGGGAAGTCCTATTTTTGCGCCTCTTTTTCCGGCTCTATTGCTGCATCAGCAACGGATGCCGATTGGGGGTCAAGGATTTCGGCCTCTTCAACAACCTCTTCAGCAACAACCGCTGCATTGTCGCGTGCCTGACCGACAATCAACGGCAGCATTTCAGTACCTGCAGGCATCGCGACTTCGGATTCAGGGGGGGTACGCCATGACAAGGTGTCGAAGGATCCGCAGTTGCTGCATGTCCCGGCCCAGTTGGCGTGGATATGCTGGCAGCTGTCACAGATCCATTGTGGGCCGCGTGGAGCTGTCAAAGCGCGGGTCAGCCAGCCCCGCACGACACTGTCATCTGCGCCCTCGCCACGCTCAATTGCGGCCATGAGTGTGAGGTTCCGGGCAGTTGGATCCTGTTCGACCAGACCACCAAGCACGCGTTTCGCCTCTGGAAAATCCTCGGCAGAGATTTGCAGCTCGGCCATCAGCATTTTCGTCTCGGGGTGATCGACAGTTGTCTTTGTCAAACCACGGAAGCGTTTCAGGCGCGCATCTGCGCTTTCGTCCGGCACAATCTCGGCAAATGCGGCAGCGATGTCGGGATGGGGTTGGGCATTCCATGCCTTGGTCAGCACACGGGTCGCATAGCGGGCGTTGCCCTCGCCAATATAGCTGCGCGCAGCCATGACGGCAGCCGGGATCAAGTCAGGCGAAAGACGGTTGGCTTCAATTGCCGCCTCGCGTGCCTCAATCGTTTTGCCTTCTTCCATGACATCCCGCGCCTCGGACAAGGCCAGCACCGCGTCGCGGCGTTTATGGACATCACGGGGCAAACCACCTGATTTCAGCTTGGCCCCCAGCGTTTTGCGCGCACCAGCCCAGTCGGATTTACCCGCCTGCAGGCGCAAGAGCACATCTTGGGTTTCTTCATGTTTGGGCTTCAGCGCAAACGCCTTTTGCGCAAGCGCCAGCGCCGTATCGGTATCCCCGTCCGATAGCTTTTGCTTCATGATACCCCGCACACCGACAAAGCGCGTTTTGTCATCAGCGAGTAGTCTTTTGTAGGTCTCTTCCGCCTTCCGCCGGTCACCTGTCAGTTCGGCCGCTTGCGCAGTGAGCAGGTTCGTTAACTGCGGCTGCTGCAAATATCTTTCTGCCCGTGCAGCCTTGGTCAGCGCCAGATGTCCCTCACCCGACGCAAGCGCCATCATCCCTTCGGATAAGGCTTCATACCCTTTGCGTTCGCGATTACGGTCGAAGTAGCGCGAGATTGCAGTTTCATCGCCATTGAGGAATTTGAACGTTGCCACGCAGAGCGCGAGCAATTTCAAACCGAGCCAGACGGCAACAACAAGCGCGGTGAAGGCGAACACCATTTCCAGCGGGCTGAGGGTAAACTCGATCCCCATCACGCTGACGGTTGCGCCACCATCAACCTCCATCAGTTGCGTGCCGCCATAGGTTAGCGCGGTGACGATAGCGACAAACGCCAGGATTTTAATCAATGACCAGAGCATGCGTTACGCCTTTAATTGTCACTAAGGGAGGTGGAAAGACTATCGACGGCTGCAACTGCACCCGCACGGATTTCGGCAAGGGCCAGCCAATCCGACATTTCAGCACGCACCACTTCTGGCAGTGCCGCAATCTCTGCCAGGGTATCTGCCAGCCGCCCTTCACGCACGGCGGCCTCTGCCCGCGACAACACAGCATCGGCACTGGTGCCCGCTTGTGGGGTGACCGAACGAACATCAAACTGATTGCGCAGAAATGCACCAAACCCCGAAGTTTCTTCGCCCGCAACGCCTTCGCGTCGGGCGGTTGCAAGTGCGGAACGTGCGACATCTGGGAATTGTTCTTGCAGGCTGGCGAGTGTGGGAACGCCATCCTGGGCGGCGCGCAATGCGTCGGGCACGGGTTCGCCCAGCGCATTTTCCAGATCGCCCAGAGCGGCACCCAGCGACGCACCGCTTTCCATGCCGGTTTGCAACCGCGCAAGTGCGGCCCGACCAGCCGCTGCCCGGGCTGCGGCAGCAGCATTTTCTTCTATGGCGGCAGCTTCGGCGCGGGCCGTGTCCAGCTCTGCCTGCGCGATACCCGTCATTTCATTGATCTGCGCGCGCAGTTCAGCAATTTCAGCCTCATAAGCTGCAAGCGCCGGGACCGAAGCAGTGCCCTCACCACGAGGCAGATCTTCAAGTGCGGATAGCCGATCATCCAAGGTGGCGACCTGATCAATCAGCTCTGTAACACTTGCAGACATGCGCGATTGGGAGGCTTCGATATCGCTCAGATCTACTGTGGGTGGCGTTTCGATCTGGGCTTGCAGTGCCGACAGCATATCAGCCTGCGCAGCAACCTGTGATTGCAATTCGGATTGGCTTTGTGACATCTGAACCTGCGCAATTACAAAGCCGATCGCGCCTGCGACAAGGCCGCCCAGCAACAGCGGGATGAAGCCTGACCGCTGCTTGGCCGGTGCTGAGGAGACAGCGGGTGTGGCCGCTGGTTGCGTTTTATCCTGAGGTGTTTCCGATTTGGGTTTTTCGATTTTGGGAACAGATGCGGACGCTTCATGTTCAGGTTTTGCCTTTTTGACATGCACTTCTGCCGGAATTGCATCAACCAGAGGTTTCTTCGTGCTATCCGATTCGGACGATGATTGCCGTTTTTGCACCGGTTTTTTTGTCTGAGAAGGCGCCTTACGCCCTTTGGCTGGCTGTTTTGCCACGTTTTCACCCTTTTTACGCCCGAACCTGCCAGATAGCAGGTGACGCATCATGTTATCGTGCCACTGACGGACCCTCAAGCAATCCGCGTGCTTGAACTGCCATCACGTTTTGGGGACATGGGTCGGATTTTCGCCCTGCGTCAGCCGATTTAACGTGGCACAAGTCAGTTGAACCATCGCGCCTTCATCAGGAACCGCAGCCACTGCAACTGGCTGCGGCGTGACGTCTTTGACCGCTGCCGCAACTGATTGACTGATTGCGATCACATGCAGAGGCGCATAAAACGGAGCATGGTCCGCAAATATTGCTGCGGTACGCGGCGAGAATAGCGGCAGCACGACCGGGTTTGGTAACGCCAATCTGTCCTGCGCATCTTTACTCAGCGCATGGGCAACCTGATCATAGGCCACAACATCAAGACAAGGGATGCCGGCTTCTGTCAGCCTTGCTGCGATTTCACCGCGCGAATGGGTTCCACGGATGTGCGCGAATAACCCGCTTGGCCCGGCATCTTTGATCAGGCCCAAAAGCCCGTCAGCGTCGCCTGGTCCAACAACCGAGTTAAAACCTGCGTCTTTTGCGCGTCCTGCAGTCTTCGCGCCAACACACCAGGCCGTCGTACCGCTTGCGAACCCAAGGTCGCGTGCGGCCGCGACACCGTTGGTTGATGTAAAGATGACGTTGGTCACAGCTTGCAGATCAACCGCCACCGGTTTTGCCTTGATTGCAATCAGGGGTGACAGAATGGTCGGCACAGGTGCAATCCATTCGCTTGACACGGCCTCAACAAAGGCCTGTCCCTGCGCCTTGGGACGGGTCACGATCAGGCTTGGGGTCATAAGGCACCATTGTTTGCACTCGGGCGCAGTGTTACCTGCGAGGACAGAACGCGCAACCGGATCAAAATGGGCACATCATTTACCCTTCTCGGTATCGAAAGCAGCTGTGATGATACGGCTGCCGCAGTCGTGCGCGACACTGAAATACTGTCATCGGTGGTTTATGGCCAGACACCGCTTCACGCGGATTTTGGCGGTGTTGTGCCCGAAATTGCTGCGCGTGCGCATGCGGAAAAGCTGGATCACTGTGTTGAAGAAGCGTTGGATCAGGCAGGACAGACGCTCCAGAACCTGGATGGGATCGCCGTGACAGCGGGGCCAGGGTTGATTGGTGGCGTGTTATCAGGGGTGATGTGTGCCAAGGGGCTTGCCGCTGCAACCGGGCTGCCTCTGCTGGGGATCAATCATCTTGCCGGGCATGCACTGACCCCCCGGTTGACCAATCAAATCCCTTACCCCTATCTGATGTTGCTTGTTTCTGGCGGACATTGTCAGTTCCTGATCGTGCACGGTCACGACCAGTTCGACCGGATCGGTGGCACCATCGATGACGCCCCGGGTGAGGCATTCGACAAGACCGCACGCATCCTTGGACTGTCGCAACCAGGCGGTCCGGCGGTTGAAGCAGCGGCGCGCTCTGGCGACGCGTCTCGCTTTGCCCTGCCCCGGCCACTTTTGAACCAGCCGGGATGTGACATGTCATTTTCGGGTTTGAAAACTGCAATCTTGCGCGCACGCGACAGTGTGATCACGGAAAAAGGCGGGCTGACGAAAAAGGATCAGTCAGACCTTAGCGCGGCGTTTCAGGCTGCTGTCACAGATGTGCTGCGCGAAAAGACCCGCCGTGCTTTGGAGACTTATCTGGCGCTACAGCCGGCAACGCGCAGCTTTGCAATTGCTGGGGGCGTAGCGGCAAATGGGCCAATTCGCGAAGCGCTGATGCAGCTGTGCCGCGTGTCGGGCACGGATTTCGTTGCCCCACCGCTGCATCTGTGTACCGATAATGCTGCGATGATCGCCTATGCGGGTCTTGAACGGATGCAACATGGACAAATTGACGACCTGACATTGTCCGCCCGGCCACGCTGGCCACTTGATGCGCAGGCCGCACCTATGTTGGGGTCGGGAAAGAAGGGGGCCAAGGCATGAAGATCGGGATCGCCGGTGGCGGCGCATTCGGAACAGCGTTGGGCGTCGCTTTAGCACTGGATGGCAATGATATTTTGCTTTGGGCACGCAGTGCGGACGCTGTTGATCACATGCGAAAAAACGGAGCCAACCCAAGGCTACCGGACGTCACGCTACCGGGCAATCTGACAGCTTCAAACGATCTTGCACCGCTATTTGAATGCCAGATTATTCTGCTTGCCATACCGGCCCAGACATTGCGCGCTTTTCTGACAACGCATGAGCCCCAGCTTGATGGCAAGTTTCTCGTCGCCTGCTGCAAGGGCATCGATCTGACCCGTATGACCGGACCCGCCAGTATAATCCGTGATCTTGTTCCACAGGCGACGGCGGCGATGTTGACCGGGCCCAGCTTTGCCGCCGATATCGCCCGCGGCCTGCCAACAGCTTTAACGATCGCATGTGCTGACGAAGATGTTGGGGCCATCCTACAAACAGCCTTGTCGACGACCGCATTGCGGCTTTACCGCACAACAGACACAATCGGTGCAGAGTTGGGCGGCGCATTAAAAAACGTGATGGCCATCGCCTCCGGTATCTGCATTGGCGCAGGCTATGGCGAAAGCGCAAGGGCCGCATTGATTACACGCGGATTCCCTGAAATGCAGCGGCTGGCGCTGACCCTCGGCGCGCAAGGTGACACTTTGGCGGGGCTTTCGGGATTTGGAGATTTGGTGCTGACATGCACATCAGACCAGTCCCGGAATTACCGGTATGGTCTGGCGCTTGGGCAAGGCACGACGTTCGACAGCGCAACCACAGTGGAAGGCGCCGCAACCGCGCAAGCCGTACGTCAATTGGCCGAAGATTTGAAACTGGACATGCCGATTTGCAGGGTTGTCGCAGACCTGACAGATGGACAAACAGATGTGGCAGCGGCATTGAATGCGTTGTTGTCACGCCCTTTGAAGGAGGAATAGATGCGCTTTGCCCTTATGACAAAAGACAAACCCGGCGCGCTTCAGGTCAGAATGGACAACCGGGAGGCGCACTTGGCTTACATCGCAGAGACAGGCGTCGTCGAAATGGCAGGCCCTGTTCTAGATGATGACGGGCAGATGTGCGGATCTTTGGTTGTATTAGATGTCGTGGATATGGCGGCAGCGCAGGCCTGGGCTGCTGACGATCCTTACGCAAAGGCCGGCCTATTCAGCGACGTCTCGCTGCGCGCCTGGAAAAAGGTGATCGGCTAATGGCACACTGGCTTTTCAAATCAGAACCCGATGTCTGGGGCTGGGATCAACAAGTCGCCAAAGGTGATGCTGGCGAAGAATGGGACGGGGTCCGCAACTACCAGGCACGCAATAACATGCGGGCGATGAAACTGGGCGATAAGGGCTTCTTCTATCACTCCCGCTCGGGGCTTGAGATCGTTGGCATTGTAGAGGTGTGTGCCGAAGCGCATCCCGACAGTACAACTGATGACGCGCGGTGGGAATGCGTGGATATCAAGGCCGTGCGGCCGTTTGAGAAACCCGTGACGTTGGAGGATATCAAGGCAGAACCACAGTTGTCGGGCATGGTGCTGGTCAACAATTCGCGCCTGTCCGTGCAACCCGTGACGGATGGCGAATGGCAAATCATCTGTAAGATGGGACAGACAAAGCCCTAGTCTGCGACATTCTGGCACGCCATAATCCCACCCGAAAGTAAGGGAGGGTATTATGGGACTACTTTCGGTGCTCGTCGCAGCCATTGCGGCATTCGCATTTGGGGCCATCTACTACATGGTGATGTCGAAACCGTGGATGGAGGCTGCCGGGATAGCAGTGGGTGCAGACGGCAAACCGGTCAATAGCAGCAACCCAACACCTTATATCGTTTCATTCGTTTGCATCATTCTCGTAGCAGGCATGATGCGACACACATTTGCGCTGTCAGGGATCGATACCGTCAGCAAGGGGCTGCAATCCGGGTTTGGGATCGGGCTTTTCTTCATCACCCCGTGGATTTTCATCAACACCGGGTATTCAAATCGACCTTGGAAGCTGGCGGTAATTGATGGCGGCTATGCAACAGCCGCAGCGGCGATCATCGGTGCGGTGCTATTGCTCCTATGAATGAAGTGAGGGTTCGGATCATCTCCGAACCCTCTTTCACCCCGCGTGCCACATACCACCACACGCTAACGAATCTCTAGGTTCGGATCGTTCTGATCCTGTGTCGAAACTACGCGACTGCGCCGGAACTGTACAAGCAATTTGCTTGTACAAGTTTAACTAAATTCGTCGTGACAACGAAAAACGCCTGCCCACAGGCAGGCGTCATCTGCATCATTGGCGTCAGGTTCAGCCGTAGACGGCTTCTTTGCTGAAATGCTTGGTCAACATGTAATAGACTACGGCACGGTACTTGTTGCGCTCGGACTTGCCGTAAGTCTCAAACACAGAGTCAATCGCCGTGTCGAGTTCGGGTCCGTCTTTCAGACCTAGCTTTTTGATCAGGAAGTTGTTTTTGACGGTTTCAATCTCGCTGGCTTGACTGCTGGCAACGGTCGATGAGTCGGCATTGTAGATCGCAGGACCGCAGCCGATGGTCACTTTAGTCAGTAGATCCATGTCTGGCGTCATGCCGCATTTGTTTTTCAGGTCGTCCGCGTACTTTGCAATCAAATCGTCTCTTTTACCCATGAGAATGTCCCCGATGTTCGTGTTATTGGTCAATAGCCGCGCCTTTGAAGCGCGCTTGCACGTTAAAGGCACAAGGAACAATTGGTAAAGGCCAAACCCAAATTTCAGGCGATGTTTTGCTGGGTCGCGCGCGGGTAATCCGGACGGGGCAAAATTCCATCGATCTGCAACGTGTTTCGATTCACAAAAACGTTTGGATCCGCCACCAATCTATCGCGCGTCACCTGCCGTACACCAATGGTCTACGCCAAGAAAGGAAAACGCTATGACAATCAAAAACGCAGTGCTGGCATCTGTCCTGATAATCGCGCCAGCCTCGGCCTTTGCGGGCGACTGGACCGGACCATATGCAGGCGTTCAGATCGGAACCGCAGAAATCGATGTTGATGGCGCGCTTGAGGTGGATGGCGACGGTCCATCCTTTGGTATCTTTGCTGGTTACAATTTCCAAAGCGGACCGGTCATTTTCGGGGGCGAAGTTGACTATGACGTCACCGAATATGACATCGGGGATGGTGCCGCCGAAGTCGACTCAACCACCCGCGTCAAGGCCCGCGTAGGGACGGAACTGGGGGGCGGTCTGGCATATGGTACGGTCGGTGCCGTCTGGGCCACGTCACCTGACTTTATCGGCGATGGCGAAGGCTATCTGTTTGGCTTGGGCTATGATTTGCCGGTGGCGGATAACGTTATTGTTGGCGGTGAAATTCTGCAGCACCAGTTTGACGACTACAATGACACAGGCGCCGACGTAGGTGTGACAACACTCAAAGCACGCGTCGCCTACAGCTTCTGAACAATCAGCAAAGGGCGCGGACTTTGGCGCGCCCTTTGACTATCGACACAGCCCCCAGCCGGTGGATTGTAAATGGAAATGATCTGCGTGCAGTGTGTTGTATTCCGGCGATAGCGTGACGCGGAACCAGTCGCATGCGCTGTCACGCGCAGCGCGCAAGAATGCAGCCTCTGATCCTTCGCCATTCCAATCGCGCAGTAGGTTGATCTGCTGGCCATTAGCGAAGGTGAACCCCAATATATCGATCGCATCTGCGGTTGCATGCGTGCTCATCCGCGACGATGATCCCCGGATCGTCCGGCAGTTATAGCTGCCCGCATGATTGGTCCGTATCAGCGATGTACCCAGAATGTCCTGTGCAGCAGGTTGTAGACCATGCCGTTCCCACATGGCCATTCGCAGGGCAATCGCACAACGTGTCTCAAGCGTTGCGATCCTTGTATCCCCCACGCCGCGCAAGCTAATCCGACCGGCAATGCCACATTGCGCGCTATCTTCCAGATCGGGCAGCACGTCAAATGAGGAAAATCCGTTGATCGTGGCAAGGCACGTTCTGGTCGATGCAGCAGCACGATTCAGCTTCCATTGGGTCAGTGGTGTGACCGGGTCGCTGATCACCAAGGCGCGCGTTGGGTTCCACGCTTGGGGCAAGGGCGTATCGGGATGCAGCAGCAGTTGATACGCCGCAAGACCAAGCATCCCTACAAATGAGAACGCAGCCAAGCCCCTGATCAGGGCAAGGCTGCGCGTGTTTTGCTTGCGCTTTGTCTTTGCGGCATCCTTCTGCGCCATTGCCTGACGTCTGGCGTGCCGCATGCGCGTTTAATACCGATAATGTTCCGGCTTGAACGGCCCATCGACGGTGACACCGATATAATCGGCCTGCTCTTTCTTCAGTTCGGTCAATTTCACGCCAATCCGTTTCAGGTGCAGGCGCGCAACCTTTTCATCCAGATGCTTAGGCAGGATATGCACACCGATTTCATAGGCGTCGCCATTGTTCCACAATTCCATCTGTGCAAGCACCTGATTGGTGAACGACGCAGACATCACGAAGGATGGATGACCCGTCGCGTTGCCAAGGTTCAACAGACGGCCTTCGGAGAGAAGAATGATGCGGCTGCCCGAAGGCATTTCGATCATATCCACCTGTTCCTTGATATTGGTCCATTTGTGGTTTTTCAGGGCGGCCACCTGAATTTCATTGTCGAAATGGCCGATGTTACCGACGATCGCCATATCCTTCATCTCGCGCATATGCTCGATCCGGATAACGTCCTTGTTGCCGGTAGTCGTGATAAAGACGTCGGCGCTGTCCAGCACGTCTTCCAAAACCACAACTTCGAACCCGTCCATAGCAGCTTGCAGCGCACAGATTGGGTCCACTTCAGTGACTTTCACCCGCGCACCGGCACCGGCCAGTGACGCGGCAGAACCTTTGCCCACATCACCATAACCGCACACAACAGCAACCTTACCGGCCATCATCGTGTCGGTCGCACGGCGGATGCCGTCAACCAGCGATTCCTTGCAGCCATACTTGTTATCGAACTTCGACTTGGTGACAGAATCGTTCACGTTGATGGCAGGGAACGGCAATTGGCCATTCTTGTGAAGATCATACAGGCGATGTACGCCGGTGGTCGTTTCTTCAGACACGCCCTTGATCGCCGCTTTGGTCTTGGCAAACCAGCCGGGGCTTTCAGCCATCCGTTTCTGGATTTGCTTTTTAATGACCTCTTCCTCTTCCGAGGTAGGGACGGACAGCACATCTTCGCCCGCTTCCATTCGCGCGCCCAGCAACACATAAAGTGTGGCGTCACCGCCATCATCAAGGATCATGTTGGGGCCTTCGGGGAACATGAAGGATTTATCCAAATAATCCCAATGCTCTTCCAGTGTTTGCCCTTTGACTGCGAAAACTGGCGTACCGCCAGCAGCAATGGCCGCAGCTGCATGGTCTTGGGTCGAGAAGATGTTGCAAGACGCCCAGCGAACGTCAGCGCCCAGTTCCACCAGTGTTTCAATCAGAACGGCGGTCTGGATCGTCATATGCAACGACCCAACGATCCGGGCACCCTTCAGAGGTTTCTTTTGACCATACTCTTCGCGCAGGGCCATCAGACCTGGCATTTCGGTCTCAGCAATGTCCAATTCCTTGCGCCCAAATGCGGCAAGGTCGATATCTTTTACGACGAAGTCTTTCATGGCAGCCTCCTGCGGCGTGTTCATCTATTTTGTCGCGCTGATAGCAGGGCGTTGCCGTGGCGACAATGCCTACCATGGCCAGATTCAACTGATATCAAAAACGTTTACATTCGGTGTGTTCTTTGAATTCATTAACAAGTGGCGAAACAATAATGAATGCGACACTTAAAATGGTAGCTGCTTTTCCGGCGAGGCAAATAGCATGCGATAGACGTCCTGTTGTTTATCACTAAAAGCCGCATTCATTCCTGAGCCGCAGTTGCGCGGGCATTCATGTCCAAAAGGTTTGTTTACCCTCGGTTTGCGGCACTTTATGTCGGGGACTGAAACCAAGAAACGGAACGATGATGTCGAAATCGCAACCCCGCGCATGGCAGCGTATGCTATCGGGTCGGCGGCTTGATTTGCTTGATCCGACCCCCGTCGATATCGAGATCGACGATATTGCGCATGGCTTGTCATTTGTCGCCCGTTGGAACGGGCAAACGCAGGGCGACTTTGCATATTCGGTTGCCGAACACTCGCTTCTGGTCACCGACATCTTTGCGCATCAGCAACCACAGGCACCGGTCAAGTGGCAACTTGCAGCCCTTTTACATGACGCACCCGAATACGTCATTGGTGACATGATCAGCCCCGTCAAAGCCGCGGTAGGTTCTGGCTACGGCGCCCTTGATGAACGGCTGACCAGCGCAATACATCTGCGGTTTGGTTTGCCGGCACAGATCCCGGTCACTGTGAAACGGCAAATTAAGCGTGCAGATAAGCTATCAGCATGGCTGGAAGCAGTACAAATTGCTGGCTTCACCGCAGATGAAGCAAACAGGTTCTTCGGAAAACAAGACCCCACACTCGTCGCAAAGTTCGAGATCCGACTGCGCCCGCCAATGACGGTACGCAGTGATTTTACAAAGCGTTATGAAATGCTGATAGCAAAACTATGATCGTTCGCCAGGCCGCAGTGTCCGATGCGGATGATATGGACATCTTGCTGAACCATATAATCAAAGCGGGTGGAACGATCGCCCATCAACGTCCTTTTGATGCGGACCGCATGGCTGGGCCTTCATTGTCAGCTTTGTCGCATCAGATGCGACCATCCGCGCGGATAACACGTCTGGTCTTCGCTACTATAGCAGTTTGGGGTTCAAGGATTATGGCAGGTTGGCACAGGCTCCCCTTCGCGATGGCAACCGTGTTGACCGCACCCAGAAGCGTCTGGACCTGTGACAAAACCTGAAGACCTTCTTTAGGCGCGCACAAAAAAGCAGCGGAAATTCAAAATTCGTTCAACAGTAACTTAATCTATCTGCGTCAAGGTCCGCGTCGTAGACGACCGGGATCTGGGTGGATGAAGTTATTGGGATCAATAGTGCGCGGAGTGGTTCGCTATATTGCGCGCGCAAATGCAGAGCGATTGTGGATGCACTATTCCATCGCGATCTTCATTGTGTTCGCTCTGTTGTTTTCAACGCATCTGGTTAATCGATCGATTATTGATCGCAGCGCTATCGCGACAAAAACGATCAACACAATTAGCAATCAGGTTCTGTTGGGGCATGACATCATCGACTTTGCCGAGGCAGCCTTGCTTGAGAACGACCGTTACTTTGAAGTCCTTGGTGATGCGGTTGAGGCGTTCGAGCAGGCACATGCACAGATCATCACTGCAGAGATTTGGTCCGAGGACCTACAGATCCTTTACTTTGACGCCGACATACCGCTCAACGGTCGCATCAACGCATTTGCTGACATGGCCGCAGAACTGCCGGGCGGCAGCCCAGGAGTACAAAGAACGACATTGAACAGGTTGAAAGGCCAATATCTGTACGACGGACTGAAAGAAAATCTCTTACATGCATCTGATCTGCTTCAGGCGCGTGCGCGGACCGAAGTAGACCGTCTGTCAAACCTACAGCAAACGCTGATCCAGGCGTCCGTCCTGCTCTTGATCGTAGAGATCTTCGTCATCTTCCTGCCCGCGCAACTCATCGTCAGATCCAATATTCGACAGCTCCGCAAACAAGGTGATGTCTTGCGCAGATCAGAGGCAAAACTGCAAGATGCAAATGGACAGCTGGAACACCTGATCAATCATGACGCGCTTACAGGACTTCCCAATCGTGCCGCGCTTTTATCATACATCAACAAAGCACTGAATGATCAAAACACACCGGATCTCGCGGTGCTCTTTATTGGGTTGGATGGCTTCAAATCAATCAATGATACTGCGGGGCATGACTTTGGGGATGAAGTATTGATTGCCGTCGCAACCACGCTGAAAAGTTGCGTCGATGACGACCACATCGTTGCGCGGGTTGGTGGTGATGAATTTGTGGTTATCACTGATGAGGCTGTTGAAGTGATCCTGGAGCGTGTCCGGGCATCACTCGCAGAACCGTTAGAGATCAGAGGACGCAGGATGCCAGTGGAAATGAGCATCGGTCATCTAGAGTTGTCTGTTGGCGAAAGCGAGCCACTGGCCGTCATGGCTGATGCAGGACTTGCGCTGCAGGTGGCCAAGAACCTTGGCGGCGGCCGGGCGCAGAAGTTCCATAGTCAGCTACGTGACGAGATTGGAAGCTTCAAAGAACTACAGCTTGAGTTGATCGACGCGATCAAAAACGGAGAGATAGAGCCATGGTTCCAACCGCAGATCCGACTGTCAGACGGTCAACTTCACGGAGCAGAAGTATTGGCAAGATGGCGCCATCCAAAGCGCGGTTTGCTAACTCCTGATCGTTTTTTGCCAGCAGCAGAACAATCGGGGCTAATGGTCGATATGGATCACAGCATCTGGAAATCTGCCATGAAGTATGCGCGTGGCTGGGAACTGGCGCAGTTATGGCGACCGTGTATCTCATTGAATGCCGCACCTGCCACCATATCCGACCCATACATGATCGAACGCTTCCTGTTTGAATTGCAGAAATCTGGTCTGGCTGCAGATCAGGTGGTTGTCGAAGTCCTTGAGACCACATTGATCGAAGGCAAAGACGATATGGCAGCGATCAACATCGACAGTCTTGCAGAATGCGGAATAGCCTTGGAGCTGGACGATTTTGGTACTGGCTATGCTTCGCTTTCGAAACTCACGCAACTTCCACTGAGCGGTATAAAACTGGACCGTTCACTGGTGGCACCTTTGCCGGATCATAGCGCCGATAGTGTGGTGCGTGCAATTCTGGCCCTGACAACCGAACTGGGGCTGCATGTCGTTGCAGAGGGGGTGGAAGAAGACGCGCAAGCCCGGCATCTCAGCAGCCGCGGCTGTGCGTTTGGTCAAGGGTATGGATATGCCAAGCCGATGCCCCCGGATGAGTTTGCAACCTGGTTGCAGCGACACGCAGGACGGACCGTACTGGCAGGATAAGATTGCAAGACTGCTACGACCCGGGCTTGAGGATCGCCACCACAAGACGTATCTGCATGCCACCAACAGCACACTGGAATATGCAGAATGGCCAATCATCTTTATCAAAACGATCTGCCCGATGGTCTGGATTTGGGTCCGATCGTTGCGATCGACTGCGAAACAATGGGCCTGAATCCGCATCGCGATCGGCTTTGTTTGATCCAAATGTCTGGCGGAGATGGTGAATGCCATCTGGTCCAAGTGGCAAAAGGTCAAAACAATGCTCCGAACCTTTGCGCGATGCTTGAAAACCCGGATGTCTTGAAACTATTCCACTTTGGCCGTTTCGACATTGCCGCACTATACAACGCATTTGGTGCTGTTACGGCACCTGTTTACTGTACCAAGATTGCGTCGAAACTGGTCCGCACCTTTACAGACCGGCATGGCCTCAAGATCCTGCTACAGGATATGGTTGAGGTCGACATCTCAAAGCAACAGCAACAAAGCGATTGGGGTGCGGAAACGCTGACTGAGGCGCAGTTGGATTATGCTGCATCAGATGTCTTGTATCTGCATCAACTAAAGGACGCATTCGATGTATTGCTTGCCCGTGAAGGCCGCACAGCACTCGCGCAGTCATGCTTTGATTTTCTGCCAACACGCGCCAAGCTTGATCTGGCCGGTTGGCCTGACACCGACATTTTTGCGCACTGATGTCCGCTAACTCCAGCTTTGTCATGACCGCCCGGCAAGTCATCAATGATGAAGCCGAAGCGCTTGCCGAGCTTGCCACAAAGCTGGACGCATCCTTTGATGCGGCGATCAAACTGATCCTCAACACATCTGGTCGGGTCATTGTGACCGGCATGGGCAAGTCAGGTCATATTGCCCGCAAAATCGCCGCCACATTGGCAAGCACCGGCACACCCGCGCATTTCGTTCATCCAGCCGAGGCAAGCCATGGCGACTTGGGGATGATGACGAAAGGCGACGTGGTTCTGGTCTTGTCAAATTCGGGCGAAACACCCGAACTTGCGGATCTGGTTGCCTATACGCGGCGCTTTGCCATTCCAATGATCGGGGTGGCCAGCCGTCCTGGCAGCACATTGCTGCAACGCGCGGATATCAGCATTGTGCTGCCTGATTTGGGCGAGGCATGCGGCGCGGGCATCGTTCCCACAACCTCAACAACAATGACCCTTGCGCTTGGGGACGCGATGGCGGTGGCACTGATGAAGCACCGCGACTTTACGCCGGAAAAGTTTCGCGATTTTCATCCTGGTGGTAAGTTGGGCGCGCAACTGTCAAAAGTCGCCGATCTGATGCATACAGGGGATGCCGTACCAACCGTATCCGTTCACACCGCAATGGGCGACGTGTTGCTGACAATCAGCCAAAAGGGCTTTGGGGTTGTCGGCGTATTAGATGACCAAGGTAAACTGACCGGCATTATCACGGATGGTGACCTGCGGCGCCATATGGATGGCCTTCTTCGCCACAGCGCAGGCGATGTCATGACGCCAAACCCCAGCACCATTTCACCCCAAGCCCTTGCCGAAGAGGCATTGGCGCTGATGAACAGCCGGAAAATCACGTGCCTGTTTGTGGCCGACACTGCACGCAATGGCCAGGTTGACGGCATTTTGCATATTCATGACTGCCTGCGTGCTGGTATTGTGTAGGAATGTATAGCAGCGATAACCTGCATTCGATCCTTGTTGGTTGGGCCAAAATCATCCTGCCCCTTTGTGCGCTTGGCCTGCTTTCGACACTTTTTTTGTTTTCGCGCAGCCAGAACGAACCCACCGACATTGCACTTTCCGAAGTTGAGGCAATTGCCCGCGAACAACGCCTTTCCGCCCCGCGATTTTCTGGCGTGACGGATGAAGGCGCTGTTCTGTCGATTAGGGCTCGCACGGCCAAACCGGACGCCACGCAACCAGATAAAGTGAATATCGATGGCGTTGAACTGCGCGTGGACAATCCAAGTGGCAGCCACGTCGTTGTCAGCGCCACACAAGGTGAACTTGATGGCCGCGCCCGTCTGGCCCGCCTTCTGGGGTTGGCGCGGCTGCAGACCTCGTCAGGATTCGAAATGGAGACCAACGGTCTTATTGCAGAGCTTGATAGTGGCAAGGTCATCTCTGATGGCTTGTTGGAAATTCGCGCGCCATTTGGCGAATTAACCGCAGGGCAGGTGACATTCCAGGTCTCGGCTGAAAATACTGGCCAGCAGATGCTGTTCACCAATGGGGTAAGACTGCTATACGACCCTCAAGATCAATCGCTGCCGTGACAAAGGACGGACCCTGCCCCGTGTTCAGACAAATTCCGTTTTTTGCAGCACTTATGTGTTTTTTCGCTGGAGCCGCGCTTGGCCAGACCAATATTGATCTGGGTGGCATGCAGGTTGATACCTCTGCTGCGATTGAGGTGACAGCCGATAGTTTGGCCGTTGACCAGGACACCGGTTCAGCGGTTTTTCAGGGCAATGTCGTGATCGGACAGGGCGAGTTGCGCCTGTCTGCAGGCACGGTCGAGATCATATATGTCGCGCAAACCAATGACATTGCACGCCTTGTGGCGGCGGGTGGCGTGACCTTTACGACAGCTACCGAAGCCGCCGAAGCTCAGAATGCGGACTACAATATTGAAACCGGGCTATTGACCCTCAGCGGTGATGTTTTGCTGACACAGGGTGCCAGCGCGATTTCTGCTGAGACGATGACAATCAATGTCGCCGATGGCACCGCCGAGATGCAAGGGCGCGTCAGAACGGTGCTGCAGCAAGGTGACAATTGATGGAGAACAAGCCGCAACTCAGCGTCCAAGATGGTGATGTAGGTCTACACATCGTCAGTCTTAGAAAAAGCTATCGTAAGCGTCCCGTCATCCGCGATGTCAGCATTGATCTGGGCCGTGGTGAAGTTGTGGCGCTGCTGGGGCCGAACGGTTCCGGCAAAACAACCTGCTTTTACGCAATTGCCGGGCTGATCACGCCGGAAGGCGGCAAGGTGATCATCGATGGCCGCGAAGTCACGACTTTGCCCATGTACCGTCGTGCACAGCTTGGGATCGGGTACCTGCCACAAGAGATGTCGATTTTCCGCGGTATGACCGTGGAGGATAACATCATGTCGATCCTTGAGATCGCCGAAAGCAACCGGCATCGCAGGCGCGAGCGGCTTGAGGCTCTGTTATCGGAATTCTCGATTGAACATTTGCGACGCGCATCGGCATTGGCACTTTCAGGAGGTGAACGCCGGCGTGTCGAGATCGCGCGCTGCCTTGCTGCAGGGCCAAAATATGTTTTGCTTGACGAACCCTTTGCTGGCGTTGATCCGATTGCCGTGGGCGAAATCCGCCATCTGGTTGCTGACCTCAAGAATCGTGGTATCGGAGTTCTGATCACGGACCACAATGTTCAGGAAACGCTGCAGATCGTGGATCGGGCGTACATCCTGCATGATGGCAGGGTCTTGATGAACGGGACAACCGAAGAAGTCATTCAAGACGAAAATGTACGCCGCGTTTATCTGGGAAACAACTTCCGCGTAAACTGATCTTAAGAATTCGTTAACGACTGCATCATTGACAAGTCACCCTGATTCATCGCCAAATGAAGTCGATGACTGACCCGATTTCTTCCGTTGCAAACGTGCTGGCGCTGTCGCTGGTGCGGCAAAGCAACATAGAAATTCCTGGGCGTTATCGTTTTCCAATCAGATGATGTGTCTTTGTGAGCAACCATGCTGGTTGCGCAGGAACCGTCTCTGACAAACACGTATGGGAGAAACGATGCGGTATCAAATAAGCGGAAAACAGATCGACATTGGCGCAGCGCTGCAAACACATGTGAAGACCGAGTTGGACGAAATATTGAGCAAGTACGCCGGACGTCCGACCGATGCGCATGTGGTTTTTTCAAAGTCGGGACATGAGTACGTTTGCGAATCCATCGTTCATCTTTCTACCGGTCTGACAGCTCAGGCGACTGGCAAAGCGCATGAAATTTATGCGGCTTTCGACAGCAGTGGCGAGAAAATGGACAAGCAGTTGCGCCGCTATAAACGACGCCTGAAAGATCATCATGCAGGGCGTTCACAGCCTGTTGAACTTTCAGATGCGGGATCATATATCCTCCAACCAAGGGATGAATCGGAAGAGGCGGCAGAAGATACTGTCAACGCAATGATTGTGGCCGAGACGGAGACGAAGATCCCGGCCCTATCAGTTGGTGAAGCGGTTATGCAGATGGAGATTGCAAGCGCGCCTGTGCTTGTCTTCCGTAACGAAAAACATAACGGAATTAATGTCGTCTACAGACGTGACGACGGCAATATTGGTTGGATTGACCCGCGCCATTCGGGTTAAACCCCTTTGATTTGGTGAGAGAAGTAAACCATGCAACTCGGTCAGATTTTGCAGCAATCGGCGGTCAAGACAATCTCGTCCTGCACCAGCAAAAAGCGCCTTTTTCATGATCTAGGGGAACTGGCCGAAAGCAGCTATGGTCTGAATGAAGGCGCCGTGATCGAGGCTTTGATCGAGCGCGAAGGGTTGGGACCTACGGGCGTTGGCAAGGGCGTTGCCCTACCACACGCCCGCATCGCAGAAGCCGACACCGTCAAAGGTGTTTTCTTGCGACTTGAGAAGCCATTGAATTTTGATGCTGTTGATCGCCAGCCGGTTGACTTGGTCTTTGCCCTGATCGCGCCGCAGAACGCGGGTGTTGATCACCTGAAAGCATTGGCCCTCGTGTCGCGTACACTGCGCGATCCGGGAATCTGCTCAAAACTGCGGGCGAATAGCAGCCCCGCAACGCTACATACCATCCTGACAGAACTTGAGTCGTCTCAAGCAGCTTAACGCCAATCAGAAAATCCAAAGACGGTGTAATCCCGCGCGTAGGCATCACGCGCGGCCTGTTCGATCGTCGCATCGTAAACTGATGTCAGCCACCCCTGATGCGGATGCTCTGTCGCTGGTATGGCGATGTCTGTCAAAATCCCGATCTGCTGGGCCAGTTGCGGCAATTCGGTTTGCAGCCGTTCTTCACGCAAAACGGCATCTGGTGGCGCAAACTGGGCAAATCCCTGCAACAGCGTCAATTGTCCGGCCCATGACGGATCAACCCGGACACTTGTCTGTGCTGATAGATTATTGCGCAGGAATTTCAGGAACGCCAAAAACGCCGCGTAATGGGCCGCAACGTCATAGCCATTTGGCTTTCTTAGGTCCGGTGCTTGCTCCGGTATGGGCAGTTTATGTACCTTGCGCAATGTAGCCCTGATCCGCCCAAAGCTGTCGGGACCATCAAGCAAAATACGATCACAAAAAGCTGCATGGGCACGCGCGACCGGATGACGTAGTACGGCGAATGATCGGTGATTGACATGATCTTGCTGCCATTGTCGCAACGTCTTTTGCGTGAAACCGGTGCGCAGAGTATCCAACGTCGTCCGGTCAATATCCGCCAACCATTGGGCGATCGCCTCATCCGGGCCTGACCGCAGGGGTAGATGCATCAAACCTGATTTCGCTGCCGCCACATAGGTCGGGATTGCGGGCCCGCGACGCGGCTCAAAATGCGGAGTACGGCCAAGGTCAAACCGGTCAAGGTCGTGCAAAGCTGTTTGCATGACATCAAAGTTTTGCACCCGATCTTCCAAAGGCTCTGGGTTCTGCTTCTTAAGCTTCTTGTTCAGGTTCGATAGTCGTGCCGCAACACCCAGATATGCGGCCAAACCATTCAGGACATCAACGTCGCGCAGATCTTCGTAGGCCAAATAAAATGCGGTCTGCCCAGTGCATTGCAGCGCATGCAGAATCCGCAACTGAAACGCTTGAAGTTGTTCAAGATGCGCGGCGAACGCTGCTGGGTCAAACGTGATCGGCGCAGATTTTGCATGAGTCGCATTTGTCAGTTTCCACTGCCCAGTGGCTTGCGCCACTTTCCAGCTAACGAAACTATCAACGGGATTGCGCGTCAGAATGATCTTGGCGCAGCGTGGGTCAGCTAGACAATCATTCAGCACACGCGGGTCATGGTCATGAAAGTATCGAAAGCCGCACAGATCACCGGCTGCCTTGACGCGCGCGATCATCGAAAATGGATCTTGTTCGCGCTGCTCAAGTGTGATGCCAAGGCAGTGTTCTGTCTTAGGATGCCCAACAAAAGCAGGGTTAAAGAGCTCACCCAGACACGTGACACCCTCAAGGTCGTTCAGGTTGGCCTCAAGAAAATTGGAACCTGTGCGCATTTCAGCCAAAAGGATAAAGTAATCGAAACGGCTCATTTGCGCTTAATCACATAAGGCTTTGGCCCAGCGCTGCGCCTGACTGGCGCAACTGGTCTGTCGGCAATGTTGCCGGTCAAGAATGGATCCATACCCTGATTTTTGAGGTCTTGCAGAAACGCTGTCAGGCCAGTCCAATCTAACATCTCGGGCAATTCGGTGATCGCACTGCCACGGTGGCCTGCCACCTCATCGATGATCGCTTGTAAAACGTCAGAGGGCGCCTCTACAAACTGGGCCAATGTCATGATCTCAATCCGTGCTCTGGCGTGGGGTGAGCGCAATATTTTCAGGAACTTATGTTCGATCCTTTGCAACCGCGCGGCCTCGGATCGTACATCGCTGGCTGATCGTCCAGACAGATATAGCGGCACGGCCCAAGCGCCTGAGATGACCCAAACACGCGCTTGCGTGTCTTTGGCTAACATCCAGCGGATATCCTGCGTATCGGCCGGACCAAATTGAAAGCATTGATGCGTTTCACGTCCATTCCATATCAGGTTCGTGAGGAACATCCGCCCGTTGTAATCGCGCAGTCGCGCGCTGTCAGACAGGCCGCCCCGGTCTATTGGCTCCTCATCGGAAAAGTGCACCCGGTCCCGGGCAAAAAGGTGGCCATGCACCTGTGCACCTGTGCGCTTGGTCAGCCAGTTCTGAAAATCCGGGAAGACGTCATTAAAGCCTTGAAAAACGGAATAGGGAGATGCCGCAAGGCCATTTTCATGGTCACGGTTGGGGAACCGGCTTTGCATGAATAACCCATGCCGTCCGCGCAGACGCCGATCAACAGCACTGGCAAAGATACGGTCAATTGTTGCCGTGTTGGGCTTTTGATCCACCAGCAAGTCGGTCGTTTTGCGCGGGAAGGCCTGATACAGCCCCTCTGCAAAGGGCCACGCCTTGCGCGCCACAAAACAGCCAGAACGCATAAGCAGTGGGGCGTGGTCATCGTAGAAAATATGCGGCTTGCCCTGAAAATCGAACTTTGCCAAGGTCAGCGATCGGCTTTCGACCCGGGTGGCATGCATGCGTACAAGGCTTTGGTAATAGCTCTCATCTGGAATCCAAACATACCGAAAATAACGTTCGTATCTGTTCCGTTTGGGATCATCCAGGATCGCTCGCAGCGTCTGACGCGTAAGGCACCACCATTGCGATCCCATATGCGGCACAAGACCCTCGGGCATCGTTCGTCTGAAGCGCAGCAATTGCTGTAGTTTGACAAAAGAGTCAAAAAGCCAGCGGTGCCGTTTCCACGAGAATGGGAAAACCAGTGTGAAACGTTCGCGATCTAAGCCACCAACCGGCCAAGGCACATCTGCCGTCGTGACGCTTTCGATAAAATCAGTGTCTGGGTTTGCACTTAGATATTCACGTAGTTCGGCCACCGGGCGCAATGGCAGGCAGGCACCAGACGCCAGATACACGTGCCGCACATCGGGGAAACTGTCCAACAGCTGTGTAGCAGCTGTCTGAGACGCCGCAACCAGACCCCAGCCACCCCATTCACAGCGGTGCCGTTTACAAAAGCGGACATCTGCCAGATCAGACAAAGACTGGGCAAACTGGCTGTAGGTTTCCTGATCGACTTTGGCATCAACATGCACAACGACCGGGCATCCCCCATCCACCCAGTGCCGCACCATTTGTTCAGCGCGGTCAAAGGCGGTGTGAACCAGCATGATCACGCCAACACTCATGCCCAGTTTCCTTTGGACATCAGCCCCAGTTCTTCCAGCTGTCGCCAGTTGATGTATTCCTCGCTCCATTGCGACCACAGGGTGGGATCGGACCCATGCCGCGAGACGTAGGACTGATACTCTTGCCCTTTCTGATAGTGCTGTTCGCGCGCCGCCTCGTCCGCGGCGCGTTCATGGAACGTATTCATGAATTTCGCGTGCAGCAAAATGCCGGAGGTCTTTTCCCCGCCAGCCTGATCATAGACAAGGTTCAGCCCACGCGGCAGCATCATATGGGTCGAACTGACGTAAGTGTACGGTTTGCGCCATTTTACAAAGGGGATCTTGTTGAGAGCCGGAGCTTTTTTTGGCTTTTCCGCAAAGAACATGCGCGCGCGTGGGCCGCCTTGGATCCATAGATTGCGCAAAAGCCTGTTCCGGCTCATCACATAGTTGCCCGCATCGAACCAGTTTGCCACCTGCAATGGGTCCTGACCGCGCGAATAGACTGCTTGGCTCACCGGACCTTTGGGATACATGTCCAGCAACATAGCCCCGAACGACCGAACCTCGCAGGCATCCAGCCAATCAGCCAAAGCGCGGATCGGGCGGGTATCACAAAACGGGTAGACAAAGAATTCATCCACATCGACAGTCAGCGCCCAATGCCCATGCGCGTATTTACCTTGCAGATATGTAAGCCAATCGACACCATAGCGTGCATCACCATAGCCTGCCTTGGTTGTCCAGAGTGACACATCCAGCTGTTCGGCAAGATATTCAGCCCCACCATCATCACTATCATTGTCGATAAGCAGAAAGTGATTGATGCCAAGATTTCGGTAGTAGTTCAGAAAATATGGCAGGCGCACATCTTCGTTGCGCAGCGTGCAAAACAGCAGAATGTCCGATGGCTTGATCTGATCGATGCGGTTCGTCACGGCCGTTAGTTCGCGCGCTTTGCGTCGCGCACGCATTCTCCAGCGTTTGCGCTGCCACCTCAGCCGATATGATGTGGCGATACCCAAAAGACGACCCGATTTAACCTTTCCAAAACGTCATATCAGACCCAACGTCCTTTTGACATTAACCCTAATGCTATCAGTTGTGCCGGGTTTTCATAGCGCTGCGACTCGGGACACCAAAGATCTGGCCCTGTGCTTAACCGCTGATGATAGGATTCATAAAGATCACTATTCTCAAAGTGTTGACGGCGGGTTAGCTCTTCTGCAGATTTGCCCAAAATGTTTGGCAGAAATTTGGTGTGCAGCAAGACACCCGTGGTCTTGCTGTCACCTTCATGATCAAAAACATGGTTAAGGCCGCGCGGCAACATTTGGTGGGTTGAGCTGACATAAACATGCCGCCAATGCCATTTTACCAGTGGTGTCTTACTCAGCGTTGGGGCGTTGCGTGGTTCATCCGCAAAAAAAACACGCTCGCGCACACCACCTTGCGTCCAGCAGTTGTCGTACACCGGGTGCTGCCGGTGACGGTAGTTTGCGGCATCAAACCAGCACAACAGTTTTGTCGGATCATCGCCTGCTTCATACCTGCCCGCACCCAACGGGCCCTTGGGGTACAGATCCAACATCAACGCACCAAACGATGACAGCCCCTGCCGATCCAACCAGTCTGTCAGGGCTGTTATCGTGCGCTCTTGGCAATGTGGGTAGACCAGCAACTCATCCGCATCGACGGTCAGGCACCAATGCCCATGCCCGTATTGCCATTGCAGCCAACCAACCCAGTCCATGCCAAACCGGGCCAGACGGTATGCGTGCGGAGTCGTCCAAAGTGACACGTCAGGCTGTTCAGTCAGATACTCTGCCGTTCCATCATTGCTGCCATTATCGACAATTAGAAAATGCGCCACGCCCAGCTTGCGATAATGCGCCAAGAAATGTGGAAGACGCAGCATTTCGTTGCGCATGGTCGCAAAGCACAGGATCATCCGCGGTCTAATCACCGTGGTTCGGTTCCTAACGCTGATCAACTGCCGCCGTTTACGCCAGATCCGAAACAAAAATCGCCGTCGTTTCCACCGCATCCGGTACGCAAAAATCGCCGCCGACACCGGACCGCGGTGAGTGGCAGTCATATGTGCCCCTTACTGAGCTGCGTGCCGCGTTGCATGCAATTGCGCCAGATAGTCCGACAGCTCATCACGCAGATCATCGCGCGCAAGCGCGAAAGCAACAGTGGCCTGCAGGAAGCCGGCCTTTGAACCACAGTCGAACCGCTGACCTTCAAACCTGTAGCCGTAGACGCCGCGACCAGCCACGATTTCGTGGGCGATTGCGTCTGTCAGCTGGTATTCACCACCTGCGCCGCGCCCCAAATGGTCAAAGTTACAAAGGACATTCGGGTTCAGGATATAGCGCCCGATCACGGCCAAGTTTGATGGGGCCGTGCCTTTTGCAGGCTTCTCAACCATCCCTTTGACTTTCATAACCGCGCCATCCTGGCTTTCGACATCCAGCACACCGTAAGATGAGGTCTTATCCGGCGCGACTTCCATCGCGGCGACCATTGCGCCACCCGTTTCTTCGTAGGCCTCCACCATCTGCTGCAGGCACGGCTTTTCAGCTGCGATCAAATCATCAGGAAGAATGACGGCGAAGGGCTCATTACCAATCAGCTTACGCGCGCAAGAGACAGCATGACCCAGACCCAGCGGTTTATGCTGGCGCAAATACGCAATGGTACCGCTATCCATGTTGGTGTTGCGCAGTATCTCCAAAAGCTCATGCTTGCCTTTGGCTTCAAGCGACGCCTCAAGATCAGGTGCGTGATCGAAGTAATCCTCAAGCGCAGATTTGCCACGCGACGTGACAAAGATAAAATCTTCGATGCCTGCGGCGCGCGCTTCGTCGATCGCGTATTGGATCAACGGGCGGTCAACCAAAGTCATAATCTCTTTGGGAACCGACTTCGTCGCAGGCAGAAAACGTGTGCCCAGACCGGCCACTGGAAAAATCGCTTTTGTAACTCTCTTATGCATTGCAATACCTTTCCTAGGATAATGCTGGGCGGTGTAGCGATTTATCGCGACCATATTAAGTCAAAAATGATAACAAGTTGAAGCCATTTAGACTTTCCGGCCTCATTTCGGCCAGATAGTGTTAGTCAAGCTTCATCTGCACCATCATCGCTTCGATCTTCGGGACGTCTTCCGGGTTGTTCAATTCCCAGAACTGTCGCCCCTTCGCGTCAACCTCAACACAGAGTAACGGCACGCCCCGCTCTAAAAACCGCAACTGTTCAAGGCCTTCAAGCTTTTCCAACGGGCCTGACTGCCAAGCTGGATAGGCAGCAAGTGCGAAAGACCTGTAGGCATACACACCAACATGATGAAAAACGGGCGTTTTGGCATCTTCAGCGTAGTCGACACCCGTAAATGGAATGACTTCTTTCGAAAAGTACAACGCGTTGTGACTGGCACCGAACACGGCGGTCGTCCCGCCCACGCGGCCTGCACGACGGTCTGCCAGAAGATCATTCAGCATTGCACCATCAGTCCGCAAAACCGGGGTAGCGACATCAGCCTCTGGATATGCTTGCAGCCCCGCGACAAGGTCTTCGATAAACCATGCCGGCGTCAGTGGTGCGTCCCCCTGCAGGTTAACGACGATATCGTAACCGCCATCCAGATTGGCAAGCGCCTCTGCGCAGCGCTCTGTTCCGTTTTCGCATGTTGGTGCAGTCATGACGACCTCCGCCCCAAATGCGTCACACGCCTCTGATATACGCGCATCGTCGGTGGCAACCACGACACGGTCAACACCCGACACCTGCATGGCCGCATCCCAGGACCTGCGGATCAGGCTCTTTGGTTCACCCGTCGCACCGCGCAAATCCACCAATGGCTTACCCGGATATCGGGTGGACGCGTAACGCGCAGGGATGACGATCAGTACCGACATCAGGCTTTTTCCAGCACCACATCGGGCGCTGACGCAATGAAGAACGGATTTTCAAAGCCGGATTTTCCGTAACGCAACGGCGTGTGATCATCAAAACGCACCACATCCCCACCGGCACCGCAAAGCACCGCATGCCCTGCTGCGGTGTCCCACTCCATCGTGCGACCCAGACGCGGGTAGAGGTCCGCCTCTCCAGTGGCCACAAGGCAGAACTTCAACGATGAACCAGCACTTTTCATATCAGCTACCTGATAAAGTCCGATATAGTCATCAGTCGCCTGGTCCCGATGCGATTTTGAAGCAACGATCATCAAAGCCGCATTGTCAGGATTTGAAACACGAAGGATCTTTGTCGGTCCAACCTTCGCTTTGTCGAACGGGCCCTCTTCTTCGACTGTGATGCCATCAGCTTGTGTAAAGAACATCCGCCCGATGGCCGGGGCATAAACAACGCCGCGCACCGATACGCCATCAACGACATAGGCGATGTTAACGGTGAATTCGCCCCTGCGTTTGATGAATTCCTTTGTCCCATCCAGCGGGTCGACGATCAGAAAGGTCTCAACACTTTGACTGTGGGACGCGGCCTGTTCTTCGGTCACAAGCGGGATCTCTGGAAAGCTATCGCGCAGGCCTGCACTGATGATAGCGTCTGCGGCCTCATCTGCAGCGGTGACAGGGCTTTCATCGTCTTTTGCGCGGACGGCAATATCGTCAGCATTGTAAAATGTCATGATCTTATCACCCGCACGCAAGGCCAGATCACGCATGACATGGGTTAGCTTATCATAATCCATCAGTTGAACGCCCTGTCATTGAATTGCCATGTTCCGCCCCTTATGGTCTGCCATCAATTGATCAGCAAGGATCCTGTGCTAACGCGTGTCTAAAGCTTACCAGCCCGTCATCGAATAAAAGGCAACCACATGTTCACACCCAAGACGGTGACATCAAATAGCCAGAGCTTCTGGAGCATGGTGGAGGTGATTTATCACTCTATCGTGCGCAAAGTGCGGCAAGGTCACCGGAATGCGGTGGTTGGAATTTTGATGAACATCCTGCGCAGTCTGGTGATGGTCGTTGCATTTCTGTTCATGTTTATGGTGCTCGGGCTGCGCAGCTCACCCATTCGGGGCGATTTCCTGCTGTTCATCATGACAGGTATCTTCATGTACCTGACCCATATTCAGGCCGTTTCGGCCGTTGCTGGCGCTGAGGGGCCTGCGTCTTCAATGATGAAACACGCGCCGATGAATACATTCATTGCCATTATCTCATCTGCGTTCGCATCTCTGTACCGGCAAATTTTTTCGCTGGGGATCATTCTGCTTGTCTATCACATCGCGATTACACCCATTTCCATTTACGACCCCGTCAGTGCGCTTTGCATGATGATACTGGCGTGGTTTTCAGGTGTCGCTGTCGGGACCGTCTTCTTGGCGCTTTCTCCCTGGATGCCGGACGTTGCCGGACTTTTGCGAACTTTCTATATCCGGATCAACATGATCGCCTCTGGTAAGATGTTCGTCGTGAATATGCTGCCTGCCACCATGGTTGCCCTGTTTGACTGGAATCCGCTGTTTCACATCATCGATCAAATGCGTGGTTTTGTTTTTCTGCACTACAACCCATTTGTGACGTCCATCATGTATCCGATTTACGTGTCACTTGCCCTGTTGATGATTGGTATGCTGGGTGAATTCTTCACGCGCCGCAGCGTATCGCTCAGCTGGTCGGCAGGGCGTTAACTTTGGTTAACTTTTGACAAGATCGCTCGTGCCGCAAGGGCAGGCCAGATTTCTTTGTTTTGCAGGACATCGGGCGCTTGCAGCCCCTAAACCCCGACCCTATATACGCAAAGATCAAAGTCCCGGGAACGAGTACGGGGCATCTAAATCATCACTGGCGCGGGCGCCTCAAATGGGTTCGCGCTGCTCAAACCGCCTAAGTAGAGGGATTTGAAAATGGCTAAAGTAATTGGCATCGACCTGGGGACGACAAACTCCTGCATCGCGATCATGGATGGTTCAAAACCACGCGTGATCGAAAATTCGGAAGGTGCGCGTACGACGCCTTCAATTGTGGCTTTTACCGATGACGAGCGCCTTGTTGGCCAGCCGGCCAAACGTCAGGCCGTCACCAACCCCGAAAACACCATTTTTGCCGTCAAGCGTCTGATCGGGCGCCGGTTTGACGACAAGGATTTGTCAAAAGACAAGAAGAACATGCCTTTCGCAGTTGTCGATGGCGGCAATGGCGACGCATGGGTAGAAAGCAAGGGCGAGAAATACTCCCCATCACAGATTTCCGCTTTCATTCTTGGTAAGATGAAGGAAACCGCCGAGAGCTATCTTGGCGAGGACGTGACCCAAGCGGTCATTACTGTTCCTGCCTATTTCAACGACGCCCAGCGTCAGGCGACCAAGGACGCCGGTAAGATCGCCGGTCTTGAGGTCCTGCGGATCATCAACGAGCCGACGGCGGCTGCGCTGGCCTATGGCCTCGACAAGAAAGACAGCAAGACCATCGCCGTTTATGACCTTGGTGGCGGTACGTTCGACGTGACCATCCTTGAGATCGATGACGGGTTGTTCGAAGTGAAGTCCACCAACGGGGACACGTTCCTGGGTGGTGAAGACTTTGACATGCGCATCGTCACCTATCTGGCTGATGAGTTCAAAAAAGAGAACTCCGTCGATCTGACCAAAGACAAGATGGCGCTACAGCGTCTGAAGGAAGCGGCCGAAAAGGCGAAGATTGAGCTTTCTTCGTCTTCCAGCACCGAAATCAACCAGCCGTTTATTTCGATGGGATCAAATGGTCAGCCGCTGCACATGGTCATGAAACTGACCCGCGCGAAGCTGGAAAGCCTTGTCAGCGACCTGATCAAGAACTCCATCAAGCCTTGTAAGGAAGCAATCAAGGATGCAGGCCTGTCGGTCAGCGACATTGATGAGGTTGTTCTGGTCGGCGGTATGACCCGGATGCCAAAGGTGAAAGAAGAGGTTGCTAAATTCTTCGGTAAAGAAGCACATCAGGGTGTGAACCCTGACGAAGTGGTTGCCATGGGTGCCGCCATTCAGGCCGGCGTTCTGCAAGGTGACGTCAAAGACGTTGTTCTGCTGGACGTGACCCCATTGTCCTTGGGTATCGAAACGCTGGGTGGTGTCTTCACCCGTCTGATCGACCGCAACACGACGATCCCGACGAAAAAGTCTCAGGTCTTCTCGACCGCCGAAGACAACCAGAACGCGGTGACCCTGCGCGTGTTCCAGGGTGAGCGTGAGATGGCCGCAGACAACAAGATGCTGGGTCAATTCAATCTGGAAGACATCCCGCCCGCCCCTCGCGGCATGCCGCAGATCGAAGTGACCTTCGACATCGATGCCAACGGCATCGTTGAGGTTGGCGCCAAAGACAAAGGTACCGGCAAAGAGCAAAAGATCACGATCCAAGCCTCTGGCGGTCTGTCGGATGAGGATATCGACGCAATGGTCAAGGACGCCGAGGCGAACGCCGAGGCCGACAAAGAGCGCCGCGAGCTTGTCGATGCCAAAAACCAGGCGGAAAGCCTGATCCATTCGACCGAAAAGTCGATGGAAGAGCATGCGGACAAGGTTGACCCAACCACGATCGAAGCGATCGAATTGGCGATTGCCGCGCTGAAGGATGATCTGGAAGCCGACGATGCGAAGGCTGACAAGATCAAGTCGGGCATCCAGAACGTGACCGAAGCTGCGATGAAACTGGGTGAAGCCATCTATAAGGCACAGCAAGAGGAAGAAGGCGAAGCAGAGCCGGAAGCCACCGCTGCGGATGATGACATCCTCGACGCAGACTTCGAAGATCTGGGCGACGACAAGCGCGACAACTAAGGCCGCGCGCCGCGGAAAGATGACCGGCCCGGCGCAAGGGCCGGTCATTTCCGTTCCCAAAGGGGAAAAGTATCATGGCAAAACGTGACTATTACGAAGTTTTGGGTGTCGCCAAAGGTGCTGATGCCGCTGCGATCAAAAAGGCCTATCGCCAGAAGGCGAAAGAGCTGCACCCGGATCGCAACGCCGATAATCCAAATGCCGAAGCACAGTTCAAAGAAGCGAACGAAGCCTACGAAGTTCTGAAAGACGAGAACAAAAAGGCTGCGTATGACCGCTATGGCCATGCTGCGTTCGAAAACGGCATGGGCGGCGGTGCGCGTGGCGGTCAGCAAGGTGATTTTGCCAGCGCGTTTTCCGATGTGTTCGATGACCTGTTTGGCGACTTTATGGGCGGCGGGCGCGGTGGCGGAAGACGCGGCGGGGCACAGCGTGGCAACGACCTGCGTTACAATCTTCGGATCAACCTTGAAGATGCATATTCTGGGCTGCAAAAGACAATCACCGTTCCCACAGCCGTGGCCTGCGGGTCCTGTAACGGCACCGGTGCAGAAGGAGGGTCGGAACCACAAACCTGCCCCACTTGTTCCGGCATGGGAAAGGTGCGTGCTCAGCAAGGGTTCTTTACCGTCGAACGCACCTGCCCCACCTGTGGCGGGCTAGGTCAGACCATCAAAGACCCTTGCAAGACCTGCCACGGTCAAGGCCGCGTCGAGAAGGAAAAATCGCTGTCCGTCAATATTCCTGCCGGGGTTGAGACAGGCACCCGCATCCGACTGGCTGGTGAAGGCGAGGCAGGTATGCGCGGCGGGCCGACGGGCGACCTTTACATCTTTATCGAGGTCAATGATCACGCATTGTTTGAGCGTGAAAACATGAACCTTTTCTGCCGTGTGCCGGTCTCTATCGCGACAGCAGCGCTGGGTGGCGAGATTGAAGTACCCACCATTGACGGCGGTCGTAGCCGCGTGAAAGTGCCTGAAGGGTCGCAATCTGGCCGACAAATGCGCCTGCGTGGCAAGGGTATGCCTGCACTGCGTGGTGGTGGATCGGGTGATATGTTTATTGAGCTGGCGGTTGAGACCCCAGTCAAACTCACGGCGCGCCAACGCGAGATCCTGAAAGAGTTCGATAAGCTGAGTGAAGAAAACAACCCCCAAGGGTCAAGCTTCTTTGCCTCTGTAAAAAGCTTCTGGGACTCGATGAAAAGCTAGCGTTAACCGCAAAGTAACCATGGCATTGGCAAGCTGGGCGCATGACTCAGTTTGCCGAAACCCGAAATCTCTTTGCTGATCTTGACGATGTGACTGCGGTTAAGCCGCTTCCATCAGGCAAAGTACCATCATATATCAGCGACCATCGCAAACGATTGCGCGAGCGTTTTCTAAGCGGTGGCGCAAAGGCGGTGCCGGATTACGAATTGCTGGAACTCGTTCTTTTTCGTGCAATTCCCCGACAAGATGTAAAACCGTTGGCACGTGTGTTGATTGATACCTTCGGAGATTTCAATCGGACAATGTCCGCACCCATCACACAATTACGCAAGGTTAAAGGTGTGGGTGATGCTGTTGCGGTCGAACTCAAGATCGTCGAAGCCGCTGCACATAGGTTAGCCAGATCTAAGGTTATGCAAAGGCACGTCGTATCAAGCTGGGATGATTTGCTGAACTATTGTCATACGACGATGGCACATCGCACTACAGAGCAGTTTAGAATCCTGTTCTTAGATACCAAGAATGCTGTCATCGCAGATGAAGAACAGGCCAAAGGAACCGTCGATCACGTTCCTGTCTATCCACGCGAAGTGGTGAAAAGGGCGCTCGAACTGAATGCCACATCGCTGATTCTGGTTCATAATCATCCGTCAGGTGACCCAACCCCATCTGACGCAGATATCCAGATAACACGTCAGATAACGCAAGCGGCAAAAACCCTGAATATCACCGTTCACGATCATCTCATTATCGGAAAATCATGCGAGTTGAGCTTTCGGGCGCAGGGTCTTTTTCAGGACTAAATCGAAACCCGCAGACTTTCGCAGCAGACTTTCAAGATCAAAGCCTAGTTTGAAGCAATTGTTAGGTCCTCAAACTTGTCTTTAAAAACAACCACTTCTCCTACAGCTTCACAACTAGGGAGACCAGCGCTCACGTTGCGCGTTACCAGCTTACCGCCCATTGCTGTTTGGATTGTCGTCGTATCCACCTCGCGCCCACAATTGCTTTCGGTGACAGCAACGCTGAGTTGCAGCACGGTAGATGCTTCATCGCGGGTCAGGCCGGCCGGATAAGTGTAAACTTCGGCCATGCGGGGGGTGTCTGCGTCGCCGACACCAAGTCGTAGTACAAAACCGCGTTCGCCAGCAATGGCATGATCAGCTGAGTGTACCGAGGCCGACCAAACGTGACCCGGGTCACCAATTGATGCGCCGCCCTCCAACGCGTGAAGTTGCAAATTGTATTGTCCGGACCACTGCAGAATCGCCCGATCATAAATACGGACGTCTGGCACCTCTACGCTCACGCGCGCGTGCTCTACGTTCGAAAAAAGCGCGGTAAATGTCGCATCGATCGCAAGAGCCGGCACTGAAAGTGATGCAACACCTTCAGAATCGGTGCGTGATGTAAATTCCAGTGCTTCATGCCTTAGAACAAAATCCTGACCGCTATGGCAGGGTGCCGCAAGATACAAAGACACCATTGCCGCGTCTTCGGGTACTGCCGTTAATGTTGCATTGCATCCAGTCACCGGAGTAGCCAGGATTGTTCCCATCTCCGGGACGATGAACTCTGCGTAAACCGCGTCAACGGGCAAGACAGTTTGGCGATTACTGGCGTGGTCGAGCGGCGTGGTAACAACATCGGGGACACCAAACACCGCATCACCGTTTTCGTCCTTTGGAAGGACGATCACGCGAACTGCCTTAAGATCGTCTTCTTCCACTGGCGGGTTCTGCGCGGCGCCACCTTCCTGACCGACCTGCATGACAAAGCCGATCCCAAAGGCAATCGAAACTGTCAATGCTGCTGTCTTAATCGTGCTTGTACGCGACATCCCCAGCTCCGTTGCGTCCCAAAGCCTGAAACATCGCCAAAAACGGTGACCAGAGCAGGACGGCTATCGGACCTTAGCGTGTCGCAATCGTGTCGGCAATTAGGCAAGCCGTCCGTGACAATGCTTGAACTTCTTCCCAGAACCGCACGGACAAGGATCATTGCGACCGGGCTTTCCCCAAGTATCCGGATTTGCCTCATCAAAACCCGGAGCCGGTTCACCCGCTACAGCATCCGTGGCGGGTATCGTCGCCGCAGCAGCAGCGGCAGCAGCGGCCGCTTGTTGCTGTCGCACTTGCGCGATCATCTGTTCTTGCTCTTCTTTGGTCATCGGTCGGATCTGCGAAAGCTTTTTCGTCACGTCCTCCCGCAGGCCGTCAAGAAGACGTTCAAACAGCAAAAAGCCTTCGGTCTTGTATTCGTTCAGCGGGTCACGCTGCGCGTAGCCGCGAAACGATACAACTGACCGCAAGTGTTCCAGCGTCAAAAGATGTTCGCGCCATTTCGCGTCAATCGTTTGCAGCAAAAGCTGCTTTTCGACACTACGCATCGTCTGATCACCAAAGGCCTCGGCCTTTTCCGTCATGTACTTATCAGCGGCTTCTTCGAGACGTTCACGGATGTCATCATCATCCACGCCTTCTTCACCAGCCCAATCAACTACCGGCAGATCAAGACCAAGATTTTCTTTGACGTCGGCCTGCAGAGACTCTGTATCCCATTGATCCGCATAGCTTTTCGGCGGCATGTATTGATCGACCATATCGTCGATCAACTGATCACGCATATCCTTGACGATATCTGACAGATCCTGTGCTTCCATGATGTCGCGGCGCTGCGAAAAGATGACTTTCCGCTGGTCGTTCATCACATCATCAAACTTCAAAAGCTGTTTGCGGATGTCAAAGTTGCGTCCTTCAACCTTGGCCTGGGCCCGCTCAAGCGACTTGTTCACCCATGGGTGCACAATCGCCTCGCCCTCTTTCATACCCAGACCGGATAAGACCTTATCAAGCCGTTCGGACCCAAAGATACGCATCAGGTCATCTTCTAGCGACAAAAAGAATGATGAACGTCCGGGGTCACCCTGACGTCCGGAACGACCCCGCAACTGGTTATCGATACGGCGGCTCTCGTGCCGTTCGGTCGCCAGAACAAAAAGCCCGCCGGCTTCTTTCACTTTTTCTTTTTCGTCGGCGACTTCGGCGCTGATTTTCTCGCGCAGCGCTTCAGGGTCAGCCTCTGGGTCTTCCGCCATGGCTTGCAGCACGCGCATTTCTACATTGCCGCCCAGCTGAATGTCTGTCCCACGACCAGCCATGTTGGTCGCGATGGTCACCGCGTTCAGTTTTCCCGCATCCGCGATGATCTGCGCCTCTTGTGCATGCTGGCGGGCGTTCAACACGTTGAAGGTGATTCCCTGTGCTTTCAGCAACTCGGCCAGGTATTCTGACTTTTCAATTGAGGTCGTGCCCACCAAAATTGGCTGACCATTTTCATGAGCTGCCTTGATCTCTTCTACAATACCGTCGAACTTTTCTTTCGCCGTCCGGTAAACCTGATCATCCTCGTCAATCCGGGCAATCGGGCGGTTGGTTGGAACTTCGACCACACCCAAACCGTAGATTTCCTGAAATTCATCTGCTTCGGTCGCAGCTGTACCTGTCATCCCGCCCAGTTTGTCGTAAAGGCGGAAATAGTTCTGGAACGTGACCGAGGCGAGTGTGACGTTTTCGGGCTTGATGGATACACCTTCTTTCGCCTCGACAGCTTGATGCAAACCGTCGGACAGGCGACGCCCGATCATCATCCGCCCGGTAAACTCGTCAATTAGGACAACTTCATCGTCTCGCACGATGTAATCTTTGTCACGAGTATAAAGCTTATGCGCACGCAGGGCCTGATTGACATGATGCACCAGCGTCGCGCTTTCTGGGGCATAAAGTGTCTGACCCTCAGGCAACAATTCCACCTCGGCCAGCTTTTGCTCAAGGAAGTCATTGCCTTCATCGGTAAAGGTAACCTGCCTGGTTTTTTCATCCAGTTCAAAATGCTCTTCCGCGATCCCGGGAACGATCTTGTCGATAGCGGCGTACATTTGGCTGCGGTCCTGGGCGGGGCCCGAGATGATCAGCGGCGTACGTGCTTCGTCGATCAGGATAGAGTCAACCTCGTCCACAATCGCAAAGTTGTGGTAGCGTTGGTACATCTGGCTAAGCTCGGACTTCATATTGTCGCGCAGATAATCAAAACCCAGCTCGTTGTTCGTGGCATAGGTTACGTCACAGGCATAGGCCTCTTTCTTTTGGTCATCAGGCTGTTGGGGAACCACAACGCCGGTTGTCATACCAAGCGCACCATAAACCTTGCTCATCCACTCCGCATCGCGACGGGCAAGATAGTCGTTGACCGTGACGATATGCACACCCTTGCCTGTCAGCGCGTTCAGATACGCCGGAAATGTCGCAACGAGGGTCTTGCCTTCACCCGTTTTCATTTCCGAGATATTGCCCTGATGCAGGAAAATCCCACCCATAAGCTGCGTATCAAAGGCACGTAGGCCCAGTGCCCGTTTTGCGGCCTCCCGGCAATTGGCGAAAGCTTCGGGCAAAATCGCGTCCAGACTTTCACCATTCAACGCGCGCTCCCGCAGGGCCTGCGTCTTTTCTTTAATGGCCTCGTCAGAAAGCGCCTCATACTCTGGCTCTAATGCGTTGATCTGCGCAACAAGCGGACGGACGGCTTTGACTTTTCTGTCATTCGCACTGCCAAAAACCTTTTTGGCGATCGTTCCGATACCCAGCATATTCTCTCCGGCGGCGCGAAACGCACCTGTCTGACATCTATTTGAGAGGAGGTCGCTTGTAGGCCTGTGACAGGCCACATAGAAAGGGCCAGGAATACAAAGCTTGTGGGCCTCCTCAAGGCATTCATGGGATGTAAGGGGCAGGTTCTACAGTGTCAACGCCACGCACCTGCGTGGCCAATCAAGGGATCGTTTAATGCTGAAACATGTTACATTTTTGGGTGCCGCAGTAGGTGCGTTCATGACAGCTGGTGCGGGTTTTGCTCAGGATGTCACGGCTGACACTGTTGTTGCCAAAGTTGGCGATACAGAAATCACGATGGGTGAGGTCATCATTGCCCGCACCAACCTGCCTGCGCAATATGCGCAATTCCCCAGTGACGTTCTGTTCACCGGTCTGGTTGACCAACTCATCCAGCAACAGCTGCTGGCTGACGTTTTGGAAAAGGTGCCGGCTCGGGTGACTTATACGCTGCAAAATGAACGCCGGTCGATGATGGCTGCCGAAGTCATCACCGAAATCGCCGAAACATCTGTCACCGAAGAGCAGATCCAGGCCGCCTATGATGAACGCTTTGCCGATGCAGAAGAGCTGCCAGAATTCCGCGCGTCGCATTTGCTTGTCGAAACCGAGGAAGAAGCCGCTGCCGCAAAGGCACGCATCGACGATGGCACGGCCTTTGCAGACGTCGCGCGCGATGTCTCAACGGGCCCGACAGGCCCAAATGGAGGTGACTTGGGATGGTTTGGCGAAGGCGCAATGGTGCCCGAATTCGAACAGGCGATCACAGCACTTGAAGTTGGTGGCGTGTCCGACCCGTTTGAGACACAGTTCGGATGGCACGTCGCAACACTTGTCGAAAAGCGCGTGCAGCCCCAACCCACACTTGACGAAATGCGCCGCCAACTGACCGCAGAATTGCAAGAAACGGCCGTTACGGCCCGTTTGGAAGAGTTGGCGGCCCTGCAGGACGTCGTCAAACCCGAGCCGGGCGACTTCGATCCTGGCCTGATTGATAGTCTCGAACTGCTGGACTGATCCAGAAATGAAGGTCTCGCCGCTTGCACCTGAACGGTTTCCGGATCTGCCGGAGATCGCGGGTGTCACTTTTGCCAGTACCGCTGCAGGTATTAAATATACCGGTCGGCCTGACGTGATGCTGGCCCGCCTCGCGCCGGGCACAAGTATTGCCGGTGTTTTTACGCGTTCGGCAACACGGTCCGCCAATGTTCTGGATTGTCAGGCAAAGCTGGGCGGCGACCCTGCAGGTGCCGCTGCAATTATCGTGAATTCGGGGAATTCTAACGCATTTACGGGGAAACATGGCGACGGCAGCGTTGCCGCGATCTGCGACGTCGTAGCCGCTGCCCTCGACCTCGATGCCCAACGGGTTTTTACCTCTGCGACCGGCGTCATCGGAGAGCGGCTGCCGCATGAGCGCATCACCGGAAAGGTAGATGAACTGGCTGCAAACCTGTCAGCGGACGGCATTAATACGGCCGCCAAGGCCATTATGACCACAGATACTTTTGCAAAAGGCGCGGGAACGACCGTCGAGATCGATGGTCAGCACGTTCATATTGCAGGCATCGCCAAAGGCTCGGGCATGATTGCCCCCGACATGGCGACCATGCTGGTCTATGTATTTACAGATGCACGGATCGGACAACCGGATCTTCAAGCACTGGTGACCCAATCAAACGACAAGACTTTCAATTGTATTACCGTCGATAGCGATACATCGACCTCAGATACACTGATCGTGGCGGCGACGGGGCGGTCTGGTGTGGATGTGACAGGCAATGCCGCTTTTGCAGATGCGCTGAATGCTGTGATGCTGGATCTGGCCCATCAGGTCGTGCGTGATGGCGAAGGGGCAACCAAATTTGTCACCGTGAATGTCGCCGGGGCAAAGGATGCTGCTGACGCACGCAAAGTGGCGCTGGCCATCGCAAATTCTCCGCTTGTGAAGACCGCCATTGCCGGGGAAGACGCCAATTGGGGCCGGATCGTCATGGCCGTTGGCAAATCAGGGGCGGCGGCTGACAGGGATAAACTGGGCATCCGTTTCGGAGATATCGTTGTCGCTGAAAACGGCTGGCGTGCGCCCGATTATGCAGAGGAAACTGCGAGCGCCTACATGAAGAATGCCGAACTCGCCATTGGTGTTGATCTGGGGATTGGAGACGGGGCCTGCACGGTTTGGACCTGCGACCTCACCCATGGGTACATCAGCATCAACGCGGATTATCGATCATGAAAACGGTCCTTGTCTCAGCGGTTGCGCTGATTGATCCGGACGGTCGGGTCTTGTTGGCACAGCGGCCTGAAGGCAAGTCCATGGCCGGTCTATGGGAGTTTCCAGGCGGTAAGGTTGAGGCAGGCGAAACACCCGAAGTCGCCCTGATCCGCGAGTTGCAGGAGGAACTGGGCATCGACACGTGGGCATCCTGCCTTGCACCACTGACCTTCGCGAGCCACTCTTACGATGATTTCCACCTGCTGATGCCGCTTTTTGCCTGCCGGAAATGGAACGGCACCCCACAGTCACGCGAAGGGCAGGTGCTCAAATGGGTGAAGCCAAACGCTTTGCGCGACTATCCCATGCCAGCAGCCGACATCCCGCTGATCCCGATATTGCGGGACTGGTTGTGATCAATCGACTTGAGCCAGGAAATCGGCCATTGCCTTCGTAACGATATCGGGCTTTTCGACTGGCGACGAATGGCCAGATTCCGGCACAATCACCAGTTTTGATCCGACAATCGCATCATGCGTCTGTCGAGCAGCATTGACGGGGGTCGGAACATCTTCGTCACCAACGACAATCAGTGTCGGTGCAGGCTCTGACACAGCGCGCAGATCGTCCAACACATCGTCGCGCGCAAAGATCGCAAACCCAAACTGCCTGATGGATTCCCCGTCCAACCCGCCAATATAGGTTTTCCACTTCCTTAACACGCTTCGCTTTGCGGGATCGTTGCGCGTTGTTTTGCCAAACAGCTTTGGCATCACCAGGAACACCAAGGGGCGCAAACCAAATAACCAAACGAGAAACAGCAGGAACTTTTGACCTTTTATCGTTTCGGGAGGCTCAGCACCGGCGCTGGTGTCTATCAACGTCATTGTTTTGATCAGATCTGGGCGTCTTAACAAAAGCCGCACCCCCACATATCCACCTGTGGACATGCCAGCAAAATGCACCGGTCCCTCGCAAATCTGATCAATCAGCCCTGCAGCATCATCGACAAGATCATAGATGCCAAAAGGATCTCGGCTACGGTCACTTTCACCGTGACCACGATGATCAAATGAAATGACCCGGTATGTACTGCTAAGCGCCGCAATCTGATCCGCGAACATATCGTGGCGCATCAGATAACCATGTGAGAATACGACTGTTTCGGGGCCCGATCCCGTTTCCTGATAGTATATCTGCCTGTCATTGACCGTTACCTTTGGCATCAATGCACCTCCCCTATGACACACTACCAATGTCAGCATAACGCATGTAACAAAGAAGGGCAGCCCATGCAGGCTGCCCTAAGGTAATTTGTGCGGTCATTTAGTTAACGCTTACAATTCCCGCTCAACCTCTTCACGTTCGAAGATTTCGATCACGTCATCGGGCCGAATATCATCGTAGTTTTCAAATGCCATCCCGCATTCCTGACCGGATTGCACCTCGGGCACTTCGTCCTTGAAGCGCTTCAGCGTTTTCAGCGTGCCTTCATGGATCACCACGTTATCGCGCAACAGACGCACACCAGCTGACCGGCGCGCTACACCTTCGGTGACGATACAACCCGCGACCTTGCCAACGTTAGAGACTTTGAACACCTCCTTGATCGTAGCGTAACCGATGAAGTTCTCTTTGATCTCCGCCGAAAGCAGACCAGAGGCCGCTGCCTTTACGTCATCCACAAGGTCATAGATGACCGAGTAATACCGGATCTCGACACCCTTTTGGTTGGCAGTGTTCCGGGCCGATGCATTCGCGCGCACGTTGAAGCCAAAGACCGGCGCGCCAGAAGCTTCGGCCAGACCGATATCCGTTTCCGTAATCGCACCTACACCGGAATGCAGGACGCGCACGCGGACCTCATCATTGCCGATCTTTTCCATCGCCTGAACGATGGCTTCCGCAGACCCCTGCACATCAGCCTTCACCAGAATAGGCAATTCGCTGACATTTTCGTCTGCCTTGGCATTCGCCATCAGCTGTTCCAGCGTCGTGGCCGCACCAGCCGCCGCGCGTTTTTCCTTCGCTGCTTTTTCACGATATTCCGCGATTTCGCGCGCCTGCGCATCGGTATCTACAACGTTCAGCACATCGCCTGCTTCGGGTGTGCCGTTCAGGCCCAACACCTCGACCGGAACGGATGGTCCGGCCTCTTTCACGCGCTCACCTTTGTCGTTGATCAGCGCACGGACCTTCCCGTATTGCTCACCCACAACGAAGATATCGCCTTGGCGCAGTGTCCCGGTCTGCACCAGAACGGTCGCAACAGGGCCACGGCCTACATCCAGCTGCGCCTCGATCACCGCACCTTCGGCCGCGCGATCAGGGTTGGCTTTCAGTTCGAGAATTTCAGCCTGCAATGCAATTGCTTCAAGCAACTCATTCAGGCCCTGACCCGAGATGGCCGACACTTCGACGTCCTGAACCTCACCTGACATCTTTTCAACAATCACTTCATGTTGCAGCAGATCAGTGCGGACTTTGTCGGGGTTGGCTTCTGGCTTGTCGATCTTGTTGATCGCCACGATCATTGGCACTTCGGCAGCCTTCGCATGGTTGATCGCTTCAACCGTCTGCGGCATCACTGCGTCATCGGCAGCAACAACAAGCACCACAATATCCGTCACCTGCGCACCGCGCGAACGCATTGATGTAAACGCGGCGTGACCGGGTGTATCGAGAAAAGACAGCACCGCACCACTATCGGTTTTCACCTGATAGGCGCCGATATGCTGGGTGATCCCGCCAGCCTCACCAGCGACGACCTTGGCGTTGCGGATCGCATCAAGCAGCGATGTCTTACCGTGGTCAACATGTCCCATAATCGTAATGATCGGTGGGCGACCTTTCAGATCTTCAGGCTTGTCTTCAACCGCTTGGATCACATCTTCGACGTCTGCATCAGACACCCGAACAACGGTATGCCCGAATTCTTCAACGATCAGTTCGGCGGTATCCGCATCAATTGTCTGGTTCTGCGTCGCCATGATGCCATTTGTCATCAAGGCTTTGACCACATCGGCCACACGTTCGGTCATGCGGTTGGCAAGCTCGGATACGGTAATCGCTTCGGGCAAGGCCACCTCACGATAGACCTTCTCACGCTCAGCCGAGACACCCATCGCCTTAGCGCGAGCCTTGTCCTGCTTACGCTTCATCGCAGCCATCGACCGCTGGCGGCCGCCATCACGGCCCGACAAAGCATCATTCAGCGTCAGCTTACCTGACCGGCGACCATCATCACCGCGACCAGGCTTGGCCTTGGTACGCTCATTACCCTTGTTGTCGCGTTCGCGGTCCATTTTGGCGCGGGTCGGACGGTCAACAGCCGTTTCACCCGGTACGGCAGCAACAGCGGGTGGCGCATCAGCAGCAGCTTTCTTGCGGGCTGCTTCGGCCTTTTTACGTTCTTCTTCCTCGGCCTTCGCCTTGGCGCGTTCTTCGCGTGCGCGATCTTCTGCTTCTTTTGCCTCGGCCTCTGCCCGGCGGGCGGCGCGTTCTTCCTCGCGGGCTTTTTCTTCGGCGGCGCGCTTTGCAGCCTCTTCAGCCTCGCGCGCCTTGGCCATTTTGAGCGCCTTCATCCGGCGTTCAAGTTCAGCATCCGAGATGCCGGCAGGCCGCTTTGACGGATCACCGCCAACGGGTCCCGCTTTGCCACCAGCCGCACCGGGTTTGGCCGCACCAGGTTTCGGAACCACAACGCGTTTGCGTTTGGTTTCCACCACGACGTTCTTGGTCCGCCCGTGGCTAAAGCTTTGCTTCACGTTACTTGGACGCGAACCACCCAGACCCAGTGTTTTTTTACCGTCGTTATCGCTCATCTAGCTTCTTTATCCTTCCCGGCGGCCCCATCGCCCCCGTTTTCGCGTAATCCGCGCAGCTTTGTGGCTTCCTCTACAACACGATTGCTGAGTCCACCAGTGGCAAGCGCGCCATGTATCACAGTTTGCCGCCCAAATGCCAAACCCAATTCGGTTGACGTGAGGCACCCGAAATAACGGGCCCCTTCGGGCGTCCAGAGTTTTGTCTTCCCACGTTCCGACCCGTCAGAGGCCTGAACCAACACGCGCACCGGTTGATCCCCGGCAAGCCAACCCTTCACCTTTTCAAATCCACAGACCGCAAGACCTGCCTTGCGGGCCATCGCGATCAGGTCAACAACGCGGCGGGCGAGTTGCGTTTCTATCAACTCTGTCAGCCCATCAGGCACTGTTACGGCTTGTTTCGCCGACCGCGAAAACTGGCTCTTGCCCGCCTGATCAAGCGTTGCCCGATCAGCGGTTACATACATACCGCGCCCCGGCAACTTGCCCAAGACGTCAGGCACGACCTGGTTGTCCGGCCCCACAACAAAGCGGATCAGCCCAGCCTTTGGCTGCACCTCACCCGTGACGATGCACTTACGTTCCGCATCCCCGCGTTCCTTGTTATGGCCACCCCGCGCCATCTGTTGCCCTATCAGAGGCCTGAAATCAGGCCTCCGCCTCCTCGGTCTCGGCAGCTTCCGCCTCTGCGGCGGCCTGCGCTTCCAGTTCCGCCGGATCGACCCAACCCAGCATAACGCGGGCGGTCATGATCATATCCTGCGCCTCTTCCAAAGACACATCAAACGGTTCCAGCACACCGTCATCCTTAACGCGTTCACCATCGATCGTGGTCCAGCCGCCAGCAAGCTCCCAGTCGGCGCAGGTGGCGAAGTCTTCCAACGTCTTCACGTCATCCTTGCCAAGTGCTTCCAGCATCTGCGGTGTCAGCCCTTCGAAATCGGCTAAGCTGTCTTCGACGCCCAAAGCACGGGCCGCCTCCATCGCCTTTTTCGCCTGCTCTTCCAGATAGTCACGGGCACGGGCCTGCAATTCGCCCGCTGTGTCTTCGTCTACGCCTTCGATGACCAGAAGTTCATCGATTTCGACATAAGCGACTTCTTCAAGGTTCGTGAACCCTTCAGATACCAGTAGTTGGGCAAAGAACTCGTCCAGATCAAGAGTTTCCATGAACAGTTTTGTGCGCAGCTCGAATTCGGCCTGACGACGCTTGCTCTCTTCTTCTTCGGTCATGATATCGATGTCGAGACCAGTCAGCTGTGATGCAAGTCGCACGTTCTGACCACGACGCCCAATAGCAAGGGAAAGCTGTTCTTCAGGCACGACCACTTCGATCTTGCCGGCCTCTTCATCCAGAACCACCTTGCTGACCTCGGCAGGCTGCAATGCGTTCACAAGGAAGGTCGGCATGTCCTCGTTCCAAGGAATAATATCGATCTTTTCGCCCTGCAGCTCGTTCACAACCGCCTGTACGCGCGATCCACGCATACCCACACAGGCACCCACAGGGTCGATGGAGCCATCATAGGAAATGACGGCAATCTTCGCGCGGGAACCGGGATCACGGGCAACAGCCTTGATTTCGATCACGCCCTCATAGATTTCCGGCACTTCCATCTTGAAGAGTTCCGCCATGAATTCCGGCGCAGTCCGGCTCAGGAAGATCTGAGGCCCGCGCTGCTCGCGGCGCACATCCTTGATGTAGCAACGGATCCTGTCATTTGGGCGATAAGCCTCGCGCCCGATCTTTTCGTTGCGGCGCAGCACGGCCTCACCAGCACCCACATCGACAACCACGTTCCCATATTCCTCGCGCTTGACGAGAGCGTTGATGATCGTGCCAGCCTTATCCTTGAATTCTTCGTATTGCTTGTCGCGCTCAGCCTCGCGGACCTTTTGCAGGATCACCTGTTTGGCGGATTGTGCAGCGATCCGGCCCAGTTCCACTGGCGGCACTTCTTCAACGAACTGCTGCCCGACTTCGGGATTTTCCATATATTGCTTGGCTTGCTCGACCGTGAACTCGGCCTGATAATTCTCAAGCTCTTCATCTTCAACCACTGTGCGCACGCGAGTAAAGGTCGCGCGGCCTGTCTTGCGGTCGATGGAGACGCGAATATCCATCTCTGCCCCGTAACGAGACTTGGCTGCACGGGCGAGCGATTCTTCCATCGCCTCGACCACCAGGCCGGGTTCGATGTTCTTTTCGCGCGCGACAGCCTCGGCTGTTTGCAACAGTTCCAGCTGGTTGGCTGAAGTATAAGCCATTAGGTGTTCTCCTCACCTTCTATGATCGTTTCAATCTCATCAAATTGGGTCTCATCAATCTGACCCGCATCTTTGCGTCCACGCAGTACGTCGCGGATCAGCTCATCTGTCAGGACCAGTTTTGCGTCCGACAGCCAGTCGAATTTCAGACCAACAGTGCCCTCGGCGATGTTGATCAGCACCTCATCGCCCTCGGTCCCGACCAATTGCCCTTTGAAACGGCGGCGGCCATCAATCAGCTGCTCGGTCTCGATCTTGGCTTCAAACCCTTCCCATTGGTCAAAATCCTTGAGCCGAGTCAGGGGGCGGTCAATGCCGGGGCTGGATACTTCCAGATTGTATTCATCAAGAATGGGGTCTTCGACATCCAAGACGGCACTCAACGCCGTCGAAATCTGCCCACATTCATCGACCTCGATCTGGCCGTCTGGACGTTGCACCATGATCTGCACCACGGTGTCTTTCCCACTCATCATCCGTACGCGCACAACCTCGAACCCCATGTCTTCAACAACAGGGGTGACAATCTCGGCGATGCGGCGGTCAATGGCCGCTTTGGCGATCAGATCGTTCATAGCATTCATAAGCACAAAAAAACGGGCGCGCGGCCCGTCGATGTTTCCCGGTGGAGCCTTGGGGGTGGAAGCCGAGGCGCCGCTGTTAACAGGGATATACGCAGACTTGTCCGAGTCTGCAAGGGTCAAGCATATCAAATGCGAACCCGCATCGCCGAGGGCAGTACAAACGAGGTTCGGCCCAACCAATGTCAACCACCCAGTGTTGACGCGGTCAGTATGCACCCCGGCGACACGAAATCACATCACCTGAAAAGGGCAATTGCACAGAGCCAAACAAAATAGTCTGGATGAACAACCTCTTTTCAAAGCGAAAAAACGTTGTAATCCAGTTCATCTACAAAACCAAAACACAACATCACTCACTAACAATTTGAGGTTAACGCAGGCGATGTGAACCACCGTTAAACAGTTAGTTAACAAGTGGTTAACTGCTCAAAAAATGTCACCCTGAATTCAAATTTGCGGCGTGCAAACGATCCGGATCATGCAAACGTCATCCTCAAAAATCCGCGCAATTTTTTTGGCATCGCAACTGCATCATCTGGGATAGCGCTGGAACGGTCGGGCAGCTTATCGCCAAGATCCAATACATCACGCTACACTATGCAAAATCCTTGGAACCACTCATATGAACCTGAAACCTTTGTTGTTCGTTCCGCCGCTGGTTCTGGGTGTTCTGGGGTTCATGTGGATGACACCGACAGACAAGGCAGGTACTGCACCCGTAGAAGAGGCGCGGCTGGCTGTTCGTGCGATGATGTTACAGAAAAACCGCTCATGCTGTCAGCTACGGGTTTTGGCAGGGTCGAACCCGTCAATAGCTGGAATGCCGTCAGTCAGGCCGAGGGCCGGGTTATCAAGACTTTTCCGAATATGGCCGCCGGCACCGTTGTCGATGCCGGGGATCTGCTTGTTCAGATTGATCCGACAGATTACGAGTTGATGATTGCCAAGACCAAAGCCAACATCGCCGCTGCCGAAGCAACGCTGGCAGAGTTAGCACAGCAAGAGGAAAACACCCGTCGGCTGCTTGAGGTCCAACAACGCATTTTCGAAGTCGCGAAGGCCGAATTCGACCGTGTGCAAACAGTGTCCCAGAACGGAACGGTGACGAATGCTGCATTTGGCAGCGCCCAAAAAACGTTGCTGAACCAGCAAAACGCCGTGATCAATCTGTCGAACACGCTGGCGCTTTTCCCGGCGCAACGGGCGAGTGCCGAGGCGACATTGTCCGTCCGAGAGGCCGAATGTGATTGATCAGGCTGAAGTTGTCGGCGCGTTCCAGCCAAGATCATTTGGCAGCCTGATGCGTGGCGCGGTAGGGCCGCAGTTACAGGAAGTGGCGCAGATCGATGCAACACAGGTTATCAACTATATTAACGAGGGTAATGTTGCGGCTTTTGTGGAACTGGAGTTTGCAGGCACCGTCGCGCGCTATCCTGCAGAACCAGTACGGTTCCGGGGGCTCGGTCGATGATGAAACAGGGACATTGGGAATTGCTGTTCGAGTCGATGATCCACTTGTCAGTGCAGCATCCAGTGGCATGCCTCCGTTGGAGTTTGGAAGCTTTGTATCGGTTGTTCTTGAAGCAACGCCCGACCAACATGTGGTAGCCATCCCACGTGCTGTTCTACAGCAAGACGATCAGGGCCAACCCTTCGTCTACACCGCTGATGTTGATGACCGGTTGGCGATCACACCTGTCACACCAGGTGCAGTCGCTGGCGATCTGATCATGATCCACCGCTGGTCTGACACAAGGTGACCGGGTTGTTCTATCAGCTCCGCGACCATCCGTGCCTGGCGTCGCTCTGGACGTCGTCACTGTCGGCGGAACAAACCAATGATCGATTACTTCGTCCGGCATCCAGTTGCTGCAAACCTGCTGATGGTTCTTTTCACGGTTCTCGGCATCGCCGTCATCACCGGGATCGAACGCGAGACATTTCCCGAATTTGCGGCCGATAGTGCCAGGATCACTGTGCCCTATCCCGGCGCTTCCGCCGGTGATGTAGATGAAGAGATCTGCGCGCCTATTGAAAGCGCATTGTCGGGAACCAAAGGGCTGAAAAAGCTGTCTTGCCTATCCGTCGAAGGGCGGGCCGTTGCAACGGCTGAGCTGGAAGAGAATGGAGAATTTATCCAATTCTTCAATGATGTTTCTTCGGCAGTGTCTGGCATCTCTGATTTTCCTGATGCCGCCGAAACGGCATCGGTTGAGATCGCCAACCGGACAGATCTTGTTGCCTTGGTCGCAATATCAGGGCTTTCAGGCAAAGACGGGTTGGTTGCGTATGCCGACGAATTGTCCGACCGGCTTTTGGGCCTGGAAGGCGTAGCATCGGCCACGGTTTCGGGGATTGCAGATCGCGAACTCAAAGTCGACTTTGACTCGCAGGCGTTACGGCGGTTCGGGCTATCCAGCACCGATCTTGTCAACGCGATTGAAGCGCGGTCCTTTCAGCAGCCCTAGGGCAATGCGGCACTCAACGACGGAGATCTGGTCCTGCGCTATGCCGGGGCCACACGCACGGTCACTGATCTGGAAGACCTGATCATAATAGAAAATCCCGACGAAGCCATTGTGCGTCTTTCTGACATCGCCCAAGTATCATTGGTCGACAGCGACGAGAATACGCAAAGCTTTATCGACGGGGCGCAAACAGCCATCATATCAATCGCAAAGTCGTCAGAGGCGGACAGCATTCGCGTATTTGAACGGGTTGACGCTGTTTTAGAGGCTGATCGCCTCGCCTATCCTGCGCCGTTTGACATTGCGGTGTTCAACAACCTGTCCGAACTCGTGCAAGAGCGCATTGCGCTGATTATCGAAAACATCGCCATGGGTCTTATTTTGGTTTTTGGCACCATGTGGTTGTTTTTCTCGCTGCGTGAGGCGCTTTGGATTTCTGCGGCGCTCCCTGTTTCATTCCTGGGTGGTCTTTTTGTCATGAGCCTTCTGGGGATTACCATCAACATGATCACCCTGATCGCGCTTCTGATGGCCGTTGGCCTGATCATGGATGACAGCATTGTCTTTGCCGAGAATATTGCAGAATGGCGCGGGATGGCTCCGCCGCTCGAAGCCGCGGCAAAGGGTACGATGGAAGTACTCCCCGGTGTTGCGGCGTCTTTCCTGACCACGGCATGTGTCTTTGCCCCCTTGATGTTTTTGTCCGGAGAACTGGGTCAGATTCTAAAATTTGTCCCGATGGTGCTGCTGATCACACTCGGGACCTCACTGATCGAAAGGTTTCTGATCCTGCCGCATCACCTCAGCCATTCCGGTGAGACCGCAGCCGATCCTAAAAGGCCGCGTCTGGCCGAGAGGGGTCTGGACTGGGTTAAGGAACGGGTTGTTCTGCCTGTTGCAAGCGCCTTTGTGCAACTACGCTATCTGACAGTCGGGTCAGTCTTGGCGATCCTGATCTTATGTTTCGGACTGATTGCATCTGGCACGATCAAGGTCATCGGTTTTCCCGCAAGTGAAGGCGACACATTGGTGACACGCGTCACTCTCAGCTCGGGCATCTCGCGGGAACGGACGGTCGCAACTGTCAATCAACTGGTCGCAGGGCTCGGGTCGGTTGATGCAGATCTTTCGCCGCAGACTGTCGATGCAGCGCCATTGGTTGAACGTGTTTTGGTGCAATTCGGTGTCAATGCAAACGTCAACGACAATGGTGCGCATACGGCCACAATTATGGTCGATCTGCTGGAAAGCGCGAGGCGCAATGTGACCGCAGATGACGTACTTGATGCATGGCGCGCTGCTGCGGGACCGGTACCGGACGTCACGCAAATCAGCTTTGCGCAATCCGGACAAGGCCCCGGCGGCATGGATGTGGATGTTGAATTGCGTGCGCGCAACCTGGCAGAATTGGAACAAGCCGCAGAACGGTTAACCGCAGATCTGTTAGCACGGCCCGAGGTCACGGAAGCGTATCAGGATTTCTATGGCGGACGTCAGGAAGCGCAGATTGCATTGAACGCCTTTGGCCTTTCGACCGGTTTAGCCACTCAGTCTCTGTCGAGCCAGCTGCGAACGGCGTTCCAGGGCTCTGAAACGGACAGCTTCCGCCAGGGCGCCAGCGATCGCGCTGTGCGTGTCCAATTGGCGGACACGATTTCCAGCCTGACAGAGCTAGAGCAGTTCCCCATCATTCTTGCAGATGGATCGCAAACAAACCTGGCAACCGTCGCAGAGATGAAGATCACGCCAAGCTATCCCACGATCACACGCCGAAACGGGCTGGCCGTGGCGCGTGTGCAAGGGCAGATCAACCGTGATTTAATGACTTCATCGGCGATCTCAGCGCTTGTGACAAACGATCTGGCGCCAAGGTTGGCTGCTGATTATCCAGGTGTCGCCATCAAGATCGGTGGCGCAACCGAGGAACAGCAAAAATCCCAAGCCTCGATGGTCAGCGCCCTGGGCCTGGGATTGATCGGCGTTTACATGGTTCTGGCGTTTCAGTTTCGGTCATACAGTCTGCATATTATTGTCATGATCTCGATACCATTCGCTTTGATCGGGACAATTCTGGGACATTGGGCACTGGGGGTGGATATCTCAATGCCGAGTCTAGTGGGGTTTGCATCGCTGGCCGGGATCGTCGTCAACAATGCGATCTTGTTTCTGACCTTTTTCCAGTCGCACCTGAGAGAGGACGACTATGTCGCTGCATCCTTAAATGCGGTCCGCGACAGGTTCCGGCCGATCCTGCTGTCAACTGCAACAACCTTTGTCGGACTTTTGCCCATCATCTTTGACACCAGCCCGCAAGTCCAAACGCTGGTCCCTTTGGTGGTATCGGTTGCATTTGGTCTGCTCGCATCGATGGTGCTGGTTGTCTTGGTATATCCTTCCATCCTGTCGATTTACTTTGACTGGTTCTCGGTCCGCCGATGGGTCGGGCAGTTTGATCCAAACACCGATGAAAGACCCGCAGAACAAACGGCTTAAGCGACACTTGAAGCCTGTACGGGCTTTGGGTCTCTATCGCCTACCGGATGAAAGGGTGTCTATGCTGGAACCTCGACAGGCGCGTCTTTTGCACCTGTCATGAAAGCCACGGCATCAGACATGGTGTAATCCTTGGGATCAATGACGCAAAGACGCTTTCCCAAGCGGTGAACGTGGATGCGGTCAGCGACCTCAAACACATGGGGCATATTGTGACTGATCAGTATGATTGGAATACCACGCGACCGAACGTCCAATATCAGTTCCAGAACGCGGCGGGATTCTTTCACGCCCAAAGCGGCTGTTGGTTCGTCCAGGATGATGACCTTGGACCCAAACGCCGCTGCGCGCGCCACAGCCACACCTTGCCGCTGTCCGCCTGACAGCGTTTCGACAGCCTGATTGATATTCTGGATCGTCATCAAACCCAGCTCCGACAGCTTGTCACGTGCGACTTGTTCCATCTTTTTGCGATCTAGCTGGCGCAGGAAACGCCCCCTAAACCCGGGTTTGCGCAGTTCGCGTCCCATGAACATATTATCCGCAATCGACAGCGCCGGCGACATCGCAAGGGTCTGGTAGACCGTTTCGATCCCTTCTTGGCGTGCATCCGTTGGCGAGGTGAAGTGCACCTGCCGCCCTTCAAGGAAAACCTGACCCGCATCTGGCACGATAGCGCCTGAAACAGCCTTAATCAGCGAAGACTTGCCTGCACCGTTATCCCCGATCACTGCCAGAATTTCGCCCGGATAAAGATCAAAGTCGCAGTGGTCGAGCGCCGTGACCTTACCGTAACGTTTGACCAAGCCGCGGCCTTTGAGAATGGGTTCCATCAGGATGACACCTTTCTAATCCATTGGTCGACTGCGACCGCGCCAATGATCAGGACGCCGATCAGCAGGAATGTCCACTGGGCGTCTGCCCCGGCAAGCCGTAATCCAAGCGTAAAGACCCCCACAATCAGTGCGCCAAAAAGCGGCCCCATGATGGAGCCCCGCCCACCAAAAAGCGATATCCCCCCGATGACCACAGCCGTAATGCTTTCGATATTCAGCAACTGGCCAGAGGTCGGGCTGACAGATCCAATCCGCCCAATCAGCGCCCAGCCCGCAATCGCGCAGATAAAGCCTGTCACTGCATAGACCGAGATTAACGTTGCTCGCACATTGACGCCGGATAGCTGTGCCGCCTCGGGGTCATCCCCAACCGCATAGATGTGCCGACCCCATGCTGTTTGGCTCAGGACGTAGGCAAGGATGGCAAAGATGAGCACCATGGCGATGACACCATACGTAAACGTTGCCCCACCACGCCCTTCGGCATCAGCACCGATTTTGAATGTTGTTCCCAGCAGTTGAAGTAATGGGGCATCGGCCTCAATCTCTTGGCCGCGGATGGTTTCGTTTGCGGAGTAAAGGAAATTCGCAGCCAACACGATCTGCCACATCCCCAAGGTCACAATGAATGGCGGCAGTTTCATTGCAGCGACCAGCCAGCCGTTGATGGCCCCGATGATCGTACCAAAGGCAAGGCCGCACATCACGGCTATCTCGACTGGTAACCCGTACCGGAAGGTGAATTGTCCCATGATCACACTGGATAAGACGGCAATGGCTCCAACACTTAGATCAATCCCGGCCGTCAGGATCACAAGACTTTGCGCCGCTGCGACAATGCCCACGATCTGCACCTGTTGCAGGATTAACGTCAACGCGAAGGGCGAGAAGAATTTGCTGCCCAGCAAAAGACCAAAAACAGCAATTGAAACGAGCAACACAAAAAGCGGTACCAGCGCTGGATTGACGTGCAGCGCATGTTGGATTTGGGCCAGCACGCCTTTGCGATCATCCTCAAAACGGGCGATATCCTCATCGCTGGTCGATTTTACGATGGATTCGTAGTCATCACTTTCGCGGGACAAAGTACTGCTCCTGTAGCGACGCCATGCCTATCACATAGCGTTGACCTTTTCTTTTGTGGATGAGAGGGCGGCGATACACCGCCCCCATTGCTTTTATTGATCGGTGCGTGTCAGCCCCAGCAAAGATCCGTGCCTTCGGCAACGGAGATGCTGTCAACACCCGCAGCAGGCTGGTCCGTGACAAGGGCGACACCAGTGTCAAAGAAATCCTTACCCGGCGTGTTCTCTGGCAGCGTGCCGTCAGCGGCATAGGCTGCAATGGCCTGAATGCCCAACGCCGCCATTTGCAATGGGTATTGCTGCGCCGTAGCGCCAATGACGCCGTCCGCAATATTTTGCACGCCTGGGCATCCACCATCAACTGACACGATCAAAACATCGTTTTCCCGTCCGATCGATTTTAGCGCCTCATAAGCGCCTGCCGCCGCAGGTTCGTTGATCGTGTAGACAACATTGATCAGCGGATCGACCGCCAGCAGGTTCTCCATCGCGCGGCGGCCGCCCTCTTCATTGCCCGCAGTAACGTCATTGCCGACGATGCGTGGATCATCTTCGTCGCCATTCACATTGGGATCAGCAAGATCGATGCCGAACCCTTGCAAGAAACCCTGATCGCGCAGGACACCGACGGTCGGTTGGCTGACAGCAAGATCAAGCAGTGCGATCTTTGCGTTCGCCGCGTCATCACCCAAAGTGGCAGCGGCCCATTGGCCGATCAACTCACCCGCCAGAAAGTTGTCGGTTGCAAATGTGGCATCCGCGGCATCAATCGGCTCAAGCGGGGTATCAAGGGCAATCACCAAAAGACCCGCATCGCGCGCCTGACTGACAGCGCCGACGATTGACGAGGTGTCAGAGGCTGTCAGCAAAATGCCGGATGCACCATCGGCGATGCACGTTTCAATCGCAGCCACTTGCGTTTCATGGTCACCGTCGATTTTGCCTGCGTAGGACCGCAGTGTGACCCCTACCTCTGCGGCAGCAGCCTCCGCACCTTCGCGCATTTTTACAAAGAACGGGTTGGTGTCTGTTTTGGTGATCAGGCACGCCGAAACGGCATGGCCGTCTGCAAACGCAGCGCCGCTTGACATCACACCAGCAAGCGCCGTTCCAATTAATAGCTTCTTCATCATGTCCTCCCAGAAAATCAGGCAAGGCCTCCACCCTGCACCTATAACGGCCAACAAGTTCGCGCCGTTAGACATCAAACAGGCATGATTCGAGGAAGGCTGTCAATTAATTAATTAACTTTCTTTATTAATTGAGATGCGCTATTTTCACCATTGGATCAGAGGACTAAAAGGCGCATATGGAAGATGGGCGCGTCAGATCAATCAGCTCTGGGCTGAGCCAAAAAGGTGTTCGGGATCATAACGAGCGGCTGCTGCTATCGCTCATCCAGCGACATGGTGAGATGCCAGCAAGTGATCTGGCCAAACGTGCAGGACTGTCGCCACCAACCGTATCCAGCATCATGCGTCGTCTTGAGACAGAGCATCTAGTCGAACGTGGTGAACCGGTCCGAGGAAAAGTTGGCAAGCCTTCGATCCCGATCCGGCTTGCATCTGATGGCGCATTTTCTTTTGGGCTGAAGATCGGGCGACGCTCTGCGGAACTGGTGCTTATAGATTTCAACGGTAACTTGCGCGACGAAAGGCATGTTACCTACCCGGCACCTGCGCCTTCTGACATTTTTGCTTTCGCCCAAGACGGTGTAGCCAGCATTTTTTCCAGTCTTCCTGCGAAAGTGGCTCACCGCATCTGCGGCATTGGGGTTGCCGCGCCGTTCGAGATCTGGAACTGGCCCGAGAACAGAAATGATAGCATCTTTTCCAATTGGCGTGACGTTGATCTGCAGCGAATGATTTCGGCACACACAGGCTATGATGTCACGCTAATGAACGATGCCACAGCTGCTTGCCAAGCCGAACACACCTATGGCCGTGGAAAAGAGTTTCGCGACTACGCATACTTTTTTGTTGGCGCATATATTGGCGGTGGCATTGCACTGAACAATGCCGTCTATGAAGGGCGGCAGGGCAATGCCGGGGCGCTTGGGTCGCTACGCACAATCGGACCTCATGGGGAAAGCCGACAACTGGTCGACATGGCTTCGATCCATCAACTCGAAAAACGCTTGCGCGAAGTTGACATCCCCACACGCCAGTTATGGGACAATCCGCAAAGCTGGCATGAGCTGACCCGATATGTTGATCCTTGGCTGGGGCAAACAGCCCAAGAATTGGCCAAGGCGGCAATGTCGACATGTTCCGTCATCGACTTTGAAGCGATCATCATCGATGGCGCGTTTCCACGCCAGATCCGGGAAGAGCTTGTGACGCGCGTGGGAAGGTATGTCGCAAATCAGGACATGTGCGGGCTGATTCCTCCGAGGATCGCGGCAGGCAGCATTGGGCGGAAAGCACGCGCTATTGGTGCCGCCACGCGCCCGATTAGCGCGCAATTCATGCTGAATGCGACCCTTGATTAGACACGTAGAACGGAGCGTCGCCTGCGCATCGCCCCGTCATTTTCTGAGTTCCAAAGACCAGGATTATTCCCAACCGACCTGGTTGAAGATTTCCTGCGCCTGGGGAACATTCTTGGCAACCTGCGTCAGATCGACGGCATCAGGGCGGAACAGACCAAGTGCAGCAACAGACGGCGACAACCCCACGCCGGGAACAGCAGGATATTCATCGTTGCCCGCACTGAAATACTGCTGTGCCTGATCAGACGCGAGGTATTCAAGGAACTTGATCGCGTTGTCGCGGTTCGGCGCGTTTGCGGCGACACCACCGCCCGACAGGTTCATATGCGCACCTTCGGCGTTTTGAGCAGGGAAGACCCAGCCGATATCCCCCAGAGCTTCGGCGTTCAGTCCGTCAACGTCTTTGCGCAGCGCACGGGCAAAGTAATACGTGTTGGAAATCGAGATATCGCACTCGCCCGAAACAAGTCCGCGCAACTGGTCGGTATCACCGCCCTGTGGATCACGCGCGAAGTTATTTACAAAACCCTGCGCCCATGCAGTTGCGGCTTCTTCACCGTGGTTTTCGATCACAGCTGACAGCAGGGTCTGTGAATAGACGTTGGTCGATGACCGATGACAAACCAGCCCTTCATAGGCCGGATCGGCCAGATCGACATAAGACGTCGGCGGATTGGTGACGTCTGTTTTGTCATAGAAGATAATGCGTGCACGCTGGCTGAAACCGAACCACTGGTTGTCTTCGTCCTGCAGACTGGATGGGATCCGCGCCTCTAACACATCGCTTTCAACTGATTGCAGCACACCTGCGTTCTTGGCCCGCTCAAGCCGTGAGGTGTCAACTGTCAGCAAGATGTCTGCAGGCGAGTTTGCACCTTCTGCTTCCATCCGCGCAATCAACTCGTCCGCATTGGCTTCAATCCGATTGATGGTAATGCCCGTTAAATCGGTGAAGTCGGAATAAAGCCGCTCATCAGTGTCGTAGTGCCGCGAAGAATAGAGGTTCAACTCTCCTTCGGCAAAGGCCGAAGATGCAATTGCAGTCGCAGCCGTTGCGCAAGCAAGCAGTGCGGTTGTTGTCTTTTTCATGATCGATCCCTTTTCATGAGCGTTTTACTCGGGAATGACTTTTAACGTCATTTTAGCTGATGTCCAGATTCCTGATTAAAATTGTCAGATTGACATGCCTTATGAAATCGCTCAGGTTTACACCAAAGCTCTAGCCACCCTGCTTCGAAGCCAGGGAAGCCCGACTGCACAAGACATAAGGACTTCTCGCCATGGCAAAGCCGATGGATCAAAACGCGCACGCATATGACAACCAAAGCCCAAAGGTGCCATCCAAGTCAGAGATTATTGCGGCGCTGACCAATGACGAAGATGTGCGCGACATACCTCGCGTCGTCAGGGGTGCCTTGCGCAAGAGGTCGGCATGATGGAACTGCAGACACGATTTACCACAACAGATAAGACCCCGGCGAAACCGCCAACTTATAGCGCGCAAGAACTGATCGGGAATGGCAAAAAAGCCAACATCGTGCTTGGCGATCAAGTTTACACGTTGAGGATCACCCGGGCGGGCAAGCTGATCCTGACCAAATGACAGGCATTGGCCGCACATCCCGGTCCAAGCCTTCAAAAAAGCCAATGCCGCTTAGGCGAAACACTACCAACAGGGAACACTTGTATGAAACCGAATTATTTTACCTCTGCCGCCGTGTGTCTGGCGCTTGCAACACCGGCGATCGCCGTCGAAAAAGCGGATGTTCTGGATAACTATGCTGACATGGCAGCCGCCAAATATGCGGATAGTCTTGCCTCTGCGAAGGTCATGCAGACCAGCATCAACGCGCTGGTCGCAAACCCATCCGCTGAGAACCTTGAAGCCGCGAAAGAAGCATGGCTCGCCGCGCGCGTTCCCTACCAGCAAACCGAGGTCTTCCGTTTTGGCAATGCCATCGTCGATGATTGGGAGGGCAAAGTGAATGCCTGGCCACTGGACGAGGGTTTGATCGATTATGTCGATGCAACCTATGGCGGCCCAACGGATGAAAACGCTGCCGCTGCGTTGAACGTCATTGCAAATGCGTCTTTCACATTGGGTGGCGAGACGATTGATGCCTCAACGATTACTCCTGCATTGTTGGAAGATACGCTTCAAGAAGCGGATGGTGTTGAGGCGAATGTGGCCACTGGATATCACGCAATTGAGTTTCTTCTGTGGGGGCAGGACCTCAATGGGCATGGCAGCGGCGCAGGCAACCGGCCTTGGAGTGACTATGCCCAAGGCGACGCTTGCACAGGTGGCAACTGCGACCGCCGCGCAGAATATCTAGTGGCTGCGACGGATCTGCTGGTTTCCGATCTGGAGTGGATGACCGCGCAATGGGCAGATGGTGGTGCTGCCCGGGCTGAACTGACGGCTGACGCGGATGCGGGGATTGCGGCAATACTCACCGGTATGGGGTCCCTATCATACGGTGAAACCGCCGGCGAACGCATGCGTCTTGGCGTGATGCTGAACGACCCCGAAGAAGAGCATTCCTGCTTTGCCGACAACACCCATAACGACCATTTCTATAATGGGGTAGGTATACAGTCGGTCTACCTGGGTAGCTATACCGGTATCGATGGTACTGTCGTCAGCGGCCCGTCACTGTCTGATCTTGTTGCCGAGAACGATGCGGCATTGGATCTTGAAATGAAGACAAAATTGTCTGATGCGGTGCTCGCATTGGGTCGGATCAAGACAGCCGCAGAAGCCGGCTTTACCTATGATATGATGCTGGAACGCGGCAATGACGCAGGCGAAGCGTTGATCATGGGCGGGGTCAACGGTCTTATCGACCAGACCCGGTCAATCGAGCGCGTGATTGCCGTTCTGGGCGCCGATGGGATCGAAATTGAAGGCTCTGACAGCCTGGATGATCCGGACGCCGTGTTTCAGTAGATAACAAGGCCAGCAAAGGCACTCACTTACCCGCTTGGCCAAAAAACCCAACCCCAAAAAAGTAAGGCGCACCCGACAGGGTGCGCCTTTTATGAGGGTCGTTATGTTTCTCAGGCCAGGTGCGACCGCAAGAACCATGCGAATTTTTCATGTGTCTGACCGCGTGCAATGCAAAGATCTTCGGTCAGGGTGTCACCATGCTTTGCGGCAAGTTCACCGCAGCCTGCAAGTGTTGCCGCGAGAACCTCTTGCGCATCCAGCATGATCTTGATCATTTCCTTATCCGTCGCATGCCCGTCATGTTCGCCGACTTTTGACCGGTTCAACATGCCGGCCAACATGCCGTCAGCGTGCGCATCAATCGCGCGAATACGCTCTGCAAGATCGTCCTGTGCAGTAAAGTGATCTTCGTAAATCTCTTGAAACAACGCATGCAACGGCGCGAACGCCATCCCTTTGACGTTCCAGTGAAAGTTCTGTGCCAGCATGGTTGTCACAGCGGTTTCGGCCACCGATTGGTTCAACGCATCTGCAATTGCGGTTTTGGCGTCTGTGCTAAGTGCACTGGCTGTTTGTGTCATGACCGATCTCCCGTGATAAAGAAATACTGGCTGGCTGGCATAACGCTGGCTGGCTTATGACCCCTTACATAACCCACCAGTTTCCAGAGACAAGTGGTTTTTAGAATTATTCTAAGTTATGCAGCAGCGGGTCAGGTCGACCGCTTGCCTAAACACGGAAAGAAGCCATTGGATAAGATCAGTGCTTCAAGCTGCCCAATGGCTGCATGGAAATAACTATCTCATCAATTGCGCGACACAATCAAACCCGCCCCAAGCGCAGATCCTCAGCCGTTTTATCCGGATCTCTCTGCGCCGGATCTCCATAGCCGCCACCGCCGGGTGTTTTGACACAGACGCGGTCGCCCGGCTTAAGAGGGATGTCCTGTTCTTTGGACAAATGGGCAGGCTTGTAAGTGTCACCTCCGCGCAAAATCTCAACTTCGTTTACCGCGCCGTCGGCACCGCCCAATGCCCCTTGCGGTCCAAAGCGCCCGTGATCCATCACAAAGCTGGCGCGAGCCGTACCGCGGCGCAGTTCCACCTCGTATGCCAGCCCCAGTCCGCCGCGATGCATGCCAGCCCCGCCGGACCCTTCCCGCATTGCGTAGCGATGGTAAAGAACGGGAAAGTTCTGCTCCATGATCTCAATCGGGGGGGCCTTTGAAATGCCGATGGTGGAACACCCATTGGTCATTCCGTCATGGTCCGCATTCCCGCCATAGCCACCGCCCGAGAGTTGATACATGACAAAGTCCCGGCCTGTCTGTGGATCGTGCCCGCCAAGGGCGAAGTTACCGCTGGTCCCGGCGGGTGCTGCCGTCACGCGCGCAGGCAGGGGATCGACAAGTGCGGCGAAAACCGCCTCGGCAATCCGCTGAGAAACCTCGGCAGCGCAGCCCGAAACAGGGCGGGGATACTCTGCATCAAGGAATGTACCCACCGGACGCCGCACCTCAAGCGGTGCAAAGGCCCCGGCGCTCAGCGGCACTTCGGGAAAAATATGCCGAATGGCGAGGTAAACGGACGATAGGGTTGTCGCGAGAACAGAATTCATTGGTCCCATGCAAGGCGGACTGCTTTGCGAGAAATCAAACAGCAAATGCCCCGACGTCTTTGTAATCGTGAGCCTGATGGCAAGTGGTTCATTGACCACGCCGTCACTGTCGATCCATGCGGTCGACGTATAGGCGCCATCCGGGATTTCATCGATCAAACGGCGCATTTGCGTTTCGGACCGTGCGCGCAGTTCTGTAATCGCGGCCTGCACGGTTTCATCACCATAGCGGTCAAGCAGTGCGTTCAAACGATCTTCGCCAACCATAAGTGCCGCAGCCTGAGCCTTCACATCACCAATGCGCTGGTCTGCGACGCGAATGTTTGAACAGATGATCGCGTAAATTTCGGTATCAAGGACGCCCTCTTTGAAAAGCCGCACAGGGGGTAGGCGCAACCCCTCTTGTTCAACCGATGTAGCAGAGGCAGAGAACCCGCCCGGAACAGCGCCGCCAGTGTCCGGCCAGTGGCCTGTATTAGAAAGCCAGCAGAATATCTTGCCGTTGCGATAGAACGGCCGTGCGAAACGGACATCCATCAAATGCGTCCCGCCCAGATAGGGATCATTCACGATATAGATGTCATCCGGTTTTGGCGGGGCGACCGTGCCGTTTGCGATCATTTCGATCAATGTGCGCGTCGAATACTGCATGGTGCCGACAAAAACCGGCAATCCGCCAACGCCTTGCGCGATCAGCGCACCATCCTCTGCACTGTAAATCCCGTCAGAGCGGTCATTCGCCTCGGCGATCACGGGAGAAAAAGCAGCGCGGGAAAAGCTCAGGTCCATCTCATCGCAGACCTGTTGCAATCCAGCCTGGATGACCGAAAGGGTGATGGGATCGACGGTCATGCGGCACCTCCGATATGGATAATCAGGTTGCCGTCTGCACCCGATGTGACCTGATCGCCCGGCGGTAAAAGCACCGTCGTATCAAGCTGTTCGATGATGGCTGGACCACTCAAAGCTGCATCCGGGGGCAGATGGTCGCGCCAGTAGATTGGTGTCTGATGGGCGGTACCATCAAATACAACCTGCCTGTGCCCTGTCGGGACAACCGATTGGCCTTGATTTTCCGGATCAATCAGGCGGGACAGATCTACCGGATTTCGCACACCCACAACCGAGGTATTCACATTCACAATACGCGCCTGGATTTCCGGCAATGCGACCTTGAAAAGGTTCCAGTAGACAGTTTCAAAACCGCTGCGCAGTTCATGTTCGGTTGGCGTAGCCGTTCCAAGTGGGACGCGCACAACATGGCTTTGCCCCAGAAATTGCATATCAACACTAAAGGTCTTGTGGATGTCGTTCATTGTGACGCTCTCGCGCGCCAATGCCGCTTTGCCCGCAGAAAGCTGATCGGCAAAAACCGTCTCGACCCGGGCCACAGCATCTGCACCCAAAAGTTGGTTGATCGTTTGCACATAGTCGTGGCGCAGATCGGCCACGACACAGCCCAGCGCGTTGGTCATACCGGGGCGGGCCGGAACAAGCACCCGAGGCACACCAAGTTCTCGTGCGAGGTCTGCTGCATGCAGGGGCCCGGCGCCACCGAAAGCAAAGAGTGCGAAATCGCGGGGGTCAGCACCCAATGAAAGCGACACCATACGGATGGCCCCTGCCATTTTAGCGTTTGCGATGCGGATCACGGCTTCTGCGCCTTGGGTCGCGTCCACGCCCAAGGGAGTTCCCAACTTATCCTTAAAGATCTGCGCGATCTGGTCATTGCTGACCCCACCTGCCACCGCGTTCAATTTGTCAGGGTTCAACCGACCCAGCAACATATTGGCATCCGAAATGGTGGGTTCCGTGCCACCTTTGCCATAACAAATCGGGCCGGGATCTGCGCCCGCACTGGCCGGACCAACCTGCAACAAACCTGCAGCGTCCACAACCGCAATAGACCCGCCGCCGGCCCCAACGGTTCGCACATCCACCATCGGGACGTGGATCGGCATGGCGTATTCGATCTCGATCTCATTTGAAATTGGTGGTGTTCCATCCCGGATCAGCGCCACATCCGTCGACGTGCCACCCATATCATAGGTCAACAGGTTCAACTCACCTGCGCGCCGCCCAGTATAGGCGGCCGCCATCACGCCAGAGGCAGGTCCTGACATCACGGTCTTTGCCGCCTCGCGCGCGACAAGGCGCGATGATACCATGCCACCATTGCCATTCATCACAAGGACGTCGCCGCGATAGCCCTTTCCGGCGAGTTCTTCGCGCAGGCGAGCGACGTATCGTTCAAGCAGCGGCTGAACCGAGGCATTTACCGCCGCTGTCACGCCGCGCTCGAATTCACGCGTTTCGGATAGCAGGCTATGACCCATGGTGATGTAGTCATTTGGCCAAAGCTCTGCAGCGATTTCAGCGGCACGGATTTCATGTGCCGGGTTGGCATAAGCGTGAAGAAAATGGATCACGAGCGCTTCGCAACCCGCATCGCGCAGGTCGCGCACTGCCTCGGCCATGCGTGTTTCATCAAGCGTTGTCAGGACGTTGCCTTGCGCATCCATCCGTTCGGGCACTTCGAGACGCAAGTCTCGCGGTATTACTGGAAAAAACTGTCCTTTCATACCATAGGGCTGTGGCCGCGTGCGCCTACCAAGTTCCAACACATCACGGAAACCAGCCGTCGTGATCAGGCCGGTTTTAGAGAGTTTGCGTTCAAGGACTGCGTTGGTTGTCGTTGTCGTCCCATGCACGATTAGCTCGACATCGGGCAGATCAACATCCGCGATCTTTAGCGCGTTGATGACGCCGAACGCCTGATTGTCCAGCGTTGTCGGAGTTTTGGCGATACTGATGCAGCCGGTTGAGCCATCAATTGTGACCAGATCGGTGAAGGTGCCGCCGACATCCACACCGATGATCCTGTCTTTCGCCATAGCGGCGCCTCATGCAAACTCACTTGTATACCAATAAAGTCGCAAAGCCGCGTGGCTAGTCAACCTCAATGATTGTTTCAGCCACAATTGGCTGTCCGTCTATCGCGTATGCACGGTGGTCGTTGGTGTTTAACGTTACACGCAAAAGATGCTGCCCTGGCGGTAGCGCGCCAATGGCATAGCTGTTCGAAAAAAGCCGCCCAAGTTTCATGTCACCCAGATAGACATGGGCATGACCCAAGCCGGGAACATGATCCCCGTCCTGCAATTCTTCGGAAAAGGTAAAGTTCCGGGTATCGATCTGTGCTATCCAGCCCCGGTCGTCTTCAACCACAGTCAGTCTAACCTCCGGCGGGGCGGCATCCGTGACCTCGTGTTGCATCGTGCCGTGGCCCATCGCCATATGGGCAGCCATACTACCCGGTTCCGGCACCATGAAACGAGCCTTAACACTGACGTTGCCCGCCTGTTCAAAGCGCAGCGTCAGTGGCAGCAGTGCACCATTTTCAAAAGGAGCATCTGCCGGAGCGATCATGATGTGTGCTGCATCCACCGCCAGCGACGACCTGCCCGCAGGGATCGGAAGACCACGATCCGCATTGTGAAAGCGTGCCTCTGACAGCGTACTACTGACGTCGATAAGACGGTCGGGCGCGCCTTCGTTTGCAATGGTCATGGTTGCCGCCGCGCCGGCTCCCATTGGATTGGCCGTCACATCTGAGATCAACAAATGGCGCGCAGGCGGGGCAAAGATACCGCTAACCCAAAGTGTCGTCACGATAACGGCAATCCCAACGAGAAGAATTCCTGCTTTCATCTCTGTCCATAGCCCCGCATCATCCCATCATGAGCCTGCGGAATTCTCTTCTTGTCGTCAACCTTGCAGCATTCTGGTCAAGCCCGGCAGCGGCACATGTATCCGAGCAGGGGTTTGTCCTGCTCTTGCCCACAGGTGCTTATATCACCGCCGGTGTTGCCGTTGTTGCATTGACCGTTGTTACGCTGTTTTTGGTACCAGAACGTGCAGTCCGACGATTATTCGCCACGCGACCAATCACGCCTCGGCATTTTGATCGAACGGTCGTTCTGACAAGCCTTGGGTCCTTTGCCGTGATGTGTTTTGGGATTTATCTCGGTCTGTTTGGGTCACGGGATCCTTTATCAAACCTGTTACCACTTGGGTTCTGGACCGTTGGGTGGATCGTGCTTGTCACCCTCGCTGCCTTTGTCGGTAATCTGTGGATCTGGATTAATCCGTGGACAGGAATTTATAGACTGATCGGCCCGAAACACCCCTTGTTGGCATTGCCCAAAGCCGCCGGTGTCTGGCCTGCAACGCTTCTTCTTTTGGCCTTTGCGGGCTTCCTGTTGGCGGACCCGGCCCCGGATGACCCGGCACGCCTGGCTTATCTTATAGCAGGTTATTGGAGCGTCACGTTCGCTGGCATGATCATCTTCGGACCCGGCTGGTGCAATCAGGCAGAATTAGGTCATGTGCTGTTCGCAGCCTTCGCAAAACTTGCGCCACTGCGATTACAATCGGATGCAGGCATTGGTGGCCCAGGATGGCAGGTGGTATCTGGAAAGCCGGTGTTTGGGCTTGGGGCCTTTGCATTGATGATGCTTGGCGTAGGTAGCTTCGATGGTCTGAATGAAACCTTCTGGTGGCTAGGGCAGATCGGAGTCAATCCGCTGGAATTTCCGGGCCGGTCTGCCGTGATCGGCGTGACGTTGACGGGACTTATCGGGTCCTTCATTGGACTGACCGTTGTCTTGGGGTTAACCGTTTGGCTGGGCATCCTCATTGGCCGTGCCGACGTTGCTTTCCTGCAGGTCTATGGCTCGCTTGCGCTTTGCGTTCTGCCTATCGCGCTGGTTTACCATATAGCGCACTACCTGACAGCTTTTCTGGTAGGCATCCAATATACCATCGCAGCCCTTAGCGATCCTTTCGCAAATGGCGCGGATTTCCTTGGGATCGAACCGTTTCGTGTGACAACAGGTTTCTTCAACCGCATCGACACCGTACGCCTGATCTGGACAACACAGGCAGGGCTGGTTGTCATCGGCCATGTTTGGTCAATTCTGCTGGCGCATCGTGTCGCGACAGACCTTTTCGGGGATCATCACAAGGCAGCAATTGCAACACTTCCTTTGTCACTTTTTATGATCGCTTACACTTTCCTCGGTCTGTGGCTTTTGGCAGCGCCAAAAGGGGCATAAGCATCTGCCAAGACGCCAATTTCAGAAATTTCTGGACAATTTGCATGTATGCAAACAACATTTGACCATAACGAATGGTGGCAAAAAGCCCCGTCGACAGGGAGAAATGGCATGACCAAACGATTGCAGACAAGCCGTCGGACTCTGCTCAAACGCGCCGGTGCGGGAGCGCTCGTTGCATCTTCACCATTGCTGGGACGCTTTGCCAGCGCGCAATCTGCGGCACCGATCAAGATTGGTTTCCAGCAGCATTCGACCGGAATTGGTGCCGCCTATGGCCGTTGGTATGGGCGTACGACAGATGCTGCAGTTAACCTGATCAACGAGGCCGGCGGTATCAATGGTCGCCCAGTTGAGATCATCGCCGAAGACGATGGGACAGACCCCAAGCGCGGGGCGGAGGTCGTCGAAAAATTCGCCAATCAGCACAATTGTGACGTCGCCTTTGGCACGTTGTTCAGCCACGTCGTCATTGGATCTGCACCTGCTGCCGGCGAACAGAAGCTGCCTTACTTTGTAGTGTCCGAAGGGCACCACGTCGCGTCTGGTGCTTTGAACCGATACACGCTGCAGCCCGGGATCACAGATGTAAAAAGCCAGGTGCAGGCAATGGCCCCGTATGTCGCCGAAAATCTTGGCAAGAAGGTCACAATGATCTTTCCGGATTTTGCCTTTGGCCACGATCACCGTGACTTCTTTACCGCTGCGATTGAGGCGCAGGGCGGTGAGGTGTTGGAGCATATCGCCGTACCACCGGCAGAGACATCATTCACCAAGTACTTCCCGAAGATCCCCCGCGATACCGAGGTGCTGTACCATGTCATGGTTGGCCCGGCTGTGTTGACCTTTGTGAAAGAACTGGGCGAGTTTTTTGGCCCCTCCAGTCCGGCTATATTTGGTTTCATCGACTCGCTTGAGGCCGTTGATCTGGCCTCACCTGGTCTGGAATTCCTAGAAGGTACCTATTTCTGGGAGGGCAATCCGCGCTACGCACAGGATGACCAGACGTCTTACGACAAAAACTTTCGCGCTGCCGTTGGCGTTGATGAAAACGGGGCATCGGTTTCCGACGCCAGCGATGTCTCCACATATGCGCATATGTTTGGATGTTGGGAAACACTTCACATCATCAAGGCTGGCATGGAATCCGCAGGCTATCAGGGCCCGGAAGACCGTCAAAAACTGATCGAAGCAACAGAAGCGATGTCTGAAATGGAGGAAAGCGATGCGCATCCTCAGGGCCCCAAGGTCTTCAATGGGAAGACCCATCAGGCCTTTGGTGTGCAGTATATTTCGAGAGTGGAAAACGGCCGGCTGGTAAAGGTGCACACGACATCTATCGAAGACACCATGTATCCGGACGAAGTCGACTACACGACACAGTCTTTCTGAAACCATTAAGCTGCGGCCCAGGTGACATATCCAGGGCCGCTGAGACTGGGCTGAATGGATTTCGGACCTCACCTAATTCTGGCAATTCTTGAAGGCGCCGTTGGCGCGTCCGTTTTGGCGCTGACAGCCCTTGGCCTTTCGCTGGTCTTTGGTGTGATGCGCGTGGTCAACGTGGCGCATGGCGAGTTTTTTATGCTCGGCGCGGTGATCGCGTGGTTTGTGGCCACGACAATTGCGGGCCACCCTGCCGTTGGATTTCTTGCAGCGCTTGTGATTGCGCCCTTGATTGCGGGGGGCATCGCCGTTGTTGTGGACCGTCTTGTGCTAAAGCAGGTCACATACGATCCGGAGGCCACAATCGTCGGCACGATTGGCGTTCTTTACATCCTGCAGCAATCCGCCTTGATGATTTATGGACCAGAAGCGCGACCAGTCGAACCACCTTTCAGCCATCGCATTGCGCTGCCTTGGATTGAATGGGGCGAAAACGGGTTAGGGTTTTACTTCCCTTGGGGCCTCAGCACGACTAGCTACAAGCTGTTTGTCATTGTCGCTGCAATCACAATCCTTTTGACTTTTTGGCTGGTCATGTCGCGCACGCGGATCGGTCTGATCATGCGAGCGACACAGTTGGATCGGGAAACCGCACTTGCCTTTGGCATCCCCGTGCAACGGGTCTATTCCATCGTCTTCGGCTTTGGTGCGGCACTGGCCGCTCTGGCCGCAGTGTTGATCGTACCGATCCAGCAAGCGCATTATCTCATGGGGCATGATCCGCTATTGCTTAGCTTCATTGTTGTTATCATTGGCGGTCTTGGGTCAGTCCGCGGGACTGTTGTTGCCGCCCTGCTGATCGGGATGTCGGATGGGATCATCTCGGTCTTTCTTAGCCCGACCCTGTCCAAGATCATCGCCACGCTTCTTGTTGCATTGGTGCTCGTGTTCCGGCCACAAGGGCTTTACGGAAAGAAGATGGCATGACGCTGGATGCCCGATCTGTTGCGCTGCATCTGGGTCTGCTTGCTGTGCTTGTGGTGCTCGGGTTCCTTCTGCCGACCTACCATCAGGGCAACCTCGCCCGCATTCTGGTTCTGGCAACCTACGCAATCGGGTACAACGTGTTGTTTGGCTACACCGGCCTGCTGAGCCTGGGACATGCGATGTTCTTTGCTGCGGGTATGTACGGCGCGGGGCTGGCGATGCACTTGGGGGGCTGGCCTGTCCTGCCCGCCTTGCTGTTAGGACTGATCAGTGCGGCGGCCCTGTCAGCGGTGGTTGCCATGCTGGCGCTACGCACGATTGGCGTTGCCTTTATGATCGTCACACTGATGTTTGCCCAAGCAGTTTATCTGACGGCGCTTTACCTTGGCGAATGGACGGGTGGGGACGAAGGCTTTGTCATTGCGCAAGCCACCCGGCAAATTGCAGGATATGCGCTGACCGAACCGCTGACGCGGTACTTCGCGGCCCTGTCAATCTTTGCCGTCGCACTTCTCATCACCGCGCGGATGATGCAGATGCCCTTTGGCCGCGTACTGATCGGTGTGCGCGAGAATGAAGAGCGGACACAGATGCTGGGCTATGACGTATTCCGGCATAAGCTGCTGGCCGTCATCATATCGGGAACGATTGCCGGCGCGGCAGGTGCTACCTATGCCATTCTATTCGGGTATGTCGGGGCAACATTCGCCTCGGTCCAGTATTCCATCTTCCCGCTTCTTTGGGTGCTCTTGGGCGGGATGGGCACAACGATAGGTCCGCTGATCGGGGTCGCCTTCATGTTCTATCTGATCGATTATGCCAGCGGCGTGACAAACGCCTATATGTTGATCGCTGGTGCCACGCTGGTCCTGCTCACGCTTTTCGCCCGCGCAGGCATTGTGGGTGAAATCCGCAATCGCTGGGTTCCGTGGCTGCCATGACCCTGCTTGAAACCAAAGGCCTGACACGGATTTATGGCGGATTGCGCGCGGTTGACCATGTCGACTACACGCTTGCCAAAGGCGAAATCCACGCATTGATCGGACCAAATGGCGCGGGCAAAAGCACCTTTGTCGGCATGGTCTCTGGCCGCATCCCAGCAAGCGACGGAGAGGTCTGGTTTGAAGATGAGAACATCACCGCCCTGCCCGCCCATGCCCGCATAAAAAAGGGCATGGCCTACACGTTCCAGATTACGGCGGTGTATGCGCGGCTAAGCCTTTTTGACAACATCGCGCTGGCCCTGGGCCAAAGGGAACAGGCGCAGGTGCTTGCTGCGCTTGACCGGGTGGGTTTGGCAGACCGCGCTTTGCAAATCGCAGGCGATCTGTCTTATGGTCATCAACGTCTTTTGGAAATCGCGATGGGCGTTGCACAGCAACCGCGGCTGCTGATCCTGGATGAACCCACGCAGGGTCTCGCAGAGAGCGAGATTGAAGGCTTTAACGATCTGATCCGCGGCTTGGCAGGTGACACGACAATCCTTTTGATTGAACATAATATGCAGGTCGTCATGGCCCTTGCCGATGAAATCACCGTGCTTGACACAGGCAAGATATTGGCGCGTGGCACGCCTGATGAAATTCGCGCCAACGCGGACGTGCAGAACGCGTATTTGGGGACCGGATGACACTGCGCCTTGATGCCATATCCACCGGCTACGGTCAGGTTCAGGTGCTTTATGATCTGTCGCTTGAGGCACGACCAGGCGAAATTTTGTGCCTGCTGGGCCGCAATGGTGCCGGCAAGACGACGACGCTCAAGTCCATCATGGGGTTGCTGCCACTGCAATCAGGATCGATCAGCCTTGATGGGCAAACCATTTCGACACTGCCGCCCCACCAGGTGCCAAAGCAAGGTATTGCCTATGTCCCCCAAGGCCGCCGTCTGTTCACCGAGCTGACGGTTGCCGAAAACATTGATGTCGGTTTGATGACGCGCGGCAAATCCAAGCAAACGCGCGAACGTGTATTGAACATGTTCCCGCGCCTGCGCGAGCGGCTGCACCAACGGGCGGAAACACTATCCGGTGGTGAACAGCAAATGCTTGCGACGGCACGTGCGCTTTGTCTAGAGCCGTCTGTTCTGTTATTGGATGAACCGACTGAGGGACTTCAACCGTCGATGATTGCCCTGATTGCCGACACGGTCCGCGCAATGCGGGACGAAGGTAAGGCCGTTATTCTGGTCGAACAGCGGATCGAAGCTGTTTTGTTGCTGGCAGATCGGGTGGCGTTTGTTGAAAATGGACATGGGCATGAGGTAGTCGAAACCGCTACGTTACGCGATGATCCAAGCCTTTTGCAGAAATACGTCGGTGTTTAAGTCAGTTTGGCAAGTAAACTCTCGAAAACAGCAACCTCTTCATCCGTCAAACGTTCTACCGTCTCACGCCGGGCCTGCAACGCTTGCTGAACAGCCACATCGAATGTGTCGCGACCCCGCTGCGTCATCGCTATCAGGCGTAGCCGTTGATCACTTTGATCTGCCGAGGATTCGACCAATCCCTTATCCCGCAACCGCCCTACAACCCCTTTGATCGTCGCCGAGTCCATGGCTGTCAGCCGCCCAAGCTTGTTCTGTGACAAGGCCCCTGACTCCCGCAGCCGGGCCAGAACGGCAAACTGCGTGGGCGTTAGCCCCTGTACATGTTTGGTGAAAATCGCGACATGACGCTGGTTTGCCCGGCGCAGGTTGTACCCAACCTGGCCGCTTAACTGATACTTGCCCGCATTCCTCAGGTCTTGTGACATATCAGAAGCATTGACAGTTTGCGCCCGCTCCCGCAACATCCGCTTGTATACAAGTAAAACCGCGCAGCCATCACGGATAGCTCTTTGTATCAGCGCCCCGACACATTGAACGACGCACTGGCGATACTCGCTGGAGACAATTATCAGATTGCTGCAGGCTGCACTGATCTGTTCCCAGCCACCCAGCACAAAGAACTTGGCGGTCGGACGCTCGACATCACCGCCATTGCGGGATTGCGCGGGATCACTGAAACCGCATATGGCTTGCGGATCGGCGCCACAACCACCTGGAGCGATATCATTAAGGCCGACCTGCCGCCCTGTTTTAATGGTCTAAAACTGGCGGCGCGCGAAGTCGGTGCGACACAGATCCAGAACCGCGGCACATTGGCCGGGAACCTATGCAATGCTTCACCAGCGGCAGACGGCATTCCGCCCCTTCTGACCTTGGATGCAAGTGTTGAAATCACCAGCCTGCGTGCGGACCGGCGGGTATCCCTGTTGGCGTTTCTCAAAGGTCCGCGTCAAGTTGACTTGGCACCTGATGAACTGGTGACGGCGATCCACATCCCGCAAAGTGCATTGCAAGGGCGCAGTCATTTTCTGAAACTCGGTGCTCGGAAGTATCTGGTGATTTCGATCGCCATGACTGCTGCCCGGATTACCATAGCAGATGGCGTCGTGACCCAGGCAGCCTTGGCTGTCGGGTCTTGTGGCCCGGTGGCAACGCGGTTGCCTGCGGTCGAAAACCTTCTGGTTGGACGTCCTTTGGAGCCAAAAATCATCACCTCAGAGGTCGTGGGCCCCGCACTTTCGCCTATTGACGACATCCGCGCTGATGCCGCCTACCGCGCCGGAAGTGCGGCAGAGCTGTTGCGGCGTACGGTTGAGGGGCTGACATGAAGGATTTTTCGCAAGGTCTATCTTTCGTCATTGCCGGGAAGGTCTGCAAGGTAGACACCTATCCGGGCAAGCGCCTGTCCGAGGTTTTGCGCAATGACCTGAACTTCAAGAGCGTCAAAATCGGCTGTGATGCAGGCGATTGCGGGGCCTGCACTGTTCTGATTGATGGCGAACAGCAATGCGCCTGCCTGGTCCCCGCCGCTCAGGCAGACGGCTGTGACATCGAAACGCTGGAAACTGCCGAACCCAAGCTGTCAAAGCGCCTTCAGGATTCATTTCTCAATCACGGTGCGGCGCAATGCGGCATCTGCACTCCGGGCATCATGATGGCAGCCATGGCACTGTTGCGCACAACGCCCGAACCGACAGAGACGCAGGTGCAGGACACGCTGGGCGGGGTGCTGTGCCGCTGCACGGGTTATCGCAAGATCATTGATGCCGTCATCGCCGCGACCAGCGCCACTACGGGAATTCGTGGCTGTGACGATGGCCCGGTTGTCGGTCAATCTGTTCCGCGACTGGACGGTCGGCAAAAGGTCGATGGGTCCGAGGTCTTTGGCGCGGACTTCACCAAACCAGGATCCTTGCTGATCCGGGCCATCAGATCACCACATTACCACGCCGATTTCATTTTGGGCGACCTTGATCGTTGGCAAAAGGATTACCCCATTGTCCACACCGTGATCACCGCCAGGGATATCGCGGGACAAAACCGTTTCGGCGTGATCCCTCCGTTTGCCGATCAACCCGCTTTGGCCGACGGACGTGCACGTTATCTGGGCGAACCGATTGCTTTGGTGATTGGCGAAGCGGAACCACTCGAAAGGCTCGACCTTGCAAGTTTCCCGGTCTCGTGGACGCCACACCCCCATTGCCTGACCGAAGACACGGGTGCCGCAACGGATGCACTGCGTCTGCATGATGCACGACCGGAAAACACATTGACCCGTGGCAAGGTGGTCTGCGGCAATGCTGAAGACGCCCTGGAAAACGCAGCTCATGTGGTGTCAGGACGGTTTGAAACCTCTTATGTCGAACATGCCTATATCGAACCCGAGGCTGGCGCCGCCTGGATGGATGGCGACGTTCTGACCATTCAAGCCTGCACTCAGGCGCCTGTGGTGGATCAGGAAGAAACCGCCAAGGTGCTGGGTCTACCGATGGACAAGGTGCGGATCATCCCGTCCGCTGCCGGAGGCGGATTTGGCGCAAAACTTGATCTTTCGGTGCAACCGCTTTTGGGGCTAGGCGTCTTAGGCACTGGAAGGCCCTGTCATATGGTGTTCAGCCGCACGGAATCGATGCGCAGCAGCACCAAGCGCCACCCCGGCACGATGGAGGCACGCATCGGTGCTGACGCGGATGGGCGCGTGACCGGCATGGTCTTTCATGGGGATTTTAACACCGGCGCTTATGCCAGTTGGGGACCGACCGTGGCCACACGCGTACCCGTCCACGCCTCTGGCCCTTATCTGACACCGCATTACTGCGCCACAAGCCGCGCGATCCATACCAACGGCCCCACTGCGGGCGCCTTTCGCGGTTTTGGGGTCCCGCAAGCCGCGATCACACAGGAATTGCTTTACGATGAACTGGCCCAGAAATGCGGGATGGACCGGCTTGCGTTTCGGAAGCTGAATGCCCTGTCTGACGGGGACATGACGACGTGCGGACAGGTTTTGCAGGCAGTGGGGCTTCGTGAGTGTCTTGATGCGTTGGCCCCACATTGGGCGCGCGCGAACGCAGAGGCGACGGCATTCAATACTCAACATATAGACCGTAAACGCGGGATTGGCGTGGCGTCCTGCTGGTATGGTTGCGGCAACACCGCACTGCCCAACCCGTCGACCATCCGCATCGGCCTTACGCCGTCTGGTCGGCTAAAGCTGCATCAGGGCGCGACTGACGTTGGCCAGGGGGCCAACACAGTGATTACCCAGATCGCCGCCGATGCGGTGGGTGCCCCGATTGAGACTTTTGACTTGATCGGGCCGGATACGGCTCTGACACCCGATTGCGGCAAGACATCCGCATCACGTCAGACATTCATCACGGGTCGCGCGGCGGAGGCGGCAGGTCTAGCCCTGCGCACAGCTATTCTACGCCTGACAAACCTCAGCGACCTGACCGGGTTGGAGTTCGGCGCAGGCCACCTGACCGCACACCAGGATGAAACACAGCGCACTATCGATCTTACAGCGCTACCGGTCAACGAACACGGATATGTCCTCTGCGCAGAAGAGACTTATGACCCTCCGACAACGACCCTTGACGAAAACGGTCAGGGCACACCTTATGCGGTCTATGGCTATGGTGCGCAAATCGCCGAGGTCGAGGTTGACTTGAAATTGGGCACAACCAAAGTGATCCACATCACGGCAGCCCATGACGTTGGTCGCGCTATCAACCCCTTGCTGGCGGAGGGTCAGATCGAAGGCGGAATTGCACAAGGCCTTGGGCTTGCCCTGATCGAAGAATACATTCCGGGCAAGACAGAGGATCTGCACAACTATCTGATCCCGACCATTGGCGATATGCCCCCGGTCACCTCTATCCTGATCGAAAAGCCCGATCCCGAAGGTCCGATGGGTGCCAAGGGGCTGGGGGAACATGTTTTGATCCCGACGGCACCGGCGATCCTGAATGCGATCCGCCACGCCAGCGGGGCCAAGGTCACCAAAGTCCCGGCACTTCCGCATCGTGTACTGGCAGCCATAAAGGCCGCCACATGAGCCGCCCCGAAAAGATCCGCTGCGACGCCTGCCCTGTCATGTGTTACATCGCCGAAGGCAAGGTCGGAGCCTGCGACAGATATGCCAACCAGAACGGCCAGATTATCCGGTGTGATCCACTAACGATCCTTGACCGCCGTATCGCCAAAGGCGATGAGATTAAACCATTCCTTGCCGCGAACTGGGATGGACACACTGCAACGGGCGACGATGTCGTCCCGTCGGCCATCGGCGCAGGCACAACCTATCCCGACTACAAGCCTGCCCCTTTTATCATCAGCCGCGCGATTGAGGGCATTGATTGCGTCACTGTCGTGACTGAAGCAATCTTTTCCTATTGTGGGGTCAAGGTGAAGATCGACACCGACCGGCACCTTGGCCCAGAGGCGGCAGCAGTGCGCGCCGAGGGCGAGGTCATCGGCCACATCATGACGTCGGAATACGGCTCGCAAATGCTGTCCCTGGGAGGCGTCGACCACCTGACTGGCGGTAGCAAAGCAGAAGGCCGGAAGACTTGCGACGCGCTTTTACGGCTGTGCAACAAGGAAGCTGTGGAACTGAGCATCGATGGCGGATCAACCGTGATCGTGCAGGCTGGTCAGGCGCCCATTGTTGACGGTGTGCGCGAAGATCGGATGCGCGTGGGCTGCGGCTCGGCCACCATCGGAATGTTTGCATCACAATGGCAAGGTTTGGTCGACGAAGTCGTTGTTGTGGACGACCACATCACCGGGGTCGTGTCTGAACATCAGGCAGGCAAGGTCATCGACTGGCCAGCCACCGGCATTCGCATCCTTGGGCATCGCTCAACCCCGGGGCGCTATTTCAAGGTCGCCAAACCCGGTCAAGGGTGGGGCGGCACGAATATTGAAGATCCGTTGACAATCCTCGGCCCCTGGAGGCCGGAAAAAGGCGCGCGGCCCGGCCTGCGACTATTGATGGTTTCGACCACTGGCGAACATGCAGGCTACTACGTCTTGAACGACGCGCTAGAGCCGCAGGCACAGCCGATGCCGCCAGAATTGCAACCGTCTGTGGAACTAATTTCGCAGAATTGCGAACCGGCCTTATGCACTGTGTTGTTTATGGGGGGTGCGGGCGGTTCGTTACGCTCTGGTGTCACCGAAAACCCGGTGAAACTGACCAATTCTGTCAAGGCTGCGCAAACGACTGTCACCATCGGGGGTGCCCCTGTTTATCGCTGGCCCGGTGGCGGGATCACTGTGATGGTCGACGTGACCGAGGTGCCCGACGGCGCCTTTGGCTATGTGCCGACGCCAGCACTTGTCGCACCGCTCGAATTCACTATGGCACGCGCCACTTATGAAGTGCTGGGCGGTCATAAGGCGCAGATCAGGGACTTAGAAGACGTCTTGGAGACAGGCGGCGAATATGGCGCAGACGTTCGCGTGATCGGCGGTGCGGAATGAGCGCCAACCCCCAAGCAAGCTTGATCACTGGAGAGCGGCTGCACTTGCATCATGGCCCAATAGACCTGATCATCGGAGTTGAAGGTCCGGAACGGCAGGCCTGTTTTACTGCTGCGGCAGAGCGATTTCAAACGGTGCTTACGGAACTGACCCGCGAATTGCCGGATTTGCGGCGTCCGCTAAGTCCGCAACAGCACTTTGTCCATCCGGTCGCAAATCGGATGGCCCAGGCCGTCCGCCCCTTTGGCAATGTCTTTGTTACACCCATGGCTGCCGTGGCAGGTGCCGTAGCAGATGAGGTGCTGTCCGCCATGGTGGTCTGTCAGCGCCCTGCAAAGGCCTACGTCAATAATGGCGGTGACATTGCCTTGCATCTTTCGGGGCAGACATCCTTCAGCATTCGCGGCCCCGCCGGTGACATCGCTTTGCGCGCGAAAGACAAAGCACGCGGCGTCGCGACATCCGGTTGGCGCGGCCGCAGCCATTCTCTTGGTATCGCCGACGCGGTTACCGTTTTGGCACGTACCGCGGCCCAGGCAGATGTGGCCGCCACCCTGATTGCAAATGCCGTGGACCTGCCCGACCATCCGGGAATTACCCGTGTGCCCGCATCCGGCCTAAACCCTGACAGTGATCTTGGTGATCGTTTGGTCACTGCCCACGTTGGGCCGCTTTCTTTATGCGATATTCAGCGCGCGCTTGCTGCAGGGCTGCACATGGCGGATCAGTTTGCAAAACATGGCCACATCGACAGCGTGGTGTTGTCGCTACAGGGCCATATCCAGACACATTCCGCGCACCACCCGATAGGAGCCCCCGCCCATGCCTGAATTCGTCATCCGTAAGATGCAACTGATCATCGAAGAGGTGCATCATGACGGTGGTCCAATACCGGAAAGCCCCCGCATGTTGGGTGCGATCCTGGCCTGTGCCAGCAACCCTTTTGCGGGCAGGTACGAACCAAACCTACAGCCCGCCATGGAAGACCTCAAACCGCTCGGCGCGAAAATGAGCACACGCTTGATCGCGGCGCTTGGCGGCAAGGACAAAGTCGATGGCTACGGCAAGGGGGCCATTGTTGGCGAGGCGGGCGAACTAGAGCACGCAGCGCTTTGGCACGTACCGGGCGGTTATGCGATGCGCGGGCAGTTGAACGATTCCAACGCAATTGTGCCCTCTTGCATGAAACGTGGTGGGGTCGGCAGCAGGCTCGACGTCCCACTTGGCCACATCAATGCCGCCTACGTTCGCAGCCATTTTGACGGGATCGAAGTGGGCCTGCCTGATGGGCCGAAAGCAGATGAGATTGTTTTTGCACTTGCAATGTCCAGCGGCGGTCGTGTGCACAGCCGCATGGGCGGGTTAGAGATGTGGGATGTGAAGGGCGAAGACGGGCTGAGATAACCCGACTTCGCAAGAAAGCTGCTTGACGCATACTTATTCGACACAGCCCACGATTGCTGTGCCGTATTGTTAACAGCACAGCCGCAGCCAAAAGGCGCATCTGTGCCCGCGCAGCAAATCGCTAGTCCATTTGGTATCCAGGCGTTGACTGAGAGATTGCCACTTCTTGGTCATCCATATCTTCGACGATCCCCTCAAACATCGGTGTCGACAGGTAACGTTCACCTGTGTCCGGCAGCATGCAAAGGATCACGGAACCTTTTTCAACCGTCTTTGCCAGCTCTTGCGTCACCGCAAAGGTTGATCCGCCAGAGATCCCGGTAAGGATACCTTCTTCACGGGCAAGCCTTTTCGCCCATGCAACGCCATCCGCCCCGACCACCGGGATCAATTGGTCATAAAAGGACTTGTCCAACCCCTCTTGAAGCACGGCAGGTATGAAATCAGGTGTCCAGCCCTGTATTGGATGTGGCTCGAACGAACCGTGGCTGCTTGCCGGCGCTCCGTTTTCTTCGCGCTCCTGAGGGACGCCGCTGCCAACCAATTGCGCATTGGCAGGCTCGGTCAGCACGATCTTCGTTTCTGGCCGTTCTTTGCGCATGACGCGGCCAATCCCAGTGACTGTGCCACCAGTGCCGTAACCGGTCACAAGGTAATCAAGGCGCGAACCGGCAAAGTCACCGATGATTTCTTGCGCGGTTGTTGCCTCGTGCATATCGGCATTCGCCTTGGTCTCGAACTGGCTTGCCAGAAACCATCCGTTTGTCTCGGCAAGCTCAACTGCCTTGCGGTACATGCCAAAACCCTTTTGTGCCCGTGGCGTCAGCACAACCTTGGCACCCAGCATCCGCATCAGCTTGCGCCGCTCAATCGAAAAACTGTCGGCCATTGTTACAACCAGCGGATAACCCTTTTGCGCACAGACCATGGCAAGACCAATCCCGGTATTGCCAGATGTTGCCTCAACAACCGTCTGTCCGGGCTTCAACTTGCCCTCACGCTCTGCCGCTTCGATGATGTTTAGCGCAAGGCGATCCTTGACAGACGCTGCCGGATTAAAGAATTCCGCTTTGACATAAATCGTCACCCCTTCCGGGGCCAGATTATTGATCCGGATGGTTGGCGTGTTCCCGACAGTATCGAGGATGGACCCAAAAAGCTGACCTTGACCACTGGTGCGACGGATTTCGTTGGATGTCATGGCTTTCTCCTATCGAAAGTTGCGCGGTTCGAGAAAGCTTAGACCACCGCCGCTGGCCTTGGCTATGGCGCTTTGATGAGAGTGGAACTGCGAAAACACCACCTTGGCTACTGCCCTTCGCAAATCTGACCAACCCGCCCATTTTTGACGGCAGAGGCCACACCAGTCATTTCTCAAATGAGCCGCAGACCGCCGCAAGGATCAAGTTCGCGGCTTGTTGGCCTTTGCTTGTTTGGTGACGTTGCACACACCAGTTCACCAAACACTGATCTAATCGTGATTCATGATGCGAGAGGAATGCGCTTTAACATACACCCAAACACCGCAATCCTTACTGCGCACGCTTGAAAGGTCCCGTATGATCATGATTACTGCCATCCAATCCCGGCTTGCTTTAGTGGTGCTGTCCTTTTTCTGGTGCACTGCACTGAATGCCCAAACAGTCAGCTTACCCGAATACGTCATTGCGGAATTTGGTAATCCGCCAAACGTTCCTGAGGGTCCGTTATCATCCACCTTGCAATCATCTGTACAAACCGCATTTGTCACCAGCATGGCGCAGGGCACTTGGGGAAGAGATCAAACGATCGCACTGAACGACATCGCGGCATCCAATGATCCACGTCTTGTCTGGCTGATCAGCGACCTGATGCGTTTCGTACCAGACCGTCGCGTGAACGCAGAGCTGACAGACGCGGCATCAGCACTACTGGATAAAGATTTCGCGCTTCAAAACAATTGGGGCAATATCACGGATCACCTTATCGCGTGGGATATTCCTGCCCCTCCGGATTATCTGCAATCGAAGCGGGCCATCTTTACAGGCATTTTTGATGGCTGGGACCGCATTTTTGCAGAAGGCGACGTAGATTGGCGATTGGTTTCGTGGGGCGGTGTGCTGATTGATGACCGCCCGTTCGACACAACAGATGAGCCATGCAATTGCATTCCCGCCGCAGACAACCCGGATGTCATAAGTGCGACGGATGCCACTTGGCTGGATGATGATGACATTGTGTTCGGCATTGAAGTGAACGGCGAGTTTCGCGCCTACCCACGGCAAATCATGGAAGTGCGCGAAATGGTGAATGACACCCTCGGCGGACGTGATCTTGGCATTCCGTATTGTACGTTGTGTGGTGCCGCACAGGCGTTCTTTACAGACCAATTGCCAGCGGGTGTGGAACGTCCAGTTCTGCGTACATCCGGCCTCTTAAGCCGCTCCAATAAGGTGATGTATGACATTAACACCTATTCCGTCTTCGACACATTTCTTGGTCATGCGCTGACCGGACCACTTGCTGAAAAGAACATCCGTCTTGAACAGGCGAACGTGATTACGACGGACTGGGGAACTTGGAAAGCAACCCATCCCAGCACAACCGTACTGGTCGAAGCGTTGACCTTGGGCCGTGACCCGGATTTCCGCAATGGACGTGATGCAAATGGACCGATCTTTCCGATTGGTGATGTCGATCCCCGATTGCCCGTGCATGAAGATGTCATCGGCGTCATCACTGCGTCTGGCCATCCCGTCGCATTTCAACGCAGTGCTGCTCTTGTTGCGCTGCGCAGCGGTTCGTCAATCACGGTCGAAGATATACGGCTCGAGCTTGAGGCGGGCGGCATCAAGGCCGTTGATCGTGAAGGCTTGGATGTTGGAAGCCATGAAGCATTTTGGTTTGCATGGTCGCAATTCCACCCAGAAACAATTCTTTGGCCAGAGTAAGCTGGCAAAGGTACGTTGGGACCCAGCGACAGTTAGCGCTGGTCGTGTTGAAGCATCGCCTGTTCCTTCAGCCATTTTGTGCGTCAAAGTCCGACTTTGGCATCGCCATTATGCTGCGCTATCACTATCCAGGGGCCAAGCTGCGACACGGAACGACACTATAATCAGATGGCATTGTGCAGACTCTTCAGGAAGGTGCCAGTGGCAAAGCTTTTGACGACTGTTTTGTTCTTTCTACTGTCCACGCTGGCGGCGACCGGGGACAGCAACGATCTTGCTGCTCTCGATCGCCAGATCGCGGTCAAATTCCCAGAAATCACCTACCGCATTGCAACCAGCATCGGGCGCCCAGATGACCAAGGCCTTATAGGACGGAATCGGCAGTGGGGCAGCTTGTATAGCGTGCGATTTCAGTATGGTGCCGGTCGCGCACTTCGGCATGCCATTGCTATCGAAGACCAATCGCTTGCGAATACCGCACGCAAAGCAATCAGCGTAGGTTTGAACAGTATTCAGCCAGATGGAGCCTTCCCGGCATCCCTGCCTGCGGAACTATTTCCAAACACCCGGCCTGGCCCATCAGATCAGGCATCCGCAGCCGCTTTCTTTCTGAGTGACGTCTGCACTGCTTTTTTGATCGCACGGCCGACTGAGTCGGAGATTTCACAGATACGCGCAGCAATGGGTTGGCTGCATGTGCAAAAAGGCATCCTTTTGCGGCGCGACCAACTTGCCCCAAATCGGCTTTTGATCAATGCACTGGCATATGGATCCTGCGGTAAATTACTCGATGATGAATCAGTGCACGCCCATTCAGACCCTTTTCTGCGCGCAGCTTTGGATCTTATGCGGCCAGACGGGGTCTTTTTGGAAGCAGGCGGCAGCGATACAAGCTACCAGTCCGTTGCAATCATGGCAGGGTTAGAGATCACTGCGCTGCAAATTGCGGGTGAACAACAGCAAGAAATGACAACGGCACTGCAGCAGGCAAGCGCTTGGCTCCATGACAGGGTTGGATCTGACGGGGTTTTAGATTCCTCCTCAAACACCCGCACTTGCGCAAACGAAGAATTTCTAGGCCGCGCCAAAGACGTCGACCTAAGAGAGGTTTTCCGCGCGCTCGCCTATTCCAGCGTTGTACATCCGCGACGCCATGACGCTACCACCCGCTTCGGCGCATGGTTGCGCACGCGGCCTGCTCCTTGTGGTAGCGTGCCAAATTAGATGACAATTGCTTATCCTATTCTTGACTACCAACTGTTATAGCCCAAGAACTTGCCAGACATCTCGACTTTGACACGGTCGCCCTTTGGGTGCTCCACCCGCGTGACAGACATATCAAAATCAATGGCAGACATGATGCCATCACCGAATTTCTCTTGAATAATTGCCTTCAATGTTGGGCCATACACCCCAACTATTTCGTAGAACCGATAGATGCATGGATCTGTTGGAACGGCTTGTTCCCAGATTTTTGTGGGGCTTTCAGCAAGTACGCTTTCCGCTTCCTGCGGCAGCCCCATAGCCGATACCATCAAAGCAGCCTTATCACGCGGGAATGCGTTTAACCCCATCGCCGCTGAATGAGTCCACACAGGTGACATGTCGATCTTGGCAGCGATCTCCTCCCAGGTTAGTCCAGCCTGCTTTTTGGCCGACAGGATCATGGCAGTAACGTCTTCCTTGGTCATCATATCTGTCATTGTTCTTGTCCTTCTGTCATAATCCTAGATCTGTAAGGCCGGGGTGGTCGTTTGGCCGGGCTGCGCCCCGTGGCCAATGAAACAAGCGGTCACTTTCGGTGATGGGTACGTCATTGATGGATGCATGGCGGACGGCCATGTAACCCTGATCATTAAATTCCCAGTTTTCGTTTCCGTATGCGCGGTACCACTGGTTAGCCTGATCGCACCACTCGTAGCAAAAGCGGACAGCGATCCGGCGTTGGTCATGTGCCCATAGTTCCTTGATCAGGCGGTATTCGCCTTCTTTGGACCACTTACGGGTCAAGAAGGCCTCAACCTCTGACCGCCCGTTCAAAAATTCTGACCGATTGCGCCACCATGTGTTGGGCGTATAGGCCATCGCGACATTGGCGGGGTTACGCGTATTCCAAGCATTCTCGGCCATGCGGACCTTTGTAACCGCATCATCATACGAAAAAGGCGGTAAAGGTGGGCGCAAGGGCATCGGATCGATTGACATGGTCGACACCTACGCTTGTACGGCCCGTAGATGCGGACCTTCATCGGGATCATCAGCCGCCTCTGTGGTTTCGATGCGCACCGTCTCTGGGCTTTGCGTTTCGCCGGCCGTATCCCTGCCCGCGAGTTTGGCCGACCTGTTTCCAAGAAACTGCACGAGGTGGTTGCGGATCGCATAGTAATTGGGATGTTCGACGATTGCGGTCCGATCGCGCGGGCGTGGGATGGTGATTTCGACGCTTTCTGCCACACGGGCGAGCGGGCCATTGGTCATCAGCAGAATACGATCTGCCAGCAATATGGCTTCGTCAATGTCATGCGTGATCATGAACACGGTCTGGTCCGTCCCGCTCCAGACCTTGGTCAATTCGTCCTGAATAGTGCCGCGTGTCAAGGCATCCAAAGCGCCAAAAGGTTCGTCAAGCAGCAAAAGCTTTGGTTCATTGGCAAATGCACGCGCAATCGATACGCGCTGCCGCATGCCGCCGGATAGTTGGCTGGGCTTGCGGTGGATCGCATCGCCCGTCAACCCAACTTTGGCAAGAAACTCTGTCGAATGTTCGATCACCTGGCTCTTTGTCCAATCAGGAAAACGGGCAGCGACACCGAAGGTCACGTTTTTCAATGCTGATAACCACGGCAATAGCGAATAGTTCTGGAAGACCACGCCACGATCCAGGCTGGGGCCAGATACCGCGATCCCATCCATCTTGACCACGCCGGCCGTCGGCTCTGCCAGACCCGCAAGAATATTCATGATTGTGGACTTGCCGCATCCTGAATGACCAAGAATACAAACGAATTCACCTTTGTTGATCCCAAAACTGGCGTTTTCAAAGACGGTGAATTCACCTCCTTTGCCATCGGAATAGCGTTGGGTCAGACGTTCGACACTTAAAAATGAAGAGCCCATGTGACGTCCTATTCAGCGTAAGCGACGGCGCGTTGCAAAAGGCCGAACAGCGAGTCCAGCAGCATGCCCACCACACCAATCATAAGGATTGAAAAGATCACGGATGTGAGATCGAGGTTGTTCCACTCGTTCCAAACGTAATAACCAATACCCGTTCCACCGACGAGCATCTCTGCCGCCACGATAACTAGCCACGCTATCCCGATTGAGATGCGCATACCCGTTACTATCGTCGGCGCTGCGGCGGGTAGTATGACCGTGAATGCCGTCTTCAAAGCGCTGAGTTCATGGGTGCGGGCAACATTGACCCAGTCCTCACGCACGCCTGCTACGCCAAATGCCGTGTTAATCAACATCGGCCAGATCGAACAAATGAAGATCACGAAAATTGCAGAGGCTTCGCTGTCTTGGATGACGAACAGGGCCAATGGCATCCATGCCAACGGGGATATCGGACGCAGAACCTGGATGAAGGGGTTCAACGCCTTGTAAGCAATCGACGACATCCCGATCAAAAAGCCAAGCGGTATGGCAATAAGTGCTGCCAGCAGGTAGCCAGTCAGAACACGGTAGATCGAATAAGCTATTTGTATGCCGATGCCCTTATCATTTGGTCCAGCATTGTAGAACGGGTCGGAAAGCTGTTCCCATGCTTTTGCCAGGACCTGACTTGGCGGTGGCACACCGGCTTTGGGCTGACCGCCACCGGTAAGTAACTCATACTCAGTCAGTTCCTCTGCGACCTTCTGGGCAGGTATTGACGCTTCCCAGATCAAGCAGCCAATGACCAGAATGAGCACTGACAGCAGCGCAGCTTTTTTGTTTTCTGATAAGGTTCCCATCAGTCTGCTTTGATGGCAAAACTATCGACATACGCCTCTGGCGCTGCCGGATCAAAAGTCTTGCCCATAATTGTATGCGACTTGTACGTCACATCCGGCGCGTCATAACCCAGATCCTCCATCACCTTTTTGGCGTCGGAGGCAAGATATACTTGCTCGGCGACTGCCCGGTAATCAATGTCGCCATCAATGTAACCCCAGCGCTTCATCTGTGTCAGGATCCAGACACCCATAGAGTGCCATGGGAACGGATCAAAATCGATGCGGTCCGGTACGCGCTGCACTTCGCCCAAACCATCTGCATAAGTTCCCGTCAAAACCTGCTGAACCACGGTTACAGGCTGATTAAGATAGTTCGTAGGCGATATCGCCTCGGCTATTTCAACGCGATTATCGGGGTCCGATGCATACTGCGTTGCATCAATAATGGACTTCAACAATGCACCATATGTGTTTGGCAGTTCAGTCGCAAAGGAAAGTGGAGCTGCGAATGCGCAACACGGATGTCCTTCCCATATCTCCTTGGTCAGGATGTGAATGAAGCCAATGCCTTCAAAGACGGCGCGCTGATTAAACGGGTCGGGAGACAGATAACCGTCAAGATTACCTGCCCGCAGGTTTGCGACCATCTCTGGCGGGGGAACAACACGGATTTGGATATCGACATCTGGGTCCAGCCCAAACTCTGCCACGTAATAGCGCAACAGGAAGTTATGCATCGAATATTCGAATGGAACACCGAAGGTAAAACCCTTCCATTGGGTCGGGTCCCGCTTGTCCAGATGTTCGTTCGACAGAACAATGGCTTGGCCATTGATGTTTTCGACCGCCGGCATGATGTAAGGTTCTGCAACTGACCCTGCACCCAACGTCATCGCCAGTGGCATCGGTGTCAGCATGTGGCTGGCGTCATACTCGCCCGATAGGGATTTGTCGCGCGCGACAGCCCAGCCTGCTGTCTTAATCACCTGAGCGCTTAATCCGTAACGTTCATAAAACCCCAGTGGTTGGGCCATGATGATTGGCGTTGCACAGGTAATTGGCACAAAGCCAATGTTCAGGTCAGTCTTTTCTGGGGGTCCAAGGTCATCAAGAATAGCTGCTTTTGCCTGCTCCATTGGAAAAACCGAAGCAAGCGCTGCAGCGGCGGTTGTCCCACCAACCATCCCCATGAATGATCGGCGGCCAATATCGCTTTGACCGAAGACGGAGCGGACAATCGCGCTTTCTACCGCACGCTCGACCATGTTTTCAGCTGACATCTGGTGCGGTTCAATGTGATCTTTGTCATGACCATGCCCGCTGAGACAACCATCGCATCCACAGTCAGCTCCATGACGTAGATCGGTTTTCTCTGAAAACGGATTACCCAAACTTTTGATTGTCATGTCCATCTCCTGTCGCTCGGCACAGTTATGGTTCCACGCAAGCTGACAGGCGCATAGGCAGATAAGGGGCCGCCCGAAAAAAGGTACTTGGTTGAAATTAATGATTAAAAAATGCGCGCAGCTTTCGAAAAATCGTAAATTACGAAATTTCGTATCTTAGGAAGTGTTACTGTGGGGGCAGAATGGAAACATGCTTGGTGGTGTTGATTCCGAAAACCCAATTGATCATCATCCTTTGCCAACAATCGTCCTGAACACAGAGACTGATCAGTTGGTGGACCATAATGATGCCGCTATCCGTCTACTCGGAACGGCTGCTTTGGAAGTGCCGTTTTCGCAGTTACTCCTCAGCGACCACGGCAGGCTTGTTGTGTTTCTGGATGCCGTGGAATACTACGGATCATACATCGACCGAACGATCAGTCTTGCAGGACCAGACCATAACGCGTTGCGCCTACAGACCTATGGGGTGCAGTGCCCATCCAACCGCGTGTTGTTGAGTTTTCTGGATCTCGATGAACATGAACGGCGTGATAGGCAAACTGATCAGGATGCACAACAAAGGGCCGGGCTGACCAAGTGGCAAAGCATCTACGGCTTCTTTCGTGAAGTTGAAGCGCAGAACCATCTGATCCTTGAAGCAGCCGGAGAAGGGATTTACGGCATTAACGCCAAAGGGCAGGCAACCTTTGTCAATCGCGCCGCACAAGAGATGTTGGGATGGTCAGCCGATGACCTCATCGGCAAGGACCTGCACGCCATTATCCACCATAAGCATCTGAATGGTGATCATTTCCCCGCCCATAAATGCCCCATCTATGCATCCTTTAGAAACGACGAAACCGTGCGCATCGATGACGATGTATTCTGGCGCAAGGATGGCAAACCGATCCTTGTTGAATACGTCTCGACCCCCATTTACGATCATGATGTTCTGGCCGGAGCCGTCGTTATTTTTCGGGATGTGACGGAAAGACGCGAAAACGAACGCAAACTACGCGAGGCGATGGCTGAGGTCGAAGAGCTGCGTGATAAGCTTGAACAGGAGAATGACTATCTACTGACCGAAATCAGGACAGCACGGCCGCATACCGGCGTTGTAGGGATCTCACCGTCGGTGCGCAAACTCAACCTGCAGATCGATCTTGCGGCAAAAAATGACGCGAATGTCCTGGTCACTGGGCCTGCAGGTTCAGGTAAGAATCTGGCCGTTTCAGCCATTCACGAGGCCAGCGACCGGTCCAAGCGGCCCTTGGTCCGGGTTAACTGCGTTGGGCTATCCGCACAGGAGTTGGCAGCAGAGCTTTTTGGTTACAGGCGCGGCGCATACCGCGGCGCAAACCGCGATACGACAGGTAAGCTGATGCTGGCACATAATGGTACACTTTTGCTGGACGAAGTCGCAGAGCTACCTCTCGATTTTCAAGCAAAGCTCAGCAGCGTTTTGGCTGATCGGACATTTCGCCGTTTAGGCGATGTTGTCGACCATAGAATCGATATGTCGATCATCGCGACAACCACACACGATCTGATGGAAGAAGTCCGTGCCGGTCGCTTTCGACAAGATCTGTTTTTTGCGTTGTCGGTCTTTTCGATCGCCTGCACTCCGCTGAATGACCGGCTTGAGGATGTACCTTATCTGGCCAAACATTTTCTTGAAAGAACAACAAGAAGACTTCGGTTGCCCCCAACCCGTCTTTCAAACGCAAACATTGCAAAGCTTACATCGTACAATTGGCCTGGCAACGTACGCGAATTGGAAAATGTGATTGAACGCGCAGCAATCTTGGCACAAGGCGGCAAACTGAAGTTCGACTTTGCTTTAGAACGCGGTGAAGCAGCCTTGGATCCAAAGCATATTCTGACGCACGCGCAGCTTAAGGAGCTTGAGCGTCAGAACCTGAAGAACGCTCTAAGGCGTGCGGGTGGAAAGGTATCCGGCAAAGGTGGCGCGGCAGAGATATTGGGACTTCCCGCAACCACAACCTATTCAAAGCTGAGATCCTTCGGCCTTCATCTTGAAAAACTTGATCACTAAGTGGCTCAAAGTTGCAACATGATCAGGACCGTGTCCGCAACTAAGCACTTCGCTGACCCAGCAAACGCGCAATGTCGGGGATGGTTTCAGCAAGGTCTGGCAAAGGGATGCCAAGATGCCATGCCAGCCCAGCGCGCACGGTGCCGACAACAAGTGGACTAGAGCCACCCTCGACGACATCGCCCAGAATTCCAATGCCGACACTGCCATTCCGCAGCAAACCCCATCGCGTAAGTCCACCCGGCCACATCCAGGCCGCGAGCCCGTCAACAGCCACAAGTGAACCATATTGCCTAACCTGCACGCGCCCCGGTGCCCGTATCTTGACGCCGTGAACGCGGTTTGACCCCAGCCGGTTTTGCCAAGCCTCGAGCGAAACATCTTTGTCATCGGGATCAAAGTGCGTCTTATCGATTGCAACTGCCGTGTCACCTGCCACGATGATCACCTCTAGCGCCGGACGCGCAGCAAGGCGCGCGGATAAGGCCGAGATGACCGCCAAACCAGCATCCGGTTCCAAATCTAACGCTTCCGCAAAGATCACGACATGATGTTCAGCCCGCCCAATTGCAGCTAGGACTGCATCACGCATCTCGGTCAAACCGGTCATCGCCAAAATCCGACGATGCGCCGCACGGGCGCGATGTGCCTGGCCATCAATAGCAGTGCGCAAAGCCCGAATAGCTGTCTGAACCTCAGGTTCTGTATTGGCTTCTTGCGTGTCCAACCAGGTATCTAATGCATCAATGATGCCAAGCGTATCGATCTTGGGCAGCACAACGCCAGCCTGCGGGCCCTCGCCTCCGCGGCCGACACTTCTTAGAATTGCGACCTGCGCTGCGTTGACGTCATCAGCGGCAAGAGGCGCAGGTGTTGTCGGCAGCGGCGCATCTGCGACAAGATCAAAGGTGTCAGGAACCTGAATCGCGCGCAGGGCCTGTCGCATTGGCTCTGCGGCTGGTCCTTCGATCAAAGCCGACAAGACACCGGCCACATCCTCACCCGCATCTTGTCCAAACGGATCAGCAGGTGAACTGACCTGCATCAGACCGGGATCACCAGGTGCACCACCCAGACAAGCAGTCGCATCGCAAACAGCAAGCGTCCCACGGTGCCGCCCAAGAACACCGCCCCCGTCATCCGCATGCGTTTGAACCGCGGCGCCAGTCAGCGGGGCAAGCGACGGTCCCTGCACCAACCGACCATCAGGAGGCAGCAGCGCCACCGAATGTGCGCTGTTCAGCACTACACCCACTGTCTCTGGTCCATAAGCAGTCTGCGCATCTGGCATCAACAGAACAGGCCCATCTGCACGCAAGAGTACAAGCGTTTCGCCCGCATTCTGCATGAGGCCGGGTCCCATGCGCCCTGTTTCTACCGCAACAACAGTATCCTCTGGGGCGGCGATGGTTACGTGTGCTCCATCAACAAATTCCGGCCGGGCGACGCGTAGGTCGGCCAATGTTCTCGGGCCACGTGCCGTTGGAAAGAGAAGATCAAAGCCGATTTGCGGGTCTTCAGCATCCTGCGATAATGTTGGCAATTCCTTGATAAGAAGATGCGCCACATGCCCCGTCCCGGACGGATCAGTACGCAGGCGGGCAGGCCCACACATGCGTCGCACCAACCGCCCGCTTTGACGGTCAAGCACATGCAAAAGAGGTCGCAGTTGCAAGTCAGCAGGCAGATCGCCTCCCTCAAGCACTGTAAGACGCAAGGTCACAAGTGCAGCCGCGTTTTGCACGGCACCATCTCTTAACACGCCGGTACCGCGCAGATGGGCGGCCTCTATCGTCAGGCCTTCGCGCAATGCCTGCAGATTAAAGCCTTCAGGCAAATCCGCTTCCTGAAAAGAGCCCAGACTGGCGGGAGGGCCACCAACGCTGGGCTCAAGCCAAGGCGTGGCAACTGTCCCTTCACCTTGGGAAAGACACGCAACAAGGCTGGCACCGGCAGCAAATCCGGTCACGCCCAACCCAACCCGACCTGGTGCAACCGCAATACGCGCACTGTCAAAATCCTGAATGCCGGTGGGCGCATCACTCCTATCTTGGCCAGTTAGCAAAAACTCATGGTCAACGACCATTACCCGCACCTGATCACGGTCAGGCGCGTCCATACCATCCCAAAACGTGAAGAGGGTTTGAAGGCTTTCCGCTCCGTTGTCCCGGAACCGACCTTTCGGGACCTGTGCTAACCGGAGTGGTCTTGTACCAGCCGCGAGCCGCAATGCGGCATCGGGTTCGAGCGCGCCCAAAACCACCTCAGCGGGCCTTCCGGTGCGCTGACCGTCTTTTTCTGTTTCGACGATGACCCGCGCAAAGGTGTCTTCCGGCAAAGCCCCACCCGCAAAACCACAAAAGTGGATGCCGCGCCAGTCTTCAACAGGGCAAATGGCTGGTGTGGCCGTAAGGGCAAGTGCTGGCGGTGCAAGCTCTGGATGCGCATCCAGGAGGCGCGCAAACAACGCCGCAACATAACCCGGATCAATAGCAAGTCCCTGCGCATCATGTGCATAAAGGATTGCCTGATTTGCGCTGCGACCCGGAAGGTTCAGCAGGGTCTGCGCAGTTTCCGGTGACGTAACCTTGGGCGCATCTCCAATCTTGATGCTAAGGCGTTCGCGTAAGGCATCCAGTATAGCAGCAACCGTGTCGTTGATGCCTGCGGTATCCAGCAGGCGGTGTGGGATCTTGAAGTCATGAACAAGGCCCTTGCTGCCTGCAAGACCCAGCGCCTCTAACGTGGCACTGTCACCCTGCGGACGCACCATCGCTGCGATGTCGTCTGCATCGCCTGGAAAAGCCAGCGTAAGGCTCACAGGTCGCGGTCCGGTTTCGCCCAGCCGGTTCATCAAGACCTCAAGCCGCGACTGCACCCGTCGCTCAATGCGAAAATGACCGAGCGCGAGACCTGGCGTTGCAAAAAGCGCAACACCTTCAGCATTGCGCAAAGCTAAAATATCAACAGGCGCATCGGGTCCAGACACGGCATAGCCAAGTGCTCCGATGGTCGGGGGCAACCAGCGAAGATCCTGCATGCCGTCAGGCAAACGCAAGGGACACCCTAAGGTGCCGGCCTCTGGCGCAGCAATTGTCACGGCTTGTTCAACCAGGCCGTCGGCAAGAAACCAAGGGCCAAGGAACGGCGCTCCGGCTCCCAATTCTGCAATGTCTGCAAGCGCCGTCATGATAACCGCTTTCGAATATCCAAACCGCTTATGCGGGCCGCAGGTGATTGGCGCCCCGCAGCATCGATCTGGCGCACAACAAGGCCGCGAAGTTTTTCGGTATCAGCGAAAAGCACGACATCCGCCGTCATGTCAGTGACCATGACATCGGGCACCCCGGTCAATGCCGAGGCAGGTTCTGCAACGATATCAACGGCCGTATCGCCTTGGCGCAGATTTTCGATACGCAAATCAATCCGGTCGAGTGTGGCACGCTGTAATTCCAGACGCGGTGTTTCAGGTGCCCCTTCTGGAAGCCATGTTGCCCGCGCAACTGGACCAACCTTCGTCCACGGACCGGATGGCGCGCCCACGAAACGCGGGGCTGCACGCGCTTCAGCACTCCATGCCAGTGGACGCCATGCCGGCAGGCGTGCTTTCCGTCCAAGCGCTGTCTGTCCATTGTCGACGACAACAAGCGGCCATTCTGCATCTTCTGCAACAGAAATGACCGGGAGTTCGATCATATTGGCCGGATCTTCGGTCACGGCAGAGCGTCTGATCCTGATTTCATCCGGAAGTGTTCCAGCCGGTCGCGCAACCTCGATCCGAAAGGCCGGTTCATCGCCTACTACGCCCGAAACATGTAACATTGGTGCAGCCAAGGGCGGTGATGAAGCCAAGCCGAACCATGCAACGGGTCCCGTCGCACTGGCAACACCAGCATCAGTCCGTGATCGCAATCGCAGCGCCACCAAGTCACGCGGCAAACCATTCACCCGGTGAGAGACAAGAGCCTCTCCGGCTTTGACTTCTGCCTCGCCTGAAAATGCCCAAGCGCTGTCTGGGATCTGTTGTTCCTTGGCTTTGTAGCGATCTGCACGTTCTGCCAGGTCCGCAAGCCCATGGATATCTGTGACCTCTGTCTCAAGATCCGGGTTTTCGCGCAGCAATGCTGCGACCACGCTGGATTCTTGCGCAGCTTCCACAATGAGATGGGATGTGCCCAGTGCGATCCCGGAAACTGTCAGCTCTGCACGGCAAATGCCGGACATATCCGGTTGCCCCAACGGGGTCAGCGTCGGCTGGGCGGGTGGCGGAGGCGGCGGGCTGGGATCGGGTAAGGTCAGCGTAACTTCCGCCTTGACCTTGACTGGGATCGGCTGGTCGAGCCAGTGCGCCGTAACAACCGCCTCGCGCGGCGGCAGACCAGGGCTGCTGGGAGCGTCAACAGAAAACACATGTGTCAGTGCATCGCCCGATTGTTCGGCAGGAAGAGGGCCCGGCAACGGTTGCATATTGCTTTGTTGACGGGCACCTGGGATGATAAGGCTTAGCGACAGGCCAGTGATATCGGTCGCGCCCGGTGGCATCATGCCTTCGTGCGGTGGCGTCACCCGACACTGTATATGACCGGAGCCATCAGGGTTCGCTTTCCACCTTGCAATAAGCGTTGGTGCCGGTGGCAAGGGACGTGGTGGCATTGCGACAGGTTGCGTGGCGAATACGCTCCAACGTCCAAATCCATCGCTCTGCGCCACCTGATAGCTGACACTACGCAAAGGTGCCTCATCATCGCGCAAGAGTACAGGGATGCGATCACCAACATTTCGGGCAATGTCGTCAGCTTGCGTTCCAAAGATTGGCGCATGCAAGCCATTGCCCAAGTCGGGGTTCAGCCGTGTCTTTGCAAATCCTACAGAACGGTCGAAAACCAATTGTGCCGATGACCGTATGTCGGCCTGTAACACAACTCTTCGCGCGGGTTTGCGTGGGACAAAGGGATCGGCCTCCGGACGGACCGACAGCAACGGTCTCAATGGGACATTCCCAATAACACGCGTGTCAAATAGGCCGCGCACTTCAAGCGCGACAAACGGACCGTCGATGTCTTTGGGCACCAGTGCCCCCATCAGCGCGCCAAAATGGGCATGCAAGCTGTCCTGCAAACCGTCAAGCGACATCAGGCGTGCTTCATTTGGCAGATTGAGACGGCCAAAAGTTTCTGCGTTCACGGCAAAGATGGCACGTGCTGAAACCGGCAACAGCCCAGGCGTGGCCAATGGTAGAGCAAGGCGTCTGCCGAACATCACTGCCCCAGCGGCCGTTTCTGCTGCCATGTAATGACGTGCAAGTTCAGAAGGCTGCGCCGCCCGTTCGGGCACGTTATCCGCTTGTGCAATGTCGAGGGACTTCACTTGTTCAGCCTGCGCTGAACCCGCGTCCAGAAGGGTACGAAAGTCATCTTGCATGGCCGTCACATGCTGCGCCAAAGCCAGAATTTGCTGCTGTGCCGTGGTGCCTGTTGGCACCTCGCCATTGAACATCGGTAGAATAGCCTTCGCTTGCGTGCCCTGAGCCAGCGTAAGGCCCATGCGCGCAAGCGATTGAAATACATGATGCGATTGAGCCTGCCGTGCCTGCGCCGCATCAAGGCGTTTGTGCCGCAACCATAAATCTGGGCTTAGTGCATGGGCAAGTGTATCTGGGTTACCCCAAAGCTTTGGTTCCCATGCGCTCTCATGGGCATACCCTCTAACAGCAAAAACATCTGTTGGACGGCGAGCCAATAGCCGGACAGCCCGCATCCGATGGCCTGACAACACGGGGGACGTTCCACTGACTTCAAGCGCAACCTCAAGGCCGTCTGGACCGTCAACCAATCCTTGCGCCGTGATGGAACTGCCGCGTGTGTCGATCTCAGCGATGCTGATGTCATCTGCTTGCAACATAAATTCCAAAGGCGCGTCAGGGCGTACGATCCAGCGGTCACTGGACCGGTTTGCCGGCATGCTGCCTGCTGGCATGCGCCGCTGCATCCGCCAGATTCGGGGATTATCGGGGGCCGGTTCCAAATCGGTGTCAAAACGCGTAGCTCTGTTGGGTGGATTGCGCCATGACAAGAGCCATGGAGTTTGCGGAAAGCCCAGATCAGGATGGGTATCGAAACGCAGATGCAGTCCGTCGGGCAGCCACTGATCATCACGGGCGACGGATGCAGATAACCTCACACGTCCTGCTGGCGCACGATGAAAGATCAAATCAGTCCCTCCCGTTCTGCGATCGCGGGGATAGGGCGCAAATCTGCATGGAAACTGATTTGCCGATCGCGCGGCCGCAAGACACCGTTTACCCAGACGCCACCCGCTTGCTGCAGCATGACCGTCAGTGCGGCAGTGTCGGTCATTGCGATAGGCTGCACTGGCGCGTAGATCCAACGCGCACCACTCGCATCCCGCACTGCGGGCTGCAACGCGTGTTCCTGTCCATTGATGCTGACCACGACCGTTTCAAGACCCAGCCGCGTCTCATTCCGTAAGACCCCGCCCGGCATAAACACCTCTTCCGCCCGTTCAAGCGGTTCGGGTGACCTCAGATGAATACCAACCAGACGCCATCCATCAGCGGTGAGCTGATACAATGCTTCGGCCCGCGCATACGGGCTGGGGGCAATATCAAGCCCTAGCGCAAGGGCAGCCTGCTCATATACACTATCAAGTGGTTTCAAAGCGCCGATTTTTGGCGCAATGCTGACCAACCGCTCGGGCAGCATTTGTGCCGAAGCCGGATCAGTCGCCAATCCAAGTGCGGCCAACTGCGCCCCAGGCCCTGTATAGCGTGAAGTACCAAACCGCGTTTCACCAATCTCAACGATCTCGGCACCAGCTTTTTCAGCATAAATTTCAAGCGCATATGCCGCGTCGGGATCCAAAGGTGCAGTTAGCACCATGCTTTCGCCGCGAATAGGAGCTGCCGGAATACAGGCCGTTTTTTCAATCGCGTCGGACAGCTCACTTTCCAGTCCCCGCCAGCTTGCTTGACGCCCATTGGCGCGGGTCAGGCTGATATTTTCTGAAGGCACCACAGCGCCACCGCCTTGCGCGTCAATCCGGCGAATTCGGAAACTCAGCCTATAGTCTGCGAGGGCCAGCAGGTCCGGAACAAGATCAGTGTTGAAGACGACTGCCATGGGATCATCAGTATAATGCCGTCCGCGTGTATCCGTGGGCAATGCACGGTCAAATGCGCGAGCTGCGGCAGTTACAGCATCGTTTGAAGGTTGGGTGCGAAACGCCATGCGTTCTGTTACCTGAGGCAAAAGCGTAATCGCCTGCGTCTGCGCGAATGCATCCGCCACAGGTGGTGGCGTGTCATCATCGCTTTGACGTGTCCAGCGCGCGACGGTGTATTGCAGCTCTATGTCGTATTGCGCGCCCGCAACAAGAAGCGGTTTACGCGCACCTGCCGGAACCGTATCGCGCACTGCAATCTCCCCAGAAATGCCCTCGGGTGTTGTCGGCCGTGCATCCTCTGGCACCCTCCCGCCAAAGTGAGAGCGTCGCGCCGCCCGACGTACCCCCTCGGCGGCCTGTGCTTGTCTGGCGGCCAAGGTCGTTGCCGCCAGATCTTGCAAGGCCAGCCAACCGCGCGGTTGCGCCGAAGCAAAGATAGCCGTGAAGGCTGCGCCGCGGCTTTCCGGCGCGGCGCGCATCATGAAGGCACCATTGCGAAGCCCGGTGCTCCCGGCAGGCGTGACCTCCCATCCTTCCCAGCGACCATCGGTCCGAAGCCCCCAGATGCGCGGACGCGGCACATGGTCCATCACCTTTTCTACTTCCGTCCAGCAAGGCGGGCTGACCACGATGCGCCCGTCTCTCACTTGCAGTTCAATTGACGAAACATCGTCGCGTGGGATCTCAATCTGATTTTCTGGTCTGTTTGGGTCACCCGACCCTTGCTGTCGAGACCGGCGCGATGTCGAGAACAGCATCCTGCCATCACGTGCACGGGCAATAATCAATAACCGCGCTTCTCTTCCGATGCTGGAACGGCCTCTTCCCAGCATACCAAGGTCAACACCAATCGTGGGGCGTGCCTTTGCAACATCAAATGATATTTGCAGCGACCGCCGAGAAACCGCCGTAGATGTCTCCAAGCTAAGCGTATGGATCGCACCGGCATCGCGCACACTGAAACCAGGAGACTCTGTGACGTAGCTGACATTGTCGGCCTTTGCCTTGGTCCGACGCCCACGGAAGGGATCGGGCCCCTGCGCGCAAATCTTGCGATGTTCAGCAAGTGACTGAGCATTCGCCAAGCTTTGCCCATCAACCAAAAACGTCGCAACAGGATCGACCACTGGCTGATCTAGACGGATCTCTGTCGGTAGCGATCCCGAGATGATCCCACGCCGCATCAGATGCGGAAAGATCAGGGCGCCTTCTGGTAAGCCAAGGGGCGTGGCAGGCACATTTGCAAAGCCACCCACCTCAACTTGGGTGCCCGCACAAAGCGCGCGTAGACCGGCCAACGTTTCAACTCCCTGCGGGGCTACTTCAAGACCAAGCTCTGCCTGCAAGCTTGGCGCCAATTGCTGCATACCCAAAGCGGATAGTTCGGCGTGGCCGATAAAGGACCATTGGCGCGCGCCACGCGACCGTCCCGTCCAGCGGGCAATGTTGCGCCGCCCCATATCGACACCCCAGAGTGCCTGACCTTCGGCACCTTTGGGCAAAGACCCAAGCTCGCATACAGTGCCGGCAAGCTCATTTACCCTGTCGGCCGTGGTATCGTCACCCGGATCAACATTTCCAAGCCATGGCAGCGGATCGCTGGACAAAAGCGCCAACTGCATTGCGGTACCAGCCTGGCTTCCTTCTGGGGTGTCGCGCGGTGGCTCGATCACTGTCGCCGGAAGCGGACCATTCGCCCCGGGCACAGGCTCCTGTCCTGCACGGGTCAACCGAATACTATCAATCCGGTAGGCATGGCGCATATTGCTTGATCCAGTCCATTCCGGCGTCGCACCCGCCGCACCTGCAATGACAAAACCATCTGCCGCATCCTTGGTGATCAGGGGTGTTGTGCCAAATAGCATTCGGATCGCCGCATCCACTGGCACGTTATCAGCGACTGTACCGGCATCCGCATTGCCAAGCTCAGCATCTTGCTGATCCACAAAGCTAAGCCGCCGCAACAAACTGGGCGACGCGGGCAAGGTAGCGTTCTGGCCTAACCGTTCGCGAATATGCGCGGTGCCTTCCAAGTCGAAGAATAGAAAGCTGATGCGCCCGGTGACGGATCCATCCAATTCAAGATAGTCCTGCGTAAACGTCACCTGAATTTTGCCAGCTACATGGACAGAGGCGATGCCGAAATCCAGTTCTCCACCCAGTTGCAGGTCCGCCGAAACCAAAAGCGGCTCTAACCCAAGTCCTGCAATAACCTGTGCATAGGCGCGTAAGCGAAACGGACCAAAACTGCGGCTAAGGTCAAAGCCCAGCCCCATACCAACTGAAAAACCTGCAAGATCAAGTCCCTCGGCGCGTGCGCCACCAAGATCGGGCAGACCGCCCTCTTCGATCATCACAAAGGCCCAGCCGTCCAGATCAACCAACCCAGGGTAAAGCGTCGCCGTCACAGGCTGGCCTGGTCGTGGCGCAGTTTCCGTCGTGCCTGCATAGCCGTCACTGCCGAAACGGATATAAAACGGATCCCCATTGGTCGGGAAATGCGCGCCGATTGGAATATGTGCACGCATCTGGAATGGAATTTCGACCGTGCCTTCGGCGGCAAGCGTCACTCCGCGCTTTGAGGCCACCAGAATGGCGAGCACATCCGCGGTTTCGGCAGGTAGCTCTTCGTCGTCTGCCACGCCTTCATCTGTTGGGATGCCCTTGGGCAAAGACACGAAGGCCAGTTCTGCGGTCAATGCGACTTCGATTTCCGGAAATGCCAATGTCAACATTCCGGACGCATTCAACATGAAACCCGCGTCTGGCGCTGTTCCCAGCAATGCGCCGAACCCAACGGCATGTTGTCCGGCTTCCTGCGTGTATTTCTGCAATGCGCCCAGACGGGCCCACCCCAATTCCTGCTGAATGATATCGGCATGATCAGGCAGGTTTCGGGTACCGTTTGCCACAACACGCCCCTGAACACCCACAAGTGCCAGCCCAGACCCACCCAATGGGACAGGCGTTGCAAAGCGTAGCGTTGCACCTAGCTGCACCATGGGTGGGCCTGATTTGCCCTCTTCGGGTTCCCGAACTGCGAATTCCGCCCGTCCGGCAATACCTGCCGGGATCACCCGCAAGTCCAGCTCGCCCGCGATGCCACCATCAAGATCAAGCTCACCCGTTGCCGAAATGACTTCTTTAAGATCGTAGCTGGCCCTGATCCGGGTAACTGAGACGGATGGGCTAGGGTCGATATCCTCACCCCACTTAGCGCGCAAACCAATCGCCTCTAGTTTTACGCCACCAAGGGGTTTGGTCGGCACAAGGGTTGCAGAAAGTTCAAGAGAAGACCAACGCAACTCGATATCAGTGACATCCAGAAATCCATCAAGCGCCCCTGCGATCGTCCAGCGCCCGGCTGAAATCACATCGGATCTGGCCTGCCCGAAATCAGCGCCCATCCCGGTGACAGACAACTTGGGCGCTTCGTCTTGGAGTAAAGGTCGCCAATCTGCCTTGATGCCAACATTGGACCACGCAACAGCCACAGGTTCGGTCGTAAAGACAAAATCATCTATGTTGACCTGAGCTTCGGCAAGATAGTCGATGGCGAAACCTGTGCGGATACCGGGCACGGTTGCCTCAACAGAAGCGGCAGTCCAGACAAAGCGACCCGCTGTCATATTCGCCGCGAATATACCAGCCGCACCAATCCCTGCGGCCACGTCAAGTTGGGTGGCACTATCAAGGCCTTCATCTTCGCGCGGATTATCAGGAGGGCTGTCATCGGCGGCCTGTTTCGCCAAGAGTGGGCCAAAGAGGGCAGCAGCGATCCCTGCGTGTCCACCGACATCCTCTGACTTGAACTCCCAAAGGCCCGTTGGGTTGTCTGTTACAGACACACCTAAGCGTGCGGTTACTTCGTCAAGAAAGCGGTCACGCTCTACTCGGCCAAGGATGCTGAAAGTCCCTTCCTCATCCTCGTCAATGCCTGGCAGGATGCTTTTGGGGAAAGCCACCTCAACCTCGACAAGATTGGGAACCAGATCATCCCTGCCGCTGTAGACTGGGGCATCCCAAACGGCGCGTGCGCGCAGCCGCCATGGTGTGTCGGCACCCCCACTGGGTGCGCCATCTTGCAATGCAAGTGTACCTTCTGGTCCCGGAACAAGAACCGGCACAAACGGTGGAATAACCTCCGTTTCGGTTTCTTCAGGCTTTGGTTTTGGCGGCTCTGACCGCCGGGTACCTTTCAGAATGAACGTGATGTTCCGCTCGATAAGGAAAACCGGCTTATGCATGTCCCCGCGAAAGCCGATCCATAAATCCGTGGTGTTATCACCGGGGCCCGTGTCGGCATCACCCATCTGGCCATGGCGCGCCCACTTATCCGGGCGCGTACGTTGTTCAGAGTCGTGTGGTGCAGCGCTTTTTTTCGGCGGATCCGAGATGCCAGTACCATACTCCGGTTCGTCGGGCCGGCGGTCCTTATGCTCGCCTCGTCCTCGGATATCAAGCGTCAAACCAGCCGCCTTCGCAGCCAGCCGGGCAAAGTTCAGACCAACATCGCGGCGCGATATGGCAAGTTTTTCATTATCAGCCTTTTTGTCTTCCGGGCTGGTATGGGCGACCACAAAAAGTACCGGATTCTTTTCTTCATCAACATTTTGCTGTCGCAACCATTTTGCCAGCATGGCAACTGTGCGGCCTGTTGTGGCGGCAGTCGGCGGCGCCGGGGCGCGCTGCACTGTTCCGAATGTCTCATCAGAGACGCTTAATTTACTTGCGGACAGCCATTCTTTGGGACCTTTGTCGTGTGACCACCTCCGTGGCCCGTCATTCAGCATCACCAGCGGATAGGAACTATCATAGAACACCGTCAGCACCCGCTTGGTCGTGAATGTCTCTGGTTCAGACTGAGGTGTCTCAGGGGGTGTGGTCTGTTCTTTTGGTACGGGCACTTGCCGCACCGGAACGACAAGCGCTTCCTCTGTTGCAATTGGAAACACACCGGACCCATCGGGCAACCGCGCCGGGATTGGGGCGCCGTCTGCAAGCGTGAAACCGGGGTCATGCTGCACCGTTTGCAGGTAGGTTTTTGCCCACCCCTCTGCGGCAAAATCTTCAGGTTGCACAAGCGTTTCGGAGCGGCCGTTTTCAGCTACCCGCAAGATCCGAGGGCGGGCACCAGCGCCGCGCTCATCGTTATAGCCGAACAGCAAATGACCCGAGGCGGACGGAGTGATCAAAACACGCCGTTCTACCTGTCTTGGACGTTGCCCTTCACGTCCTGGCTGAGTGAAGGTCGCAATGATGGATACAGCCTGTTCCGGCACCCACCCATCCCAACTAAACTCACGCCCTTGACCAGCCGCAGGCACCAGCGCCTTGCCGGTCCCGGGCAAACTGCCTTCAAGCCAGACAGACCACATGATGTCATCTGGCAAATCATCCTCTGACGCACCTGACGGCAGTCCTAACTGAAACTTACACTGCGAAAGCAATGCTGCGCTACCAGTCACGTGCATGACGTTACCGCGCGCAATCGTTTCCCCCGGCGGCACGACATCGACGCTCAACTTCAGGCCGGGCGGACGCCCCGCACCAACAAACCGCAATTCCTGCGGTGGCAGCGGATAGCGTGTTGGCCCCTGCGTAACGCCGTCCTTTAGCAGCTCGAACTTGACGTTATTGGGTACACGCTCATTGGCTGTGTAACGCAATCTGATACCAGCCCACGGCATGAATTGTGGAAAGCTGCGAGTGCCTCTTTCCGGCTTGATAACGGCACCATCCTCTATCAGCTCCCAATCGCCTTTGCGTGGCGCTTCGGCATGCAAGGCGGCAGGCAACTCAACACCGTTTGTGTCGAACTGCCTGTCATAAAGGACGACAAAGCGATGCCCCGCCTCTCGCGAGACCTCAAGAACCTTTGCACCCTGACGCACCGTTAGCGTCAGTCCTGATCCCGCGATCCGCCCAGTTTCAATCGAAACCTCGCCCGTCAAACCACCGGGCGTATCGCCTGTCGGGATCAACAGCTCGCGTGCTTCGATAGACAAGTTACCGATGATTGGGATGGAATGCGGGAGGTAAATCGCCGCACGTTCCAGTCGCAGCCCGGTCCAGTCAGGATCGGCCCCCGCTATCTCGGGCGGGGTTGTGTTTAGGCTGTTATCGACAGTGATCCTGTCCACAACAATACCAAAGCCATCAGCTTTAGGAGAAAACACAGCTGCCGGAGGGACCAGAGCGGCAGTCGCCACCGCCCCTTCGCCTGCGCGCGCGACCATCGGATCATCCGGGCCTGTCAGCCCAAACCGAAGATCTTCCCCATCAACCTGGCTGACAGCAAAATGCAGATCACCGCGCAAAGCGGTCCGGACACCATCAACACGTGCCAGATAGCGTGGGTCTGTCCCTTGCGCCGAAACCTCCTTAGCCGCGTGAAGGGGCAGCCCCCATTCTTCTGGGATTTCCAGTGCGATGCCCTGCAGTGACACCCGCCATTCGCGCCCAATGGGAGGGCCTTCAACTTCTGGTGCGTCCGCCACCGCCGACCTTGTTTCTATCAGGCTCCAGCCAAGGCGCTCGATCCCAATCGTACGGGTCCCAAGAATTGAAACCAGAAACTCATCTGCCGGCAGTGTACCCGTCCAACACCTGAATTCAGGGGTTTCTGATGCTTCGCCAACTTCAATTGCAATGCGCTCGAAAGCTTCGGCTGCCCACACCGGCAAAATGCTAAGGCCGAAGCCCTGCAAGCTCAAAAAATCAAATAACGAAATACCGCGGCGCAAATTCTCGACCTAAGAATATTTCTTTCAGCCTAAAAGAGTTGCTCTTAAGTTGTACAGATATTTTTGGCTGAGGTGATGTGCGGTCCTAGCAGAATTGTCTGCAGAAGCTTTTTTGGAAACAACCAAATGCGCTTTAGCTCGCATCCGTTCGCAGGACCGCGGCTAGTTTGATGCAAGCTTGGACATCGTGCCATCACTTGCATGAAGCCTGCGAACAACTGTTGTAGAACATTCACCCATCACAACGTTTTTGTTCAATGCTGCGATATGTGCGCACAGCGACACAATTCCTTGCATTTTAGACGTAGATAAGAACTCCTGCGAATATGCGCAGTCCAGAACGCCTGACCTCGGAACAGTTTTTGGCAGCAGCCAATGCCCTTTGGTTTGAAGGTGAGCCAGAGAAAGCCATGCGCTCATACTTGGATGCAATTGATGCGCTGACGGATCAAACGCCGATGTCAGTCGTGATGGACGTCAAAAGCGCATATGCGCTGTGCCTTTGCGAAATCGGACAACTAGAAGCGGCGCTGGAGTTGTATCCGGATCTTCATCAGAAATGTCTCCAAAATGGCTTTGACGAGACTGTTGTTCTGCGACAATGGGCCAAAGCTTTGGAGCAAAGTGGCGACTTTCGCGGTGCGCGCCAGACCTATGAGATGATCCCTCCAGATGAAAAGACGCCACAAATGGATCGCCTGAAATGGCACCACGCGCTGGGTCTTTTGAATTGGCGAGATGGGCGCATATCGGAGGCACAAAAGAACCTGTCTGCAGCTACCGCAGCCATGCCGGATGATCCGCAAGAAGCGGCAACTGTACTTGCTGTATTGGGCAATGACGCGCTTTTATCACTTGAAGTCGGTCAATATGCCAGAGCCTACAGATTGGCTGACCGTATGCACCAGATTTATGCAGCTGCCGATCAAATCCCTCTTTCAAGCGAAATTAATTTCATTAAGCTCCGCGCCGCACTTGCCGAAAAGCGTGGCGACTCTGAACAAGAGATAGCATTGCTGCGTGACGGTGTAGACCTCTTGCACGAACGCGTGCCTGATGACTGGATGCGGCGTCTTGATCTGGTTAACGAATACGTCGCAGCACTTTTGCGAAACAGCCCCAACACCGAGGCCGTGACCTATCTATCCACCCTATGCGACGAGGCCCCCGCTTCGGTGGCTTGGATCGGTCGTTTCATGCTTGCACGACTGCAAATCCAAAACGGCGAAGTAGTACATGCCAAAGGCAACCTTGCCCATGTTATTGCTTCCGTCATCGGTAGTGGTTCACCTGAAAGCGAAATCTCCATCGTCCTGGAAATTGCAAACCTTTGCATGACCATCGGCAGTTCTTCGGCTTCCATCTTCTTGGGTAAGCTTGCGCTAAAATATCTCGCTGAGATGGCACATAGTTTTGACGGAATCGAGCGCCCCAAGATACTGAAAGAAGGTGCTGAACTTACGGCGGAGACGGTCACGCTTTTACAGGCCGATGCGCGTTATGAAGAAGCACTGGCACTTGAACGTCTATCTGACCGCATTCAGCGCTATGCGGCGATCATCAGGACCTGCCCGACCGGTGCCAAGGCTTATAGCCCGGTTCCTTTTCGTCATGCGGAATTGCAGGCGGAAAGAATTTGGCTCGATGGTCGCGACCAAATTCGGGAACTACGTGAAACAGGTCAATCCGAAGACGCCCAAGAGAATGCAATGCAGCTTTTGGAAACGCTTTTTGCGCTCCAAGTACCGGAACGGGCAAAGCTACCGTCCAGGACCAAACTCGACCCACCACAGCCCGGCAACATTCGGGTCAGCCTACTACAACACCAAGATGCATATCTTTTACATTGCCATATGCAGCGCTCAATCACAACCCATCCAGTACCAGTCAAACCAGAAGCGTTTCACCGTTTAGTTGCCAGCATGCGGGACACAGTCAACGATGACACGGCATGGAAAACGCCAGCAAGAACACTTTATGACATTCTCATCGCGCCAATCGCAGATCAATTGAAAGCAGTACAGCTTTTAGAGGTCGACGCTTCAGGCATTTTGGGCCGCATTCCATTCTGCTTGCTTCACAACGATCAACGCTTTTTGGCTGAGCAAGTACAAATTCGTTACGTTATGGATGTCGCAGCGACGCAGCCCTCCGACGTACCATCGCGACAGGGTCTTGCTCATTTTGCGGGATTTCAAACCGGGGTCCTTGCAAACGTTCCTGCTGCATTGATCCAAGCGGGACCCAACCTGAAACCCGCATCTTTCATGGCTGGCAAAGCGTTTACCCGACAAGGTTTGCTGGACGCGTTGGCGACGCGCCCGGCGTACCTGTCCATCGCGGCACATCTGGATGTCATGCCGATGCGGCCGGATGTTTCTGCACTTTGGCTTGGCAGTGAAGAACCACTTTATCTTTCAGATTTGGGTGGCAGTGAATATGACCTGAAAGGCATTCAGATTGCGCTGCTTGCTACCTGTTCATCTAGCATAGGTGACAATACGAATAGTCAGGATAGATCGCTCGCGGCACTTGCGCTCGAAAAAGGAGCCCAGACAGCTGTAGGAACCTTATGGGACATATCAGAAGCAGCAGCGGGTTGGTTTGTAGATGCGTTTTGGCAGGCCTATCAAGTGGATCCAACAACACCTGCAGAGCAGGTATTGGCTGATCTGCAAGCACATCAAGCCCGCCGCGCGCCTGATGCGGCGCAATCGAGCACGGCTTCTGGCGGTATTGGTGATTTGACGACAGACATGACGCCGGAAGACTGGGCGGCTTTTGCGGTTTTTGGCAGTTGCAACACTGCGCAACATGGCGACACGCGTCTTCAGGTCTCTTCGGATAGTGAAGGCGCGTAACCACATAAGAGGTTCGGGTTGAGCAACGAATTTGAAAAACGTCCTATCGCGGATCTAGGCCAAAAACTTGCGCATTTAGAGGGTATTCTTGGTGCCTATCTACCCCGCCACGTATTTGATGCGGACATGCAGCAGAAGGTGATCGACTGTACAAAGTTTTCGTTCTCGCGGCTACGGTCGGGCAAGCGGCATGCCGCAAACTGGGAATTGGCGCGGTTCATTGAACTGTTCGATCTTGCAAGTTCTGGCTTCGACTACCGTCTTTTTCTGGGGTCGTTTGAAGAATTTGAGACCTCGTTGAAACGGGCAGGTATTGGTAGTTATGGATCAGCCGCTGCGCATCGTTTGCGTGAAGTGCTGCGCCAACAGGTGAAGGCAAACGCACGGATCACAATTCACCGTGACAGACGGCTGAGTGCTGGCGGCATCGGGACAATTGACGAAGACCTCGGTGTCATGTGTCTGACCCATCGTGATAAAGTGTCGCTGCAAGTGCCAATACGAAAGGAAGGCGTGGCGACAGACCATTTACTGCTCTTGCAGGATTTTCCAGCAGGCCGTGCCACGTCTTGCTTGATGCCATCGTATTTCGCACCTGAACCGCGCCTGACCCAACCAAATCTGCGCTTGCCGCAAAGTGTGTCGGGTTACCTTTCCTTTCCCGTTGGGGGGAAAGCTGGCTATCGCTGCCTGTATGGGATCCAGAGTAGTCTTGATTTGGCCACTTATATCGGTCTCGACAATACGGCAGATAGCGTCCCGGATATACAGGATCATCATGTTGCGATGCTGGTTGATTTCCTGGGAAACATGTCCGCGCATCAGCGCGCGCAGACATCAGTGTCGTTTGGCGAGTACCTCGTGAAGTGAACAACCTTATCAGATAGCTAGATTCGTACGTCGGTGCAGCTCTGGCAAACAATTTTTAAGCTGAGGCACTTTCTTCCATGATGTCAGCGTAGGGCGTCCATCGGACAAACGTTCGACCACAAGCTTTTGATCGTTCTGGAAGTAAGGACCGTCACGGTCAAACAAGCAAATGCGTAGTGGAAACCATGACGCTGTATTCAAAAACGGAATCTCGAAGGACACTTGTATGTCCTGCGAAATGTCATCTAGGAAGACATGCCGTCGATAGGCGCTGATCGCTTCATGTGTCCACACCGTGTAAGCCTTGCCAATGTCTTCGCGATAGCCAGTGACATGATCTGGCGCAAAGTAGGTGTCGCGGCACCAACCGGTCAGTTCATTAAATTCGTAATAAGTCAGGAATGGCAGCCCAGACGTGGCAAACGTTCTTACGAAATTTGCACTCAGCTTATAGGTGATGGCATCACGATTTGGCTGAATCGTTCTGGCGTCCAAGAGCCGGCTAAAACCATCAAAAACGGTTGAGACCGGCGTTTGTGCGGCTTTCCAGATTGAGTCGGCGAAGTGTTTCATAATTTCGAACCTTTGTATCTGCGTTCCTCGGTGAAACAGGCCTGCAGGAGCGGGCCTGGTGGTCCAAGGTTATTGCTGTCTACCCAAAGGTGTGTTGCACAACGTTGCCACAGGTTGCGATTGGGAAGCTTTAATCGCAATTTTGTGTAGGTTACTTTGGCCTCCCGTCGCCATCAGCGCGTGAACTGGCATAGCTCAATGGGTCAAAACACCGTCTTCATCCCAACGTCTCATCAAGGCTGCAGGACAGTTTCTCGATCAATTCGTCAATCTGGGCTTCGGTGCTGATAAAAGGCGGCGCAAGCAAGACATGGTCGCCACGCTGCCCGTCTATTGTGCCATTCATGGGATAACAGATCAGCCCGTTCTTCATTGCAACCATCTTAAGACGCGCTGCAACTTTCTTTTCGGGGGCAAAAGGTGTTTTTGTCTTGCGATCAACTACAAATTCAAGGGCCTGGAACATGCCGCGCCCTCGAATATCGCCAACATGCGGATGCTGTTCAAAAGCTGCCTTTAAAGCCGTTTCAAGATATTTACCACGCGCAGCTGCCTGTTTGACCATTCCACCGCCAGTAAGCTTCTCAACAACCGCATTCGCCGCTGCACAGGCGACCGGGTGGCCCAGATAAGTGTGCCCGTGTTGGAAAAAACCGCTCCCATTTTCGATGGCCTGATAGATTGCTCCACTACACAGCATCGCGCCGATGGGTTGGTACCCAGCACCCAATCCTTTTGCGATTGTAATGATATCAGGTCGAACATCATCATGCTCGCATGCGAAGAACGTGCCTGTACGGCCCATCCCACACATCACCTCATCAAGGATCAGGAGAATGCCGTATTTGTCGCAAATCTCACGAATACGGCGGAAGTAACCTTTAACGGCAGGCACCGCTCCCGCAGTCGCACCAACGACTGGCTCCGCGAGAAAACCGATAACAGTATCTGACCCGACGCGCTGCAGTTCGGTCTCAAGTTCATTGGCTACGCGTAGGCCGTATTCCTCCACGCTCTCACCGTCGTGCTGATCGCGATAAGCATAACAGGGTGCGATATGGCTGGCAGAGACCATCACGGAATCAAAAGGCGCGCGCCGCCACATGTTTCCACCAGTGCCCAAAGCACCCAGCGTGTTGCCGTGATAACTTTGTCGACGGGCAATAAAACGCGTCCGCTTAGGTTGCCCAATTTCCAGCATATACTGGCGTGACAGCTTCAATGCTGCCTCAACTGCTTCAGACCCACCAGAGACAAGATAAACCCGTTCAATCCCCTCTGGCGCATGTTCGATCAGTTTTCTTGCCAGCTCCTCGGCCGGTCTCGACGTCAAGAAACCGGTATGCGCAAAATCCAAAAGATCCACTTGTGCCTTGATAGCGGCGATTACATCAGGATCACTATGCCCCAGACAAGACACCGCCGCACCGCCAGAGCCGTCCAGATAAGACTTTCCATCGGCATCATAAATGTACGCCCCTTCGCCCCGCACGGCGACAGGCATGTCTACCTGAGTGTGTCGTGGAAAAACGTGTGACATCCTGCTGCCCTGTCCAACGGTGCTGCAGGTCACTCAAGCAGAAAGGGCAAATGTTGACAATGTACTGCACAAGCCAGACAGTCGTGAAAGCCAAAGGGAGAGTCGGCATTGATCCAAACGTTCGCGCAGCGACGTCTGACAGGGCGATTTGGTGACTTGCGCAAGTCATCACATTGCGCTGCCGATATTCCGGTCGTCAAATCAATCAACGAATCTGGTTGCAGTTTTTGGTGGATGGGCATTGTCTATGTGTATGCACAGAAACCACCAAATCGATAATAATCACAGGGTTCTAACCAAGGTTTGAGACCCTCGAAAATCCAAGAACATGATATCAAAGGGAGATGAAAATGTTCGCTAAACTCAAACTCACAGCCGTTGGTGCAGTGACTGCCGCGATGATGGCCCCTGCCGCCTATGCGGAAGAGTTCATCACGATCGGCACCGGCGGGGTGACCGGGGTATACTACCCCACCGGCGGCGCGATCTGCCGTCTGGTAAACAAGGGCCGGCGCGACCATGGTGTGCGCTGCTCGGTCGAGTCTACCGGTGGTTCAGTCTACAACATCAACACCATTCGCGAGGGCGAGTTGGAATTCGGTGTGGCGCAATCCGACTGGCAATACCACGCATTCAACGGCACATCGCGCTTTGAAGAGGCCGGCGCATTCGAAGGTCTGCGTGCGGTGTTCTCTGTCCACCCAGAGCCGTTCACAGTTGTCGCTCGCGCCGACAGCGGCATCACCACGATCGACGATCTGGCCGGCAAGCGCGTGAATATCGGCAACCCAGGCTCTGGTCAGCGCGGCACAATGGAAGTGTTGATGGAAGCCAAGGGTTGGACCACCGATGACTTCGCACTCGCAACCGAACTGAAGGCCGCAGAGCAATCCGCCGCTCTTTGCGACAACCAGATCGACGCGATGGTCTACACAGTGGGTCACCCATCAGGGTCCATTCAGGAAGCGACAACAGCGTGCGACTCTGTCCTGGTAGAGGTTGCCGGTGATGTCGTGAACGGTCTTGTTGATGACAATTCTTTCTACAGGACAGCCACGATCCCAGGCGGGATGTACCGTGGAAATGACGCTGACACGATGACCTTTGGTGTGGGCGCGACCTTTGTGACCTCGGCCGATGTATCAGAAGATGTGGTCTATACGCTTGTAAGCTCGGTCTTTGAAAACTTTGACGACTTCAAAGGCCTGCACCCCGCCTTTGCCAACCTTGTACCCGAGGAAATGGCAAGCGCTGGTCTGTCCGCACCACTGCACCCTGGCGCGGAGCGGTACTACCGCGAACAGGGATGGATCGAATAAGCGATCAAGCCGTAAATAATATTGGGGGCGATGTCGCCCCCGATCACCTCAACCCAGCTGGATGAGTTAAAAAACCCGCATAATGATAAGGTCGGTTACTGACCACAGGGGGACACATGTCAAACAAAGAAAGCCGCGCGCTTAGCGAAGAAGAGCTGCAGGAACTGGTTGCCGCCAGTGACAGCGGCGCCCGTAGCCCGACCGGCGCCGTCGGAACGTTCATCGCGGCGGTCGCCCTGACATGGTCGATCTTTCAGGTGTTGTTGGCATCGCCTGTTGCCCCCTACATCCTTCCCGGTGATCTGATCAATAACTCGCGTCAGATCCATCTGGCCTTTGCGGTATTCCTTGCTGCGATGGCCTATCCGCTCTTCAAATCCAGCCCGCGCGACCGCATCCCCTACTACGATTGGGCGCTTGGTCTCGCAGGGGCATTCCTCGCGCTTTATGGCTACTTCTTTTACGATAAAATCGTGGGCAATGGTGGCTTAGCCGATGCGACAGACGCTTACTTTGCCCTTGCTGGTCTCATCCTGCTTTTCATTGCCTCATACCGCGTGTTGGGACCTGTCATGGTCATTCTCGCGGTCGTCTTTCTAGGCTATGTCTTCTTTGGTTCATCCGAAGCTGTGCCAGATCAGATCCGCTGGGCCGGTGCGTCCTTGCGCAAGGCGATGAGCCATATGTGGATCACATCCGAGGGCGTGTTTGGCATAGCGCTTGGCGTCTCTACAAAATTCGTCTTTCTTTTTGTCCTTTTCGGTGCACTGCTCGATAAGGCAGGGGCAGGCAACTATTTCATCAAGATGGCATTTGGCGCGCTGGGCCACCTACGAGGTGGTCCTGCAAAAGCAGCTGTTGTCGGGTCTGCCGCAACCGGCCTGATTTCGGGTTCCTCTATCGCCAATGTCGTGACCACTGGCACGTTCACCATCCCGCTGATGAAACGCGTGGGGTTTTCTGCCGAAAAGGCCGGATCGGTTGAGGTCGCATCCTCGGTCAACGGACAGATCATGCCCCCCGTCATGGGGGCCGCAGCCTTCCTGATGGTTGAATATGTCGGCATCTCTTACGTCGAAGTGATCACCCACGCTTTCCTGCCCGCGGTGATCTCCTATATCGCGCTGGTCTATATCGTTCACCTCGAAGCGGTGAAAAACAACATGCCAACCATCGGCAACAAAGTTGTCAGCATGGGGCGGACCATCGGCGGCATGTTTGCTTTCTTCGCAGGCTTCGCGTTGCTTTGCTATGCAACGCAGTACCCCGTCGGGTGGGTCGTTTCGATGTTCCCCGAAGGCTCGGGTTTGATCCTGTCGGTGCTTTTGGCGCTGGTCTATATCGGCTTGGTCTATCTGGCTGCACAAACACCTGATTTGGAGCCTGATGATCCCAACGCCGATGTGGTCGAACTGCCCGACCTTGCCAAGATCTACAAATCAGGCCTTTATTTCCTGCTGCCAATCATCGTGCTTGTCTATTTCCTTATGATCGAGCGGAAATCGCCTGGTCTTTCGGCCTTTTGGGCAACCTTCCTTCTGTTTGGGATTCTACTGACGCAAAAGACGCTCAAGGCGTTCTTCCGCGGTGAAACCAATGCCATCGGCCGGCTGCGCGACGGGTTCATCGACCTGGTCGAAGGTATGATCGACGGCGCGCGCAACATGATCGGGATTGGTCTTGCCACGGCGACAGCTGGGATCATCGTGGGCACCGTATCACTGACCGGGATCGGGCAGGTCATGGCGGACTTTGTCGAGTTCCTATCGGGCGGCAACCTGATCCTGATGCTGGTCTTTGTGGCTATCCTATCACTGATCCTCGGGATGGGGCTGCCTACAACCGCGAACTACATCGTCGTATCGTCCCTCATGGTCGCAGTTGTCGTGGAACTGGGCGCGCAGTCCGGCCTGGTCGTGCCACTGATCGCTGTGCACCTTTTCGTGTTCTATTTCGGGATCATGGCAGATGTGACGCCACCGGTGGGACTGGCCAGTTTTGCCGCCGCTGCCGTGTCTGGCGGTGACGCAATTCGCACCGGCTTTACCGCGTTTTTCTATAGCCTGCGGACGGTCGCACTGCCATTTGTGTTTATCTTCAACACTGACCTTTTGCTGATCGATGTGACGTGGACCCAAGGGATCATCGTATTTATTACAGCGACGATAGGGATATTGATTTTCACCGCAGCAACGATGGGCTGGTTCCTGACCAAGAACCGTATCTGGGAAACGGCTGCGATGCTGCTGATCGCCTTTGCGCTTTTCCGACCTGGCTTTTTTATGAACCAGATCCAACCACCGTTTGAAGAAATCGCGCCCAGCGCATTTGCCGAAGCTTTGGGAGCCGCAGAACCTGGCAGCGAATTGCGGGTCATTATCTCGGGTCCCGATTTCGACACGCTTGAGGTCAAAGACCTGACCGTACCGCTGACCGTGCCAGAGGTAGACGGCGCTGATGCGCGTCTAGACGAGCTTGGCTTTATGCTGATCCCCGATGGGGATGTGCAGCAGTTGGATGAGCCGATGTTCGGAACAGAATTGGGCGATGCGCTGGACAGCTTTGATTTCTATGCCGACGATCCTGTTCAAATCGCAAATGTGCAGGCAACCGCCGATCAACTGCCCAAAGAGCTGATTTTTATTCCTGCGCTATTGTTGATGGCTTTGATTGCACTCCTGCAATCGCGGCGCGCATCGCCGATTATTCGTGAGGGAGAGTTCGCATGAGTAAGACCGTTTTGTGTGCCGTCGACATCAACCGACCAAAGGAAGAGGCCCGCGTGTTGCAAACTGCAAAACGCATGGCTGATCTTGATGGTGCGCAGCTTGATGTGATTACCGTCGTGCCCGACTTCGGAGCGAGCCTGGTTGGAGCATATTTTGAGGATCATCACGTGGCGACAGCCAAGGACGGCGCGGTTGAAATGCTGAATAGTTTTGTTGTTGAAACGCTGGGTGATGCGGCAAACCAGCATGTCCGCCACGTGGTTGCAGTTGGCAGTGTCTATGAAGAGGTGCTGAAAACCGCAAAACTGTCTGGTGCAGATCTTATCGTGATTGGCGCACACCGCCCGGATTTCAAGGACTACCTGCTAGGTCCGAATGCTGCCCGCGTTGTGCGGCATTCGGACTGTTCTGTTTACGTCGTCCGGTAAGTCGCCCCACTTTATGACTGCTTGATGCCAGCCACGCAGGCGTTGGTTTTGGGTTGCTTTGCCATGCAACCCATTCGATAGAACCGTATGTTCAAGAACCACGCCATCATCTTTGTCCTCATCACATTGATGATCGATGCGATTGGCATTGGCATCGTCTTCCCAATCATGCCGGACCTGATGGATCGTGTTGGTGCCGGTGACACAGGTGAAGGGGCGTTCTGGGGCGGGCTGCTGATGGCAGCTTATGCCGGGGCGCTGTTTCTTTGCGGTCCCATTGTCGGCAGTATTTCAGATGCGTTGGGCCGCAGACCTGTTCTGATTGCGGCGCTTGTTATGCTGGCGCTCGACTATGTGATCATGGCATTGGCAGATAGTTTCTGGCTCTTATTGCTGGGGCGGACACTGGCTGGTTTGGCGGGCGCTACATACATTACGGCAACAGCTTACATTTCTGACATCTCCTCCGCCGAAGAGCGGGCTGCAAATTTTGGATTGATCGGCGCTGCTTTTGGCATCGGTTTTGTCTTAGGGCCAGCCGTCGGCGGGCTTGCAGCCGAGATCAGTATCACGGCCCCCTTTTGGATTGCGGCTGTTCTTTCGGCCGGTAACGCCCTGTTTGGTTATTTCGTTTTGCCCGAAAGCCTGGCGCCTGAAAAACGCCGTCCCTTTGGCAAACGCGACCTCAACCCGTTCAAATCCATCATGGATGCCTTCCGTTTACCTGGCTTGGCCGTCCCGTTGATCTGTATCTTCGTCTTTGAATTCGCAAACATGGTGTACCCAACGCTATGGGCCTTTTGGACACGCGAAGTCTTCGGCTGGTCGACGCTTTACATCGGACTTTCGCTCGCGGCCTATGGTGTTTTGCTGGCTCTGGTGCAAGGCGGTCTGCTGCCGGCGCTCATTCGCTGGATCGGCGACTTTCGCACGCTGATGCTGGGGATGGCATCTGCATTGATCGGGATGATCGGCTTTGGTTTTACCGGATCAGTTATGGCATTGGTTATCTTTCTGATCCTCGCGGCGCTATCAGATCTGACGCCCGCTCTGTTGACAGCAATGGCAGCAAATCAAGCCGATGAAGAACGACAAGGTGTTCTGCAAGGAGTGATCGCGTCGCTATCATCTGTTGCGGCAATCCTGGCACCACTGGCGATGACAGGGCTTTTTCAGTCCTCTGTCGATGATAAGGGGCTTTATCTGCCTGGCGCACCTTTCCTTTTCTCTGCCATTTTGGTGGCGGCAATGATTCCGCTAGTACTGCGCCTGCGAGGGCACGCCACTGTGTGAGAACAGTGGCAGCCTTATTCAGAAATCGCGGGTCTGCATTGGCCTGCACCGCTATAGCCTGCAGCTTCCTGAATGGCTGAGAAAAGCTCGCCCGCATCGGCTCCGCGGCTGCGCCGATACGTGCCCCCCGTCGCATCAGAGACGCAATTCAACATGTCCGATTGCGAAAGATCGACCACATTGATCACAAGGCCGGGCTTTTGCTGCGCCAACCGGCGCGCCGTTGCGCACGGGTCGCCACCACAACTGTCGTTGCCATCGGTCACGATGACCATATTGACCGGTTCGTCGGGTGTGTTGCCACCAGCGATGTTGCCTGCGGCCACACGCATCGCTTGAGCAAGCGGCGTGCCCGTGCCGGGCTGGACGCCTGATATCGCACGCTGCAACGCAGCCCGGTCCTGACCATAACTGTTTGAAGTGATGTCGGTGCAACTGCGAAAATAAGTCAGGTCGACCGCAATATCAGTTGGTGCCTGACCGACAGCATCATCGAAAACATCACGTGCAACGCTCATCCTGCTGCGGCCGGGATAATTGCTCAGCTGTCTATCAAGATTGTCGACCCTTTCCTGCAGGCTCACCGCGTTGAGCAGGCCGAGAAGATCGCGCGGAGGACCACTGTTTGCAGCACGCCAAGCCTCTAGATACTGCGCCTCAAGTTGTTCCGGGACATCGACCGAAAACTCCATACTGCCCGATCCATCCAAAACGATGGCAACTTCGCTAGGACGTTGAAGGACCTGATCCGGTGCGCAGTTATATGATGCCTCGTCAATTGGCGTAGGCTCTGGCGGTGGTGCAGGTTCTGGTGCTGATATCGGATCAGGCTCTGGTATGGGATCCGGCACAGGGTCAGCTATTGGGTCTGGTGGCGGGCTGCGGTCCACTACGGGTCCACAAGCGTCTGGCGTCATCAGCGCGAGTTGCGCGTCATGAATCTGGCTTTGCAAAAGCCGGTTTCGTTCTTCCAGTGTTGTAAGGTCTCTTACGATGGCAGGTGGCTCTTGGCACCAGGGAAACACGAGGGTCCGCCCCAATAGTTGAAAACCACATGCCTTCAAAACTGACCAGATCGCCAAAGCAGCAATGATCAGAATTGCAATCAGCAACGCATAGGCCAATCCCGCGCCAACACTGCGCGCCGGTGCGGGTTGGGTTTGAACTGGATGCTGCTGATCGCTCATGACTGGTCCCCGTTCAGAAAAGCTGCTCAAGATCAGCGATTTCGCTTTCAAGCGCCTCTAAACGCGCGAGATCGGCAGGGTCGGTGACATCAACATCGCTGCGACGACTGTTCAGATCGTTCAACTGAGATTGCGCAAGATCATATTGCGCCTGGCTAATCTGCTGTTGGCGCAGTTGACGGTTCAACTGATCATCCAGCGTTGCAATCTGGTTATTGACGCCAACCAACCGGTTCGCCGCCTGTCGCTCCTGTGCGTTCAACGACGCTAAGCGACCTTGAATACGCGCATTCTCAGCGCGCAGCTCTGCCGCAAGTGATTGCTTTTGCGCCAACTCAGCCGCCAACGCATCCGTTTGCGCCTGATAGCCATCTGAACTGAGCGTGCAGCCTAGCGCAGTGCCCAAGCCATCCTGGCTTGGGTCGCCGCAATTTTCGACCGAGCACGCGGCAAGCAAGACGCCACAGGCCAACAATAAATAACGTGTTTTCTTTACAGACATCATTTCACCTCAGAACGTGTAGCTACCGACGGCGTCCGGCACTTCATTGTAAACACTGGCCAATTCGCGACGACGTGCTTCCAGCACGCGCTTTTGCTGTTCCAACGATGCAATACGGTTGGGTAGCTGACCGGTTGATTTTCCCGCTGCGCGCAAATCGTTGTTGTCGGACTTCATCACCTCGATCTGCTTCGATATATCGACGATACCTTTATCCAGGCTCCGCAGATTATTGGTGGCAGAGGCAATCTTTGCCCGGTAGCCTTCCACACTTTCGGTGCCGTTTGACAAACGACTGTTTAGCTGGCGGACCTTGCTGCGCTGCTGTTGAATCAGGTTGGCGCTGGTCGCATTCAGGCTGCGATAGTTTGCGATGTCGCGGTCTGCCGCTGCGATCAGAGATTGCAGCGCTTGCTGTTCGTTTGAGAACTGGCGCGTCCGTGTGTTGACATATTCACCCGTTGCCGCACCAGCGGCCGCACCAATCAGACCACCAATCAAAGCCCCTCGCAGCTGCTCCTCGCGAGACTGCCCTTGCGTGGCGGCCAGCCCTGTCAAAACCCCCAGACCCGCGCCAACCGCCACTGCGGTTTCGGTACGCTGCCTTTCAATGTTGCGGATGCTGCGTTCTTCTGCACTCAGCAAACTGGGATCTTCGGTTGTCAGGCTTTCATCGCACCCTGTTAACGTCAGCGCGACAACGCCAAGAATGGCGGTAAATCGTGAAAATCCAAACATATCTAAATTATCCTTCCCTCAAGATACTAATTTTGGTTGATGGCACCTTCGAACCATGTGGGCGTGCCCGTGAAACGATCGGCAAGCTGCATCATGGTCAAAACCTCATCCGCGCGGTTCCAGCCTGCGGTGTTGTCGAAATCACGCAGATGCACGCCCAGAACAGTCAGATGATCAGCAATTTGATTACGTCCCTGCAGACGCAATTCCCCCACAAGACTGCGCGCGACATCCAAGACCTGCGCACGCGGATAGTCTTCTGTCAGTTGTAAAAACGTATCCGCATATATGGATGCAAAGCGTCGGAAATCAGCGATATTGTCGTCATACTGGGTGACCAAACGCAATCGCGCGCGCATCTCGTGGTCCTGCTCGCCCGGTTGCGGGTCGGGCGAGCGGTTTTCCAGATGCGCCCTCAGCCCGCGCATGTTTTCAATTGATTTATAAAGCCCCCGGATACGATAGATCATCAGCGTCCCGCTTTGCAGCAGGTTTTCAAGGGCTGCGACCTCAAGCTCATCACGCTCGCGCAGGTTGTTTTCGATGTCGCCAGCTATGTCATTCAGTCGGTCGCGCAAGGCAATATCTGTACTTTCATCAGCCAGCTGCCGCAAAAGCTGCACTGGTGGCTGTTCAAGGTTGATAGCGTTGGTGTCATCCGCCGCGCCCCAGTTCCGCGACAGGATGTCCGAATACTGTTGATCGCCGGTCGAGACCCCGGAAATTACCAGACGCAGTCCAACATCCGCCCGGCGTGTAACTGCACCCGGCACATCCGCACTATAAAGCGGTACCTCTTGCCGGCTGCCGGAATGCGTCTCGTCCTGCGACGACCGAATTGACCCTCCTTTAATCGTCAGCGCGCCAAAATGCCCATGCATGCGCCCCCTCTTATTCAGCCGGAAGGGATCAAAAACGATTTCGAAGGCGTTTCCGTAGACATCGAACAGACCCAGCGGGTTGGGCGCCTTCTTTCCGATGTACTGCAGCTCTCCGTTTGATACGCCGTCGCCAGCAAAAAACGCATAGTCACCTAAAGTTGTCTCTATCGGGAAGCGTTGATTGCGGCGTTCACTGTCGGTCACTTCCAGTCCACCGCGCGCTGCAAACTCCCATTCTGCTTCGGTAGGGGGGCGCACATAGGCAGAAGTACCTGCCGAAACAGGTAGAACATCAGGGGCTTCGGTGTGCAGCCAGACAGAGTAGAGGTGGCTGATATGAATAGCGTCGAACCATGTTAGCCCGGTAATGGGCAAACCGAATTCAACATCCGTGTCATCACAATCACCCGACACAAGCGCATTGACCTGATCGTTTGTCAGTTCATATTTGCCAATCAGGTAATAGCGGGCTGTGTCGTCGATCAATCCACCGGCCACATAACTTTTCCATTCACCTTCGCGATATGCAGATGCGCGCGCACCATCCCAACCCAATCGCACGGCCCGATCAGCATAAAGGCCGCTATCAATGCCGTTGATCAGGTTAGTTTCGACCTTGCGAAACACCATCCGCCCGTCACAGGGCATGGGCAGAAGGATGTCACCTTCAAGGGGAACGGGGTTGTAATCCTCTTCCAGCCAGTCGGTAGCGAATGTCGCACCCGGTAAAATGACTACGAAAAGAGCGGCCAACCACCTAAACATCGCGCAAGGCCTCTTTCGGTTGTAATTTCGAGATTGAGAGCCCGCCGAAGCTGCCGGAGAACACGCTGACAGCAACCGTCGTCACCAAAACCACAATCGCCTGTGTCAGGGTAATTTGCGCAACCTTAGCATCCGCCGGCAGCGACCCTGCAAATTGGATATTGACGATTGCGGCCACGCTGATTGTGACGGCAATGGCAACCAATGTCCCCAGCACTGCGATACTGGCAGCTTGGGTCAGCGGGAACAAGATCATGTCGCGTGTTTGCAGCCCCATCAAACGCAACATCGCGAGACTTTTGCGCTTGCGTTGGACATTCACCCAAAGGCTGACGGAAAGGGCCAAAGTGTAGCCAATCGCAGCGATTGTCACCAACGCCCCAAGAAGCCAGGCAAGGTTTCTCTCCAGCTGTAAGATCCCATTGATCCGGACCGCTTGACTGCCAATGATGAACCCGCGTTGTTCCAGAGCGGAGACCAACGGCGCAACATCGGTCAGGTTCGCCGCATAAAGACGCATGCGCGTGACATCCTGATCGCGCTGCAATGGTGGATTGCCCGGAATATCAAATGCCGGCACGGCCGTCCCTGCTGCAACCGATTGGACGGCCAGGGTCAGTTCCGGGTGGGCCAGAACAAAGCGCCCCGACAGATCGGGTGAGATACCTGTCACGGTCACGTCCACCTCAAACACGTCCCCAGACTGTCGGTTCGACAAGATAACAATCGCGCTTTCACCCACAGCAAGTTCAAGACGCTCGCTAAGACGCTGGGATAAAATGATATCGCGCACTTCTGGAGGTGCCATTTGACGCAAGAATGGATCACCAGTGCCGCTAGACTGAAGCGTTGCGGGCTCGGTGCGCAATGCAGGTGTCGTGAGCTCAACCGTTTCCGCAATTTGTCGGCCCAGCGGGGCGGCGAACCCGACACCCGGCAACATGGCGATTTCTGCCTGCATCTGAGACGTGATCGTGCTATCGTTCAGAAACTGCAGCTGCAAGTTCCGCGGGTCACTGCGCAGTTGATCAAAAAGTGCTCCGGTGATGCCAGTTTTAATCGCGAACAACAACAAAAGCGGAGCCAAGACTGCCGCCAGAGCAACGCACAAACCAAGTGAACTGCCCAAGTCATGACGCAAGTCTTTGATGGCAAGTCCAAAGATCATTACGATGCGATCCTTGTATCGTGGAACCGGCTGACCCAGCTATTGCCGTTCACACTGCCCGCATTACGGATTTCTGTCAGATTGTGGCGTGCAACAAGATCAACATCGTGGGTCACCATTATGACTGCGGTTCCGCGCGTCGTGGCCATGCGCAACAGGTCAATCACACTGTCTTTCAGTTGTGGGTCTTGTGCGGCCGTTGGTTCATCGGCCAGAACAATGCGCGGCGTACCGCACAGCGCCCGCACCACAGCGACCCTTTGGCGCTGCCCGACCGAGATATCTGCCGGGAAAGCATCATAAAGGCCGTCGACGTCAAGCGCCTTGGCAAGACTGCTCAACTCATCAAGGCCGCCACGACCGGAAATGGACTGCTGCAAGATGCAGTTTTCACGGACGGTCAGGAACGGGATCAACTCAGACGTTTGAACAATGTATCCAAAGACCCGCGCACGCAGCTGCGCAAGTGCCGTTTCATCCTGCGCCAGTAACAGGGGCGTAACATCGCGCAATCCCTTCCCATCATCAATCATCAGCGTCGCGCCCTTGGTTGGACGCAAAACAAGCGATAAGATATCCAAAACCGTGCTTTTGCCTGAGCCCGATGGACCGGTCACGGCAAGAAAATCACCGTCATAAAGCGTCAGCTCTTCCACCAGAATGTCGATATGGCGCACCCCATCTGCCCAGACCTTGCGCAGATTGCTGGCATAAAGAACCTGATGCGCCGCAGCCGTCATGGCATGAGATCCAGTTTGATCAGTGACACTTGCTCTCCTTCAGGTGCGGACGGATCCAGCGCCGTCCAAAGGGACGGGTCGGCAAAGATATCTTCATACGCACGTAGCTTTGAATTCAGCCGGTTCTTGAGTGCTTGTTGCCCACCGCCACCCAGAGCGATCCATCCGGCTTCGTCCAAGCCCATGATATCCGAACGATAAGGAAGTTCCGCAAGATAAGCGCCAACAGCATCGCCCAGAACTTCGAGGTCCTGCATTGCCACGCGGGCACTGTCTTGTGACAGCAGCGCCATTGCACCCTGCATCTGCTCAAAAAACGTCGTGGGATCCAGCATGCCGGCATCCATTTGTGTAATCATGGTGCGAACAACCTGGCTGAGGGTCGAAAGCTCATTCCGGGTGAGCATGATGCGGATTTCAAGCGCAGGGTTTTGAAACTGCGCGATGCCCCGGTCAATCGTCCAACCGTCAAATACGTCAGGCACTGTGTCGGTGCCGGTTTGTCCGAGATAGGCAAGCTGCAACGCAAGCCCGATCCGCTGGACAGTTTCGTCGATTTCTTCTGCTTCAATCTGGTCTGCCAAGAGACCGTCCTGCGCGCCCGCAACCATGTTTATGAAGCTCGCAACCTCGTTTTCGAGAACATCGCGAAAAGCCATAGGATCACCCTGATCGACGGCGGTGTAAGTGCTTATGTTCTCAAACTGGGAAATCCGTTCAAAGGCACTTCGGGCAGAGGCGTGATCAAAGCTGCCTGCAGGTGTCTGCAAATGCCACGTCGAGATGACGATCTCTTTCTCTTCGGCTGTTTGGTCAATCTGTTCCAGATAGATGTCTGGTATCGTCGTGTTAAAGTCACGCGGGCCCGCATCCGAAATGATGTATAGCATCCGTGCGCCTGCATCATTCCAATCAAGCTCATTAATCGCCATGTGAAGACCGGCCATGATGTCTTCGTTAAAGCCATCCGAGTTCACGGTGGTCGCGTTGACGCCATCAATTGCTTGGACAAATGCCGCGGCAGACGATGTATCAGTCAGCGGCAATCTGATTTTAGCGGCGTATTCGAGACCTGGAGCTAAGTCGATATTGTCTCGGAACTCGACAATGCCAAATCTTATCCGATCACTGACCACACTGCCCGAAATTTCGTTTGCAAAGTCCCGTGCGGCCTGTCTGACACCGTCAATGTAAGGCTGCATGGACCGTGTTGTGTCGATGACAAATACGATGTCGATCGGCATTTGCGAGATGTCAGGCACCGTCGCATCCGACAAGGCCGGTTCCTTGTTCGCCGTCATCGCCGCAACCTTCAATAGGCTACCGCGATTCCGACCGGGCAGGCGCAACCCGCGCTCTGCCTCCAGGATGGGCAGGATGTAGAACCGGTCCCGTAAATCAACGTGAGTCTCAGGTTCAATGGAAATCACACCCGAACCGGCAACCGGATTTCCTGAAATCGCGCCGTCACGGTACGCACCAGCGGTGGCTATGACGTCTTCATGACCCAGCAGTTCGATTACCTTTTCACGGTTTTCAAAGATCAGATGGCGATCGCGTTCGGCAGCTACGCGATTATTGAACGTCGCCACGATATTGGTGTTCCAGTCGAGCACCTGTGCGGTGGCGATGTAACCCGCTGTCGCACCTTCGACAGCGGTGCCAACCTTCGTCCAGTTGTCGTTCTGATCGTAGATATAGAATACCTCAAACGGGGGCAGGTCGCGCAGTGCTGTCCCGTCAGGCGCGTCCAAAAGAACAGCCCCCGGTCGGCTCAGCGCCCGGCGGTAAAGCGTTTGCATGTCGTCCGAGACGGGCAAAGCGCTTTCTTGGGCAGAGGCAGCGCCTGGTGCCCAAGTGGCAATGCAAAGAGTGGTGGCCAGACTGAGAATAGAAGGAACAAGAAATCGGTTCATTGACAATGACTTTCACGGGCAAGCGGGATGTCTGCGCTTTCGGGTGCGACGGTCCAGCTTGCGGTGGCGGGATTTTCAAGAGCTGCGCAAAGGGCAGCCTTCGCGGCTTGGCCATCGGTTGATCCGGCAGCAACAGCTTCCTCATAATGCTTGAAAGCACTGATCAGATCGGGCTGGTCCAGACCCTCATTTGCTTCGAAATGAAGAGGATCGAACGCCTTTGCTAACCATTCATTTGCTCGCAATGATCCATTTTCGGCAGCCAAACCCATTACAGCAAAGACGTCGACAACGCCGATATCTTGGAGGCGGGTGGCAATGTCGAAATAAGCGGCGCCATCGCAACCGTCTGTCCGGCATGCCGCAGCTTCGGCCAACAACCCTTCGCGCGTGTCGCTTGGTGTTTCTGGTGTGTCCGCAACGGCAACAGGTGCGTCCGGTTCAATGACAACGACGTCTTCTTGCGGATCATGAAGAAAACCAAAATATGCAACACCGGCCAAAACAGCAGCAATGGGAATCACCCATAGCCATCCCGAACGCCCTGAACTGCCGGCGTCGTTGTCTACGATGGGTTCTGGTTCGCTTTTTTCAATACTGCCGTTTGGTTCATCAACTGGCGGATCGTGGTTTTCTTCCGGCACTGGCGTTGGCTGTGGTGAGCTTGTCGTGACGGTTTGTGGTGTCTGGGTGATACCTCCCATCGCCCCGCGGCTCGCGTCTGCATGGACCGATGGTGTGATGTAAGGCCAGACCACGCGCTCAGTCTTATTCAGCGCCAGGACCGAGATCTCAATCTCGGTCTCTTCCATCAGATGCTGGGTCAGGTCAGGCCCAAGATACAGTACCGATTTCCCGCCAGCCTGTCGCACGGAAAGCGGTGCTAGAACCGCGTCATGGGGTTGCCAACCTTTGGGGCCCAGCTTGTCAGGTTCCCCGTTCAGCCGTTTGATCTGAAACCTACCGTCATCACCGATCTGGCCGGGCAAGGTCAGAATTGCGTATCCGCCGTCGACCTGATCATAATCCTCTTGAATATCGATTGGCATCTAGACACCCGCATCCAGATCAGAGGCCAAAGTGTTGATGATTTGCCCTAGGGCTGCGTTTTGCTTGCGATTGACGGTCTGTCCCTTGCTGGAACTGGCGTTGTCGTCAACCAGTTGCATGAACGCAAAGCCCCAATCCTGAAGATAGTTATCCTCGGGCCTGTCAGCATCTTTCGAAAGCGTGATATGGCTTGAGACAAAAGGATCTGCCTTGAATACAGGGCGGGCAGGCCCGTCACCTGCAGGAACTGTGGGACGTGATGCTTCTGGCAGCTGATCAAACCCAAGCATGGACACAAATCCGCTGATCTGACGCGTCCCAATCACCGCGTTACGCATGATTGCGCGATCCGGCCCATCGTGGAAAGAAAAGCTGCGCAGCTCTGTCGCGATCCGATTGCTCAGGTCAAGACGCTGGGCCGCCCCGGCAAGCTCGGCCACGATCTCTTTCAGGTGTTCTTTTGGGATATGAAGATCACGGGCGATCCGGTCATTATCAGCGCGTTCACCAATGACGGTGATCCAAGCATTGATCATTTCGTCACAAAGCACGGCCGTCTTGTCTTTGGGTTTCGCAATAGGTTCAGGATCTTGCGCGGGGGACGGTTCGGGATCACGGGCAAAACGCCCACGCCTACGCGTGGCTGGTGCTTCCATCGTTTCGGCCATTTCAACAGGCTTGCGGCTGTAGCGATAAAGGTGATCCTGCATATACCCTTCGTCGATTTGCAAGATCCGCAGCAATGCACCGAACTTGCGCGCATCACCTGCATCCTCAATCGACATCAGCACGTCGTCAGCCACCGCTCGCCGCTCGGCCATGCGCTTTTCGACATCATCAGAGACATGATAGTGCGCCAGTTTCGCAACCATCTGCTTACGCAGATCACCCAAGCGCCCAGCAACCTGACGCCGCTTCATATCGGGTTCGCAAACGGGCTCTAGCTGTTCGGCCAGATGTCGCACGCCACCATCACCGGCACACATGGCCTTGTCCCAAGCCTCTGCCGGGTCCGCAAAATAGGTGTTGACCTCCTCAACATCCAGATACGCTTGCCGCATTGCAGTGATGCGGTCTTGTTCCTCGGATTTGACCCCGATCTCTTGCCCGTCTTGTGTTTCAAAGGTCTGGGTCGAAAAACCCGGGTCGCGCAACCAGAAACAGTTTTGAAATGGGCGTCCGTTGGCCCAATCCTTGGGCCAGTCGTGGGATTTGCCGAAAAAGTCGGGCAACGCGCCGTTCAGGCGTGATTTGTAGCGCGTGCCAAGATCATTTTCGTCTTCGCCTGGCAAGCGTTTCAGATGCTCATTAAACCAACCCAAGATGAAGAACAGCAGTGTTGGGCGGCCAGCGCGGTCCTCGGCTGTTGCACCATGGGTCCGTTCTATCCATTCACTGACAAGGCTGGGAAGGCTGGTAATGTCCTGATTTGACGGTTTGACGCATAGCAGCATGGACGTGAGTTCCTGATCAGCCACATAGCGGTCAAACAAATAGGCAACCTTGCCACGGACAAGTAGCTGCTTGAGCGCGTCTTCTTTTTCCAAGAAATCCGCCATATCAACAGGATCACGGTTCCGCGCACCTGGAAAGTCCAAGAGGTCCGTGTGCTTGAACAAGGGCCAAGGTTCTTCAGTGATGACAAGCCGTAACTCGGCAATCAGGGCGGTCACAACTGGGCGAGGCAAAGAGATCGGAGCGCCTTGCATTGTGCGTACGGCAAGCGTTTCTGCGTCTGGGTCACCCAACCCCAACAGAGTTTCAACATCAATGATCGACGTGGCCCTTGGGATCAGCGCATCAATGCCGGTAAAGGCATCCGCTGGAAAGCCAAGTTGGGACAGCGCGCTGACAAGTGTGATGTACGTTTCGGTCAGTCTTTCGTGTGCACCCCAAAGGGGCGAAAACAAACGTGCCCGACCTGCAATACCAAGTTGCGGCGCGATTGCTTCTGCCTCGGCCCAGAAATCTGCCAAGGCAACCATAGGGGCCAGATGACCAAACTGCTTTTGAAAGTATTCCTGCAGATCCCAGACACGCTCGACGGGGAAATTGCCATCGCTGGTGCCTGCGGCGGCCCGCGCTGCCGCTAAAGCACTGGCCAGTTCTTCATCTGAAATCGGCGATAAGATTTTTGGATCGCTATCCATGAAGTAGGAATTACCTAGGATCTTGATGACGTCTGTTTCGCTCAGCAGACGCAGTGCCACCGGGAAACCTTCGGGATGCGGCACATCGTTCAGGCTGAAACGCGTGACAACGCCAGTAGATTCCCGGTCACCTTCCGGGTTGATCTGGTTGAGAAAGTTCTTGTCATCATGACCTGCAAAACGCACGTGAAGTGGCTTGCTGCCGTGGCGTGACAAACCTGCAGCCAGATAGGATTTACCGGCCTGGCTGGGTCCGAAAAGCCCAACGCACATGGGCCGATCAACTGCTTCGGATAGCGTGCGAGCCTGGTTGGCAAAGCGCCGGAATTCGCGCTGCAATTGTGGTCTGACAGCGCCCACTGTCTCTTCGTTCTCGGGCTCGACAAACCATCCGAGCGCGTCGATTGCCGCATCTGCGGTCGCTGTGCATGTCTGAGCAAGGGTATCTTCGGTCACGTCAGGTTCCTTAGTTCAGATTGAAGATGCCGCTATCCAGCCAGTAGCCGCTGTCGCTTTGCAGCGTGCAAAGTGACAGGCGGAATTCCACGCTGGGTTTGCGGATTTTGCCATTGCGATCTTCGGCGCGCTGGATCTTGAATGCCTCGCGACCTGCCTGCGACCGCATGATGATATCAGGGTCGGTGATATCGGGATCAGGCGTGAATTCTTCGCGCCGCAAAGACAGCGTAAAGGGCAGGCTATCGGTGCTGAAATTGTCATTGGCCAGAAACTCAAGCCGGTAAAGAGGTGTGGTTGTCCAGCGTTCAAGATCCAACTGTCGGAAACCGATACGCATGCGTGCGTAGTACTTCAGCTCGGCCTCTTCGTTATCGCTGCCGGGTTGTGCATCCAGATCAACGTCCGAGAACAGGACGTTCTCGTCTTTCAGCTGACCACCAATTTCAATTGGTCCGATGAAACGCGCAGTCGAACGCATGGAAAGCCGGTTGGTATAAAGCGTGAAGTTCTCGATCTGTCGTTCGGCTAGAACACACAGCATGCCCCCAACCGCAGTACAGGTTTTGGGATCGGCAATGCGTTGATTGTCACCGGTCCGAAACGGGAACCAGGTGTCGGTGCGATAATCGCAAAGTGCGAGTATGCGTTCAGGTGCTGCAGAAAGCCGTGCAATGAACATGTCAGCAACCGCAGGCAGCCGCGTGGGCCGCCCCGACAGCAACACCATGTCGACGTCAAAGGCGGCAACAACTTCGGACAATTGATCGGCGATCTCGCCCATCACGTTTTCGGCGATCTGACGGAGCTGCGCAAAGTCCAGCCGGATTTCGGTGTCTTCCAACCGGAACCCTTCGGCCCCATTAGCCCGCGCCTGATCTTCAAGATAAGCAAGCAGTGTTTCCGAAACGGCCCGCCCTTCGGACGCTATCCGCGCCTCTGCCTCAGGCCCCAAAAGCTGGGCAATCGTCCGCGTGTCAACATCGGCATCAGCAAAGCGCCCTTTGGCTTCATGCTCGCCCAGGATGGCCACGCCAGCAACCTGAAACACCTTTAATGCGAACTGTCGGCGCAGCTGTTTATCCTGAACCGGCATATCGGGGCGATCCCCCCCAAAACACCGTTTCAGAATATCCTGTGCATTTCGCGTGCCATGGGCCGTCATGGCATCTGCGATGGCCGGCATAATCATCTGTTCGATGATGGCACTCAGCAAATCATCCCCTGCCACACGAAAACCCTCGCGAAAGTTCTGTGTGGGCTTCAGCGCACGGTTGTTTTCGATGTAGTAGGTCGTGATCATCAGATCAGTGGTGCCGCCACCTACATCAATACTTGCCACGCGCACGGAGGGTGCTGTTGGCGCATCAGGCTGCACCTCTTCCTCGGGTTCGACCAGCGGGCGTTGCTGTCCGAAGAGTCTCGCATATTCTTCTGCCGCGCCGCCAAACTTGCGAGCGATTTCGCCATAAAGCCAGACGAAATGCGTGCAGCTTGCCTCATCCAGGTTCAACCGGACAGAGGGGCGGCGCGGGCGTGCCTCGCCGTGTTCGCCGGGGATTACATTGCCATCCTCATCTTCCCAGCCCATCAATGTCCACAATAGACGCAGCGCCGCCTCGGCCCGCCGTTTCATGATCTGTTGTTCTTGCAGGGTGGTTGCCGGTGGCAAGGTCAGCACGATCCGTTTGATGCGGCGCGGATGATCTTTCAGATTGCGGCCATGACGGACACCCACAGAATTCGCCATGGCAATCGCTTGTAATACGATTTCTGACAGCATCAGGCTGAAGAATGACGAACGCGAGAATGTCAGTTCGTTTGCGGCATCAAAGCCTCCTACAGGCTGGCGAACCTTATCCGCCCGCAACTGGCTGATCACTTCACCTGCCGGGTTCAGATACTGGCGGGCCTGAACCTCAATCGAGGGGGGACGCCGGTCCAGCGAATAGTCACCGGGTTGAAATTCCCAGGGGGATTCGACTGGATCCACATCCCAAAGATACCGCTTGGGCGACGACATCCCTGTTTCCGCGCCGGTACCGTCGTTTTTGCTACGCAACCGCAACGCTTCGGGACCGACACGAACCAAAGTAGGCCATGAAAAGGCGTTCCGACGCGCCGACCTGCGGGCCAGATCGTGGCGTCCAAAGCGTGCACTGGCCAGTTCGACATTGCTGGAAAACGGATCGTCATAAACATGTTCGGGGCGCTGCAGATCGCGCAATTGCAGCACCAGCGCATTGTTCAAATCGATCTGCGATGCGTTCGGATAACTCTCGATCAACAGACCGCAGGTGCGCGAGTTTCCGATATCCAGCACGAGGTCAACCGAAACGGGTGCCACCCGCGGGCCATCCCGGTCTTCACTTTTGGATATCGCATCAACAAATTTCACCCGCGGTGGGTCAAGTGCCGCCTGCAGGGTTTCCAAAAGCGCAATGTAGCGCATCCAGTGTTCAAGCCGATATTCCATCTCATTGACGTCAAAAGCCTGCTTAGGATAGCGCACGCGCATGTATTCTTCGTAACTGCTGATCAACCAGTCATCGACCCAGCCTTGGAACCAGCGCGATGTTTCGCGTTCAGCAGCCGAACGCGTGTCAGAAAAGAACCAGCCGATTTTGCTGGCGTCGCTGGCCAGCCGGAAAACCGTAGGAGAGGTCACATCATCCAGCGTCGGCGCGACATAGGGCCTGTTGGGTTTGCGTTCTTCAATCGCTGTATCAAAGGCAAAGATCACGCGGTGACTGGGGCCATCCTGACCGACACGGTCCGGGATTTCGACGATCCGAACACGCGCCCAGTTGCTGGGGCCTTCATCAAACTCAATTGCATGGTCCCAATCTGCGCCATCTTTGACCCGCAGAAACGGGACGGGTATCCATTTTTCGAGGAAAATCTCAAGTGCGCCGCGACTGTCGATATCCAGTAAAAGATCGTCGCGACCAGCTTCAAATTCGCGCGGAAGCACGGCGTCATCGTCAATATCGGGAACACGCAAGAGCTGACGATGCTCTTTCCCGTCGCTATGTTGGCCAACCCGTTCGATGAATGTGCGGGTCAATTGGCGATGCTTGTTCAGGTCTAAAGCAAGATCGACAAACTGAACCCCACTATCAGGAACCAGTGCGATCTCTTCGCCAAGGTCATTAAGTTTCGCCAGCATATTTACGCGTCAACTTTCATGTCGTTATTCCACTATGATCTCGGTCACAGAGACCTGCTCACCATGCGCGGCGCTGCCGCGATAAGTGCGTTCTTCATCGCCTTGACGCACAAGAACGGTGAATGGGGTTTCGGCGCGGCCATCATTGTTGCGATTGTAGTTGCGCACATTGACCGTATAGGCTCCTGATGGAGGCATTTGGGTCCAGCGGATATTTTCCACCGGACGGTCCATGTCGATTTCATGATTGGCATCGACGTCCAGTTCGCCGCCATTACAGGCCGACCGAGAGCTGTGTGACACCCTGCCGGACGAGCAAGAAATGCTCATATCAAGATCAGCCGATCCTTCCCATTGCAGCACCACCTGCAATTCACCAGTTTGCCCACCCGCCTCGCGGACCCGCTCATCCGCTTCATCAACGACGGCCTGATCATCGGGTGCAGGTGTCGGGGTTGGTTCGACGGGTGGTGGCGGCGTATCGATTTGCGCGCGACGGATTTCTTCTTCTGCTTCAGCCTCAGCGCGCCTAACAACGCGACAGTTTTGTGCGTCTTCGGCCAAAGCCAGCTCCGCCTCGCGGATGGCCTGTTGCAAAACGGATGCGCGATCATTTTCTGCGCGCACTGGTGCCTGCGCCACTTGTTGTGGCACAGGACAATGGTTCAGCAGCCCAAGCCGCTGTGAAAGCGTCGACTGTGGGCTGCCGATGCTGCAAGCGGACAAAACGAGCCAGAGTATCAGTAGCAGCAAGATCAGAAAAATCGCCCATAACAGCCAGGCCAGCCATCCGATACCCGATTGGCTTGCCACACCCGTCGCCGCAAGGACAGTCGGTGTGGCGGTTAAGTTTGCATCAGGTTGAACCTTTGGCTGCTCTACTGTTTCAGCTTCAGGGGCAACAGTCTTTATCCATATCCCTGCAGGAACTGGCGCCTTGCCTGCGCCGGCAAGTCTGTGCCCCCATGCGACGATGACCGGTTGCCCGTCAAAGGCGTAGATGTAGTCATTGTTGTTGGGGATCGCGATTGCGGCACGCAGATACGCGGCATCAGAGTGACCGGGTGTGTCGGCTTCAATTGCGTCGGCGATCTGCGCAATCCGCGCACAGATCTGCCCCACCTCGGCCAGGATGACATCACGACGCGCAGGATCAAGACGCGCGACAGGCACGCCCTCCTCTTCCCAATCGGTGTACCAATCGGTGGCTGCCATGCCCTCAACCGGTTCGGGATCAGCAAAAACAGTTTTGAATTCCGCAAACTCCTTGGCGGAAAGATGCGTCCCAAGAATGGTCCAAAGCCTGCTGCCCGTCAGTCGCACCGACGGATCAATCGGGCGAACATCCGAAAACTGGGTTTGGGTGATCAGAAACGTGCTCACTCTGGGGCCAATCCTGTATCGCCAAGAACGCCTTCAGGCAGACCTGCCTCTTGGCTGCCGATGCGCCGTTCGGGCGGTGGCGTAATCGTGAGGGACGCTTGCGTCGTAGGCGCGCTTTCGGTTGCGCGGGCGTCATCCTGCGATGGCGTCTCTGTTTCTTCGGTTTCAGGCACTGGAGCCTCTGGTTCAGAGGATGGTACGGCCGGCTCGGGTTCAGGTGCCGGTGCAGGCTGTTCCGGTGTTTCGGCCGGGGGCGGAGCAGCAGCAGGTGTCGGTGTGCGCGGCGTTGCGACCGGATTGCACGCGTCGCTGGCATAGGTCGCGGGTACGGCGTGCGTCGTCAAAAACTTGCTCAGTTCGCGGCTATGCAAGGCAAAACGGGCTACCGCATTCGTTTCCTCATTGCGCAGCAGATAAGTGTTCACCCCCACGACCCGCCCGCACAAATCCAATAGCGGGCCACCACTGTTGCCCTGATTGATCTCTGCATCATGGGCAATCACCTCAGTTCCGTCAGTTTGGCTTTGAATTGACGTCACAACACCACGGGTGGTCGATGTACTGGGTGCGGCTGTGGGATCATTTTGTTCAAGCAACTGGCGAAAACGCGCGTCCTCGGATGCAACAACCAGGGGAAACCCGGCGGCGATGACATGGGACAGGCGTGTTGCCTCTTCGCTGATCGGAAAAACGGGTTGGTCGCCAAAATCACCGCGAAGCAGTGCAAAATCGACCTTTGAATCGGGCGATGTACCGGTTCGTGCGACCAGTTCGACCGGGATGACCTGCCCCAGTGCTTCACTTGTCACGAAAAGCTGGTCAGGCGATCCATCAGCAATCACATGATCATTTGTAACAACAAGGCCGGGGGCAACAAAAAAGCCGCTGCCAATGCCGACCTGCCCACCACCCGGTGCCAGAACAAGAACGGTGGACTGATCAACGACATCCAAAAGCCGTGCGGCATCTGCTGTTTCGGACGGTGCCGTTGGCACATTCAGGTCGTCAAGCGGGGGTGGCAGCAAGCTTTCCTGCAAAGGGGCAGTGTCTGCGGGCGAGGCGTCCTGTCCATCACTGCCACCCGGTATCGGTGTTGCGGACGGAGGGATAATTGCCTCAAACGTGCCATCTGCGGTGCAAACCCCCTCCGCACGGGCATTGCGCAATTGCTCCAACCGTTCTTCCAATGCCTGATTGCTGTCTTCTAACAGGCGCACCTGATCATCCAGCGTCACTGCTGCACTGGGTGGTGGAGCAAGCAAAACCCCGGGGATCAAAAGGATGATGAGAACAAGTGCGGCAAGTATCGTCGCCAATAGCGCCGGCGCCCATGCGCGCCTGTACCAAGGCAAGCGATCATCGATCACGACAGGCACCCCGGAGGGAGCGGACACCGTTTCGATAGGTGGTTCCTCTGGCTCCAATGGCGGTGGGCTGAGGGTTTCAGCGGTGGGGCCCGGTAGCCGTCCGCGCCAATCGTCAAAGTCCTGTGCCGCCAATGGCGGTGCCGTCAAAGCAAGGCCCAGCGCACCCAGACCCGTCGCAAAAGCCGCATTCCGTTTTGCGTTTGATGCTTGTGCCCCCGCTGGCAAGAGCCCCCAGTTTGTTAACACCGGTTCACCAGCGATCACAAAGACATCGGAAAGATCATGCAGATAAAGGGCTGCTGCAATCAAAGCACCATCTGGTGCTGCTGCAATGACGGGCTGCAAAGCCTCGATCCGGGCGCGCAAGACAGCTTCTGCCGCGTTGCGTTCCGTGGTCCCAAGAGCCGTAAGCGCCGTCGCCTCGCCTTCATAGGCTGCATACCAAGATACGGTCGTTGCAGCCGCTCCGTTGCCTTCACTTATCAATGGCTCACAAAACAACTTGCCCAGCGCAGGACCAGCGAGCTTGGTGATCTGCTCTTGTAAGACTTCAAACCTGTCGAGCGGGCTGATGCCTTCGACGGTGACGCGTTCAACGCCATCAATTGTAGAGGATCGGACAAAGGAGGAAAAAGACATGAAAACCTAAGATCAAAAGGGAAAGAATGAGAGTTACTGTGCCTGTGTCACCTCACTACCAGCCACCGATGGAGCCTTTGATGGTGAGGGCCGCATCACCAAAACGACATGAGATTTCGCAATTGCGGGCGGTCAACCGCTCAAGCTGTAACGTGTGCGAATCCGGGGAACTGACGACTGAATTGTTGTCTCGTGAAAGGCCAAAGAGCATGTCTACGACATCGGGAATGTAACGTTCGTAGTCACCGACACGTTGTTGGGTATCCAGATCGCCCTGTTGGATCAGCTCAAACATTTCGTGCGTGATATAGACGCCAAACCCGATCAATTCGTCCCGGGCCGTACCAACCACGCTTCCGCCGAATTGCGGCGCATCGCTGTCGACAAGCGCAACGCCAAACACATCCATCCGGGCCAAATTGCTGGGTAGCTGCACGTTAAAAAATGCGCGGTTGGGTTTGATGCGGTCCCGGGGTGTGCAGGTGATTGTGTGGTTGGTGCGCCCGACAACCTGAACCCCATCGACTGACAGTGCATCAGGCAGATCGCCATTTAACTGGATGATGCAGATGTAAGGGTCAGGCGGTGCGATGCTGGCTTGGGTTTCATCAATTTGCATGTCGATGAAAGTGTCCGCCGCGCGTCCAATCAGGGTATTGTCGAACAGTGCAGACCCGATACCAAGATCGTCTGCCGCAGAAGAGCTTGATGCGGTTCCATCCCACGGCCGTGAGCCACTGATTTGCGGATCAATCTTAAACTCGAAACGCAGTTCCTGCGCGGCCAAGCTGGCTGCCAGGGAGCAGAAAACAAAAAATGCACTCAAGAATCTTGCATTGAACACCATGCACCCCGAACAGAATCGAAAATTCCCCTAGGTAAACGTTAACGTTGTGCTATGCCTATGGGACCGGACCCGAGTCCGGCTGATTCAAACGGTCAGGGTGGTGCTTGTTTGTGGGTGAACCAATCTGGCTGGTGTATTGAGCGTCTGAAACTTGGCTTAGCTGTTCTGAAGACGCTGACCGAATATGTAATGCGTTGGCGCCGCCAAGCGGGTCGACAGGTAACTGGTTCTATCGATCAGACCTTATCGCTAGGGTTTGATGATTGCAGGGGGTAATTATGAACAAACACTTTTTCGAACCGATCACTGCGGATCTTCCCTTGAAATTGATGTGTGCGATCCAAGATCCTGCGAAATGGGCCGATGTTCTTGACTTCATAATCGCAAAGACAGGTGCGAAGGCTGCAATTATCACGTTGCGAGACAAGACAACCTGCCAGATCGTGAATGATACCGAACTTGAGCAAAAGTTCCACTCGCCACTGATCAGAGGGTTCTCGACAGAAGCAATCATCCATTATCTGACAAACCTTCGCACGATTGACCCTTGGGCCGCCTTTCAACGCACATATTATCCATACAGGCCCGTCCAAATGACAAAGGTCTGCCCACCAAGCACTGTCAAAGACACCTGCTTTTTCGAGTGGCTAAAGGAACAGGGCTGTGAGGACACCGTGGTTTTTGAGCTCGACCGCATGGCGGGTTACTGGACGGCAATCAATCTGTTTCTGGAAAAATCAGACGGCCCCACGGCTGAACGGGTCGTTGCCTTCGCAAATGCCAATTATGACTTGCTGCGCAATGCCTGGACTGCTTCGCAAACCTTGACACACTCGACACAAGTTAAAGATGCCTTGTTGACCAGAGCTGCCCACAGCGGCGCGCCTGTCTGTTTGGCTGGTGCAAACGGCGAAATGATCGAATGTAATGAGTTGTTCAAAGAAGTCGTCGAAACCGGTGCTGTTCGCCTGTCAGGCGCCAGTCAAAAACTAAGCTTTGCGCGGCATGTTTCAGTACAGGGTCTTTCGCGTTGGGAGCAACATGAATTGCTTAGTCACGATGCTGAGGGCCCACCGTTGCACATCGTCGCAAGCGCAGTTGATCCAGACCCAAGATTTCCGGGCAAACGCGAGAAGCTCTGGCTGTTGTCGTGCTCTAATGCGCATGTCGGGGCGATCCGCACAAAAGCCAGAGTCATGTTTAATCTTGAGGCACTGACCCGTCAGGAAAAGGGACTTTATCGCGCAATCGCATCAGGCGCATCCATCAAGATTGCAGGCGCATCAATCGGTTTGAAGCGCAGTAGAACCTTTGAGGTGTGGTCTTCAGTCAAGTCAAAGCTGGGTATCGAGAGCGCGCATCAACTTCGCCACTAAGGCTTGTTTTAGACCTGTTCGCCTAAATCAGTTATCGCGAAAGGCTACTTGCCACTCTGATCCAATGGAATAAGTTCGTATGCATGCGGCAATCGTCGGAAAAGACGCGCCACATGTGAACTGGTCCGGGAGGGGCCGGGTATTATCAACAGAGGATGGACGAATGAAAATCGCAGCATTTATTGCGACTACGGCACTGACAACGACGATGGCACTTGCCGACGGTCATCAAGATCGCACCGGCTGGCCAGAAAGCTTTACTGTCGGCACTGCTTCACAAGGTGGCACCTATTTCGCGTATGGTTCTGGTTGGGCAAACCTTGTGGCGGATGAGTTAGGATTGACCGGTGGCGGCGAAGTGACCGGTGGACCGATGCAGAACATGGCACTTGTGCACACTGGTGATGCGCAGTTCGGCATGACCACGATGGGACCTGCAGCAGAGTCTATCGCCGGCACAAACCCGATCGCGCCTGGTCTGGCCATGACAAACGCCTGTGCGATGTTTCCCATGTATCAAACGCCCTTTTCCGTCACGACTTTGGCATCATCGGGGATCACATCCATCGCAGAGATTCCGGCCGGCGCACGCATTGGCTTTGGTCCTGCTGGCTCAACATCTGACACATACTTCCCCCGCATGATGGAAGAACTCGGCGTTGAGTTCGAGCGTCGCAACGGCGGTTGGACCGACCTTGGCGGTCAGTTGCAGGATGGCCTGCTTGATGTGATCGCGTTTGCTGCCGGTGTGCCCGTACCAGCCGTCAGCCAGTTGGAAGTACAGACAGACGTAAACATCATCGAATTTACAGAAGACGAGCAGGCAACAATCCAGGCTGCGTTCCCGGTGTCTGAGTTCGATATCAGTGCTGATACTTACACAACGCTTGAGGCAGATGCCCGATCTGTGTCGATGTGGAACTTTGCCATCGCAAACTGCGATCTGCCTGCGAGTTTTGTTAAGGCCGTGGTCGAGGTTGTGATGTCCGACAATGATCGGATGGTGAATATTCACCGCGCAGCACGGTCCACACTGCCCGCAAACTGGGACAAAAATGCTGGTGTATTGCCTTGGCATCCAGGTGCAGCGGAATGGTTCGTAGAGAATGCGAGTGCAGATATTCCTGCAGACCAAATCTTCGGAAATTGATCAGTTTTGAGGCTGCGCGGACTGCGCGGCCTCTTTTTCTTTGGCATGTGTTGGCGTAATGCGATGCCTTTACCATGCGCAGCGAGACACACGGGGCCATCACCATGACAAGTGACACAAATCTGTCTGATCAGACCGACGGACCTGTTATTGCCGATGGGGTGGATGAGGAGCCAGTTGAAAGCAACCGGCGCATTTTTTCCGGCCGCACATTATTGATAATCGCCATAATGTCAGGCCTTTACGCAGGCTTTCATATGGCAGCCTTAAATGGCTGGTCGATTAGAGCGTGGACGGGGATCGATATTCCGTTCCTTCCTGTTTTCCCTATGGAAACTTGGAATTTTCGTATCGTGCATGTTGCTGGTGCCCTGATCTTGGGCTTTACGCTTTATTCGGCGCGCGCCTTTCCAGACCAAGATGGTGGTCATCGCCATCCTTTTGATATTTTGGCGATGCTGGCCATGCTGCCAGCGCTATACGCATGTTATACTGCCATCGGTTTTGCAATTCAGATCAGCAATGGCGTGATGTGGAATGGCATTGATGAAGGGATCAAAGCCGCTGAAACTTATCACTACGGTTACCCTCTTGTCGCAGCCACCACCTTGGGCATTCTGATCGGCTGGTTCCGGCCGCGCATACGCGGCACCATTGCTCCGGCTGATATTGTTCTCAGCGTATGTGGCGTTGCCGTTGCAATCTATCTTATTACGATTTTTGGCACCTTGATGCGAAATTCAACCGGCACCCCGTTTGCACCCATCGGGATGAGCCTTGCCGCGGTAGCAGGCACTGCTTTGATCATGGAACTTACCCGCCGCGTTGCCGGTCTTGCCTTGATTATCATCGCAGGCGTTTTCCTGATTTATGTTTTTGTCGGGGATCTATTGCCCGGCTTTCTAAACGCCCCGGACATCACTTGGCAGCGCTTCTTTAGTCAGGTTTACACGGATGCGGGCATTCTAGGACCAACGACAGCAGTTTCATCGACCTATATCATCCTATTCATCATCTTTGCCGCCTTCCTACAGGCGTCCAAAGTGGGTGATTACTTTGTGAACTTTGCCTTCGCTGCAGCGGGCCGCGCGCGCGGTGGCCCTGCCAAAGTCGCGATCTTTGCTTCCGGGCTGATGGGCATGATCAACGGCACATCAGCCGGTAACGTGGTTGCCACCGGCTCACTGACAATCCCGTTGATGAAAAAGGTTGGCTACCGCCCCAAAACCGCCGGCGCTGTCGAAGCCGCGGCTTCGACAGGGGGCCAGATTATGCCTCCTATTATGGGGGCCGGTGCCTTTATCATGGCCGAAATCACGGGCATTCCTTATACTGAAATCGCGATTGCTGCCATCATTCCAGCGATCCTCTATTTCGTTTCGATCTACTTCATGGTGGATTTCGAAGCCGCCAAGCTGGGCATGCGTGGGATGCGCGAAGACGAACTGCCCAAGTTCCGCGATATGGCACGTCGTGTCTTCTTGTTCCTGCCAATCATCATCCTGATCGGAGCTTTGTTCATGGGCTATTCTGTGATCCGGGCGGGAACGCTGGCGACAGCCTCGGCGGCGGTCGTCAGTTGGTTCACGCCTTACCGGATGGGCATGAAATCAGTTTTTAAGGCGTTTGAACTGGCAGGTGTCATGTCGATCCAGATTATCGCCGTCTGCGCATGTGCCGGGATCATTGTGGGGGTTATCTCGCTTACTGGTGTAGGCGCACGCTTCTCGTCGGTACTGCTGAACATCGCTGACGCCAACCAGCTTTTGGCTCTGTTTTTTGCAATGTGTATTTCTATCCTGTTGGGGATGGGGATGCCTACAACAGCCGCTTACGCAGTGGCAGCATCTGTTGTAGCGCCGGGGCTGGTGCAATTGGGCATCCCCGCCCTTACCGCGCATTTCTTTGTATTTTACTTTGCCGTTGTGTCTGCAATCACGCCGCCGGTCGCGTTAGCTAGTTATGCAGCTGCAGGGATATCTGGGGCCAATCCGATGGGGACTTCGGTGGCGTCATTCAAGATCGGGATATCAGCCTTTATCGTACCGTTCATGTTTTTCTACAACAGCGCGATCCTTATGGATGGAACCTGGTTCGAAGTCCTGCGCGCAGCGTTGACAGCGATCTTCGGGGTTTTCCTGCTGTCCTCAGGTGTACAGGGCTGGTGGGTCGGCAACCGCGCCGGGCCAGTGATCCGCGTGGCGCTGATTGTCGTAGCGCTGTTCATGATCGAAGGCGGATTGACCTCTGATCTGATCGGCGTGGGGGGGGCAGTGGCGCTGTTTCTGATTGCACGCGTCGCCAAGCAGAAAGCGGTTTAAGCCTCAAGTTGCGTTGAAGTTGGCTTTGGGCACCGCGTAAACTGCAGCCACTCGAGATCAACAGACGTAGCTCGTCCAATGAAATCAAAAGCTTAATGCGGTGAATGCATAGAAGTCGGTCTAAGCTTACCAATTTTCAATAATTTGCCGTTACGCGTGGGATGTCCTCAGCAGAAGGCGTGGATCTTGATGTTGCGTAAAGCTTTTGTCTTTCTTCGGGAAAGGTGTTTTCTTGGTAATAGCACAGAAATCTGGCCTGATTTCATTTCAGTAACTCTGCCCTTTGGCGACAGTCATCAGTTGCTTTCTCAGCGGAAAGAAACTGTCGTCAGGCCACCAATTTCGAGGGTGGCTGGGTCTGATAGCTACGCGCCGTCACATCAGATGACCCGGCGTTGCAGCAGTTTTTCTGACAACTTTTTGGTGCACCTGCACATGTTGAATGCAGGACGTCTGAAATGACGGGTCTGTCTATCCGCGAGCTTTTCCAACCAACGGTGCTGCTGGCCATCGCACTTATGGCGATCATCGTCATGATGATCCTTCCAATGCCTGCGTGGATCTTGGACATTGGTCTGGCAGCCTCTTTTGCGCTCGCAATACTGATTTTCACCGTGACCCTGTTCATTGAACGGCCTCTCGATTTTTCAGCCTTCCCCACAGTGCTGCTCGCGTCGCTGATGTTGCGGTTGTCACTGAATGTCTCGTCAACAAAGCTAATCATAGGTGAAGGGCATACAGGCACAGACGCAGCAGGCGAAGTCATTGAGGGCTTCGCGATGTTTGTCATGGGCGGCAACGTATTGCTTGGGCTTGTTGTTTTCTGTGTACTGCTGATTGTCAATTTTGTGGTGATCAACAAAGGCGCCACCAGAATGGCTGAAGTCGGTGCAAGATTTGCACTTGATGCCATGCCGGGTAAGCAACTTGCCATCGACAGCGATATGTCTGCAGGCGCAATTGATCACCAAGAAGCCAAAGCAAGACGCGAACAAGAGCAGGCAGAGACGACGTTTTTTGGTTCACTGGACGGTGCTTCAAAATTTGTCAAAGGCGATGCAATCGCGGGTTTACTTATCACTGCATTGAACCTGATCATGGGGCTGATTATCGGCGTCACCGTGCATGACATGCCGATCGGTCTTGCATTTGAAACATATGCTATATTGACTGTAGGTGATGGCCTCGTTTCACAAATACCTGCTGTTGTGATCTCAATCGCTTCAGCGCTTCTTTTGGCGCGGGGCGGGGCAACAGGCGCAACTGACCTTGCCTTGGTCGCACAGCTTGGACGCCATCCTGCAGCTCTTGCAACGGTTGCAATTCTGATGGGGCTTTTTGCTCTGGTGCCAGGCTTACCATTTCTGCCTTTCATTGTCGGTTCATTGACCCTGGGCGCTTGTGCATTTGCGCTATCAACAGCAACTGCACGTAAGGCAGAAACAGCGGCGGCCACCGAAAAAACGGCACAAGAAGAACCCCCCGCCAAGGCGTCCATGGGTGATGTGCTTGATCTTGATGACATCCATGTCGAATTCGCCCCTGATCTTGTCGACATGGTGCTTGATCCCGGCACGGGTTTGGACGCACGGATCGCAAACATGCGAAGCCACGTGGCTACATCATTTGGTGTTCTATTGCCGGAAATTCGGTTGACGGACAACGCCGCCCTGCCACCAGGTTGCTATGTCGTGCACGTACAAGGCGTAGAGCAGGTCCGAGATGTTTTGAAAGCGGACCAAATCCTTGCGTTACTGAATGAAGCAGAACCAACGGACATCGTCGGTGAACACGTGAGCGAACCAGTCTACGGGGCGCCCGCACGTTGGATTGACCCTGATCAGCAAGAGGCTGCGGCACTTGCCGGTATGACAACGGTTCAGCCGACCGAAGTACTGGCCACGCACCTGCTCGAAATCGTGAAAAGAAACTTCCCCAGGCTGCTGACTTTCAAGGCATTGCGGCGACGTCTGGACGAAATGGTTAATCTGTCTGACCCCGCCAGAGCAGAGGCAAACCGCAAGATGCTTGATGAATTGATCCCAGATAAGGTGCCAATCGATGTATTGCTGTCAGTCTTGCGGATGTTACTGGAAGAGCGCGTTTCGATCCGCAACTTGCCCTTAATCCTTGAGGCGACGGCAGAAGGACGGCAGTTGTCGCAGTCAGTTGATGGGATCACGGAACATGTCCGGCAGAGGTTAGGCTTCCAACTGGTTGCTGAAATGCGGCGACCAGATGGCACAATCCCGTTGGTACAGTTGGCCCCAGAATGGGAAGATACATTTGCTGCTTATGAAATTCGAACTGAGCGGGGGGGTGGGGATGTTGCACTGCCACCTGACAACTTCAATCAGCTTGCAGACGGTATTGCTGAAAAACTCGGGCAAGCGGCGGAGGCCGGCGCTTATGCAGCAGTTGTTACATCGATGCGCAGGCGGCGTTTCTTACGAACAGTGATGGCAGCAAAGGGGATCATGAACCCCGTTCTGTCATTCGAAGAGATTGGGATTGATGCCCGCCCTGCCCTTGTCGGTCTTGTTCCGGCGTGATGTCAGAATTGCTGCCACTACTACCGTTTTCGCAGTTGGTGCTATGGACCGGCTTTGTCGTATTTGTTCGGGTAAGTGCGGTAATGGCGGTGTTGCCAGCCTTTGGGGATCAACCTGTGCCAATGCGGGTTCGACTGGCGCTTGCGCTGATGTTCACCTTCATTGTCGCACCAGCAGCTGCACCAACAATCAGGTCCGTGCCAGAAACGCTGCTACAGGCGACAGCTTTGCTGTTGCCAGAGGCCCTGGCAGGTCTATTTTTTGGAATTTTTTTGCGCTTCTTCATGTTAGCTTTGCAAATTGCAGGTTCTATCGCAGCTCAATCAACATCGCTCTCGCAAATCTTCGGAGGTACAACTGGCGTTGATCCGCAGCCGGCGATTGGCCATGTCTTGGTAGTGGCAGGCACAGCCCTTGCGGCACTGACAGGTTTGCACGTCCAAGCGGCTGCTTACATGATACAAAGTTACACGATGGTGCCGTATGGGCTTGGGCTGCAGGCCGATCAAGTTATTCAAATCGGCATAGAAGAGGTCACGCGGACATTCGCTCTTGGTTTCACACTTGCTGCACCATTCTTGATCGCGTCACTCATCTACAATGTCATCCTCGGCGTGATTAATCGGGCTATGCCGCAGTTGATGGTATCTTTCGTTGGCGCACCCGCAATCACGGCAGGTGGCCTGTTACTGCTGCTGCTTACGGCTCCGGTTATCCTGTCAACATGGATGCTGGCGTTCGGAGCGTTTATGAAAACGCCCTTTGAGGCGTGGCCATGAGCGCACCTGATGAAGACAGCGACAAGCAATTTGAGCCGACCCAAAAGAAACTCGACGATGCAAGGAAAAAAGGCGAAATTGCAAAGTCGGCGGATCTAACTACTGCGGCCGGATATGCTGGCTTTCTTCTCGTTTGCCTTACAGTCGGTCCATCTGCACTCATCGAGCTAAGCACCGCGATGTCGGTTTTGTTGGAACAATCTGATGAAATTGCCTTTGAAATGTTCGCAGGCGCAGGTGCTGCTTTTCACGCCGGTATCTTGAACGCGGTGACACGGGGAACCGCTTCTTGGTTCATCTTTCCGGCTGTTCTTGCCATACTCGCTGTCCTGGCCCAGCGCGCATTTGTCGTAACACCAAGTAAGCTGGCGCCAAAGCTGAACCGCATTTCACCCATCGAAGGAGTCAAGAACAAGCTAGGCCGCAACGGGCTATTCGAATTTGTAAAAAGTGCTGCCAAGCTAATCATTTATTCTGTCGTAATGGCTGTGTTTCTTGTGTCCCAGCTTGACCGCATTATCGGTAGCATCCTTTTGACACCGGCGATGGTTCTAGCCGAGCTCGGTCGCATGCTTATATCGATGACGGCAGTCGTCATCTGCGTGGCATTTTTCATCGGCGGTGTCGATTTCCTTTGGCAGCACGCTGAGCATGTTCGCAAGAATCGAATGAGCCGCAAAGAAATCATGGATGAACTCAAACAGGCGGAGGGTGATCCGATGATGAAACAACAACGCCGCCAAAAGGGCCAAGAAATCGCCATGAACAAGATGTTGTCAGATGTACCAACAGCAGATGTCATCATCGTCAACCCAACTCACTTTGCTGTTGCGCTAAAATGGGATCGTTCTGCCGCCGCCGCGCCCATATGTGTTGCAAAGGGCGTGGACGAAATTGCGGCGCGAATACGTGAGGTCGCGCATGATAATGCGATCCCGATCCACTCTGACCCGCCCACTGCGCGGGCATTGCATGCAAGTGTCGAAATTGGGCAGGAAATAACACCCGAGCATTATCAGGCAGTTGCCGCAGCGATCCGGTTTGCAGAGACGGTCCGTCGCAAGGCAGGCGCAAAATGAGTAATGACGCTCAGCGGATAAGGAGCTTAACAAAGGTTGCCGGCGTGGCATTCCGGGCGGCACAGTCAGATATGGCTAAGCTGTTGCGACGCGGAGAAGATTTGCGTCGCAATCTTACCCAACTCACTGATCGTAAGGCGACTTTTGCGAGGGCGCAAAAGCGTCTGGATGATCCCGCAATCGTTGCAGGTGCCGATATCAGATGGCACCATTGGGTTGATCAAAGAAGGGCGACGATCAATACAGAATTGGCACAGGTACTTGCCCAGAAAGAGAATGCACGCGCAAAATTGCGTAAGGCATTCGGCCGCGATCAGGCCACGAATGCGCTGCTGAGGGGAATATCCCAGAAGGTGCAGCAGGATATGCGTCGGCGCAGTGACTACGAATCCTGACGGACAATATCTATAATCAAGACGTCGGTAACAATACTGCCAGAAATTTCTTGTGCGACACGTAGCAGTTCATTGCGCAAGGCGCGCATATTCGTTCCAGCAGTGAAGTTACCCGAAAATCCGCCAATGTTGGCGTGATCAAACATCACCTGCAAAAAGCCATCACGCAGTTTAGGTTCTGCCGCAAAGATTGCCGTGCGCCCACCAGCCGTAACCTCGACATTCAACGACATGACAACCAGTGCTGCGACTCGACCTTCTTCAACGATCGGAACAACAAACTGATTGTTCAGTTTTGCGTATTCGCGTTCCTCAGAAATTTCTACAGGTGCCGGCGCCTCTGCCACCTCTTCAGGATCCCCACATGGATGTCCATTTGCCAATAGCTCTTCACCAGGGACAGGCTCTGGCTTGAAGGCAAAACCGGCACCGACACCAGAACCTATGCCAACCAAAAGAAGGAGGATGGGGAGCAAGAGCTTTTTCAATGGAGTGCCTCCTTTAGGGATCTAGAATGGCAAGACGGATTCCAGAACCTGTTGGCCATAGCGCGGCTGCTGCATATCTGTAATCTGGCCACGGCCACCGTAAGAAATGCGCGCAGACGCAATTTTATCGTAAGTGATTTCATTTTGGCGTGTGATATCCTCGGGCCTGACATAGCCGGTCACAATGAGTTCGCGCAGTTCGTAGTTCACGCGGACCTCTTGCTGCCCGACGATTTGCAGCACACCATTTGGAAGCACGTCAGTGATCGTCACGGCCACCCGAAGCGTCAACTGCTCATTCCGGCGAACAGTGCCATCTCCTGACGAACTGCTTTGCGAGTTCAAGTCAACCAATTGTGCAGATGACGCGCCCTCGGGCAACCGCGTGTCAACACGCTGTGGTAGGCCCAACAACTGCGGTATCCCAGCTTGCTGCGACGCAGATCTTGAACGGTCGCTGGAGTTTGAGATTTCCGCACTGTCATCGATTTCTATGACGACTGTCATAATGTCGCCACGCAGCATCGCGCGCCTGTCGCCCAAAAGTGATCCGCGCGCACCTGTCCACAGCGAGGCCTGCGGTGACGGACCTAATGATGATGTCAATACTGGGTCAGGAAAGCTGGGATTGAACATTGCCTCGCGTTCTGCTGCTCGCTCTGGCGGAGAAAATGCAGGTGGGCGTCCAACTGGGGTAGTTGTACAGCCTGCGAGCAGGATCGCCGCAAATAACATGAGCTTACTGTGCAACATAACCTGCCCCATCAGCACCGATACGCGCCGTTACGGTGCTGCGCGAGCTGATATTCATGACACGGATCAGATCCCCGGGGCCTGCGCGCCCCAGAGCGCGACCTTCGGTCGAAATCGTCAAGCCGTCGCGCTGATAGAGGAGTGGAATGATCTGGTTACGTTCTACCACCGCTGGAAAGCCGATATCCCCAGGTCGGATCGGACGCCCTGCGAATAGCGCAACACGCGCCTCCATCCCAATGACCTGTTCCTTGTCGACGATGCCCCCCGGGACTGTGCGGCCATTCAAAACAATATCTCCCGGCATGATGATTGATTGGGCCGGGATCGTGCGCGCCGCAACGACTGTATCGGCGCCAGCTTGGCCCGCCAGCAACAACATGACTGCAATCATACGCGTCATCTTAGCTGCACCATCGCGCTTAGCATTTGATCGGCTGCGGTGATAACTTTCGAGTTCAGTTCGTATCCACGCTGCGCCTCGATCAAATCCGTGACTTCACGCACTGGATCAACAGAGCTGTCCTCAAGATATCCCTGCCTAAGTACGCCTAGTCCGTCCTCACCGGGTGTTGCCACCGCTGATGGGCCTGAGGCAGGTGTTTCCAGAAATAAGTTCGATCCAATCGCCTCCAGCCCTTTGGGGTTCGTAAACCCGGCCAACGTGAATTGCCCTAAGAGCTGAGGTTGCACCTGATCATTGAAGTAGCCCCAGATTTCACCTTCGGCATTTATCGAAATCGAACGCGTATCACGTGGAATCGTGATGTCGGGGACGACTGGATAACCATCAGACGTGACAATCAATCCGTCACCTGTCAGTTTCAGGCCACCATCCCGCGTGTAGGCGGAAATACCCGATGGCAGGGTCACTTCAAGATAACCGTCCCCTTCGATCGCGACATCAAGATCACCTCCAGTTTGAGCCAATGAACCTTGACTAAGCATAACGGACACCGCGCTTGCCCTTACACCAAGCCCCAGTTGGACACCGGTCGGCAAAACTGTTCCGTCAGAAGCGTTGATGGTCCCCGGTCGCGCAACTTGTTGATAGTGAAGATCCGCAAACTCTGCCCGGCGCGCGTTGTACCCGGTAGTGTTCATGTTGGCGAGGTTGTTTGAAATCACCTCGACACGCATCTGTTGTGCAGTCATCCCTGCCGCTGCTATCTTAAGTGCGCGCATCGTCAGTCTCCTTTAACGCCGGATGGATTCGATGACGCTGCGAATGCGCTCATCTTCTTTATCAATAAAGCTTTGCCCCAGCTCATATGCGCGCTGCACTTCGATCATGCGGCTGATCTGGAGGATGGGATTGACGTTTGAGTCCTCTAGAAAACCCTGCAGCATGCGCCCATCAAGAGCGGGTTCAAAACCGCTTTGAGCATCAAACATTACCCCGCCCTCACGGATCATCTGGTTTGGATCGATGGGTATCACAAGGCCAATTTGGCCCACGGGCTGCCCGCCCGCACTGATGGTGCCATCTGGTGCAATACCGATCTGGCCAATTCCCTGTGGCACAAAAACAGGCGCACCGCCGGCATCCAGAACGGGATAGCCATCCGCATTTACCAAATCACCGTTTTCATTCGGCCCGAACGCACCGGAACGGGTCAGCCGCTGCCCTTGTGGTGTTTCGAGCAGAAAGAAACCATCACCTTCAATGGCGAGGTCGAATGTGCCCCCCGTCTGCGAAAGTGTACCTTGCGTCATGACCGTATCACGCACGCGGGCTGTCGCCATTGACAGTGATTGTTGTCCTGGCCCAAGGCTTTTGACATGTTCGGCAAACAAAACCTCTTCTGCGCGAAAACCGGTTGTTGAGGCGTTTGCAATATTGTTGGCAAGCGTTTGCATCTCTCGCATTAGCCCCGATTGCCGCGTCAAAGTGGTGTATGTTGCATTGTCCATGATTACCCTCCAGCGATAATGGGGATCAGCGTGTCTTTAAAAAGTGCCACCAGTGTTTCGGACATGAAGGCCATAGTGATCCAGAAGACGCCGATGATCGCGGCCAGCTTTGGCACAAAAGTCAGCGTCATTTCCTGAATGGATGTCAGCGCTTGAAACAGACCAACCAGCAAACCTGCCGCCAAGGCAACGGTCAGGATCGGGATCGAGATAACAAAGGCGACCCACAATCCCTGCCGCAACGTGTCATAAAACAGCGCTTCGGTCATCACACGGGCATACGCAAGATTTCTTGATAGGCTTCGACAACACGATCTCGGACCGTAACTGCCGTTTGCACGGCAAGCTCCGTCTGCGCCAGTGCTGCGACAAGCGCATGCGGATCTGTTCCTGCAGTCATGGCCTGCATTGCGGTGTTTTCGCTAGCGCGAAGTGTCGACATAAAGTCTTGGGCCGCTCCGACAAGAGCACCGCCGCCGGCTGCATCCGGCGCCGTGGCAGTTTTGCTTGCGGCATAATTCTGCGCGACGAGTGAACTGATATCCATATTAAGTTCTCCTTAATTCCTTAGAAGATCCATCAGGGCCGACGACATCTGCCTTACCTGATCAAACATTTTCAGATTTGCTTCGTAACTGCGCTGCGCCTCGCGTGCGTCTGCAATCTCAAGCAAGAGATTGACGTTGGATCCATCATAATGCCCGGTATCATCAGCCAGCGGATTTGATGGGTCATAGACACGTGTCAATTCTGTCTGATCGAGCCTGACGGGCCCGGCGGCAACTGCACCTGTGCGCCTGCCACGCTCGACCATCTCCTCAAATGCTACAACTTTGCGCTGATATCCCGGCGTGTCGGAGTTAGCGATGTTCTCCGAGACGTGGCGCAGTCGGCTGGCCTGCGCTTTCATCCCACTTGTCGCGACCGACATCGCTTCGCTGAAATCTGTCATCAGATGCCCCTAGTTTCTGCCAAGACTGGTGCGGAGGATCGTCATCGTATGCCGATAAATTGTCAGCGCACGATTGTGTTCGCGCCCAACAGCAATTGAATTCATCATCTCTTCTTCAAGCGAGACTGTGTTTCCGTTTGGCGAAGGTTCTGCTTTTGATGCCATTGCGACGGCGTCCATCGCAATTTGACCTGTAGAAGTCATGTGTCCATCGCGTGTGGCCCGGATTTCCGCGTTGGCATGCGTGCGAAAGACGTCTTTGAATGGCGCAATATGCTGCGCCTGATAGCCCGGTGTATCTGCATTTGCGATGTTCTGTGCAACAACTGCCTGTCGCGCACCGGCGTGCCGGGCCATCGCATGCGCGGTCTGGAAAAGATCCAGTGAACTATGCATCGGGGGTTCTCCCTCGTCTGGTTTCAACGAAGCATTAAGGCTGATTCCTTAAGAAGAGGTTGTGGTTAATCGATGAGAACAAAAGATGATCAAAAATACGCTAGATCAGATGCAGGTGGCAGTCGGAAATTTAACTTCTGTTTACAAGGTCGGCCGCGTTTTGAGCGTTTCGGGGGGCACTGTGCAGGTCGGCAGTGTCGTCGATTCGGCCCGTGTGGGTGACCGAGCGGTGATATCCTATGGTGACCGCGCGCTATCCGGCGAGGTTGTGAAAATCGACACTGACTGCGCGCACCTTTTGATGGAAGCAGAAACCGACGGCATTTCAGTCGGCGACCCTGCCGTGTTTCACCGACCTCCGGTCTTTGCGCCCGACACGTCTTGGATTGGTCGGGTCGTTGACCCTGATGGTCAACCAATCGATGGTAAGCCGTTGTTGCCGGGTATCACGCCGCGCAGACGCCGCGCCGCGCCCCCGCCTGCACATAGTCGCCGGGCCATGGGCGCGCGATTGGAAACTGGAATGGCCGTCTTTAATACCATGCTGCCAATTGTTCAGGGGCAACGCATTGGTCTTTTCGCGGGATCCGGCGTTGGCAAATCAACTTTGCTGGCTGACCTGGCCCGGGGCGTAACTGCGGATGTAATCGTCATCGCCTTGGTTGGAGAGCGGGGGCGGGAGCTACGTCATTTCGTAGAAGATGTGCTTGGTCCTGAAGGAATGGCACGTGCGATTGTTGTTGCAGCTACATCAGATCAGTCACCACAGTTGCGACGTCAATGCGCGTGGGCCGCAACGACTATCGCCGAGCATTTTCGTGACCAGGGCCAGCAGGTCTTGCTACTGATTGACTCAGTTACGCGCTTTTGCGAAGCCCATCGTGAGATCGCCGTTGCAGGCGGCGAAAGTGCAAATCTGCGTGGGTACCCCGCATCCACAGGTCCAGCCGTGGCAGCACTATGCGAGCGCGCGGGACCCGGTGCGGCTGGTATGGGGGATATTACAGCCATATTTTCGGTTTTGGTTGCAGGCTCGGACATGGACGAACCAGTCGCTGATCTGCTGCGTGGTGTGCTAGATGGGCATGTGGTCTTGGATCGAACAATTGCCGAAAAAGGGCATTTTCCAGCAATCAATGTGGTAAAGTCAGTTTCCCGCGCGTTACCTGCTGCCGCTTCAGCGCAAGAGAACACACTGATTTCGCAGGCACGAGCGCATCTAGGCTGCTACGATCGGGCTGAACTGATGATCCAATCTGGTCTTTACATGGCGGGATCTGACACAAGCATAGATGCGGCAATCCAATGCGTCCCTGCCTTGCAGGAGTTGATGACAGTCAAGGATCAGCGGGGAACAATGGCACATTTTGCAAAGCTACGGCAAGCGATGTCTGGCACGGTCAATCGCATGACATCAGAGGATGTGCAGATTCAGTGACGAATATCTCATCGGTACGATCTGAAGAGCATTTGGCATGCATGCAAGCGCGATTGCTATGCCGAAAGTGCAGGGTGGGCTACGCCAGATTCTACAAATACAAAGCCACGTTCGGCAAAAAAATGTGTCTGGCAGTCACCATTGCTCTGAGTGAAAATCACGCAGGTTCGGTTGCGAACCTGACCGCCGAATTGCTCTGCCCAACCTTACTTGACCACCGCCCAATCCGCCCAAAAACGGAAACAGGCTCCATACATCAACGTCCTGATCAGTAGGCCCAATCAAAAAAACATCGCTATTCCTTCAAGTTATTTAAGCGTAATGACTGCAAAAATTCTTCTATTACGTCTTGAGTAACCGATGTAAGTTGATCGTATCGTCGTAAGCTTCTCATCGAGCACCAGCATTTTTTACTAAAAGCCCAGCCATCCCATTGTAGTTTATCCAAAAAGCCGTGGTGCTGACTGAAGAAGCGTTAGCGCAGCTGATGCACCGGATGAGACACTGATACTTGCGGCCTCTGATCTAACAAGAAAGAGGCGGATCAGCTTTTCTTGTTGTTCCGGCTGGGCAATCTCTGTCAGGTCATCGCTACCTAGTACAGATCTCGCGCGCTCCTGAAAGACTTCACGTTGCTGGTCTAAATCAATACTCGCAATACTGGATGGAAGTCCAAGCGCTGTTTCAAATACATTCCTCAATGGTGCGTTTCCCATGACCGAAAACCACTGACCAGCAGACGTCTGATTTCCGTCTAAAATGTCAGAAATACCGCTACGCACGTTCAAGGCCAGGCGAAGATCATTGTTCTGCTCGCCCACCGCACGTTCGAACTGCTTGCTTTCAAAGCGACCGATGATTTCGTCCGGAAAAGATAACAAGGATGTTCTGGCGATGGGTCTGTCACCAAAACCAAAGGCTCGACTGAACTCGGCATAGCGATTATCCGCCAGCCGATTGGCAAGCGCAACATCATCTAACGTGCCATCTTCCAAAATTCTCTGTATAAAGAAGCTATTGTTGATGTCCTCATCCAACCCAAATGCGCCCAATGCTACAGACAAAAGTTGTCGATCGCTGACAAGATCTTCCGCCGTACGAATGCGACCAATATTCTCACGGAAGTAATCGGCCGCACGCGCAATTGGTTGGCTTTCTGAGAAGGCCGTTTGCTGCGCATCCATTGTCCGCTCTAGGAAGCGCCAACCCACATAGCCACTTAGCGGAACAACCGGTTGGAAACTCATGTGTGGTTAGCGGCGAGTAAACGCGCTTCCCTTGGGAGTAGATTACGCAAAGCCTTCAGCGCACGATAAAAATCATCGCGACCTACAGCTTCCGTTGCAGCGTCGAGATGCGATCGGCTATCATCATCACGCAAAACCTGGCTTAGCTGTTCGACTCCACGGAGGATTTGTAAACTGGCATCTTCTTTTTCCACGTCGCCGGACAACACCAATTGGGCAATGTAGCAAACCCTTCGTACCGGCGTGTTCACCTGGTCAGGCCGAATGGCGTCACGCAATCGCAGTATGTTTGCATTTGGTGTGAGTATTGAAAGTCGGCTGCGTCGATCGCCGTTTTCGATCACCGCACCATTCACTAAGACTCTTTCCCTAGGATTTAGCTTTAATACCAAGCCAGACATCAGGTTGCACCTTGTCCGTTAAGTCCACGCAGAACAGCTGTGTTGATTTCTATCAGCGCGGCCGTATCAGTCTCGCCTCGAAGAACCCTTTTGCTATGATGTTCGGTGAACTCCGCGAGGTAAAAGATTTGGGCGCGTAATTGGCGTGGCAGTGCGTTGTCGTGATCAGCAACGTCAGCTGCCATCGTGCACCACATACGGCGGTTGTCATGCAGTGCGGCAATCAATGCTGGATAATTCGTGGGTTTCGCATTTTGCGCTTGGCGTAGGCGGGCAGTGATCTGTGTTATAAGCTGCGCCTCGACCGAGCGTTCGGTGCGAACAGCGACTTGTGTTGGGGCATATGCTTGCCGGGCTTGTTGAATGACGTTCACGAGAGGTCCTTCCGGGACAGTGTTGAACGAGACGCGGTTTTACCGCGACAGAGGAGAAGCGGCGCCAACTATCTGGCGCCGCTGATCATTATTATCGGAACAGCGACAGAATTGTCTGTGGAGCCTGGTTCGCAATCGACAGCGACTGCACCCCAAGCTGCTGCTGCACCTGAAGGGCCTGCAAGCGTGCCGAAGCCTCTTCCATGTCGGCATCAACAAGCGCACCAATTCCGGATTTCAGACTATCGGTCAGGTTCGAAATGAACTCAGACTGCGTATCAATCCGCCCCTGGCTGGAACCGAATTCTGCGGCTGCATCAATGGTCGTATCGATATATGTCTCGATATTTGCCAATGCTGCTGCAACACCTTCATCTGTCGTCACATCAAGACGGTCTAAACCAACAAGCCCACCAGTTGCTGTGCCACCTGCCGTAGCGTTGTAGTCGAGCGAATTGATAGCTGTACCAGCATTGTTGACCTGCAGAACCCAAGCACCGGTAGTCTCATCTTGCGTAACATTGGTCGTAATGTCGGGGATACCGGCCCCATCGATGACCGTCTTAAGACCACGTGCGACGTCCTCAAATGTCTCATCAGGACCAGCAACATAATCATAGTTAACGCCGCCAATGGTAGCGCGGTAGCCGTCACCTTCGCTGACACCGGCGGTATCTGAGAACGTGATTTCAGCCGCCTTCGAGTTGATTGTCGCCGATGGTGGCGTTGCAGCATTTGCTGCTGTCGCACCCGTTGCTGCCGCCAAAGGTGCATCAAGATCGAATGTCGCAGCACCTGTCCCGCTTACATTGACTTCAACATCTTCAAAAGCTGACGTGGATGTAATGGTGATGGTGTTCGTGGCAACTGTCGCTGAAATGTCATCAAAGCCCGCTGCGTTAATAGCAGCGGTCAACCCTGCAGCCAGTGCATCTTGTGTTTCAGTGGCCCCAACTGTGAAGCTGACGGTTTCGCCAGCGATCTGCAAATTGTATTGCTCACCTTCGTTGATCGTGGTGCCCGCCGTCCCTGCGACTGCGACAGTTAATTCGTTTCCGGTGTTGGTAAATGTGGTAGCTGGTGTGCCTGATGTCACGGCGGTTGCTGTTGCAGCTGCGGCATTCAAGCCACCATTTACTGTTACCGCTGCGTTACCGGTGAGATCTGTACCTGTCCCGAATACGCCTGCGTCGAAGCTTAGGTCTTGCCGCGCAACTGTAATGTTTGAGGATGTAACAGATCCGTCATTAGCGCGGTCAAGTGACGAAAGCACGTTCACGGCATCGGTGCCGTTCAACATGTTCAGACCATTGAACTGTGCTGCGCCGACCACGGAAGCAATCTGATCGCTGATTGCTTGTACATCGTCCTGCAGCTTGGTGCGATCAACATTCTCGCCTTGAGCTGCAACGATTTTTTCTTTCATATCAGTCAACAAATCAGTCACCGTCTCTGCACCATTACGTGCGACGGCCACAGATGAACTACCCAGTGACAGGCTTTCCGAAATTGCTTTAAAGCCCTTTACATCAGACTCCATTACTTTCGAGATTGCCCATACAGCAGAGTTATCACGTGCGGATCCAACTTCTTTACCTGTCGAAATCATCGACTGTGTTTTCGCAAGATCCATGTTGATTGATTTAAGTGTTTGCAGCGCCACCATTGCGCTATTGTTTGTCAGAATACTGGACATATTCGTGGTCCTTCCTTGAAAGGCGCTTTGCGCCGTTTAGTTCGAGAATCCATCTTTTTTGGATGGGTTGAAGCGTCATTCTGACGTGGTCACTGAATCATGTTTCGGAAACAGTTAGCCTTCTTGGCGGTAGCAGCAGATAGACCCAAACGGCCTCAACAACCGGTTAAGACCCCTGGCCCAAATGTCTTCAATTTGAATGAAATCATGCCTTTTTCACAATGCTTGCCTGCCGCGTTGGCACCTGCGACATCTGGCCGGATTGATCATAAAAGCTAAGGCTTTCCCTTACGCCGCGCATGGCTGTAAGCCGTTCTTGTGCTTCTGCGAAACCTCTTCTAGCAGCAAGCATCAGGGTTTGATTAACTTCCAGGCGTTCTTTGATCAGAGCAAGATCTGACTTTCTGGACGAAGCGCTTTGCAGCATTTCGAAGAGCTTCATCTTTGAGTCAGCCAATGTATTGAGTTGGTCAAAATTCGCGGTGCGCAATGCCATGCGTTCTTCATGCAAAACCGCTAAAACCTGATGTGCTACGTCATCAGGCATCAAGCCGCACTTTCATTGCTTCGAACAAGGCTTGTGCAAGCCCAATGCCACCAGCAGAGACAATCTCTTTTGCTTGTGCCTCGCGTAAGAAGGATGCAAATTGCTCTTCACCGGTACCTCCACCGAAAGCCTCACGCGGGGCGCCGACGCCCGCTGATTTTAACATCTCTGAAAGAAACGTTGCCTCCAGCTGTTGAGCAGCTTCGCGCAATTTCGCATCTTCTTGAATATAGTCAGGCAATTTCATTGCCCCATGAGGCGCTGGCAAAATTGGAATTGCTGTCATCGGATTCTCCGTTTCATCTATCAGTTCGCTTTTGCCAATCAGTCCTAAACATTCAGTAAGTTTTTTGCGGCAAAACAACACAAAGCAGATTCTGTCGGAGAACCGATGACACCTTCAACAAACATAGACTCGTTTATTGCGAAGCCGGGAAGGACTACGGAGCAGCCAAAATCCGATCCTGCCGCAGACATACCTGATCTAGATAAAGCAACGTCCTTTACTAATATCCTGGCAGACAAATCCGAAACTCCGGTGGAAGATGAAAATGATACTGCTGTTTTGCCGCCAAGTGATGAATTGAACAAAGTTGAGGCAGACGAAACCGCTTTGACGGAAATTGCGTTAGGTGAGGTGAAAAGGCTCCAAACTGAGGATCAGCGGTTAACGGCGGCAAAAGGCTCTTTCGATAATGCTCGCACGAACACTCCAAACTTGGAGAGCGGCAAAGATAACGCGTCACATTCCGGCCTTAATGAGGAACAGGCTGTTCCCAAGGCGGATCAGAATCAAAAGATTCAACACGTCACCGTCGCACAGCAAATGGTAGAGAGCCGGATGCCAACAAAGGCTTTCGCATCGCGCCTTGGTCAACTGTCAGCTCGTGAATCTGTTGTCGCAAATGAAGTACGAGATACAGCTTCATCTCCTGAGCTGCTATCCAAGCAAGTGGGTGATACAAAAAGAACCGGCGACGTTTCGCAAAAACCAGTAGAGCATACAGCGAGAGCCGCAATGCTTTTGCAACAAAACGTTGACCTGGACGCCGAGAAATCAATTCCAAAGCGGCTTGCAGAGAAAGAGGCCCTTGAACCCATTCTACGCGATGTAACAACGGACATTCGGCAGTCACGTCCCGGTGCAACAGCTGGTGCAACCGCACCGATGGCAATGCCACCTCCATTGGTTGTGACCGCATTCGCGCAAGAGCAACAAATGACTCCCACTGGACAACCTGCAGGGGATGCAGAAATAGTGCAGGCGTTATTGGTTGGGGATCGACCCACATCGCAATCTACACAACAACACATTGCAGCAGTACAAACACACGGAGCTGAAACGGCTAGGCAGGTTGCACATCAGTTATCAGCAGCAATAACCCACCATTCTGGCCGTATAACTGAAATCGCCTTGAACCCCGAAGAGTTAGGCAGAGTCCGTCTTGCAATGACGTCGGTTGACTCAGCTATCACTCTTAGCGTTTCGGCAGAACGACCAGAGACGGTTGATTTGCTGCGCCGCCATATCGATGTGTTGGCGCAGGAATTCCGCGACTTGGGTTACAACGATATCAGCTTCTCATTTGGTGATGATGCTACACCCGGCGACACCAAAGAGCTGGAAACACCTGAAATCACTGACGACCTGGGTGACACGCAGGACGTTCTAATAAAACCAGCAACGCGACCTTTGGCAGGTCTTGATTTGCGTCTTTAAGGAAAAATCATGGAAATTGTGACTAGCACACCCAACCCAAACGCAACGACTGCGTCCAGCAGCGCATCGACGGGTACCATCAGTTCTGACTTCGATACCTTTCTGCGTATGTTGACAGTGCAGATGCAAAATCAGGATCCTTTGAATCCTGTAGACTCAGCTGACTATGCCACACAACTGGCAACATTCTCTGGCGTTGAACAGGCTGTCTTAACGAATGATCTTCTAAAGGCGCTAACATCACAAATGAGCGCCGGAGGATTGGCTGATATGGCAGCGTGGGTCGGAAAAGAAGCACGTGCGGCAACCCCTGCTTACTTTGACGGTGAGCCCATCACCCTTTCACCTAACCCTCCCGTTTTGGCAGATACCGCGGAGATCGTTGTTCGGAATGAATCCGGGGTTGAGGTGCAAAGACTTTCGGTCCCGGTCAGTGCTGATCCGGTCGAATGGGCTGGTGTTGGGCCGGGTGGCGTACCATTTCCAGAAGGCCAGTATACATTTGAACTAATCAGTAGTTCCGATGATGAAGTGCTGACCGAGGATCCCGTTGAAGTTTACAGCACAGTAACCGAAGTACGCGCGCAAGATGGGCAAACAATCCTGATCCTGGAAGGCGGAGCGGCGATATCAACCGATCAGGTAAGTGCATTGCGCGATCCAGCGGCGTAGAGCCAGAGCGCGATCAGCTGGCCAAGCTATTGAAACTGCAAACACTCAAGTGCGACGTATTTTGAAGGACGAACTGGTTTTTGATTGCGTTAGGCCAAGAAGTTAAGCACGGATTGCTGAACTATGTTGAAAGAGTTGACATAGTTCAGGCTTTCAGGGCCGATATGCTCTGTAATTGCAATAGATCAAAATCGGTTTTGACTCTTGATTGCAATTTACTTCGAAGTTGCGCTTCAGCAATTTGATCCGAAATTGCAGCGTAAAACCCCAGCCTTTTGTATCCGAAATTTGTGTTGGTTGAACGGCAAGCGTCAACAAAATAGGTTTTGCCATGGTCTGGTTAAGCTCCGGATACCAAAATCTTCACCGGGCGTTAATCTTTCAAATTCTTTCTTCCTGTCTTATTTGCACATGACCTACATCCCAGCAGTTGAAGATCCTGCCTCAACGTTGGGCAGGCTTACTTCCTTGTTGTGTTTTGTTGGCAATTCAGCGGCTTTGATCGTTGACGCAAGCGTATTTGCTCGCAAATCAAATCAAATCAAATCAAATCAAATCAAATCAAATGAACAAACCAGATCGCCCCGCAAGTTAGAACAGCACCTAATGCCATCCACGACAAGCGCGCCACACGGCGTTGCGGCTTTGGTGGCGGCGGAGGGTTATTCAGGCGTATAAGTGCATCTTCTGCCAACCGCGGCAGTTGCGGGCCGAAACGGGCCAAGATCATCGCGGTCTTGCCCAAATCACGTATCAAGGCCTTCGGTCCGATACTTTCCTTGATGTAATTCTCGACGACGGGTTTTGCGACCTGCCAAATGTTCATATGCGGGTCGAGAGAGCGTGCCACGCCTTCAACGACGACCATCGTGCGCTGCAGCAAGATTAACTCTGTGCGGGTTTCCATCCCGAAACGTTCTGTAACTTCAAACAGATAGCTTAGAAGCCGCGCCATCGAGATACGGCTTGCATCCATGCCGAATATAGGTTCACCCACAGCACGTAAGGCGCGAGCAAATTCATCCACATCGCGATCTGCAGGGACATAGCCCGCTTCAAAATGCACCTCTGCCACGCGTTGATAGTCTTTACGAATAAATCCGAAAAGGATCTCGGCATAGACGCGGCGGGTGTATTCATCAATCCGACCCATGATCCCAAAATCATAGGCAATGATGTTCCCATTGGCGGCGACCTTCAGGTTGCCCTGATGCATGTCACCATGAAAATATCCGTCGCGCAAAGCATGGTTCAGGAAAAGCTCAAGCACCCGCCACGCCAGTTCAACGCGGTCATGACCTGCAGCATCCAGTGCATCATTGATGCCGATATTGGTGCCTTCGGCCCAATCAAGCGTCATCACCCTGCGCCCTGACAGCGCCCAGCGAACCTGCGGTACTTCGAAACCTTCATCATCTGCCGTATTTGCAGCGAATTCCGCTGCGGCCGCGCTCTCCAAGCGCAGATCCAATTCGCCCATTACCACGCCTTCAAAATGCGTGATGACGTCCATGGGACGTAGCCGCCGTGAGGCTGGTGACAAAAGCTCGATCGTGCGTGCGGCGAAGTAAAACGCGTCAATATCGGTGCGAAACGCCTTTTCAATGCCAGGCCTTAGGATTTTTACAGCGACGGCATCACCCGTATCAGCGAGATGAGCCTTGTGCACTTGCGCCAGTGACGCGGCAGCCACGGGTTCCGAAAACGACGAAAAAAGCTGATCAAATGACTGGCCCAATTCACGCTGTATCGCATCCTTGGCTTGCCTCATCGAGAATGGAGGCAGTTTATCTTGCAGCACGCGTAGTTGTACTGCCATGTCATCACCCACCACATCAGGGCGGGTCGACAGGATTTGTCCAAACTTGATGTATGCCGGACCAAGCGCCGTCAGGGCGCGTGGCACTGGCGGCATGTTGATGTCACCTCGGTAGCCCAACCATTGGAACGGCCAAACGAGCGTCCGGAAAGTGATGCGCAAAAGCGGCCCTGCTTCCAGCGCTTCCAAAACGACCTTCATCGCGCCGGTGCGTTCAAATGTTGCACCGGTCCTGATCAGGCGAATAATGTTATGTGGTCCGCGCAATGCTACAGCTTCCAACCCGAGTGCAGCGCTGCAATTCCCATACTGAGATTGCGATACTTCGCATTTTCGAAACCTGCAGCTCGGATCATAGACAGAAACGTATCCTGATCCGGGAATTTGCGAATTGATTCAACCAGATATTGATAGCTGTCGCGGTCACCTGCAATCATCTGTCCCATACGCGGGATAACGTTAAAGGAATATGCATCATACGCTGCCTGCATCATCGGGTTTGGCAACTGGCTGAATTCCAACACCATCAGGCGGCCACCCGGTTTCAAGACGCGATACGCCTCGGCCAGCGCATCTTGGGGGCGCGTCACATTGCGAATGCCAAAGCTGATTGTATAGACATCGAAAGTGTTCGCCTCGAACGGAAGGCCCATTGCATCGCCCACGACCCAATCAAGGCTTTCGGACATATCCGCCGCTTCCGCCCGCTTGCGGCCTTCGACCAGCATTGGTTCTGTGAGGTCAAGAACAGTAGCGTGACCATACCCCGAACGCTTGAGAAACCGAAACGAGATATCTCCTGTCCCGCCAGCCACATCCAAAAGACGTTGACCACCACGCGGGGCAAGCCAATCCATCATCGCATCTTTCCAGACCCGGTGTATCCCTACCGACATGACATCGTTCATGATGTCGTACTTGCTGGCCACTGAAGAAAAAACGCCCTGAACGCGGCCTGCTTTTTCCTCTTCCCGCACTGTTTCAAACCCGAAATGGGTGGTGCTATCGGACTTGTTGGTCATGTCGTGCTTTCGCCTGAATAGTATCACGCTTGCGTTATACCCAGTTGCAACAAAGGACAAACTGTCATTGTGCCACGGAACAATGTATGGCCAATGCGGCGAGAGCCAAATCTGCATCAAGGCGTCCCCAATGCCCGAACTACCCGAAGTCGAAACAGTCAAAGCGGGCATTGCGCCTGTCATGCAAGATAACCTGATTGCGAGGGCAGACGTCAACAGACCGGACTTGCGCTGGCCTTTCCCAGATCAGATGGCCGAACGGTTGACGGGAAAACGCGTCTTACGCCTGCGCCGCAGATCCAAATACATTCTAGTGGATCTGGACAGCGCAGAGACGCTCTTGATTCATTTGGGCATGTCGGGACGCATGCTTGTTTCCGGGCACACTGTCGGCACGTTTCATCATCCCCATCCGGCGCCAGCAAAACATGACCATGTCGTGTTCCACATGGAAAGTGGGACGCGCATCACCTTCAATGATGCGCGCCGCTTTGGTGCGATGGATCTGTTTGCGACATCTCAGGAAGATACGCATTGGCTGATCCGGGATTTGGGGCCAGAACCGCTGGCCAACACGTTTCATGAGACCTATCTGATTGCACGTTTGAAGGATCGTAACACTCCCATAAAGTCAGCCTTGCTGGATCAACGCATTGTTGCTGGACTTGGCAACATCTACGTTTGCGAGGTGTTGTTCCGCGCAGGCATTCACCCCCGCCGCAAAGCAGGTAAAATCAGCGAAAAGCGCGTGGCCTCTTTGGTCCCACTGATACGTGAAGTCTTGTCCGAAGCGATTGCTGCAGGCGGGTCTTCTTTACGTGATTACAGGCAATCGGATGGCGAACTCGGGTACTTTCAGCATGTTTTTCAGGTTTATGATCGCGAAGGATCAGGCTGTGTAACTGACGGGTGTGACAAAGAAATCCGGCGAATCGTACAGTCGGGACGCTCATCTTTCTTCTGTCCGCAATGCCAAAGATAACTTGATCCGTCGGCCTGCTTTGCTAAGCGTTGGGGTCTGACCAGCAGCAACGGGGACCGCGGCATGGCCTTTGACAAAATCATCGTAGACATCAGCGACGACGTCGCGACCATCACGCTGCATCGACCAGATGCGATGAACGCACTAAACGGTGAGTTACTACGCGAGCTTTGCACCGCTTTGGAAGAGGCAGACGCGAGCGACAAGGTACGCTGCATCATTATCACTGGCTCTGAAAAAGCATTCGCAGCCGGTGCCGATATCAGCGAAATGGCTGACAAAACCTTTGTCGAGATGTACACAAGTCGCTTTTTTGAGAACGAAACAGAGCGATTCAACCGGACCCGAAAACCGATCATCGCAGCGGTTGCGGGCTATGCGCTGGGCGGCGGGTGCGAACTTGCGATGATGTGTGATTTTATCATTGCGGCGGACAACGCGAAGTTCGGGCAGCCAGAGATCAATCTGGGTGTGATGGCGGGGTTGGGCGGGACACAGCGCCTGACACGTTTTATCGGCAAAGCCAAATCGATGGATATGCATCTGACGGGTCGCTTCATGGATGCTGAAGAGGCCGAGCGCAGTGGCTTGGTCAGCCGCGTCGTTCCTGCAAAGAAGCTGCTAAGCGAAGCACGCACCGCCGCAGAGAAGATTGCTGAAAAATCTCAAATCGCAGCAATGGCGACAAAAGACGCCGTCGATCGTGCATATGAAACCACATTGGCCGAAGGATTAAACTACGAGCGCCGCTTGTTCCATTCCCTCTTCGCGACAGATGATCAGACCGAAGGCATGGCCGCTTTCCTTGAAAAACGTGAGGCTCAGTTCAGGGATCGCTGACAAGTGCTGTGCCAATAGGCCGCATAGTAAGCTTCATTTTCCTCAATATTGAACCGGATTTTGCCATAAACTGCGCCTAAGTTGACCTAAGGTAATAATAGATGCGCCGTCCACGTTGGACGTGCGACCATAGTTAGGTGGTAAAATGGTAATAAGTGTTTGGGCTGAAACGTCTGCGATGGCAGTCGCATTATCTCTCACATTCCCGGCAGTTCTGCATGCAGATATGAACACGGTGGCAACTGCTTCAACAATTTTGAAAGATGGCAGGCTTGTCCTCGCTGAACAGTTGCAGTTCGTCGACGACACCGGTGCTGCAAACCGCATTGTTGCCGGCGACATATTAAGAACATTGTCGCAAGAGATCCCGGCGGCAGTCTGTCACTTGCATAACGCAGTTGGCGTGAATGAAGCGACTGAAATGCTCAGCATAAGTGTTGCCAAGTTCGACGCAATAACGCAGGCGCTATTAAATGGCGACGAAGCGATGGGTATCATTGGTGGGGAAACCCGCCGCAAAACCATCTTTGAACTCGAGGCATTGATTGCAACATGGGAGCCCAAGCGAGAGGCCGCTATGGCCATATTGGCAGATCCCACCAACGTGGAAGCAGCGCAAATCATTTATGACTCTGCGGATCCGATGTTGGACAAAACTTATCACCTGCTTAGTGAGCTTGAAGGCGAATATGCGAACCCGGTGGAGCTGCTTCATTCGGACATGATGTTGCTGGAGGTGTCTGGGCGCATGGCGGCGATGACACAGCGCATGGCTTATGAGGCCTGTCGGGTTTGGTCCGGCGATGACAGTGCCGAGGTTGTCGCCAAACTTGACGAATCCGTCAGCATTTTCGAGGCGTCAATGGATGCGCTTTCGAACGGAATGCCATCCCTTGGCGTTGCAGCACCACCCACATCTGAAATCGCGGCCAATCTGGAAGCTGTTGCAGCAGATTGGGATGTACTTCGCGATTACCTGAGCGCGGTGCGGTCCGGTTCGGAAGTCAGCCCGCAGGTACGGGAGGATTTGTATCACCGGCTTGCACTGAAACTATACAAAGTCGAAGAGCTTGAAGAGCTTTACCAAGACTATTCCAAGCGCGTCTACTGACCCCAAATACAAGATTTCTGTGTGGCTAACCCCGCATATTTTAGGAGGTACGATTTGTTTCTTTCTTCGCTTCTACGTCGCATTGCAATAGCGACGGCTTGCACCGTGCCTGTCCAGGCCCTTGCAGAAGGCGCAACATCACTGCCGCGCCAGCTCCAGCAAATTGGGTTCGTCGACGACACCGGTGCAGCTATTCGAATCGAAGCTGGCGACGCACTACGCACGGTCTCGCAAGAAGTGCCAGCAGCGGTTTGCCACCTGCACAATGACGTGGCACCCGAGCTAAGTGCAAAGTTGCTACGCGAAGGTCTTGATAACTTTGACTTGATGGTCAACGCACTGCTGAATGGTGATCCTAATTTCGGGATCACGGGGGGTGAAGAACGGCCCAAGATGAGGCGTTTGATCGAAGATGTGAAAGCGTCGTGGGAACCGCTACGCATCGCTGGTGAACAAATTCTGGCTAATCCATCTAATGAGGCCGCAGTAGAAGTCTTCTACGCCAACGCCTCGGACATGCTCGACCAAACCTATTACCTGCTAAGTGAGCTGGAGGGACAGTACACCAACCCGGTTGAACTGCTTTACTCCGATGCCATGTTACTTGAGGTGTCCGGGCGTCAAAGCATGCTATCCCAAAGACTATCTTATCTCAGTTGCCTTGTTTGGTCCGGCGCGGCTGATGAGACTTACGTTGACCTGTTGAACACCGCGGCAGGCCGGTTCAAATTCGCCATGGGCGCACTGCAGAACGGCGCGCCGGAACTTGGCATTCAGCCGCCTCCAACCGAAGAAATCGCAGACAAACTGGACTATATGTCAGAGGATTTCGACGTCCTATCAGAGCATCTAGTAACGGTTATGAATACCGGCACCCTTCAACAAGAAGCGGCTGCTGCGCTCTACACAATCTTGGCAGATAAGATGTACACCATGAACGAAGTCGCCCATCTTTATGCGACTTACGCAAAACGCATCTACTAAAGCTCAAGATCCGTTTCATCCGGTGTTGACTCGTGAACGCTGTGGTATTAGCAGCCGCCACAGACATGCGCGTGAGGCCCGCTTTGGTCGGATGATCCGGTTCGAAACCCGGTGCTGGGCTCTTTGCGTTTTTTGAATTCACAACTGGACCCAACCAAGGGAACGAACACATGGCAAACTCACCTCAGGCGAAAAAACGCGCCCGTCAAAATGCAAGCCGCTTCGCTGTAAACAAGATGCGTCGTTCGCGTATTCGCACTTATCTGCGCGCAGTGGAAGAAGCGATTGCTTCAGGCGACAAGGATGCAGCTCAGGCGGCGCTGAAGGCGGCCCAACCAGAATTGATGCGTGGCGTGACCAAGGGTGTCTACCACAAGAACACAGCTGCACGAAAAATGTCGCGTCTTGCGGCACGGGTCAAAGCCGTCGGCTAGAATCTGTTCGCAAGCCGTTTGAAAGCGCGTCCAGCTTGGGCGCGCTTTTCTTTTTGGTGTGTTACATGCCAGCACGGGTTTTCCTGTCATTTCAAAGGGGCCAGAGATTCTTTTGGGACAATCGCAGAGTCAAGCGCGTTGTTATGTTGATGGCGGACCAAACCCCTTGCTAGCTTAGCGTTGCGATTCACATCGTTCCGGGGGGAACATGAAGAAGATTGACAGTTTTATCCTGTTTTGTGCCGGTGAGGTGCGGGATGGGCAAGCGTGAATACTGTCAGGCTTCATGCAAGGGTGGCGTTGGGATAAGTAGCTTTCGCTACACGACCTAGTCATTTTGTGTCTGCGCGATTTTTGGGAGCTGCTTCCCAAAAATGGCTGCTGTTTGTGTTCCACCGTCTGCCATCTGGTGGGTGTGCTGTGCGTGTTTTGCGTGCCGTCAAATGCCTAGGCCTAGTGGTATCGATGCAAGGTATGACGTTCGGAAAGGGACAGTCCGGACGCCAAACAGGTGTTGCCTGAATGTCTTGTGAGCCGCGCGTAACTGGTATGCGTTATTTTGCATGCGCCAAGAAGTGTGAAGTGAAGGAACAAGATGACGAACGATATCTGGGCAGAGGTGTTGCAGGGGCTGAGGGGCGCAGTGGGGGCGAATAGTTTTTCAAGCTGGATTGAGCCGCTCGAATTTACGCAGCTTGCAGGTGGTGTGGCTACCTTTCATGTTCCGACAAACTTCATGGGCAATTACGTGTCGCAAAACTTTGGCGATCAGATCATCTATCACATGAACAAACAGGGGCAGAACGTGCAGAGGCTTGAGTTCAATGTCTCCAAGCACACAACCGCCAGAGCCAAATCCGTCGCCAAATCTCCACCCAAGGTAAGGGATTGTGATGGCATTGCGGGTTCTCCGATTGATGCGCGCTTTACCTTTGATACATTTATTGTCGGCAAGCCCAATGAATTGGCGCATGCTGCGGCGCGACGCGTCGCAGAGGGTGGGCCAGTGACATTTAATCCGCTGTTTTTATATGGCGGTGTTGGTCTGGGTAAAACCCATCTCATGCACGCGATTGCGCATGAACTTCAGATTCGTTCGCCCCAACTGAACGTTCTGTATCTGTCTGCCGAACAGTTCATGTACCGGTTTATTACCGCCTTGCGCGAACGCAAAATGATGGATTTCAAACAGCTTTTTCGTTCTGTGGACGTGTTGATGGTAGACGATGTGCAGTTCATCGCCGGAAAGGACAGCACGCAAGAAGAGTTCTTTCATACATTCAACGCCCTAGTGGATGGACAAAAGCAAATTATCATTTCTGCGGACCGCGCACCCGGTGAGATCAAACACCTTGAAGAGCGGATCAAATCACGCCTGCAATGTGGCCTCGTCGTTGATCTCCATCCGACGGATTATGAATTACGCCTCGGCGTGCTGCAGTCCAAGGTCGAATATTACGCGAAGCAATACCCTGACTTGCAGATAGCAGATGGCGTTCTTGAATTTCTCGCCCATCGTATCACAACCAATGTTCGCGTCCTCGAAGGGGCGCTGACAAGGTTGTTTGCCTTTGCTTCCCTTGTCGGACGCGAAATTACCCTAGAGCTGACGCAGGACTGTCTGTCAGACGTCCTGAAAGCATCTGATCGCAAGGTCACCGTCGAAGAAATCCAGCGCAAGGTGTCGGAACACTATAATATCCGCCTGTCGGATATGATCGGCCCCAAACGAGTGCGCAATTATGCACGACCACGTCAGATGGCGATGTATTTGGCCAAGCATATGACCAGCCGATCTTTGCCCGAAATCGGGCGCCGCTTTGGTGGCCGAGACCACACAACTGTCATGCATGGCGTAAGAAAGATCGAAGAGCTTAAGGCAATTGACAGCCAGATCGCCGACGATCTGGAACTTCTGCGCCGCGCGCTTGAGGAATAAGCGACGCTTGACGACACCGTCACCTTCGTCAACAGTCCAAAAAAAGGTTGAGGCCCGCGGGAAATGCAGTAGATTTTGCGTCCCGGCAGGCCCGGCCACCAAGATATGCGGAGATTGGGGACATGAAATTCAGCATTGAGCGCGCGGTTCTTCTAAAGGCGGTCGCGCAAGCCCAGTCGGTTGTCGAGCGTCGCAACACGATCCCGATACTCGCCAACGTCCTGATAGAAGCCGAAGGCGACGACGTACATTTCCGCGCAACAGATCTCGACATTGAGGTGGTGGACAAGGCCCCCGCCAAAGTCGAGCGCGCGGGGGCGACAACCGTTGCCGCTGTAACTTTGAACGAGATCGTGCGCAAACTGCCTGACGGCGCACTGGTCACACTGACTGAGGATGGCGCATCGGGGCGGCTAACGATTGAAGCGGGACGGTCTAACTTCTCGCTTGCCACGCTGCCCAAAGAGGACTTTCCCGTGATGGCATCTTCTGAATATGCCGCGAACTTTTCTGCGCCAGCGCCAACACTTCGTCGCCTTTTTGATAAGTCGAAATTCGCCATTTCAACCGAAGAAACACGGTACTATCTGAATGGCGTCTATATGCATGTGGCAGATAGTGATGGCGGCAAGGTGTTACGTTGCGTGGCAACGGACGGTCACAGGCTTGCTCGGATCGATGCGGATTTGCCAGATGGGTCAGCCGAGATGGCTGGCGTCATCGTTCCGCGTAAGACTGTGGGCGAGTTGCGTAAATTGTTGGATGATGACGATATGCAGATCGCCGTATCTGTGTCCGAAACCAAGATCCGGTTTGCCACCCCAGACATCACCCTGACCTCCAAAGTCATTGATGGCACCTTCCCCGATTACACGCGGGTTATTCCGCAGGGCAACAGCCGTAAGCTGGAGGTCGACGCATCTGAATTTGCAAAGGCGGTGGATCGGGTCGCGACTGTGTCTTCTGAACGTTCGCGTGCGGTCAAACTGCAGTTGGATGAAGATAAGCTGGTTTTATCAGTGAATGCCCCCGACAGCGGCGCCGCAGAAGAGGAACTGGCTGTCGCTTATGGTGACGAACGTTTGGAAATTGGGTTTAACGCCAAATACTTGCTTGAAATCGCAAGCCAGGTTGATCGGGAAAACGCAGTTTTCATGTTTAACTCATCCGGCGACCCGACTTTGATGCGCGAAGGTAATGATACCAGCGCAGTCTACGTCGTCATGCCGATGCGCGTGTGACGGGGACCAGAATTTCTACAAATTTTGGACGCAGGATTTTTGAAAATCCTGTTTGGCGCTGATGACCAAGCTTGCGCTGCAACAACTGACATGCTCGCATTTCCGGTCGCACAAGCGGGCTGTGTTGGATTTTGATGCTCGACCCATCGCGATCTACGGCTCTAACGGAACGGGCAAGACAAACCTCTTGGAAGCCGTCTCGCTACTTTCCCCCGGTCGCGGTCTGCGTCGCGCTGGTGCTGATGATCTGACCCGGCGGCCAGAGGCGTTGGGCTGGAAGATCACAGCGCTTCTGCAGTCGTTGCACCAGTCCCACGAGATTGAAACATGGGCAGAGGCAGGCAGCCCTCGCCAACTGCGCATTGATGGCAAGACGGCCCCACAGACTGCCCTGGGCCGTATTGCGCGCGTTCTGTGGCTGGTCCCATCTATGGACCGGCTATGGACGGAAGGGGCCGAAGGCCGCAGGCGCTTCCTTGATCGCGCGACGCTCAGTTTTGAACCAGGCCATGCTGAGGTGGTCCTTGCCTATGAAAAAGCGATGCGCGAACGCAACCGTTTGCTTAAGGACATGGTGCGCGACCCGCATTGGTACACAGCGATTGAATTGCAAATGGCCGAAGCCGCAACACTGATCCAGGCGAACCGACGCCGTGCCATCGCAGAACTAACTGCAGCGCAAGATGCGGCAACGACCGCGTTTCCTACCGCTACTCTGGATCTGACGAGCCCCACTTCGATCCCAGATGACCTGCAATCCGCGCTTGCAGAGAACCGACAACGTGACATGGCCGCCGGACGCACATTAATCGGGCCGCATCGCGTTGATCTCTATGCTGTCTTTGCCGACAAGGACGTGCCTGCCAAGGATTGCTCAACTGGTGAGCAAAAAGCACTGCTGATCAGCTTGATCCTTGCCAATGGCCGCGCCCTTGCCCGCGATTTCGGTGCACCGCCGATCTTGCTGCTTGACGAAGTGGCGGCCCATCTTGATGCCGACCGCCGAGCCGCACTTTATGACGAAATCTGCAGCCTTGGCGCGCAGGCGTTCATGACTGGCACCGGGCCGGAGCTTTTCGCAGAACTTGGGCCGCGTGCGCAGTATGTTGAAGTGAACGAAACCGATGGCCATTCAAGTATTACCCAAAGGGATATCCCATGACACCACAACGCGTGACACTCATCACCCTTGGCGTGGCCGATCTGGAAAGATCCAAGGCGTTTTATAGTGCGTTGGGCTGGAGCCCGGCCCGCGAAATGCCGGGTGAGGTCGTTTTCTACCAAATCCACGGTATGGCGCTGGGCTTGTTCGGGCTGGGCCCGCTCGCAAATGATCAAGGGCGCCCGGATACACCGCTCGGGACGGGTGCAATGACACTTGCGCAAAACTTCAGCACCGAAGCTGAGGTAGATATAGCCTATAAACAGGCGCTTGTTGCTGGCGCCACATCGCTGAAGCAGCCACAAAAAGTATTCTGGGGCGGTTACTCAGGCTATTATGCGGATCCTGATGGTCATGTATGGGAGGTTGCGCATAACCCGTTTTGGGAACTGAATGATGACGGCAGTCTGACTTTACCTGCGCCATGACTGTTACACTTGCCGACATGCTTCTTTACGCCGGGGCACTCATCATCCTTTTCATGACCCCCGGTCCCGTCTGGGTGGCGCTACTCGCCCGATCTTTGTCAGGGGGGTTTCAAGCGGCATGGCCACTGGCAATCGGTGTTGCAGTTGGCGATATCGTGTGGCCACTGATTGCTGTGCTGGGCGTCGCTTGGTTGGTTTCCGCATTTGCGGGTTTCATGACTGTATTGCAATGGGTGGCGGTGATCGTTTTTCTTGGGATGGGTACTGCGCTGATCCGCAGTTCAGAAGGCGTGCTGAGTGCCAACAGTCGCCTCACACGCCCCGGCATGTGGGCCGGTTTTGTGGCCGGGCTTGCCGTAATCATTGGTAACCCCAAGGCGGCGCTCTTTTATATGGGAATCCTGCCAGGTTTCTTTGATCTGTCACAGGTCACGACATTCGATATGATCGCGATTTGCACACTTAGTTTCGTTGTACCACTGGTTGGTAACCTGGTGCTCGCAGCGTCAGTTGACAAATTGCGCAGCTTGCTGACCTCGCCCGCCGCCATCCGACGGATGAACATGACCGCTGGCTGGCTGTTGATCGGTGTTGGTGTCGTCATTGCACTCACCTAGGTGTTGCCAGACAAGGCCCAGACAAGGCACCGGCCCTTTTTTGCTTGAACCCTTACCACACGGATCCAGTCGATGTGTTTGCCGACCTTGACACGAACGGCAAGGGGCGGCGCGTTACATTGTTCTTGGGCGCACCACGCTGACTTTGAAAGCTGGCTGACAAGCGTACCCTGATCCATCCGATGACTGCTCGGCCCTTTGATTTGCTGGCATCAAGCCAACCCTTTACAACGATTTTTTGGGTGCGAGAGAAGCAATAGAACCACTGGTTCGCGGGTGCGGCGAGACGGTCGCAACACGACGCAAAATGACGGCATAAAGCATTGGCGTAAAACCACAAAATCTTGTGTCATTTGCGTGACAAGCGCCGCCAAAAAGCATATATTTTGGGGATAAGAATACAGGATTTCTGGCATGGCCGACAACAACCAAAACCAAGAAGACTACGGCGCAGATTCGATCAAGGTTCTCAAGGGGTTAGAGGCTGTACGCAAACGCCCTGGCATGTATATCGGTGACACCGACGACGGGTCTGGCCTGCACCACATGGTTTACGAAGTCGTTGATAACGGCATCGATGAAGCGTTGGCCGGTCATGCAGACCATGTTTATGTGAAAATCAACCCTGATGGATCTGTTACGGTCGGCGATAACGGGCGCGGAATTCCGGTTGGCATTCACGAGGAAGAGGGCGTTTCAGCGGCTGAGGTCATCATGACCCAGCTTCATGCAGGCGGGAAGTTCGACAGCAACTCTTACAAGGTCTCTGGCGGTCTACACGGCGTGGGTGTGTCAGTCGTGAATGCACTATCGGATTACCTTGAATTACGCATCTGGCGCGACGACAAAGAGCACTACGCACGGTTCGAAGGCGGGTTCACGACCGAACATCTTCGCGTCGAAGGCCCCGCAAATGGGCGCAAGGGGACAGAGGTCACATTCCTTGCATCGACCGATACGTTCAGCAATCGGGACTACAGCTTTGACACGCTCGAAAAGCGTCTGCGTGAATTGGCCTTCCTGAATTCCGGTGTGCGGATCATTCTCGAAGACCTGCGTCCGGCTGAACCGCTCAAGACAGAACTGTTCTACGAAGGTGGCGTAAAGGAATTCGTGAAATATCTGGACCGCTCGAAGACACCGCTGATGGACGCACCGATCTACGTCGCAGGCGAACGCGACGACATCGGGGTTGAGGTCGCAATGTGGTGGAATGACAGCTACAACGAAATGGTGCTACCCTTCACCAACAACATCCCACAGCGGGACGGCGGCACGCATATGGCTGGTTTCCGCGGGGCGCTGACCCGTGCAATCAGCAAGTACGCCACTGAAAGCGGGATCGCGAAGAAAGAAAAAGTATCGCTGACTGGCGATGACGCACGCGAAGGGCTTACCTGCGTTCTGTCCGTAAAAGTGCCTGACCCAAAGTTCTCCAGCCAAACAAAAGATAAACTCGTCAGCTCCGAAGTCCGTCCAGCCGTTGAAAACCTGATGGGTGAAAAGCTGAATGAGTGGTTTGAAGAAAACCCCAACGAGGCAAAATCGATCATCACCAAGATCGTTGAAGCTGCAGCTGCGCGAGAGGCAGCACGCAAGGCCCGCGAAATCCGCCGCAAATCGGCAATGGACGTGAATTTCAACGCCTCCAAGCTCAAGGACTGTTCGGAAAAAGATCCATCCAAGACCGAGGTTTTCCTTGTCGAGGGTGACTCTGCTGGTGGCTCTGCTCAAACAGGTCGCGACCGCGGCACGCAGGCAATTCTGCCGCTGAAAGGTAAAATCCTGAACGTTGAACGGGCGCGATTTGACCGAATGCTGTCATCCCAGGAAATCGGTAACCTCGTCATGGCGCTTGGTACCGGTATCGGTCGAGACGAGTTCAACATCGACAAACTGCGTTACCATAAAGTCATCATCATGACCGACGCAGATGTTGATGGTGCACATATTCGCACGCTGCTTCTAACTTTCTTCTTCCGGCAGATGCCAGAATTGATTGAAGGTGGTTATCTCTACATCGCGCAACCGCCGCTTTATAAAGTGTCGCGTGGCAAGTCCGAGGTTTATCTTAAGGACCAGGCGGCCATGGATGAGTACCTGGTCGAACAGGGGATCGAAGGCGCGCTCTTACGGCAAGGCAACGGCGAAGAAATTACCGGCGCTGATCTGCGTCGTGTGGTTGATGAGGCGCGGCAACTGAAACGCGTACTTGAGGCTTTTCCCACTCATTATCCGCGCCATATTCTTGAACAGGCCGCAATCGCAGGGGCTTTTGTTCCGGGTGTTGTGGATAGCGACCTACAAGGCACAGCCGACCGCGTAGCACAGAGGCTGGATCTTATCGCGCTGGAATGGGAACGCGGATGGCAAGGTCGGATCACGCAAGACAAAGGCATACGGCTTGCCCGAATACTGCGTGGTGTGGAAGAGGTAAGAACCCTTGATGGTCCCATGCTGCGATCTGGTGAGGCGCGCCGCACGGGCACGTTTACGCAAAGCCTGCAAGACGTCTATAACCTGCCTGCCACCTTGGTACGCAAAGATCGTAGCCAGTTGATCCACGGGCCGCTTGACTTGCTGAAAGCGATTTTGGAGGAAGGCGAAAAGGGTCTGTCTTTGCAGCGATACAAAGGATTGGGAGAGATGAATCCCGACCAGTTATGGGAAACAACGCTCGATCCAGATGCGCGGACGCTGTTACAAGTCAAAATTGAAGATGTCGCCGAAGCCGATGACCTTTTCACAAAACTGATGGGCGACATTGTTGAGCCGCGCCGTGAATTCATCCAAAATAATGCGTTGAGCGTGGAGAATCTGGACTTCTAGCGTTGCTGGTCTAGCAGCGATCAGTTCTTTCTGATCTGATTTGACAGCTCTTTGGCATATCTTGGATTGCTGCCAGCTTTAAGCTCACGCCGAAAATCTCCGAAGGTGCCAACAAGTCTTTGTTGGTCACGTCAGTTGATTTTGGACCCATTGTTCGGGTCAGTATGCCTTTCATCAAACAACAGATTTGCAGCGGCTTACCCGGCGCCTTGCAACGGTGCATGCGCATGCGTGCTCGACACAGAATGGTGGCGTTGATGATGCATAGATTAATGACTAGATCATGTCCTGCAAAACACATTACGCGGACTTATCCTGAAGCTGAATTTGTTGTTCCAGCGCGCGCTCCAATACCTCACTATAGGGCGCCGGCTTACCGAAATAGTAGCCTTGCGCGCGATAGGCACCCATGCTGCGAATTATATCAGCTTGTGCGCGTGTTTCGACACCTTCGACAACGACATCTAACTCCAGATGCGCTGCGATATCCAACACAGCGTCCAGAAGGAAACGGGAAGGGTCAGAGGTCTCAATATCTGCCACAAGTGACCTATCAATCTTGATTTCATCCGCCACTGTTTTGCGAAGATAAGCCAATGAGGAGAAACCGGTACCAAAGTCGTCGATTGAGATCCGTGCGCCGAGTGCATGAATCATTGAAATAACTTCTTTGGCCCGCGCCCAATCCTGCATTTCTACTGTTTCGGTGATCTCGATAGTAAGCAGATGGGGTGGAAGACCTGAACTTTCCAAAGCAGCCTGTACCACTTTGGCAAACTTGAGTGATGTAAAGTGGACAGCCGAGAAGTTCACGCTTACAGAAAATGTGGTGCCATTCTTGCGATTGAACTCAGCCATCACGCGGGTCGAATCCTGCAGCAATCGGCAATCTAAATCCGCGATCAGTCCACTTTCCTCTGCCACAGATATAAACTGACTGGGAGGCACAATCTCACCATCACGTTGCCATCGGGCAAGTGCTTCGAAGCCGAACGCACAAGCCGTACCAAGATCTACCTTAGGCTGAAGAAAGAAACTGACACTGCCATCGTCAATAGCAGTTGGCAATTCTTCAATCATTCTTCGCCGCTGTATCAGTTGCTCTTCAAGCAGGCCATCATAGAAAGTGAACTGCCCCTTGCCGCTTGATTTGGAGGCGTAGAGCGCAAAGTCTGCTGCACGCATCAACCCATCGCAATCCGCCTGCATATCTGCGGCCACACCAATACTGACCGCAACACGCAAGGCTTCGCCTTCATAAATGACAGGTTGATCAACCGCTTCAATGATAGCGCGGCAAGTATGCGTGAGAAATTGCGGATCTTCGGATGGCATGATTATGGCAAATTCATCCCCACCCAGCCGCGCTGCAAGGCCACCATGAGGCTGAGCGATCTCTCCCAGTGTGGCGGCGACATGCTGTAGAACACGATCTCCTGCTGCATGGCCATATGTATCATTCACCTGTTTAAAGCCATCCAGGTCAACCAGCATTAAACCACGACTATCGCCCTGGGCGACCAGATCAAACAACCGATCTTGAAACTGTACCCTGTTGGGTAGACCTGTTAATGGATCAAAAAATGCCAGATGTTTGACGCGGGCTTCTGCTGCGTGACGCGCCAGATTGGCGGTCACTTCGCGGCGCAACAGTAAGGTTGCCGCGATGCCAAGCAGCGAAAGACCAAGCAAAGTCACCCAAATAACATTCCGCTGCTTTGCCACAGCGACTGACTGCTTCAGCAGAAGTTGATCCTGAAAACGGCGCATTTCGTCCAGAAATGTAACCAGGGCCTGCCGGGCCACCTGTGCGCGTTCCGTGAGTTCTGTTGCCAAAAATTCAAGATTTTCAAAATCTGTTTCCACGGCCTGATCCGCCAGAACCTGCACATATTGAAGCGCAGAAATAGCATCGTCTGCCGACTGCATATATCCACTGGAGATCTGTACCCGTCGAAAGGTATCTGTTCTGACGAATAGAAAATCTGCCGCCGATTGGAATCTCTCTCTCGCGTCTGGAGTAATTTCACGCTGGCCATGTGCTTCTTGCAGCACCAAGACAAGACGCTGTACATCGCTCATTGCGACATAACCATTGCGCAATTGACGATCATTAAAGGAATGGTGGGTCTGTTGCAGCTGGTTTACGGTTGCCTGCACGTAATAGCCAGCAATTAGGCAAACCAATAAAGTACCTAAAATGCAGCCCACAACAACGCCACGCTTTAGGAAGGCACTGCTTATGCGGTCTGTAACGCTGGTTATTGCATCTGTCCACCGCACAATGATGTCTTACTTGGGTTCAATCCGCGCAGCCATCCACACAAGATGCGCCTCGCTCGCAACTGGTGAAGCTTCAAATTCCTCACTCGGAATAATAAATTGGATGGGGCCACGCTCCCGCCTTGTCAGAGCCTGCCCGTTTACGCGCGTTGCAACCAATACTGGTACGGTTTCCCAAAGTGCTCGGGGAAGCACGGCGGAGAACTCATTCTCCGCCGTGACTCGCAGCTCTCCAATTGTCTCCAAGCCACTGCGCCGCAAGAGGTCAGTCAATAACACCCCATCAAAATCTGCAGGTTCTGCGCGCCATGGGGTCGTGGTCGTGATCCGATAGGTTTGAAGGCCCTCTAATAATACAGGAGAATAGCGTAGCTCTTCTCCATCAGTTCCTACGATCACCAACTCTGCTTCATGGTGGTCAATTGGATCAAGTTCAATTGGTCTAAGCGTATCTGCCTTTACGCTGCTGAACATAAGAACTGCAGCCATGATCGCTCCAAAAAAAATACGCATCACGAATCCCTATCTCTATGAAGTCATCCTGCAGAGATATCGGCATAAGCGTTAAATCAACGTATCCGTTTAACAGAAAACCACCTTGGGATCGATGATGCCGATCAAGCGGATATGAGCGTCAAACAGAACATCGGCTGAGAACAGACACAATTTCTCGATTATTGCTCGGACCTTTCGCATTGGATCGTTAACTGCAATCAGCACAGCCCATTTCTTTGGAAGCCATGGCCGGGCACCTTAAAGATGCCCGGCGCACGGTTGGGTCAATGTCTATGCAGCAAGATTGGGTCGATGTGGATCTGACGATGCACATCAGGCGGCAAACCCAGATCCTGACGTAGATGGTCTGACAGCGTATCAACACCTGGCTGCCGGCCAAGTTTTGGAAAGCTCAGACTGTCAGGCGGATGTTGCTTGCGAAACAACCTGGCAGCCACTGCCAGAAGCACTCGGCGCAGACCAAAGTTCGCAACCAGATCATCGACAACTTCAGCCAAAGGCTGGGGGTTTTTCAGAGGCAAGGCATTCATATTTTGACCTTTTCCGCAGACAAACTGCGGCCTTTCTTTTGAGGTTGATGTTTGAAAACGCGAACGCAGATGGACTGAGTGCGTGTTTTTCAAACGACTTGTTGAGGTTGGTGAGGTGTGGTCGCCTTAGCGACCGAGGGCGGCTAGCAGTTTCGCTTGCCTGCATGTGACATGGTCACAGCCGCGACGGTCGGGAGGCCCCAAGAAAAGGCGAGATTGAACTGATAGGTCATCGTTACCCTCCCTTGTTTGGCGTGGTCCGACGGGCGCAGTCATACAATGCATCTGACAAAAAGCAAACACCTTTACGCAAGGGCAGCGGCGCGTTGCGCAGATACCACGGCGCTACGCCTGATGCGCAATCGCGCGCGCGGCATAATGCAGGTAGGCGTCGTCCGATAAACGATTGAGCATGCGCATCTCTGCGATGCTAACCCAGCGCAGTTCAGTATGCTCATGATTGGCAAGGGTCGGCGTCCCGCCAGTCCAGTGACGCACAATGAAGAAATGATATGTCGGCGGCTCTGCCAGACCAAGCGCACGGTCCACCATCTGATCAAGAAACACCGGGGCAATGGGACGCACCGCAATCTCTTCGGTCATTTCGCGGGTGAGCGCTTCGGTCAGCGTTTCACCTTTTTCAACATGACCGCCGACAAAATCCCAGCAGTTCGGATATGCCGCTTTATGCGCTGCACGCCGTCCCATCAGCACCTTGTCACCATCAACCAGAATAGCGATGGCGATATCGGTCACTACAGACCACCGATATGATGCGTGCCACGCTTCCTGGCCAAAGCGATCTGCTTTTGGCGCTCGCGGAACCGGCCTTTGTCCTCTTCGGTCGTCTCATCCACGCATTGATGGCAGGCAACACCCTCTTCATAAGACGGATGATCGCGATCTTCGGGGCGCAGCGGGCGACGGCATGCATGACACAGAATATGCGGCCCTTCCTCCAATCCATGCCCGACACTCACCCGGGCATCAAAGACAAAGCACTCACCGTCCCATTTGCTGTCTTCCTGCGGCACTTCTTCAAGGTACTTCAAAATACCACCCTTCAGGTGGTACACATCCTCGACCCCTTGCCCCATCAGGTAATTCGTTGATTTCTCGCAACGAATCCCGCCGGTACAGAACATCGCAATCCGCTTGTTGTGAAAGCGATGTTTGTTTTCCTCCCACCATTCCGGGAACTCGCCAAAGCTCTTGGTTTCAGGATCAACCGCCCCTTCAAAGGTGCCAATCGCGACCTCGTAATCGTTGCGGGTATCGATCACCGCCACGTCCGGCGCGCTGATCAGATCGTTCCAGTCCGCAGGATCAACATAGTTCCCAACACGGGCCACAGGATCGACATCAGGCTGACCCATCGTCACGATTTCCTTTTTCAACCGGACCTTCATCCGGTGAAATGGCGGGGTCGTAGCCGTGCTTTCCTTCCATTCCAGATCGGCACAACCGGGCAGGGCGCGGATATGGGCAAGCACGGCATCAATCCCCGCACGATCCCCGGCGATCGTCCCGTTGATACCCTCACCGGCAAGCAACAGCGTCCCGCTGATCCCGCGTGATTTGCACAAGTCCAAAAGCGGCCCTTGCAAAGCGGCAGGATCATCAAACCGGGTAAAGTGGTAAAGGGCAGCGACGGTAAACATGGGCGTTCAAATACGGGTGCGACCAATCGGGGGCAAGTGGGTGTCAGATTTTTTGCAATAACACCGACGGAAACGCAGGACGGGCACGTTTAAGACACACAAAACCACCCGACCCCGGAGCATTCCATGCGCAAACGTCAAACCCCGCCCTCGCTTATTGTATGCTTTTCCATCGCCTATGTTCTCGTCGGGCTTTGCCTGTTGGCCAGCCAAGGGACACCACTCACATAAACCTCAGGTACGGGCCGCGGCAATCGCCAGACCATCCGCGACGGCTGTAAATGCCTCGGCCCGTTCCAACGCCGCATCGGGAAACATCGCAACCATCGCATCCTCCACCACATGTAGCAGACTGGACCCGCCAACAAAGACGACCTTGCCAATCCGATCAGCCGAGATATCCGCCATCGCCAAGGTCTCCGCCGCGCAGTTCCTGATCTCAGCGGCGTGATCCGCCAGCACTGCTGCCATCGCCGCCTTGGTCAATCGTGACCAAAGCGAAGGCTCTATCACCCGCAGATCAATCCCCGCGTCCGCGACATCCGGCTTGTTGAGATGGATTTTGCCAGCCTCGACGGCAAAGGCAATATCGTGGCCCAACTCCATCTCCAGCACCGTTTTCAACCGGCCAAACAGCACCTGATCAATCCCGAGCTTCGCAAAATCCGCCGCCATCCGCCGGTTCTCTTGCGTGTAGACAAACGGTATCTTCTGCCATGTCGCCAGATCATTGAAGATCGCGTTCGGCGCCACATGCCGCCCCGATCCCAGTTCATTACGCACCTCGGCACCACGTCCCAACAGCGGCATGACTTCAGCAATCGAAATCGCCCGATCAAAATCCGTGCCTCCAACCCGGACGCCATGGCTGGCAATAATCCGGGTCGTGTCACCGTCGCGCTCAAAGATAGAAAAGTCTGACGTGCCGCCGCCAATATCCACGACCAGCCCCAGCGCACCCTTCTCCATGGGTCCGCTCGCCAGTGCCGCCGCTTCCGGCTCATACATGAACGAAACATCGCGGTAACCCGCGACCATATAGGCCTCGCGCAAATCCACCTCGGCCTGTGCATTGCGCGCCATGTCCATCGAATGAAACCGCACCGGACGGCCCGACAAGGCAACATCATAGGTCGCGCCCGTTTCTGCCTCCGCCCGCTCGCGCAGCATTCGCAGAAACCGGGCGACCACCTCGATCAGCGTCAGCCGCTCATACGCGATCTGCCGCTTTTCGCGCATCAACGGCGTGCCCAGCACGGATTTCAGCGCGCGCATGAACCGGCCCTCGCGGCCATCAATCAATGCCGCATTCGCGACCGACCCATAGGTCGTGACTTTGCGGTCGTAATCAAAGAACACGGATGTCGGCAGTGTCGTCCGTTCCGGCTCTACATTGATCAAATGTGGACGTCCTGCGACCATCACCCCGGCCGCCGTGTTGGAGGTCCCAAAGTCGATACCCAAAATCGCCATTCTCGCCTCCTGTCATCATGTGAAAGGCGCGCCTTCTATGCAGAACCCAAACCACATGCAACCCCGTCCCGGACTTGATCCGGGACTTCCAACAGGTCAGCGTGAGCGCAGGAGGCGCACATGACAAAAATCATCTGGATGACCGACCCGCATTTCCAAAACGAAGGGCTGATCGGCGATCTGAACCCGCGCACGCGATTGAAAGCGGCCATCGACCACATGAACACGCATCATGCTGACGCGGACTTCATGGTGCTGACCGGTGACCTCGTCGGCGACGATATCGAGGGGGATTACAAACTGCTGGCCCGCTATCTCGCGCAGTCCAAAATCCCGGTCTATCCGCTCGTCGGCAACAACGACGACCGGACTGGTTTCCGGGCGCATCTTATGCTTCCCAATGGCATCATGGACGACTTCATCCAATATGCCATCGAAACAGAAGATGCGCGCTATCTCTGCCTCGACACCCACATGGTCGGATCGCATGCGGGCCAGTTTTGCACCGCGCGGCAGGCATGGTTGCAAGCGCATTTGACTGACAAACCCACCTACATCTTCATGCACCACCCACCGATGGGCCTGCACCTGCCCAAACAGGATGAGATCAAATTGCAAGAGGGTGACATGTTCCTCGACCTGGTCCGCGACCGTGTCCAGCATCTGTTCATCGGGCACGTCCACCGGCCCACCTGCGGCACGATCCATGGTATCCCCTTCGCCACACTCGGTGCGCTGTCTTTCCAGGCACCACCCCCGCAACCAGCATGGGATTGGGACGGTTTTGTTCCCGCAGACGAGGCGCCTCATTACGGCGTGCTCTACATCGAAAACGGAAACGTCACGCTGCAACATACTCAATTCTGTGCCTACGACTTGGGCATTGAAGGCTAGCGCTTTTCATCCGCCAGTCGCACCGCTACCAAGCCGTCATGCAACGCGTCATGATCTGTGGAGGGCCGGGGTCCGGCAAAAGCACGCTCGCCCGGATTATGAGCGAACGGACCGGGCTGCCCGTCTATCACATGGATCATTTTCACTGGAAACCCGGCTGGATTGAACGCACATCTGAGGAAAAAATCCCGCTCATCCGCGCGGTTCAAGCGCGGGATGCATGGATATTCGAAGGTGGCAACTCATCAACGTTTGCCGAGCGGGCCGCGCGCGCCGACACAATGATTTGGCTGGATTTGCCCGTTACCCTTCGGCTTTTCCGGGTGATCTGGCGAACAATCCGCGATCAAGGCAAGGTGCGGCCTGATATGGCGCCAGACTGCCCCGAGGGGTTTCACCACGAAACATGGCGGTTCTGGAAATACATCTGGGCGACACGGCATACAGCGTGGCTGAAATCCAAAGCGATTGCAGAGAACACACCGCACCTCACAGTCCACCACCTGCAAACCCGCTCGCAGGTCGCGGCATTCATTGCTAATCTGCCCCAAAACAAGGAGGCCAGCCATGACCCACGCCCTACTCGTCATCGACGTCCAGAATGACTTCTGCCCCGGCGGTGCGCTGGCCGTGGCTGGCGGCGATGAAATCGTCCCCGGCATTAATGCAGCCATGGCCGGTTTCGATGCGGTAGTCCTGACGCAAGACTGGCACCCCGCGGGACATTCCTCCTTCGCCTCGACGCACAATGCGGAGCCGATGAGCATGACCGAAATGCCCTATGGCCCGCAGGTACTCTGGCCCGATCACTGCATTCAGCGCACGTCAGGCGCGGCCTTTCACCCGGACCTGCAAACAGACCGGGCCGACCTGATCATCCGAAAAGGGTATAACCCTGCAATCGACAGCTATTCGGCGTTTTTCGAGAACGACAAGACAACGCCGACGGGTCTTGAAGGTTACCTGCGCACAAGAGGCATCAACACGCTCACACTCGTTGGGCTGGCAACGGATTTCTGTGTGAACTACTCGGCGGTGGACGCTGCGAAACTTGGGTTCGAGGTGACAGTCAACACCGCGCTCTGCCGGGCTATCGACTTTGACGGATCGCTGGATGCGGCCACGCTGGGGATGCAAGAAGCGGGCGTCGAACTCAGCTAACGCCCGCGCCCGGCAAACCAGACCGATGATACTCCAGCGGTCGTGATGACCAGCAAACCAATCAGGCTTAGCCCATCCGGCCATTGGCCAAAGACGGCCCAGCCAATGACCATGGCCGCCAGCAACTGGCTATAGATCAGGGGGGCCACAACCCCCGCAGGCGTCGTGCGATTGACCAGCACCAAAAGCAGGTTTCCCGCCGCCGATCCCAATGCAGAAATCGTGATCAGACCAACGACAGGCACGGTAAACGCGGGGGCCGGGACGATCGCGAAGGGCGCCAGCATGATCGCCCCGATGACCAATTGTGACAGCAACAGGAAGCGCGGGCGAAAATCACCTGCAAGCCAACGCGTTGCGACCAGATACGATCCATGAAAACAACCGGCGAGAATGGCAAAACCCATCCCCGTCGTCATGCCAAATCCTGGACGGACGACCAGCAAGACACCAGCAAAGCTGACAAGCAACAAGATCGTGCGCAGCGGCGTGATCCGTTCCCGCAGCAGCAGGGCGGACAGGAAGTAAGACACCACCGGTCCGACAAAAAATCCACCAAACACATTCGCCATCGGCTCGGTCTTCAGCGCGGTCAGAATGCAAACAATTCCGCCAACAATCAGGCCCGCCCGCAAAAACAGGCGCCAATCGATGAACTGATGCAGCTCTGACCGGCGCAACCCACAAAACGGAGCAAGCAGAACGGCCGCCAAAGCAAACCGGGTCCATGCCACAAAAACCTGCGGAAATCCCGCACCCGTCAATACGGTTGCAGCCGCATCACCGCCGACGATGAGGAACATGGCCAAAACTACCGCGCCAACCACACGCGGGGAATAGGCCGATGTCACTGAATAAGCTCCAGTGCCGCGTAAAGGATCAGGATCATGCCCAGCGATAACCCCGCCATTGCCAGCCCCTTGCGCTTTTGGTTCCGAACGTTTTGCGCTGACGGCGTGGCTCTCGGCTGCGACCGGGTCGGCGGTGCCAGCAAGGTCTCATCTTCCAAAGGCTTCGCGTGTTCCATAACTTCCAAAAAGGCCTGGAAATCGAAACCACCCCAATTGGCTCCGCTCAAATCATGCGTCGTAAAGTTCGCTGTCAACTTCTCGATCACCTTGACGCGCGCCACCTCGTCACTGACCGGATATCGCCCCGGTGGGGCGCCACTGTCATAGGGCTGCAATGCAAAGCCACTATCGAGGAAAAAGGTCCGCACCGCTGGATCCGCTTTTTCCAACATGGCCACAACCTGCGGATCGCGAAACATCGCCATCTTCTCTGCGGCCACACCGGTCACCGCCAAATCCCCGAACTGATCCGGCAACCCTTCTGGTGTGACCGACACCATGTCGAAATCATAACGCATCGGCATGCCAACAGTCCCCAAGCCTCTTTCGCGCTTGATCGCACTAACACGGATTCCAAGGGATGGGGAGACGGAACATCACAGACCGCCGCCAATATCGGTTTCTCGGATCGGCCCACTTCCAACGGCAAGAAACGACTGACTGCCAAGCGCTATTCAGGGGGTATTGCATGCGAAATGGCAATCCATACATCCCCATAACGTAGACTGGAAAGGACTCCTGATGCGCGTAAACCTGTTGATCGCTAGCGTGATTGTGGCAGCCCTTCCCGGATCGACGGTAGCGGCACCTGATAAGACCATACCGCAAAACCAATTTGCCGAAGAGATTGCGGATAAATCGGTCAGTTTTATCGCGACGGATCTTAGGACTGACCTGTCCTGCCAGTTGGAAGGAAGCGATCTGCAAACGCGTCACGCGCCGTGGTCCACATTCAAGATCCCCAACTTCCTCATCGCGATGGACACCGGCGCGGTCGAAGGGCCAGACGTTACGCGCACATGGGACCAAACCCGCCGGCCGGCCAGCGCATTCTGGCCCGATGCCTGGCGAAAGGATCAGACATTGCGGACAGCTTTTCAGGTTTCCGCAGTCTGGTACTTTCAGGATATCGCTCTTGCAGTCGGCTCCGACCATTACCAACAAACATTGAACGCATGGCGCTATGGCACCGCAACACTTCCGGAAGGGTCAGACGACTTCTGGCTGAACAACGGCCTTGAAATCTCGGTGCAAGAGCAGATTGATTTCCTGACCGCTTTGCATCGCAGAGAACTTGGTGTTTCCGACAAAGCATTCAGCGCACTCACCGGGGTCAGCCACGCATGGTCCGGTCCCAACGTCACGCTGCATGGCAAAACGGGGTCGGGTCCAAGAGGTGACCGCTTGGGCGGCTTTGAAGGCTGGTACATCGGCTGGGTTGCGCGGCCCGACACGGCACCGACTGTCTTTGCCCTGTACGCCACTGCACCACATTTCTGGAACCTGCGCGACTTCCGCAAATCCTTCGCGATCACACTGCTGCAGACATGCGGCTTTCTGCCAGCCAGATAGCGGGCGACCCTTGTCACGCCTGTCCTGCCTTGATCTAACCACGCCAAGCCAAGGGGGGACATCATGGTCGATATTGCCACACGCGTCTGGAACCACAAATGGAAGATCGACCCCATCGTCCGATCTCTCATAGATACGGATTTCTACAAGCTACTGATGTGCCAATCCGTGTTCCGCAACAAACGCGACACGCACGTTACCTTTTCCCTGATCAACCGGACCAAATCCATCCGGCTGGCCGAGCTGGTGGACGAAGGCGAGCTGCGCGAACAGCTCGACCACATCCGCTCGCTCCGGCTGACGCGCGGCGAAAGCACATGGCTCCGCGGTAACACCTTCTACGGCAAACGGCAGATGTTCACCTCCGCCTTCATGCACTGGTTCGAGAACCTGCAACTCCCGCCCTACCATCTGGAAAAACGCGACGGCCAATACGAACTCGCCTTCGAAGGCACATGGCCCGAGGTCATGCTCTGGGAAATCCCCGCCCTCGCCGTGATCATGGAACTGCGCAGCCGGGCCGTGCTCAAGGACATGGGCAAATTCGAACTCCAGGTGCTCTATGCGCGCGCGATGACCAAACTCTGGGGCAAGATCGAACAGCTCCAACCCATCGACAACCTGCGCGTCGCCGATTTCGGCACGCGGCGGCGGCATTCCTATCTCTGGCAGGACTGGTGTGTGCAGGCGATGATGGAAGGCCTCGGCAAAAACTTCACCGGCACCTCGAACTGCCGCATCGCCATGATGCGCGAGATTGAGGCGATCGGCACCAATGCCCACGAACTCCCCATGGTCTACGCGGCCCTGGCCGAAAATGACGACGCCCTGCTGCAATCGCCCTATGACGTGCTGGCCGACTGGCACGAGGAACATGACGGCAACCTGCGCATCATCCTGCCCGACACCTATGGCACCAAAGGCTTCCTCGACCGCGCGCCCGACTGGCTGGCGGGCTGGACGGGCATCCGTGTCGACAGCGGCGACCCCGCGACCGGGGCCGAAATCGCGATCAACTGGTGGAAATCAAGGGGCGAAGACCCCCGCGAGAAACTGGTGATCTTCTCCGACGGGTTAGATGCGAACAAAATCATCGAGCTGCAATCCCAATTCGCCGGCCGCTGCCGGGTCAGCTTCGGCTGGGGGACGATGCTGACAAACGACTTCAAAGGGTTGGTCGCCGACGACGGGCTCGCGCCTTTCTCGCTGGTCTGCAAAGCCGTCGCGGCCAACGGAAAACCCACCGTCAAACTGAGCGACAACCCCAACAAGGCCATGGGACCGGAAGAGGAGATCGCACGGTACAAGAGGGTATTCGGGGTCGGGGAGCAGGTGGAGATGGACGTCGTGGTTTAGTTCTGGATAGCGAATTCTTGTGCTCATGCAACATGAACGGTCGAGCGGCATGCCTTGCGTGCATCATTAAAGCGGCAATGCCGCAAACTGTTTGTTCCCATTTTCTAGCGGGTCATCGCACGATCCATACAACGGATGAGCTCTTTTCCATGGTCGTATGCCGCTTTTAAATCTCCATAAGTTGCTGTGTTAGGCCATACGCCTTCATGAACGAAGTTATGACGCCAAGTGACAATGTTGCCGTAGCTACTGCGAACGCTACCCTCACGGGCTGCTAGAGCGGCAGCTTCAGAGTTACTAAGCTCTCGATCAAATCTGTTGCAATATTTTTGTCCAAACGAAGCGATGTGTCGTTTTCTTAGATCACTCAGCTTAATCTGACCATTCAATTTGTCGAACCTACTTCGGGCAAGCTCTCCCAAGGCTTTGTGCTTCTGATCTGAGAAACGAAATATTATGTCCGTGATGGCTAACTCATAAGCAGTGACGGCAGAGATTGCCAAAAAACCGAGGTATCGCGAACGAATGAAATCATCTGCCAGACCCGTGATGACTGCATCGACGTGGGTCAGATAATCGTCAGCAAGAGTAAATCGATCTTCGAAAGCCATTCTACTTTAGGTAGCTTCGGGCAACTTTGAGACGTTCTTCAACAGTGATGGCATCACTAGTATTAAAGAAGATGGTTTGCTTGTATTGCTCATCTTGGTAGAGCGCTGCAACCTTAGATTTCAAGTTTTCAGGCAGTTTTTGGTACTTTGGGAGCAAAGCATAATATACAGAGTCTAGTGCGGCGAGGTTAATTGGCCCCCTTACATGAAATGGCTTTTCTCCGACCTGTTCCAACAGTTGATCAGTTAAGCTTATGAAAGCAGTCTTAAAATTCTTAAACGACTTTGAATCAGCTGTTCTATTTTCGGCCATGGCGCGATTAAGAAAGGACTTCATTGGCTTCTCATAATCGTTGGCCGCAAGAAAAAAGGCGAATATCCGTAAAATTATTTCTACATCACGTTGGTGTTTTTCCGGTTTTGGACGCGCAATAATTTTTCGCCAAGCCGGTCTGTCATTAAGCTCTCTCAGTTCGTTAACAATTTCACCAGAAAACACGCAGTTTCTTATCTCTTGCGGCCGCAATGGAGTACCGCCAGTATTGAGGCGCTCGAATATGTAATACATACTTGTATCGTCATCCGATGGTGCCAGTTGCTTAATATTTACCACTCGCATGACAGTGTTTCGAAGCTTTCTCTGATCTTCATCAGACAGGTCAACATATCGCTTTCTTGAGTATGGACTTCGTTCATCGAGACCTGTGAGTCGAAAGACTTGCCGCCTACCCTGGGCATTCTCAATGCCGAAAAGACCCTCAAAGAAAAATGCAATGGATGAAACGCGCTGTAGCCCGTCAATCACCAGTCGCTTTTCTTTCTCACCAACATAAAAGAAAACCTGTGGAACTGGTAATCCAAGTAAAAAGGACTCAATCAGAAGGGACGACTGTTTGATGGTCCAAACGAAGTTTCTTTGAAATTCGGGAACTTCAATCTCGGACTCAACCCACATATCAGACAACCCTTTAAGGGTATAGTCGGAAGGGTAGATGTTGAGGTCAAAGCTAACGAATTGTTCATTGTCCTCGTTATCGACATCGAACTCCATGTCGCTGTCTTGCTCAGTTCTTTGTTCTTCCAAAACAATTTTTCCTACAACTTATTGTTGCAAGCTCTACTAACAGGCAGATCAAATCAACCCAAAACATAACTAATGCTCTGTTTAACCGCCCGCACAACGGCGCAAGAAAACTGCACGCCCGACGTTCTCATAAAACACCTGTAGAGTGTGGTTCGCCTCGCAGCAGTTTCAGTCAAGCCAAACGTAGTCCCGGGCCTGACCCGGGACCTCAACATCAATCCTCACCATCCACCTTCCCCCGGAGTGCCTTCACCTCCCCGCGCGCTTTCTTCCCCGCCAGCCGCCGTTTCACCGACCCATATGTCGGTTTCGTCCCAATCCGCCGTTTCGGCTTCTCACAAGCTTTGCGGATCAACTCGGCCAGCCGCTCTTTCGCGATCTCGCGGTTGCGCGCCTGGCTCCGCGTCTCTTGCACGAAGATCACCACAGCCCCGTCCTGCGTCCATCGCCGCCCCGCCAGCCGCCGCAACCGCGCCTTCACCGGGTCCGGCAGATTGGGTGAGCGCGCCGCCTCGAACCGCAGCTCGACTGCCGTGGACACCTTGTTCACGTTCTGCCCCCCGGGGCCGGAAGACCGGGTAAAGCTCTCTGTCAGCTCCCAATCGGCGATCTCGATCTGGTCATTGATTTTCATCTGAGCCTCGGAATACTGGCCAATAAACGGCTTCTCCTTTGCGTTTAAAGCGAATTAACCGTTCTGACCATCATCACAGTCGCCGAAACTGATGACGCGAAGTTCACCAAGATCCCTGTCGTCTAAACGGCGTAAGCTGCAACGGAACGGATCAGCGCGAAGAGTCCCAGTGTCCCGCCAGAAATGGCCAAGAAATTGAGGGCAACGTGAATACCCGCAAGAGCAACAAGAGAACCAATACCGATGACGCCGCCTGCCGCCGGGCGTTGCGCAGGTGCGGTTTCCTCGTCGCGTTAATGCTGCTTATGGTCCCGGCACAGCCCCGGAAGGGGCTGCCGACGATGAATCCTCGGCTCAATGGCTTGAGAAACGCGACCGTTGTTGCATCAGATAGGCAAGATTTGCCTATCGCCCCTTCTAATGAACCTCAGCATACGAGTGATCGACATCCGACCGGCGTTGATGTGCCAAAGATACGATCTCTCGTTTTGAGGTCGCTACACCTCGGGCGCTGAATCAGTCTCCAAGCTCTTGACTGACGCGATTTCGACATCCGCTTGTCCCAGCTCAGCGGTCATGCGGTCAAATAGCGCGATGTCCATATCGCCGCTCCGAAAGATCGCGTCTACGTCATGAACAGGGGCTCTCATTCCCAAACCAGGAAACGGATCGCTGTCCCGCCGGATGTTTTCTAGCGTCGGAAATGGATCATCTGTTGTCTCCAAGCTGGCGATAGATGGTTGCGGACGCCCGACATCGAGGCCAGGTGGGGGTGCCAAAGGTCGCGGCAGAGGGCTATTTGCACGGTTTCGCGTGGGGGTATCAAACATTTCGTCTGGAAGCTCTGCATTTTCAAGAACACCGATCGAAGGCTGCCGAACTCGGTCACTGTTGACTGTGTGCGGTGCAAAGATATCGCTCACGACAATTTCATTCCTTCGCTGTTGTAACTGTACATCGTCCGGGTCTGCTAGACCAAAGACCAGCCACTCAGGTGCGTCACCGTTTCCGTACTGAGTGTCACGGTAGGTTGCGTCCAGGACTTCATCGATGTTGGCGCGACCTTGTAGTTCTTGGAATTGGTCAACGACCGCAACAGCAGCGAAATGCACTGCCCGCTCTCTTGCCAGGCCAGTATCTTGCTCCATCAAAAGATCCGCGATCCTGTCAAATTTTGGTAGTCCGGGGTACTCTGTCTCTACATAAGCGACGTCATTTTTGATGTTCTGCAGGTTATCAATCTTAGTAATCACACTTTTGAATGCTTCACGTGGAGACATACCCTGATCTATGCGATCATTTGTCCAACGTTTGATAGTCTCTTCCGCACCCTTCTTTGTCAGTCCTGGGTTTAGGTCCATCATTTTGCTTACGGCGTCTTTACGCAGCGATGGTCTTTCAAAGCATTGGAATTTCATCTCGCTGAACTTTTTTGAGACATTTGCAGCGAACCGCTCAAATGGACCCTTTACACGCACAGAAAGCGCTCCTGTATCAGAGCCGGCAAAGCTGTGATCACCGACTGTTGCCGGACCTTGACTATTTCTGAGTTCGGGAATTGTTTGCAGCTGCTCGACAGAGCTATTGCGTAAATTGATGTGGCCGCTTGTATCGGTCATGATCTTACCCTTTCAAATGAATTTATCTATTTGTATCGGGTTTACGGATCGCTGATGTATTAATTTGTACTGTTTAGAGCAGTTACGTCCTGAAAAATGACCCGGATATGGTTTTTCGTGACCGTTGTGAAAAAGGCCTCTGGGATGGGTTGCGCGGACAGCGTGTTTTGAAAGGGCTGGTCGACCGACACAAATTCGGCTGCCATGTGCCCGTCTCAGAATTGAATGTATTTTGGGTAGTCTGCCAGGGACTCTTTGAAAGTAACCGTTTGTTCTGGGTGCTTCAACGAGGCCGGGATGCTCCCGGGTGCTCTACCTGAGCGGTGTGACGCCATGGGAACGGCGCGGCGAGACGTGTGGTGTTATGGTCTGCGACTTACAGTCTGCACACCTGACAGGGGCTGGGTTTGCGGAACCCACCAAGACCAGTTGTCAATACCGCGCAAACGGCCCGAACACATGAACGCTTCTGGCAAGCGCATAAATCACCTCAAAAATGTCTTGCTGTGCGGGGATGACCCACGCAGGGCAAACACCCATTTTTCCGACCAGCCTGGCGAAGCTGGTTCGATGTTTTCTGCAGCCAGAACGTGATCGAACAGCTATTTACAGAATCTCAGGTAGAGGATTACATTGCATACGTGTATTCGCATTAGCATTAAATTTTTAAAACGTGCATTTTGAACCAATTGGAGTCTGTCATCACCATTCAGGAAGTGCAGTCCACGCATGTGCAGATTGGACGTTTTGCGTTTGATTCTGATCAAGCGCTTCTTGTGTCGCAATCTGGCGATTGCCATTTTTTGCGCCCCAAAACTGCCCGTGTCATGTCTTTGCTCGTTGCCCGATCCGGGCAACTGGTGCGAAAGGCGGACCTTGTTGAACATGCGTGGCCAGACACAGCTGTCACAGAAGATAGCCTGACGCAGTGCATCGCGGACATTCGCAGGGTGCTGGGGCCAGATGATCGCAAACTCCTGAAGACCGTCCCGCGGCGAGGATACATCCTTCACGCCGCGCGTTCTGCACCTGACATGGCACAATCGGGCGCAACGTCGCAGACAGATGTCTCTGCAAGTGCGGTGCTCGTTTTTGTGGACGCACTTCCGGCACAGTTCACTGCGCAGACGCTAAAAGACTTGGCCGCTCGTCATAGAGCCAAACCTTTAACCAAAGTCTCAAAACCGTCTCTTTGGGCAATGGAGAACGCAGAAATTGCATGTGCGTTTGCCACTGGCTTGTTGCGTGCGGCATCTTTGGCCGACCCCACCGCCTCTTGCAGAATTTCCCTGAACCTCGATCAACGAAGCTCTGAAAGATACGACGCCGGGCACCTGCCAGAGCTGCTTTGGCAGATGCAGCGCTTGGCGAAAGAGGTCCCGCATCAAGGTATCCATGCCTCGCCTGAATTGATGTCCCGCCTGAACGTTGCGACATTGAGCACACTGTTGGCAGCGACGGAAGATTCACACCGAAATTCGGCACTGCAGCCGAATGCTCATTCTCACCAATGCGACAGGCTTATGCCAACGCTGATCATTCTACCACCAGTGGATCGCAGTGTCGCGCAAGCAGGAACCTTATTGTCTCAGGTGCTGACAGACGAGCTGCAATTTGTGTTCAGCCAAGCGCGTGACGTGCATGTCATATCCAGGCTGTCCGGATCCAGTCTAAGCACGCACCAGACCGATTTGAAAGAGTTACACGACCGATTTGGAATAGACTTTGCTCTTACAGGAAGCTTTTCCGAAGCCAAAGGCAGGGTGCTTTTTGCATGGGAGCTCACCGACACAACGACCGGGCGATCGTTGGTCGCGGAAAAGAGCCGCTTTGATGTCCAGCAGCTGATTGCTGGGGAATGTGTGCCAAGTGATGTGACTTCGAAGGTCTGGAAAGCTATCTGCAGGCAACAAATCAACCTTGTACGCCGGCAAAACCCAAAAACGCTTGAGGCGTACACCCGACTTCTCGCCGCGATAGGTTTGATGCACAGGCTCAATCCAGAGGACCTGAGCCTGTCGTGGAAACTGCTGAGTGACCTCATTCAAAGTTTCCCCAACTTTCCTGTGATACATGCGTGGATGGCACGTTGGTTTGTGCTTCGGGGGGCTCAGGGCTGGGCATCTGATCCGATGTACGAAGCTCAGATAGCACTGGATCATGCACAGCGTGCGCTCGACCTCGATCCGGATTGCCATGTCGCGCTGACCAGCGAAGGAAATGTACGCCTTACGCTGTTTCAGGAAATGGACGAGGCGCAAAGATGTTATGACGAAGCCTTGGCGGTTAATCCAAATGACCCTTATGCGCTTGCTCTACGTGGTACGCTGTGTGCTTTCAAAGGGGAAGGACAAGGGGCCATAAATGATACGGATCTGGCCTTGCATCTGGCGCCATGCGATCCCAATCGACATTTTTACTTGGCGATGTCCGCCGGCGCGCACCTGGCTGCTGGTGATAATCGCAGCGCGCTTGAATGCGCTGAGGCCTCCTTGCGCATCAATCGTACGCATTTGTCAGCAATGCGCATTCAGGCTGTATCACAGCATCGGTTAGGCCTTGCAGATGCTGCAAGAAAGACCGCTGAAACGCTTATGCAAGTCCAACCTGACTTTCGTGTCAGGGGTTGGAAAAACGCGTCGCCAAGCGCGGATCATCCTATTGGCATGGGATTTGCTCGAACTCTTCAAAAGATCGGCATTCCCGAATGAATTGCCTCCCGAACAGCAGCAGTGGAAAACAATCATGAGCAGATATCACGCCTCAGGCGCGCCAGAAGCGATTTCGAACTCTTTTAACTCTTTCAATTCGTTCAACTCCTTTAATTCATTCAATTCCTTTAACTCTTTTGGGAGCGAGAGCCCGCTTGGCGCCGAAGCGCTCTTGACCAGCCGCGACGGAATTGTCGGCGCGCCATTGGATCTGAATGCAAAGATCACTCAAAATCCGCCGCATGCAGAAGCAATGCTGCCAAGACTGTCGCTGGACGTACGTGCCAGCATCTACATGTCCGAACTAGGCTCGCGAGTGAGCTTTTCCGAAGATCACCACAAATCATCACCACGGGTTTCAATTTGGCGGTTGGACCAACGAAAGAACGCGCCGCCTATTATTGACGAAGAACCACTTGTTCAACTGACATTGCCTGATATCGAAAAGTTCAAAGAGCAAATCGTGTTTTTGTCGTCTTATGCCGATCTACGCGCGGACCGCGCGCCAGAAATCTTGGCGCAGCTTGCGCCGCCGGTGCCTTTCTTTTCATCGGTCATCTTTATGGATCCGGCACGCACGCCATATACGCTTGAATTGCTTTCAGCTGCCTTGCGCTTTTCAAACTACTGCGTGATGCGCGTCAAATATGGGTTGAGCGGCAAGCGGCCCATTGAGTTTTCACCGCAAATACAACCCATGATCCCCACACCGACACACGGCACCCTGCCGAGCGGACATGCCACGGAGGCATTTCTAATCGCTCGGCTGCTGTGGAAGTTAATGAGGACAGGAGCATCACCACAATACCAGCAAGACAAAGGCGTCTGGGGTGAAATGCTCATGCGTCTGGCATCTCGGATCGCTGTCAATCGAACTATTGCTGGTGTCCATTTCCCGGTGGACAGTGCTGCAGGTGAACTGCTCGGGCTGACCCTCGCCGACATTGTCGAAGAATTGGCCGTACCGAGAGAGAAGAAACGAATTTGTGCTAGTTTTGACGGGATGAATTATGATCCTCGGGACGACTTTGAATGGCAACTTTTGTATACGCCCTCAGATGACGAGCAATGCAGCTACGCAGGACGCAAAAAGAAACCCTGGGCCACTAGCGCGTTGCGAAAAACCACTAAACATACGGTCGGCGCTACGGCCTTGGGATGGCTTTGGCACAAGGCAGTGGAAGAGTGGAAAGACATTGACACCCCACGCATGCCATGAGTGGTCCCGCAGGGTGTCATTCATCTTTTAAATACGACAAATTTCAGAGGCCGCTATGTACTTGCACTGGAAAACCGTCAAAGCGCCTTCGGTTGTAGATCACCGTTCAGAGTTTCGTTTGGCACTGACGCATCAAACTCAGCCAAAACAGACACCAACTAGATGGTGGTCTGCCCTTCTCACCCTTCAAGACGTGTCAATCGACACCCTCCTAAGCTCTGTTGGCGCACTGATTGACAATGACGTGTCGCAGGTACTGCACATTCCAAGTGATTATACAGTCACCGATCGGAGCGCGCGTCTTGAACGGCATTATGTGTCTGTGTTTGCGACACATGACGTTCTAAGGTTGCTAAATGAGAAGGGCTTAAGCTGGGGGGTGTCTGGTTTACATCTTGGCCACCAGATTGACCCTGCAACACTCACGCTTGATATGGCTCCCGATCCGGACATCATAGACGACGTAGAAGCCGCAGAGAACAGCGTTATCATGGCCGTAGTTGACGATGGAATTGCCTTTGCGCATGAAGTTTTTTGCCATGATCGCACAAGCAGCAGAATTGCGCATGTATCTTTGTTAGAGGCCCACCCACAAAACAAAAAACGGCCGGTTTCAGTGGGCCACGCGCTCGGCAAACGCCAGATTGACAAGCTGCTGCACGCTTGTACCCAGTCCGGGATGCTTGATGAGGCTCGGTTTTATCGTGAAGCGGGTTTGTTGGATTTCAGCCGTGCGAACTTTACGCCAGCCAGCCAGCAAATCTCCCACGGAACGCATGTATTGGCTTTGGCGGCAGGATATCCAATGGGCATGGTCGGCAACGCTCGCCCTATCTTATGCGCGGTTTTGCCGTCGAGCGTGACGGAAGACACAACGGGGTATTCACTCGCTCCCAGCCTTAACCTCGCGCTCAAGCGCTTGGTTCGGCAAGCCTCGCGCTTCAGGGTGAAAGGCCAAGCTGCCAAGCCGCCAGTGGTTTTCAATTTCAGTTATGGAACCCTCGGCGGCCCACATGATGGCACCGATATGATTGCCCAGATTGTTGAAAGCTATTTCGGGGAAGGGCAAAGCCCGCTTGATCAAGAAATGCGGCTGGTTTTGCCCGTGGGTAACGGCAATCTTGCCCAAGTCCATGCCCAAGTTAGCAAGCGCGACGCCGATTGCGAAGAAACCGAGCTCGATTTGCAAGTTTTGCCGGACGATCGCACTGCCAGCTTCGTGCAAATGTGGATGCCTTACAGCGACCAACGCCCGCTTCCGCGTTTTGCAGATGTGCAAGTGACGACGCCGTGGGGACGGACCAGCGACTGGGTTACAATCGGTAGAGAAAAGGCACAGGAGCTTGTCACCAGAAGTGGCGAACGCGTGGCCCGTTTAAGCTGGTTTTTGGCGCCCGCACCAACCGGTCGTGTTGTTGTAGAGCTCACTTTGAATCCAACGGCCGCCTTGGCTCAAACACACCTTGCTCCGTCTGGCCGCTGGTGCATTCGGATCAAACCCCACGCGCTGTCTTCGTCTGAAAGCGTCGCGTGCTACATCGAGCGTGACACGACTTTGCGCGGATACAAGCCAGGCGGGCGGCAGCCTTACTTCAACAACTCATGCTACCAGAAGTTTGATGGCGAAGGCGCTCCATTGTCTGTAGACCCACCAGAAAGTGCTTGCCCGGTTCGACGCGCAGGCACGCTGTCAGACTATGTGTGCGGGCAATCGCCCTTGGTCGTCGCTGCGCTCACGCGCAAGACCGGGCTTGTGTCCGATTACTCGGCGACCGGTCCGGGACAGGCACCGCAAGGGCATAAGAGCTTGATCCGCTCGGGGCCTGACGCAGCTGCAGCCGCAGATGATAGCTCGGTCTTGCGCGGTGTCCTGAGTGCAGGCGCAAGTAGGGGATCATTTACCCGTCAAAGTGGCACATCCATGGCATCGCCACGGGTCGCGCGGCTGTTGGCAGATGCTCTGGCTTCGGGCAAAGCCGGGGACAGAGAGTGGCTCTGGCGCACGGCTGCTGAAATGGATGCGCACTACCCAAAGCCAAAACCCCGCGAAAGCCGCGTCGGTGGCGGCCGCATGGTTGTTCCCGTGCAACTTCAGAGATGGCCCGAGAAAGAATCCAAGTAACCGCAGCTTATATTTTCAGAACTCTTTCAGAACCAGCTGTTCTGACCAACGCAGAACACCCTAATTTCGGATCGCTTTCAGGACCTATCCCAACGTTGCACGGCACAGTGAAACCTGTGGAAGTCAATTGGGTAAGGGGCTGGCAGGGGTGCGCGTTCGGGACGGGCAATTGCAACGGAGGGTTTTGCAGCGTTATCTGCAAACACATCCTGTACTGCGCCTGTTGCCTGAGGCCGCAAGGCAAAAGGTATGCTGCGCTTGCGACTTGAAAATTTGCGACCATCGGCAAGTCATTTATTCAGAGCAAGACGACAGCTACTCAGCCTATATCGTCATGGACGGCACCGTCGACGCATTGATGTGTGCACCGGACGGAAATTCGGTTTTACTGTGCAGCTATGAGCGTGACGAGCTGTTCGGTGTGGCAGATGCACTCGACAGATGCCCGCGCACAGAGTCGTGTCAGGCAGAAAATCGGACAGTCCTCGTGCGATTACCGCTGAATGCTTGCCAGATTCTGCATGAGTGCCCAGAGACCGCGCGAGAGCTTCTGCGTCGGTCGCAGCAACAACAACGCGCTGCCAATGAGCGTATGCGTCGCCTGGTTCTTTGCAACCTGGAAACCCGCTTGGCGCGGCATCTGCACGACAGCGCCGAGGCGCAGCACGTCAACAGGACGCGCAGGATTGTCATAACCTTGCCGGAAACACAGACGCGGCTTGCCAAAAAGCTTCATGCCAGCAGAACACGGGTCAACATAACGCTGCAAAAATGGGCACGCGACGGCGACATCTCCTACACAAAAAACCGCATCACGGTTCATCAGAGTGATCACTTCTGGGCCAAGTGTGGCCTGTCCAATTGACCCGCAAAAATCGCAGTCCGAATACGGGAAATCTGCAATCTAGTGTTACGCGCGTAACAGAGCAACGGGCAAACAAGCGGGCAGGCTGATCTTCACAAGGAGGATCACATGACCGCACCCGCATCTATAAAACATGACACGCGCGAAGTGTTCGACAAGTTTGCCGAACTATGGCGCAGAAATAACAAGAAGTTCTTTCGAAAAGCACTGAGGCTCGCGCAAGGCAATCGCGACCTTGCTGACACCTTCATGTCCAGAACGGCTTTGAATGTCGTGGAATATCTACGACGAGAAAGCGTAAAGGTTCGTAATCTGGAAGCCTTTTTTTACGTTTCGCTCCGCAACACCAGTTATGACCATTGGCGGCGCTATCACTCTGATAGTGCCAAGTTGGCGGCCTTGGCGATCAGCGTTGATGGCGAAACGGGAGAGGACACCCTCGACGGGTTAATCGTGCGCCAGGAGATCGAACAGGTCACCGCCCTTTTGCACCGGCTTCCCAAAAGCTGGAGCGAGGTTTTGAAACTGCGCGTGTTTGAAGAGCGCGAGTATCATGACATCGCATTGCAAATGGAGATCTCTCAGCCTTTGGCACGCAAACGTCTGCAACTCGCCCGACGTGCGCTTTGGAGAGAATTGCGCGCGCAAGAACAGATAAAATGCGGGTCTTTGCCAAAACATGGCAAAAAAACCGGGGAACGGCGTCACAAGCCGATCGCTCAGACGTCTATCCAGACAAATTCGGAACACTTCATTGCAGGAGAGGCCCATGGCTAACGATGGTTCGACGCCCCCGCCGACTATGGTCAACACGCAAATTACAGATGCGGTGACGCAGTCGAACGTGGAAGTTGTGGCGGTGTCCCCCGCTCAATCGATGGGGATGCTTTATCAAATGGCGACCCACTCGGCGGGCATGTCATTACAGAACGCGGTCGCGAGCCAACAGAACCTCAACCAGATCGCAAATGCTGTTGTTGCGACCGCTGTTCGCGAAATTCTTGCTGTCGATACGAGTATCACAGCGCAGAGCACGAAAACGTCGTCGTGAAAACTGATCAAGACATCGTGACCTAAGGAGGCTTCAGGCGTGTTTGGGCTTTTCAAGAAATCGCTGCCAGGGCCGGTCGAAGCGGAAAAAGAAGCGATGACGGACGCTACCAAGGTCTTGGAGAAGACATTTTCTGAATTCGAGGATGAGATCATGCACAAAGTCGAAACTGCCGAGGGCGAAGCTGATGCGACAACCGATGTTACTACGCCTGGTCAGGAAAATCAGGTGTCTGGGAAAAATGATGCACCGGTTATCGACCCGCAGCCCCATGAAGTAACTGCACCGCATGCCAAGCGCAGACCCCCTTTTGCCAGTTCCGGATCTGCGCAGACCGACGTGCCGCAACCGACGTCGATCCTATCAAAGTACCGGGATCTGGCGTTCGGCGGACCGTTCAGCAGTAGGCCAGGAAAGGCTGTACCGCATGGCGGCGCACATTCAGCAACGCCTCCTGCCACAACGCTTGAGCAGGGCGGAACGGGCGAACAGGATGGTTTTGCCCAGCGCGGCCAAGAGGTCAACGCATTTGCCGAGGGCCTGCCTGCCCGCGGTGCCGGCGGCCCCCCGACTGGCCAACCTGATACTTCCGCGCTTAACCCGTCCATTGTCCAAGCTGTTGAACTTCAGAATGACGAGGTCAAAAGCTTTGCCCCGACCATGGTGGCCACGCCGCCTGATCAGATGATAGGCCAAGCCGCCGGCCTCGCTGCGCAATCTGCGGCGCAATACTTCGACTCGATGACCAAGCTGGTCATGGCAAGCCAGTCGGTCATGCTCAAGAAAATGGCTCAAGATGTCGCCGAAGACAACATCGTGGAGTCTGCGGAAGACGGGCTCATAATTGCCGAAACTGAATTGTTGCTCGCAGGGGCCATGGCCGTCGCCGCCGCAGGTGGTGCGATGGAAGCTGACGCTGCCGCCTTCGGGATTTCTAAAATCAACGAAAGTGTCGCGACGCGTACGGGCGGTAACAGCACGTAATCGCACCAATGCGCTGCGCGTGCACGCCAAGATGACACAAGGAGAAAGCGATGCCGTTTCAAGTCAACAACCCAGCCGTCCATTGGCTCGTGGGCAACCAGGTCGAAGGAACGAAAGCGTTGCTTCGACAAACCGACACAAGTTTTTTGATGGAAATCTTGCGTCAATCCTTGCGGGACGGAGGTGCGCTCCATGCAATGGCGCGTATGGCTCAGCGTGTTTGCACCGAGGCACACGCGACGGTCATGGGCACTCCCATTGCATCGCCGATTTCCGCCGGGGGTCAATCGATCTGGACCTGGTACGACAACGCAGGAACCGATGAGTACTGCATCAATGTCCGCATCCTTGCATCGCTTGTGATCATGCGGGACGGAGATTTGGTCAACTCGTTGGCGTTTGGAGATTTCTGCCGAGCGTTCGCGGATCTGATAGGTGAAGTGAATGCTGGGCAAAATCAGACTTTGGCCGATATTAGCACCTTCATGCGCGCGCTTCAGAATCAGGAGGCGTTCTCAAAAACAACCAACCGTGTTCGTGTCAAACGACGCGACATCCTTGATCAAATGCCGGGCGTTGGGGGCACGCAGTGGTACATACCGCCCGATGATGTTCTTGGAACAATTGATCGCGCGCTGGGATATTATGAGATGGGCGACATCTCGGGAACCACGACCGACAGTGTTGGTGCTATTGCCGTCTTGTCAGCCATTCAAGGCAACGACATTGGGTCCTTGAACGCGATCAAGGCAAGTGTGGCAAGTCTTGTTAACACCGGTTTGGCTTTCGCGGTCTTCGCGTCGATGGTCATTCAACAACATCATTCCCTCCCGGAATGCATGATGGCTCTAAATCTGATGCCAAGAGATCTTGGGGTGGATGAGCCAGGGCAACAAGCGCAAGGTTTGATCAATCAGGTTTATTCTCCCTATCTGACCAACACCAATTTTGTTGGGCTCAATGCGCTGAACGACCTGTACGCAAAATGGCAACAGGGGCGCTTCGCAGCCCTTGGTGGCGGAGCACGCGGCGCGCAAGACGGACGTATGCTGCTTGTGATGCAAGACATCTTTCAGATGCCAGCTTACGCGTCGGACAGAAACGAAGTCGCGATGATCGTACCGTTCACCTACGATCCCGCATTGGCAACCAATGACGGCAGTCTGTCTGGCCTGCCTTTTTACAATCAGATTGTTGGCTTGCTGAACACAGCCAATCCTGGGCCTGCCATCACTTTGGAAAAAGTGTCCAAGGCGGTTGCTGACAGCCTGTTCGGACACGGCGCTTTCAACCCGGTGACGGTTCCAATCCAACCGGGCGACTCAATTCAAGCGCGTGTGAAGAAAGGGATGGCCTTACCTGCCGGCGTGGTGGATGCCGCGTTGAACTACAACGAACTCATCGCGCCCTTTGTTCCTGTTTCGCAATACTCGAAGATCCAGTCTGCGAATTTCCATAACCTCTGATCAATCAAACTCTGCTGAGGAAAGTGTCCTATGTTTGAAGAAATCGAAATGCTCAAAAGCCGCACAGAAATGCTCCTCATGCAAATGCTTGCCCAATGGGAGCAACGTGCCATCACGGCACCGGATCAGGCACAAGCGCCATACGCTGAGGTTGCGCTGCTCTTGTCGGAAGTTCGTGACAAATTAGGAGAGGCGCGCATTGCAGCGTTGGAGCTTGCGGAACGCCATGGATTTCAAGTCGAAGAGTTTTCCGCAAACATGGAACGGACAGTTCGCGTCGAGATTGAGGAACGTGAAGAACCATCCCGTTCCGGAAAGTCGAAACGGAAATGAGCGATTTTGCCAAAGAACTGGACTCGGTATTGGCCTTTGCCCGCAGATGGCTGGGGCGCGAACCCACCGAGGAGGAAGTGCGAAAGCTCATCGACTGGCTTCAACAAGAAGTGAATGCATCCAATGTATCGCAAAACCCGATTGACGCCGGTCTTGCCGCAGCAACTGCGGTCATTGCGGAAGGACGTGAAGCGGCAGACCATGCGATGCGGGCGGCCTTATCGGCGGCAGTATCGGCAGAGCGACAGGTCGAGCAGAAGGTCGTGTCTGGTCCAGTACCGACAGGCCCGCCATCACTAGAGAGCCAGGTGCAAAAGGCGCAAAACGCGTTCCTGGGCGCTTTGCCGGAAGACGACGGACCCGATCCCAGCAGTGACAATCCTCTCGCACGCATTCCCGAGTTAGTGGGCTACATAGCGGAAATCGTGAGCGCAGAAGTCACCAAACAACTGACTGTCAAACTTGTCGAGTTTGACGCGAAGGCTGACGTCAAATTGACGGAAACATCCAATGCAGCCGTCGCAATCTGCGACAAACTCAGCGCTGACATCCGCGAGCAAATGGCGCGCGAGCTGGCCCAGAATGCGCGTAAAAAAGTTGGTCGAAAAACACGATAGTGCCGCGTCACAGCGGCCTGTTTCAAGCGTCTTAAAGAGTGTCGAAACCTGCCAAAAGGAGAAACCCAATGGCGACTAATACAGCTGTCAATTCACAGATCACCGATGCTGTGACGCAAGCCAATGTCGAGGTCGTTGCCGAAGCGCCAGCGATGGCCCTAGGCACAGTCTATCAGACGATGTCGCAATCTACCGGCATCCTGTTCGAGAATTCTGTCGCTGCCTCGCAGCAGCAGAATGCGCTTAGCCAAGCCGCGTCTAATCAGGGGGTTATGCAGATTTATAGCCTTGATACGACAGCCGTGGCCGGAGCGTCAGAAAAGGTTGGTCAAGTCGGTACATCCGACAACATGAGCAGCCTTCTGACGGTGCTGAACGCCTTTAAGTAACCGGGACCCGCTCAAGGCGATCCTGTATTCTACCGTGCCAAAAAGGAGAAATTAAATGACTTGGCCAACAGCAGTTAACTCCCAAATCACTGACGCCGTGACTCAAGCAAACGTCAAGGTTGTCGCCGAAGCACCGGCGATGGCAATGGGGACAGTCTATCAGACGATGGCCCATTCGACTGGCATTCTGTTCGAGAATTCGGTCGCAGCGTCTCAGCAGCAGAACGCACTAAGTCAGGCGGCCGCCAACCAGGGTGTAATGCAGATCTACAGCCTCGACACCACGGCAACCGCCGGAGCTTCCGAAAAGATCGGTCAGACCGGCGTGGCGGACAATCTCACCAGCTTGCTGACCGTTCTCAACGCGTTCAAACAGCCGGTGCAACCTGGTGGTATCTAAAATCCAATGAAACGATTTGTCGGCCGTGCGAAGGTATCTTCGAGCGGCCGCTTTTTACCTCAGTACGTCGGTGACACAAAGACATCATGCAACATCTGGGTTCCCCCAAACACCGGCTTCCAAACCAGGCGCTTTGGATCGAAAGAATACCTTTGCCGTGAATGCCACTATGCGGATCCCATAGGGCACGCGGTCAAGGGTAGGATTGGACACGAAAGTTGCCAAGCTTCAGACCACAACCATTCATTTTTTAATCGGTTCGCCAGCTATTGCTTCTTGGTAGCTGATAAACCTCGAATGTTCACGGCAATGCAAGAAGAAATCACGCGCCAAAAAACCTATGCAATGACGGGCCGCTGCAGACCGCAACTCCATCGTTGATACGGAAATACAGGGATAAAGCTTCGCAAGCTATCAGTGTGAAATCATCCAGGGCCGCTTTGCCGGAAAACTTTTGGATCCGTCGGGTCGATGCAAAGTCTTGCTGTTTCTCTTGTTGCCGCTGCTGTAACTTCCGCGACCGGGGCCATGGGAGCTGGCGCGTTTTGGACTGTCGGCGCTCCGCTCGTTCGTGAGGTGCGCGACGCGGGTGCTTTGGCTGACAAGTGACACGCTTGGGGCGGTCACCATGACCCGCGGCGAAGTCGCACCACATGCGGGGCAGTCATTGGGTTCAGCGCTGCGGCTCATCGGCTCAATTGCTTCAAACGCTCCGCAATCACCGCAAAGGTATTCGTAGACAGGCATTAGGATATCCTTGGTTAGAGCACGCACCAGCCCCGCTGATCAGGGCTGGTGCTGGTACTTACAGATCGGGGGCGACGGGAACGTCGACGCTGCCGTCAAGATACTTGATCGGCCCGTCCGCGTTGGGCATCAGGTCCCCTTCGAAGATATCCGTCGGCAGCCACAAGGTTGCACAGGCATTGGGATAATCAACGATGCCTGACACATGCCCTTGCACCGGCGCGGTTCCAAGGATCGCAAGCCCCTGTTCGCGGGAGTAGCCGAACTTGGTCATGTAGTTGATCGCGTTCAGGCAGGCCTGCCGATAGGCCTCTGTCATGTCGACGTAGTGCTGGTTGTCATCTTCATCGACCGAAATGCCTTCAAAGATCAGGTAGTCATCATATTTTGGGGTGATCGGGGAGGGCTTGAACATCGGGTTCTTGACCCCGTATTTCGAGATGCCGTCCTTGATCACGCTGACTTTGACATGCAGCCAGCTGGCCATTTCGATCCCACCGCAGAAGGTGATTTCGCCGTCGCCCTGGCTGAAATGTGTGTCGCCCATCGAGAGACCACCACCCGGCACGTAAACAGGGAAATAGCAAACCGAACCACGGCTAAGATCTTTGATATCGCAGTTCCCACCGTTTTCACGTGGCGGCAGGGTCCTGGCGGCCTCGGCTGCAGCTGCCGCGCGCGCATCCCCGGTCATTTTTCCCATATGTGCGGATTGGGTGTTTGGCAGCTCCGCCAGTGCGGGAACCCGTGTCGGATTGGTGTCGAAAAGAGCCTTTTCGCGGGTGTTCCATGCATCCAGCATCTTGCGATCAGGGAGCGTGCCGATCAGTCCCGGATGGATAAGCCCGGCGTAGCGGACGCCCGGAACATGACGGGAGGTCGTGAACATACCCTTGAAATCCCAAATAGATTTTTGGGCGGTCGGGAACTGCTCTTGCAGGAAGCCGCCCCCGTTATTCTTTGAGAATACTCCGTTAAAGCCCCACTGACTGCGGTTGAGTGGCCCGACATCCAGCAGTTCCACAACCAAAAGGTCGCCCGGTTCGGCGCCGCGTACACCGATTGGACCGGACAGATAGTGCACCTGAGGAAGTTCCACGTCACGCACATCAGACGCATCGTCGTTGTTAGAGATCTGGCTGCCTGTCCAATCGTAGGCTTCAACGATGAAATCGTCGCCCGGATCAACCCACTCCACCATTGGAATGTCAGGATGCCACCGGTTGTGGATCTTCTCATTTGTGTGCGGACTTTCGTCCAGATCAACCGTGATCAGCGTATCCGCCGAGTAAGACGTCGGCGGGTTTTGATAGGTGTCAGGCATTGGAGTTCCTCCTGGTTGGTTTTGGTTAAACGGATAGGAATTTTGAGACCTGTGCCTCGTCGATGCCGTTGCGGGGGCTGTCATGCACGAATGTGCCGTTTTCGATCACCATCACGCGGTCGGCCACATCCAGTGCAAAGCTAAGCACCTGTTCAGACACCACGATTGTCAGCCCCTTCTGGTCCCGGATTTTGCGCAAAGTGCGGGCCATTTCCCGGATGATTGATGGCTGAATGCCTTCCGTGGGTTCATCCAACAGCAAGACCTTGGGGTTGGACGCCAGCGCCCGCGCGATGGCCAATTGCTGTTGCTGCCCGCCTGATAAGTTGCCGCCACGCCGCGACTTCATCTCAAGCAAGACAGGGAACCGTTCGTAAATGTCGTCGGGCACTTTGCTTTGCCCTGTCACGGTCAACCCGGTTTCGACGTTTTCCTGTACGGTCATCGCCGAAAAGATCATGCGCCCCTGCGGGACGTAGGCGATGCCTTTGGCGACGCGTTGGTGCGATTTGAGGCCGGTGATGGCCGTACTATCGACCGACACATCACCCGCTTTTTCCGAGACGATGCCCATCAGGGTCTTCATTAGGGTGGTTTTACCCATCCCATTCCGCCCCATGATCGCGACGATCTCGCCCGGCGCTACATCTAGATCAAGACCGTGCAGTACCTCGGATTGCCCATATGCGGCCCGCAATTTGCTTACATTCAGCATGGATCGTTCCCCTCAGTGTCCCAGATAAACTTCGATGACTTTGGGGTCGGCCTTGACATGTGCCATCGACCCCTCGGACAGCATTTTGCCCTGATGCAGAACGTTCACGCGGGTCGCGATGTCTTCGACAAAACCCATGTCGTGTTCGATCACGATGACTGAGCGATCCTTGATGATCCGGTTCAGCAGTTCGGCCGTCTTTTTGCGTTCGGCTACGGACATGCCCGCCACGGGTTCATCCAGCATCAGCAATTCGGGGTCTTGGATCAACAGCATCCCGATCTCGAGCCATTGCTTTTGACCGTGACTGAGAAAGGCTGCTTTTTCGTCCAGCAAATCCTCAAGAAAGATCGTTTCAGCGATGTCTTGAATGCGAGCTTTGACGTCTTCATTGCGCCGGAAGGACAACGCCCCGAAAACGCTGTAGCCTTTTGGATAGCTGATCTCGAGGTTTTCAAAGACTGACAGGTCTTCATACACTGACGGTGTTTGAAACTTACGCCCGACGCCGGCATGCACGATCTGGTCTTCGCGCATCTTGAGCAATTCATTGTTCTTGAATTTGACTGATCCATCGGTGGCCCGCGTACGTCCACAGATCAAATCCAGTACCGTGGTTTTACCTGCCCCGTTTGGCCCGATGATCACCCGGCATTCATTCGGTTCGACATAAAAGTTCAGGTCATTGACCGCCTTGAACCCATCAAAAGAGACGGTAAGCCCTTCGACCGTAAGCAAGAAACGTTCGTGAGAGGTCATGATACGGCTCCCTTCTTTGATGGGCCCGCCTGCGCATTTGTCGGGCGCTTGTTCCAAAGCGCATTGATCTGAGGCATGACCTTTTCGGACCAGATGCCTGCCAGGCCGTTCGGGAACAGCATCACCACTGCAATGAACAAACCGCCAAGGCCGAACAGCCACAGTTCAGGAAAGCTTTCCGAAAAGCTGGTTTTGGCCCAGTTGACCAATAGTGCGCCGTAGACTGCCCCCTGGATCGACAGACGACCACCCACTGCGCAGAAGATGACCATCTCGATCGACGGTACGATCCCGACAAGCGTTGGTGACATAAAGCCCACTTGCAGCGTGAACATTGCCCCGCCGATCCCGGCAAAGGCCGCACCAAGGCAGAAGATGAAAATCTTGAAGCTGGCCACGTCATAGCCGGAAAACCGGACGCGGTCTTCCTGATCGCGCATCGCGATAAGGACACGGCCCAGTTTCGATTTACGCACAACATGCGCGATGAACAGGACCACCAGAAGCAAGACGCCATTGACGTAGTAAAGGATCTCCTTGGCCTCGTCTGTGCGGATGTCCCACCCCTTCAGCGTACGCAGATCGGTGATGCCGTTCACCCCGCCGGTATAGCCTTGCTGGCCGATGATCAGGATGGTCAGGATGGCGGCAAATGCCTGGGTGATGATCGCAAAATACACCCCGCCAACCCGCCGCCGGAACATCGCCACGCCGATGATCAACGCGAAGATGACCGGCACAAGAACCACCGCGATTAGCGTGAATGTCAGGCTGTAGAAGGGTTGCCACCATGCGGGCAGTTCAGTGAGCTGGTTCCAGTCCATGAAGTCCGGGATTCCAGGCGTGGATTGGATAGACGTGTTTTCAGGTGTTGATGCCTCAAGCTTGAGGAACATGGCCATGCAGTAACCGCCCAAGCCGAAGAACACGCCTTGGCCAAGGCTGAGGATACCGCCTGCCCCCCAGCACAATGCCAACCCAATCGCGACGAAGGCATAGGTGAGGTACTTGCCAAACAGGTTCAGGCGGAAGTTATCAAGCGCGGCGGGCAGGAGTAACAAGATGATCCCGGCCAGAACAACGAACCCGATCCATTCCTGACGCGTGAACAAGGTGTTTTTTTGCGTGGTCATTGCCTGCCGTCCTTATTTGCGAAGCTTGAGCGAGAAGAGCCCTTGCGGGCGGATCATCAGGATGCCGACCACCACCAGAAGCGTCAGCACCTTGGCCATCGACCCTGACAGGAAGAATTCCATGATCGACTGCGCCTGAGAGATCGAGAACGCGGATGCGATCGTGCCAAGGATGCTGCCAGCCCCGCCAAAGACCACGACAAGGAAGGTGTCGACGATGTATAGCTGTCCTGCCGTTGGCCCGGTGGACCCGATCATTGTGAAGGCGGACCCTGCCACACCGGCGACGCCACACCCGATGCCAAAGGTCAGCCGGTCGGTCCATTCAGTGTTGATCCCTACAGCCCCAGCCATCACCCGGTTCTGGTTGATCGCGCGAACCTGCTTGCCCCAGTTCGACCGGAACATCATGTAATAGACGGCCAGCGAAATGCCGACGGCCAGTATCATGACAAATATGCCGTTGATTGGGACCTCAATCATGTCGGTAACAGGCATCGACCCCATCATCCAGCTAGGGATTGTCACCCCAACCTCGCGCGCGCCGAAAGCCGTGCGAAAAAGCTGCTGAAGGATCAGACTAAGGCCCCAAGTCGCAAGCAAAGTATCAAGCGGGCGCTTGTACAAATGCCGTATCAGTGCCCATTCGACGAATAACCCCAAGGTGCCCGAGGCAATGAACGCCAACAGCATCGCCACAAAAAAGTAGCCACTAAACAATGCGGGCATGTAGTCGGCAAAAAAGATCGAAACAAAATAGGTGACGTAGGCGCCCAGGATCATGAATTCGCCATGGGCCATGTTGATCACGCCCATCTGGCCAAAGATGATGGCAAGGCCCAGCGCCATCAGCACAAATACAGAAAAGAGGATCAGGCCCGCAAAGCCCTGCATTGCGAAAATCGCGCCGAGTTCGGCCATGGTAAAGTCGGAAAACATGCCGCTTCCTTTTGGCTATCTAAGGTATGAATGGGGGTGTGGCCCGCCCTGGCAGTGCGGACCACCCCATGGAACCGGGGCTTATTGATAACCCTCGGGGAAGGGGTCGGGCTCAACCAGTTCCGCGGTCTCAAACACGACCTCGTATTGACCGTCCGGCTTGGCCAGACCGACGCGGGTCTTTGACCACAGGTGGTGGTTTTCATGAACTTTGACATAGCCCTCGGGGGCGGTGTCCAGTTCAATCCCGATCTGTGCTTCGCGCACCTTGTCGACGTCGAATGACCCGGCTTTTTCAACCGCCGCTTTCCACAGCCAGGGCCCAAGATAGGCCGCCTGTGTGACATCACCGATTACGATGTCCTCGCCCCACATTTCCTTGAAGGCTGCAACGAAGGCCTCGTTGTTGGGATTATCGAGCGACTGGAAGTACTTCATGCAGGCGTAGGCGCCTTCCATGTTCTCGCCACCGATGCCGAGAATTTCGTCTTCTGTCACCGAAATGGTGAGCAGGATCGGGTCCTCGGCCGTCATGTCGATACCGGCCGCTTTCAACTGCTTGTAGAAAGCCACGTTGGAGCCGCCCACAACAATCGCATAGATCACATCGGGCCTGCGCAGGCGGATTTTGTTAATGACTGAATTGAACTGGGTGTGGCCTAGCGGATAGTAATCCTCGCCCACGACTTCGCCGCCAAGGAAGTCTTCGATATGTTTGCGGGCGATTTTGTTAGATGTGCGTGGCCAGATGTAGTCGGACCCAAGCAGATAGAAGGAATTTGCGCCCTTGGTTTCCTTGACCCAATCAAGGCCCGCGATGATCTGTTGTGTGGCCTCTTGACCGGTGTAGAT
>ERZ1740070.5-NODE-5-length-250201-cov-14.845214_pt1 | contig 250201 bp, 253 predicted proteins | sample MGYA00581734_ERZ1740070 | MGnify/ENA primary metagenome ERZ1740070 (study PRJEB43018, sample SAMN04849744) | marine metagenome | isolation source: floating plastic debris | place: Pacific Ocean | collected 2008-09-01 | study: EMG produced TPA metagenomics assembly... | reverse complement strand
AGTTGCCCGCGTCACCGCTGGCAAAACCATCCCAGAATTTTCGCCAGGCGATACGTTGTCAGTCAACGTTCGCATTAAAGAAGGCGACCGTGAGCGCGTACAGCGCTACGAAGGCGTGTGCATTGCCCGCGCCGGCCAAGGCCTGAATGAGAACTTCACAGTTCGTAAGATTTCATTCGGTGAAGGCGTCGAGCGGGTTTTCCCGGTCGTGTCGCCAATGATTGAAAGTATTGAAGTGAAGCGTAAAGGCCGCGTTCGCCGCGCCAAGCTTTACTATCTGCGGGATCGCCGCGGTAAATCTGCCCGTATAGCGGAGCGGACCACCGGACACGGTATGGAAACCACAGAGATCACAACCTCTAAAACTGAACTTCGCCGTCAGCGCGATGCCGCAAAAGTGGCCCGCCGCGAAGAAGCTGCAAAAGAGCGTGAAGCGTCTGCAAAAGCGAAAGCAGCAGAGGACGCAGCGGCGGCCGCCGCTGCTGAAGCTGAAGCAGCTGCTGCAGAAGCCGCACCAGAAGGTGACGCTGAAGCATAGTTCACTTTGTGAATTCAGACATCAAAGCCTCGCTCGAAAGAGCGGGGTTTTTTTGTGCCCTCTATCGTGAATAGGCGGCAGTTCGAGCTCTGCTTTAAGAATTCACACACCAGGTAAACACCTAAAAAAGCAGTAGATTTTTCTCCCGCGAGGGGAATCCGATTGGTTAAAGCCAGATCATTTCCTATACGAAACGGTCGGCGCAGTTCTTGCGTAGCACACGCGTGTGTCCCGAAATGGGTCGGGTACGGGGAAACAAACTCCGCCGAGTGGTTTTTTAAAGCCGCATAAAAGGGGAAGAGAGATATGAAACTTTCTAAGTCGATTCTTATCGGCATCGCCGCAACCAGCCTGTTACCGTTCACCGCAATAGCGGATGGTGACAAGACCAGCTGGGACGGCCAGGCCGCAGGAGAGCGCTACACAGCTAGTGGCTCATCAACATCAGATCGTGCATTAAGCGATGACGAGATTCGCGACATCATCGCGCGCTCTGGCGCCAATGCCGATGACACTGACATCCGTTATCTTGGTGGATCAGAAATAGCGATCGAAACAACGCTCTGTTGCGAGAACGTAGAAGAGCAAATCGAAACGCGCACCGAAATCGAAGAGACTACAGAGTATGTCGATGCGGTGACACGCCGCGAGATTACTCAGCCGGTTGAACGCACGCTGATCCAACCGATCACGCAGGAAGTGCTGCAAGGGTCCGTCGAAGACATCACCGAGGATCGCATTTACGAAACCAATCGCCTCGCGACCCGCTATGAGCGGGACGACGTGCCGGCTGTGGTAGAGAAGTTCATTCCGCAAGTGACGACAGAGAATGTCGAAGAGGTTACCGAGACGTACTATGATGCGATCACGCGCCGCGAGATCATTCAGCCGGTGGAACGCACAACCATCGTGCCTGTCCAACGCCGCATTATCCGCCCGGTGACCGAAACGATCACCAACGAGATCCGTTATGAAACTCGTACAGCTCCGGTTCAGCGCCACGCTGTCGAGATCCCGGCAACCATCGAGAACATCACGGAAGACATCACGACCGTGACCGAAGAGCGAGTGACTGAGCGCACGGTCCCATACATTGCGACCCGCAATGTGTATCAGCCGAAGACGATCACAACGGTGCAACCGATTGAGCGTCAAATTTTGCGTGGCACAACTGAGAGCATCACCGAAGCTAAACGCTATGAAGAAGAGCGTCTTCCGGTTCGCGTTGAAACAGTTGCTGCCCCACAAGTGGTTGAGAACATCACGCCGCGCGTCACTGAGCGCACCGTCATGGAAGTTGAAGATGTCTATATCGACAACGTGACCCGCAACATCATCCAGCCGGTCGTGGTCACCACGGTTCAGCCGGTTGTGAAAGAAGTTCTCCAAGGGCGCACGGAGCACGAAACACGTGCCACTCGCTATGAGACGGAAACTCTTGCAGGCAAAACGCGCAGTGTCACAGCCCCTCAGACCGTTGTGAACTACATCCCTCAACTGACCGAAGAGTATCAAGAAGAGCGCTCTGAAAGTTACTTTGAGGCGGTAACGCACCGCGATATCTACCAGCCGGTTCACCGGACAATCATCCAACCGGTTGAAATCCGAAAAGTGAATCCAAAAACTGAGACCGTGACGAACGCGACGCGCTACGAAACGGTTCGGGCAAGCTTGGTTGTGCTGAATATCGGCGCGCCTTGCGACTGCCAGTAGACGAAACACTGTCGGCAAGGCGCCGACGCTGAAACAGAAAAGGGCTGGTGGGGCGATCCTGCCAGCCCTTTTCTCTGTCTAATGCTTGCGAAATTTGCGCCCGCATGCTGATACACGCGGCTGAAAGGTAGGACTGAGATGGCCGGACAAACGCTCTATGATAAAATTTGGAACCAGCATGTTGTGCGCGAAGATGCGGCGACCGGTGAGGCGCTCCTATTTATCGATCTCCATCTCATTCACGAAGTCACCACGCCTCAGGCCTTTGCGGGGCTGAAATCCGCAGGTCGCGGCGTGCGGCGCCCAGACCTGACTCTAGCGGTGGCAGATCATAATACGCCAACCGAAGATCAAGCGCTGGGCCTAGGCGGCGTGAGTGATGAAGCGGCGCGGAACCAGCTCGAAGCCCTGACGCGAAATGTCGAAGAGCATGGTATCGAGTTTTTCCCGATGGGCCATATCAATAATGGTATTGTCCACGTGGTTGGCCCTGAACAAGGTCGGACTCAGCCCGGGATGACGATCGTCTGCGGCGACAGCCATACGTCGACACATGGCGCGTTTGGCGCTTTGGCGCACGGAATTGGCACGTCCGAGGTCGAACACGTGCTGGCGACGCAAACGCTGCGCGCACGCAAAATGAAGAATATGGCGATTGAAGTGCACGGGACGCTGGCAGATGGCGTCACGGCTAAGGACCTCGCCCTGCATTTGATCGCGAAAATCGGGACAGCGGGCGGCACGGGCTGCGTCATGGAGTATCGCGGCGAAGCGATCCGCGCTTTGTCGATGGAAGGGCGTATGACGCTCTGCAATCTCTCGATCGAGGGGGGCGCTCGCGCGGGCCTTATCGCCGCCGACGATGTCACGTTCGAGTATATGAAGGGCCGCCCAGCAACGCCGAAAGGCGGCGCTTGGGAAATCGCGGAACGCCATTGGCGCACGCTCTACTCAGATGATGATGCGGCTTGGGATGAGGTGATCGAGATCAATGCGGCGGACATTGAGCCGACGGTCACTTGGGGCACCAGCCCAGAGCAGGCCATTCCGCTCTCAGCAGCAATTCCGAACCCAGCTACAATGACTGACCCGGTCAAGAAGTCCGCAGCAGAGCGTGCCCTAGACTATATGGGCTTGGATGCAGGCGCGAAACTGGCGGGAACGCCCGTACAGCGTGTGTTTATTGGATCCTGCACCAATTCACGGATTGAAGACCTTCGTGCCGTTGCCGATATCGCGAAGTCTGGAAAAGTCGCCGAGGGCGTCCGCGCCATGATCGTTCCTGGCTCAGGCCTCGTCCGCGCTCAAGCCGAAGCAGAAGGCCTCGATGAGGTGTTTGAAGCGGCCGGCTTTGAGTGGCGCGAACCCGGCTGCTCTATGTGCCTCGGCATGAACCCCGATATACTCTCCCCTGGTGAGCGCTGCGCGTCGACCTCGAACCGAAACTTCGAAGGTCGCCAAGGCCGCGGCGGGCGCACCCATTTGATGAGCCCTCACCTCGCTGCACGCGCGGCGATTACGGGAGTGATAGGCGGGTGAGCCTGCAAGATTGGACCGCCCGCGAACGGCCAGGCCAATGGCCACTGGCAGGCAATCGCGTGGTGCTCGAACCGTTGGATTGGGACGTTCACGCCGACGGTCTCTATAAGGCTGTGGCGGCACCGGATATTGCGGACCTTTGGGACTATATGCCAATTGGCCCGTTCAAGGATCAAAGTCAGTTCGAAAAAACTTTAAACTATATTCGCAGCGAACTTAGCTGGCAGGTACTTGTCATCCGCAAGGTCAATGGCGGGAGGATCCTCGGAATGGCATCATACATGCGCATTCGAGAAGCCCATGGCAGCGCCGAAGTCGGTTGCGTTTCCTTTGGCCGTGCGCTGCGGCGGACGCCTGAAGCCACCGAGGCGATGTATTTAATGGCCCATCATGTGTTCGAAGAGCTCGGGTATCGCCGATACGAATGGAAATGCAACAATGACAACGCTGCGTCACGCCGCGCGGCAACCCGTTTCGGCTTCCAATATGAAGGCGTGTTTCGCAATGACATGGTCTCCAAAGGCAAGAACCGTGACACCGCCTGGTTTGCGATGACGGACGAGGATTGGCCGGTGCTAAAATCTGCTTTCGAGGCTTGGCTTGATCCGAAGAATTTCGATGCATCAGGCGCGCAGAAGCAAAAACTAGAGGCGTTCCGGTCATGATCACGTCTCTCGATCATTTTGTCCTCGTCTGCCCAGAGATTGAGACTGCAACAGCGGAGTACAAGGTCTTACTTGGCGAAGATCCGGTGTGGCGCGCGGAAACCGCGGATACCGCCTCAACAGTCTTTGCGGTGGGAAACACGGCGATTGAACTGCTCGCCCCAAATGGTGATGGCGAGACGGCTACAAAACTGAGAGAGATGACTAAAGAAGGCGCCAGGCTGACCTCTCTGGTTTATCGATCTGATGACCTCGCCCAAGACCATCATGAGATGAAGCGGCGCGGCCTCAGCCCTGACGGCATCAATGAGAGCGAAAGCGCCAATGACGATTCTGGCGCGACCCGGACCTGGCAGCGTTTTCGCGTGCCAGACCAGATTATGGCCGGGATAAAAACCTTTGTCCTGCAAACTGACGCGCCGCTCGTTGCCCCGCATCCCTCGCCGGGCTCAGTGTCGGCGCTTGACCATCTCGTCATCAACACGCCTAATCCGGAACGCGCCGTTGCGAATTATGGGGCACGACTAGGCCTTCAGTTTGCGCTCGACCGAACGGCGGAGCAATGGAAAACGCGCTTCTTGTTTTTCCGCCTCGGGGGTTTGACACTGGAAGTCATCAACCGCCTGGGCGAAGCTCAAGACCCCGAGGCGCCGGACCATATTTGGGGCCTCACCTGGGAAACCGATGACCTCGCCGCCGCCCACAAACGCCTTGAAGATGCCGGCCTCGATGTCAGTGAAATTCGCAAAGGCCGCAAACCGGGGTCTGAAGTCTTCACCATCCGAAATGGGACCCAGGGCGTTCCCACCCTGTTCATTGCCCATACCTCACGCTAAGCAGAGCCTATGAAAGCCTTTACGAAACTCCGCTCGACCGCTGCCCCCCTAATCGATAAGGGCAAGCTGATGGTAAATGTCGACACAGACATGATTATCCCAAAGCAATTCCTCAAGACCACAGAACGCGTCGGTTTGTCAGAAGGCCTATTCCACGAGCTCAAAACCCTGGAAGATGGATCGCCAAACCCGGACTTCGTATTGAACAAGCCGCAATATAAGGATGCTGGCGTTTTGATCGCAGGCGAGAACTTTGGCTGCGGATCTTCCCGTGAGCACGCGCCTTGGGCGCTGCTCGATCAGGGCATCACCTGCGTTATCGCCCCGAGTTTCGCGGACATTTTCTACAATAATTGCGGCAAGAACGGTATCCTCGCAATCGCCCTTCCTGTCGAAGTCTGCGAGGCAATCGCCGGACAAGCAGGCGGCAGCAATAGCGTTTTCGAAATCGATCTTGAGACAAAGATGGTGACCACACCGGACGGCGTCGAGCATAGCTTCGACTTCGATGAAGGTCGCCGCGAAAAATTACTCAAAGGCTTGGACGATATTGCGCTGACACTGCAAGCTGAAGATGCGATCTCGACCTTTGAAGCGCAGCGCAAGCTTGCAACCCCTTGGTTGGAGACCGCCTCATGAAATCTGTTATTGCAGCGCTTATTGGCGGGCTTTTGGTCAGCGCCTGTATTCCTGATATCATGAACACCAAACCGGAGGTTCGCGGTTTAGAAGGTGCAGCGCCCGTGCAAACTTTTACGGATCCAGCATCTGGCACCGACATCACTTTGCGACCGGGTGGCAAGCTCAACCTGAAGCTCGATTCGAACCCCACCACGGGCTATTTCTGGTATCTAAAAGACATTGACGCGTCGCAGATCGATCACCTGACCGACGATTACAAGGCCGATCCAGCGCCTGAAGGCGTGGTTGGTAGCGGCGGACATCAGCTATTTGTTTTCGAGGCGCTCTCAACCGGTAACTCCAATTTGGTTCTGTCCTATGAGCGATCCCCGCAAGACGTGGCTGAGACGCTCACCCTGAAGATCAAGGTGGTTGAATGATCATCGTTGAAGGCAGCGCGCGCATTCCCGAAGACGCTTGGGAGAGAGCCGAAGCGGCGATGCGCAAAATGATCGTCGCCAGCCGCTTTGAAGACGGCTGCGTCGAGTATGCTTACAGCCGCGATCTGATCGACACGAACCTGCTGCGGATTATTGAGCGTTGGAAAGATCGCGACGCATTGGTCAGCCATTTCGCCGAACCACATATGGCAGAGTTCCGCCAAGCGCTCGCAGAAATTGGCCCGCAAGATCTAAAAGTCCGCATGTATGAGGCTGAGCCCGAACCCTTGCCCCTCTAGCTCGCCTCCTCATTGGTCGCAGTAGACTCCGTGTGCACAACCTGATCTATGGCGCGAAACTCGAATTTCGCCAGATGAGGATATTATGAGCCAGACCCTGCTTTTGCTGCCCGGAGATGGGATCGGACCGGAAGTTACCGAACAAGCGCGCCGGGTCGCGGAAGTCCTCGTACCGGATCTGCAATTTGACGAAGATCTCGTCGGCGGCGCCTCAATCGATGCGCACGGGGAGCCCCTTACCGTCGATGCTTTGGTCAAAGCCAAATCCAGCGACGCTGTATTACTCGGTGCGGTTGGTGGGCCAAAATGGGTTGGCGTCGAGCGCCACCTGCGTCCAGAAATGGGACTCCTGCAACTACGCAAAGGCATGGATACATTTGCCAATCTGCGCCCAGCTTTCTGTTTTCCCGCATTGGTCGATGCCTCGAGCTTGAAGCGCGAGATTGTCGAAGGCCTCGACATTATGATCGTGCGCGAATTGACCTCCGGCGTCTATTTCGGTGAACCGCGAGGGTTTGAGCGCGGCATCGGCGACAAGAGCTTCGGCTACGAAACTTCCCGCTACACCAAAGGTGAGATTGATCGTGTGGCGCGGGTTGCATTTGAGATCGCCCGCGGCCGCCGCGGGGAAGTCGCCTCGACTGAAAAATCCAATGTCATGGAAAGTGGCCAGTTCTGGCGCGAAACCGTCATTGAGCTTCATGAGAGCGAAGGCAAAGGCGTCGCGCTTCGTCACGTCTTGGCCGATGCGTGCGCGATGGAACTCGTCCGCGATCCAAAACAGTTCGATGTCATCCTGGCTGGGAACCTGTTTGGCGACATCCTCTCAGATGCAGCTGCAATGCTGACCGGGTCGATCGGGATGCTGCCAAGTGCGTCTCTCAGCTATGACGGCAAGCCAGGCTTGTACGAACCAGTCCACGGATCCGCGCCTGACATTGCTGGGCAAGGCAAAGCCAATCCTTGCGCGGCGATCTTGTCATTGGAAATGGCGCTGCGCTGGTCGCTCGGCCGCCCGGAGGCTGCAGACAGACTGTTCGACGCAGTTGGCAAAGCGCTCGATGCAGGCGCCCGCACCGGCGACATTGGCGGCTCCATGTCGACAACTGAAATGGGCAATGCAGTGATCGCGGCGCTATAGACGCCTCACTCTGAGTTCGCATCCATCGCGAGAATAATCTGGGCATAGCCTTTCGACAGCCGGCCCATATTCTCCACCGTCAGGCGCTCATTCGTGCCGTGGAACCCGGTCAGGTCCTCAGGCGACATCACAGCCGGCATGAAGCGATAAACGCTGTCTGTAATCGCAGTCGCATAACGCCCATCCGTGGCACCGAGAACCAGACCTGGCGCAACAGGTGCACCACTCGAGTCTGCTGCTACCGCATACAGGACCCCAAACGGAAGATTGTCCATTGGGCTGACTGGCGAGGCGCCCGCGCCGCGAATGCCGGTACGGCCATAACTCACCTCGAGACCTTCAATATCTTTCGTTACCTCTTTGATATGCGCGAGGATGCTCTCTTCGGTGTCTTTTGGGTGGATCCGGAAATTGATGATGGCCGTCGCACGCTGCGCCAGGACGTTCTCTTTGGCAGACCCGGTCAGCATGGTCGGGGCGGTCGTCGTGCGGATCATCGCATTAGCGGCCGGGGTGCCACCCAGAACACCTTTCAAATAGCTGCCAAAAAGCCATTGATTGGCAAAGGCCATGCGCTGCACAAAGGGCATGTCCGCGCCGGTCGCTTTAAACAGACCTGAGACGAGCGGATACTTCAAATCCGCGGTCATCTGGTTTTCATCTAGCGCAATCAGGGCCCGGGAGAGACGGACAGTTGCGCTATTTCGCGGCGGCGTGGAGGAATGTCCGCCTTCGGCGGTGACCGTGATGTTGAAGGTCACATAGCCCTTTTCCGCCACGCCAACGAAGGCAACCGTTCCGCCGGTGAGCGGGTTGTTTTCAATCGCCATAAAGCCCTCGTCGAGCGCCATAATCGGCGAGATCCCACGCGACTTCAAAAGCTCAACGCCAGATGATGCGCCGGATCCGGAGACTTCTTCATCATGGCCAAGCATCAAGAGAATCGTCCGCTTCGGCTCGAACCCTTCGCGCGCGAGCGCATTCATGGCCTCAAACAGGCCCACCATGGAGCCCTTATCGTCAATTGCACCGCGGCCATAAACATACCCATCCTGGATCGCGCCAGAGAAGGGGTGGGCATCCCAATCGTCTTCGGTGCCGATATTCACCGGCACCACATCCTGGTGCGCCATCAATAGGATTGGGTCGAGGCTTGGATCGCTTCCGGCCCAGGTATAGAGGAGGCTATAGCCGCCAGGGATGGTCTCTTTATTGGCGGCGGCATGGAAGTCTGGATAGGTCTCTTCCATCCAGGCCTGCATCTCGAGCCAAGGCCCTTCCTGGCCTACGCGCGGATCGCCAGGGGCCACCGTAATCGTGCGGAAACGGATCGCTTCGCCTAAATGTTCAGCCGCGACCATGGCATCAAATTCAGGAACTTCGGGAAGAACGATTTCGCGAACGTCTTGCGGCGCGCCGCCATAGTTTAGCGTGCGAACAAGGATGATCCCGACCAATAAAACCAGGACTCCGCCGAGCCCCAATAGAACACGTTTGATCATTCCAGCTGCCTCCCAAGCAATTCATGCAAGTTTGGCGAGCGCAGCGAAAATTGGCAAGCATCACTCTGCGGGAGCTATATCAGATTAGCCCCGCAGCTGATGTAGATACTGAATTAGAAGAGCGTTTAGCGAGCGCTTGATGGACATCCGCAGCGCGCGTCGCACTCGCACTCAACGCAAGAACATGTCGGGCCACAGCAACAAGCATCCTGACGAGGCTCTTGGCTCGCGCAGCCACAAGATGGCGCGCAATCCTTGCAAGCACATGTATTGATCTCGGGCATAGGTCGCTCCTGTTTTGGGTCGTCTTTTCAGCAGTATAGCCGATCGGAGGTTAATCGTCTGCTTCAAATTACGGCGCGGGCTTTTCGATCATCCCTCAGCCAGAGCTTGATAGGCTGCCATCACCAATGACAGGCCGCGCACATCCCCCGTCGTGCCTTGCTCCATACGGTTCATAACATAGGAAATGCAGAGCCGAGCGTCTTGATCGACAATCACGATCGATCCGCCATAGCCGCCCCAATAGGCGAGATTCTCGTTCGGGCCGAGCGGCATTGCCGGATCATTGATCCCGTAACCGAGCCCGAACGTTACGGGAATTCCAAGGACCAAGTCGACCCCGCTGGATTGCTTTTCAAAAATCCGGCGCGTGCCTGCTTCGGACAGGATACGTTTGCCAAAGGCTTCGCCGCCATTTGCCATTGGGGTTTGTGCCCGGACAATGCTGCGCGCATTGCCGTGGCCATTGGCAGCAGGGATTTCGGCTTTGCGCCAGCCTGGCTCCATGGCCTGGGTCGCGACAATTGGTGGGTTGGCAAATGTCCGCGACGCGATCGATCCATCATTCGCGGGTTGGACGTTTTCAGCTGGCGGGGTCAGAGGCGAAATACGCGGGACGTGCTCATCACCGATCCCGATATGAAAGTCAGCGCTAAGGGGTCCTGCAATCTCGCTGGCAAAGAAGGCGCCAAGCGACTGCCCGGTGACGCGCCGGACAATCTCGCCGATCAAATGGCCTTGGGTCAGGGCATGATAGCCAGATGCGGTGCCCGGCTCCCACCACGGCGCCTGCGCGGCGAGCTCGCTTGTCATCCAGTCCCAATCATAGAGCGCAGCGCCTTCGACTTTGGTATCCATACCAGACAGGCCTGCCATATGTGACAAGAAGTGGCGAACCTCGACCTTGTCTTTGCCCGCCGTCGCGAACTCTGGCCAGTATTTCGCGGCCGGCGACGTGAGATCGACCTCGCCCCGATCAGCGAGCACGAGCAAGCACATCGCCGCCATCGTCTTGGTGCTCGACCAGACATTCGTGATCGTGTTTTCGTCCCAAGCTTCGGTCCGGTCACTTGAGAGATGACCGCCCCAGAGGTCGACGACGAATTCCCCCTCATGCGACACAGCCACGCTGGCCCCAATATCATTATGGGCGGTGAAATTGCTTTCGAACGCCGCTTTCACGCCCGCGAATTGGTCGGCGCAATGGCCATGGATCTGAACCAAGATCTTCTCCTAAATCGTCATCTACACATCTGGGCGCCAGTGTTCTGGCGCGAGTTCGAAACCAGAAAACTCAAATCCGGGTGCAACCACGCACGAGACCAGCGTCCAAGCGCCAAGGCTTTCCGCCGTTTGCCAGTGATGCGCCGGGACCGTGACTTGAGGCCGTTGGCGCGCTCGTAAGTCCGGACCCAGAATATGAGGCGCCGCGCCTTTTCCATCCGGCGGCGACAGCGTCAGAGCCAACGCGCCGCCAGCGTGCCAGAGCCAATGCTCATCTGCATCAACCCGATGCCATGCGGACACTTCATCGGCTTGTAGGAGATAATAGATCGCCGTCGAACGCGCCCGCTCGCCATCGCTGCTGCGATAGGTTTCAGTATAATGCCCGCCTTCCGGGTGCGGTTTCATTCCGAGAATTCGGATGATCTCATTCGCCCCGAGATCACCGGATAACGCGACCACTAGAAGCGATCCTTGCGGCCGCGAATTTCGCCGAATGTGGCGGCCGCATCGCCGGGATGCCCCATCGCCGCTTGCAAGGCCGGAATGTCGGCACGCAAAAAGGGATTTGTTTCAAGCTCGCGCGCCAGCTTCACTGGAACCGTACGCTCACCACGGCTGCGCTTGTCATCGATCTCAGTGATATAGGCCATCAAAGCAGCATTGTCTTTCTCGATCGTTTCGGCGAAGCGAGCATTAGCCTGCGAGTATTCATGCGCGCAATAGAGCGTCGTCTCTGGCGGCATCGTTTTAATTGCCAGCATAGAGTTCCACATCATCGGCATATCGCCTTCAAAGACACGGCCGCAGCCAAGCGCAAAGACGGCGTCGCCGACAAAGGCGGTCTTTTGTTCGGGCATGTGAAAAGCGATATGGCCCAATGTATGACCTGGGACGTCAATGACAGTTGCGGTCATCGCCCCAAGCGAGACCGTATCGCCACCGCCGACAGGACGGTCGATGCCCGGAATCTTTTCAGCCTCACCTTTGGGACCGATAATCGTGCAGCCTGTGGCGTCTTTGATCTTCTGATTGCCGCCCGCATGATCAGGATGCCAATGTGTGTTCCAGATCGCTGTAATCGTCCAACCTTGCGCCGCAGCCTCGGCCAAATACTTATCGGCATCGGGTGTGTCGATCGCCGCTGTCTCGCCTGAAACAGGGTCATGCGCGAGATAGCCGTAATTATCACTTAAGCAGGGGAATTGATGTATGGTCAGCATGATCCCATCTCCAGGGCAGAAACGTTTGGAAAGATAACAGCCATATGCGCCAGCCTGCGGCAACCCTTGAGGCCTTTTATGCGACCCGTCTCGGGCAATGCGCCGCACGTCTGATGTCGGAGCGGATGACAGATCTGTGGGGCAATTGCGAAGGTCAGCGCGTCCTCGGGATTGGCTATCCCAGCCCGCTCCTACCGCTTTGGCAGGCCGAGGCAGCGACCTGTATTGGCGCCGTACCTGAAGAGATTGGCGAGGTGCGCCATGCCTCAAAACGTGGGCAAACACTCTGCCTTGCGCCCGAACAAAGATTACCCTTCCCAGAAGGCCTGTTTGATCGCGTTTTCCTGCTACACGCCCTCGAAGAAGCCGATAGCCCGCGACAATTGCTACGTGAAGCGTGGCGCGTGCTTGCCCCGGAAGGTCGGATCGTAGTTGCCGTTACCAATCGCCGCAGCATGTGGTCCTTGGTCGATAGCAAACCCTTTGGTCATGGTCGTCCTTGGACGCGGCGCCAATTGGTCGGCTTTCTCAATGACAGTCTATTCCAGGTCACGGCCTCAACCACGGCGGTGCATATGCCCCCGCTCGATTGGCGTTTAATCACGGCCGCATCTAAATCTTGGGAACGGGCAGGGGAGCTTGCTTTGCCTGGTCTTGGCGGGGTTGTGCTCGTCGAAGCCGTCAAGCGCCTTTACTCAAAACCTAGCGGCAGCGCCGCTGCACCTGTAACAAAAGCTGCAAAGGCGAGCAGACCTAAACCTGTCATGCCTAGAAATCTGGCAGAGCGCGTTGGCTCAGAAGCTCGGCAAAACCCCGGAATTGACGTTACAACTCAAGCCAGTACCAGTATAACCGAATCTGCAATTGGAGGCGGGCCCGTATGAAACTCGTAACAGCTATTTTCAAACCAAGCCGTCTGGATGCTGTGATTGACGCGCTCGGTGAAGCCGATGTGTCCGGTCTCACAGTGTCTGAAGTTCGTGGATATGGCCGCCAGCAAGGCAAAACAGAGGTCTATCGCGGCGCTGAATATGAAGTTCGTCTTTTACCAAAAGTGAAGGTCGAAGTGGCCTGCGCTGCGTCGGAAACCGACCGTGTGGTCGATGCCATCACGAACGCCGCGAATACTGGCACAATCGGCGATGGCAAAGTGTTCGTCGCAGACCTCGAAACCATTGTCCGGATCCGTACCGGCGAGCGCAACGAGCAAGCGATCGGCAGCTAAACCGGCCACCGACCCATAATTTTACTCGTCATCGAAGGTGCATGGTTTAAGTCGTGCCTTCGATCGATGAGAGTTGCAGCATGAAAATCGCAATCATAGGAGCGGGGCTTGCCGGACTGACTCTGGCGCAGCGGCTCGCCAAAGTCCACGACGTTACGGTCTATGAGAAAGCGCGCGGCCCCGGCGGACGCATGTCGACCCGCCGCGCTGATCCGTTCGTCTTCGATCACGGCGCGCAGTATTTCACGGTCGAGACCGAGCGATTCACGCGTTTCTTGGCGCCGTTTCTGGATAGCGGCCTGATCACAAGCTGGCCAAAAGACATAGCGCGCATCGGCGGCGCGCGACTCTCCAACAAAGAAAAATGGGTTGCGTCTCCAGCTATGAACAGTCTCTGCAAAACGCTTGCAGGCGGTGTTTCCGTTCAGACCCAGGTTCACATAGATCATCTAGAACGCGTTCGAGGCACTTGGACGCTCGTGGACAAAACCGGAGCACAGTTAGGTCCGTTTGACTGGGTCATCTCATCGGCGCCGAGCGTACAAACAGCCGCCCTGTTCCCCGATGAGTTCTCAGGTCGGGCAGCGCTCGACAAGACTGAGATGACGGGCTGTTTCGCGCTCATGCTGGGCTTTGAGGCGCCGCTTGGCTTGTCATGGACCGCTCTGAAAAGCAGCACCCCGCCGATTGGCTGGATGGCAGTTAACTCAACCAAACCAGGGCGCCCAGAACCTTATTCAATTCTGATCCAATCAGACAATGAATGGGCCGAGACGCACCTCGAGGATGATCCCGACAAGGTTCGCAGCGCGCTCTTGGCAGCAGCATCCGATCATGCGGGTACAGATCTCTCTGCCGCATCGCATCAAGTCATGCACCGCTGGCGATATGCGGCGACGCGGACCCCAGCCGGCGCACCTTTCTTGATCGATCCGGCTTTGAACCTCGCAGCGTGCGGGGATTGGTGTCTTGGCGGTAAAGTCGAAGCCGCCTTTTTGAGCGCTTCAGAGCTCGCAGATCAGTTTGAGTCGTCATCAAGCACTTGATTTTCGTAGCCGTTCCCGGCAGGTCAGCTTGCTCAATGATGGAGACCTTAGATGACCGGCCCTAAAGCGCTGCCGAATATTTTGGAAATCACGCCTTATAAAGGCGGCCAAAAACTGATTGGCGCGCATAAGCTCTCGTCGAATGAAAACCCACTCGGTTGCAGTCCCGCCGCGCAAGCCGCGGTGATTGAAGCTGCGAAACATATGGAACTTTATCCAGACGGCTCTGCCGGAGCGCTTCGCGATGCGATTGGCGCTAAGTATGGCATCGAGCCAGACCGAATTGTCTGCGGCGCCGGGTCAGACGAGATCTTCCAATTGCTAGGCCGCGCCTATCTTCGTCCTGGCGACAATATTGTGCAAAGCCAGCACGGCTTTCTTGTCTATCGGCTGATTGCACAGCAAGCTGGGGCGGAAACGCGCAGCGCGCCGGAAATCGATTTAACGACAAATGTCGATGCGATGCTGGATCAGGTCGATGAGAACACCAAGATTGTGTTCCTCGCAAACCCCAACAACCCAACCGGAAGCTACATTCCTTATTCTGAGGTGAAGCGCCTGCATGCGTCTCTCCCCGAGAATGTACTGCTCGTTCTGGACGGCGCTTATGCTGAATATGTTCGCAAGAATGACTACAGCGCCGGAATGGAGCTGGCGGGCGAGATGGCGAATGTGCTGGTCACGCGCACTTTCTCAAAGATTCACGGCCTCGCAGCGCTGCGCCTCGGATGGGCCTATGGTCCCGCCAATGTCGCAGATGCGTTGAACCGGACACGCGGCCCGTTCAATGTCAGTGCTGTTTCGCAAGCGGCCGGGATCGCCGCCCTGAACGATGATGCCTTTATGGCAAAGTCAGTTGAGCATAATGAGTCTGAACTCGTCCGGGTCAAAGACGCCGTTGAGAAAACAGGCTTCAAAACCTTCCCGAGTGTTGGCAATTTCGTCCTGATCGAGTTTCCCGAAGAGGCAGGTCGCACCAGCGCCGAAGCGGACGCATTTCTTCGCCAGGAAGGCATCGTGATCCGGGACGTGAATGTCTATGGATTGCCAACTTGCTTGCGCGCATCGATTGGCACATCTGAGCAGAATGACGACCTCATTGCGGCGATTGAGAAATTCTCGAAAAGCTGATGACCGACTTCGAGTTTAAACACGTTGCGATCATCGGCGTCGGCCTTTTGGGGTCGTCGATTGCCCATGCGGTGAACGCGTATGGCGGCGCCGATCAGGTCTCGATGTGGGACATTTCGGAGGATGTCCGCACGCGCGCGGCGCGTGTTGTTCCCGGGGCCGTGTTAGAGACCGCGCAAGAGGCGGTCACGGGCGCAGACTGTGTGATCTTGTGCACGCCAGTTGGCGCGCTGCACGAAGTCACAGGACAGATCGCAGAGGCCTTGGCCGAAGGTGCCATTCTGACCGATGTCGGGTCCGTCAAAGCCAAAGCTGCCGCCGATATGGCGGCCGCATGTCCGGCGCATATTCACTTAGTCCCAGGCCACCCAATTGCTGGAACCGAGAAGTCAGGCCCCGAAGCTGGGTTTGCGAGCTTGTTCCAAGACACTTGGCACATCCTGACCCCCAGCACGGACGGGTCCGCGGCCTATACATCCGCCGTCGAGCGCCTGACCGCATTCTGGGTTCGGCTCGGTGCGAAGGTGGAGACCATGGATGTCGATCGACACGACCGCGTCCTCGCGATCACGTCGCATCTGCCGCATCTAATCGCCTACAATATCGTCTCAACTGCCTATGATATGGAAAGCGTGGAACAGGGCGAAGTCGTCAAGTACTCGGCGGGGGGCTTTCGAGACTTTACCCGAATTGCAGCCTCTGACCCGACCATGTGGCGCGACGTGTTCCTGACCAATAAGGATGCGGTGCTCGAAACGCTGGGGCGTTTCAGCGAGGATCTTGCCGCGCTGCAGCGCGCTATTCGCTGGGGCGATGGCGATACGCTGATGAAAGAATTCTCCCGCGCACGCGGTATTCGCAAAGCGATCATCGATGCTGGCTTAGACACCGCCGAAGCAGATTTCGGTCGCCGGCAATTGGATAGTGAACAAGAAGAATAAACGGGCGACGCTCCCCTTTAAAACGCCGCCCGTTCTTGAGCCGCGATTACGCGGCACCTTCGCGATATGCTGGGTGCGCCTACGGAAATGCACGCCAGCTTTCGCGGTCGGACGCCTGCGGATCGAAGCGATTGCGCATCACTCTACCTGTCCCCCGTCCTGCAATATCTATTACAGGATGCAATATGAATGAACGCGTTGTAATGTGTTGAGCAGCGTTCATTTTGAGTTGTGTTCTGTTCAGGTTCATTTGGACGTGCTGATATGACCGCTACTCATACCGGGATAGGAGGACGAGGTTATGATGAAATGGGTCGCAGTTTCTGCACTAGCATTGGTTGGGGCGTGCGCAACACAGTCTCCTTATGGCCCAGCCACCCGTGATGGCGGCGCTGGATATTCGGTCATGCCAATCGAGAATAATCGTTTTCGCATCACCTATACAGACACAAGCGCCGAGCTGGCGCGCAGCCGGGCCTTACGCCGCGCGGCTGAACTCACCCTCGAGCGCGGTGATGAATGGTTCCAGATCGTAACCGCCTATAGCGACACCGGCGAACTCTCAGGCGGCGGCTCGTCAGTCTCGATTGGCGGCGCCGGTGGGTCTAGCGGCCGCTCAAGTGTCGGCGTTGGCGTCGGGATCGCTTTGCCTTTGGGTGGCTCATCTAGCTCGGTGGAACATGTGATGGAAATTGTCACAGCGAGCGGGGCCAAGCCGGATAATCCTGACGCCTATGACGCGTCAGATGTTCTCAGCAATCTGGGCGGCGTTTAAGCGGGAACCTCTGCTCCAGCCCAATCGAACACTTTTCCGGAATCCTCCGGCTGCAGGGCGTCAATCACGCCCAGCAGATACTTGGCTGATTGAGACGCGCTAAACAATTGCTGCTCAGGCACGCCCGATTGAAAAGGCTTGGAAAGATCCGTATCCACCGTTCCTGGATGCAGCCCGACTGCGATAAAGGCTTCGTTTCGACGTGCCTGTTCAATCGCATAATTCTTGATCAACATGTTGAGCGCCGCTTTGGAGGCGCGATAAGCATGCCAGCCGCCAATCCGATTGTCTGAGATCGACCCTACCCGCGCCGAGATCGCGGCAAAGACCGCCCGCGCCTTTCGCGGCATGATCGGAAGAAAGTGCTTTGCGACCAACGCCGGCCCAATTGTGTTGATCGCTAAGACTCTCTCGAATGCCTCAGGGGTCTGCTGGCGATAAGATTTTTCAGGCGCAAGCCCAGCCTCATCAGACAAGATGCCTGTTGCTACAATCACCAAGTCTGGCGGGCCATTTTCGCTGACAGTTTTTGCAGTCGCGACGATACTGTCCTCTTGTTCGAGATCTACGCTCAGAGCTTTGACTTTGCCTCCGCTAGAAGACACCGTTCGAGAGAGGGCATAGACTTGCTCGCAATCCACACGCGCCGCCAGTTGCTCGACCAAGGCCGCGCCAATGCCGCCTGAGGCGCCGATAATCACTGCTCGCATGATGGATCTCCTCATTCGGTTGAGGAGCTAGGCCGCAGTGATGATCTGAAAAGCTAGACGCGCAGACCCGTTTTGTCGCGGTAGATCGTGAGAAGGTCCATCTGACTGTCCGTTGGATCGCCTTCAGCCTCAGAAATCGTGACCAACATACCGTCGAGATCAACCAATTCCTTGCGACTCATGCCTGGTGATTGGCGTACAAAGTCGGTCATTTTGGACATCACGACATGGCTTGCGCCGCCATTCCGCGACAACCATCCAGCCTGGCCGATGAGCGCGTTTGCGTCCTCTTCGCTAAATTCGAAATGGTGCATCACCTCACCGCGAATGGCCGCTTCTTGACGCTCTGTCAGCGTTCCGCGGGCCTGCGCGATTTCGAGCATCAGGATCGTCGCCGCTTCGCGGGGATCATCGACGACCGCGAGGCCGCCTTTGCCAGTTTTACTCTTGAAGCGCATTTTGCGGGGAAGATTGGTGACGGTCTCAACGACTTTGCGACCGTCTTTGGCAACTTCTTGCATCGCTTTGATGCGCCAGTACCAAACCGCGATGAAGCCTAAAAATCCGAGAAGTATTGCAATAAACTGCATCCGCGCCGCCCGGCCTTCATTAAGCTATCGTAACCCCAATCAAACTTGGATTGAAGTGCTGATTTTGCTCTGTCATGATCTTCGCATGACTTTAGACGAATACAATGACTTTTGTGAGGCATTGCCCGCGACCAGCCGGGTTGTGCAATGGGGTGGCAGTCATGTGTGGAAGGTTGGCGGAAAAGTCTTCGCGGTTGCCGGTTGGGGCGACGGCGACGTATTTGCCGTAACGTTTAAAGTGACGCCTTTGTCGTACGAGATCTTGAGCGAACAACCCGGACTGCGCCCAGCGCCTTATCTTGCCTCACGCGGGATGAAGTGGATCCAGCACTATGCGGAGCCTGGCCTGAAGGACGGGGATCTCAAGGCCTATATCGAAACAAGCCACCGGCTGGTGGCCGATGGCTTGTCCAAGAAAAAGCAAAAAGAACTGGGTCTTCTCGCCGTATAATTATTGCAATCCGCCGCTTTCGCTCGCGATGGCATCATTGATGCCGTCTGCATTATGCGCCTGCTGAACGACATAGGCGCGGATGGCTTCGACCTCATCTTCCGACAAGACATCTGCAAACGATACCATTCCGATCGATTGCAGATTGCCATCAACGACAACGCCTTTCCATGCATCGGCGCTTGAAGTGTAGCTGGACCAACGCAGGTCCGGCAGCACACCCGCACCGACCGCAAACGGACCGTGGCAAACGGTGCAATTGCGCGCATATTGGACCAGTCCAACCGCCAATTGATCGTCAGTTCCAAACTCGTCCGCCTTAGGAGTCGCCTCGACCAATGGAATGTCGACATCCGGGATCGTCCCGTCCGCACCGACTTTGAAAGTTACGACTTTACCGACCGTCGGCTGCACAGGTTGCGGGGCGGCGACACCACCTGCGGAAAGCAGGTAAGCCGAGCCCCAACCTGTCGTGATGGTCACATATTGCTCACCATCAATCTCATAAGTGCCGGGACCAGATGCCGCGCCAGACTTAACGTCCCGCACCCATAGTTCGTCGCCAGTGGCGGCATCATAAGCTGCGAACTCGCCGTTCAGTTTGCCTTGGAACACGATCCCAGCAGCGGTCGACAGAACGCCTCCATTCCACGGTCCATCATGCTCAACCGTCCAGCGCGCTTCCTGCGCAACTGGATCCCAGGCGATTAGTCGCCCTTTCAAACCTGAGCGCAGAAATCTGAACACTTCGCTTGGCACCACTTGTGGGACGCCGGCTGCGAAATCGGCACCCGTATTCCACTTGGTCGAATTATCCTGGAATCGCGGATCCGTTGCATAAGCCTGCGGAATCTCCTGGGCGGGAATATAGGCGAGGCCAACATCCGGGTTGAACGCCATTGGGTGCCAATTGTGTCCTCCGAGCGGACCTGGCGTCTGCAAGAATGGGATTTCCGCATAACGCGCTTCTGGCACTTCAATCGGACGCCCGTTTTCATCCAGGCCTGTCGCCCAGTTCACCGGCACATAATTGTTGCCGCTGATGAACTCACCTGTGGCTGCATCAAGGACATAGAAATAGCCATTCTTTGGCGCCTGCATGACCACACGTCGGTCCGCGCCATTCTCACCCAGCGGTAAGGTTGCGATGATCAGTGTTTGTGTCGCCGTATAGTCCCAATTGTCGCCCGGTGTGGTCTGGAAGTGCCACTTATATTCGCCTGAATCAGCATCCACCGCGACAATCGACGACAAGAACAAATTGTCGAGCCCCGATGGGTCACGCAGTGTTTGGTTCCACGGCGATCCATTGCCGACACCAAAGATTACAGAATTGGTCTCTTCATCATAGATGATCGAATCCCAGACGGTGCCGCCGCCGCCATCAGTTTTCCAGGCCCCTTCTTCGCCCCAGGTGATATTGCCGACAGTCTCGAACGCGCTGTCTGATGCCGCGCCATCTGGCTGCTTGTCCGGGCTCGGCACCGTGTAGAACCGCCAGATCAGCGCGCCTGTTTCCGCATCGAGCGCATTGAGATAGCCGCGAACGCCAAGCTCTGCGCCGCCATTCCCGATCAGAACTTTGCCATCGACCACACGCGGCGCGCCTGTAATTGTGTATGGCTTGGACTGATCCACAGTCACTTCGGACCAGATCAGCTCGCCGGTTTTGGCATCTAGCGCCTCAACCCGGCCATCAATCACGCCAAGATAGAGCTTGCCTTCATAGAGTGCCACGCCGCGGTTCACGACATCGCAGCACGCATTGACGCCGACCGCGCGGTCCACATCCGGGTCATAGACCCAAAGCTCTTCGCCGGTTTTGGCATCTAGGGCGTAAACGACTGACCAAGCCGACGTCACATACATCACGCCATCAATCACGATTGGAGTTGATTCCACGCCGCGAGACGTCGCCAGATCATAAGTCCAAGCCACACCCAGCTCACCGACATTGTCTTTGGAGATACCGGTCAATGGCGAGTGGCGCGTTTCCTCTCGGTCGAACCCATAGCCAAGCCACTCGGCTGGTGTCGCGGCGGCATTGTTTAGGCGGTCATCTGAGACATCGGCAAAGGCTGCGCTGGTCTCAGCTTCAGGGGCGTCACCCGTGTCATATGACGTTTCTGGATCGCCTGAGCAGGCGGACAAAATAAATAAAGACGCAGCCGTGAAGGCCGCAATGTTAAGCGGTTTCATGAACGCTTTCCTCGTTTCCTCACTCTCGGTGGCGTCTATCGCGCCTTTTAGGGTTGTCACACTAATCAAAATCACGGTCCAGTCGAGGGACGACCCTGCGGCAAGTCAGTTCGCTGACAAAAAGTTGGCGGCGCGGGCGCAGCGCCTTATATCGCAGATGCGAAAACGGGCTCAGAATGGGGTTTTGACATGTCGGGCGAAAAAAAGCTCAAGAAAAACCTCACGCTGTTTGACGTGTATGCCGTCTCTACCGGAGCGATGTTTAGCTCTGGATTCTTTCTTTTACCCGGGATTGCCGCCAGTTACACAGGCGATTCTGTGTATCTGGCCTACTTGCTCGCAGGTTTCTTGATTATCCCTGCAATGCTGTGCATGGCCGAGCTGTCGACGGCGATGCCTAAAGCAGGCGGGACCTACTACTTTCTAGACCGCGCCTTGGGTCCGCTATTCGGAACGATTGGCGGGTTAGGTTCGTGGGTCGCCGTCGTATTCAAGAGCGCCTTCGCCTTGGTTGGCATGGGCGCATATTTGAGCCTCTATCTGGATGTGCCAATTTTAGTCTTGGCGGTGATCCTGACCCTGGTTTTCGGATTGATCAACGCTGTTGGGGCCAAGGAAACCACATTCCTACAGAGGCTCCTCGTCGCAACGCTGGTGGTGATCCTCGCTGCCTTTGTCATTTTGGGTTTGGCTCATACCGGTGTCGCGGACGGATTGCGGCCTAACGCGGATCGCCAACCATTTTTTACAAGCGGAACGGTTGGATTTGTCGCAACGATTGGGTTGGTCTTTGTCTCTTATGCCGGCCTCACCAAAGTCGCGAGTGTCGCCGAAGAGGTTCAAAGCCCGGACCGCAACATCCCCCTGGGCATGGTACTGTCTTTGCTAACAGCGACGGCAATCTACACGCTTGGCCTGATCGTTATCATCGCCATTTTGCCAATTGAAACCCTGTACGGAAGTCTGACCCCGGTTGCGGACGCGGGGCGGCAGTTTATCGGCGACTGGCCGTTCGATCTCGGGGTTATCCTGATTGTTGTCGCTGCAATCGCCGCTTTTGCATCGACCGGCAATGCTGGGATCATGTCCGCTAGCCGCTACCCTTATGCGATGGCGAAAGACAAGCTTTTGCCCGACCGTTTCGCGGTGATTGGACGGTTCGGAACGCCAGTCTTCTCGATCGCAGTCACGACGTTCTCAATGATTGCTGTCTTGCTGCTATTCAACGTCGAAGCCGTCGCTAAGCTCGCCAGTGCCTTCCAACTCTTCTTATTCGGTTTGGTCAGTGTCGCGGTGATCGTGATGCGGGAAAGCCGGATCGCCACCTATAAGCCAGGCTACCGCCTGCCATTCTATCCTTGGCTGCCGGTCGCCGGGATTTTGGTATCATTTTGGCTGATCGTCGAGATGGGCATTCTTGCCATCGGCTTTACCGGGATGCTGACCATTGCCTGCGCACTGTGGTTTCAATTCTATGCCTCCGGACATCTCGCCCGTCGCGGCGCCATCTATCACGTCCATGAGCGTCTCGGCCAAATGCGCTATGAGGGTCTTGAGCGCGAATTGATGACGATCATTCATGACCGTACGCAAAAACAAAACCTCACCTATGAAGCGCTGATCGCACGCTGTGTCGTCCACACGTATAGCCACGGCACATATACGCGCGACATGATTGTCGATGAGGTCAAAAACATCGCGCACACCGCCTACAGTATCGATGAAGCGGTGATGGAGGATGTGTTCAATACCAGTACGGCAACTCTGCATCCGCTCAGTGATCATGTCCTGCTCGCCTATCGAAGCCATGACGGCCTCACCAGTCCGGAACTCGTTGTATTCCGATTCACGCGCCTCGCAGCGATGGATATGCCAGAGGCAAAAGACGTGCACACAATTATGATGTTGATCTGCCCGCGCAAACCTGCCGGTCTTGATCTGCGTTTGGCAGGTCACTTAGCAGAAGTGGTGCAATCCTTTGACTTCGAAAGGCGCTGGCTCGCCGCGACCTCTGATAAGGACATGAACGAAATTCTGATGCGGGATGATCACTTCCTGCATGCCCCGATCTCAGACCTTGGCGATTTGGAAGACCATGTTGGCCAGCCGCTGTCTGAAATCGAACTTCCTAAGAGCTGTCTCATCGCCATTATTGAGAGAGATGGCGATGTGATCATCGCCGCGCCCAATGAGGTGTTACAGCCTGGAGATCATGTTGCGGTGATCGGCGAGCCGGAAGACCTAACGGCCTTGGTCAAAGGCTAGAGCCCTAAAGCGCAGACTTCAGATCCGTCTGGGCCGCGTCAATCGCAGTTTCAATAAGCTCGCTCCATTCACTGACGGATCCTGCGTTCTCAGTCCCCGCTGGGAAAGTCACAGATCTTGAAGCATTCACGCAGCCGCCTTCACCATTGACGAAGCTTGCTACCGCATCCGAAGCACCCGCGCCCTGCGCTCCATATCCAGGAACAAGAAACAAAGCCTTTGGTGCAAGCGCGCGAAGCGTTCTCGCTTCATCCGGCCCAGTTGCACCGGTGACCAGCATCAGACCTGACCATCCAGACGTGCCTTGCAAACGCGTGATCATCGGCGCCAAACTCTCAACTACACGCGCGAAGAGCGGCGCCCCTTCAAGATCGCGCGCTTGATAATCGGAACTACCAGGATTGCTTGTGCGGGCGAGCACAATGACGCCTTTTCCGTTAGCCTCAGCGACGCGCACATGTGGCTCGATCGTATCGAGGCCCATATAAGGATTGATCGTCAGAGCGTCACACGCAAACGGCGCGCCTTCTGCAAGATACGCCGCAGCATAGCCCTCCGCTGTAGAGCCAATATCGCCGCGCTTCGCATCCGCCAGAACCACTAATCCAGCATCCTTGGCGGCCTCAATCACACGCGCCAAGGCTTTCATCCCTTGCCAGCCATGACGCTCAAACAGCGCCACTTGCGGCTTTACAATTCCAGCACGCCCTGCCGCCGCCTCAATGACACCAACAGCCCATTTCTCAAGACCATCTGGCGTGTCACCGCCAAACAGGTCCGGAATACGGCCGGGATGGGGATCGATGCCGACACAAAGCGGGCCGTACGTACGAGTTGCGGTTAGAAAGCGGTCCGCAAATGTCATTCTATTCATCCACGCTACAAGCGACTTTGACGACCTGCAGATTGCGCCGCGCATAGTCCGCCTCACGGCCATAGGTCGAGGTTGAAAATGTTCGTGCCGGCTCTCCCAGCGTTTCGGCGCCAGTGGCCCGAATGAAGGCGGCAACAGCTTCTGGAGCTGCAGTGTAGATCCGGCCGCGGCGGGCACTTTCGGCGACAATTACGCCACGGACATTTCCGGCTTCATCATAGACCGGGCCGCCGCTGAGCCCGCCCAGCGAGCCCATAAGGCCGCGTGTTCGACCCGTTTCCGCCCAAGCCAGGACCGACTCACTGTTGGAACGACGCCCGCGTGAAATCAGGTTTGACCGCGCCAGAAGGCGAGAGGCAGCCTCACCCGGACGACCTTGTGGATAGCCGACATGAAAGCCGTAGGATCCAATCGTCAGATCATTTTCGGTATTGATCGGGGCTGGGTTCGGGCTGGTTTCCGTTTCAATCAGCGCCAGGTCATATTGCTCAGACACCACGATACTGCGGGCAGGGTCATACTGCCCAGGCGCGACGAGGAGCGAGACGTCATTGCACCCCTCAACCACATGCCGAGCGGTGAGCCATTGCCCCTCGCCATTGATCGCGAAGGCGGTGCCGATCCCATTCTTGGGGGCGGTCACTTGAACCAAGACGCGCTCATCAAAAGCTGAAGGCGCGGGCAACATCGCCCCTTCTTCCTTAATCGCTTCTGGCGGAGGCGGCGGCGCATCATCAGTGCCGCCACTGAATATCGCCCACAGGACGACACCGAGAACTAGCGCATATATGACCCAGTCCGGGACCAGTCTCAGCACGATCTATGGCTCCTCTTACACACGCCCTAAATTCGGATCCCAAAGCCCTGCCGCGAGCAACATCGCGATCGAGATCTTTGCAGCGATGAGCACAATGGCGGCGCCGGCCTCATCGTTTTGAATTCTCTCCGGAATGTCGCGCAAAATCATGTCGACAATGCGATAGGTCAAAAGTTGCAGGAGCAAAGCGACGCTGCCCCAAAGCAAGAGGTCGATCAAAGTCAGGCTCGATGCCAAACAAGATGCGATCGGAATAGCGAGACCCGCAATCGCTCCCGCCAGCGCAAGTCCGGCAGCGCCATTCCCGCCGCGCACCAGAGCCAACTCTTTCCAAGGCGTCAGCAGAATATAAATCGTACTCGCGATCAGCAGCAAAATGCCCGCTGTGCCCGTCATTAGAAGGAAATCTGGGAAGCCCTGGCGAAAAGATTCGAGCGTTGCCGTCATGGTTCAAAATCCCGCCTGTTAAGCCTTGTCTATTTGCTCTAACCAAGCCCGGTGCAGCACTCAAGACGAAAGGACGCAAAATGCTGAAAGGAAAAACCGCACTGGTCACCGGATCAACCAGCGGAATTGGTTTGGGAATCGCCAAAGCACTTGCGGAACAAGGGGCTGATATCGTCTTGAGCGGTCTCGCCAGCGATGATGAAGCTCAAGCTTTGAAGGATGAAATTTCCGAGACGTATGGCGTAAAAGCGGGATTCTCCGGAGCCAACCTTACCGATGCTGATGCGATCGAAGGGATGATGGGCTATGTCGCGCGTGACTTTGGCGGCGCAGATATTCTCGTCAACAATGCTGGGGTTCAGCACGTGTCGCCGATCGAAGATTTCCCGGTCGCGCGCTGGGATTTGATCATCGCGCTAAATCTGTCTGCCGCTTTTCATACGACCCGGATGGCAATTTCAGGTATGAAAGAGAAAGGCTGGGGACGCATCATCAACACCGCTTCGGCCCATGCCTTGGTTGCCTCGCCCTTTAAGTCAGCCTACGTCGCCGCGAAACATGGCATCGCGGGCCTGACAAAAACTGTCGCCCTGGAAGGGGCAGAACATGGCGTTCGCTGCAACGCCATTTGTCCAGGCTATGTCTACACGCCCTTGGTCGAAGGACAGGTCGCCGATACGGCTCAAGCGCGCGGGATCACTGAAGAGGAAGTGAAGCGCGACGTGCTCCTTGCCGCCCAACCGACAAAGGAATTCGTCACAACGGAGCAGATCGGCGCCTTCGCGACATTCCTGTGCTCTCCCGGCGGCGATGCAATCAATGGGGCTATCCTGAGCATGGATGGCGGCTGGGTGGCACAATAGTCCGGTTACGGACGAAACGCCTGATATTTATAGGAAAAACCTATCACATATAGAGCTGTAATTGGATCACGAAATGTCTGATCTCGTGATTGATCTCACTTCTTTAATCCGTTAGCCAGCAAAATCATTGGGCGTGGATCGAGCGAGCTGAGGAGCCTCTATGTCACTTGGTGGTTACGAGATTTTCGCTCTTATCGGTTTCTTCTTCGCCGCCTATGCGGTGATTGCAAACGACTCGATCCAAACCCTCGGGACATTCCTTGCATCCAACTCGCATCGGCCTTGGTGGGTGCTTTGGTTATTTGCCGCCGGCATCATGGTCGGCGCGCTTGTGTTCCAGCTCTTCTTTGGCGGCGGCGATATCGCGGATGGGAAGCTGAACAAGATCCCTTATCCAGAAGGCGGCATTGAATGGTGGCATGCTCTGCCGCCCATCGTCCTCTTATTCTTGACCAGGTTCGGTATTCCGGTCTCCACGACATTCTTGGTCCTCACCGTGTTCGCACTCTCAGGGGGCTCACAGACCGAAGGCGTGATGGGCAGCATGCTCATCAAGTCGCTTATGGGCTATGTCGTTGCGTTCGCTGCGGGCGCCGTGGTTTGGCTCCTGATTTCGCGAATGTGGGAAGTTTGGGTCGGCCGCACCCGCGACGATGACGAGCGGCTCCACCCGCTTTGGACCGTGTTCCAGTGGGCGACGACCGGATTCCTCTGGTGGACGTGGCTGCTGCAGGATTTTGCCAACATCTTCGTCTTCATGCCGCGCGAGCCCGTGTTCGCAGCAGATGGATCCGTCGAGATGATGGTGTTCCGCCCGGAAGTTATCATTGGCGGCGCGCTCTTAATGGCTGCCATGATGGCTTACATCTTCAAGACGCGCGGCGGTGAGATTCAGAAAATCGTTCTGTCCAAGACCCATACGACAGACATTCGTGCGGCAACAATTGTCGACCTGATTTACGCAATTGTGCTGTTCTATTTCAAAGAGCTGAATGATGTGCCGATGAGTACAACCTGGGTTTTCCTCGGCCTGCTGGCCGGACGCGAGATGGCGATCTCATTCGTCACCGCTCTGCGGGATCGCGGCGCCGCTTTGGTGGATGTATCATCCGATGCGGGACGTGCCCTGATTGGCCTGATTATCAGTGTCATTTTAGCGGTCGGCATGCCCTGGGCGGCCACCGGTCAGATGCCAACCTTTTAAAGGCTTGAGCGCTTAGCGTTGCTCGAACGGGTCGCGCATCAGGATCACGTCCTCACGCTCCGGCGATGTAGACACCAAGGCGCATGGCTTGCCGACCAGTTCTTCTAAGCGGCGCACATATTTGACCGCCTCAGCCGGAAGTTCGTTCCAAGACCGAGCCCCGCGTGTTGAATCGCTCCAGCCAGGCATACTTTCATAAATTGGCTCGACGGCTTCTTGCGCGGCGGCCGTGGCAGGCAGATAGTCGAGCACCTGATCCCCCAACTTATACCCCGTACAAACTTTGATCTGGTCCATGCCATCAAGCACATCAAGCTTGGTGAGCGCCAGACCATCGACACCAGAGACCGCGCAGGCCTGGCGCACCATCACCGCATCAAACCAGCCGCACCGACGAGCGCGTCCTGTGACTGTGCCAAACTCATGCCCGCGTTCACCGAGCCCCTGTCCGACATCATCAAACAGCTCAGTTGGAAAAGGCCCTGTGCCAACCCGCGTCGTGTAGGCTTTAGCGAGACCAAGCACATAGCTGACCGCGCGCGGCCCTAAGCCTGTTCCGGCAGACGCTTGGCCTGAGACAACATTCGACGAGGTGACGAATGGATAGGTACCGTGATCAACGTCCAGCATAACGCCTTGCGCACCTTCGAACAGGATCCGCCGGCCCAGCTTTTGGCTTTCGCCTAGCACTTTCCAAGCGGGACCAGCGAAAGCGAGAACTTTCGGTGCGATCTTGAGAAGCTCGGATTTCAGCTCAGCGGCATCGGGCGCTTCAAGTCCCAAACCAACACGAAGCGGCGCGTGATGCGCGATCAGACGCTCCAGCTTTTGATCAAGCGCGGCTTCGTCCGCGAGATCCGCAACCCGAATGGCCCGACGGCCAACTTTGTCTTCATAAGCGGGCCCGATGCCGCGCTTAGTGGTGCCAATCTTGGCCTTGTCGCTCGCAGCGCCTTCACGCGCCGCATCAAGATCGCGGTGCCAAGGCAGGATTAGACACGCCGTTTCAGCTAGAAGGAGGTCATCTGGGGTCAACGAAATGCCCGCCTTCTCCATATTCTCGAGCTCGGAGAGGAGCTGCCATGGATCCACGACAACCCCGTTACCAATTACCGAGAGCTTGCCGCCGCGCACCACGCCAGACGGAAGCAGGTTCAGCTTATAGGTCGTCCCATCAATGACGAGCGTGTGCCCGGCATTGTGCCCGCCTTGAAACCGCGCCACGACATCAGCGCGGTGAGACAGCCAATCTACGATCTTACCTTTGCCCTCGTCGCCCCATTGGGCACCGACCACAACCACTCCTGCCATGTCGAAGAACTCCGTCTGAAAATGACCCGCGCCAATGACCCCGTTTGGCTACAAAAGGCAAGGCCCAGACTGGTCTATATGTCCCGTAAATTCGATAAAATTTGATCTTTCGATTTATGCGTATTCAAACGGTCAATTGCTACAGAGCCAGCATGAGGCGCACAAAATCAACAAAACTCGCTAGCGCAGTGCGCTTAAGCGCGATGTGCATCGCTGTTTTGGCATTTGCCGTGCCGACTGCCACTTCGAATGCAGTGAATCAACCTAACTTCTCGATTGATGGCATTGCGGTCATTTGGTCCGCAGATGTAGCAGGTGGTCCACCAATCGCATCGGATTTTATCGTCGGCGGAGGTGGTTCGAGTTCAGACCTGATTGCGGTCGATGGCCATACCGTTGTGACCGGCACACTCGATCCACTCGATGAAGCGTTTCCAGATGGTGCAGGCGCGACCCTGCGCATTCAGAACGTTGCGAATGGCGGCAACCAAACCACCCAGCAAGGCGATCGCTTCACATCCGGAGATGAAACGCTGAACGCCTTCCAGCTGAATGCCAATACCGACGTCCGAACCATACGCACTGATATACGGAGCAGTTTCTTCGTCGCCACCAATGTCCCGTTCAACATAGACGTTGTAGCCTCAACGATCGGCGACCCTGCGGATTTAAATCGAATTCGCTTGCGCATGCGCATGACCCGAACGGGGAATGATGGCGGCGTTTCGTTCGGCACATCCGCCCAATTGCCACACACCGGGAATTCGACGGCGTCGGGGATGCAATGGAACAGCTTCCGCCGGCTCTCGGCGCTCACATCAAATTCTGACATTTTCCGTGGAGACCGCGCGACTGCGCTATCGCCGGGAACGCTTGCAGATCAGTCGGTTCGGTTCGATCTGGATTACCGGTGGAACACCGGCAACATTGATCTCAGTGACGGCACATTCGATGTCGAAGCTGACGTCGTGTACACCGTCTATATTCCGTAATCAGTGAAAGATCGCAGGCTTTGATGACTCGAACCTTTTTTGGGCGCGCGCGATCGAGGCTTGCTGTTTAAACGGCGCCATCTGATAGGTTTGATCGCGCAAGAAGGTCATCAATTCGTGACGCTTGCCCGCAGTTGCGAGAATTTCTGGCGTCAGCGTCTCGCCAATATGAACCGGGACCGCCGTGCCAACCCGGCGCTTCACTTCACGGAAAATCAGCGCCAGACGAAGCTCAATCGACATATGGCTTGCCCATTGGAACAGCCGTGAGTTTTGCCCCTCAAAATAGATGGGTGTGACGTGTGCCTCGCTTCGGCTGATCAGCTTCGCGGTGAACGGCTTCCACGTATCATCAACGGCGCTGCGGCTGAACGGCGTCGGCGAGGTTGAGACGCCGCCCGCCGGAAAGACGATGATGCATTCGCCCTGCTTCAAGCGCTCAAGACTTTCTGCGCGCGTCGCAATATTGGTCGCGCGGGCTTCCTTTGTGTTCGCGAAATCAATCGGTAACAGCCATTCCCGAGCCTCAGGCGCGCCGTCTAGGATCGCATTGGTCAGGACCTTAAAATCGGTTCGCCGAAGCGAAATGATCCACGAAATGAGCAAGCCATCGAGCACACCGAAGGGATGATTAGCAACGACAACCAACGGGCCTGTCGCCGGAATTTGCGCGAGGCGGCTGGAACTAAATTCGACATCAAGATCCAAAAGCTTGATCGCTGCTGCAAAGAAAGGCTCATCGGTCAGGTTGGCGCGATAGGTCTCGTAGAGCTTTTGAAGATAGGGCTGACCCGATAGGCGCTCAATCGTTCGAACCATACGCCGCTTGAACGGGTGGTCGAAATAGGGCGCGTATGAAAGCTTCGGCGTGTCCTCCATGCCTTGAAATTGCTCTGATTTTGGCAATTCGGCAAGGAAAGACGTCAGTCTTTCATTAGACCGGCAGCTTTCAGAGTTTTCCCTGCGCGAATCACCTTCGCCAATTTTTCCTCTGAAGATCGATCACCGCTATTCGAATCCGGATGGAACCGACGCACATACTCAGCATAGCGCGCGCGAATCTCAGGTGGCTTAGCTTTGGCGTCTAGGTCGAGCTCTTCAAGCGCGCGTTTGGCAAGGCCGGTCGCCGAACGGTTGGCGCGTCTTTCTTCGCGCGCGGCTTCACGATCTTGGAAAAATTCTGCGCCTTGCCAGGTTTTCGGATCATGCGCCTTACCGGCTTTGTCGCCGCCCATTGGGCCTGCACCAAACTTCCAGGTCTGCTTGAACCCGTAGCGCGCATTCTCATTAAACGCCTTCAATTGCTCTTCATTCATCGTGTCGAAGAAATTGAAGTTGCGATTGTATTCGGCCGCGTGACGCTTGCAGAAATAGTGCTTTCCGTCCCCAAACTGTTTCGGGGCAGGAAATTCTCCTGCCAGGTCACATCCAGGGTGCTCGCAAATGCGCGTCTCTTGTGCTTTTGCACGAGAGGTATCGTCTGCCGGTGGCTTCACCCTTATATCGGTGAACTTGGGGCGATATTTGTATCCGTCATCCATAAGGGGCGTAACATAGTAGCTTCAGGTTAAAGAGACCAGAACTTATGATCAGATCAGAACGTATTCGTGACATTTTAACAGAAGTTTTCTCACCAAGCGCGCTCGACGTGATTGATGACAGCCATAAACATGCTGGCCATGCGGGCGCGCGACCGGAAGGGGAAACCCACTACACGATCAAAATCGTCTCCGCAGAATTCGAGGGTCTATCTAGGGTTGCGACCCAACGCGCAGTCATGGCCGCCCTTCAGACAGAGTTCGAAACCGGCCTACACGCCCTTTCGATTAAAGCGAGTTCATAAACACGCGATAGGTTTCGTTAAGTCATACCAAGTATTGTGCATTCAACGGAGCGTAGAATGTCTGCACAAGCGAAACGAGATCTTCCGCAGGAACCGCGGCACATGACCGTGCGCATTCCAGCCACGCCTGATCAAACTTGGGCGCTGGATGCGGACTATTTGCACGGCCGGCTTGATGTCTTGAAGAAGCTGGGATCGCATTACGCCAATCGGATTTGGCTGCTGGATATGGTTTCCGATTTGATGTTGCTCGGCGGCATCATAACCACATTCTTTGTCGCATGGTGGACCTTCATCCCGATGATTGGTCTGGCCTGTATGCAGAAAATCTCGAACCGCCGCATGGCAGGAGAATTGGCCGGACGAGCCGCGCAAGAATCAACCGATGCGTTCCTGTATCTCTACAATTCGGGTGTGCTATGGCTTGAGCGCCCTACCAATCCTTCATCGGACCGGCTACGCCAGCTTCTGTTGCGCTAGCTTTTCGCGCCAGAAACCGCCGCAAAGGCGAAATCTTCGACGCGGCTAACAATCCAATTGTCCGTACCGGCTTGGTCATCATTGAATCATTTGAGAACAAGCGGTCGATCGCATCAAGCGCAAGCGCGGTTCCAGCTCCATCGAAATGCCGCGCGGCGCTATACACTTCCAGCATTTGCGCAGATCCGATCTCGCCGCCGAGCCGGATCGTGTCCTGTGCGATCTCAATCAGGGCAGCGACATCGCGAAAGCCTTGATTCAAACCTTGGCCTGCGAGTGGATTGACCCTCCGCGCCGCATCACCGACCAAAGCGACTCGAGAGGCGGTGATTTCAGTCGCCAATTGCAGGATCAACGGATATGCACCCGCCTTGCCCTCAATTTTCATCTCACCGGCAAACGCGCCGAAGCGTTGATTGAGCTCAGCCTCGACGGCCTCAACCGGCATTGCGGCCAGCGTTTCAGCAGCGCCGCGCTTCATGTACCAAGCGAGATTCGCCCGGTCCCCTGTAAGTGGCAGCGTCGCGAACGGGCCTTCCGGCGTAAACAGCTGGCGCGCGATGCCTTGGTGAGGCGACGACAGTGCGACGTTCGCGGTGAAGACAGATTTTTGATAGTCTCGGCCTTCGGTGCCAATCCCAACCGCGTTTCGAACCGGCGAATTCATCCCGTCTGCGCCAACAAGCAGGCGCGCAAATAGGGTTTTGCCGCTCGCGAGCGTGATGCCGATCTGGCCGGCTTGCTGGTCCAAACCGTCGAATTTCTCCGGCGCAAACCGCGTCAGCCCCGGCTCATTTTCCATCGCTTTATCAAGCGTGGCCTGCAGCGGCTCCGCCATGGTCATATGCCCGAGCGGCTCATCTGGGTCGACGCCTTCAAGGTCGTCTTTGCTGAACAAGACTGAGGGTTGCCCAAAATAATGGGTGCCGCCATCCACGGCTTCCAAGCCATTCAGCGCCTGACTGGTCTCAGCCAGGTGCGCGGCGACGCCGATCGAACCCAACAGTCGCCAACTGCCTGTAACAATTGCAAAGTTCCGCCCGTCTCTTGGTGGTGTCACAGCCGGATCGCGGGCATCAATCACCGCGACACTGAGGCCCGCCTGCGCCAGTCCTATCGCTAGAGCGGCCCCGGTCGGACCGGCGCCAATTACGGCCACATCGAACATTTGATCGCTCATGAGACCTAGGTATGAGCTCAACTGCATCTGGTCCATGCCTGACAGACAAACGGGCGTTTGGGTCGCAGCCTGCTCGAATTTTGGTCACTCACTCCCGAGCCACAGATGAACAGCTTTTTAATTCTGGTAGAAATCCAGGCAGATGGGTTTTTTGCCGAGGTCAACTAACCAGAGCTGCGGGAGATACGGGCAATGAGTTTATGGATGAAAACAGCAAAGCGGGGCGCGATGCTGCTACCGCTTGCAGGAATGGCGGGATTGGCAGCGCACGCTCAAGACGCAAGCGCGGTCAGTGCTTATGTCGATAGCAGCTACTTGTTCTTAATCGGCGGCTTGATCGTCATGTTCATGGCAGCGGGCTTCCTCTGCCTTGAGTCTGGTCTGGTGCGGTCGAAAAACGCATCCATGCAGTCGCTTAAAAACGTTGCACTTTTCTCAGTCGCGGGCCTGATGTTCTGGCTCATCGGCTACAATATCGCCTACCCGGCCTCAACGGCACTTGGCGGTATCATCGGGATTCCTGGTGAGATCCCATGGTCAGGCGAAGAGTCGCTCGATACCGGCTATGCGGCGAGCTCTGACTGGTTCTTCCAGATGGTGTTTGTCGCAACCGCGGCCTCAATCGTTTCCGGGACTGTGGCCGAGCGCGTAAAGCTCTGGTCTTTCCTCCTCTTCGTGGTGGTCCTGACAGCGATCATCTACCCAACTGTGGTTAGCTGGGAATGGGGCGGTGGTTACCTCGATAGTGAGTGGGCTTTCTCTGACTTTGCGGGTTCAACACTTGTGCACTCGACCGGTGGCTGGGCAGCCCTTGTCGGCGCCATCATCATCGGGCCACGTGCTGGCAAATATTTCGGCGAGAAAGTGAACCCAATGCCGGGTTCGAACATTCCGCTGGCGGCCCTCGGTACATTCATTCTGTGGTTCGGCTGGTTCGGCTTTAACGGTGCGTCTCAGCTCGCCGCAGGCACATTTGACGATATCAATGCTGTCGCGAAGATCTTCGCCAACACCAACATGGCCGCTGTCGGCGGTGTCCTGGCCGCGATGATCCTGACCGCTGTCCTGTATAAAGGCAAAGTCGACCCAACCATGGCCTTTAACGGCGCAATTGGTGGTCTTGTCTCGATCACAGCTGAGCCTCTAGCCCCGAGCATGGGCGCTGCAGTCTTAATCGGTGCTGTTGGCGGTGTCCTCGTGGTCCTCACGGTTCCACTGCTCGACAAGCTGAAAATCGATGACGTTGTCGGCGCGATCCCGGCTCACTTGGTGTGCGGTATCTGGGGCACAATCATCGTCGCGGCTTCTTACGGCAACCACATCATGCCACCAGTTGACGCAGCAGGCGAGCTTACCGGCGACGCAAGCTATGTCGGCCAGTTGGTCGGTGTGGTCCTGACCGGTGTTGTCGTGTCTGTCCTATCGGCCATTGTCTGGATGGCTCTGAAAGTCACGATCGGCGTACGCGTCAGCGAAGAGGAAGAGCAACTCGGCCTCGACCGCGCGGATACAGGCGTCGAAGCCTATCCGGAGTTCGCCTCCTAACCAGTTTGCCCGCACCGGGTCGTTCTGGTGCAGGCAATCCTACGCTTCCTTTAGTTTGGAAGCGTTTCCTCCCGACTTACCCCCGGCGCTTTCGCGACCGGGGGTTTTTTCTGTCCGGACTGCAAATCTCTTTGCAGCAAAATCATGTCTGTTAGCGCCGTTTTAAGGCCACGCTTGTAATTTCATTTTTGGTTCAGAACGTCCCAAGTGACCGGAGTGTAGATTATGGCGAACACAATCGCAGACACCGCGCATATTCGCGAGGCCTCAGACCCTGTCTGGCGCATCATTACAGGAACTGCCGCGTTTGCACTGGGCGTCTTCATTTGCGGCAGTGTCGGCACTCATGACCCCCTTGATCCAAGCTGGAACGCCGCGACCAGTCGAAGCGTGACAAATCTGTTTGGATCTGGCGGCGCCGTCTTTGCCGACATAATGCGCCAATTGCTCGGATGGTCGGCTTGGGTCGCGGGTCTCGCTTTGATGATCGGCGGCGCCATGCGGACCGTATTGATCGGCGCGCCAAAGATCCGGCGTTGGTTCCTGGGCTTGCTCTTTGTGCCGCTTTCAGCCGCCTGTTTTGCCGCTTGGCCTGTCCCAACCTCATGGCCGCTACGCGCAGGCCTTGGCGGAATGGTTGGCGACGGATTGCATGATCTCTCGGTGATGCCGTTTAAAGCGTTGTTGTTACCGATGCCGGAATTGTTGGCGGGTCTACTTGCGGGCGGACTGGCGCTAGTATGCGCCTTTGCGGCCCTCGGCTTCCGACGCGGAGACGCAAAACTTCTACAAGCCGCAGCCAGCCAGTCGAGTGCACGGGCAGCGCGCCAAGCCGGCGGCTTGTTCAGCCGCTTCAAACGCACAAAATCTCAAAGCGCCGGCGATGCGCCTGACGGCTTACAAATTCGCCGAGCGGCTGAACCTGCAGGTGTGATCGAGCCTGATACATTTGTCGCCCCGGACGAGATCGACGATATCCCAGAAGTTACTGCCACTACCGAGCCAGAGACGCCTAAGTCGCTGACCGTCATGGCGCCGCGCTCGGCAACCGTGCCGAAACCTCAGGTCAAGCGCAAACGCAAAGCACGGGGCGCCAAAGTACCACCGCTCGATCTATTGCAACTTCCACCCGTTCAGCGTCACGAAATCGACGAGGATGCCCTGCTCGCCAAGGCCAACCGCTTGGCTGAAGTTTTGCGCGAGTTTGGTGTGCGCGGCCGTATCCGCGAGGTTCGCCCTGGTCCTGTTGTTACCCTGTTCGAACTTGAACCAGCAGCCGGTGTAAAGTCCGCCCGGGTTATCTCACTGGCCGATGATGTCGCCCGGTCGATGAGCGCGGTCTCCTGCCGGATTGCTGTTGTGCCCGGCAAGAATGCGATTGGTATCGAACTACCAAATGATGAGCGTCAGACCGTCTATCTGCGCTCGCTCCTAGACAATGACGCCTACACCAAATCCAAAGCCGCGCTGCCAATGGCGCTCGGTGAAGATATTGGCGGCGCCCCGACCGTGGTCGAGCTCGCGAAAATGCCTCACTTGCTGATCGCGGGAACGACCGGCTCCGGTAAGTCCGTTGGCGTCAACGCGATGATCTTGTCGCTGATCTTTAAACTGCCACCGGAAGAGTGCCGGTTCATCTTTATCGACCCTAAAATGCTCGAGCTGAGCATCTATGAAGGCATCCCACACTTGCTATCGCCGGTGGTGACCGATCCCAAGAAGGCCGTTCTCGCCCTGCAATGGGCGGTGCGCGAGATGGAAATGCGCTACGAGCTGATGTCAAAAGCCGGCGTCCGGAACCTTGCAGGCTTCAACAAGAAAGCCGCTGATTTCCGGAAGCGCGGCGAACACATGACGCGCAAGGTTCAAACCGGGTTTGATGATCGCGGTAAGCCGCAATATGAGACGGAAATCCTGCCGCTCGATCATGTTCCAAACCTGGTCATCGTCATCGACGAAATGGCTGACCTGATGATGGTCGCAGGCAAAGAGATTGAAGGCTGCGTCCAGCGCCTCGCGCAAATGGCACGGGCCGCGGGCATCCACTTGATCACAGCGACACAGCGTCCGTCCGTCGACGTTATTACCGGTACGATTAAGGCCAACTTCCCGACCCGTATCTCTTACATGGTGACGACGAAAATCGACTCTCGAACCATTCTCGGGGAGCAAGGCGCGGAACAGTTGCTCGGCATGGGCGACCTGCTCTACCAAGCCGCAGGCATCAAATCGAAACGCTGCCATGGTCCCTTTGTGTCAGATGATGAAGTGCAAGCGGTCGTCGACTGGTTGCGAGATAATGGCGGCGAGCCAGATTATAATCCAGACGTGCTTGAAGAGCCTGAAGACGGCACCGGCAGCGCAATTATGGATGCGATGCTTGGCACTTCCACCGGTGATAAGGATGAAGACCTCTACGCCCAAGCCATGGCGATCGTCCTGCGCGATAAGCGCGCCTCAACGAGCTACCTGCAGCGCCGTTTGAAAGTTGGCTATAACAAAGCCGCAACGCTGATCGAACGGTTGGAAGAAGAAGGCGTTATCTCCGCGCCAAATCATGCCGGTAAGCGGACAATCCTCAAACAGGGCGATCCCGAATAACGCGGCGGTATAAGCACTTATCCTAAGTGACGTGCAATAAAATCTACGGCTCCTTTGGTTGCAAATCACCAGAGGAGCCGTTTGCTATGAGCCATACCCCACACGAACTCGTGGACGATTTCCCACAGGACAAAGCCCGAATTCAAGAAATGAAACGGGTAAGCCCACACTTTGCGAAACTTGCTGACCGCTATCATGAGATCAATCGCACGATCCACCGAATGGAGGAGCGTATTGAGCCGGTCGCAGACACCACAGAGTTCGCCTTACGCCGCGAGCGAATGATGCTGAAGGACCAGCTCTATTCGATGTTACAGCGTGGCAGCTTCGCCCGTGCGGCCCATTAAGATCCAGGCGCGGGGCGATACTGTTCGCCCCGCCCTTTCGATGACCTAAGGCGCTGAGGCCGAGGCGAAGGTCTCGGATGCGCCATCTTCTGACGCACCAGTTTCGGGCGTCTCAGCTGGCTCCAATCGGCGGATCCGGTCGAGCTCAGCTTCAGCCTCTTCGTCTTCACCGAGCGCCATTAGCGCCTCAACGCGCAAACGCCGCACGTCGATATTGGCGGGGTCCTGCTCCAACAAGCTGTCAGCATTGGCCAGGGCCTCGGGAAACTTCTCAAGTGTAACTTGAACCGCGACGAGCTTTTGCGTGGTTTCGGCATCATTCTCTTCGCTCATATCCATCAGCTGTAGCAGTGTTTCTTCTGCCGCTTCTGGTGCACCAGCGGCTTCTTGGACGCGCGCGAGTGCAAACAGAACAAGAGCATCATTCGGATTGACCAATAAGAAGCTCATCAAAACTTCCTCGGCTTGCTCATAGTATTCCATAATTGTGAGATGCTCACTCATTTCGAGCGTGATCTTACGGCTTTCTGGATTGAGCTCGAGCGCCTTGCCGAACGCCATTAACGCCTCGTCGTCTTGCTCGCTAATGGCCAAACTACGGGCCTTGTAGAGCCAGAAAAGCGGGCTTTGCGGATTCTTCGTCAGCAGAATATCCAAACGCTCGGCCGCCATTTCGGGGGATCCATTGCGGTACTCATAGCGAGCCAGCGCAAAGGCTGCTGGCTGCGTGAATATGGACATGGCCGGTAATTCCGCAGCGATCCCAGACGCGGCTTCCAGATCGTCCAGAGCCAATTGCAAAAGCATACAAGTATAGATCAAACGCTCAGTTTCTTGGCGGGCGATGCAGACCTCATCCTTGGTTTCAACGGTTGGCGGGCGGATCACGCCGCTGGCCTCTTGGAGCGCCTTGAGGAGAAGTTCTTGTTCGCTCGACATCTCAACATTCGCCATTTTGCGAATGATCGATCGCGCGGCGCGGGGGCGCTCAGAGGCTAGAAGATTGACCGACCGCGAGAACAGAATGTCGAAATCGTTCTGGGCCTGCGCACTCGCTTCACGGAACATTGGAAGCGCAGTCTCGAACCGCCCGAATGAGAAATTAAACTCAGCCCAATCGGTCAAGGTGACGGCGCTATCTGGCGCCAAGGCAAGCGCGCGCTGATAGTCCGCTTCAATTTCTCCGCTTTCATACAGGCCAGAGCGCGCTTTAGCCGTCGCGAAACGGCGCCAGGTCGGCCCGCTATCCGGTCGGAACTGGATCGATTTATCGAAGGAGTCGATCGCCTCTTCATATCGACCGAGAACAACTTGGGACTGCCCAAGCAATGATAGGGATTTGCCTTTGCGCGAAGAGCTGGTGATATCGACCGAGCGCTCAAACACGCGAACCGCTTCTTCGTGACGGCCTGTATCAGCGAGTAGGATGCCGTAGTTTACATAGCCAGGGTTATGATTGGGATTGGCCGCCAAGTGGGTCGCATAGGCTTGGATTGCCGCATCGATCCGGTCTGCGCCGCGAAAGGCTAGCGCGTAAGAGAACGATGCGCCATGTTCGATGCGCTGCTCAGGTTGTAGCCCGCGCAAGACTTCGATGGCTTCTTCGAACCGTTTGCGTGAGGTCAGAAGCTCGCCGACATGGGCCGCGAATTTCGGTTTGTCTGTATCGCTCGCCCGGCGAAAGAATGGCGTTGTTTGCAAACGATCATAAGACAGCGGCGCCAGGGATGTATCTTGGATGATCTCAACCAGATCGGCCTGGAAATCCTCTGACAAGCCGCTGGCATCAACGAGCTCAATCTCTTGCTGATCGTCAGATGAAATCGCCCGGGCAATGGTCGTGTCCTCATCACTGCGAACAACAAATTCAGCCACGAGCGCGAACAGTGCGATAATGACCGCCAGAATGCTCAGCGCAGGCGCCGAAAAGAAACGGGATTGCTCATGCATGGGCAAGCTCTTGATTGGTCAGGTCTTCTACGAGACCCTTTTGTTGGACGTTCTGAATCTCAATACCCGGACGGCCGTTGACTTCCAGAATGAGCGGACCTCGGTCCTGGTCGATGCAGATGTCGACGCCGATATAACCGAGCGGAATCGCTTTCGAAGCGCGCTTAGAGATATCCACCAAATCACGCCATTTCGGAATTTTCGCGCCGATCAGGTCCGCGCCTGTGTCGGGATGCTGCTCAATCGTTTTACCCCGGATTGCCGCATTGGTGATCTTGCCCGTTTCAACATCAATCGCGAGACCGACCGCGCCCTGGTGCAAGTTCGCTTTGCCGCCAGATTTCTTGGTTGGCAGGCGCAGCATCGCAGAGATTGGCTTATTCTCGTGCAAAATGACTCGAATGTCGGAAAGCCCAAAATCAGCGATTTTACTGATGTCCTGATGCTGTTTCAGCAGCGGCTCGACATAGGCAAAGTCTTCTTCACCGCCCTGTGAATAGGCACCGTGCAGGATTTCACCGACATGTTTGGAAAGCTGTTCTGGCTTCAGTGTCCGCCCGCCTGCGGTCACAAAATTATCGCCATCCCGCTCGCGGATAATCAAGATGCCATTACCCTGCGAGCCGCGATTTGGCTTTAGCGCAAATGATCCGAAATCAGCGACCGTTTTCATAAACTCAGGCAAGTCACGGAAGGATTCACAGACCGCATAAGTCCGTGCGACCGGTACATTTGCTTCCTGAAGGATTTCTTTGCTGCGCAGCTTATCCGCAGCCAAGTCGAGTAGTTCTTTGGAGTTCAGCTCATTGATCAGAAGGCGGTTGCGCGCATTCATACCGAGGACCGGACCCTTATCCAGGATCGAGCGGAACCGGAAGAACTCCTGCAGGCGCATGCCTGACCACTGACCAATCGCGAGCTGCACACCAAGCACGAGCAATAAGAGCTCTGGCATCAAAGCGAAGAGGCCCTTCAGCAAGACCGACGAGAATACGATATAGCAGGCGATGATTGTCACAATTGTTCCGGCACCCGCCGTTGCGAGGCCTTTCCAATCTTCGTCATCGAGCATGTTGTGAATGCGCTCCGCCAGGAAGGAAATGATCACAACCGGAAAGAGTGCCAGGATGCCGAACTGAAGGCTGGTTCGGTTGCCGAGCCAAAGCAGAACGCCAACAAATAGGACCGTACAGATCGTGATCACTGCCGCGAGGCGCGGGATCTTCAACACATTGAACCGATTGAAATAGGCAAGCGCCAAAATCGCGAACGCAACAATCCCGGAGAAAGTCGCAAGGCCGAGCCACAGTCCTGTGTTCACACACGCCGCTGCAATCAGCATCGGCATAAAGATACCGAATGTTTTCAGGCCAACCACACTGCGCAAGAAGATCGTGACGAGCGCCGCCAACGGGAACAGTAAGAAGACGCCGATCATCTCTTCCGGCAAACCAGTGAGGCGCATCAGTTGCGCTGCGTTGAATCGGTTCAGCGTCGGTTCGTTTTCATCAAACTCGAACAGGGCAGGGGATTGGCTGACCGGGTTGATCGTGAAGCGATAGTCGAAATTGATATTCCGTGTGTGCCGGAACAGGGCGTGATCGCCGGTATAAAGGCGCAAATAGTTTTCCGGCAGGCTAGCAAAATGACCATTGGTTGGGTCGAATGGGACCCAGCGGCCTTCAATCAGAACCTCGAGCCATTGATGCGAGGTTTTCTTAGAGCCCTCATTCATGATCACACCGCCAACGAGGCGGGCCGGAATGCCATTTGTACGGGCTAAGGCAACAAATAGGCGGCCCTTTCCGTTACAGCTTGCTCGGCCAAGACGCAGGGCCGTAAGTGCGTCGGTGAACCCTTTAAACGGAGCGCCTTCAATCCCTTGATAGGTGTAATCATAAATAGAGGTCAGAACCGGGACCAGCTCGCGGCTATCGTCGGGCTGGATGGTCGACCACAGGTCGCGAATTTCTTGGTGTCCGACCTGAATGCCCTCTTCTTCGATCAGGTACTGATTGTACTGTTCGGGGAGGAACTGCGGCACTTGCAGAGACTGATCGAGATCATAGACCAGCTGCTTGGACGTGATCAGCGCGTGGTAGCGAATTTCGCGGCCCTGGTCGCCGGACCACATACCGCGGCGACCTGATTGATCTGTTTGGTCATCAAATTGGAGCTGGCCGGAGATGATGTTCTCGCGCACAATGTCCTGGCGCTCATCATCAGATGGCAGAAAAGTCGTGACATCAACGTTCCGGTCATCGCCAACGAAACTCATCGCCAGCGAGAAGTCATACATCGTAACCGCACGCAGCTGATTGAGCAGAGTTGGGGAACTGCGCAGGTGCAGTACGGTGAGTACCAGGCAGATCGCAATCAGCCAGCTACTCGGATGTCGAACAATCGCCAAAAGGCGGGTTTGCAAGTTCATCTTTATCACCCATCCCACATCGGATTGTTAATAACTGACGACCTCGTCCAAACGGCATATCCATTATACTGTCGGGTGAGGGTGGTCCGCTTAACAATCAGCAACATTAACCATTTCCGCGCGGCATCTATGCCATCTACGGCGCACTGGCAATGTCCTAAGTCAGGTTTAGGTTGGGCGATTTTAAGGCAGCAAATGTGGCCTAGACGTGATCCTGTAGGTGGCGCCGAAGAATCTTTCCGATCGGGTTTTTGGGCAATTCTTCAATAAAATGTACTTTCCGCGGAACTTTATAGCCGGTCAGCTCGTTCCGACAGTGCGCGAGTACGGACTGTGATGTACATTCAGGGTCTGATGTCACGACGAAAGCATGCAACTCTTCCGAGCCAGACTCAGTGCGAATACCCGCTGCAGCAGCTTCCGTCACGCCCGGACACATCGCGAGAACACCATCGATCTCGTTCGGGAACACATTGAAGCCGCCGACCAGCACCATGTCTTTGCAACGATCAACGATGTACAGCTCGCCGTCTTCGTCAAACCGGCCCATATCGCCCGTTTTGAACCACTCCCCCAGATAGGCATTCGCCGTTTCTTGCTCGCGGCCAAGATAGCCTTTCATAACCTGCGGACCCGAGATCAGGATCTCACCAACGACATTTGGTTGATCGGTGACAAGATCATTGTGCAGGATGCGGATTTCGGTCCCTGGAAAGGCGCGTCCGGCTGAGCCGATCGATTTGCTGACCGAGTGATCGCGGACAGCAATCAATGTCGTCGCTTCGGTCATGCCATAACCTTCGATGATGTTCGATTGCGTCGCGGCCATCCAGTTCTGGGCTGTGTGATCGCGCAGAGCCGCGGCGCCAGAGATCGTGATCTTGATGCTTTGTCCGCACTCTGGGAACCAATCTTCCTCGAGCAGTTTCTCAAACAAGGTGTTCACACCTGGGAAGACGTCCGGCTTAAATTTTTTGAAGGCAGGCTTCATATTGGTCAGCGGGCGCGGATTTGGAATCAGCACCAGATGGCCGCCATTGGTGATCGCGATCACCGAGGCCAGCATGCCGAACACGTGATAGACAGGTAGCGCCAGCAGCATGGTCTGTTTCGGGGTCAGAAGCAGCTCAGGGCTCGCAATCGTGAATTGCGCGATATTGCTCATCAAACCTTGTTCAGTCAGGCGAACGCCCTTCGACACGCCCGTCGTTCCGCCAGAGTATTGGTAGATGGTATCGCGCTCAGGATCCAAGGCAGCCACGCGGTCAAAATTGTCGATTTCGGTGACGCTCGTATTTGCCATAATCTCATTCAAAGTCGAATGCGCGCCTTGGAACGGGCGATCGAGCTTCTTAACGTGGCGCAGCAAGAAGTTCAGTGCGCCGCGGGTCATGGGCTTAAAGAAATCGGTGACCGAGATTGCGATGACTTTGTCGACACTTGTGCCCTCGACCGCCTCTTCAATCATCTCCGAGAAAATGGTTGATCCGATGACACAGCGCGCGCCGCTATCTTTGAGCTGGCGCCGTGTTTCGGCAGCCGTGTAGAGTGGGTTTACGTTAGTGACTTTCAAGCCAGCGAGAAAGACGCCGAGCAAGGAGACAATGTAAGACGTGCAATTCGGCGACTGGATTGCAACCACATCGCCCTCAGAATATCCCAAATCCTCACGCAAATAGGCCGCGAGCTTCTGCGCTGACGCGATCGCGGTTTTGAAATCAGTTGTTTCCGAATGACCGGTTGGCAATGCCGTTGTCAGGAAAGGTTGATCTGCATACTCGACGAGGGCTTGAGCGATTTTTTCGTGAAGCCGGCCGGTGTCTAAAGCAAAATCTTGTTTGGGCGCGAAAGCTGAATTTGATGAGGTCTGAATAGCCATTTTGCGTCTCTTTTTGGGGAACGCTTTGGCTTACCGAATTTGGATTTGAATCTCGTTACGGTTGTTCGATGAATTTCAAATAATTGGCATACTCTTCCGACATTTGATCAGCCGTGCGGTTGGCTTCCTTGATCCGGAAATAGTCAGACAATTGCTGCCTGGCAGTACTTGAAAGCGGTCGGTTTACAATCGCCTCGCCAAGCTCCCTCAACATGTCGGCACCCGTGACCTTTTTACGCTTCGGATGCGTGACGCGGGTAAGATAAATCGAGCGCAACACTTCGTCATCATTCTCATCGGTCCAAGTATGCCAGATCTCGACATATTGATCCTGCCACCCAACCACGCACGTATGGATGGTGAGGGCGCCTTGCGGAATACGCGGCTGAGATCGCACCTGTACCGAGCTCAGCACAATTGGAATCCAACCGTGCTTGCGCACAATCGCAGACATTCGCGTTTCAACGAAGAATTTGATGAGGGAGAGATCTATGAAAGACGGAATCCGTGAGGCAAACAATTGCCCCCGCCGGTCTCGGTCCCAGCGGCGCGGCTTGAACGTGTATTTGGTTCCATCCCATACGTTTGCGTTTCTGGACCCAGACAGCGACCTCAGAACCGTAACCAAAAGGCTTAAAAATAAATCCATCTACTCGTCCGCCCACGCCTGTACGGCGCAATCTAAATGCGATTAATCAATAGTTACACACAGAATGTAAACGAAGTCACTTCATTTGGGCGCTCAATACAAAAGTATATTTCATGCGTGATAACTCATATTTAATACTCGGGGGCGGACCGGCGGGACTCACGATGGCGCGGATGCTAAAAGACCGCGGCATCGAACAAGTCACAATACTGGAAGCTTCGAACAAAGTCGGCGGCAAATGTCTGTCTGACCCCATTGGCGACCACATTGTCGAATTCGGCACCTGTTATGCGATCTGGTCTCACAAATATGTCCTGAAGCAAATGAAGAAGCTGGGCATCAAACGCAACTTTATGCGTGCGCAGCGGATCGATGGCCGCGAGCTGATCGACTATATTAAAGACGGCGATGGCCCGCCCCTTATGGTGCAAGTCGTCCAGTATACGATCAAACGTAAACGGCTCATGGCGCGCGCGATGAAGGGCGATGCAGCGGTCAATGACATACTCGCGCAACCGACTCGCGACTGGCTACGCGAGAATAGGCTCGGCAAAATCGAGAATATGATGCACCGCGTCGTCACCTCGATCGGATATGGCTATCTTGATCGCTTGCCGCTGTTACACGCGATGCGCTGGGTCGATTTCGATATGCTGCTGACCGGTTTGCTGAAGTTTACCGTCATGCCCGAAGGTGGCTGGCAAAACTTCTGGGATGTGTTCGCGGCGCCTCTTGATGTCCATCTTGGTACAAAAGCCGTCAGCGTTAAGCGTCACGATTCTGGAGTTCGCGTTCAGACAGAAGCTGGCGACGTGTTCGAAGCAGACCACTTGATCAACACGATCCCGATGGCAGAGTTCTGCGCCATGACGGATGCGACGCCCGCTGAGCAAGATGTCGCCGCATCGATTGAGTGGTCAGGATATACGACCACGCTTCTCTCGGTCGAAGACTGGCCGCATGAGGCACCTGTCAATGCCTGGAGCGAAACCTGCGCGACCGACAAAAATGATGGGCAGCTTTTATACTATCGCTATGAATGCCCCGAAGAAGACGGGAGAACGCTCTTTAGCGTCGGGCAATTATCGATCGCCTACACGCCTGACGAATTGACCGAAATCGCCGTCTTTGACGCCGAACGGAAAGGTGCCAGAGATCCGCGCGTGGTCCAGCAAGTGATCTGGCAATACATGCCAACTTATAAGTCGGACAGGATTCGAAACGGCTTGCTGCAAATGATGACACGTATGCAGGGCGAGCGCCGGACATTTCACACAGGCTCCAGCTTTTCCCACGAAGCCGTCTCGACGATTGCGGCGTTTAACGCGCGTTTGCTGCCGAAGGTAGCGCCTTAATTTTATGGCCAACGCTTTGGACATGATCAGCCGGAACAATCGCGATCAAGTTCACAGACGTATCGCCATTGAAGTCTTCGCGATACTGGCCGCCCAAATTCTCGATATGGGTCGCAGACATGTATGTTGAATAGGCATCAAGCGTAACATCGTCTGGATTATCGATGACCAGTGCTGGCTTCTCAATCACGAGATCATGAGTTTTGCCATTGATGCCTCGGATGATGAAGCAAATCGCGTCTGATCCATCTGGCATCGCCCGAACGTGCAGCGAGAGCTTACCAGAGCTTCCGACCGTGCGATGGGCTTTCAAGCACATCTGCCCCAATGCGCGGGTTAGCGATCCACTCGCTGAGGAGCGAACGAGCAATTCCTCTGGTACAGCGTTGATGATGGCATTCAGGGTCGACTTGCTGAGGTCGTTCTGCCCCATTTCGCTTAGCTCTTCCGCGAAAATATCTCGCAGCTTGATCATTTCTGCGTCCACGAGATGCTGATTATCGTCCAGCGAGTGCCGCGTCATCGAAGACATCAGGCGCTCCAGGTCTTTCGACGCATTCATGATCAGATTGGCGAGATTGCCAAGCTCGTCGGCATCAAACTTAATGCGCGAGTCCGGCTGTAACAGGCGCGCATATTTCATGATCGACTTAATCGGATAAATCACTTCACGCGAGATCGACTCGAAGAAAGCAGACTTTGTTTGCAGCGCCTGTTCAGCTTGCTTGCGCGATTCCAGGATTGTTTGCTGGCTCTCAACCAGGGAGCTGACATCTTCAACCAGTTCAATCTGGTCGCCTTCGACACCATTAAATTCGGTTTGGCGATAGTAGCGGCCTTCCCAGAAATAGAAGCCTTCGCGGGTGCGGGTGCCATGCGTAACCGCTTCGCGATTGTTGGTCATGGTCTGATTTGAGAACACGACCTCGCCGGAGCTATCTTCTATTTCGAGGCCAATGCCCAAGGTGCTAACCGCAGATTCCAGGCGCCCTTTTGACAGCTCAAGACCCAGTCGTACTCGCAGCATCTCAACGGTGTCATGGTATTTCAGGTGGGCCATGTAGACCATGGTGACCCCAAGTGTGCTGCCCATCGCCGTTGTAATCGTTGCCGCCGTACCATCGATAAAGAGCAGAGAGAAAATCGTAACCGGCAGCGCACCCGCTAAGAAGCGAGCAGACATGCCAGCGTTCGAACCAAGACAGGCCGCTGCTGCCGCGCACATACCGACGGATAGCGCCGCGAGAGTGATATTTGCAGCCGGGTCTGGCCCCGCAAAGATCAAGCAGCTGGACGCCCACCAGGCGCCAAACAAGAAATTGTTCCGCGCGCCCTTCTTCAGAAACCCGCCTTTCAACTCTGCATCCTTAGGGACCGCAGACATCGCCACAGCACCCTTCCATTGGAAGTAAGAGAAATACAGAATCGGCGCCCACCAAATGAGGGCGAGCCACCACCACGTGAATTGCGCAAATATCAGCGTGACGGCGGTACTGTTAATCGCGGTGATGAGGGCCAGAGGCTTCATGACCGAGGCGAGCTGGTCGAACAGCTCTCGCAACACGGCTTGTCTCAATCGGCCATCTGGTAGATCCAGAGTCCCGTGGACGATACTTTTAAAAACTGAAGCCGTGGAAATGCGCATACTGAGCTACATGCCACATATATCTTGAAAAAATGGTCGTGTAGATCGGCAATCTGAGTTCAGTTTTTTTAGAAAGGATAAATCTTGCTTGATAATTGGTTAAGCGCGTAATTTGAGCTCAATTCGTAACCAAATGGAAAGCCGCGGGTCCCAAGGACCCAATTCGAACGGTTTTGATGAGCAAAATCGGCACGCTGCGTCAGTGGGACTATCTCAGCTTCTCAATATTAATGCTGATTTCAAATCAGTATTGATTTATCGCAACGCGCCTATCAGTAGTATTATGACACGAATGCAAGAATTGGAAAACACAGATGGCTGACGAGAAAGACCAGCTTCACGCTCTAATGAAGGCCTTCTTTGAACAGAATGTCCCCTTTGCGAAACATACTGGGATTGAACTCTTAGTTATTGCGGATGGACATGGCGCAGCGCAATTGCCGGATCTGCAGGAAACACAAAACCATATGGGATCGCAGCACGCTGGCGCTCTGTTCACGCTTGCTGAGGCCGCTTCGGGCGCCGCTTCTGTTTCCTTATTCGCGGATAAGATCGCGCTCGTACGCGCCGCCATTGTTGAAGCGAAAATTCAGTACAAGAAATCTGCCCGCGGCGTTATTCGCGCTGAGGGTAAGCTGCGCCGCACTGGCGCAGAGATTATGGAAGAGTTCGCAGCCGAGGGCGTCGTCAACTTTATGGTCGACGTCTCGCTCTTAAACGCCGACGGCGTCGAAGTTGCGACGATGGAAGTAAATTGGCGCATTAAGTCGAATTCTCACACCTAACCCAACGCGCATTGCTAAATCTCAGGGCGGTCGCGGCAAGATCGCGTTTCCGCCCTTGCACCTCGCTCATGTTTCAGCGAACAAGACTCGCATTCATGAGTTAAAAGAGGGCAAGCGAGGCTATGACCAAAACACCCGTAAACGACTTTGCGTTGGATCAAATCTGGCGAACGGGCCGGTCTTATAATGGCTGGACCTCAGAAAGCGTTCCAGAAACGCTGATCCGCGCGACCTATGATTTGACGAAGATGGGGATGACGAGCGCAAACTGCTCACCCGCTCGATTTGTATTTCTACAATCGTCTGAAGCTAAAGCGCGCCTGAAGCCATTTTTAATGGAAGGCAATGTCGAGAAAACCCTCGCAGCGCCTTGGGTCGTGATCATCGCGCATGATTTGGAATTCCATGAAAAGATCCCGGAACTCTTCCCTCACAATCCTGGCGCCAAAGATTGGTTTGCTGAGGAAGAAAACCGGCATCTAACGGCGTTCCGGAACGGCACCTTGCAAGGTGCTTATCTCATGCTCGCCGCGCGCGCCCTAGGGCTCGATTGTGGACCGATGTCCGGGTTTAACAATGCTGGCGTCGACGAAGAATTCTTTCTCGGCAACGAAGAGACGAAGACTTGGCGCTCCAATTGGCTGTGCAATTTGGGTCATGGAGACGATTCGACGATCTTCGACCGTAGCCCGCGTCTGAGTTTTGAGGATGCGTGTCTGATTTTGTAGAGTCCCTGAAATGATCGTTCTTGGCATTCATACGGCAGGCCCCGCTTGCGAGCTGGCGCTCTTGCGCGATGGCGACCTCATCGCGGAAGCGAACGAAGCCATGGTGCGTGGCCAGGACGCACGATTGCCGGGATTAACGAAATCACTTTTGGAAACAGGCGGGTGCACGTTCGCAGATGTTTCGCGTTTCGCCGTGGTCACTGGTCCTGGGAGTTTTACCGGCATTCGGGTTGGTGTTGCATTTGCACGGGGGCTTAGCCTCGCAACCGGTGCGCCCTGCCTTGGGGTGACGAGTCTGGAGGCCTCTCTTCCGGCGAGCCAGCAAGGCTCCGCCATCGTCGCCTTGGCGGCACAGAAACGTCCGCCCGACGTGACGTTTTGGACGCAAACCTTCAGATCAGGCATGGCCACAGGCGCAGCGATCGAAATGCATGCGGATGCGCTTGTACAGCTGATAGCGGATCGTCCGCATATGCTGTTTGGCGCGGAGGATGCGCTGGCTCAATTCTTTCCAAATGAAACCATCCACCCCGCGCGGCCAACCGCAGCCCGCGCAGCAGCTATTGCCGCAACGCTTGACCCAGAGCTTAGACCCGCACGCCCGACCTATGCCCGCGCGCCAGATGCCGCGCTTCCGGCCAACAAAAGCAATCCATGACGGTCGTAAAAGACCTCAGCGCTGCGGATGCTGACCAGATGGCGCATCTCCATGCGCAAGTCTTTGACTCAGCTGCCGCTTGGCAGGCTTCAGCCTTTCAAGACCTGCTTGCGCTAGCAAGTACACGCGCAATCGGCGCCTGGCGCGATGAGAGGCTCGCGGCCTTTTTAGTGGCGCAATTCGTGACCCCTGAGGCAGAGATCCTGACGATTGCAACAGAACCTTCCTTTCAGCGCCAAGGATTAGCGAACAGTCTTGTCGAACATCTAGAAAATGAGCTTCAAAAACAGGGCTTGGAAAAGTGGCTGTTAGAGGTCGCTGCGGACAACCATCGAGCTGTCGCATTTTATGAGAAAATCGGCTTTCAGCGCGATGGTAGACGACCGGAATACTATAAGCGCCTTGAAGGAAGCAGAATTGACGCCATCTTGATGTCAAAGCCCTTGGCTAGACAGGAAACCAACTAACAGGTTAGAGGGTCGCTTATGGATCGTTTGGAAAAACTCTGCGCCGAAAAAGGCCTCCGCATGACCGAGCAACGCAAGGTCATTGCACGCGTGCTATCCCTAGCTGACGACCACCCAGATGCGGAAGAGCTTCACAGCCGCGCAAATGCGGTGGACAAGAACATATCACTGGCGACCGTCTACCGGACTGTGAAATTGTTTGAAGAATATGGCATCATTGAAAGCCACGACTTTGGCGATGGCCGCGCACGCTATGAAGAAGTGCCAGACGAGCATCACGACCACCTGATTGATGTGAAGTCCGGTAAAGTGATCGAATTCCACAATGAGGAAATCGAGCGCCTTCAGATCGAGATTGCGAAATCACATGGCTATAAGCTGGTTGATCACCGTCTCGAGCTTTATGCTGTGCCATTGAAGGAAGGTGACGACTGATCTGTCGTGAGCCGCTCTAGCCCTTACCTTATCGCGCTTACCGGTGGTTCTGGATCCGGGAAATCGACCGTTGCTGATGCCCTCGCAGCGCTCTGCAAAGACGTAGGCGTCGTCATCTTTGCTGAGGATGGCTATTATTGGCCGATGAGTCATTATGGCCCGGCGGATACTGAAGAGCAGCGCGCCCAAATCATTTCCCGCGTCAATTATGACGACCCGATCAGTAAAGAAACCAGCCTGATGGCGCGGCAGCTTGCAGATTTGAAAGCCGGACGCACGATCGATCAGCCGATCTATGATTATGACGCGCACGATCGGATCACCAAGACATTGACCATTGATCCGGCCCCGATCATCATTCTGGAGGGTATTCACGCCCTTTCGGTCCCAGAATTGGCACCACTGATTGATCTGTCCATCTATGTCGACACGCCCGACGATCTACGCCTTGCGCGGCGGCTTCGCCGCGACGTCGTGGACCGTGGGCGAAGCGTTGAAAGTGTTCTCGCGCAGTATCTCGGCACGGTGAGAGCCGCGCATTATCGCCATACCTATCCAGCCATGTTTGAAGCTGATTTGGTGATCGCGGACGAAGGCTTACCCGCCTATGGCCAGGTCCGACCAAATGATGAGGCGATTGCTCGTATGCTGGCGCCAATTGCAGACCGTCTGCGCTCTGAAGGTGTGATTTAACGATTTTCAGGCTAGTTTGCCTGTGAATGCTGCGTTTTTTGATAAGTTTCGTCGGGGCGATCACGCTCTCAGGCCTGGCCCTCGCTTGCGATATGCGATCGGATGCTCGCGCCTCCCAGCTCGTCGACTATGTCGCGATGGGGCACACATGTCTCAGCGCGCCCCCGGACTCATTTCGTTTTGACGAACAGATCGAGCAACAGTTCGAACGGGCGATCAACGCCGCCCGCGAAGAGGCTGGTCTTCCGCGATTAAAGGTTCGATCCGGCACAAGACCAGCGGCCCGCTTCCATAGTTTGGACATGGGCGTGAACGGATTCTTTTCGCATGCCTCCCCGGCGGGCCTCGCCCATTATGACCGCATCGCCGCGTTCGATCGCCAGCTTCTCTCTGATCGCTCCGCTGAGAATGTCGCTGTGTTCGGACCAGCTATTTGTAAAGATCAGGATGACCGAGACGTTTCGTGCCTATTGGTCCCTGGCTTCGAGCTTCCATCTAGATCCACCGTCGTCGAGAAGCTGCATCAGGAATTGATGCAGAGCGAAGGCCACCGCGAGAACATTCTAGATCCGAAGATGACCCATATGGTGGTCGGCGTCGCGCGCACTGATACCGGCTTTCACGTGACGCAGCTTTTCATCAACCTCGCCGGAATGCTCGCTGAGGACTTCCCTTTGCAGATGGACCCCGGCGAAAAGATTGAGGCGACGGTGACGCTCGAAGGATGGAATGACTACAGATTCGCGCTCCAGATAGATGATGTGCCGATCGACCTGAAGTCCGACAAACTGCCGCGAGAAATCTCTGGTGATGTCGCTCTAAATGTTCGTGCTGAGAGACGCGCCGAGGAGAAAAGCGAAAACGGCACCGTCGAGAGCCTATATTGGATCTATCTCTCAGGACCTAAATTTACGGTCATGCCCGCTAAAGAAAGCTAGCGACTTCGCCCAGCGGTTTTTTGATCAAGGCATGTTTCGGAACCATCGCGCCGTCCGCTGGATAGCCCGCGACGAGAATCAGAAACGGCTTCTCAGTCTCAGGTCGCCCACAAAGATTGTTCAAGAATTTCATCGGATTCGGGGTATGAACTAAAGTCGCGAGACCAGCGTTGTGGCAGGCCGCGATCAGCATTCCCGTAGCAATTCCGACGCTCTCATAAATATAATAGTTCTTCTTATCGTCGCCGTCTCGCACGCCGCCGCGGCGCTGCGCGAAAATACAAATCAGCCAAGGCGCAGTTTCCATATAAGGCTTGTCGGCATCTGTTCCGATTGGCGCCAAGGCGTCGATCCATTCTTGCGCTGCACGGCCAGAGTAAAACTCGCGCTCTTCAGCTTCTGCTGCCGCGCGGATCTCAGATTTTTTCTCAGATGATCCGACACAGGCAAAGTACCAAGGCTGGTGATTGGCACCGCTCGGCGCTGTCCCGGCCGTAAGCACGCAGTTTTCGATTATTTCTTGCGGGACGGGTTGATCCGAAAATGCTCGAACTGAGCGGCGTGATTGCATCTGCGTGTGAAACGCCACCGCGCGGGCTTGCATCTCAGCTTCCGGGTAGTGCGGGAAATCCTCGCTCAGCGCGACATGGGTTTCTGGGGACGTTTTCATAAGCGCTCCAATTCTTGCCTGAGATAACGCTGCCACCTGCGAACGCGCAAGGGAGAGGCGCATTTCAAGAAATGCAGAAAATCGATTTGACAGACTTAGTTTATAGGTGTACTACCTTAGTTATACACCAAGGGGGTCTTTATGACGAACGTACTTACTCAACCCTACACCGAAACCGCAACTGTTGCAGCGCCTCTGATTGAGGCAAAGCCGACCAGCACGTTTGTGCCTGCCCCATCGCTAGAAGCGGAGAATGACAATCGAGTCCTCGTCCCTGAGAGCGTATTGGTGCGCCGTCGGCGCCGCGCCCGTAGCCGCCTCGCTCGCTAATAGTGTGTGATGCAATACGGAGGCGCTATCGCCGCCCGGCGTCGGCGCCTAAGCGATAGGCCTTGTCGATCCAGGTCTTGATCTTTGCCTCTGACGCGGTTTTCACCGTCCCGACTTGTAGAACGCGCACAGGCTTAATGCCTGAAAACTCCATCACAGCCCGTTTCGCGGCATTCGCAGCCGGGCGTCGATAGAGGAGTTGATCAAACCAGGCCGGCGCATCCGAGGTCAACATGACATCGCCGCTACGCCCTTTCAGGAGCTTATCCCACCAAGGGTCTTTCTCATGATACTCCATCGCAAAGCCTGGCAAGAACGCGCGGTCGATCACACCTTTCATTTTTGCAGGCATGCCGCCCCACCATACGGGATAGGCCCAGCACGTGTGATTGCACCATGTCAGGTTTTCGCGCCACTCATTCAGGCACGGCTCTAAGTCTTTACGCTGCTGATAGCCAAAGGTCAGATCCGGATCGAACTGCATGTCGTGCAAGTTCATCCGGCGAATTTCGGCGCCTTGCGACTGCGCCCCGCGAATATAGGCGTCAGCCATTCCGTGGCTGAGCGAATCTTCTCGCGGATGCCCGACCCAGACAAAGACTTTTGCGGCCATATCAGCCCTCTTCCGGAAGGTCCGGAACGCCAACGGCGTGGAAACCGGCATCGACATGCAAGACTTCACCAGCAATCGAATGGCCGAGCGAGGAAAGCAGGTAGAGCGCACATCCGGCAACACCTTCCATACGCGTATCTTCCTTGAGCAATGACCAGTCCTTGCCGGTGCCCATGAGAGATTTCCCGCCGCGGATACCCGCGAGCGACAATGTCCGCATCGCGCCAGCTGAAATCGCGTTGACGCGAATGCCTTGGGTTCCAAGGTCACGCGCCGCGTAGCGTGTCGAGGCTTCAAGCGCTGCTTTTGCAACACCCATCACATTATAGCTCGGGACAGTTCGCTCGGCCCCGAGATAGGTCATGCAAATGATTGAGCCGCCATCTGGCATCAGCTCAGAGGCACGGCGAGACGCGTCGATGAAGCTGTACACAGAAATGTCCATGGCGCGGCGAAAGCCCTCGCGGGACGTGTTCGCGACCATCGAGCCCATCAGCTCGTCTTTACCTGCAAATGCGATGGAGTGAACGAGGAAGTCGATCTTTCCCCACTTCTCTTTGACCGCTCCGAAAGCGGCGTCCATGCTCGTATCATCGGTCACGTCGGCAGGCACCATAAAGTCCATGCCGATGCTTTCGACCAGCGGGCGCACCCGTCGCTCAAGGGTTTCACCCTGATAGGTGAAGCAAATGTCAGCGCCCTGCGCGGCGAGTTGTTGGGCAATGCCCCAGGCGATTGAGTTCTTGTTCGCCACACCCATGATGATGCCGCGTTTACCCGCCATTAAATTTCCGGTTGGCATGTCTCCATATTCAGCCATGTGCACGCGCTCCTTGCCTGTCTTGCTTTGTGTTTTGAGGGCTATTCGGGCGCGCTTGCGTCGTCAAGCAATGTGACTGCTGGCCGCGCGTCGAATCTACCCCCTTATCCGCGGCATAGATCATGCACCGCGAATCATAGTCTTAACACGTCTTAACCAAACTAAGATGGAACTTGGCTTTGCTTCGCTGCGGCGCTCTTGTAATTTTGCCCATTGTAATAGGGCTCAGCGCGGCAGCAGACACCGTACATCACGTCAGGTTTTCTCAGAGTGCGAAAGTGCTCGTCTGGGCCGAAGGCGATTTCGTGGGGCAAGGTCCGGAGGTTAGGATCGCGCCGCAATTAGAGCCCATCAAACCCCGCTTTGGATCTGGCCAACTCGAACCGTTGAGCCGTTTGCCCTTTTCATCAAAAGCAACTCTAACCCTGCATATCGCGAGCAATACGGGCTTTGTGATCGAAGCCCGCAACCCCGCGGCGGCAAAGGAAATCTCGGCGCGCGTGGTCGAGCAGGGTCCGAATGCGCAGCTTAAACAGACCCTCGTAGACCCAAGTTCAAGGCTTGTCTTTGAACAGGCCGCACGGACCGCGTTTCGGCCAGGCGCCGCCGAGACGCAAACTCTCACACTAGAGCTAAAATCTGACCAAGGCTCGCTCGCCGATCTCGTCATTCGCGCGACAAAGTTTTAAATCAATACAGCGCCTTAATCCCTTCTTAGCGCTCATATGTCATTGTCGATGGCTTGAGGCGGACGTTAGTAAGATTCTCTCCATTTATTGGAGCGATTGCGCATGCAATCCTGACCCCCGGTTTGGCATCTGCCGAGCTGGCGGACAGTCCGCATTTCCAGCTTGAGGGTTTGGTCATCGTCTGGGCTGCCGATGAAACAGGCGGGGCGCCGGTCGCTTCGGATATGATTATCGATAGCGGAACCGGTGGATCGGCTGCAGCTTCTGGCGACGATGACTTGATCACCGGTGACGTTCATGCGGTAGTGACAGGATCACTCATCCCAACACAAGACGGGCTCGCCAGTGCCACTGGCGGCATGCCATTTATACTGACAAATACCGATCGCGGGACGATCAGCACCGACACGAATGGTGATGGGGTTGTCAGCAGCGACGATGCGTTCACGTCGTTCGGACTGCGCAACATCACAGACGCACGGGTTGATGCAGTTCGGCAATCCTCGAGCTTCTATGTTGCCTCGAATGTCCCGTTTGCGATTGATGCTCAAGCATTTACGCCGACAACCTTCACAGAGTTCATCCTGTTGCAAATCACGCGGGTCAGACTCTCAATGACCCAAACCGGCGACGATGGACTGGCTTTTGGCTCGAGCGCACAATTGCCACACACAGGCGGCGCCAATGCCGGGTTCGCACCCAGCCTTCGTCTGTGGGATCTGCGCAATCCGCGAAATGTCTTTACAGGCAATCAGCGCACCGCAGCACAGCCCGGCTCCATCGCTGACCAGTCTGTGCGCTTTGATACGGAATATTCGATCGCGGCGGCGAATTTGACCGGCTATGACTTATCGCTTGGAACCTTCAATTTCCAAGTTGAAGTCGTTTACACCGTCTACGTCCCTTAGTCCTTCAGACCGAGCTTATCGACCAGGCCAACGCGCATGTCTTTGGCCGTGTAGATCTTTTCGTCATCCGCATAAACGCGGCCGTCGGCGATACCGAGAATGAGCCGGCCACGGCGGACGCGCTTCATATCGATTTCATAGCGTACCAGTTTTGTATCTGGTGTAATCTCGCCAGTGAAGCGCACATCGCCGACACCAAGCGCGCGGCCCTTTCCATAGGATCCTGACCAACCGAGCCAGTAGCCAACAGCTTGCCACATGGCGTCGAGACCGAGGCAACCGGGCATCACTGGATCGCCAGGAAAGTGACACTCAAAAAACCACAGGCCTGGGTGAATATCGAACTCGCCAATCACGTGGCCTTTGCCAAACTCGCCGCCATCTTCGGAGATTTCCGTGATCCGGTCCATCATTAGCATTGGCGGCGTTGGCAGCTGCGCATTTCCGGGGCCAAACAGTTCGCCCGCACCGGATTTAAGCAGGTCTTCCTTGCTGTAAGACGATTGCGGTGTGTGAAACTCGTGCGGTCCCTTCATAGAACTGGCCTCGCTCTTTTGGTTTTATGGTATCTGCATTTGACGCAAACAGGGTAGCCCGGCCCCTTAAACGCTTGGCGCCTGCGCCGCAAGGCTCTCTCGATTACAGATTTCCGGTCTCGATCTCTGTTCCCCAAAGAACGGACTGCGGGAGATAACCGGACTTGCGCTCAATCTCGACTTTACACCAACCGCCTTCGCACGCCACGAGTTCAGCAATCACACCAGGTTTCAGTCGCGCCTTAGATCGGGCCGACGCGTCAGGGTCACGTTTCAATTCGGTCTCGACTGTAATCAATGCCGTTCGCTGCGCCGACAACATCCGCGCCTGCATCCAGACTTCATCGCCATCAGGGTCGCGCACCCGGCGCCAGCCATGGGTTTCGCGCACGACCAGCATCGGCAAACCTTCACGCTCATAGCGCCACATGATCTGATGATCCAAGTTGGGCCCTTGCCGGCCATGCACCGCAGAATATCGCAGCGATTCAAATCGCGGCAGCGGTTTGCCGGAGAAGCGACTGACTTTGACCGTTTCAGCTGTTTGGCGTGCCTCAACGCTAAGCACGCTCGCCCCAGCAAAGAGGGCTGCGCAGAGCAGAAAACGTACAAACAGCGCTGTCATGACTGCTTTTTTACCGATTGAGGTGAATCGTCCGTAAAACAGCGCATTGGCGATGTGCTTTTGCTCTGCTAAGCGCGGGGCAGAAAGCGAGGAAGAATGTCAGATACGCGCTTGAAGGTCATCGTCACCCGCCGTCTGCCCGACGCGGTCGAGCTGCGCCTTAAGGAACTGTTTGATACTGAGCTGAATGCCTCTGATGAAGCTTTTACTGAAGCGCAGTTGATCGACGCTGTCGGCCGCGCAGATGTGCTCGTCTCAACCGTCACCGATCAAGTCGATGGGCAGGTGCTGAGCAAAGCTGGAGATCAATTCAAAATGGTCGCGCAGTTTGGCGCCGGCGTCGACAATATTGATGTTCAAACCGCGAATGAGCGAGGCATCACCGTCACCAACACGCCTGGCGTTCTAACCGACGACACTGCTGACGTGACCTTGGCGCTCATTCTGGCGGTTCCGCGCCGCCTACATGAGGGCATTGAGCTGATGGAAGCCGGTAAGTTTGACGGCTGGGCTCCGACTTGGATGATGGGACGCCGTCTGGCGGGCAAACGTCTCGGCATTATCGGCATGGGCCGGATTGGTCAGGCCGTGGCGCGTCGCGCAAAAGCCTTTGGCCTCCAGATCCACTATCACAATCGCAAAAAAGTCTCGCACCTGATCGAAGAAGAACTGGACGCAACCTATTGGGACAGTCTCGACCAGATGCTGTCGCGGATGGATATTGTGTCGGTGAACTGCCCGCACACACCGGCAACGTTTCACCTCCTAAATTCGCGGCGTCTGGAACTGATGAAATCTGATGCCTTCATCGTAAACACGGCACGCGGTGAGGTCATCGATGAAGCTGCGCTGGCTGAAGCGCTAAAGACAGGCAAGCTGGCAGGCGCCGGGCTCGACGTCTTTGAACGCGAGCCTGCGGTGAACCCAGACTTAGTTGGACTGCCCAACGTTATCCTACTCCCACACATGGGCTCCGCCACCGTTGAGGGCCGCAATGAGATGGGCGAGAAGGTGATCATAAATATCAAAACCTTTGCCGATGGGCATCGCCCACCTGATCGCGTTATCCCAGCTATTTTGTAAAAGCGTCGCGGGCTCTAGTGCACACTAACCGCGTGTAGCTTGTAAGCTTCAGCTGCCGCCTCAGCTGCTTCGAGCCCTTCGATGATCGCCAGCTTTTGGCCATCGCCATTCGTCACGACAACGAGGTCATCGATGTCATCAACACCGCTTAAGGCATCGGCTGGTAGCTCAGCGAGCTCGCGCTCATTGATGTTTCGGAAATAGACAAACCGGCTGAAGTCGTTCTCGCCGGTGGTCGGCTTTTCTAGGTCATTCATGGTCTACTCCTTCCGTTTCAGACAGGACCAGGACACGCGACACTCGCAAGGCCCCATCGTGGCAGCCCCGCCATAAGAGGATCGGTGTTAGGCTGAATCTAGGAAGCCACCTTGTCATCATCAAGGCGCAGGTGTTCACATTGAGTTGTTAAGCCGCGATCTGCCTGAGAAGCGTGCAATGCTGGAACATTTCGTCAAAGCGCGGCGATTGCCGCGAATCTTAGGACGCCCGCTCCAGACTTGCATCCTCAAAGTTTAAGTTGAGGCATTGGGCCGCTGACAAAGGGCGAGAGAAGTAAAACCCTTGAACGTGACGACAGCCGAGCCCGCGCACGATATCGAGCTGGGACTCCTGCTCAACGCCCTCGACGACTAAGTTGAGCCCCAAACTCCTTGCCAATCCGACAATCGCTTTCAAGATCTTCAAATTTGAATCGCTGCCGCATTGCTGAACGAATGAGCGGTCAATCTTAAGCGTATTCACCGGCAAGGCCGACAGGTAGCTCAGGGACGAAAATCCTGTGCCGAAATCATCTAACGTAATTGAAACGCCGAGGTCTTTGAGATGCTGACAGATCTCAACGGCCGACCCTTCATTCTCGATGATTTCTGTTTCCGTAATCTCGATTTGGATCTGCTCGCTTTTGAGCGTCGATCCTCGAACGACCTCTCTTACAAAGTCGACAAAGCCCTCGCTAAGCAGTGTTCGACCAGAGACATTGACGGCAATTTTCTGAGATTTAAGCAGCCAAGTTTCAGCCAATGAAATGGCTTTCCGAAACACGATCTGATCCAACTCAGCGATCAAGTTTGCGCGTTCCGCCAGCGGCACAAACTCGCCAGGCGACACCCGGCCGAACTCATCAATTGTCCAACGCGCAAGGGCCTCAAATCCGATGATCTGATGCGAGTGAATGTCATACTGAGGTTGAAAATCGACATAAAGGTCATCGGCATCCAAAGCGCGCGTTAGCAGTTCGGTCAGGCGATTGTTTCGGTCCGCCATCGCGCCCAGACCATCGCAATAAGCCGTCCATCCGGTGCCAGGAGTACGCTTTGACTCATAGAGCGCGGTATCGGCTTCACGAAACATCTTGTTCAGACAAGTCGTGTCAGGGCTTGGCGCCGCAACGCCGACCGAAATCCAAACGGGCAGAGCGCCCGCCTCGGTTAGAATGGCGCCGCCGCAGGCTTTGCAGATTTCACTGCCAAGCGCTTCGCAGTCTAAGAAGTTCTCGTCTGCGACAAAAACAAATTCGTCACCGCCGAGCCTGTAGACCTTGGAACGGCCAAGAACGATCGACGAGAGCCGATCGGCAATTTGCAGTAAGACTTCATCACCGACTTCGTGCCCATAGGTATCGTTGATCGCCTTGAACCCATCCAAGTCGATTACGGCAAGCGCGGACACATAATCCAAGCCGGTGTCGCCTTCGATGACGTCTTTAAAAGCGCGTCGATTGGCGATCCCCGTCAGCGGGTCAGCGTAAGCGATCGCGGCAATTTCTTTAGCCTGCAGCTGCACCTTCCGCGCGGCCCGCTCAGTTGTGTAGGCGTAAGCGGTGGTCGAAAGACCGACCCCTAAACCCGCAAGCCCACAGGCAATGACATTCAAAATGAACGATCCTTCGACAGCGACATCGAGCGAATACCAAAAGGCGAGTGTGAGATAGAAAACAAGCAAGCAAGATGTGTAGACGAGGCATTTCTGCCACTGCACAATCAAACCGAAATAGACTGGTGTTGCAGCGAGAAAGATCAATGGAATGAGGGTTTGCTGTCGGTCAATCCAGGCGCTGCCGCCTAATCCGATCACAGCACTGACAATAAAGATCGAGCTCGCTTCTTCGAGGTTCTGCGTGGTGCGCAAACGGTAGATCGCGAGGAACATGCCGGTCGCGCCAAACAGGACGCTTAGAGAGCCCGGAGAGGCGAGATTGAAGCCCTGAGCATACAGAATAAGTACCGCGCCGAGCGGGACAGCCAAAACTGTCCAAATCACGAGCGCCCGCGAGCGCGCACGTTTGGCTGAAGAGGCACTGCGCTCGATCCGAGCAATCCGGTCTGCCAGTTTGAATATAGAGGTCGCGATACCAGCCATTGCGCTTTACTAACCGAACATGATGAATATGGCTGAAAACCGGACGGCACATTTTCGATCAAATTCAACCTAAAGCTGCAACAAGCATTGCAGATCCAGCCTTCCCTGCGGCCGATCCTAGACCACGGGACCGCCGCATCGTATCAGTTTCGAGCGAGGAAAACTGAATGTCCCTGACTTGGCTGCCAAATGCGCTCACGATTGCACGTTGCTGCCTGGCAGCGTTCGTTGCTTGGTTGATCTTGAACACACAGGCGCAGTCATTTTGGCCATTGATTGCCTTCATCCTGGTGGCACTCACAGATTTCGTGGATGGCTTGGCCGCACGGCGTTTGAATGCGGTCAGCGCATTTGGCGCTTTTCTAGACCCAGTCGCCGACAAGCTCCTCGTCGGGTTCAGTCTCTTGGCGTTAAGTGCGCTCTCCGACTGGCAATGGGTACTCGCAATCCCAACAGGACTCATCATCTTACGAGACACTGTTGCGACGATCCTGCGACTGTTCCCAAAAATCGAGATGCCGGTGTCGCAGCTCGCTAAATGGAAAACGGCGATTGAGATGCTTGGGATCACCGCGCTGTTAGGTGCGGGGCCAGTCGGCATCGCGATGATCTGGCAGGCTGGGATCATCGTCGTCTGGGCGGCGGCGGCTCTATCGATCTACACACTCGGCCTCTATCTCGGCAGCAGTCTCGCAAAAGAAGAACGGCCGCACTAAACAAATAGTGCGACCGCCTCATTCCGTTTCAGCATCATCAGGGGGAGTGGGACGATGTGCCGTTTTTCCTGCGCGCGCGGGTCAGACGAAGCCGCCTGATGCGCAATATCTACCTCGCATAGAGGCCTTAAGGGGCACTTAATATTCCCGTCAAAATTGTGCCGCGATCTCATCCGCAATCACGCCCTGTTTGTTGTCTTTAGCTAGATGTATGAACAAGCTTTGGAAACGATTTGGACCGATGCTGCTTTTGCTCGCCGCCATGATCTTCATGGCGATACCCGCTGTTTTTGCATTTGCTGAGCACTAGCGTTTACCAGTGTTGGGCCGTTGGTGATTTCGCGATCATCTCTATCAAACGGCGGCGCGTTCCGGGGGTCGTATCGCTTGGCGGGTCGTTTGGGTCGCACCAGACCAGCTCCGAAATCTCAGTACCAACCGGGTCGCGAACGGTTTTCCATTGCTCCGCACCAATCCGGTACAACAAGACATGATCATTACGCATGTGGCGATGGTTCGAAAAGATCCCGATCAGATCTGCATCACCCGTCACGCGAATGCCGCCCTCTTCTTCGAGCTCTCGAATCATCGAGTCATAAGCCGTCTCGCCGCGCTCGACTCCGCCGCCGGGAAAGTACAGTCCCTTTGTATATGTGTGGCGGACGAGAAGAACTTGCCCAGCTGAGTTTTCAACCACAACGCGCGCGCCGAGCGTCATCGGACGAGACAGGCGAAACCAGATCCGGAAGAGTTGTGTTCGAATGTCGGCCAATGCGGGATTCCTTATGTTCTGGCAAATAGGGCTCGCCAAATCGCCAAAGAGCGTTTAACACGACGCCAGATTTTCAAAGGGCTGTCATCATGATCCACGCATCTGTCTGGGCCATTCTCGCAACTGTCGCAGTATTCGCAATCTTGAATCTGATCGATTTTCGTCGGATCGACTAAGAACTCTATCTAAGCGCTGTGCCTTTCAGACCTGGCGCCCAGCGCATGTCCGGCGCTATTTGAGCGGAGAGGACACCTATGGCCATTCGCGTTTCTGAAGGACCAAAACGTGCGCTTGTCACCGGCGCAGGCGCCCGGTTGGGCAAAGCCATGGCCGAAGCGCTCGGCCAAGACGGGTGGTCTGTCGCGGTTCATTATCGCGGCTCCAAGGCTGGTGCAGAACACACCGCAGCAGCGATCAAAGCAGCTGGTGGCCGCGCTGAGCTGGTGCAAGCCGACCTCTCGAATGAAGAACAGACCGCAACGCTCGAACGCGCTGCCCATGAAGCCCTTGGCGGACCGCTGACGCTGTTGGTCAATTCCGCATCGACGTTTGAAGACGACACCGCGGTCGAGCACACGCGCGACAATTGGGACTTCCATATGGGGCCCAATTTCCGTGCGCCCGTTTTGTTGGCGCAGCATTTTGCTCGGGCGCTGCCGCAGGATGAGGCGGGTCTGATCGTCAACATGGTGGATATGCGGGTTCTCAAACTCAATCCGCTCTTCTTCACCTATACGTTGTCCAAGTCCGCGCTTTGGACGGCGACGCGAACCATGGCGCAATCCTTTGCCCCGAACATTCGCGTGAACGGTATTGGACCTGGCCCAACGCTGGAGAATGTCCATCAAGCGCCAGGAGAGTTTGCTGCAGAGGCGCAAGCCACTCTGACTCAACAAGGGTCTAATCCAGGCGAGATCGTCAAGACGCTGCGCTACCTGATCGAAGCGGACAGCATCACGGGCCAGTTGATCGCCAGTGATGGCGGGCAGCATTTGATGTGGCAAACCCCGGACGTAACGCTCTAAACGATGGATTTTGCTTCCGACACAACAGCGCCGGCCCATCCGAGCGTGATTGAGGCCCTAACGGCGATCAATACAGGTAGCGCTTCGAGCTATGGTGCAGATGATGTGACCGCGCGCGTTCGAGGGTTGCTAGCAGAAACGTTCGAGACAAGCGACTTTGACTTTTGGATCTGCGCCAGTGGGACAGCGTCCAACGCCCTCGCATTGTCGGTCATGTGTTCTCCAATCGGCGCGATCGCGTGCCACGAAGAGGCGCATATCGAACGCGATGAACGCGGCGCCCCCGAATTCTTTAGCGGCGGCGCGAAGCTCCGTCTTTTGCCCGGGCGAGGGGCACAAATCGATGAAACCGCTCTTCGCGATGCGCTTGCGAAAAATGACCCAAGTTTCGTTCATGAAACGCCGCTCGAGACTCTTTCCCTGACCAATCTCACAGAGTGCGGCACGGCCTATTCGGTCGATACGGTCACGCACTATGCCGCCCTGGCCAAGACGGAAGGTCTGAACACCCATCTCGATGGTGCGCGGCTCGCAAATGCGCTTGTCTCTACAGGCGCATCCCCAGCAGAGATGACCTGGAAAGCTGGCGTGGACGTCCTGACGCTCGGCCTCACCAAAACAGGCGCGATTGGCTGTGAAATCATCATCCTGTTTGGGCGCATGCGCGCAGAATTCGATGCATTGAAAGCGCGCGCCAAGCGATCTGGCCATATGCCACCCAAAATGCGATTTTTGGCGGCACAAGCAGAGGCCATGCTAACCGATGGGCTCTGGCTAGAGCTTGCGGCAAATGCCAATCAATCTGCAAAAGTCCTTGCGAACAGCCTTTGTGCCAGGCCAGGCGTATCGCTTGCTTATCCGACAGACGGAAATGAGGTGTTTGCGACGCTACCACCGAACATCGAAACTAAAATACAGCAAGCCGGTGTGAAGTGTTACCCTTGGCCAGGCGGATCATATCGCTTCGTTTGTAGTTGGGCGACGCAGCAATCTGATCTCGATGCGCTGCGAGCCCTATTGGCTGAGGCCTGAGGCCAACCAACCTTGCATGAGTTTCAAAAACCCTTTTGAATCGACAGGCGACGCTTCTTTCCCGCCGAGCAATTGTTGATGCAGTGTCATAACCAAGATGGGCGACAGCATCATAAAGGCTGAGGCCCGTCGTTCGTCATCCGTTTCTGGTTTGCCAGGCGTCGCATCCATTTTGTCGGCGACGGCTTTAAGGGCTGGGTCGAGCAAGAACTCTAAATAGGCCTGGCCAACCTTCTCATCCGCCATGCCTTCAATAATCCCGAACGCGTGTGCGCGCGCAAATCCGCCATGCGTGAGCCCTGCTTCGGTGACGCGGAAATACTCTTGAACCGCTGTCGCGGTATCCGTCGCCCCTGTCGCGATCACGTCCCACAGGGGAATGGCGCGCAGGTGAATATGCTGCAAGATTGCAATCACCAGACCTTGGCGATCCTTGAAATAGTGGCGCAGGGTCGGCTCAGATGCTTTTGCCGCGATCGCGAATTGGCGAAGGGAAGGGCGACGCAAATCATCGTTCAGCGCAAACTCAGACAACGCGTCGAGCAGCGCCGTCTTTTTGGCTTCAAAATCATGATTACGAACACCGGCCGGGCGCGGCATACTCTCTCCCAAACCCCAAGAATTCCACGGCCTTTTGTTGTAGACCTGCAAATATCAGTTTTGCAACTGTCGGCGCTGTATTGAAATAGCGGCTACAGATTGCCCGGTGCGCGGCGGCTTTTCACACGCTCCATGAAATCGAGCACAGGGCCCAGGACTTTACCACCCGCTTGGCCAAGCTTCATCGCCTCCTGCAGGCGCGTCATGATAAACCGCTCAACCCGTTCGGGATCAGGCTGTTCCAGCCAATACATAACCACTCTCGGGATGACAGCGCTAAGCAGCGCGCGCTTGGTCTGTCGGTTATAGTCCGTCGCCGTGTCGCCAGCGGCTTCCCAAATCGCATCCGCGACCGACCAGACGCGTTTCGCAGCCGCCCCGGCGCCCCAAGGCAAAAGTCCATGACCTGCGGCTTTGCGCACAGCCTCACGATTTGGTTCCAGCGCATCCAACCAAGCTTTCAGACCCGCCGCGACCCGCTCATGCGTGCGCAATGTGGCAAGCGTTTCAGATGACAGGCTGACCAATGCTTCATCGACGGCGCGGTCGATAAAGCGATCAATGAGATCAGAAATGCCGTTTGGCGCGGCCAGCGCTTGCTCGCCCGTGGTAAGCTCGATCTCCCGCGCAGCTTGCTTCGCAGCAACCATCGTCCAGCCTGTATCAGGGACGCGCGGCAGCAGCGCTTCAAGCCAGCGATCGCGTAGGATTTGTGAAGGTGTCGACATATCTGACTCCGGGGATAGGCAAGGCGATATCCACATGTTATAGGCGCGGCTTGATCACGGCCCTATAGGCCACAACCGCACATCTGCAGCCCCGCTGCCCCGACCCTTTATGGAGAGTTGACCATTATTCAGATTACCGTTCGCGACAATAATGTCGAACAAGCCCTACGCGCCCTTAAGAAAAAGATGCAGCGCGAAGGTCTGTTCCGTGAAATGAAATCTCGCACTTATTTTGAGAAGCCATCTGAGAAGAAGGCTCGTCAAAAGGCAGAAGCTGTGCGCCGCGCTCGCAAACTTGCTCGGAAGCGCGCCCAGCGTGAGGGCCTCGTTTAAGCGTTAGGCTTAGATGACTGAAACAAACCCCCGTGCCGATGGCGCGGGGGTTTTTTATTGTGGGTCTCGTACGCAGTTTAGTTGGAAACTCGCACCATCTTGAAGGCCGCAAAGAGCAGTGCGCTGCCAGCCGTGCGGTTGAGCGTCTTCACGATCCAGGGGCGCACGCCGCTTTGAGTGATGGTTTGGCCGAGCAAAGCATAGGCTGAGTAAACCACCACATCCATAACCAGTGTGGTCAGGCCCATAATTGCGATCTGCGGTGCAATCGGGGCGGACGGATCGAGAAATTGCGGAAGAATAGCTGCAAAATATAAGAGCGCTTTTGGATTGGCGAACTCGACAATAAAGCCCTTTGCGAACAGGGTTTTGCGCGTGTCTCTTACTCCGGGTTCGACTTTCAGAGCGCCGGTTTTGCTGAAGATGGCGTTAAGTCCGAGATAAGTGAGGTAGGCTACACCAACCCATTTGATGATCGTGAACAGGGTGTTCGACGCGATAATCAAAGACGCGATCCCGGTTGCGGAGAGCGCGAAGTAAATGACATTGGCACTCGCGATTCCGATAATCCCGAACTGCGCCCGCCCCACACCATTGCCGGAGCCTTGCGCCGTGACGGTGATTGCCGCGGGACCCGGCGAAAACACGACCACAAAGGTCGTGATCGCGAAAAGAATAAACGTCCCAAATTCCATAATGACCTCCATCGAAAGAGGCGTATAAATAGTGCAGAAGAAAACGGCCCCGCCACCCGCACTATGCCGTCTTTCCCGGAAATTATCCGGTTCGGCCCAGACCACGAGGACGCAAACTGATGAGGGACAATTTGGACGAGAAAGATCGCCTATTGGTGAGCGCCCTCAAGCGCAATGCCCGGGCTAGCCTTGTGTCGCTGGCAAGAGATATTGGACTTTCCCGAAGCGCCACGCATGATCGGGTTCTCAAACTGGAAGAGCGCGGCGTTATTCAGCGTTATACGATCCAGGTCGACCGAACCGCACTGCCCAACACACGCGCGTTCTTGAGCATCCAATTTGCAAACGAATTCGCGCAGAAGGAACTGGCCGACGAGATACACGCACTGGATGGCGTAGAGGCCGCTTATTGCCTGTCCGGCGATATCGACATGCTGGCCTATTGCGAGTGCGAGTCAGACTATGAGCTGTCATTGCTGCGCGATAAAGTTTCGAAATTTGACGGCGTCACGTCAATTCGCACGCGGCACGTTCTCGCCACTTCGAAATCGTAGACTCAGCTCAGCCTAGTATTTCACCGGATAGCGTTTCACCTCGGTCACTTCTCCGTCCTTATAGTGCACCTGTAAGGAGACAAAGCCGGTCTCTGGCGGAACTTTCACAATGGAATCGACCGTCCAGGAAGAGTTTAGCGGCTTTAGAGGGTCGCACGCTGCAAAGCTGAGCGGTTGGTCGGGGGTGTCGCTATCGATCGCGAAATACGCTTTCTCGACGACACAGGGATAATCCAAAACCGGGAAGATCACGTTCACATAGGCGGGCTCATCTTCGTCCGCTTCCCAGTATTGGAAGTGAACCCATTGGCGTTCATTCGCCGCCATATAAGTGTTTTTGATCGAATCGTAGAGTGCCGAGACCGGATCGAAACTGATTGGATATGGGCCCTGCTCTACGCCCTTTGCATCGAGATATTTTACGTCGAATTCCGTGGCCTCGGCTTCCATTGGAAGCTCGAAATACATGGTTGGCATTAGCGCACCGGTCATCGGGTTTCGGTATGTCGTCATGCCAAGCGACTCAAAGTCTGCACCTGGCCGGCGGACAAAGATCTCGCCATGCGAGATATCGGCAATCATCAGGGTCAGCATAAACCCGCCGCCGCCAATCATCGTGCTCAAGGAAACGGGGTTCTGCATCGCCGCGGTTGCCATCACCGAAAGCGCGGCCAAACGCTCTTCAGCGTCTTGGATCTCAGTTTCAGCCGCTGGTTTGTCGATGAAATACTTCACGTATTGCCCGTCTTGATGAAGCGCCATGAAGTCATCTAAGAGTTCGCGTTCGCGGCGCTTGTCTGCCGTGGTCTGTGAGCCCAAGCGACGCTGTGAAAAATCGAGACTGAGCGCGTAAAGGGCAGGGGCAAAGTCCGGATGCTCCGCTACGAAGGCTTCTAATTGGGTCTTGCGCTGTGTCGGTGTCTGCAGCAAAGCCGCCGCGAATTGCAGGATCCGGTCATCTGGCCGATCGAACTTCATCTCATTGTAGATCTCGCGGGCCGCCATCCTGCCTTCTGTCGCCCGCAAGTAGCGCTGATATTGGTAATGCGGATCGACATATTCCGGCGAGAAGGTCAGGTATTTCTCGTACATCCGAACCGCATTTGCTGCGTCGCCGCGCAGTTCATACACCCGGGCATTGGCGTAGTATTCATAAGGCTCCTCGGGTTCATCGGTGACAACGCCATAAGCAACCTGGCGATTAATCGCGTCAGCGACCGGGTCCCCCGACTGCTGGGCCTCGCGCTCCAATCCTCGGATTCGCGCTTCGGCTGATGGTGTAAAGGGACTGCTCGGGAATTGCGTAATAAAGGAGCGCAGAACGTCAACTGAGCCAGACCGTTTAGCATCGTTCCAGACCTGGAGCTGCACTTGCGAGTCGCTAAGCTCCATGCCCTGAATGGCGGCGGCATCTGTATCGACGCCCTCGGCTGGCGGGATCAAAAACACATCCCCAGTGAGAGATGAGTGATCCCATGGAACTTGGCGGCTATCCGTGGCTGAAATGACCTCACCGCGCACCCGGCGCAGCATTTGCTGGATCTCGAGCCCTGGCTGATTGGCATACTTCAAGAAGGCGCTGGTAAAGGGGCTGTTGCGGCCAATGCCATCATCCGCCACAGCGCCAGGCTGTGTCGAATAAACAATGAGTGATCCCACCGAGCGGGTCTCCATTGGGGCGAGCCCCCGCGCCAATGATCGCGTCATCGATTGCGCAAACGGATTGTCCCGGCAAGCATCCAACATGATGATGTTGACCCGCGGATCGCGCTCCATATGCGCCAGGACGAGATTCATATCGATCGCCTGCAATTGAAGATCAGCTTCAGACCGCAGAACCATGTCGGTTGGGATCATGTAGTTTCGACCATCGACCTGCAGACCATGGCCGGCATAGAAAAAGAGCCCTGTGGATGCGCCGTCTAACTGGTCCACGAACTCGCGAATGGTCGACGTCATTTCGCTACGTGTGAGATCCAGACCTTCGATAACTTCAAAGCCCGCCAGGGTCAGCGCTTCGGTTAGATCTGTCGCGTCATTGCGCGGGTTCGCAAGTGGGGCGACACTCTGATAGGCCGAATTTCCGATCACCAAAGCAACGCGGCGCTCTTCCGCCTGCGCCGCCGCAACCAAGGTCAGTCCCAGGACCATTGAACAGAAAAAATGAAATAGACGCAGGAGGCTTTTCAGCATCATGATCTCCCCTTTAGATCGACTATCTAAGTGACTTCCGACTAGGGCAGCAATAGGGCCTAAAATGTCAGAGGCGCTGGAAATGCGAGATAGCCTGCATTTGATGCGGAAATGGGTTTGACTCTGTGGATTGTTTGGTGTTTATCCGCGCCTTCATGTCCGCGCCGGATTCGGCAGCGGCAAAGTTTCATTTTTTGAGTTCTGAGAAGGACGAGCGCCATGTTCGCGGTCATTAAGACAGGTGGCAAACAGTATAAAGTTGCCGAAGGCGATAAGATCGTCATTGAAAAACTCGCCGCAGACGCAGGTGAGAACGTCACATTTGATGATGTTCTGATGCTCGGCGACGACAAGAAAGTAACCATTGGCGAGCCACTCGTTGCAGGAGCCAGCGTTGTTGGCACGGTCGATGAGCAGCGCAAAGGCGCCAAAGTGCTGATCATGAAAAAGCGGCAGCGCAACACTTACCGTCGTAAGAAAGGTCACCGCCAGCTGGAAACAGTTGTGACGATCGACTCAATCCTCGCGGACGGAAAGAAAGCACCAGCGAAGAAGAAAGCTGCGCCGAAAAAGGAAGAGGCTCCTAAAGCCGAAGCCGCTCCAAAGGCCGAGGCGAAGAAGCCAGCCGCGAAAAAGGCAGAGGCTGAAAAGCCCGCTGCAAAGAAAGCCGCAGCGCCTAAGAAGGCTGCCGCTCCAGCGAAAGCCGACGACCTGACGAAAATGAAGGGCCTCGGCAAAGTCTTCGCAGGCAAGCTAGAAGCTGAAGGCATCACCACTTTCGCGCAAATCGCGAAAATGAAGAAAGCAGACATCGACGCTCTCGAAGAGAAAATCGGCGCTGCAGGGAAATTTGAGAGCAATGACTGGGTCGCCCAGGCGAAAGAGCTCGCGAAAGGCTAACTAATCGGCTATAAGCTGATTTAGAGATTGGAGACCGGTTATGGCTCATAAGAAATCAGGCGGCTCGTCGAAGAACGGACGCGATTCAAATCCTAAGTATCTCGGCACCAAGAAATATGGTGGCGAGCACGTGATTCCTGGAAACATCATTATCCGCCAACGCGGCACCAAGACCTATCCAGGTCGCGGCGTCGGCATGGGCAAAGACCACACACTCTACGCCCTCGTAGAAGGCAAAGTGGAATTTACCCGTAAGCGCGGCAACCGCCAGTATGTGTCAGTGGCACCGCTCGCGGACGCAGCAGAATAGCGCGGTCACGATAGGGCCGCCGAGGAGGTGGCCAAAGAATTCCAAGGGGAGGCAGGCCACTGCCTCCCTTTTTCTTTGCCTTCCTTTTGGAGACCTCAAATGGGTGGATCATTCGAGTTCAAATCAGAGCGGTTCTTAATGCGACCGCCACAGGAAAAAGACGCACGCCAGATTGCCTGCTGTGTGAATGACAAAGACATGGCCCGCAATCTTGCGCGCTTACCGCATCCTTATGCACCCAAAGACGCCCTCGATTGGGTTGCCTATGCTGATAAAGCACGCGCCCAAGGTACCGAATACGCCTTCGTGATCACCCACGAAGAAGCCGGCGTGATTGGCTCGGTTGGCTTTAATCGCACCAACGGTGAAGCTTGGGAGATCGGATACTGGGTTGATAAAGCCGTGCAAGGCAAAGGCGTCGCCACCGAAGCCGCTGCCGCGCTGATGAAATGGGGCGCCGTGAAGTTCGGCGTCACACAATTCGTTGCAGGTCATTTTCAAGACAACCCAGCGTCTGGACGGGTTTTGGAGAAATTAGGCTTTGAGCGCGTCGGTGAGAAACAGCTGTTCTCTTTAGCCAGAGGCGGGAAAGATGCGGCCTGGCGTTACGCGCTTCGAACGAAATCGACCTTTGGTCTGTCAGAGGCACATTGAGCAGAAGGCGACCCTTCGCTAAATGGAGACAGCGATGGCTGATCCTGTAATCATCAGAACTGAGCGTCTGGTTCTACGCCCGCCGCTGCCACAAGATGCGCCGCACATTGTCGAGCGTCTTGGGGCAAAGGATGTGGCTTGGAATCTCGGCCGGGTCCCGCATCCTTATCAGATGGCGGATGCTGAGGCTTGGCTTGAAAAAATTCCGCAGAGTTGGTCGGAGGATTCTAGCTACTCTTTTGCGATTACCCATCCCATTGATGGGATGATTGGATGCGTCAGCTTGCGGCTTCTTCCATTCGAAGTCTGGGAAGTTGGCTACTGGCTGGGCGAAGAATGGTGGGGCCTGGGCTACACGACAGAGGCCGCCGCAGCGCTGCTCCATTGGGCCGAGACTGAGCGGAAGATTGAGCGCTTCTCTTCCGGACACTTCACAGATAACCCGGCCTCTGGCGCGATCCTGCGAAAATTGGGGTTTGAGCCGGTCGGTGAAACCTCACTGTTCGGACTAGCGCGCGGCACAGATAGCCCTTGCATTCGCTACACAAAAGGCACCGATCCGGACCTCGCGCTTAAATTGGTAGCGCACTAGCGAAGCCTGCGCGCGAGTTGCTCTTCATCATAGAGCGATTGGCGCTCCCCGCGTCTTAAGGCCTGCTCCAACGCATCCAAGCGGTCATTTAAAGAAGCCACTATTATGGGCCGGCCCAGGTCTCGACCAAGTGCGACCAACTCTTGAGAAAGCGCCTCGAGCGCTGGTTCAGAATACCGCTCATACAGCCTGGCGAGCGCCGCCCGCATAGCGAGCCGATATGCCTTACTGTCTTCTGTCGGATCGGTTTCAAGATAAGCAGCGCCAACGCGCACCCTCTTGATCTCATCCATCCAGGTTTGAGGCTCTTCGGAGTTTGGCGCGCAGGCCGCCACGTCGAGAGACCGAATATACGCGGCGAGGTCCTCGATCACCGGCCCCGCAGGCGCGTCGCCCGAAAACTCCTCGGTGATCTGGGCAGACAAAAACGCCTCTAGCGCGCCACGTCTATCGCGGTCGACCAGGATGCGCCCTTCAGGGCGCGCGAGGTCTGGGATTGTAACTGGGTTGAAGACTTGATCGGCGCGGACCTTAGAGAACAGCCCGCTCGTGACATCAGCGGTGCCAGGCGGGCCGGAAATCCCCGCAAATACGAAATCCGGATTGCCGCGCCCATTTCGATGACAGGAGGCGCAGCTTAGACCGGCCTTCGCTGCCTGTCCGCCCAAGAGGAGTGGACTGTTGAACAGCAATTCTCCGCGTTGAACCGCAGGGTCTTCAGGCGACGTTAGGCAGGTTGCTGGCTGCTGCGTTAGATGTAGGACAGGATCGGCTGCAGCGCTCACCCAGTCGAGGGCTTTGATCTCGGGCCGCATCTGCGGCGACGCAGGATCGGTTCCTTGGCAGGCTACGACCGCGGCAAAACTTACCGCGATCGCGAATCCGAGTCTCATACGTCCGCTTCAGCGATCCATTTCGCGAGCTCTTCGGTCTGAGCGCATCCAAACGGGCACAGCACATTGAGCTTTTCCAACTGCGCTCGGGCCCGATCCATATCACCGAGCTCAACGTAATACTCGCCTAGATATTCATTGGCGCTGAGATGGTTCGGCGCGATGGCGAGAGCAGCATTATAGTAAGCGAAAGCGGTGTCTTTCTCGCCCTTCTTACGGTTCGCAAAGCCAATATAAGTCAGCACATCCGGATGCGGGCCAAGAACAGCGCCAGCGGCGCGCAGCTCGGCAATCGCGGCGTCATATTGCTCTAAATTGATCAGGCGAAGCGCCTCAGAATAGAGAACATCACCGGTCTCCAAGCTCACCTGCTGTACCATTGGGGCGAGGCTGGATGTCTCAATCGGGTCTGCAGCTCCCTTAGCGGCCTCAATCTCCGCAATCGCAGCAGCAATCTTATCTGCTTCAGGACACGTGCTCGCGCAGGCTTCGTCCGCTGCGCCCAGGGTGGATAAGACCGCGTCGGCTTTCTCCGCCTTGTCGATCTTCAGATAAGACACTCCGAGTTTTCCATGAGCCTGGTAGAGCTTCGCATCATATTTCACCGCGCGCTCTAAAGATTTAGCGGCCGCCTTGTATTCTTCTTGGCCAAAATGCGCGAGGCCGAGCATATAGCGCGTGTTCGCGTCTTTTTTCGCGACCTTGGTCACCCGCTTAAAGGCGCGTTCCGCTTTGGAATATTCTCCCGCTTTAAGATATTCAACGCCGCTCTGATATTCTTCAACCGGATCATAATTTGAGCCAGAACTACTTGGCGCCGATGATCCAGAGCCACCGCCTCCTCCGCCTGCCAATGCTGGTGCGCCGCTGAGCGCGAGTGTTGCGACGGCAATCAATAGGGCCCGTTTCATAGCCTGTCCTCCATGGGGTTGTCCCTTTAACCTATACTCGCGCGCGCAATTGGCGAGAGTCTAGGTCTCTCTTTTCAAGTCTGCGTGAGTAAGATTTCGCTCATCGTGCAGGCTTCGCTCGCTTTTGCTGTCATGATCGCCTATGAGGGCGCGATGAAATTCCTCGATCAGACCAAGATATATGTCAAAGCCGGCCATGGCGGAAATGGGTGCGCCTCATTCCGGCGCGAAGCCTATGTCGAATTCGGCGGACCAGATGGCGGTGATGGCGGACGCGGCGGGCATGTTTATGTTGAAGCGGTCGAAGGTCTGAATACTTTGATCGACTATCGCTACCAGCAGCATCACAAAGCCGAGCGCGGCGGCCACGGCATGGGAAAGCAGCGCCACGGGCGCGGGGGCGCGGATAAGATCATCGCCGTCCCGGTTGGCACACAAATCTATGAGGAAGACCAGGAAACGCTGATCGCCGATCTTACCGAAATCGGCCAACGCGTGATGGTCGCAAAAGGCGGCAATGGCGGTTGGGGTAATCTACGCTTTAAAACGTCAACCAATCAGGCCCCGCGTCGCTCCAATCCTGGTGATCCTGGCGAAGAGTTTGTCCTATGGCTTCGACTGAAACTGATTGCTGATGCGGGTCTTTTGGGTCTGCCGAATGCCGGCAAGTCGACTTTTCTCAGCCGCGCCACGGCGGCGAAGCCGAAAATCGCTGACTATCCTTTCACGACCTTGCATCCTGGCCTCGGCATCGTCGATCTGGGAACTGGATCACGCTTTGTCCTGGCTGATATTCCCGGCCTGGTCGAAGGCGCTGCGGATGGCATTGGACTTGGCCACCGGTTCCTCGGGCATGTTGAACGCTGCAAAGTGCTTCTTCACTTGGTCGACTGCACGCAGGACGACCCGGACCAAGCCTATCTCACCATTCGTGAAGAGCTCGAAGCGTATGATCCGGAACTCGCCGCAAAGCCAGAAATCGTTGCCCTTTCAAAGGTCGACGTCCTCGACGAGGAATTGGTGGATGAACAAGCCAAATTGCTCAAGACCGCCTGCGGACAGGAGCCGCTCAGGGTGTCGGCTGTCTCTGGTGAGGGCGTGAAAACGGCCCTCGGCTTAATGTTTAAAGAGCTCGGCCAGATCAAAATCCAGGAACAGGATCCAGAAACGCTGGACGATGATTGGAGTCCGCTGGGATGACCCGCGAAACCCCTCTCGATCGCCTCGAAAGCGCGAGAAGAATTGTTGTCAAAGTCGGGTCCGCCTTGATTGCTGAGGCCGGAACAGTCCGACAGGATTGGCTCAATCACCTCGCAGCCGACATCGGGGAACGGCGCGCTGCTGGGCAAGAGATCATTCTGGTCTCCTCCGGCGCGATTGCGCTCGGCCGCAATAAGTTAGGCCCAGAGCGCCCCCGAAAACTCGAAGAAAAGCAAGCAGCTGCAGCCCTGGGACAACCCCTTCTTATGGCGGCTCTAACGCAAGCCTTCGCCCCGCACGACACACCTGTCGCGCAGGCCCTATTGACGCTTGAAGATACAGAGAACCGGCGGCGCTGGCTTAATGCGCGCGCGACTTTGGAGACATTGCTTGGAGCCGGCGCTGTGCCGGTTATCAATGAGAATGACTCCGTTGCCACGGACGAAATCCGCTATGGCGATAATGACCGGCTCGCGGCGCGCGTGGCGCAAATGATGGGCGCCGATGTCCTGATTCTCCTATCCGATATTGATGGCCTCTACACCGCTGATCCACGACACAATCCGAGCGCCGAACACTTACCGATCATCCACGACCTGACCGCAGAGCATGACGCGATGGCGAGCGGCAGCAATGCTCAGGCAGACCTCGGAAGCGGCGGCATGACGACGAAGCTCACCGCTGCGCGGATCGCACAAAGCGCCGGGTGTTCTACAGTTATAACTCTGGGCGGCGAAGAGCGCCCGCTAAAGGCTCTTTTGGACGGCGCACGGTCAACCTGGATTCTCTCGACATTGACGCCTGATACGGCGCGGCAGATCTGGCTGAAGGGACACTTGACGCCCGAAGGCTCAATTGCCGTTGATGCGGGTGCAGCTCAAGCGCTCAAAGGCGGCGCAAGTCTTCTCCCTGTTGGCGTCACCGCAACGCATGGCGAGTTTGCCCGCGGTGCCGCTGTCGCGATCAAAGACCCTCATGGGAAGACCATCGCCAAAGGGGTTTCGGCCTATAGTTCAATTGATATCGCACGGATCGCGGGATTGCAGACTGATCAGATTGAACAAGAGCTGGGCTATCGCGGACGTCCGGCCATCGTCCATCGTAATGATTTGGTTCTGGAACGCTAAAACTTGACTTCGGCCTGCAAAATCGCCCCAGTGCGTGAATGGATGGATCGGTGAGCCTGACCAAGCGCATTGGATTGTTTTTAGGCCCGATTGCTGCGGCGCTGATATTGCTGGTTGGGGCGCCAGAAGACTTGAGTTTCTCGGCATGGGCGATCGGCGCCCTGATGGTTTGGATGGCCGTCTGGTGGGCGACCGAACCGATCCCGATTCCCGTGACCTCACTCTTACCACTCGCCGTCATCCCTTTGATTGGCGCCGGAACCGCCCGCGAAGCCGCGGCGGGCTATTCAAGCCCGATTGTCCTATTGCTGCTGGGTGGGTTCGTGATCGCGCTGGGCATCGAGCGCTGGGGTCTGCACAAGCGGATTGCCTTGAACATCGTCTCTCGGGTCGGGTCGCATCCGTCTGCTTTGATCTTTGGCTTCATGATCGCGACAGCTTTACTGTCCATGTGGATCTCAAACACCGCGACGACGTTGATGATGGTCCCGATCGCAATTTCGGCGGCAGCGGCGCTGAAGGATGAGTCTGGCAAATTCGTGACCGCTCTCCTGCTTGGCGTGTGTTATGCAGCCTCGCTCGGTGGCGTAGCGACGCCAATTGGAACGCCGACCAATCTCATTGCCATCGATTGGCTTGAGCAGAATACGGATACGACCATCGGGTTTGGCCAATGGATGGGGTTCGGCCTTCCGGCGCTGGCACTTATGATCCCCGTCGCCTGGTGGTCGGTGACGCGCGGTCTTCCCGATTTGGGCGATGGCACCGCCGCCATGCAGGAAGTGCGTGAGCAAAAAGGCGAGCTTGGCGGCGTGACGGCGCCAGAAGCGCGCGCCGCCATCGTTTTTGGTGTGGTCGCCTTGTTTTGGGTCATCCGCGTGCCGGTTCAGCTTGCCGCCGAGGCTGGCGGATGGAATTATCCTTGGCTCATGGCCATTGGCGACATGGGGATTGCGATCGCTGGCGCTATCGCGATGTTTCTAGTGCCCGCCGCCAAAGACAAGAACCGCGCTCTACTGACCTGGGGCGAGGCGGTGAAACTGCCTTGGGGTGTCCTCATCCTATTTGGTGGTGGGATCAGCCTGGGCCAAGCCGTGACACGTACAGGGATGTCCAGTTTTATCGGAGAGCAACTCACCACGCTTTCGGTTCTCCCGCCCATCTTTTTTATCGCGGCGGTCGTGGCGCTTGTGATTTTCCTAACCGAGCTGACAAGCAATGTCGCGACGATGACGACACTTGCGCCAATCTTAGGTGCGCTCGCGACTGCGATTGGCGCTGCACCGACGAGCCTGCTTGCTCCAGCGGCGGTCGCCGCGAGCTGTGCCTTCATGCTGCCCGTTGCTACGGCGCCGAATGCAATCATCTATGCGACAGACAAAGTCCCGATCTCGCAGATGATTCAGCGCGGGGTCCGGGTCAATCTAATTGGCGTGGCGGTGATTACATTGATTGGATTTTGGCTCGCACCGCTGGTGCTTTAGCCTCATTTACAGGCGCACGCGGCATCTTCTGCGAGCTCGCCAAAGCCATCTGCAAAGAGATTCTCGACGGCATCCAACGCAAACACAGCCTCGTCACCCTCTGCCGTAAGAAGAACCGTACTCCCAATCCCAGCGCCTAAGCAGAGCAGATCCATAATCGATCTCGCGTCCGCGCTTTCGCCTTCAAAACTCACGGTCACTTTGGTCGGCAGAGTTAGCGCGAGTTCCGCGAGTTTCGCAGAGGCGCGGGCATGCAGCCCTTTGCGATTGACGATTTGGATCTGACGGGACTGCTTGGTCATTTCGCTCGGCTCATCACTTGCGATCCAATTCGAATATAGCGTTGGCCCGCGTCACTCGCGGCTTGAACTGCTTCCGCTAGTGTCAAATCTGAGCGGATCTGCGCCAAGTGGATCAACATGGGCAGATTGACCCCACCAATCACATCGATTTTTCCAGGCGTCAGGCTCGACAGCGCGAGATTGGACGGCGTACCGCCAAACATATCCGTCAGAATGATAACGCCCTTACCTGTGTTGCAGGCTTTGACAGTCTCTCGGATCTCGTCGCGGCGCTGATCGATATCGTCTTCTGCTTCGATGGAAAGGGCTTCAAACGCGTCTTGCGGACCAACCACATGCTCGGCCGCGCGCACAAGCTCGTGCGCTAGTTTTCCGTGACTTACAACGACGATTCCGATCATGGGACCGTTCCATTTACTCACCGTACATTACGAAGCTGACACCACAAAGGTTAAGGTCAAGTCAGTTTTATCAGGATTCTGCGATCTTGCCGACCACATGTGGTGAGCTTGTCACGCCAGCTATGAGGCCACGCTGGCAAAGAAATCAGCGTAAAACAGATCCGCATCATCGCGCAGAACACCAAGATCTACCTGAATTCCGGCTTCGCGCAGGCGGTCCATCCCACCACTTCCGAGCGGATGTGGATCACGAGTGGCGATCACAACCCTTGCGATCCCAGCCTCAACAAGGCGCTGCGAGCAGGATGCTTCTTTGGTCGATCTCTGGCGGCAGGGCTCAAGCGTGACATAGGCTGTTCCGCCGACCGCGGCCCCGACCGGCAGATGAGACAGCGCCAATTGTTCAGCATGCGGGCGACCGCCATCGCCTGTCGCGGCTTCACCGAGCCTTTGGCCATCGCGGTCAAGGATCACACAGCCAACACTCGGGTTCTGGCCGGTTCGACCCGCTTGCAAAGTTGCGAGCTCTAAGGCGCGCTGCATATGGAGCGTGTGGGCGCTCATGGCAGGTCCGGCAGATCCCGGGCGCGCTCGGTATCCAAATAGCGCGCAGATGTCGGCGTCAGCGCCCCATTGAGATCAATCAACAAAGGATTGCCGGTTGGAATTTCAACGCCCGTGATCGTCTCGTCAGGCACTTTGAACAAGTGTTTCACCAAAGCGCGCAGCGAATTTCCATGCGCCGAGATGATCGAATCCTTGCCGGCCTCAAGCACTGGGCGGATCGCGCTTTCCCAATAGGGCAATACGCGTTCGAGCGTCAGTTTCAGGCTTTCAGAGGATGGAACTGGCACGCCCTCATATCGAGTATCGGAGGAGAGGTTGTACGGGCTATCGGTCTCCATCGGCGGCGGCGGAATGTCATAAGACCTGCGCCAGATATGAACCTGGTCTTTGCCGTGCTTCTCAGCCGTTTCAGCCTTATCGAGCCCCGTAAGACCGCCATAGTGGCGCTCATTCAGCCGCCAGTGTTTTTCAACCGGGATCCAGGCCCGATCCATCGCCGCGAGCCCGAGCCATAGCGTACGAATGGCGCGGGTCTGATAGCTGGTGAAGGCAAAAACAGGCGCGAGCCCCTCAGCTTTGATCAGTTCACCACCCTTCGAAGCTTCGGCCTCACCTTTCTCTGTCAGATCCGCGTCCCACCATCCCGTAAACCGGTTCTCGAGGTTCCACTGGCTTTGACCGTGGCGGGTTAGAATGAGCTTCGGCATGCGGCGCCTTTCATTGCAAAGTCTTCAGGGCTGCGACAGACACCAGAATGTGGGTCGCGTTTCGTCGAGCGCGTTGCTATCAGAGCGTAGACAGGAATGCTAGCCTACCAAGCAATCCCCTTGCCACAGGACCCGACGCTTTGAGAGACTTCGTTTTTTATCCCATCATGGCAGCCATCGTTGTAATCATGGTGATTAGCTCTTTGTATCTGGGATGGCAGCAGCCCAAATGTGGCCCGTTTGGCGGGGCCGATGGGCCAGCTGATTACAGCCTGATCATTCTGAAAGGCCAAGACTTGTGCCGCATGGACGGCTTTGAAGGCTATGAGCTTAATCTCGAAGACGATGTGCTGACCATCCGCGCCGAAGAAGGGGCTAATGATGCCGACGTGCAACGCAATGCCCATTTCCGGCTCGGCCCAGACCTCGAAACCGTCTATGCCGGACACAAATTACGTATTTCTCTAACCGTAAAACCCGCGAACGGCGCTGGAGCCGAGGCGTTTGAGTTCAATTACTCCGCTGGGAAAGCAGGCGATACCGGCTGGATCAAGTTCGACCTGAAACCAGACTGGGACACTTATACGGCCGAAGTCGATGTTCCGCGGAAGCTGCTCGAGAATACCGGTGCGCTCGACTATATTTCCGTCCGCCCCGTGGTTCCCGACAAAACTCGCGGCATCGAGCTGAGTGAAATTCGGTTCCGGCGCCTCGGTCGCTGGTAGCCAAGACTATTCCAGCCAAGCCTTTTCGACGACATCGACCACATCATCCATGATGTCTGTAATCTTGAAGTCTTTCGGCGTGTAGACGCGCCGCACGCCCATCTGCCTCAAGGCCTGCTCATCCTCGAATGGCACAATTCCGCCAACCACAAGCGGCACGGTGCCGAGATCCTGGCGCTGCATTTCAGCCAGTGTTTCTCGGACAAGATCGAGATGACTGCCCGACAGGATCGATAGTCCGATCACGTGCGCGTTGGCCTCAGCCGCCTGCGCGACGATCTCAGACGGCGTGAACCGTATGCCTTCATAAACCACCTGCATGCCACACGCTCGGGCGCGAGCAGCGATCTGCTCCGCGCCGTTGGAGTGGCCATCCAATCCTGGTTTTCCGAGCACATAGGTCAGATCGCGGCCCAACCGTTCTGAAACGCTTTCAACCCGCGCCTTCGTCGCTTCGATATGCTCATCGCCGCCTGTGTCGATGACAACACTCACACCGGTTGGCCCGCGGAACTCGCCGAACACCTCGCGCAAGGTTGCGCCCCATTCGCCCGATGTCGCCCCAGCCTTCGCAGCCGCAATACTCGGCTCCATTATGTTCGCGCCAGACGTGGCGGCGGCCTTTAGATCCACAAGCGCCCGCTCAACCGCACCTGTGTCGCGCTGCCCGCGCCAATTGTTCAGCGCTTCGATCTGTTCCCGCTCGACCATCGGATCGACGGTCTGGATGGCCTCATTGCCAGCCCCGAGCGGGCTTTCTTCTGATTGGGTGAACGCATTGACGCCGATCACTTGAAGGCTGCCGCTCTCAATCCCTTTGACCCGCTCAATATGCGCGCCAACCAAGCTTTCTTTCATATATCCAACAGCCTCAACCGCGCCGCCCATGGCGTCGATACTGGCAAGCTCTTCAAGCGCTTCGGCCTTCAGTGCAGCGGTTTTACCATCCACAACGTGACTGCCATCGAACAGGTCCTCATATTCCAAGAGGTCAGTTTCAAACGCGAGGATTTGCTGCATCCGCAGCGACCATTGCTGGTCCCAAGGGCGCGGCAGGCCGAGCGCTTCATTCCAGGCTGGTAGTTGCAGCGCCCGGCAACGGGCACGCTTCGACAGAGTCACGGCCAATGCTTCGATCAAGATACGGTAGACATTGTTCTCCGGCTGCGGCTCTGTCAGGCCAAGCGAGTTGACCTGGACGCCATAGCGAAAGCGCAGAGCCTTCTCATCAGTAACACCATAACGGGTGCGGCCAATCTCTTCCCAAAGATCGACAAAAGCGCGCATTTTACAAAGCTCAGTAACAAAGCGAACGCCAGCATTCACGAAGAACGAAATCCGCCCAAACACAGTGGGAAAGTCCGCTTCGGGCACCTGACCACCCGCGCGAACAGCATCAAGCACAGCGCAGGCCGTAGCCAACGCATAAGCCAGTTCCTGTTCCGGCGTCGCTCCGGCCTCCTGCAGATGATAGGAACAGACATTCATCGGGTTCCACTTCGGGACCTCGGTATAGCACCAGCTGATCATATCGCTGATCAAGCGCATGCTGGGCTGCGGCGGGAACACATAAGTCCCACGCGAGAGATACTCTTTGATGATGTCGTTCTGGGTTGTGCCGCGCAGCTTGTTTCGATCATCTCCACGTTCATCGGCCAGAGCCACATAGAGCGCCAGAAGCCACGCCGCCGGCGCATTGATTGTCATCGACGTGTTCATCTCTTCAAGCGGCAGCTCATCGAACAGAATGCGCATATCTCCGAGGTGGCCGACCGGCACGCCGACCTTGCCAACCTCGCCGCGCGCTAAGATATGATCGGCATCATAGGCCGTTTGGGTCGGTAGATCGAACGCGATGGACAAGCCTGTCTGGCCTTTCGACAGATTAGACCGGTAGAGCGCATTCGATTTCTCAGCCGTCGAATGACCGGCATAGGTTCTAAAGATCCACGGACGGTCCGGGGCGTGCTGAAAGGCTGTGTCGGGCAATCCGGACTCCGTTTCTCGATTGACCCGCAAGATGCGGGAAGCGTGCCGCGACCGCAAGCGTTCAAAGGCGCTAAAAGCCTCATGCAAAACCGCATGCCTGAAGGGTAAAGTTATGCGATGTGAGGATTTAGAAGATCGACTATATCCCGATCTCTCTCGGAGTTCCTCGAATGACAGATATGATTGGTTTGGTCGCAGCTGTGCTGACGACGATTTCGTTCCTGCCGCAAACCCTGCTTGTGCTACGTACAGGCAAGACAGATGGCATTTCTCTTTGTATGTATGCGCTGTTCACGACGGGCGTAGCGGGGTGGCTTCTATATGGGATCTTGGTGGGCGCCTTACCGATTATCCTCGCCAACATGATTACTCTGGCGCTCGCCGCAACAATCCTGCTCTTAAAAGTCCGAGCGGTGATCGAAACTCCACGCGCCCCGTTGCCAGCGCGCCCTTGAGCAGGTTAGGCATAGGGCACGCCAATCAGGGGCTCGCAACATGCCGAACACGCTTCTTCTACCGCTGATTCTGCGGCTCGCCGGACCCATCGCTTTTGTCGTTGCGGCGATGACAGCTGGCGCGATGAATCGAAGCATCATGATCGTTCCGCTTCTTGCGCTGGCGGCCACCGCCACGACAATTATCATTCGAATGGTCAGCCCGTTCCCAAGCCTCGATCTGAAGTCTGCGCTTTCCCAGGGCGCGGCGCTGGAGAAACCCTCTCCCTTTCGGGGGGCTTTGCGACGCCTACTGATCGGGGTCATCGGTTATGGGATCGCCTTTGGGATAGCCGCTTTGCTCGCGGCTCTGTTTCAAGCAACTGAATTTCAGCCGCAGCTTGGCTTTAGCGATGCCGGTTATCTTATTGTCCCAGGCTTGATCGCCGTAGTCGGCGCCACGATTGGCGCGCGGCTAGGCGTCAATCAGATGGCGGGCATGATGGACCAGATGCAAGACATGTTCGCCCAAATGCAAACCCCTGATGCTGCAAATGACGAGGACGGGTTCACGTTCGAAGGCGAAATCATCGATCCGGACGAGCCGAAATCATAGCCACGAAATCGCGCGTAAATCAGCGCCAATGAAATCATAATATGCGGACTGAACTCTGCGTGTGATAGGCCCTGGCTCACCATTGCCGATCAAGTGCCCATCCACCGCTAGAAGCGGCGCAATCATTGCGCCGGTCGAACTTGTGAAGGCTTCGCGAGCGGATCGTAGCTCGTCGAGTGAGAACGCGCGCTCTTCCACTTCGATATCACCTAAAATCGCCTGTACTCGCGCCCGCGTGATCCCAGGCAAGAGCGCCGATGATAGGTGGCGCGTAATCAGAGTCCCGTCCGCTGCGACCATCCAGAGATTGGCCGAGGCGGCTTCCGTGATCATCCCCTCCTCATGCATAATCGCGGTCGTCGCACCGGCTCGACGCGCGGCACGATAAGCCAGCGACTGCGACACCAATTGCGTGGTTTTATAGTCTCTGCGTTTCCAGCGCGTATCTTCCTGAGAGATGGCCGTTAGTCCATCACGTGCGACATCGCCGATCAGCTCACGGTGAGCCACAAACATAAATACCGTGGGCGCCAGGGTTTCGGGGCCATAGAAATCACGTGGCCCGTGCTCACCTGCCGAAACCTGGACGTAGACGAGCCCCTCTCGCAACCCGTTGCGCACAATCAGCTCTTGGTGGATGCCCGCGAGATCAACCTCAGACGCGGCGATCTCCACGCCTGCAAGCGATCGCTCCAATCGCGCCATATGCGGCTCAAAGTCGATCAGTTTGCCTGCATAGACCGATGTCACTTCATACACAGATTGGGCGAACAGAAAGCCTCGGTCAAACGGCGAAATACGCGCGTCCCGTGCCGGTAAATACTCTCCGTTTAGATAGATCCAATCGGTCTCAGACATGACCTTGTATTCCTTAGGCGTGCGTATCACTGCTTAGATGTCCGGATCTAATCTGAGTCGGTTGCCAGATCTTTGATACAAAGCGTTACAACTGCGTATTCCCCCATCAGGCGAGTTGGAACGCCGTTTGCTTGGCTGTAGCGAGCAATTCTTGGAGTCTTAAATTGGCCCGCAACGGTTCCATCGTCGCAGTCACGTCTGGCGGTCCGCATGCATGGATCATGATCAATGCTTTGCGCGCGCGGTTTGGCGACTTTCCGGTCATTGTTGAAGAGGGTGAATCCTCAGACGTATTCTGGCGTCGCCGTCGCAAGCTGCTCGGGCCCATGAAAGTGGCGAGCATGCAAGCGGCTCGCATCCCGATTAGGCTGACCAAGCCCAGAACAGACGTCGTCATCCAAGAGATGATCGAAACGCAGGGGCTGCAGCCAGACCCACCGCAAGGCTTAGAGATGATCCATGTGCCATCGATCAATAGCGACACCACGCGCGATGCACTGAAGACGCTTAATCCAGCCGCAGTTTTTGTCGTGTCGACCCGCATGATCGGGACACGCACGTTGAACGCTGTTTCCGCGCCGTTCATCAATTACCATTCTGGGATCAATCCCGCTTATCGCGGAATGTACGGTGGCTATTTCGCGCTAGCGGAAGACGCGCCAGAGCATTTTGGAGCCACAGTCCACCTTGTGGATGAAGGCGTGGATACAGGCGATATTCTTTACCAATCCCATTTGGAAGCGGACGTCCGTGATAACTTCCACACCTATCTTTGGCGCTTGGCGGCCGGGAGCCGGAACATCGTTATTGCGGCCATGGAAGATGCTTTGAATGGAACCTTATCGCCCCGACATGTTGATCTTCCATCGAGGCAGTATTTTTCACCGACACTTGGCGGTTATCTTTGGACCGGACTGAGCAAGGGCGTTTGGTAGCACTGAACAAGGTGCTCCAATCGCTCCGAAATAATCTCCCGCCAGTGTGGCCCGGGCGGGGCTGACTGACGGACAAGAAAGGGTAAATCGTTCCCGGCAGGCTGGTTCCCCATCTCATCTCTTTCAAATCGCCCATCAAACAGATCACCTTGATCGGAGAGTGACATGGTCGCGGGATCCCGCCCAATCAAAAGCCCTGTTTTGCTGCGCTGAAGCCAGGCGCCGCCAAGGGTTTGTCGCTGCCCTGGCGATGTGAGGGTTTCGAGCAATTGCCGCACCGCGCCGTCACGCGGGTCGTCTGCAGACCCACTAGCACAGCGGATGAGAAGCTTGATGAGATTTGGTGTGAGTGTCGCTGCCGCTGTATCGATGAGGCCGCACGGATCGACTTGAACTTTGCTTAGGTTTTCACCCAGCGTGCGCTGATCCAGCGATCGGGCTTCTTGCTGCGTACGAATAAACAACTTTGCGAGCTGGCCCAAGCGTTTATGGCGGGCAAGAAACGCCCGCACCCGAACACGCTCATAGGCTGGGTTCGCATTCGATGGATCATCCACCCAGTCTTGCCCGCGCGCCTCTAGGTAAGTGCGCAAGTCCGATCGCGAACGATGAATCAAGGGCCGCAGCAAGGTTATGGATCGCCCCGCAGGCCAAGCCGGAACCGGAGCAGCGAGCACGGGACCGGCAATGCTCGCATCGCGAACGCCCCGACGGCGCCTAATCATTGCGGTTTCGACCACATCGTCAAAGCTATGTCCCGTAAGCAAGCACGCAGCATCATGGCGACGCGTCGCCTGTGCCAGGAGTTCGTAGCGCCCCTGTCGCGCGGCGGCTTGACTGGCACGCGGGGTTTCCCAAGTGAGCGTGACGTGGGGATGACCGAGCTCAGCGCTGATCGCTGCAACTCTCTCAGCTTCGTATTTCGCTTCTGGCCTCAGCCTATGATCGACGGTTAGGACAAGCAGCTCGCGCCCTGCCTGCTTCGCCCAATCATGCGTAAGATGAAGGAGGGCGAGCGAGTCGCTACCACCGGAAACAGCGAGCGCAATAGGGCTGTCGGCGCGCGGCGAGAACCGCCTTATTAGTCCGTAGAAGTCAGCGCCTAATTGCACGCAGCCTAACTATCGCAACCAGAGCGAACACGTTCACCAGCTGCCAAGTTCTTCGTCACACCGGACGCATTCGGATAGCGCTGCGGCAATAGATCTAAGGCATTACAGGCCTGCTGCGTGTCGCCGACCAGGCGCATGGAGCGCGCCAGTTTCGCCAGTGCCTCGGGCGCGCGCGGATCATCTGGATAGGACCGGATCATATCGGTGTAGGCTGCCCCGGACTCTGGGTAGGCTTCTTGTTGGTACAGAACTTCCGCAAGCCAATATTGCGCCTCGCCGGCCTGTGGATCGTCCCCAAATTGGGTGAGGAACGAGCGGAACGCATTCTCGGCGCCAGCATAGTCAAATTGCAGCAGCCGGGATTTGGCCTCAGCGAACAATTCTCCTGCATCTCCAGGAAGCGCGCTCGCAGACAAGGTTCCCAATGAACCTTGCGGGAGCGGCTCACCACTCGGGCCAACCTGCGTCACCGCTGCGCCCGCTTCGAGGTCTACGTTGCCTTCGGCACGGCGGATGATCCGGCGCGGACCCGCTGCGTCGCTCGATCCCGCCAAATCGGGCGCGGACATTGCGGTCACCAAGTCTGAATCATTGTCGAGATCCGGGCTTGTCGGAATTGATCCTGCCTCGGATGACAGAAATGCCGGCTCCGGCTGAAGAGCTGTCACTTGCTGGCGAAGATCTTGAATTGTCTCTTCTTGCTCCGACAAACGCGTTTCAAGGCGGGTGATTAAACGCTGCAATTCTGCATCATCACCTTGCATACGATCGATTTGCGACCGGCTTTGTGTCAGCGCAAATTCGAGCTGTTCTAGTTTTCCATTGAGCTGCGCTTTGTCGGACTCAATCCCGGTTAGGCGTGCGCGTAATTGAGCGTTGCTCACCCTCAAATCCTCGACAGTTGCTGCAAGTTCGCCACTTGTCGTTCCTTGCACAATTTGCGCGGGGCTTCGTTGAGCGTCGGCAGATGGCACAGCTGCCATCGCTGTCATGACCAGGGCGAGACATAGTGAATTACGCAGCATTTCGGCAGGCTCCAGTTCGGCGCTTCGGGACAATGCGCTACAAATAAAAAAAGGCCGGGGCCAAAATGTGACGCCCGGCCTATTCTATTTCGTTAATGGCAGTGGATTAGCCAACAACGCCTGAAATCAGCTGTGTAAAGCCATTACGGTTCTGGGCCCAAGAATCTTCATTGGAACCAAGCGCGATTGGACGCTCTTTGCCGTATGAGACAGTCTGAATACGAGCTGGGTCAACACCGAGGTCGACCAGGTAATTCTTTACAACTGACGCACGACGTTCGCCGAGCGCAAGATTGTATTCACGTGTGCCACGCTCATCGCAGTTACCAGCAACAAGAATGTTCACGTTTGGATAAGATGACAGCCATGCCGCCTGACGCTGCAGGATCGCTTGAGCGTCTGAGGCGAGGCGGTACTGATCAAGATCAAAATAGACACGGTCGCCGACATTTACCTGAAAATCATCGAGAGATCCTTTAACGGGACCTGTTTCAACAGGAGGTAGAACCTCTTGCTCAATAACTTCTGGTTCTTCAACGACCACAATCTCGGGTTCTGGTTCTTCCACTACGACCGGTTCCGGTTCTGGGGTGGAAGTACATGCTGCGACACCGATGAAAACGGCGATGGATGCAGATGTCATCATAAGCTTACGCATATAGGTCTCTCCTTGCTTACGCGCACACCACGTGCATTAGGCGGGTTATTTGTCAACTTCGTGTCACCGTATACGCCAATTTTTCTGGTTTTGGGAACATTACCGAGATTTCAGCTTTTACGGAAGATTCCCGTATTATTCGAGCAATGGCGACCAGGCCGGATCAGAAGCATCTGTGGGGGTTGGCAATGGCCGCAGATTGCGACCAGTGAGGTCAACAGACCATAGAGTTGGTGAGGCACCGGGAAAAGCTTCGCGGAAGAATGTGATAACCCGTCCGTTTGGCGACCAATCAGGGCCTTCATCGAGATATGATTCGGTAAGCAAACGCTCACCACTTCCGTCAATGCCGATCACACCGATATGGAAACGCCCGCGGGTTTGCTTGGTGAACGCGATCAAATCGCCACGCGGGCTCCAAACGGGTGTCGAATACCGACCCGTTCCAAAAGTGATTCGGCACGCCACATCCCGGCCACCGGAGGGACAGGTCCGAGCCGACCCATCGGTGTTCATGATATAAAGCTGCGGGTTACCGCCGCGGTCCGAGTTGAACACAATCTGGCGACCGTCTGGCGACATAGACGGCGACGTATCAATCGCAGGGTGGTCCGTCAGACGGCGGCTTTGGCGGGTCTGAAGATCCATAATGTAGACGTCAGAATTACCATTGGTCGCTTGGGTTAGGAGCACCGAGTTACCGTCACGCGAGAAACGCGGCGCAAAAGTCATATTGCGGAAATTGCCGAGCACTTCTTGGCGCGCACGGCGCAAATCATAGAGATAAACGCGCGGAATACCGCCCTCGTACGACATGTAGGTAATTTGCTGTGCCTCAGGCGAAAAGCGTGGGGTCAGCACCGTGAACGCGCCGCTGGTGAGATATTTCACATTCGCGCCGTCAGCATCCATGATTGCGAGGCGTTTGATTCGCGCGGTCTTGGGGCCAGTTTCAGCGATATAGACGATGCGCGTGTCGAAATAGCCATCCTCGCCGGTCAGGCGCGAATAAATCGCGTCTGCAATCTTATGCGCAATGCGGCGAGCATCTTCTGGTGTGGTGGTGAAGCGGCGACCTGACACCTGCCGCCCGGACGAGTCTTCGAACCGCATCAGCTCTTCGCCGTAAACATCCCACATCCGCACAGATCCGCGAATAAGATCGTTTCCGTCACGGGTGATTTGCTCGACCGTGCCAACCACAAGCGCATCGGTCTGGATAATTTTCCAGTCCGCAAAGCGCGGCGCGACTTCGATATTGAGGTCGTTCTGAATGTATGCGTCTTCAGGCGTGATGGTGAAAAGCCCTGTCGACTCGAGATCAGAGCGGATCACATCGCTAATCAGCTGCGCGGTTTCAGCATCAACACCGATTGCTTCAAAATTTGGAATCGCAATCGGGGTCGGTTTCAAAACACCTTCATTGATGTTGACTTCAAACTGGGCGAGCGCAGCCGGGCTGGCCAACCCAAAGGCTAGTGCTATCGCGCAAAGCAGTCTTTTCATCATGGATCAGGTCTCCGGTGTCAGCGTTGAGAGGTCGGCGTAAAAGCAGGGCCGAGATTAACCGTCCCATCACGCCAATTGTCATAATCATCTTGCGGTAACTTATATGGCGCACATTTTCGAACCGCTCGTAAAGCACGATCCACAGCTGTGCCCATAGGCGAACTTCCGAGCGGGCGGCGCGCAGGCTCAATCAGTTCGAGCTCAGAGATGCTACCATTCGGGTTAAGTTGCAGCTTCATCCGCACATTCAAGCGATCTGGGAAAGGCAAATCAGCGACACCGTCCCAGCAGGGATAGATGCGGCTATAAAGGATTGCATCAATGCGCGCCTGATTGGCATTGCGATCGCCGGCGCCGCGACGACTACGTGTTTCAACCGGGCGCGGTGCATCTTTCAGCGCAGTTTGCGGCTTCTCTTCGGGCGGCAATGCCTGCGGCTCAGGCCGTTCGCGCCGGGTTTCGATCTCGCTCTTAAACGTGGTTTCGCTTTGATTCAGGAAATCTGCGAGTGGGTCGCGCGGCGGCTGCGGTCTTGTTTCCGGCTCGGGCTCAGGCTCTTTCTCTGGCTCTTCTTCCGGCGGCTCCGGTTCTTGCTCAAAGTCTGGCAAGACCTCTTCAGGACTTTCCTCGACCGGGGCAGGGTCCTCAGTCGAGACATCTTGTTCGGCCTCTGGGATCTCTTCTTCGACCGGTTCGTCTTCAACCTCTTCGGGTTCCTCAGGAACCGCTTCCTCCGGTTCTTCTTCCTGGGGAATCAGAGGAGCGATATTGGTGATCTCGCTCAAATCAGCAAAATCGACATCAACCGCTTCAATATCGGTAATGTAAGCGCTGCTAGAACTGCTCCAATACGGAAACGTCACATAAGACGCTCCGACAATGGCGGCGTGCACGATGATGGAAGCAGGCAGGCCGCGTAACATCTCTTAGCCCTCACGCTCCGCACGTGCCTTGGGGTCCGTGACCAGGGCGATATTGGTGAAACCGGCATTCTTCATTTGCGTCATAACGCCCAGCACTTCGCCATAAGCCGCGTCCGTATCACCCTGCAGGAAGATACGCTCTTCATAGCCTTCTTCGGCGATGGCGAGGAGCTTGGCCGTTAGCTCATCGACCTCGATCTCAGTCTCAGAGATGAAAACGCGCGCGTCCGAGGTCACAGTTACCAAAAGCGGCGTGGTTTTTGGAACGCTCAGATTACTCGTAGCGGCTTTCGGGAGGTTCACTTCGACGCCGCGTTGCAGCGCAGTTGCGGTAATCATGAAAATGATCAGCAGTACCAACATGACGTCCACCATAGGCGTCACGTTGATTTCGGCATTGAAGGCGCGGCGTCCGCGCCCACCGCCAGATCTAAGCGGGGCCGCCATTAGACTGGGCCATCACTGGCGCGGCGAGACAAGCGTACCAGCAGATCTTGGCTGAACGAGTCCAGCGTATCGGCGTAGCGGTTCAAATCGCCCGAAAACTTATTGTAGAAGATCACTGCTGGAATCGCCGCGATGAGTCCAAGCCCGGTCGCAAACAGGGCCTCAGCGATCGGGCCGCCAACAACAGCCAAACTGGTGTCTTCTTGCGCGCTGATATTCAAGAACGCGTTCATAATGCCCCATACCGTTCCGAAGAGACCGATATAGACGGACGAAGATCCGATTGTCGCCAAAGCGCCGATGCCATTAGACACTGAGCCAACTTCGCGGTCGACCGTCGCACGTAAGGATCGCTCCGCACGCAAAACCAAAGCACCATGCTCACTCGGCGAGACGCTCTTCGCATCACGCCATTCACGCGAAATCGCTGCAAATAGGCGCGCGCCGGCATTATCAGGCGATTGGCCAGGACGCATCTCATAATCATCTGCGCGGCCATTCCAGAATGCTTCTTCGAACTCATTCGCCTTTTTGCGCGCGCCGCCAATGGCGAAAAACTTCTCAGCGGTTACAGCCCAGGACCAAATACTGGCAATAATCAAGGCGATCAGAACGGCTTTCACCACGGGGTCGGCGGCCATGATCAGCTCGAACATGGAAAAGGCCCCTTGGGCATGGACATCGCCTAGCGCTTGTGACTCCATAAATGTCTCTCAATCCTTCTGAGTGGCAGTCTTTGCCGCCGTGCGAAAAACTCGTGTTTCTATCAGCGGAGAATCGGGCGGAAACGTGACGCGCCGCTGTCTTATCTGCAATGTTCATCGCAATGGCGCGATTGGGTTAATGAAATCTCGATTCTGGTAAACTTGTGAGTTGCCGGACGGTCATTTTTTTGGTCCTTAGCTGCGGGTCGGGATGTGTGGAGGAGAAACGGAAATGACTGAAAATACGCTCTACGGTAGCGAGATGAGCTACTTCACCGGCAAAGCCCGCGCCTATTTGCGCTGGAAAGGCGTCCCATTCACTGAAATTGCGCCGACGCCTGACCTGATGAAGTCGGAAATTATCGCCAATATTGGTTGGCCAGTTATCCCGGTCCTGAAAACGCCAGACGGTGAGTTTGTTCAGGACACATCCGACATAGTCGCTCACTTTGAGTCCTCGTCAGATTCGCCCAAAGCGATCCCCGAATCGCCTTTGCAACGCATGGTCACTTTCCTTCTGCAGCTCTTCGCAGATGAATGGATGACCCTGCCCGCTATGCATTACCGGTGGAACCACAACGAGGAGTGGATCTATGGTGAGTTTGGCAAGAATTCAGCGCCAAATGGGACACCAGAAGAACAATATGAAGCCGGAAAAGCCGTTGGGCAGCGGTTTCGCAGTTTTGTTCCGATGCTTGGGATCACGCCGGAAACCATTCCCGGCGTTGAAAAGGCTTATGAGCAATTCCTCGCGGATCTGTCCGCGCATCTCGAAAAACTGCCCTATTTGCTCGGGACGCGCGCGAGTTACGCAGACTTCGCGATGATCGGGCCGCTTTATGCGCACCAATACCGCGACAAGTTCACCGGCGAGCATATGAAACGCACAGCGCCAAAAGTGGCGGATTATGTCGAGCGGGTCATCTCCGGAGACGGCAAGACTGGCGAATTGGTCCCGAACGATGATCTTCCGAGCACGCTGCTGCCGATCCTAAAAGTCGCGCTCGCTGAGCATTTGCCGGTCCTCTCAGAGACGATCAAACTGTTTGCCGATTGGGCTCTTACGGCTGAGCCGCGCTCAGAGGTTCCGCGCGGGCTCGGCATGGTTCCGTTCACAACCGGCGGACATAGCGGCATGATAGCCGCGCGCACCTTCTCGCTGCTTCGACTGCAGGACGCACTTGATGTCTATCTCATGATGCTCCCGTCCGACAAGAAACGCGCTGAAGCCTTTCTCGCGGCGGTCGGTGCCGAGAGCTTCAAATCGCTGCGGATCGACCCGCGGGTGACGCGGAGAAACTATAAACTCGCGCTCGCCTGACGAATTTCACTTTCCACACCCCCCGATCTTCGGCTATTTAGTTGCAAACGAAACTAATCGGGGAGTGTTTCTATGTCCGCTGTTCTTCACCTGGCAATCCCGGCAGGCGACCTTTCGACCACAATCCCTTTCTATACCGACGTGCTGGGCTGTAAGCTCGGCAATCGCGAGGAAGGGCGCTGGGTCGACGTCAATTTTTGGGGCAATGAATTGACCCTTCACCAAAGCGAGGAAAAGCTCCCGAATGTGCGCCATGATGTCGATATGGGCGCCGTCCTCGTCCCGCATTTCGGTATCCACCTCACGCAAGAGGATTTTGACGCCGTCAAAGACCGAATCGCCGCAGCGGGCCTGACTTATATCGATGATCCTTATCGCCGTTTCGAAGGCGACAAGTATGAGCAGGAAACTTTTTTCATCGCCGACCCGAACCAGAATGTGCTCGAGATCAAGACGATGAAAAACCCTGAAGTGCTCTGGCCGGACCATTAAGCCCAGCCAATAGCGCTAGCTGTTGGACTCAACCGTAATCGGACCGTGATCATCGACATGGTCGCCATGCACATGATGCAGGCGGCCATCGTGGATATAGTCCATATGATCGCCGTGGCGGATCATCTTATGCGCATCCTCTGCCCCGTGCATATGATCCGCATGCGCCGCTGGGTCCATCGGGGCCTCGCCGTCCGGGTTGGCGGCACTGACCTCAATCACATGCTCATCGACATGGTCACCGTGCACGAAGTGTAAGTGGCCATCATGCAGATAGTCCCAGTGGTCAGCATGCCAGACACGATCATGGCCGCAGCCCTCGCCATGCATGTGCGCATGGTCTGAATGGATCTCAGCCGCATGGTCTTCCGGGGCGACCGCACAGGCGCTTAAGCCGGCGAGTAAAAATCCTGAACAAATGAGCGTGCGCATAGGGGTCTCCGAATCTTGTTTCGTGAGGCGTAGCATGGGCTGCATCAAAAAGCCATAGAGTCTTGTTTTTATTGAGTTTTGTTTGTTATAACATCCAGCGCGATGTCCAGCACCAAAGCCCTCACAGGGCAAACCCTTGAGGTGTGAAGAGCGTAGGCGCGCTTAGATCAAACGCGAAAGTGAACTGCCGCTCTCTCGAGACGGCGTATAGCGCCTCATCGAAGCGCGCCTGCGGCGGCATGTTATGCTCGACAGTCCCCCGGATCATATGTCCGGGGCAACTCCGGAGAGTTTGGATCTTACAGCTACCTATAGCTCGCCTCGTGCCATCGGACCGAGGGCTCACCGCTCCGACTGGAACCGACCAAAGGGACCAGAGCCCAAAGGTCAGCCACCAGACCGCCGCATCCCCACCCGGTCCAGCTGGCCCGGAACCCGCTCTTCAAAGGGCGAGGATGCGAAGAGTATACGCGAAGGTTTAGGGGGTGGGGATTGAGCGGGGGATTCGGCTGCTGCGATCATATCTGCTTTCGGCGCAGAAGAAGACAGGGACGACCAGCCATTACCCTTGAAAAGAATAAGCCATCGGTTAGGCGTCAAGATGACTCGCAAAACGCAATCAGTTCTGGAGCAGCAGAATCGTAATTGGGAGAAATGCATTCGACATCGTCAAAATTACACTCAGCGAAAATACTCTCACCGGACATCGTGAGCACGTTGTTTAACGAAGAATCCAAATGAGGTTTGGTCCATGAAATGGGCGAAACCACTAACCGGTTTGCGCCAACATTGATGAAGATCAAGTTCTCTTCAACTTCGCATGCGTTATGCCTGTTTTCGTCCGAGATTATTGTTATCTGATCGCCATCCCATAGTGTTAGACGGACGACATAGCGTCCATCCGTTGCCGATGATTTCGCAGTCATCTCCGCGTACTTTTCGAAGCAAAGAGTGTCTGCAACTATGGAATAACAAAGGTCATTTGCCTTGTTTTCGGCACAGCCGCTAGCCCATGCGCCAAGAAGAGCAATCAACGAAAAAAATCTCATTGGTTATTCGTAAGTGGCACAGCGCTTTATTCAATCTATTTCCAAGAAAGAGGCATGACAAGAAAGGCAGCTTCAAGCTAATCAGCGATCATATGGAATCGAGACCCGCCACCGCTGCCGACAGATCAGACGTCATCGCGCTTTGGACCAAGTGCGGGCTGACGCGACCCTGGAATTCCCCTGAAGAGGATTTCGACTTCGCGCTGAACGGCCCATCCTCAACGGTGATCGTGTTAGAGCATGACGCGCGCATTGTTGGGTCAGCGATAGTTGGGCATGACGGACATCGCGGCACCGTTTATTACGTCTCCATTTGCCCAGACCAGCAAGGCCGAGGCTTGGGGGCGGAGCTTATGCGGGCCGCAGAAGACTGGTTGCGAGCCTGCGGCATCTGGAAGATCAACCTGCTGGTTCGCCGAGAGAATAGCAGCGCTGTTCGCTTCTACGAAGAGCAGGGCTATCAAGACCAAGACTGTATCGCGCTTGGCAAACGACTGGATGGCCGCGCGGATCGGTCGACCACCTGATCCGCACCCCCCAACAAAAAAGCCGCCCCTTTCGGAGCGGCTTTCTTCGGTCGTCTCTCACTCCAATAAGAAACGTTAGGTCTAACCTTCGCCGGCTTCGTCCGTCTCGAACCCGCGAATCCGCAGGAGCGGTTCGATGGTTGGGTCAGAGCCTCGGAACAAGCGGTAAAGCTCATCTGCCGGACGTAGGCCGCCGGATTCATAAACCCACTTTTTGAGGCTTGCGGCAAGCTCTGGGTCCCAGATATCGCCCTTTTCCTTAAATGCGGTGAAGCCGTCCGCGTCCAGAATTTCCGACCACAGATAGGCATAATAGCCGGAGCTATAGCCAACTGAGCTTGAGAAAATATGCGCGAAATATTGGCTGCGATAGCGCGGCTCGATCTCTTCAATCAGGCCATAGCCTTCCAGGACCTCTTTCTCGAACGCACGGGCATCGGTGATGGCGAGCGTCTCTTCATGGCTGAGGCGGTGCCAAGCCAGATCCAGAAGCGCGGCCGCGATGAACTCTGTCGTGCGGAAGCCCTGATTATGGTTTGAGGCTTCACGCATTTTTTCGATCAGCTCCAGCGGGATCGGTTCGCCCGTCTCATAGTGCAGCGCGTATTCGGCGAGCATCTCTTCTTCGCCCGCCCAATGTTCCAGGATTTGCGCCGGGAACTCGGTATAGTCACGCGGGCCATCCACTCCGGAAAACTCGGCATATTTCATTTGGGTCAAGAGGCCGTGCAGGCCGTGACCAAACTCATGGAAGAAGGTCTCGACCTCTGAGAAATTCATCAGGGTCGGCTCACCCTCTGCAGGCGTGATCAGGTTGAGATTATTGGTGACGAGGGGGCGGATCTCTGCCGCATCATCATAATTAGTCGAGGCCCGATAGGTGCTCATCCAAGCGCCGCCACGTTTGCTGTCGCGGGCATACATGTCCATCAGGAACAGGCCGAGATGTTCGCCGGTCTCATTGTCTTTGACATCATAGGCGGTGACGACCGGGTTCCAGGCGTCAACATCGACATCTTCGAGCGTGATGTTGAACAGGCGCTCAGCCATCGTCCAGGCGCCCTGGCGCACCGCGCTGAGCTCGAAGTACGGCTTCAGAACACTGCTATCGAAAGCGTATTTGTCCTGGCGGACTTTCTCGCTGTAATGCCACCAATCGTGGCCCGCGAAGGTGAATTCGTCGCCGATCAGCGCCTGCATTTCGTCACGCTCAGTCTTGGCTTGCGCAAGGCCCGGCTCCCAGACGCGGACGAGGAAATCCTCAACCGTCTGCGGCGTGCGAGCCATATTGTATTCGAGAATATAAGCCGCGTGGTTCTCATAGCCGAGCAGTTCGGCTTTTTCAGCACGCAGCTGCGCAATCTTGATCAGAAGCGGGCCATTATCGGTCTCGCCTGTCGTAGCCCGCAAGCGGTAGCCATCGAACATTTGCTGGCGCAGATCACGGTTCTCTGACTGCGCCATGAAGGTTTCATAGACCGAGCGATCGACGGTCAGGACCCATTTGTCTCCGTCTTGGATCGCCGCTTTGAAACTGTCCGAAAGGCCAGCCAGGTCAGCTTCGTCGGTGACCTCAAGCTTAAACGCCTTCGTCGAGGCGAGCAGGTTCTGTGAGAATTGCGTGGTCAGCGATGACATCTCTTTGTTGATCGCTGCGACTTGCTCTTTGACTTCTGGGCTTTGAGTCGCGCCAGCGCGCTCAAAGCCGCGATAGGTCAGTTCGATCAGGCGCAGGTCTTGCTCATCCAGATCGAGGGTTGGCGCAGCGTCGCGCACCGCGCTGACGCGTTCGAACAGCGCCTCGTTGAAGCTGATCGAGTTATTGACGGCCGTCACTTGCGGCCAGATTTCTGTCGCCAATTCCTGCAACCGATCATTGGTGTCGGTATTGGTGATGTTGGAGAAAGTCAGCGTCACACGAGACAGCGCGCCACCTGACTTGTCCAGCGCAACAATCGTGTTTTCAAATGTTGGCGCGTCTGGATTGTTGGCAATCGCATCAATCTCAGCCTCAAGCTCAGCAATCGCGACCTCAACGGCAGGCAAATAGTCCTCATCGTCGATGTCCGCGAAAGGCGGAAGGCCGTATGGTGTGTCCCAAGCCTGCAAGAGTGGGTTTTCGGCGGTAACCGCTGCCGCATCGACCTCGACCGTTTCCGGCGCATCTGTTTCCGTCTCGACGGTTTCGACAGGCGTTTCTGAACCCGGTGTTCGAACAGCGTCGCACCCGGCAAGGATAAGGGTGAAAGCAGCGGCACTGCCGAGGAGGTAATTTCTTGCGGTCATTCTGGCACCTTTGAGAAAAACGTTGCGGTGTTTAACCATTTTCTAGGCTAGTCGCCTAGGGTGAAGCTGTCACACTTGTAATTGGGTCAGGCGTCCGACCGTAGCATTAAACTGATCCATCGTCTCGTTAAGGATATCGGCCACTGGGCGCACGCCTTTGATCCGCCCAGCAACTTGGCCTGTTAGGGCAATCCCAGCTTCGAGGTCGCCGCCGAAATAGACCTGCTGTGTGCCTGCAAACTCGCCGAAGATGTTCTCGACGCCGTCTTGCTCAATCCGCGTTGTTCGTTCGGTACGCAGCGCGCGCAGAGCCGGGCCCGGCCCGTCGCGATTCAGAAAGACCGTGTCTGTGGCATCGGCATCGACGATCGCTTGTTTCCAATTTTCATGTACCGGGCTCTCGGCACTCGACAAAATACGTGTTCCCATCAGAACGCCCTCGGCGCCAAGCGAAAACGCCGCCGCCATGGTTGAACCGTCCATAATGCCGCCCGCCGCAACCACGGGAACATTCACCGCCTCACAGACCTGCGGGATTAGCACCATCGACGCAACATCTTTGGGGTTTTTAAAGCCGCCGCCTTCGCCGCCCTCAACGATGAGGCCATCAACACCAGCATCGATAGCGCCGAGCGCGGCTTTCAGGCTGGGCACCACGTGAAAAACGGTCAGCCCGGCCTCTTTCAACTGGCTCGTATATTTCTTCGGATTGCCCGCAGACGTGGTGACGAATTTGATCCCCTGATCGATCACGAACTGAACGATGTCTGGATCGCGCACAAAGGCCTGCGCGACATTCACGCCAAATGGCTTGTCGGTGAGGTCGCGCATTTTCAAGATTTCTGCGCGCACCGCATCGAGCTCACCTGAGCTTGTCTCGATAATCCCCATGCCGCCCGCATTTGAAAAAGCGGAAGACAATTGAGATCGCGCGATCCAGCCCATCGCGGCTTGGATGATGGGTTTTTCGATCTCGAGCATTTCAGTGATGCGGGTCTTCAGCGCCATAGCGTTTCCTCTATCTTTGTCTTTGCACGCGAGATAGCGGGCCTATCGCTGCGTAAGCGCAAGAGGGACTATCTCGTTTGGAAGAGCTTGAAGCGTTCGGTGACAAAAATGATGGTCAGCGAACTGACCCCGAGCGCAACGAAGCCCCACATAAACGGCGCGATCGTCCCGTTAAACTGGCCCGCGACGAGATACCCGATGAAGCTCGATACAGTCGTGGAAGCGAAACCATAAGCCGCGCTCGCTGTTCCCGCGATCTTGCCCTGTGGCTCCATGGCGAGCGCCGTGAAGTTTGCCCCCAGCATGCCGAAACATCCAAAGGTCAAGCAGAAGAGCGGGTAGAACAGCCAAAGCTTCTCACCGACCGTATAGAGCGTGATCACATTGGTCAGCGCCAGCGCGATGAACAGAACGAGCACGGTGTGGCTGATGCGGCGCATGCCGTACTTCTCGACAATACGCGAGTTTAGGAAGTTAGCCGCCGCCAAAGCAGCTGCGACCCCCGCGAACCAAAGCGCAAAAGTATTATGCTGCTCGAACACATCGGTGAAAATCTGCTCGGAGGCCGCAACAAAGGCGAAGAGCGCGCCAAAGATCACGCCGCTCGCACACATATAGCCAAACGTGATCCGTGTGCGCAGCACTTGCCAATAGGCCCGTCCTGTTTGTTGCGGGTTCAGCGGCTGGCGATCCTTTTCTGGTAACGTCTCTGGCAGACGAAGCTGGATCCAGATCAGGTTTAAGATCGCGGCAACACTGAGCAGGCCAAACGTCCACTGCCAGGGCGCAAACAGCATGACGCCCGCGCCAATCGTAGGTGCGAGGATCGGAACAACCATAAATACGGTCATGACCAAGGACATGATCCGCGCCATCGCGCGCCCAGCCAGCAAGTCGCGCACAATGGAAACAGCGATCACACGAACGCCGCTCGCAAAGATGCCTTGAATGAAACGGGCAATCAGAAGCGTCATGAAGGAATTCGTCATGATGCAAGCAAGACCCGCGATCGCATAGCCGACCAAGCAAATGCTGAGTAGGCCCTTACGTCCATAGCGATCTGAGATCGGACCAAAGACCAGCTGTGGTGCGCCGAAGCCTGCAATGTATGCAAAGATCACCAGCTGTTGATCATTGTCGCGCTGCAGATCGTAGAATTCAGAAATATTGCTGAGCGCCGGCAGCATGATGTCGATTGCCAATGCATTCAACGACATCAACGCAGCCACCAGGATCACCAGCTCCCATTGCGGCAGCGGTAATGCCGGGGTCGGCATCTCTTTCGCAGCAGCTGTATCGGGCTGTGTCACTAGGATCTCTCGCAATTAACCAAGGCGCGGGTTGTGAACCTGCATGGTTTCAATCGCAAGCTTTTTCTGAGCGAAAATTAGGGACAGGGCTCGGTTTTATAGAGAATGATCTCGGGCGTTGCAGAAACCGCGCACACGGGCAGATCTGTCAGACCCTCTTGCGCCGGTGTTTTGAACATCAGGAGATAATCCCAGCGCCGCGGCCAATCATTCGCGAAGTCTTTCGACCAGTAGCCGTTCTCTGAAGCAATGGCGGGCCGATCTGCCAGCGTGGCGAGATCTTTCGCACCGATCGGCCACGCTTGCGGCATGTGCAAGTCAACCATTTGCGGCGTCACATCAACGAAGGACGTATTGGTAAAAAGGTTCGGGACAAAAGCTGCGCGGTCGATGACCGCAAGCGAGACACCGTGCACGGTAAACGCGTTTCCGCTTTGCTCATCAGCATAGACAGCCATCACCTTTGAGCCTTTGGGTAGGTCGACCAGCTGCGCCCGCAACGCTTGCGATTGACGGTCGACTTGCTGCATTTGTGTCCCCGCATTCGCGAACAATAAAGCAAGTGGCGCTGCGGCTGCGAGACTCAGAACCGTGCGCAGCCGGGCAGGGACGGGAACCGCCGGTGCGATAGACGCAGCCACGACGATCAGCAGGGGCGCTGTGAACCGCAAATGCAGGCCCCAAATTCCGAAGATTGCAGTCGGGATCAATATTACCAGAGCGAGCAGCGCGCTGCACAGCCACAATGTCTTGGGTGCAAAAGATATCCAGCCTTTATAGATCGCGAGGATAAATGCGCACAGAAGTGGCGGCATCACCAGCCACGATAATTGGCGATTGTTGAAGTCAGTCGCGGCGAAGGCGAAATCAAATTTCTTGCTGAAATCGTACATTTCAGCGACGTTCTGGGGCAGATCAGTTGCGCTCAGCACAGACAGCACGAGGAAAATGAGGCCTGGCAGCATCGCTGGTAGATCCAAGACCAGGCATTGCCGTACGAAGCTCCAGACAGACCCACGCTCCTGCTTGGCGAAGCTGATCACCTCCCAGCAAAACACCAAGAAGCCAAACAGTAAAAAGGCGAGCGCGTGATTGGCGACCAGGAACAGGCCAATCAGCGCGAAAACGAGGGTTCGGCGCAGGCTCGGAGCCATCCGCACCCATAAGGCAAATGCCAGAAGCGCCAGGCCGCTCGAAATCGTGTAGTTCACGAAGCCCCAAATCATATTGGCATTGAACACGGTCACGAAACCCAGCAACGACACCCAGGTCACTCGCCCGTGAAAACTCTGCGCGAGCAGCAGGCCTGCGAGAGGCGGCAGCGCGAGCGCCAGACAAACGGTAACGCCGCCAGCCGCATAGATCCCGATCCACTGAGACAGCCAGGGCACGATCATGTCCATCGTTAAATCTGGGATGAAATCAAACGAGACGGCGTAATAGTCCTGCAAAGCAGGTTCTGAGGCGAGGTGGCCCTGGATATAGGTCCGGGCCAGATGGTTCATGTAATCGACGCCAATCCCTAGCGGCCACAACGCCACCATCGCCGCCAAAATCGCGGCGAGGCCAAACGCAATATGTTCTGGCTTTACAGAACTCAGATTCATTTGCGCGGTTTTGCGATCAAGATCACGAATGGGAAGCGCGTGGTGACGCGCACCACGTCGGCATATGGCTCGACGAAGTCCGCAAACGTCTTCTTGTTCCAGTGATTGATATGTTCGGGATGGTTCCCGAGCCGGATCAAGTCACGGCCCCGCACCAGGTTCATCATCTGAAACCATGGCTCATTTGGAACCGTCAGCAGCAAATATTCATCCGCGAGCGAAACCAGACGCGCTAGCGCTTTTTCCGGCTCAAATAAATGCTCAAGAACCTCAAGCGCCATCACGGTATGATAGCGTTTGGTGTCAAACTTTGGATCAAACAGGTTGGCTTCCTGGAAATTCGTGCTTGGCCAACGACGACGCGCCTCACTTAAGGCATCTGTGCGCAGGTCCAGCCCCTGATAGTTTGGCAGCGACACGTCCCGTGCGGCCAGCATGTCGAGGATATAGCCCTCGCCGCAACCAAAATCCAAAACATTGGACGGCGCCAGTTCGGTCAGTTCTTTGGCAACTTCGTCGTAGAAACGGCCGAGGCTTAACCGGTGGATCGGGTTTGGGTTGTTGTATTTGCTGACGTGACGCTCGGTTGTGTCGGCGCGGATGGTTGTGGCTGCCATTGGGCGTGCACCTCTCGTAGACGCGCTGACGCGCGATTTAGCTCAGCTAGAAGAAGGTCTGTATTTTCGGTCTCGGACTCAAAATTGCGCAATGCGCGGATCGTGAACCGCCGTTTCGGTTGCGCGCTTTGGCGCTGAATAAACTCACCGAGTAGGCCAATCGTGATGAACTGGAAGCCCGTCATCACCATCAACATACCGAAGAAGAGAAGCGGCCGGTTGCCAATTGGGCCTGCGCCGACCATCCATAGGACGGACAGATAGAACAATATACCCGCTCCGACCGCGCCAAACGCCATACCGGCGCCGCCAAAGACATGCAGCGGCCGCGTCGCATAGCGCGTGTTCAGCATCACGCCAAGAAAATCGAGGGCGCCTTTGAACAGGCGGCCAAAACCATACTTTGAGACGCCAAATTGTCGGGCGCGGTGGTTCACCGGTATTTCGCCGACTTTGTAACCATCCCAATGCAAAAGGACCGGGATGAAGCGGTGAAGCTCGCCATAGAGTGACAGTTCCGTCACGGCCTCGCGCCGATAGGCTTTGAACCCGCAATTGAAATCGTTCAGCTTAACGCCGCTCAATCGGCTCACCACGCCATTAAAGAGCTTCGACGGCAGCGTTTTGTCGATTGGATCGTGGCGGACATGTTTCCAACCAGACACGACATCGTATCCTTCGGCGAGTTTCGCCAGGAAGTTTGGGATCTCAGCCGGATCGTCCTGAAGATCGGCATCCATCGTGAAGACCACGTCGCCCTTGGCGAGCTGAAATCCAGCGTCCAACGCTGCAGCTTTACCGAAATTACGGCGAAACTCGACGACTCGAATTTCTGAATGGGTTTGCGCAAGTTCGGCGAGGACAGCAGCGGTTCCATCGCGCGATCCATCGTCGACAAAGATCAATTCATAGGTGCAACCTATACCGTTCATTGCCTCGGCAACTTGCTCTGTAAGCAAGGCGACACTCTCTTCTTCATTGAAGGTCGGCACGATGATCGACACGCAATCCGGAATCGCTGTCTTCGCCAGGTCGTCCATATTGTCCTCAAACTCTACGCGACCGATACGCACTTCGGTCATGTCGGAAATTTGCATAAACAGATTGAGGAATGGTTAGTTTTGGTGCAGAGGGCGGCGACTTCGCGCCAGAATATGTAGACCTACCAGCCATGAATGACCGCAAATCCGATCCCGTTTCATCGCCGCTCAAAACTTTTGGGCGGCGCGGCGGGCGTCCTTTGTCGGGGCGCCAAAAAGTCCTGATGGATGAGGTTCTGCCGAGGCTGCGCGTTCCGATAGACGAAGCGCGCGCCTTAGACCCGACCGAATTATTCGACGACGCAAACGAGATCTGGCTTGAGATTGGCTTTGGCGGCGGCGAGCATGTTAGTGGACAGGCGCACAAAAACCCCGGGACTGGCGTCCTGGCAAGCGAGGTCTTCTTTGAAGGGATCGCCAAACTGCTCGGCCAGATCGAAGATGCGGGCTTGCAAAACGTGCGCTTCTGGCCAGAGGATGGGCGCGAGCTGATCCAAGGCTTGCAGGACGCATGCATCGATCGCGCGTTCATCCTGTTTCCAGATCCATGGCCGAAAGCCCGGCATCAGAAACGCCGGATCATTCAGGCAGATTTCTTGGATGACCTCGCTCGCGTCATGAAACCCGACGGTCGCGTCCGCTTCGCAACAGATGTCCGCTCCTATGCCGATGAAGCCTTAGAGCGCTTCCTCGCACATCCTGCATTTGATTGGACGGCAACATGCGCTGACGATTGGCGCCGCGCCCCGAAAGATCACGTCGAAACGCGCTATCAGCAAAAGAAACTCGGCGATATTGAGCCGGTCTACTATGATTTTTCGGTTCGTTCGTAATCCGAATTGACCACTTGAAGTAAACACCTAAGAATGCCTCCAATAAGGGAGTTGACGATGCGTGTTTTGTCTTTGTTTGGTTTGGTTGTGTTTACGTGTTTCGCGGTTCCAGATCTGAATGCACAAGACCTTGATGTTACTGCAGTTGTTGAAAAACATGCCGCCTTCACCAGCCAATCAACAAAAGACACGCGCCGTGATTTGCTGGATGCACTTAGCGCGTATGAAGGCGACCCAACTGTCGAGACCGTGCAAGCCTATTTAGCGCTGATGATGAACGATACGGCCGAAGCTGAGTATTCGGAAATGCGCGAAACGGCGCTCGCGACCGCTGCTCATCTTGAGCCTGTTTCGGACATTCTGCCTCGGCAATATATCGAAGCGAAATATGTCGCGGCGGTGTCGTATTTTAATGACCGCCAGAACCAAGACGCGATCCTCGAAATCGCTCATGTCGAAGGCTTCACGCGCCACTTTGTCGATGACACTGGCGAGCATCCGGACTGGGCCGATGAGCTGAAGTGGAAAGCCGATGCCTGGGGCATGGCCATGGAGGCTTACTTCGAAAGCTCGCGGGAACGCTACCCAGACCGCGCCGAAGTGAATGCGATCCTCAACACCTATGGTAGTTTAGAACAGGCCGCCCGTATCGGGGCGAGCAAAAATCAACCTGAATACGCCTTGCCGCATTGCCCAGGTGAGATGATCCAACGCCCAAAAATGCGTTATCCCTCCGGCAAAGCGCTGCGCGGGAAATTTGGCGCTGTGATCTTGGGGCTGGAGTTCGATTCAGAGGGCAATGTGATCAATCCGACGGTCCTCGCTTCCGTCCCCGTTGAAGAGTTTGACGAGAAATCACTGCGCGTCGTTGGCAAGTGGCGGTACAAGCCCGATCAGCCCGATCAAGTCGGCGTCACCTGCCGTCTGGAGCGAACAGACGTTGTGCAGCCTTTGGTTTTTGAGATCCGATAAACCGGTTTCGCTTGACCCGGCGCCTGTAATGTGACCTTGGTCCGCCATCGAATACGGCCGGTCTGAATTGAGAAGACCCCGCCAGACCGGCGGATAACTACGTCCCTACCTCTCCGTAATCGACAACGCGACCCCCTGCACGGTGCAGGATCGGCGCAGATCAACGGAAAGGGGCCATGTATGCCCACCGGAAAAGTGAAGTGGTTCAACGCCACAAAAGGTTTTGGATTTATTGTGCCTGATGAAGGCGGAAAAGACGTGTTTGTACACATCTCTGCAGTTGAGCGTTCTGGGCTTCAGGGCCTGCAAGACGACCAGCCAGTTGAGTACGAACTGTTCAACGATGAGCGTCGCGGCAAGACGTCTGCGGTCGATCTGAAACTGTTGTAGACAAAAACACGATTTGCGCCTATCTAGGCGGCAAGTCGAAACATATCGGCGGCGGTTCCGGGAACGGGGCCGCCGCTTTTCTTTGTCTGAAAGACCGCCAGAATTGATTACCCTTAGCCCCCAAGAAGAGCGTATCTTCGCCATGGCTGGCCCGCTTGCGAGCGAGCTTGGCCTGGAAGTTGTGCGCATTCGCGTGATGGGCGGCAATCGGCCTCTGCTGCAGATCATGATCGAGAAAGCTGGCGGCGCCCCAACCGATGTTGAGGATTGCGCCACTTTCTCACGGAACCTGTCACCGATTTTGGAAGCGGAAGACCCGATCAGCGAAGCCTATCGCCTGGAGGTCTCGACCCCTGGCATCGACCGGCCGCTCACACGCGTCGGAGATTTTGGGCGTTGGGTCGGGCATTTGGTCAAGATCGAACTGACCATGCCACTTGAAGGCCGACGCCGCTTCCAAGGCATCATCCGGCGCGAAGACGAGGCCGGTGTCGCGATCGAGCTCGACGATGAGAGCGAGTTGGTGGCGCAAGTTCATGAGATGAGCAAAGCCAGCCTGATCCTCACCGATGAGCTGATTGATGCCGCCGCGAGCGATGGCACACTGCCACCGCAGCCCGGAGATGAAGATTTCGACAGCCTCGAAACAGACGAGGCAGAGTCTGATACACTAGAAAACAACCCTGAGACTGGAGCCTGAAGCCCATGAGTAATGTAGGCGTTTCCGCAAACCGGCTTGAAATCATGCAGATCGCAAAAGCGGTCGCAGAAGAAAAAGCGATTGATCGTGCCATCGTCATTGAAGCGATGCAGGAAGCGATCGAGAAAGCTGCAAAGTCTCGCTATGGCCAGGAACACGATATTCGCGCGATCATCGATCATGAGACCGGTGAACAAAGCCTGTGGCGCATACAAACTGTCGTCGATCCTGAAGAAATTGAGGACCCAGCGCAGCAGATTTCTCTTGCCGATGCTAAGAAAATCGATGCCAGCCTAGAGCTTGGCGACGAGATCAAAGAAGAGCTTCCGCCCTTCGATTTCGGCCGTGTCGCGGCACAGACGGCGAAACAAGTCATCATGCAGAAAGTGCGCGACGCCGAGCGTCAGCGCCAGTTTGACGAATATAAAGACCGTGAAGGCGAGATCATCAACGGCATCGTTAAGCGCGTTGAGTATGGCCATGTCATTGTCGATCTTGGCCGCGCTGAAGGCATCATTCGCCGCAATGACGGTATTCCACGCGAGAATTTCCAGCCAAATGACCGCGTTCGTGCTTACCTCTATAAGGTCAGCCGCGAGATCAAAGGCCCGCAAATCTTCCTGTCGCGCGCGCACCCTGACTTCATGGTCAAACTGTTCGCTGCTGAAGTGCCTGAGGTTTATGAGGGCGTCATCGAAATCCGCTCTTGTGCCCGCGATGCTGGATCACGCGCCAAGATTGGTGTCATCTCGAATGATAGCTCCATCGATCCAGTTGGCGCTTGTGTCGGTATGCGCGGCGCACGTGTTCAAGCGGTTGTCGGCGAACTGTCTGGCGAGAAGATCGACATCATTCCTTGGAATTATGACGACGCGACCTTCATCGTGAACGCGCTGCAGCCTGCGGAAGTCTCGAAAGTGGTTCTCGATGAAGACGAGCACCGTGTTGAAGTCGTGGTCGCTGACGAACAATTCCCGCTCGCCATCGGCCGCCGCGGACAAAACGTCCGTCTCGCATCTCAGCTGACGGGTTGGCAAATTGATCTCGTCACTGAAAGCGACGATTCTGAGCGCTATCAGATTGACTTCCAACGCCGTACAGAGCTCTTCATGACAGCGCTCGATGCTGACGAAACGCTGGCACAGCTGCTGGCATCAGAAGGCTTCGAAGCGGTTGAAGACATCGCCTATATCGGCGCTGAAGACTTCATGCAGATTGAAGGCTTTGACGAAGAAGTTGCTGAAGAAATTCAAGAGCGTGCCCGCGAATATCTCGAGAAACTCGCTGCAGAGCAAAACGCAAAACGCGTCGAGCTTGGTGTTGAAGACGCCGTTATGGAACTAGACGGCATGTCTCCAGGCTTCGCTGTGAAGCTCGGCGAAAATGACGTCAAAACAGTTGAGGATGTTGCGGGTCTGGTCCCAGATGACCTCACCGGCTGGCGCGAGAATAACAAAGAGGGCAAGCCGGTCTGGCAGGAAGGCATCCTGAAGAAAGGCGAAATGCGCAAAGACGATGCGCAGCTCTTTATCATGAAAGCGCGCGTCATCGCGGGCTGGATCGAGCCAGAAGCGCTTGAGCAACTCGAAGCTGAAATGGCCGCTGAGGCCGCAAGCGAAGAGCAAGCCGACCTGACCGAAGAAGAGCGCGCTCTGCTCGCGCTCGGTGAGCTTGGCAAAGCCACCAGCGATGACAGCGAAACCCCCGCAGAAGACAGCATTGATGTCAGTGATGAGGACATTCTCGCGGAACTCGAAGGCCTAGATCTCGACGAAGATCTTCTCATGGAGGGCGGCGATGATGCCGCAGAACCTCAATGATAACGACCAGCGCCTAGAGGCGCGACGGGAGAAGCGCACTGGCGAATCCGTTCGCCACTGTGCGGTCACGCGCGAGCGCTTAGCGCCCGACGCGCTGATTCGCTTTGTCCGCGGCCCTGACGGGACCGTCATCCCAGACGTTTTCGGAAAACTGCCAGGCCGTGGCGCCTGGGTCACAGCCAACCAAACGATCCTCAATGATGGCGTTGAAAGCGGCGTGTTCTCGCGCGCCTTTAAGGCCCAAAGCCAGCCAATCGAGAACCTCGCCCAAGAAATTGAGCGACAACTCCTGCAACGCTGTAATGGCCTGCTGGGCATGGCAAAGAAGAGTGGTGTAGCAGTGCTTGGATTCGACCAAGTGCGTGCCTATATCCGCAAGCAAGAGCCGGGCTGGTTGCTCGAAGCCAGCGATGGTGCAGAAGATGGTCGCAATAAGGTTCATTTTCTCGCCAAGGCGATATATGAAGACGTGAAAGTCGCAGGCGCACTGTCGTCTGCTGAATTGGGCGTAGCCTTTGGGCGGGAGCATGTGATACATGCGCTGCTTGAACAAGGTTCCCTCTCGGATGCTTTTTCAATCGCCTATCGGCGGCTGATTGGATTCAGAGACGCGCCTGAGACAGGCTGGTTCTCCGGCAGACAGGAAATTTTGTAGGCAGGGGCGTTTGGCAACCGCCTCTATAGAAAGGTTAAATCCTAGGGTACGCATGAGCGATACGAAAGACAAAGGTAAGACAGGCGGGCGTAAGCCCCTCACTGTGTCACGTGGCGGAGCTTCCGGCACCGTGAAACAGACGTTTAGCCATGGCCGGTCTAAACAAGTGGTTGTCGAAACCAAAAAGCGCCGAACTGTCGGCGCACAATCCAAGCCGGGGGCGGCTGGAAAAACGACCGGGAAAAAAGCCGGCGCGGGCGGAAAAGAACCGTCCAAACTAGAAGCCGCAGCGGCAAAGCTGGGCATCACGGTTGAAGAGCTTGTCCAACGCCAGAAAGTGCTGATGCAGCGCAAGAAGGCAGAGGAATCGCGCAAGGCTGAACAAGAGAAACAGCAAGCGCGGACCAAGGCCCTGCAGGAAAAGCAGCAAGCCAATCAGCAAAAAGAAAAAGAACGCGAAGAAGCCGAAGCCAGACGCAAAACCGAAGAGGAAGAGCGTAAGAAGGCTGAAGCTGAAGCCAAGAAAAAGGCAGACGCGGACGCGAAGTCCAGTCGCCCAGAGCGCGGCGGAAAAGGTCAAGGCCGTGGCGGGTCTGCCCCAAGCCAGGCGGATCTTGAAGCCGCTGCAAGCTCGGGCGGAGGTCGCCGCAAAGGCGGCCGAGATCGTGATGATCGTGATCGCCGGGATCAAGGCGGTGGCCGTGGTGGTCGCGGCGGCGATTCCAAGCGGCGGCGCGGTAAGCTGACCATTGCGTCTGCGCTCGGAGATGATGGTGATCGCCAGCGTTCCCTCGCTTCCGTTAAGCGCGCCCGTGAGCGCGAACGCGAGCGCCGCGCCGGTGGTGACCAGTCTGAGAAAGTTTCAGTCGAAGTCACCTTGCCAGAAACCATCACCCTGCAAGATCTTGCGGGCCGGATGAAAGAACGCGTTGGCGACGTCGTGAAATTCATGATGCAGCAAGGCGAAATGTTGCGCTCGAATGATATTATCGATGCCGACACAGCCGAACTGATTGCCGAAGAATTTGGCCACACCGTGAAGCGCGTTTCCGAAGCCGACGTTGAGATTGGCCTGGAAGGCGTTGATGATGATCCGAAAGACCTCGCACACCGTCCGCCGATCGTGACCATTATGGGTCACGTCGACCATGGTAAGACCTCGCTCTTGGACGCGCTGCGTTCAACCGATGTTGTTGCCGGAGAAGCAGGTGGTATTACCCAGCATATCGGCGCCTATCAGGTGCAGTTGAAGTCTGGCGATAAGATCAGCTTCCTCGATACACCCGGCCACGCCGCCTTCTCGGCAATGCGCGCCCGCGGTGCGAATGTCACAGACATTGTTATTCTCGTGGTTGCGGCGAATGACTCTGTGATGCCGCAAACGATCGAAGCCATCAAACACGCAAAAGCGGCAGAAGTTCCGATCATTGTTGCGGTCAACAAAGTTGATCTGCCAGAAGCCGATGCCAGCCGTGTGCTGACGGACCTTTTGCAGCATGACATCCAAGTTGAAGCCATGGGCGGTGAAGTTCAGGCGATCGAAGTATCAGCCTTGAAGAAAACCGGCCTCGATGCGCTCACCGAAGCGATCACGCTGCAGGCTGAGTTGCTGGAACTGAAGGCCAATCCAAAACGCGATGCTGACGGCATTGTGGTGGAATCGCAGCTTGATAAGGGACGCGGTCCCGTGGCAACAGTTCTCGTCAAACGCGGTACGCTGAAGCGCGGCGACATTGTTGTTGCAGGCGCGCAATGGGGTAAGGTTCGCGCCTTGGTCAATGAGCGCGGTCAGCAGATGAAAGAGGCGCTCCCGGCGATGCCGGCGGAAATTCTCGGTCTCGATGGCACGCCTGAACCTGGCGACGCCTTCAACGTGGTCGATAGCGAAGCTCGGGCCCGCGAGATTACTGAATATCGCCAGCGCATGAAGCGTCAGAAGCAAGGTGTTGCAACACAGCGCGCCTCGCTCGAGCAATTCATGACCAGCCTCAAGGATGGCTCAGCAGATACCAAAGATCTGCCCATCGTCCTCAAAGGCGACGTCCAAGGCTCTGTCGAAGCGATCACCCAGTCCCTCGAAAAACTTTCTACCGAGGAAGTTCGAGCGAATGTGGTCTATGGCGCAGCGGGTGGTATCTCGGAAAGTGATATCTTGCTCGCGCAATCGTCCGGGGCACCGGTCTTTGCGTTCAACGTACGTGCGAACAAACAAGCGCGTGACCTGGCCGAAAAAGAAGGCGTCGAGATCCGCTACTATTCGATCATCTATGAGCTGATTGATGATGTGAAAGCCTCACTCTCCGGTATGCTCGAGCCAGAGAAGAAAGAAACCTTCATTGGCTATGCTGACATTCTGGAAGTCTTCAACATCACCAAAGTTGGCAAAGTCGCTGGCTGTAAGGTGACCGAAGGCGTCGTGAAACGCGGCTGCGGTGTCCGTCTGCTGCGTGACGATGTCGTCATCCATGAAGGCATGCTGAAAACACTGAAGCGCTTCAAAGACGAAGTGCCGGAAGTGACGAACGGCATGGAATGCGGGATGGCGTTCGAGAAATATGAAGATATCCGCGAAGGCGACAAGATTGAGTGTTTCGAAGTTGAGATGATCGCACGCTCTCTCGAATAGAACGCCGCAAAGACACAATCCGAAAAGACCGCGCTCAACCAGCGCGGTCTTTTTATTTTTATCTATTTGTTTTCCGAAATCCCAAACTCTTTCGGTTAGACCTACAACAATGACGGGCACACTTACGATATCTGGCGCATTATCTAAGCGCGACGCGAAGCGATTGACCAATGCCATTCGCAGCGGAACTGTCGGCCCAACAACCCTCTATTATGCTGGCGTGACCGCCCCCATCATCGGGGCAGGCATGGCGCTGATCTGGCGCGGCGCGTTGTATAAGCTCGATGCGAGCGCCTATTGGGTCTCGCTCATATCCTCCATTGGCGCAGCGATGGCCGGGATTGTCTGGTACCTGATTTTTATGCGTTGGTCGTATCGCCACACGCACGGACGCGCAGGAGAGCTGCACGAAACCACCGAGGTCGAACTGACCGACGAAGCCTTAATTGTGCGCCGCGGCTTGATTGAGACGCATGTCGACTGGGACGCGATTGACGAGATCAAAAGTACACGCAGCTACACCCTCGTTTGCTTCGACGGCGCAGAACCCTTGATGTTACCGCACGACTGGTTTGGCGAAAAAACTGCGTGCGAGATCTTTATACGACGGCTCGGGCAGGGCATGAAGGCGGCATGAGCCGAAGCCGAAAACCAAATCATGGCGCTCGCCCGCCATCCCAGCGCCAATTGCGCGCCGCCGAACTTGTGCGCCATGCCCTGGTCGAAATCATCGCCCGAGAAGAGTTTCGCGATCCGGCGCTGCAAGGCGTTGCCATCACAATTGGCGAAGTGCGCTCATCTCCGGACCTGCGCCACGCCAACGTGTTTTGTTCGGCGCTCGGAAAATCCGGCAAAGCGGAAATGGAAGAAATCGCTGAAGCGCTCAACCGCGCAGCCAGTTTCTTGCGCGGCCGCCTCGGGCGCGAGATCGATATGAAGTTCACGCCGCAACTGCACTTTATCCCGGACCTGTCCTACGATGAGGCGGCTGATATGAATGAAGTGTTCCGCCGCGCTGAAGTCGCGCGCGATCTCGATCCGGAAGACGAATAGTCCGCTGATATTCCGGAATATTCATCTCGTATTCCTGGTATTCCTACTTATTCATAGCGCCTAGAATTGGTTCGCAGCCAATGTGATTAGGTGAGCTTGTATGAGATTTGGTGACTATATTCGTGAGGTTCGGCGACGCCTTCAATGGACCCAGCCAGAAGCATCCCGGGAAATCGGGATTGAGCAGTCTTATCTGTCCAAACTCGAATCCGGAAAATCTTATCCTTCGGAAGATGTATTTTCATCAATTGTAGAGGCTTACCAAATTGACGTCTCCGATTTGAATGAGGCGCTTTTCGCTGGGGAACTGGATCGGCTGCGAGATGTCACCGAGGTTCGCGACGTCATTTTGAACAATGAGAAGATCTATCAGAGCAAGGTCCAGCGCTTGATGTTTGCTGGAATTATCTCGCTTGTACTGGGCGGCGCTTGTTTAGGAACCTGGACGCTTGCTGCAGATCAAGAGCAAGACGTCTATAAGTATCGCTCCACCGGCTTTGAGCAATCAAGTGAGGTCGCTGCCGAAAATCTACCGCAGCGCGATGATATGTCTGCGCTCGAATCTAAAAACCAAATCAGGACAGTGGATACCTATTTAGACGTCGTGTTTTCTGAAACTGTCCCGGAGGGAACCAGAACATGGCGACTGATTGGAGGCGAAACTCGCACGATCAAGTCGCCGCTTCGCTGGTTCATCATCCCAGCCATTGCTTTCATTCTAGGCGCCATTGGCTGTTTCTTCGCCAGTTATCGCATCCGCTAAAGCTGGACATCATTTCACTTCAAACCCGGAGGCTAACCTGTTGTTAGACCGATCAAAAACCATCGCCGTTGCAGCCTTAGTCTTAGCACTTGGAGCATGTAGCACGACCCCTGCGATCGCCGATCAGCCAGCATTGCCTGATGAGCCTACGCAAGAGATGGGCTCGGAAGTCGCGGACTGGTCGGAAGAGGTTGCACTGTTTCGCGAATTTCTCAGCGAGTTTCGACGCGAAAACAAAGTCCTAAGCTTCTCTGTCGCCGTGCTTAAAGACGGTGAGATCATCATGACCGAATCTCTCGGCTGGCAAGACCATGACGCAGAAGAGCCGACGCGGCCTCAGACCTCCTATTTGATCGCCTCAATCACCAAGACGTTTACCGCCGCCACCCTCCTTTCAATGGAAGCGGATGGCCATATCGATCTTGATGCGGATTTCACAAGTCTCAGCGATTGGGACGGTCGCTGTGAGTGGCTGACCGGGGCAGGCATCGTATTTGGCGGCGGAGTTCTGGAGGATGGCCGGGTAATTGAGGCACCGCGCTGCGAAGGTCCAATCAGTCTTCGAAATGTGCTTCAGAACCGCGTTCAGGGCGAGCCGGGCTCGTCTTTTTTCTACAATCCCTTTGTGTTTGGGCGTCTCTCCAATTGGGTCGAAGAAAACACGGATCGATCCTGGCGTGATTGGATGCGTTCTTATGTGTTCGAGCCCGGCGGGCTAACGGAGGCGGCGGCAGGTTGGCGCGATGCGGATGGGGCAGCCGCCCTGACAAATCTCGCGCCGCCCTTCCGCCACGCGCCGGATGAGGATGATGGGATCGAACCCTCGCCGCTGCCCAATCCGGAGTTGAATGCGAGTTCTGGCGTGATCGCGAGCGTGCTCGACCTCGCGCAATATTCGAACGCGCTCGACGATGGCAGCATTCTATCGGCAGACTTGCGAGAAAAAATGTGGAGCCCCCCGATTAATGCCGGCGGAACGCCCGCGCCCTATGCCAATGGATGGTATGTTCAAGACTGGAACGGCCACCGCTTGGTCTGGCATGGCGGATGGTGGCCTGACGCTTATGCGGGGATCCTGTTAAAGGCTCCCGATGATGGCTGGGCCTTGATCGCGCTCGGAAACACTGATGGCATTCACCATGAAATCGACACGCTGACCAAAGCCCAGATCGAGGCATCGCCGCTGCCGGCTAAATTTCTCGAGCTGTTTGTTGGGGGTAGGGACTAATGACCGACTTCAAGCCTGCGTCGCGCGGCGCACTGGCAAGTGCTTCTTGCCCCAATCTTTAAACGCCATCAGGGCCGGGGCGAACTCCTGGCCCTTTTCAGTGAGCACGTATTCGTAGCGTTTCGGGCGCTCTGAATAGGCTTGTTTCTCCAAGATCCCTGCCTCAACGAGCCGCTTAAGGCGGTCCGAGATCAGGTGCCGCGTCGCGCCTGTGCTGGAGACAAATTGGTCAAAGCGCGAGAGGCCAAGAAAGCAGTCCCGCAAAATGAGCAGCGTCCAGCGATCCCCCACCAAAGACAGGGTTCGGGCAACCGGGCACCAATTATCGTCTAAGTCTGTCCACTTCATGCTTGCACGCATAACCTGATTTGTTTTAAGTTCCAAATCAGAACTTTGTTAGCTGCTGTAAAAGCTGCGAATATGCAGGAGACTGATCATGGCGAAGATGCTGGAATTCTTTTTTGATTATATGAGCCCGACCTCATTTCTCGGCTGGGCGGTTGTCCCAGGTGTGATTGAGCGGACCGGCGCGAACTTAAAGATCAAGCCGATGTTTCTTGGCGGTGTTATGAAAGCGACGGGCAATCAGCCGCCCGGCATGGTGGCGGCCAAGGGTAAGTATATGGGTCAGGATATGGCTCGGTGCTGCAAACGCCACGGCATCCAGATCTTTTCAAACCCGCACTTCCCCTTGATGAACACGCGCCCGCTGACCGGCGCCACGATCCGTTTGGAAGATGACCCTGAACAGCAGTACAAACTACTGGATGCTGGCTTCAAATATGTCTGGGGCCAGCCTGAAGGCGGCATCGATACAGGTGATGAGGCGCAGTTCAAGAAAGCCTTCGGATCGGAAGGCTTTGATGCTGATCAGCTTTGGGAGCTAGGCACGGCACCGGAAACCAAAGCTATGCTCCGCGCCAACACAGAAGAAGCGGTCGCACGCGGCGCCTTTGGTGCACCAACTTTCTTTGTCGGAGATGAAATGTTCTTTGGCCACGACCGCTTAGACTATGCCGAAGAGGCATTGCTCAGTTAGGTCAGCCAAAGCGCGAGGCGTTGAAGATCTTTCCCTTAGATATCCAACGCCTCTTTCGTACTAGAACTTCCAGCCAAGCTCCACGCCATAAACGCGCGGTTGGTTGAAGATGCCTGAGAGATTGTTGAAGTCGATCGCGCTGACGACGCCAACCTCATCGGTAATGTTCCGTCCAAACGCCGTCGCGGTCCAAGGGCCTTGTGAGTAGCCAACAGACACGCCGCCTTCCCACCAACCTTCAGATGTGAACTCGACCGCTTCATACAAAAACACGTTCGCGTCGCTGCGATAAGACCAATCGGTTGAGGCAAACAATTCGCCTTCTAAGAAAGGACGGCGATAATCAAACGCGAAATTTGCGATCCATTCGGGGGCCTGCGGGAATGGATTTCCATCAATCAGTGCCCCGCCAGTAATCGGGTCGATGGGATCGAGAACTGTACATGGCGAGCCGCAGATCCCGGCGGTCAGGCCAGCATCCTGGATTTCGGTATCGTTGTAGGAAAGCCCCGCGCTGAATGTCAGTTCCTCTGTCACCAGAGCGCGCAGATCGAGTTCAAAGCCTTGACCAACGCCCTTGTCGGCATTGAGGAGCTGATTGAAATTGCCAGCTCCGCCAATCGCGGTCAGTTGTTGATCAGAGACTTCATAATAGAAGACCGCCGCATTTGCATCGATCCGGCCATTTAGAAGCGTTGATTTCACGCCGGCCTCAAAAGAATCGACAATCTCTGAATCGGCGGTGGTCACAGCGTCGCCGAACAAGATCCGGCCTTGAATGCTCGGCGCGCGATAGCCGCGTGCATAGCGGCCATAAACATTTGTATTTTCGTCAACCGCATAGGTTAGGCTAAGATCACCGCTGACCTGCTCGTCGCCGACCGACACATTGATCGGACCAAGCGCGCCCGTCGTTCCAACGAACGGTGCGATTGGACGAATGGCGGTGAAATCTTTGCTGTCATCGCTGTAGCGTAGGCCAATTGTCCCGGTAAGGCGGTCGGTGAGCGCGTAAGACGCCGAACCGAAAATCGCCCATGCCTGCGTATCTTGAGTTTGAAACGCTTCACCGTTTGGGGCGCCGGCTGCAATCGTATCGAAATTGAACGAAGCGATATCGAGTTCTTCATCAAAGAAATAGAGGCCAACCGTCCAGTCGAGCGCGCTATCCTCTGAGTTCGACAAACGAAACTCGTGACTAATCTGCTGATGATCATCGATCGCGTCGGCGGTCTCAGCCGGGAAGGGGATAAAGCCCGGACCAAAATTGCCTTCGCCAAGGAAGCTTGCACCAAAGCCACCATCCACATCGCCGCGCGAGAAGACCTCTACGGACTCATAGCCAAATACATAAGTGGCGGTCACGCTGCCGAAATCATACTCGGCCTTTGACGTGATCCCGAACGTATCGGTATCGAGAACGCTATCTGCGGCTGCGTCAGAGAAACTGATCTCTCGGTCAAAGCCAGCGCGCGGACCCGCTCGGCCTGTTTCAAATGCGTTGGCTTGGAAACTGACCTGCCCGCCTTCAAGCGAGCGGCCATGCGCGTTCACTAGCCAGTCGAATTGCTCATTCGGTTGATACAAGACTTGCGCCCGCCAGGCGAAGTCTTCGTATCCACCTGCATCTCCCGCAGAGCCTAGAATTTGGTTCTCGATGTAATCGCCGCGTTCCTGGTACTGGGCAGACAAACGGACAGAAACACTATCACTAATCGGTCCACCGACAGCACCCTCGAGCTGAACCGTATCGAAGCTTGCGTAGGACCCTTTGAGATAGGCATCGAATTCATTCGTTGGCTTCACACTATCGAATTTGATCACACCCGCAGGGGTGTTGCGTCCGAACAGTGTCCCTTGCGGACCACGTAAAACCTCAATTTGCTCTGTATCGAAGACCGGAAAGCCCTTCAGAACCGGGTTTTCGAAAACGACTTCATCATAGATGAAAGAAACCGGCTGGGAGGCGTTTAAGTCGAAATCAGTGTTTCCGAGCCCTCGAATATAAGGCCGCGGAAAGATCCGACCGAAGGATGACTCAATAACAAGCGATGGAACGCGCGCCGATAAGAACTGTATGTCATCGCCGGACGCACCAAACGCATTGATTTGGTCTTCCCCAAGCGCGGTGAGAGAGGAGGGAACATCCTTGATGTTCTCTTCCTTCTTCGTGGCGGTCACGGTGACGGTTTCGAGTTGCAGTCCCGTTTCTTGTTCCTGAGCATTGGCTATCGGTGCCAGAGACAAAAAAACCAGGACGGCCATAGAGCTGGACATAGACGCAGAGTTTAACATGGAGAGCACACCTTGTTCGTTGTGTTCGCTCTCCCTGTTCGATTATGCCCGCCATTGAAAGAGAGCATAGCGGTCAAATTTTCGCGAGCTGGCCGCGATCACTTATCCGCTGTAAAGCTGCTCTTAGGTTTCGATGCCGGCCTTTGCCGCGAGCGTCGCAAGTGGCACTTCAGGGCGCGGCCCGTAATGCGAAATCACCTCAGCAGCAGCGATATGTCCAAGGCGAGCACAGGTTGCGAGCGGGAGGCCGCGCGCGACGCCGAATAAGAAGCCGGCCGCATACTGATCGCCAGCCCCGGTCGTATCGATCACCTCGCTTACGGGTTCCGCTGGTACCGCGATTGGATCACCATCTCCGATAATGACGGAGCCTTTCTCGCTTCGCGTAATCGCGGCAAGCCCCGTTTCAGCGCGCAACTGTTCGACCGCATCATCAAAGTCGCGCGTCTCATACAAGCTGAGCAATTCCTCTTCATTCGCAAACAGAATATCGACCTGCGTCCGGATGAGCTGGCGGAAACTGTCGCGGTGGCGATCGACACAGAAACTATCTGACAGCGTCAGCGACACTTTGCGGCCGGCAGCGTGTGCGATTTCAGCGGCATGCACGAAAGCGGATTTGGCAATCTCTTTGTCGAACAGATAGCCCTCGAGATATAGAATTCCGCCCGCTTCGACGGTGGCGCGATCCACATCTGATGGCGCAAACTCGACCGATGCGCCGAGGAATGTGTTCATGCTGCGCTTGCCGTCGGGCGTCACGAAAATGATCGACCGTGCGGTGGCGGGGCCTTCGGTCAGCGGCACCGTTTCAAACGGGACGCCGCCTTTTTCCATGTCAGACTTGAACACTTTACCGAGCCGATCATCGGCAACCTTGCCAATATAAGCGGCCTTGCCACCAAAGCTCGCAATCCCCGCAATCGTATTGGCACCAGACCCGCCAGAGGTCTCAACCGCGTTGACCGACGCGTCTGTCAGCAGGTCTGCACGATCTTCCTCAATCAGGTTCATCGCGTCTTTATTGATGCCCCATTTGACGAGGAAAGCATCGTCCTGCGCTGAAATCACATCGACGATCGCGTTACCAAGACCGACCACATCATAAACCACTGCTGTCATTGAGATATCCCTGGAACAAACTCGGGGCGATGTGCCAGATGCAGGCGCTGGACGCAACCAAAGACCCCAGCTAAGGGGCGGGTATGACCACAATTGCTTATCTCGCGTCCAAAGTGACGCTGCCTGGATCGCCACTGCGTCGCAGTGATGCTTTCGAACATGACTATATGATGGACGCCTTGCGCGGACCGTTTGAGGCGGAGGGCATGACGTTGGAAGATGTCGATTGGGCCGATGAGACGGTTGACTGGGGCCGTTTCGGTGCGGCGCTGATTGGGACGACCTGGGATTACTGGGATCAGCCGGACCTGTTCCTGTCCACGCTAGAAAACATCGAAGACCAGACACGTTTGTTTAATCCAGCCGCGACCGTGCGGTGGAACAGCGATAAGCGCTATTTGAAAGAGCTCGCGGCAAAAGGTGCGCGTACGATCCCGACTCTATGGATCGACAAGGTTGGCGCGGATACTTTCGACGCTGCCTTTAAGCAACTGGGAAGCGATGACCTTGTTTTCAAACGCCAGATCGGGGCAGGGGCGGACGGGCAGTATCGCCTGTCACCGACAGATTTATTGCCGGACATGCCATACCCGATGATGGTCCAGCCCTTCCTCAGTCAAATCCAAGAAGAAGGGGAGTATAGCTTCATCTTCATCGATGGCGCGTTCTCGCATGCGCTGCTCAAGCAAGCCAAAGCCGGCGACTACCGGATTCAGTCTTCTTATGGCGGGTGGGAGACGAAAGTCTCGCCCAACGACGCCGATCTTGCTGATGCTCGCGCCATTCTGGATTTGATGGATGAGACGCCATTCTATGCGCGCGTCGATATGATCCGCGACAGCGATAAGCGATTGCTCTTGATGGAGCTCGAGCTCATCGAGCCCTATCTCTACCCGAAAGAAGGGCCAGCGCTCGGACCCTTAATGGCAAAAGCGCTACGGTCGCGGCTAGCTTAGCGCTCTCCCGGGGCTTTCCCAGCTTTGCGTATAAGCCAGACTGTGATGCCGATCGAAATCAGCAATAGAAAGCCAAACCCGACCAAAGCGGCGATCGCAAGTGGGTCAAAAATCAGATTTCCCATCGTGTGCCCTCCGAAACTCGCGCGAGTGAAGCAGCACAGATTGCAGGCAGCAATCGGTAGGAATCCTTAGGTGCCCCGCGCCGCCTCGTAAAAGGCAATCGCCGCCGCATTGGAGACATTTAAGCTTTCCATCTCCGATGAGATTGGGATCCGGGCGAGTTCAGCGCAGGCTTTCGCAACACCTGGGCGCAAGCCGGGGCCCTCAGCGCCGAGCACGATTGCGAGTTTGGGCGCGCCAGCGACGGCCTGCTCTATCTCTGCGCGGCCTTCCCCAGCGAGCCCGACGGTATGGAAGCCGGCATCGTTTAACGCGTCTAGAGCGCGGGCAATGTTAACAACGCGGCACTCTTTCACGGTCTCAATCGCACCCACCGCCGCCTTGCCAACGATCCCGGATATAGGCGGCGCATTGCGCGTTTGAAGCACAAGAGCACCAAACCCAAACGCCGCCGCAGAGCGAAAGATAGCACCGAGATTATGCGGGTCGCTAACCTGATCCAAGACCACGACCCGTGTTACGCCGCTGGCGATGACGTCTTCGAGTTGCACTAGGGGCAGGGGCTCAAACTGCGCGGCGAGGCCCTGATGAACCGCATCGCGCGGCAACAAGGCATCAATGGCGCCCGGCTCTAAAATTTCAGACTGACCAGGTTTTGTGGACAGCCTGTCCAAACCATTTTTGGTGCCGACGAGGCGCACGAGTTTGCGCTTTGGATTGGCCAAAGCGGCGCTCACAGCATGCACGCCCCAGAGCCAGTTTTCGCCCGAACCACTGGGCCGAGACGGAGATTTACGCCTGTGTGAATTAGGACGGTTGCGCGGTCGGGGCTTGCTCATTATAAGGCCGGTTTCCGGTTGAAAGACGGTGGTGTCAAAGCCCCCTAATGACGGTCGGAAACCGCGGCGTCAAATGGCGTTGTGTAAGTCACCCTGGAGGGGTGGGAGAGTGGTTAAATCCAGCAGACTGTAAATCTGCCCGCTTTGCGTACACTGGTTCGAATCCAGTCCCCTCCACCACTTACACAAAGCATGCTATAGAAGCTGCGAGCCCTGAGCGGGTATAGCATAGTGGTAATGCGGCAGCCTTCCAAGCTGTTGAGCTCGGTTCGATTCCGTGTACCCGCTCCAACTTCTTCAAAAAGAACAATACCTAACGACCAGACGGTCTGAGGATTAGGCCTCTATATCAGGCCTGTTGAACGCTTTTGTACCAGACCCAAAAACTAAGAATGATCGCGGTGGCGGAAACGAGCGTCATCAAACCACCTGGCATGAAATGGACATATCCCGGCAGATCGACAAAGACGAAATAGCCAATATCCAAGAGGCCGCCGACCATAGCGGTGACCCAAATAGCGGTTGTGTTGGCCCGCCAAATGAAGACCGCGCCAACAATGGTGACAAAGCCGCCCCAGAACAAGTTCCAGCCATGTTGGTTGAGAATGCCACCAACCGCTTCATGATAATCAGCTTGGAGATCCTCCGCTGGAACCGCATCGGCGATGGCTTGAAACCCACCCGACGCATCAGCCGGAATAACAATGGCACCCGCCAGCATATGGACGAGCCCCCAGATTACCCACAATACAGCGGCAAGCTTGAGTAAATTAAGTTGGACGTTTGACATGACGCCGTTCCCCTGCAGAATTTGACCGACCAACCAAATTTGGCTGGCAGTATTACTGGAGAGGAAATAGTTGATTGAGTCAACTATTTGAACCTATTGGACTACGAAGCAACACTTGCACTCCAACTGGACCGCCTGATGCGCCGGTTTCATTCTGACCTGCACCCGCGGGCCCAGCGTATTGATGAAGAGAAAGTCGGCCCAATTGGCGGAATGATCCTGTTCGTCATCTCAGAATCTAGCCCGGTCAGCGCGCAGGAAATTGCGCAGACACTGGGCCGTGACAAATCGCAAGTCTCCAGAGTTATCAGCTTGCTCGTTCGAAAAGGTTTGGTCGAAAAATCAACTGCGGCGAGCGATGCGCGGAGTTCTAACCTGTGTTTGACCGAGAAAGGCTTGCTGCAAGTCGCTGCGTTTAATGGCGCTTTGGTTGAAACAGCGAAGACGACACTCTCTGCGCTGAACCAAAAAGAGTTACAGCTCTTTTCCGGCCTGCTGACGAAAATACTCGAGCCATAACTCTATCTTGATCAAGCTTCGGGCTCTGTCTCCAACAGCCTTTAATGTGCATTAGAACAAATTATTACTCAAATGCTATTTTTTGGTTTTTTCTTCCAAGATTCCAGAATTCCGCGTGGTAATCCTATTCTTTCCTTGAGGCGCTCCTTTCAGCTCGTTAACAGACTACAAACGTCACAGCTGGGAGTAGAATATGCGCACGTCGCTATCTGTTTTGTCTTTCGCGGCCGCTCTGGTCACGACCACCGCCGCCTCGGCGCAAGGGTTTTCAGCGGAGGATTTGGTTTCGGAGAATGAAACCTGGTTCCAGGCTCCAGCCATCTCGCCCGATGGCACCACAATCGCCTTCACCGCACATGGCGACATTTGGACAGTCTCCAGCAATGGCGGCACCGCGACACCGATCACGCGCGACAATGGTTGGGACGGGATGCCGGTCTGGTCACGCGACGGATCGAAGCTGGCTTTCGCGTCAGATCGCAACGGCAATCTCGATGTCTATGTCATGAATGCCAATGGCACGGGCCTCAGCCGCCTAACCCATCATGACGCGAATGATTATCCAAGTGATTTTGCCCCAGATGGCAGCGGTGTTCTGTTCGCGTCCGCGCGCGGTCAGTCTGCAAGCTCGAGCTATTTCCCGACCGGCGCGCTTCCGCAACTCTATGAAGTTTCAGTTGAGGGCGGCACACCGCGCATGGTCACGACCGTCCCTGGCATGGATGCCCGCTACAGCCCGGACGGCACGAAGATCGCTTATCGCGATGAAAAAGCTTATGAGAATGAATGGCGCCAGCGCGATGTCAGTTCCTTTGCGCGCGATATCTGGATCTATGATCTTGAAAGCCGCGCCCATACCAAAGTCACAGACACGCCTGGCGGGGATCACACCCCAGCTTGGTCCGCCGATGGACAAAGCCTATTCATGCAATCGGAAGTCGATGGCGGAACCTTCAATCTGCGCCGCGTCACACTCGCGACCGGCGAAAGCGAAGCCCTCACATCGCACGGACCGCACCCCGCCCGAGCCACCTCAATCAGCGCCGATGGGACACTTGTCTACACCTATCATGGTGTCATCCACAAAGTGACACCCGGCAGCGAGTCTGAGGCCGTTGCGATTACGGTTCCAGCCGGACGGATCGGCGGCGAAGACATGCCTCTACCAGCCGCAGGAAATATTTCAGAGTTTGCTATCTCACCGGATGGCTCTGAAATCGCTTATGTTTTCCGCGGCGAAGTGTTCGTAACCGATACTGAGTTCGCAGATACGGTCCGAGTGACAGATACGCCTGGCCAAGAGCGCTCTGTTTCTTTCGCTCCAGATGGACGGACGCTTCTCTATGCCGCTGAACAAGAAGGTGGCTGGGGCATTTATGAAACCAGCATTGCTGAAGACAACGCGCCCCGTTTCTCTATGTCGGTTCAGTTTGAAACCAAACAGGTGTACAAACCAGCAGACGGAAATGCCTTCCAACCGGCCTATAGCCCGGACGGCGAGAAAATTGGCTTCATCGAGAACCGCGACTCCATTCGCGTGATGGATAGCGACGGTACCAACCTGCGCACGATCTTCACCGCGGAGCAAAACTATTCTTACGCGGACGGCGACATTAGCTTCCACTTCTCGCCAGACTCAAATTGGATTGCAGCGGACTATTCGCCGCGCGGGTATTACTTCTACACCGATATCGGCCTCGCGCCGGTCGACGGATCGGCCCCGCCAAAAGACATCTCGGTCAATGGCTATTTCGATGGCGGCGCGATTTGGCATTCCAGCGGCGACTTGGTCTACTGGTTCACAGATCGCTATGGCGACCGGACACATGGCTCCTGGGGATCTGAAGGCGATGTGGTTGCTGCATTCCTGACCGAAGCCAGCTGGACACGCTTTAATCTCTCGGAACAAGAACGCGCCGCTTTAGACAAAGCTGGCGACGCCAAGGATGAAGACGATGAGGAGGAAGAGGGCGAAGAATCAGACGAGGATGATGCGCCGTCCATGGATGTTGAAAAACTCCTCAATCTGGCAGCAATGCGCGAGGAAGATGCCGACATCGAAATCGACTTTGATGCCATTCATGACCGAACCATTCGCCTGACGCCGCAATCGTCTGACCTTGCCGACGCCGTGCTCGGCCCGGACATGAAGAAGCTCTATTATCTCGCCGCTTTCGAGGGCGGATATGATCTTTGGGTCAATGATTTGGTCGAAGGCAGCGCCAGCAAAGTTGCCCCGCTCGGGGCGGATTTTGCGACCATGTCGATTTCTGATGATGGTTCGATGCTCATCATTCTTGCAGACGGACGGCTTCAAAAAGCAACACTCGGCGACAATATCAAAGTCTCTCCGATCGAAACCAATGCAGAAATGCGCCTGCGCACTGATGCGGAGCGGCTCTATATTTTCAATCACACCTGGCACCAGGTTGCAGACAAGTTCTATGACCCAGCTTTTCACGGGGTTGATTGGGATGCAATGCAAGCAGCCTATAAGCGCAAAGTTCCAGCGATTTCAAACAATCGCGATTTTGCTGTCCTCGTGTCAGAAATGCTTGGCCAGCTAAATGCCAGCCATACCGGCATGTTCTATCGCGGATCACGCAATGGGATGAGCGATCAAACCGCTGCGCTCGGGGTTATCTTCGATCTTGATGGCGGGGAAGGGTTGCGCATCGGCGAAATTCTGCCCGATGGGCCACTCGATAGAGACACACTCGATATCGAGGTTGGTGACCGCATTACAGCGATCGATGGCCAATCCATCACGGGCGAACAAAACGCATTCGAACTTCTCAATCGCAAGGCTGGGGATCGTGTTCGCCTGACCCTCGGCAATAAAGATACAACCATCGCTGTGCGCACTTATTCCCGCGGCGAAGAAGGCGCAGCCCTTTATGATCGCTGGATCGATCGGCGCCGGGCGATTGTCGAAGAGCGTTCAAATGGTCGGATTGGCTTCGTCCATATTCGCTCGATGAATGATACTGGATTCCGCCAGATCTTCTCAGAGCTGTTCGGGCGTAACTTCGACAAAGAGGCGGTGATCGTCGATACGCGATTTAATGGTGGCGGCTGGTTGCACGACGACTTGGTCACCCTTTTGAATGGGGAAGCTTACTTCAATCTGCGCGCACGCGACCGGATTGTCGCCGGTGCACCAGAAGAGCGTTGGAGCAAACCATCTGCCGTCGTCATGAACGAAGGCAACTATTCTAACGCGCACATGTTCCCTTACGCCTACGACCTATTCGATCTTGGACCAACGGTCGGGATGCCAGTTCCTGGCACGGCGACAGCCGTTTGGTGGGAAGGCCAAGTGTCGGGCGATCTGGTCTTTGGAATTCCGCAATTGCCGGTCTTGGATCAACAGAACCGACCACTAGAGAACCAGGAACTTCAGCCGGATATCTTGGTCGACAACACCCCGCAATTTGCTGAAGTCGGGCGCGACCTCCCGCTTGAGGCCGCCGTGGATGCACTCTTACAAACGTTGGATTCTGAGTAAGACCAACCAGAACTATAGATGGGGCGGCGCGGATTTCGCGTCGCCCTTTTATTTTGGGTGACAGATCACAGGCAGCCAAGAATAGCCTTTGACGAAACTGCTTGAGACGCGGCTAGGCTCGTCGAGAACTTCGACATGTTCGAACCGCTCGAGAATCTCTTGCCATAGGATGCGGAGTTGAAGTTCTGCAAGGCGATTGCCGACGCAGCGGTGAATTCCAAACCCAAAAGACACGTGGTTGCGCGCCTGTTTGCGGTCGATGATGAGCCGGTTCGGATCTTCTTCCCAGAACGTCTCGTCGCGATTACCCGACACATACCACATCGCAACTTTATCACCTTTGCGGATGAGCTTGCCGTGCATTTCGACATCCTCGAGCGCGGTGCGGCGCATATACGCGAGCGGCGTCTGCCACCGGATAAACTCTGACACCATATTCGGGATCAGCGCCGGATTTGCCTTGAGCTTCGCATATTCTTCAGGGAACTTATTCAACGCATAAAGCCCGCCGGTCATCGAGTTGCGGGTCGTATCATTTCCGCCAACAATGAGCAGAATGACATTGCCAAGCATCTCGTACGGATTCATGTCGCGTGTCGCATCGCCATGCGCGAGCAGACTCATTAGATCACCCGCAGGTTCAGCATTCTTGCGGTCTTGATAGATACCCCAGAACACCTGAGCGCACTGACCAAGCTCTTCGCGCCATTGCTCCAATCCGCCGGGGCAAATGTCCGGATCAGCCGGATTTGTCGTCACATCCGACCACCGCGTCAGATCTCGCCGTCGTTCTTGGGGATAATTAAACAGAGTCGCGAGCATCATGGCTGTGAGTTCGATCGATACAGCGTTCACCCAGTCAAAAGGCTCGTTCACAGGTAGACTATCCAGCACTTTCTGCGTTCGCGCTCGGATCAAAGGTTCATAATTTCGCAGCGCCGTTGGGGCGACCGCTGGTTGGGCGGTTTTGCGCTGCGCCGAATGAACCGGCTCATCGGCGGAAATAAAGCTGCGCCCGACAATGCTCTCATTCATATTGCTGAGCGTAATGCCACCATTGCTTGAATCGGACGAAAAACGCTTGTGATCGGAATCGACGGCGATGATGTCTTTATGACGCGTGATCGACCAATAAGGACCAAAGAAACTATCGGGCGTGTAGTGAATGGGGTCTTCTTTGCGGAGGCGCTCAAATCGATCCCACATTTTATTCTGCCGCCAAATTTCCGTATCGGCGAGATCAATCGTTTCAAGATCGAGTTCAGATGCGGGGATCACCGGATCGCCACGCTCTAAGTATCCCGGATAGGCTGGCTTCTTATAACTGAGCTTCGGACGCTCAAGTTTTGTTCGGGTTTCAAGGGAAGTATCGGCCATGCTCCGCTCCGCGCGTCTTATTCAAGAAGTCTGCGACGGAGCTAGCCTATTTGTTTTTGGGCCTGTGAAAACCGAAAAAGCACCCGGAACGACCATGCCCCCACGGGAAGTTGCTTGGGAAGCAGCGTTTCAGATAATCGTTTTTTGCTTAAGTTACAGTACCTTATGAGCGTTTCGCCGTCAGACGTCGGCAAAGCTCGTCTAATTGCTCCAGATCGCCATATTTGATCCGCAGCTCGCCGCCAGACGCGCCCTGGCGGATATCCACCTTGAGTCCAAGCACTCGCGCAAGATCCGATTCCAGAGCCTCGGTGTCGACGTCTTTGTCCGTCTGATTGACCTTTTTGGCGACCGTATCGAGCGCACTTCCGTCTTTTAGCCGTTTGACCAGAGCCTCAACTTCGCGAACGGACATTCCCTTCGCCACCGCCATATCGACAACCGGGTCTGGGTCCGGCGCACCAAGCGCCGCACGCGCATGCCCTGCCGAGATGCGACCTTGCCGCAGATGCTCTCGCGCGCTCTCACCCAAGTTTAAAAGCCGCATCGTATTGGCAATATGGGCTCGAGATTTCCCGACACTTTCAGCCAGGTCTTCTTGCGTCCGGCCAAAGCGTTTGATCAGCGCGCCATAGGCTTCAGCTTCTTCAATCGGGTTCAGGTCTTCGCGTTGAACATTCTCGATAATGCCGACTTCGAGAAGTTGCAGCTCATCGAGTTCGCGAACGACAGCCGGAACAGTTGCCAGGCCGACACGCTGAGCGGCACGCCAACGCCGTTCACCGGCAACAATTTGGTACTGGTTTGGCGCATCTGGGTCGGGCCGAAGCAAGATTGGCTGTAAAACACCGCGCTGCCGGATCGACGCTGCGAGTTCTTCGAGCTCAGTCTCAGAAAAAGTGCGCCGTGGCTGGGCTGGGTTCGGACGAATGTCAGATAGGGCGAATTCCGCGACACTTCCGGTTCCCGACCCCCCAGATTTCGACTCTGCCTCGTCAGGTGCCGCGAGACCAACGCCCTCAACCTCGCCAATGAGCGCGGACAGGCCTTTGCCGAGACGACTTTGTTTTCCCCGTGCTGGATCTGGCGCCATGCCTACCCCCGAAGTGCGCGTTCGCGCTGCAACATTTCAGACGCGAGGCGAATATAGGCTTCGCTGCCCGGGCAACGATAATCATAAAGCAAAGCAGGCTTCCCGAAACTCGGCGCTTCTGACAAGCGAACATTCCGTGGGATGACCGTATTATAGACTTTCGCGCCCAGGACGGAGCGCACTTCGTCGGCAACCTGGTCGGACAGATTGTTTCGGCGATCATACATGGTGAGCACAACCCCCTGAATATCCAGATCCGGATTGAGGCCCGAGCGAACAAGTTCCACCGTCTTTAAAAGTTGGCTCAAACCCTCGAGCGCCAGGAATTCGCATTGCAATGGCACCAAAAGAGAGTCCGCTGCCGTCATCGCATTGATAGTGAGGGCCGACAGAGACGGAGGGCAGTCGATCAGAATATAATCATATTCTGTCTTACCGCGCGCAGCGGCCTGGTCGACATAAGTGCGCAGCGCATTTCGCAGGCGATAAGAGCGGTGCGGGTCATTTGACAATTCGGTCTCAACGCCGGCCAAGTTTTCATCGCCAGGAACGATATCCAGGCGCGGCACCAATGTGCTGAGCACCGCATCACCGAGAAACTCATTATGTACGACCACGTCATACGTGGTGAGCTGACGTTCTGGCCGGGTAATACCGAGGCCGGTTGAAGCATTTCCCTGCGCATCGAAATCGATGACCAGGACTTTGCGACCAACGGCCGCCAAGGCAGTGCCAAGATTAATCGAGGTCGTTGTTTTGCCGACCCCACCTTTTTGGTTGGCGATGGCCAGGATGCGTGTAGTCGATTTAGACACGTGAAACCTCCGAAATCTTCAAGATAGCCCCATCCCCGGTTACACTGGGAATCGCTTCGTAGGCGAATCTCCAAGATTCCTGCGCCGCCGTCAATTCTTCTTGCCAGCGGCGTCCTTTTGGAAATACGCCATAAGCCCCGTTCTTAAGCCAAGGCTCGGCATAATCCAGCAATTTTGGAAGCGGCGCGAACGCGCGGGCCGTGACACAATCGGCTTGGACAGGGTTAACGGCCTCGACACGGCCCTGAACGACTTTTGCCTGTAGATTCGCCGCCTGGACCGCCGCACGGAGAAAAGCGCACTTCTTTCCGACGCTTTCAATCATTATCATATGAGACTCTTCAGACGCGAATCCTGCGGCCAAGATCAAAGCCGGGAAACCCGAACCGGACCCTAAATCGACGGTTATTCCACCGTCTGGAATATGTGGAAATAATTGCCAAGAGTCCCAAACATGACGGCGCCAAACCTGCTCAAACTCCGAAGGTCCTATCAAGTTGAGTTTGCCCCGCCAGTCATCAAGCTCCGCAATTATGATTTCAATCCGATCCAATGTTTCACGTGAAACATTTCCGGCGTCCTCGAGGTCTTTCCGACCAAATCCATCTCGGTCAGCCATTGGCAGACCGCTTACGGTCGGGGCGCCGGCGAACAAATGCCAGTAATGCCGTTAGTGCGCCCGGGGTCATACCCTCAATACGACCGGCCTGACCCAAAGTCGCAGGCCGGATAGTTTCCAGTTTCGCCCGAACCTCATTCGTCAAACCGCCGACAGAGCCATAATCCAAATCTTCCGGCAAAACCAAAGACTCTTCTCGGCGTAGCGCGGCGACATCTTCTTTCTGGCGCTCAATATAGCCAGAATACATGGCTTCGATCTCGAGTTGCGACTTGATTGGACCGTCCAACCCGGAAACTGACTCAAAAGCTTGTTCGATCGCTGCCATATCTATGCTCGGGTAGGCGAGAAACTCCCACGCGCTGCGACGCTGTCCATCTTGATTGACCTTCCAGCCAAGCTTTTGCGCTTCATTTGGAGTCATAGAAGCGGATTTCAGAATATCGCGGCCCGTTTTTAGAGCCGACTGTTTCACGTGAAACATTTCAGCGCGGTCTGGCCCGACCAGGCCAAGCTCAATCCCACGCTCGGTCAGCCGCTGATCTGCATTGTCGGACCGCAACGATAGTCGGTACTCTGCCCGGGATGTAAACATCCGATACGGCTCGGTGACGCCGCGCGTGACCAGATCGTCGATCAGAACGCCAATATAAGCTTCGGCACGGTCAAACGTGGCCCGCATCTCACCCTTCGTGTAACGAACTGCATTCAATCCTGCGACCAAACCTTGGGCACCTGCCTCTTCATATCCGGTCGTGCCATTGATTTGCCCCGCCAAGAACAAGCCCGCCAGCGCTTTAACTTGCAATCCCGCGTCCAGAGCGCGCGGGTCTACATAGTCATATTCGATGGCGTAGCCATATTCGAGGATCTCCACGGATTCGAGACCTTCGATCTCGCGGATAAATCGGTCTTGAACCTCGCAGGGCAGGGACGTCGATATTCCGTTTGGATAAACCGTGTCATCGTCTAAGCCTTCAGGCTCTAGGAAAATTTGATGCCGCGTTTTGTCGGCAAATCTATGAATCTTGTCCTCGATCGACGGACAATAGCGCGGACCACGACCAGCAATCGCGCCGGAATAGACCGCCGATTGATTAATGTTCTCTGCGATAATCTCATGCGCCGCCGCATTCGTGAACGTTATCCCACAGGCAATCTGTGGAACATCGATCGTCTCCGTGGCGAATGAAAAAGGGATGGGTTCAGCATCTGCGGGCTGCAGTTCCAACCGATCCCAATCAATACTGCTTGCCTTTAGGCGCGCCGGTGTCCCTGTTTTCAAACGTCCCATCGGGAGGTCCAAACTATAAAGACGATCCGAAAGACCAATTGCGGGTTTTTCGCCCACGCGGCCAGCGGGAATGCGCTCCGCACCGCGGTGAATGATGCCTTTTAAAAAGGTGCCGGTCGTAATGACGACCGCGGCTGCTTCATAGGCCGCGCCAGAGTCTCCGATAACGCCTTGAACGCGATCATCCCGGACAATCAAATCCTCGACGCCGTCAGCAATCACGGCCAAATTCTCATGGTTCAGGATCTCTTCCTGCATCGCCTGGCGATACAGCGCACGATCTATTTGGGCGCGAGGGCCCCAAACGGCTGGGCCTTTTGATCGATTTAGCATCCGAAACTGAATGCCAGAGCGATCAGCGACCCGCGCCATTAATCCATCTAAGGCATCTATCTCGCGAACCAGATGTCCTTTGCCGAGCCCGCCAATCGCCGGATTGCACGACATCTCACCGATCGTTTCAATTTTGTGCGTGATCAGAGCCGTACGCGCACCCATACGGGCCGCCGCAGATGCAGCTTCGCATCCAGCGTGGCCTCCGCCGACCACAATGACGTCAAAAGATTGGGCTTCACTCATCTCAATCGCCTTTTCCTAGGCGCCTCATATAATACTCGGCGCGGCAGAAATAGACTATTTGCCAATACAAAAGGAAGAAAACACAGCGCCGAGGACCATTTCCGTTTCGACATGGCCCGTAAGCGCGCCAAGCTCGCGACTTGCTAGCCGCACTTCTTCGGCCGTGAACTCTGATCCCATGCCGACTTTTAAGTGTTCGAGGGCAGTGTTCAGGTGGGTCTTCGCGCCCTCGATCCCCTGCCGGTGGCGGGCGCGTGTAACCATCGGCGCGGATAGATTCTTGGTCAAACCTGAAAGACGGTCAATGATCGCAGCTTCGACCCGATCAATGCCATCGCCTTCTTTTGCAGAAATCGTAAGTGTTTCACGTGAAACATTCGGGGTGACTAGGTCGGACTTGTTCACAACCACGATATCGCCGGGTTGGACAGAGTCATGTTCGACTGGATCCCTTGCATCGAATAACCAGATCCGAAGGTCCGCTTCAGCACCGGCTTTGCGCGCCCGGCGAACGCCTTCAGCCTCAACAATATCATCAGTTTCACGCAGTCCTGCGGTATCAGAAATCCAGACCAAATACCCCCCGAGCGTTAGTCTGACTTCGACGACATCCCGGGTCGTACCTGGGATATCCGTGACAATTGCGGCCTCGCGCTTCGCAAGTTGGTTGAGAAGCGTCGATTTCCCGGCGTTTGGCTTGCCTAAGATGGCAATTCGGAAACCATCGCGAATACGTTCAGTGATATTCCCTTCGGCCAAGGCTTGATCCAGGTTTCTCAGAAGGTCGTTGATCTTTCCAACGACCGGTCCATCGACGCGATCTGGTGCGTCTTCTTCATCCGGAAAATCGATGCTTGCTTCGAGCAAGGCCAAGCATTCCGTCATTTGAACACGCCAATCTGAGTAAAGCGTCTCTAACGCCCCATCCATTTGGCGGAGGGCTTGATCCAATTGCGCTTCGCTTTCGGCATCGATAAGGTCAGCAACGGCTTCGGCGCGCGTCAAATCGAGTTTGCCAGATTCGAACGCGCGGCGGGTAAACTCTCCTGGTTCGGCTAATCGCGCGCCTGCCGACATAAGAGATTTCAGAGCCAATTCGATAATCATCCGCCCGCCATGCAGCGTGATTTCGAGCGTGTCTTCACCTGTATAACTGGCAGGTCCCGGCATAAAAACTGCTAAGCCTTCATCGATCGGCGTACCGCTCTCAGAATACAATTCGACCAGTGTCGCTCGGCGCGCTTCGAGCACCGGTTTCGACAATCTTTTTGTGATAATGGACCGAACGCCTGGCCCTGACAGACGAAGGGTTGCGATCGCCGCAGGCGGCGGACCACTTGCCAGAGCACAAATCGTGTCCCGGCGCAGGGTCATTCTTAGTTCTTCATCGCCTCGAAGAATTCGTCATTCGTCTTCGTTTGCTTCAGTTTATCGAGCAGGAAGTCGATCGCATCCGATGTCCCCATCGGGTTCAAGATCCGGCGCAGGACATAAATCTTCTGAAGCTGAACCTTATCAGTGATCAGTTCTTCTTTCCGCGTCCCGGACTTCATGATGTCGATGGCTGGGAAGGTCCGCTTGTCCGCGACCTTGCGATCGAGAACGATTTCGGAGTTACCCGTGCCTTTAAATTCTTCAAAGATCACTTCGTCCATCCGCGAGCCCGTATCGATCAGGGCCGTCGCAACAATGGTCAATGACCCGCCATGCTCAACATTTCGAGCGGCCCCGAAGAATCTTTTCGGACGCTGAAGCGCATTGGCATCGACACCACCAGTAAGAACCTTGCCGGAGCTCGGAACAGATGTGTTATAGGCCCGGCCTAAGCGCGTGATCGAGTCGAGCAGAATAACAACATCGCGCCCATGTTCGACCAAACGCTTCGCTTTTTCGATCACCATTTCCGCAACCGCAACATGGCGAGAGGCTGGTTCATCAAAGGTGGAAGATATGACTTCGCCCTTCACCGAGCGCTTCATATCAGTCACCTCTTCTGGGCGTTCGTCGATCAGCAACACGATCAAATAGCACTCGGGATGGTTTTCCTCGATTGAGGCAGCGATATTTTGCAACAGAACCGTTTTACCCGTCCGCGGCGGCGCAACGATCAATGCGCGCTGGCCCTTACCGATCGGTGAGACAATATCGATAACCCGACCAGAGCGATCTTTCTTGGTTGGGTCCTGGCCTTCCATGAGCAGACGCTCTTCTGGGTAAAGCGGCGTCAGATTGTCGAAATGGACTTTCTGGCGCGCCTTTTCAGGGTCTTCGAAATTGATCGAGCTAACATCAGTTAGCGCAAAGTAGCGCTCATTCTCGCCAGGTTCAGCGATGGGGCCTTCAACTGTGTCACCTGTCTTGAGGCCCGCTTTTTTCAGAACCTTAGGGCTGACATAGATATCGTCCGGACCGGCCAGATAGTTTGACTCCGGCGAGCGCAAAAATCCGAACCCGTCCTGAAGCACTTCGACCACGCCGCGGCCAATAATCTCGACCTCTTGTTCAGCAAGCTCTTTCAAAATCGCGAACAGCATATCCTGCGTGCGGAGCGACGAGGCATTCTCGACTTCCAACATTTCGGCATAGGCCAAAAGGTCAGTCGGTGATTTTGCTTTCAGCTCGCGCAGATAGACTTGTGACGGAAGTTCGAGTTCGGGTGCGGTATCAGGCATAGGGCGCCGGTATCCAAATTTGTGTCTGGGAAAAGTCGGCTGGAATCAGCCTGTGCGCCGGACGGCGACTTGATCCGCATATGATCAATTCATGGCGCGCGGTCAAGGGTCTGGACTGTGACGCCTTAGAAAGGTTTGACGACTGCCAGGATAACAACGCCAATCATGATCAGAAACGGAACTTCATTGAGCATCTTCATGGTCTTGGTCGTCGGCGCGACATCACCGCGATCAATCTTCTTTCCGATGGAGATAAAGTAACCGTGCAGACCGCTTAAGATCAAAACCAATAGGAGTTTGGTGTGCATCCATCCGACGGACAGCAGGCTCTGATTTAGAACGAGCATTGTGATCCCTAAGACCCAAACAATGATTAGCGCGGGATTCAGAATAATCTTGCGCAATCGATTGGACGCCTCTTTCATCGTCTCAAACAATTCATCGCCCGGCTTAGAACTCAGCTGGTGCAATTTGTAGCGTGGATAGATTAGCAGGCCCGCCATCAAAGCGATGACAAAGACAATGTGAAACGCTTTTATCCAAAGATAGAGCGACATGATCTAGGCCCGTCCCCGAACAATTTCGACAACACGTTCAACATGCGGGATAGGTGTTTCCGGACGGACGCCATGACCGAGATTGAAAATATGCGGACGACCTTCATAAGCCGCCAGAATTTCTCGGACGCGGCGCTCCATTGCGGGCCCACCTTCAATCAAAAGAACCGGATCCAAATGACCTTGAACCGCAATTGAGTCTGGCACGGCTTTTAAAACATGTTCCGGACTAATCGCTGTATCAAGCCCAATCCCATTCACGGGGACTTGTTCGGCATAAGAACCAATCATCGTGGCGGCGCCGCGTGGAAAGCCAATGATTGGGACGGTGACGCCCATATCTCTGAGTCGTTTGATCAAAGCCGCATTTGGCTCAACGACGAGGGTCTGGAACAGATCTGAAGGCAAACCTTCTGCCCAAGACTCAAAAATCATCAGAGCATCGGCGCCAGCTTTCACTTGGGCGGCGAGATAATGCGCACTGATTTCAACCAATCGATCCAAAAGCGCTTTCAAAAGATCCTGCCAGCTATAGGCCCAGCCTCTCGCGGAGCTCTTATCGGTGCCGCCGCGACCTTCAATGGCATAGAGCGCGACCGTCCAAGGCGCACCACAGAATCCTATCAAGGCTTTGTCCGTGTCCAATTGGCTTCGAACACGGTCTACGGTTTCATAGACGGGCGACAATCTCTGAACCGCCATTTCAACAGGTGCACGATTAAGGTCCGCCTCTGTTTTAACAGTTTCAACAATTGGCCCCACACCTTTCTCGAACCGCACATCTAGACCCATCGCATCGAGGATGAGCAAAATGTCGGCGAAGAGGATGGCTGCATCCATGTCATAACGCAGAATTGGCTGAAGCGTCGCTTCTGCCGCCATTGAAGGCGAATAACAAAAATCGAGAAAGTCTTTGGCCCGACCGCGTAGCTCTAGATATTCTGGTAAATGCCGACCTGCTTGTCGCATCATCCAGATGGGAGCTGGGGAAGAAGGGGTCCCAGAAAGCACTTTTAGGAATCGTGAAGAAACAGGATCAGCCATATCGATTTACAAACCCAGAAAAAATAATCCGTAGGCCTTATCATTATTAAGCGCGGAGTCTCGTGGAAAACACTGAGTGAGAGCTTTTGTCCCGTTCCTGTCCACAGTCTATCCCCAGATTCAAACCCAGTTAACCTTTCATTAACGACCTGATTCAAAAGTAAATAAAGTGTTAACCATGCTTCGGAACGCATGTTTGGAACAGAGCTACAACCAGGAGAGTCAGATTCGTTCACCTGTGCGATTCAGAGTCGGATTTGGGGGCCAAAGCCGAATTCCACAACGCATCCACAGGGCTTGTCGAATTCGCGTTGCTCCGGCAGAGGAAGAATTGAAGATTTCAGGCTGGCCATGCGATTATCGATCTATTTCAACGTGCACTTAGTTTCCGATTCCACAGGTGAAACTCTAAATGCCGTCATGCGGGCGGCAGCAGCACAATTCGACCGAACAATTCCGCTTGAGCATAATTACTACTTGGTCCGATCCGAACGACAACTGGATCGTGTCATGGCAGAGATAGAAGCTGCCCCTGGCGTTGTCTGGTATACGATTTCGGATGAAATCTTACGCCGGAAGCTTGAACAGTTCTGCCGCCAGCGCGGGATTCAAACGCTGCCCGTGCTAGATCCATCTATTCACATGCTGTCACGGCATCTCGGGATTCCAGCGAGCGAGAAAATTGCGAGTCAGCACGCGCTGAACGAAGAATATTTCAAACGTATCTCCGCAATCGACTATGCGCTGAACCATGATGATGGGCAGAATGTCAGCGGTCTGGCCGATGCAGACGTTGTTCTACTCGGCGTCAGTCGTACCTCTAAGACCCCAACTTGCGTTTATCTCGCCAATCGCGGCGTGAAAGCGGGCAACATTCCGCTGGTTCCGGGTATTCCGCTTCCCAGCTTGGTCGAGGAACTGGAGCACCCAATGGTCGTTGGCTTGAAAATCGGGGTCGAGCGGTTGCTTCAAATTCGCTCGCAACGGCTGGTTTCACTCAATGAAACAAGCAAGACCGATTATGTGGATGAAGAAGCTGTCCGTGCCGAAGTAACAGAGGCGAGCCGCCTGTTTCAGCGCAATAAATGGCCTGTGATTGATGTTTCGCGGCGAAGCGTCGAGGAAACAGCTGCCGCAATTTTGAATAAACTGAACGAACGCCGGGGTTTTGTATAATGGCTGCGATTATTCTGGCCTCTGGCAGCGCCAGCCGGCGTGCGCTTCTCGCAGGTGCAGGCGTCGAGGCGCGGTCGATTAAACCCAATGTCGATGAAGACTCCGCGAAACAAGCCATGCGCGCGGATGGCCTAAGCGTTCGAGACCAAGCCATGCAGCTGGCAGAGATGAAGGCCGTCAAGGTTTCCAGATCGGAGCCCGGTCTTGTCATTGGCGGCGACCAAATGCTCAACCTCAATGGCGAGGCTTTTGATAAACCGAAAGACTTAACAGGCGCGGCGGGGCATCTGCAAAAACTCTCAGGCAAGGCGCACTCACTCGAAACCGCGATTGTGATTGCTGAAAATGGCGAACCTGTCTGGCGACATTTGGCGCGGCCGAAACTGACCGTCCGTACACTGAGTAGTGATTTTATTGAAACCTATATTGAGACTTGCGGTGAGGCGCTCCTGTCCACTGTAGGTGCATACCAACTCGAAGGTCCTGGCGCGCAAATCTTTTCCAAGATCGAAGGCGACTATTTCTCTATTCTGGGTCTCCCGCTTCTGCCTTTGCTGGATTATTTTAGAGTACGTGGACTGCTCGTATCATGACGAAACTCTTAGGTGTCATGGGCGACCCAATTGCGCACTCCTTGTCTCCGCTAATCCATAACGGGTGGCTACGCGACGCTGCGATTGATGCGGTTTACGAAGCCATGCATGTCCCCGCAGGACAGATCTCTGACGCGCTCAAAACATTGGAATCTAGAGATATTCTGGGTGTAAACGTGACATTGCCCCATAAGCATGACGCTTTGGCTGCTTGTACCGAAGCTTCAGAAGCCGCGAAGGCGATTGGCGCCGCAAATACGCTAACATTTAGGAGCCCAGGTCATTGGCACGCAGATAATACGGACGCCCCTGGTTTTCTAAGTGCATTGGGCGATACTGCGGATCCGAACACACGGGTGCTTTTGCTTGGCGCCGGTGGATCTGCCCGCGCGATCGTCTTTGCACTGACGAATGAGAGTACACCGGTCACAATTCTAAATCGGACCGTGTCGAAGGCAGAAGAGCTCGCAACTGAACTTGGTGGGCCTGAAACCGCGTTTGGAGACATTGCTCAGTATAAAGAATATATCGATTATGCAACGATCGTGGTCAATACGACAAGCATGGGATATAGTGGCGAACTACTCTCTCTACCCGATGGCGACGGTCGCACCTTCTTTGATATTTCATATGGCACAGTCGCTGCGCCGCAATTAGAGCTCGCCTCAAAAAAAGGGTGGCAGGTGAAAGACGGACTGACCATGCTGGTGGCTCAGGCGGCCTATAGTTTCGAGTCCTGGTTCGGGGTGATGCCAGATTTAGAGGTCGCGTTAGAGCGGTGTCAAAGAGCAATAAAGGCGACGCTATGATTATCCTGGGCCTTACTGGATCGATCGGCATGGGCAAGTCGACGACCGCCGCGATGTTCAAGCAAGCGGGCATTCCGGTCTATGACGCCGACGCAGCTGTCCACGAGATATATGCGCCGGGGGGCGCTGCCGTCGGACCTCTGTCCGAAAGATTTGGCGATATTCTCAAAGATGGTGGTGTGGACCGCGCAGCGCTTCGGGCAAAAGTGGTTAATAATCCAGACGCGATGCGAGACTTGGAAGCGATTGTGCACCCATTGGTGGGCCTCAGCCAGATGAACTTCCGCCAGCAAGCACTTGAGAGTGATGCTCTTTTTGCGGTGCTGGACATTCCTTTGTTGTATGAGACCGGCGGTGACGCCCGATGCGACTACGTGGCTGTGGTGACCGCGCCCGCGAATGTGCAGCGAGACCGTGTCCTCGCGCGCGGCGAAATGAGCGAGGCGCAGTTCGAACAGATCAAAGCCAAGCAGATGGCGGATGCCGAGAAACGCGCGCGCGCTGACTTTATCATCAACACATCTTTTGGCTTTGACTTCGCCCGCGCACACGTTCAGTCCATAACTGATTTACTCAATGGATTAGCAGCGGAGGCCTCTGATGGCTGAAACGATTCGCGAGATCGCTTTTGATACCGAAACAACCGGTCTCGAATGGGATAAGGACGATCGGGTCATCGAACTCGGCGCCGTTGAGTTGATCAATCATGTTGCGACCGGGAAAACGTTCCAGACCTATATAAATCCAGGCCGATCTGTGTCGGAAGACACAATCCGCATTACCGGCATCACCGATGCAGACCTGGTCGACCAGCCGCCCTTCGAAGATCCATCGATCGTAGATGCGTTTCTAGAATTTGTCGGGGACGCAACGATCGTCGCGCACAATGCGAAGTTTGACCGCGGGTTTCTGAACATGGAACTGAAACGCTGCGGCAAGGCGCCGATCCCAGAAGAGCGTTGGGTTGATACGGTGATGATCGCGCGCAAGAAATATCCAGGCGCGCCAGCTAATCTAGATGCGCTATGCCGCCGGTTTGACGTGAACTCAGATGCGCGAACGTTTCACGGAGCGCTGCTAGATAGTCAGCTATTGGCCGAGGTGTATCTCGAATTGCTCGGTGGCCGGGCCCACCGGTTCGATTTTGGCGGCCAAAGCAACGCCCAGAACGAGACACGCGCCGCAGCCGTTCAGCGGCCAACGCAACGCGAAAGTGAAATTTCGAAAGAAGAACAGCAAACCCACGCCGAGTTCGTCGAGACGCTCGGCGAGGATGCTGTGTGGAATCGTTACGCCTGAGGCGTTTCTGGCGGTGTTTGTGCCGCTTGTTCAGCCGCTGCGGCTGCCGCGCGCTGCTTCTGAGCGCCGTAAAGGGCGCCGAAATCAACAGGATCGATGCGCAGCGGCGGGAAACCGCCTTCTGCTGAGATGTCCGCAATGATGCGTCGCGCGAATGGGAATAGAATGCGCGGGCATTCGATCAGCAAGACCGGCTCGACATCGCCAGCGCCAAAGCCTTGCAGCTGGAACAGACCTGAATAATCCATCTCAAGAAGGAAAAGCGCCGTGTCCTCGGTGCCAGCACGCGCTTTGAGTTTCAGCGTCACTTCGTAAACGCCTTCTTCTCCTTGCTTTGGCGCAGCCCCCACATCAATCCCAAGCTCGATATTCGGCTGAGCTTGTACGCTGGCTCCGGGATTCTCAAAGGAGAGATCTTTAATATATTGGCTTAGCACACGAATGGCTGGGCCCTGTTGCGGAGCATTGTTTTGCGGCTCAGTTGCCATATCTGGGGTATCTGTCATCGATCTTCACTCTAACTCTTAGGATTAAGGGCGCGTAACATGTGCCACAAAGTGGCGCAACGGTGGGTGGCACTTGCGTAAAAGCACCTATATGACTGTCTGAAAGACTGCTAAAAGAAACCAATATGTCCTCATCTATGATCGAATTTCTTGTTTTGGCTGGAATCGCCCTGTTTGTCGGCTGGCGTTTATTTGTGACGCTAGGACAAGATGAGGGCCCGCCAGAGGGGCGTGGGCGTACCCCAGCTCCGGCTCCAAATCCAACGCCAGCAAACCGGGCACCCGCGGGCGGCGACGTGGTTCAACTGCGTCCGTCATTCACTGGACCAGCGGCGGCAGGTATGGAAGCGATCTATGAGGCAGACGGGAATTTTGATCCGCGCGGCTTTATGCAAGGCGCGCGCGCAGCTTACGAAATGATTGTTGGCGCCTTTGCGCGCGGTGATCGCGCCGCGTTGAAACCGCTTCTAGACACGGATGTCTATGAGGCCTGGGATGCGGCGATTACTGAGCGCGAAGCGACCGGCGCCGAAGGTTTGCAATTGCTGCGTATCCGAAAGGCCGAGATCACCGATGCGTCGCTTGCTGAGGATGGCATGGCGCGCGTGACGGTATTGTATGAGTCTGAACTTGGCGACGGTGAGACAACGACCAGAGCCTCTGAACTTTGGACCTATATGCGTCAAACTAGCGCCGATGATCCAAACTGGATCCTCGATGATGTCGATACGGCCGACTAGGCCGCTAAAAAGCCCAACATTGGTAACTTGAGCTTGCGCGGCGAACACGCCTAGATTCGGCGCATGAGACTCTTTGGGCTTTTCTGCGGCGCGCTTTTGTTGCTCTCAGCATGCGTGAGCAACTCTGGGCGTACGCCGCCGCTACAACCAGTTGTTCAAACCTCTCCTCAAGCCGATCCAGACCTGTTCTCGGTTACGCCGAACCCGGTCGCATATGATGTTCTTCCCGGGTGGCAAACAGCCGATTTCGCGCCGGGTCTTGCTGCGTTGCGGCGTAGTTGCGACGTGTTTCGAAATCGATCTCCAGAGAGTTTCCTCTCGCAAAAAGCCAAATGGGCAGGGCGTGTATCGGACTGGACACCAGCTTGTGCCGCCTTGGATGTGATCAATGATGATCGCAGTGCCCGCGCCGTGCTCCAAGCTTTGTTTACCCCGGTAGAAATAGTCTCGCCGGACAAGAAAAGCCGTTTCACGGGTTATTTCGAACCGACTTATGAGGCGCGGCTGCGCCCAGAACCGCCCTTTACCGAACCAGTGCCTGGTCGCCCGAATGACCTCATCACCTCGTCTGGCAAAGTCTATCAGACACTGCCGGATGGGTCGCGGCGTGAGTATCCTATTCGTGCGGAGATCACTCGCCGAGGGGTGCGACCGCTCGCCTATGCGCATCCTGCTGATGTGTTCTTTTTACAGATCCAAGGTTCCGGCCGTTTAATTCTGCCTGATGGACGCACGCTTCGGGCCGTCTATGCGGCGAATAATGGCCAGCCGTTTCGATCGACCGCGAACTGGCTGATGCAACGTGGATGGATCGCGCGCGGGGAGGCCAATATGCAAGGCATCCGCGCCTGGATGGACCGCACGACGCCGGATCGCGCGCGGGAAGCCATGAATGCAAACCCACGCTTTGTGTTTTTTGACTTGGAGCCGGAAGGCGATCCGCGGCTTGGTCCGAAAGGGTCTTTTGGGGTTCCGCTGACGCCGCTCGGGTCAATGGCGGTTGATTTGGACATTCATGCGGGCGGTGTACCGATGTTTGTGCAGACGACTGCACCGGGTCTCGGCGGAGATTGGTCTGGCCTTCTTGTGTCGCAGGACACAGGCGGAGCGATCAAAGGAGCGGTTCGCGGCGATCTCTATTTTGGGACTGGGGAACGCGCCGGAGCGGGCGCCGATACAGTGAATGCTCCAGGCCGCCTATGGGTGCTTTTGCCAACAATTGTGGCGCAGCGACTGGCCCAGGGCGATATGGCGCGTGTATCGGGCGCTGGACCGATCTTCCTGGCGCCCTAGAACACCGCTTATGAGCGGACGAAACCTCTCCGATAAAGAAAAGCGCGCTTGGGCCGCAGCGTCTCGCAATGTGACGCCGCTCACCGGTCGGCGTGGAACTCCTGCCGGCAGTCCACGCAAGCGCGATGACGCGGAGCCTGCCGCGCCGCCTATGGCGCGAAATAAGCCATATTCGGCGCCGCAAAATCGGCAGAACGAGCGAAGCGTTCGGCGCGGGCGCCAGATGATTTCGGCGAGTTTCGACTTGCATGGTCATAGCCGAGAAACCGCTTTTCGCGTGCTTCCTGGCTTTCTAGCGCAAGAACAGGCAAAAGGATCGCAATGCGTGATTGTGATTACCGGGAAAGGAAAATCTGGGCAGGGTGTCTTGCGGCAAGCTTTTCTTCATTGGCTCGACCTACCGGAAGCGCGTGCCTTGATCAGTGGATACGCGCCTGCACATGCGCGGCATGGCGGCGGCGGCGCTTGGTATGTGTTTTTGAGAAAGCGCTAAAAATGAAAAGGGGCAGCCGGAAGCCGCCCCTGAACACGCCACACACTCTACTTGAGGGTGTCTATATCTTTGCCGCGTTAATGATTTACGACTGTTTCGCGAGGAGATTGCGAATTTCTTCGAGCAATACTTCTTGGCGTGGTGGGGCTGGCGGCTCTGCCGGCGCCTCTTCCTCTTTCTTCTTCATATTGTTCATGCCCTTGATGATCAGGAACATCACGAAAGCAACAATTATGAATGAGATCAGCGCCGCGATGAACGCGCCCAAATCAACGATTGAAGCCTCTTTGATGACTTCGCCAGCATCATTGAGGACAGCCTCTTGAACTGTAAATGTCAAAGAAGACAGATCGATGCCTCCCATGATGGGCGCAAGAACAGGCAGGAACACGCCCTGGATGAATGCTGTGACCACAGTTGCAAACGCGCCGCCCATGACAAAACCGACTGCCATGTCGACGAGATTGCCTTTCATGGCAAACTCTTTGAATTCGTTGAACATTTTAAACCCCTTTAAGTCTCTAGACTCGAAAGCCTGGATGCAGACTGTTTGAATTTTGCCGCGAGGTCAAATTCCAGAAACAGTCAGAGTTACAGTCGCTTAGCGCGATTCTGGGTCAACACCGTCATTCACACGCGCCCGCAGCTCTTTACCTGGGCGAAAGAATGGGACCGATTTTGCGTCAACGCTGACAGACTCTCCGGTGCGCGGATTGCGTCCCTTTCGGGCTTTGCGGTGACGAACAGAGAAGGCTCCAAAGCCCCGTAATTCCACGCGATCGCCGCGCGCGAGAGCGTCGGCAATTTCGTCGAGGATGACACCAACAACCTTTTCGAGGTCCTCCGGTCGGAGTTCCGGATTCTCGTCTGCAAGTTTAGCGATGAGTTCAGATCTCAGCATGTCTTTGAACCTAAACGAAAAATGCGACGGAGACTAGGCCTCCGTCGCAAAATACTTATCCATTACCTTATTGTTAGGTAGGGATGTAAACCAACTTACGCTTCGTCGCTTTCGTCGGCCTTCTTCTTAGTTGCCTTCTTTTTCTTAGGCTTCTCTTCGGCAGCAGCTTCGTCACCTTCGCCAGTTGCGAGAGCCGCACCAAGAATATCACCGAGTGACGCGCCGCTGTCAGCAGACCCGTATTGGGCAACCGCCTCTTGCTCTTCAGAGATCTCAAGCGCTTTGATTGAGACGCCAATTCGGCGAGAAGATTTATCGACTTGAGTCACTTTTGCGTCGATTTTGTCACCCACCGCGAAACGCTCTGGGCGTTGTTCGCTGCGGTCACGTGACAGATCCGAGCGACGGATAAAGGCTTTTACGGCTGGATCACCGAACTCAACCTCGATGCCGCCAGAAGCAACTTCTGTGACCGTACAGGTTACGATCGCACCACGCTTGACGCTGCTATTGTCAGCGATTGGGTCGCCGCCAACTTGCTTGATGCCAAGTGAGATACGCTCTTTCTCAGTATCAACGTCGAGGACGCGTGCCGTGACGCTGTCACCTTTTTGGAAGGCTTGAATGGCTTCTTCGCCAGACTGTTCCCAAGAGATGTCATTGATGTGGACCATACCATCCAGATCTGGGCCAAGACCAACAAACAGACCGAACTCAGTGATGCCGCGAACTTCGCCTTCGATGTCCGTGCCAACTGGGTGCTCAGCCATAAAGGCAGACCATGGATTGTCCTGAGTTTGTTTCAGGCCAAGAGAAATGCGGCGCTTCTCGCTATCAACATCAAGGACCTCAACGAGGACTTCTTGCGATGTAGAAACGATTTTGCCTGGGTGAACGTTTTTCTTGGTCCAGCTCATTTCAGAAACGTGGATCAGACCTTCGACACCGTCTTCCAGCTCAACAAACGCACCATAATCGGTGATGTTTGTGACCTGACCAGACATGCGTGTGCCAACGGTGTACTTGCTCTCGATATCGTCCCAAGGGTCGCTTTCGAGCTGCTTCATGCCAAGGCTGATGCGCTGGGTTTCTGGGTTGATCTTGATGATCTGTACTTTGACCGTATCGCCAACATTGACGACTTGGCTTGGGTGATTGACGCGCTTCCAGCTCATGTCAGTGACGTGCAGGAGGCCATCGATTCCGCCAAGGTCAACGAACGCACCGTAATCGGTGATGTTCTTGACGACGCCTTCGCGGGTATCGCCTTCATTCATATCGCCAACGATTTCAGCGCGCTGTTCGGCACGGCTCTCTTCGAGGATCGCACGGCGAGACACAACAACATTGCCGCGGGCGCGGTCCATTTTGAGGATGGCGAAAGGCTGAACTTCGTTCATCAATGGGCCAACGTCACGCACTGGGCGGATGTCGACTTGTGAACCAGGAAGGAAGGCATTGACGCCGCCGAGATCGACAGTGAAACCGCCTTTAACACGGCCAACAATCGCGCCTTTAACAGGCTCTTCTTTGTTGTGATTGTCTTCCAGACGGATCCAGCTTTCTTCACGGCGAGCTTTGTCGCGCGACAGAACGGCTTCGCCCATCAGGTTTTCGATACGATCGAGGTAAACTTCGACAATATCGCCTGCTTCAGGCTGCTTTTCTTCTAGAAGGAATTCTTTTGACGCAACGCGGCCTTCTGTTTTCAGGCCAACGTCGAGCACAAGATAGTCGCCATTATTAGAAATGACGGTCGCTGGAACAACTTTGCCCTCTACAAGAGTGGCGGCGCCAGCGCTATCCTCGAACATAGAGGCAAAATCCTCAGTCGAGGGATTCATTGATTCAGTCATGGGGTCTCCAAAAGCGCAGCATTACGGGGTTCACGGCCTAAGGCCCTATGCCTGCGGTCCGACGTCGCTGCGATGTCAGGGATAAGCTTGAAGAGCGCCTTTAGATTTGAGCTTTACGGCTCAGAACGCTCGGACTTTTGGGCGATCACGGTATCGACCGCTGCCCGCGCTTTATCCACAGCCGCGTCTATAGTCAGATGAGTGGTGTCGATCAAGACTGAATCTGCTGCTGCAATCATCGGGGCATCCGCTCGGTTTTTATCGCGTGCGTCGCGTTCTCTTAGCTGCTCAATCATCTCATCGAGCGACAGTGTTTCACCCTTTTCGGTGAGCTCTTTCCAGCGCCGCGTCGCGCGGACCTCGACGGCGGCATCGACCCACAGTTTTACATCTGCTTCAGGACAAACCACTGTGCCGATATCGCGACCGTCCAGGACGGCGCCACCAGGTTGATTTGCGAAACTTCGCTGAAGCTCCAACAAGGCTGCGCGCACTTCTGGCACGGCGGCCACTTTTGAAGCGGCTTGGCCGGCTTCCGCGGTTCGTAATGCTTCTTCGGAAAAATCGTTCAAATCCAGCGCCCGCGAGACATTTGCGAGCGCTGATGGGTCGTCAAAATCGACGGAAGTGTTCAGCGCTGCAACGCCGGTGGCGCGGTAGAGGCGGCCTGTATCCATATAGGCGAGGCCATACCAAGTCGACAGGCGCCGCGCGATGGTGCCTTTTCCAGAGGCGAGAGTTCCGTCGATTGCAATAATCATAGATCGCGCGATGCGCGAATGGCTCGTCAAAGTCAACGGGTTGAGTGATGGGGCAAAAAAGAACCGCCGCTCAAAGCTTGAGCGGCGGCTCCGATTGTTGTGATGCCAGTGACTTATTCAGCCACGTCCTCACTCGGCATTGCTGCGACGGCGTCTGCGAGGCCTGGAACAAATTCGGCGCCATGCAGAATTTGCACAGACGAGCCGTCAAAGGCCGTACCAATCGGTTCAGCTTGGCCGCCAAGACACTCGGCTAGGAAGCCTTCCATAACCGAATAGAAAGCCAGTCGGTTTTCAGGCCGGGCGAAGCCATGGCCTTCATCCGGGAAGTTCACATAAGTGACCGGTAGGCCCTTTTGAGCCATCACGTCGACCAATTGATCGGATTCCAGCTTGGTTACACGAGGATCATTCTCGCCCTGTCCGATCAGGAGTGGAACCGAAATATTGTCGACTTTAGAGATGGCCGAGCGCGCCAGCATATCGGCGCGGTCTTCTTCATTGGCTGGATCGCCAACATACTTAAACCACGTACCCTCCAGGAATGGCTTCCAATATTCCGGGAAACTCTCAACCAGGGTCACCAGGCTAGATGGTCCGACAATATCGACACCGCAGGCAAATGTGTCTGGCGTGAACGTAACCCCGATCAGGGTTGCATAGCCGCCATAAGAGCCACCCGCGATCGCGACTTTGTCTTCTTGCGCGATGCCTTCTGAGACCGCCCAGTCGACGCTGTCGATGAGGTCGTCATGCATTTTACCGGCGAACTCTTTGACTGCCGCGTTGACGAAGTTCTTTCCGAACCCAGTTGAACCGCGATAGTTGACGGACAGAACCGCATAGCCGCGATTGGCCATCCACTGGTGCCAGGAATTGTAGCCGTAATTGTCACGCGCCCACGGTCCGCCATGCACGGCGAGGACCATCGGTACTGGGGCTTCCGGGCGACCGTCGCCATCCGCGTCAGAGCCGGGCGGCAGTGTCAGGTAAGACACCAAAGTTAGCCCATCGCGGGACGCGATCTCAACCGGATGCATCGCTTGTAGGTTTGCATCGGCAAGATCCGGACGGGTCGCAAACATCTTCGTCAGCGTATCTGCCTCGCGGTCATAGATATAATAGATGCCGGGCGCTTCTGCCGCTTCTGAATAGACAATCGCTTTTGAGAGATCGTCTGTTGAAGACAGAATCTCAATGTCGCCGCTCAACTCGCTTTTCAGGAACGTTAGATCTTCAGATGTTGCATCATCGAGCGCGGTCCATTCGCTGCGCAGATAGTCTGTCGCAAACGCGAGTGGCTCATAGGTCTCAGGGTGCAGCAAGACATTGCTGATATCGGCCTTATCGTTTTCTGCGAGCACTTCGACGCTGCCATCGCTGGCGCTAATTCTAACCAGAGCCGCCGTATCACGTCCGCGGCTATCAACCGCAAACATGTGCGTGTTGTCTTTGTTAAAGCCGAACGTGTTGGTGGTCAGGAAGTCTTCGGCTGGGATCGATAGAAGTGCGTTGCCTTCCATATCCACCATATCGGCGCCGCCGCCAGCGGTTTGGACAATGCCAAAGCGCGGGGTCAGTGTGTTATCGATGACCCAGCCAGCATAGCCTGGATTCTCTTTGACGAGCTCCCGTTCGCCGGTCGAGGCATCGACCAGATAGAGATCGAAGATTTGCGGGTTACGCTCATTCAAGCCGATTAGGACGTGATCTGGCTTTTCAGCTGATACGCCTTGAATGGTCGCGCGGACGCCATCTTCGACAGGGGTGAGGTCGAGAACTTCGCCAGTCGCGATGTTTGATGCATAGACGTGGAAATTTTCATCTCCGCCATCATCTTGAACATAATAGACAAATTTGGAGTTTGGCGCCCAAAAGTGTGAGCGGATGCCGCGCGACGTATCATTGGTAACGGGTTTTGCTGCAGCTGGGTCGTCGGCAGGAGCAACCCAGATGTTCAAAACGCCATCAACGGGCGCGACCCAGCTGATATAGCCGCCATCCGGGCTGATCCGGCCTTGAGTCTGCTCTGGATTTCCGAAGATTGCGGCGCGATCGATCAGCGGCGTGGCCTCTTCAACCACGGGTGTTGTTACCGTTTCAACGACTTCGGCGACCTGCGCTTCGGTGGGGGCTTCAACTTCATCGGTGACCGTGGCGCAAGCACTAATGGCTAAGGCACTGGCGCCCAATATCAAACTTGTTTTCATGAATTCGTCCCTTTTGACATTATCGAATATCGATATATGCCATCAGTTGGGATTGCAAGTGTTTAAACGAAAGATTCTATAACACTTACGCTGAACTCAAAGTCGCACCTAAGCTGCGCATATGCGGCATGAAATCTGGATAGCTTGTCGCGATCATTGCTGCATCATCGATCGAGACAGGCTTTTGTGATGCAGTTCCCATTATCAAAGCGCTCATCGCGATGCGGTGATCATGATGAGTTTCGACCAGGCCGCCCCCAGGGACAGCGCCGGCGCAACCCTGAACGATAAATCCGTCCTCAGTCTCTTCGACTTCGACGCCATTAACGCGTAGCATCGCAACCACCGCTTTAATCCGGTCACTTTCTTTGACGCGAAGCTCCGCTGCGCCCTTAACCACCGTGGTTCCCGTCGCGAATGCGGCCAGAACAGCCAAGATTGGGAACTCGTCAATCATACTTGGGACCAGATCGACCGGAATCTCCGCGCCTTTTAGATCAGCGCTCTCAAAACTCATATCGATCAGGCGTTCCCCGGCTGCAGAGCCGACATCTTCGGCGCCAACATGCGCGCCCATCAAAGCGGCAGCGCGATAGAAGCCGTCGCGCGTTTCGTTTGACATCATGCCTTCAACCACGACCCCGCCGCGCGGCGAAATCATTGCAGCTGCAGCCAGGAAAGCCGCAGAGCTTGGATCGCCGGGCACAATTGTTTCTTGGGCGATAAGCGATTGTCCGCCTTGAATGGAAACGACATTTGCCGCGCCGTCGCGCTCGCTTTTAACCTCAACCCCAAATCCGCGGAGCATTCGTTCCGAATGATCGCGCGTGATGCGCGTTTCGCGCACTTGCGTTTCGCCTTGGGCATTTAGGCCTGCGAATAATACACATGATTTAACCTGCGCCGAGGCATGCGGTGGTTGATAGGAAATCGCATTGAGATCGCTGCGACCTATCAATGTCAGCGGCAGGCGTTTGCCTTCACTGGCGTCATAGCTGACGCCCATCTCAGTCAAGGGATCGAGCACGCGGCCCATCGGTCTGCCGGACAGGCTCTCATCTCCAATGAAGCGGGCCTTTATAGGATAACCTGCCACTACGCCCATCATCAGGCGCGAGCCGGTGCCCGAATTGCCGAATTCCAGATCTATGCTCGGCGTTTGTAAGCCTCGTTCGCCAACCCCGGTCACGCGCCAAGCGCCCTCGCCAGTTCGCTCTACATCTGCGCCGAGCGCGGTCATAACGCGACCCGTATTTAGGACATCTTCGCCCTCGAGCAGTCCGGAAATTTCAGAAGTGCCTTTTGCAAGGCCGCCAAGGATAAGCGCGCGGTGGCTACATGACTTATCGCCAGGCGCACGCAGAGTTCCGGTGATCTGTTTCACCGGATGGGAAGTCCACACCATGTTCTAGTGGTTTCCTTTAGTTACAGTACCTAGCGAAAAGCGCTTTGACAGGCGGGAGCGTTTCTGGCAAGCGCGCCTGCAATGAATTTCTCACCGACGGATGAAAAATATGGCTGATCCAGAACTTGGTACCAAACAGGTTTGCCCGAGTTGCGAGGCGAAGTTTTACGACTTGAACAAACGTCCCGCGACGTGTCCCAAGTGCAGTCACTCTTTCGACCCTGCTGACGAAACAGCGCAGGCGACGAAGACCAAGGTTCGCACCGCTGCTGCTAAAGAAGCTGTTCCAGAGGACGAAGACGAAGATCTGGAAGAAGAAGAAACAGCGAAAGCGGCTGCTACAGCCGGTGACGACGAAGACGAGTCCACTGAGGACGAAGCCAAAGAACTTGGCGGCGACGAGGATGAAGTCGTCCTTGATATGTCCGGCGGTGACGAAGATGACGATGCTGCGCCAGGTAAAATGCCTGCAGGCTTCAGCGAGGACGGCGTCGACGACGATGATGATGACGACGACGAGGAAGATATCGATCTCGAGGAAGAGTTCGACCTCGGCGACGACATTGAACTCGACGATAATAATGAACTCGGCGAACCCGATGCCGACGACATTGAGCCGGAAGGCGATGATAAATAGGACTTGATTGGCGGGCTTGGAAATTCTATGCCCGCCTTTCCCTTAAAGTTGGGGCCATAGCTCAGTTGGGAGAGCGCTTGCATGGCATGCAAGAGGTCGTCGGTTCGATTCCGTCTGGCTCCACCATTTCCTTAAAATCGAGATCGTTCGCCTTTAGTCAGGCCGGGCGAAGTGCTTTGAGAGTTTCAGGCCTTGGCCCTGATAATTGCTTGTCTTGCCGCCATAAAGCGCCTTGGGTTGTGACGCCATTGGTTCATAGACCAGCTTGGCAACAGGTTGACCATGTTCGAGCACGAACGGCACATCTCGCGACCGTACCTCGAGCACAGCGCGGCTGCCGCCCTCATTGGTGCCGAAACCAGGATCAAAGAAGCCGGCATAATGGGCTCGGAATTCGCCAAGCTCAGGCGCGATGGGGGCCATTTCTGCGGCTTGGTCTGCAGCCACCTCAACCGTCTCGCGGCTTGCGAGGATGTAAAACTCTTCCGGGTCAAGGATCAGGCGACCACCTCGTGCAAAAAGTGGCTCCCAAAACTGATGGACGTCGTGCTGGCCAATTGCGCGCAGATCGATCAGGCCGCCATGGCGTTTCGCGCGCCAGCCGACCGGCTGGCCTTTGGGTTTGTCCAAATCGATCGATACGGTTGCTTCGCTTGTTTCTACGCTGTGTCCTCGGCGGAGGCGAAGCTGGGCCAAACGGTCGCCAGGTCTGACCAAGATCGGAAACGTTCGCGGGCTAATCTCAAGCCAGAGCGGCCCAGCATAATCAGAAGGAACATCGTCAAAAGCTTTTGATTGGTTGGTCACCACACGCGTAAAGACATCAATCCGGCCGGTGGAGCTTTTCGGATTGGCGCGCCCGGAAACACCCGCCGGGAGCTTTAGCGCCTCTTGCAACGGAACCAAGTAAACACATCCGGTTTCGAGCACCGCGCCTTGCGCGGTCAGCTCTATCCGATGCAATTCTGTGCCCGGCACATTCAACACATCGTCCACACTGCGGGCGCCGCCCGGTAGGAAACTGGCGCGGATGCGATAGGCGATCGTGCCGAGCCGTAAATCTAAGCTGGCCGGTTGAATCTGATCTGAATCTAGCGGGCTTTGCGATGTAATCGCGCCGCTCTCGAACAAGGCCGTGAGGTCGTGGTCTGCTAGAACGCCCGATTTTCCATCCGCCATGGCTTGATCCCTTTACCTGCTAAGGCTTATGACGATGCGCTTCGAATGCAAAGGATTTCGCTATGACTAAGCGCAGTGAAGATTGGGCCCTCGCCACCAAACTGGTGCGTGGCGGAACCATGCGCTCTCAGTTCGGCGAGACCTCGGAGGCGATGTTCCTCACGTCGGGCTATGCCTATGATAGTGCTGAGCAAGCCGCCGCCCGCATGTCAGGCGATGAAGAAGGCTATGTATACTCGCGCTATGGCAATCCGACCAATCAGATGTTGGCTGAACGCCTCGCCGCGCTTGAAGGGGCAGAGACGTGCCGCGTGACCGCGTCAGGCATGGGCGCCATCTCGTCTGCGATGATTGCCCCCTGCAGCGCAGGAGACCGCGTGGTTGCGGCCAGCGCCTTGTTCGGATCGTGCCGGCACATCTGCTCGACGATTCTGCCGCGTTATGGGGTCGAAACCGAGTTTGTGAATGGTAGCGATATGGATGCCTGGAAGCGCGCTTTGTCGAAACCAACGCGGCTTGTTCTGATCGAAAGCCCGTCCAACCCCCTGCTCGAAGCGGTGGATATCGCAGCGGTGGCTGAACTCGCGCATGCGGCTGGCGCTTTGCTCGTGGTCGACAATGTGTTCGCGACGCCGATCCTGCAAAAGCCTCTGGATCTTGGCGCAGATATCGCGGTCTATTCGGCGACCAAGCATATGGATGGCCAAGGTCGCGTGCTGCTCGGTGCAATCTTAGGGCAGAGCGAGTTTATTGAAGAGCATATCGACCCGTGGCTCCGCCATACAGGTCCAGCGGCGTCGCCGTTCAATGCCTGGGTCGTGTTAAAGGGCCTTGAAACGCTAGACCTTCGCGTTCGGCAAGCCTGTAAGAATGCGGCGAAGGTGGCGGATGCGATTGCGGCACATCCAAACGTCAATGCTGTGCGCTATCCAGGGCGCTCGGATCATCCGAATTATGACGTGCATAAGAAGCAGATGGAACTTGGCGGGACGCTCGTTGCTTTTTCTGTGAAAGGCGCCCGCGAGGAGGCCTTTAAAGTGCTGAACAGTCTCAATCTCGTGGATATTTCTAACAATCTTGGCGATACGAAATCACTTGCTTGCCATCCTTGCTCGACGACGCACCGCGCGCTGAACGAGGAAGAACAAGCGGAGATGGGGCTTGATGAGAGCTGGATCCGTTTATCTGTCGGGTTGGAAGACGCAGGTGATCTGTGCAGCGACCTAACCCAAGCGCTTAGTGCGCTTTAAACGGCGCCCGATCCGAACAGGCTTCGCAGGTTTCGACGGCCGGGTTCTGCTCTAGTCGTTGGAGGCTTATGTCGGCCCCGCAGGATAAACAGATCCCGTAGGTTCCGGAGGCCAGCCGCAGCAAAGCACGCTCGATTGATGCGAGCGTTTCTGTGCCATTACACCCGTTTAAGGTGTGCTCAGGCACGCAGGTCTTAGCGTCCGCAATTCGGAGTTGTTCGTCACGTTTTTCACGTGTCTTATTCCCCCGCGCGTCAACTAAACCTCCTGCTGGAGGATAGAGCGGCGTTTTCATAAACATTATCCTGTTCACTCTTTAAGAGCTTGGCAAGCCTAGCAGGGCAAAAGAGTTGCTCTACATATCGATAAACAGAAGATTCAAAGCCGGAGCGCATGAATGGGCGAAGACTTGCCGCTTAAAATGACTGGGGTCAGCAAATGGTTTGGGAGTTTCCAAGCGGTACGCGATCTTGATTTTGATGTTCCACAAGGCTCGATTGTCGGCTTTCTGGGTCCGAATGGGGCTGGAAAATCGACGAGCTTGCGTATGGCGCTCGGCGTGCTTTCTCCAGATCGCGGCGATGTCAGCCTGCTCGGGGCGCCGCCGAACTTAGAATCGCTCAAACGCGTCGGCTTTCTGCCTGAGGAACGTGGTCTCTACAAGAAGATGAGTCCGCGCCAGATCATTACCTATTTTGCACGCCTTAAAGGCATGTCGAGCCGGGACGCAAAGGCTCGCGCCGACGAGCTGCTCGACATGATGGGCCTTGGCGAGTTTGCGCGCAGCCGCGTCACCAAGCTGTCCAAAGGCATGGCGCAAAAGGTTCAGATTTTGTCTGCCTTGGCTCACCGACCCAATTTCCTGATCCTAGACGAACCTTTCTCAGGCCTCGACCCGGTGAACCAGCAGGCGCTGGAAGATCTGATCATCGAAGAACACAAACGCGGCGCCACGATCGTGTTTTCGACCCATGTTATGGAACATGCTGAGCGTCTCTGCGAAAAAATCGTGATGATGGCCCGCGGTCGTAAAGTCTTTGATGGCACGTTGGACGAAGCCTTTGCGGCTCTTGGACGGGCTGTGCATATCGGTGTTGCAGAGGGCTTTGATCTCAGCGCGGCGCTGGGGCCGTCAGGATTTGAAGCGGTCCAAGAAGGCGATCATTGGCGGGTCAGCCTGAAGCAAGCCCAAAGCTCGCAAGATGCTCTGCGAGCCACTTTGGATGCAGGCGCGCCGATTACCAGTTTCACACCGCAAGAAGCGCGCTTGCGAGACGTGTTTGTCTCTTTGGTCAGCGAAGCCGAAGCTCAAGATTTAACCGATACACTCGCTGCAGATGCAGCTGAGGGGAGAGAAGCGGCATGATCCGGTCCACCTACCTTGTCACGATGCGCGACTATCTCGGCTATGTTTCGGCCTGGGGATTTTGGCTCGGCCTGTTATTTACGCCGATCATTTTGGGCATCTTCATCCTCGCCCCAACGCTCGCACAGAATGCACAGCCGACGCGCTATTTCGCGGTGATCGAAGCTGGGGACACTTTCACCAATGCGTTGACTGAACAGATGACGGAATCCGTCAGTGTGACCGCGCGGGCGATGCTTGATCCAATTGCGATTGCGCAAAACCAAGATAGTGAAAAGCTCACTGCGTATGATGAAGCTCGCGCCAATGGAGCGACCGTTGAAGAGGCCTTTTCTCAGGCTGGTGGGTTTCCGGACATGCTGCCGCGTCAGGATTTCGTCCAAGTTGATGCGCCGGTTTCAAATAGCGCAGACCTCGCGCCCTATATTACAGGCGCAACGCTCGTGGATACGAGTGAAGGTCCGCAGCCGCTTTTCGCGGCCTTTGTGGTCAATGATGAGTCCGGGGAAATCGAGTATTGGTCAGAAAACCTTCAAGCCCAAGCTTTGATGAGTTTTGCCCGCCAAGCCGAACGCGAGCTACAGCTCGACCGTGCGCTGGCGACCGTCAATGTTGATCGCAGCATACTGAACGAAGCCCGCGCCGCGCGCCGCGATGTGACCCAACAACGGGTTCGCACTGGCGAGGATGCCGATACCGAAACTAAGGTGACGCAGGCTGATCAGGCACCTTTTGTGGTTTCGATCATGATGGCATTCTCGCTCTGGTTCCTGATCTTTTCGGTGATCAATTATCTTCTGATGGGAACCATCGAAGAGCGATCAAATAAGATCTTCGACAGTCTTCTAACATCTGTGAAACTGCCGCACCTCTTGGCCGGAAAGCTATTGGCGGTCTTGTTGCTGTCTCTTACCTTGGTTGGCTTCTGGAGCGTTGGATCGGGCGTTGTGACCTGGTTCGCCCGGGATATGATCTCAGCTGATGTGGCGCAATTCTTCGGCGCGATTTTCACCGCCGCGGCCAATCCAGCGCTATTTGTCCCAGCGATTATCAGCTTTGTGCTCGGCTATCTCATGTATGGCTCACTGTTCTTGGCTTTGGGCTCGCTTTGCGACACGATCCAGGAAGCACAAACCCTGATGACGCCACTCTTCGTGACCCTGATGGCGCCTTTGGCAATGTTGGCTTTTGCGATCCAAGATGCGGAATCGGCGCTGATTGAGATCATGGCGTGGGTGCCTGTGTTCACGCCATTCCTGTTGATCCTGCGGATGCCGACAGAGCCGCCCGTTTGGGAAGTGCTAGCGCAGCTCGGACTCATGGCGTTGACAACCTTTGTGATCCTTCACCTGGCAACGCGGGTCTATCGTGCTGGCGCGGTGCACGGCGCAGGCGTCAATGATGTTTGGGCATTCTTTGGGAAGCTTGTGCCGGGCAAGAAGAGCGCTGCCTAAACGGCTTGCTCTTCAACGCCTTCGAACGCGTCAGCGCGGGCGAGCTGCGGGAATAGTCTGATCCATAGCAGACCGACGCCAATCGCCACGACGCCGCCAAACAGGACCGCGCCCACAGGGCCAAGCAGGCGTGCGGCCACACCGCTCTGAAAGTCGCCAAGCTCGTTCGAGGCGGAGATGAAGATGAAGGAGACCGACGTCACCCGGCCCTTCATCTCATCCGGTGTCGCCAATTGGATGAGCGATGCACGCACATAGACTGAGATTTCGTCTGCAGCGCCGGTGATTATGAGGGCCACAAAGCTCAGCCAGAAGACAGATGACAGGCCAAAGACCAACGTCGCTGCGCCAAAGATTCCAACCGCCCAGAACATCCACGGTCCAACCCGCCGGGTAAGCGGTTTGCGGGCAAGCAGAAACGCCACAGTCAGAGCGCCAATCGCTGGTGCCGCAGCTAAGAAACCAAGACCGGCTTCGCCAACTTGCAAAATGTCGCGTGCGAAAACGGGCAACAGCGCGACCAATCCGCCAAAGAAGACTACAAACAGATCCAGCGAGATGGCCCCGAGCACAATCTTATTGCGACCAATATAGCGAAGCCCTTCGAAAATCATCTCGAAGCCTCTGGCATTATTCAGCTTCTGGTGCGCCGGCGTCTTCGCGGTGGCAATGGCGAGGATCGCGAACGTGATCAGGCCAAAGGCGACGGTATAGACCAAGCTTAAACCCCCAGCGGCAAGCAAGAGCCCGCCAAAGGCTGGCCCAACAATCTTGGCGGTTTGGAAGCCAAGCGAATTGAAGGCGATCGCGATCGGCAAGTCGGAACGGGGGACCAATTGTGGATAGAGTGCGCTCGCAGCTGCTGGCGTGAACGCATTCACAATACCAAGCAGGGCGGCCACCGCGAAGATCAAAGGCAACGCATCGCTCGCGGGAAGCGATAAGGTGATGAGTAAGCCAACAGTTCCGACCAATCGGAACAGATTACTAATCACCAAAATCATTTTGCGGTTCAGCCGATCGGCTGCCTGCCCCCCGACCAGAGAGAGCAGCAATACCGGAATGAATTGCACCAAACCGACGAGGCCGAGCATAAAGGCGGCCTCATTGATGCTGAGCCCCATACCGCCTGTCTCAATCGGGTCGCGCGCCAAATCATAGACTTGCCAGCCGATTGCAACGAACTGCATCTGCCGCGCTGACGCGACCGATACCCGCATCAGCCAGAACTGCAAATAAGCTCGGTGACGAAAGATTTGCAGGGAAGGTGCAATGGCCATTCGCGCGGTCCTAATCTTTCGCGGAAAGTTCGCAATCAGAAAATTTTGTCAATGACGCTTGACATGACAAGGGCCCTTGTCTATTTGACAAGCTCACTTGACATACGAGGGTTTCATGCCTGAACCGAAATCGATCAAAAAACTCGCGGTCCTGACCGTCTTGTTCAGCCTGTTCGTTCAAATTGGATTTGCGATTGGTGTATTTGGGCCGGCTTGGCTCAGCCCATTGCTCTCGTTCCCTGCGCTCGCCGCCGTTATTTGGCTGTGGCGTCATGCGGAAAAACAGCATGCCGTCTCGCAGGCTTTCACAGATCTCGTCATCTAAGACTAGCTAGGAAAACACAATGACCCAACAAACTTTTAAATCGGCCCAACGCCGTTATCACCGTCTGTTTTGGCCGCTGATGTTTCTCTACACGGTGATGGTCCTTTTAGGGTCATTCGGATTGGACGTGTTCGATCCGCAACCGACCTGGCTACAAGTGGTGATCGCGCTGGCTTGTACGGCGCCGGTGATCGCAACATTGCTCGTTATGATGCGCTATACCGAGGAAACGGACGAATACACACGTATGGTCCAGTTACGCAGCTTCGCCTGGGGCGCGGTGTTCACAGTCAGCGCTCTGTTTACTGTCGGCTTTCTCCAACTCTTCGGCGTTGTTGATCGGATCGACGTGTTTTGGTTCGGACCCGTCTTCTTCCTCGCTTACGGCGTCTCCACGCATCTTATTGGTGGGAAACAATGCTCATGAAGAATATTATTCGCGCCCTGCGAGCTGAACGCGGTTGGAGCCAAGCGGCGCTCGCTGATCAGCTTGGTGTTTCCCGCCAGTCCATCAATGCAATTGAAACCGGAAAGTATGATCCGTCGCTACCGCTGGCATTCTCGATTGCACGCTTGTTCGAAAAATCGATTGAAGAGATTTTCGATGATGAGACGGATGTTCAACTGGCCGCGCAATAGCTGATCCGAAATCTAGAACCCCAAAAACCAAGAGGGGTGCGGACCTTTCGGCTCGCACCCCATTTGGTTCATTTGTGTCGCCTGAACAGTTTCCGCTAAGTCTCCGTCCTGGCGCCTCAATTGAGACCTGAAACTTCCCGTTCTGCTTGCGCAGTTTTGTTAAGTCCCACCATCCAGTTTCCCGTTTCCGGTGTTCTTTCTGGCCTGCGTTTCGGCTCGTGCCCCGTTCGCAGATATGGCCCTGTTTCGCCCCTCTAGTTGAGGCTCGACAGACGCCGCGTTACCTTTCCCTTCATCTCCGCTGGCTCCTTCGCGTCCCCCCATTTCTGAGGTTCACTCTTGAGCCGGCTTCGTCTGGGCGCGGCGCTCTTCCGACAGTTGTCCCGGTGGCTTTCCGGTTGTCCCTGCCGACAGGTGTAGAATGACTCAGATCCCAGAAGAGTCGATAGCGCGCGGCCAAGAATCAGCTGGAATCGACGAAGTCATCCACAGGAAGCGCGATTCTGTGGATAAAAATATTATTTTGTTCCGGATTCGAACCAAACATGTTCGAGGACATGCCAGTTCTAAGCGCGACATAACACTATCGATTAGGAAGTCTAGCCTTAAAGCTGGATGTCAAAGGCCTCATTCGACCTCATCCAAGAACTCGACACCAATGTCGGTTCGGGTGCGCCAACGCAGGCGCGCGCGTCGTTTGATGCCATAGCGCGCAATACTGACCACCAAACCATTGTTGAGGTTATCGCCATTCTCAAACCGGAGGCGTGATCCATTTGCGGACAGATCCAACGCAATTCCCTTTTTGAGAAAGTGCCCAGTGTTCGATAATGCGACAGCGTCTGCATAAGTGTCACGACGCTCAGATGCCCGTCTTTCCACGGGTTCTGTCGCCACTTCTACAGTGTCGCCCTGTCCTTTATTGCGTCGAAATAGTCCGAACACATCAGCCTCTAACGTTACCTACACGCGTACGAAGCAAGTTGTGTGCCAGTTTATTCGCTTTTCAGGCGAAAAGTTTCCGGGTCTATAATCCGATAAAAGCAAGATTTGCGCCCCGTATGACAGGCGCCGCCGGTTTGGCGCACATGAAGTAGGACGGCATCCTGATCGCAGTCGATTTCGACGGAAACGACGTCTTGTATATGTCCCGATGTTTCACCCTTAATCCAAAGCGATTGGCGCGAACGGCTCCAATAGGTGCCGCGGCCCGTTTCTAAGGTGGCGCGCAAAGCCTGTTCATTCATCCAGGCCAGCATCAAGATCTCTTTTGTATCGGCATCCTGTGCGATCGCAGCGATCAATCCGTCGGCGTTGAACTTGGGGCGAAGCTCTGTCGTTTCATCCTGTTCGGCCTTTGGCAGCGGGGGCTCAAATGACATTTTGCTCTCTCAAAGCGGCTTGATCTTCGGGGCTGTAGCCTAAGACGTCTAAGATTGCACCCGTATCTTGGCCGAGTGTGGGTCCGGTGCTGAGAATTTCTCCGGGCGTCATGTCGAGTTTGGGCACGACGCCTTGCATCGGGACGTCCTGTCCGAGGAGGGGAGAGAACACGCTTTGAATGGCTTTGCGGGCTCTCATGTGATCATCGACGAGCATTTCCTTCGCCGTGTTGACTGGCCCGCTGGGGATGGCGTGGGCCTCGCATTGCCGCAAGACGTCAGCCATGCTTCGCTCGCGCGTCCAGGCAGCGATCATATCATCGAGCTCCAGCTGGTTCTCCCCGCGCGCATCATGCGTGGCGAAACGCGCGTCTGTGGCCCAGTCAGTACCTATCATATCGGATAGGCGCTGGAACAACGTGTCCTGATTGGCGCCAATGATCACCATGCCATCGCTGCAGGGATAGGCGCCGGAGGGTGCGATACGCGGCAAAATCCCGCCGCTGCGCTGACGTGTGTGCCCGCCAAGCGCATATTCCGGGATCAAGCTTTCCATAAACGCCATGACGCTTTCATAGATGGCCGCATCAACCACCTGTCCGCGTCCAGATTTTTCACGGTGAAACAGCGCCATCATCGTCCCAAGCGCGGCGAACGTACCGGTCATCGTATCGCCCAGGCTGACGCCCGCGCGCGCCGGCGGCCGGTCTGGCTCTCCGATCAGATGCCGCAGGCCGCCTTTGGCCTCGCCAACGCTGGCATAGCCAGGTTTGTGGCTTTCAGGACCGGTCTGGCCATAGCCCGACACGCGCGTAATCACGAGCCGAGGGTTGATCTGGTGCAAAACCTCTGGGCTGAGCCCCCATTTTTCGAGCGTTCCAGGCCGGAAGTTTTCGACCAGAACATCGGCCGTACCGACTAGCCGTTTCAGGATGTCTTGGCCTTTCTCCAGCCGCAAATTCAGCGTTAGAGACTTTTTATTGCGCGCGATAATCGCCCAGAAGACGCTCTCATCGTTTACTTTCACCGCACCCCAATCCCGGGCGGGATCTGGGCGATCGGGGGCTTCAACCTTAATCACTTCGGCGCCGAAATCGCCGAGCAACTGGCCGCAAAAGGGCCCCGCAATCAGTTGGCCGAGCTCAATCACGCGAACGCCGGATAACGGTGGCTGTACAATCGGTTCTGTCATTCGCTCTCAATGCCCGCTAAATAGGCGCCATGACAAGACGTATTGATATTGTAGAAGTCGGCCCGCGCGATGGATTACAGAACGATCCTGCCGATCTGACGACGGATCAGAAGCTCGAATTCATCTCTCGCCTTGAGGATTGCGGCGTGAAACGGATGGAGTCGGGGTCTTTCGTATCGCCAAAGGCGGTACCCAAAATGGCGGATAGCGGCGCTGTGTTTCGCGGTCTCGATCGTGGCAAGAATACGCGACACATCGCGCTCGCCTTGAATGAAAAAGGCGTCCGGCGTGCGATTGACGCGCAGGCCGATGAGATCAATTTCGTTTTGGTGGCCGGTGAAGGCTTCGGAGAACGCAATCAACGTATGACCCCGCAACAAAGCGCGGACATGCTCGCGCAATGTGCGCCGCTTGTGCACGAGGCGGAGATTCCGCTCTCAGCGACTGTGTCAGTGGCGTTTGGCGATCCCTATTCCGGCGAAGTTGATCCGGCTGTGGTTGCCAACCTCGCGGCACAGGCCCAACGCGCAGGCGTGGCGGAGGTCGGGCTTGGCGATACGATTGGTGTCGCAACGCCTTGGGATGTCCGCACCGTTGTTGAGCGCGTGCGGATGGAAGCCCCGGACGTTTACTTGCGGCTACACTTTCACGATACGCGCGGCGCTGGGCTCGCCAATGTTGCTGCGGCCGTCGAGGCGGGTGTGGATGTCATTGATGCAAGCTGTGGCGGCATTGGCGGCTGTCCGTTCGCGCCGGCGGCCACAGGAAATGTCGCAACCGAAGATGTCGTCTATATGCTCGAGCGTGCTGGGTTCGAGACAGGGCTCGATCTGGGCAAATTGATTGAGACCGCTAAGTGGCTTGAGACAGCCCTCGGGCACCCTGTCAGTTCAAGCTTAAGCCGCGCGGGCGGGTTCCCAGCTTAATAAGGCCGATCCCCATTCACCGTGGCGCGGCGCATGTGGCGGCGCTGCCCAGGATAATCATTCAGCGCATAATGCCAGCAGCAGCGATTGTCCCAGAACGCCACCGCGCCTTCGCTCCACCGGAACCGGCAGGTGAACCTCTCATCGCGGGAATGTTCGAACAGGAAATTCAGGAGCGGCTTGCTCTCACGTTTGGTCATCCCCGCAAACCGCAGCGTGAAAGCTGGATTCACGTAGAGTCCTTTGCGCCCAGACTCCGGATGGGTCCGCACGACGGGATGCTCAAACTCTGGCGCATCGGTTGCTGTGTCTGACTGCATCGATTGACGCGCCTGAGCAGATTGACCTTTCGCGCTATACTCGCGGCTTGCGGAATGTACGGCGTGTAAGCCGCCCAGCATCTCTTTCATGCCGTCTGACAGCGCCTCATAAGCAGCGATCTGATTGGCGAACAGCGTGTCGCCGCCATATTCCGGCACCTCGACCCCATAGAGAATTGATCCTAGCGCAGGTTCTTCCAAGAACGACATGTCGGAATGCCAGCCGCCGCCAAAATTGAGCTTGTCCTCTGGCTCTTTGATAATCTCGAGCAGTTCCGGATGCCCCTCCATGCCTTTGACATAAGGGTGAACATTCAAGCTTCCGAAGCGTCGGGCAAATCGCTTTTGCGCCTCGGGCGTTAGGCCCGCTTGGTCTCGAAAGAAGATGACATGATGGTCGAGAAAGGCCTGATGAATCTCATCAAACTGAGTGTTTGAGAGCTCGTCAGAGAGCCGCACACCTGAAATCTCAGCGCCTAAAGCCCCGGCGATAGGGGTGATATCGAGCGTAGCCATGCGGGCTAGCTTATTCGCAAGGCCTGCTTTGTCTATGATTTATCGAGCGCCTTGGCGACGACATCGCTGATCGTCTCAGGGAAGACGGGGTCTTCTAGGACAGCGATTTCATCGGCGCTGAGCCAAGCGGTTTTCTGAATCATATGCGTTTCGTCGGGAGTCCAGTGGCTGAAATCCACGTCTTCCTGGCGGGTTCGAACCAGAAAATAGACTTCCTCGGCTTCGATCGGCACGCTGTCTGGCCCCGTGAAGCGCGTGTTGCGTCGCCATACCTCATCGCCAATATCTTCGATCAACCCAGCCTCTTCGTACAGTTCGCGCGCAGCGGCTTGTTTGAATGTCTCACCAGGTTCCAAGGCGCCGCCGGGCGTTGCCCAAAAGGATCTGTCCTCGTAGCGAAACCAGAATAGCAATAAGCGGCCTTCCTCGTTGATGATTAACAAACGCGAGGAAGGCCGCTTCATAATCTATTCCGCGGCGTCGTTCGGGAAAAGACGCTCATAGAGGTAAGTGAACTCGAGCGCGGTTCGCTTGGCGCGCTCTTTCTGGTTCGCTGCTGCAGAATGCCCGCCGTCAATGTTCTCATAATAGAGGAACGGCTTGTCTGCATCTTCGAATAGTTTCGCCATCTTCCGCGCGTGTCCCGGATGCACACGGTCATCCTTGGTCGAGGTCACGAAGAAGGGTGTCGGATAGTCCGCACCGGCATCAAAGTTCTGGTACGGCGAAATCGTCTCCAAGAACGCTCGCTCTTCCGGATTGTCAGGATCGCCATACTCGTCGACCCAGGACGCGCCAGCGAGGAGTTTGTGATACCGCAGCATATCCAGCAGCGGCACTTGAATCACCACTGCGTTCCATAGATCTGGGCGCTGAGTAATCATTACGCCCATCAATAGGCCACCATTCGAGCCGCCCATAATCCCAAGATGCTCAGGCTTGGTCAGACCGATCGAGACCAGATCTTCGCCGACCGCGATGAAATCGTCATAGATACGCTGGCGATTGCCTTTCAGGCCAGCTTGGTGCCACGCCGGGCCAAACTCGCCGCCGCCGCGAATATTGGCGAGGACATAAGCGCCGCCACGTTCCAGCCACATGCGACCAATCCCGCCACTATAGCTTGGGCGTAATGAAACCTCGAAACCGCCATATCCGTAGAGCAGCGTTGGAGTTGTTCCATCGAGCGTGATCCCGTCGCGATGCACAACGAAGTATGGGATTTTTGTCCCGTCAGCGGAAGTTGCCTCTTTCTGATGAACAACCAGGCCACCGGCTTCAAACTTGGACGGCAGCGCTTTCAAGTCAGCTGTGGTGTTCGATGCCGCATCATAGGTGAGCAAGGTATCGGGGCTGAGGAAGCCTTCATAATTGAGGAAGACTGTTTCTTCGTCGTCATCCGCGAACGCGATGCCCGCTTGACCCGTTCCAGGCAGCGGCACGTTGGTGGTGCTCCAACCTTCATTCTCAGAATGTTCGAGACGAAGAATTTTGCCAGCCACGTTTTCATTGATCGACAGCAGCGCCGCTGATTTCGAAACCGAAACCCCATTAACCGCTTGGCGGTCATTGGCGCGGAAGACCAACTCAACCGCAGGCAATTCCTTCGTATCGAGGAAGGATTGCAGATTAAACGCAAGCAAGTCACCCGTCTTGAATGTGTCGTCGCCGACCGTCCAATCTTCTTGCAGCGTCACGAATTGCCAACCTTTATAATCTCCGCCGAGCGAGGATTTTTTCGGGATGGGAAACGCCGTCGCACCATCCTCGTCGAGGAGGTAATAGGTGCGCGTGAAAAACGTATCGGATTCAATGGCGCCGTAAATCATCGTGCCGTCATCCAATTCTGACGACCATGGCCAGATGCCGACATCTGTGGTCTGACCCGCATAAAGCTCGGTCGCCTGATCCAGGCTCTGCCCACGTTTCCAGAGGCGAACGGAGGATGGATATCCAGACTCGGTCAACGTAGAACCGTCAGCGCCCCAATCTGTGCCAATCAGCACAGTATCTTGATCAATCCAGGCGAGACCTTGCTTGGCTTCAAACGTCTCGAACCCGCCTTCGACAAAACTTTTCGACTCAAGGTCAAACTCACGATTGATCACAGCGTCCTTGCCGCCATCAGAGAGTGCAACAAAGCAGAGTGTCTTTGTCGCGCCCTCAGGCTTGAAACAGTTCGCGCCTTTGAACACCCAGTTCTTGTCTTCGTCAGTAGCTAGCTGGTCGAAGTCCAAGACGGTTTCCCAGTCCGGCGCATCGGTCTTGTAGCTGTCCAGGCTAGTGCGGCGCCACAGGCCGCGGACATTGGTTTCGTCCTGCCAGAAATTGTAGACCATGCCATCTCGGACCCGGCCATATGGAATGCGATCGGTGGATGTCGCGAGATCCAGCGCCTTGGCGTAATTGTCTTCGAACAAGGCATGAGACTTGATCGCCTCAAGCGAGCGATCATTCTGAGCGTTGACCCAGGCTAAAGCCTCCTCGCCTTCAACCTCTTCCATCCACAGATAAGGATCTTCGAGGGCCGGCATATCTGCTACGGCGTCTTCTGCTAGGTCCACACTAGCCTCCGCTTCAATGTCATTGGGGATAGCAACCTCGTCGGTTCCTGTGGTGCAAGCTGCAATCAAGACACTTGCGGCGGTCGTGATGAGGGCAAAACGCATCTCATTCCTCCATGCTATGAGGAAGGGTTTAGCGTCGATCGGTGAGAGAACAAGGCGATTGTTTCGCAGGTGCGGCGTTTAGCCAGAAAACCTGCCTGTTGATTGGCGCACAATCAGTTCGAAGTCGAAAACTTCCTCGACCGCATCATCGCCATCTGAGCTCATTAAGCGTTCTGCGGCGCGGCGTCCCATCTCAACGACCGGTTGCCGGATCGTCGTGAGCGGCGGCCAAACCGCAGAGGCGAGCCGCGTATCATCAAAGCCCGCAATCGAGATTTGCGACGGAACTTGCAGCCCTGCCGCCATCACCGCTGTCATTGCGCCAACGGCCATATCGTCGTTTGCAGCGAAGATGGCGCTCGGTTTTTGATCCGCGGCGATCAGCTTGCGTGCGGCCTCAAGCCCGGAGCGCAAAGAATAGTCACCTTCAGCAATCAGGTCCGGCGAAACTTTCAATCCGGCTTCATTCATCGCATCGAGATAGCCTTCGTGCCGTCCGGTTGAGGCATTATGGCCCGCGGGGCCTGCTATGAAGGCGATCCGTTGATGACCAAACTCGACCAAATGGCGCACCATTTCCATCGCTGCAAGGCGATCATCAAGCCGCATGACCGGCGTGTTCTCCGGCTGGCGCGCCGGCGACAGGCTCGCATAGGAGGTGCCATTGTCCTTAAGCAGCGCCAAGATATCGGGATCGTCGCAAAGCGGCGGTGTCAGGACGACGCCATCGGCGCGCGAGGTCATCAAGAAGCTCTGTAGGCGATCGAGAAAATCGGTTGCTGTGCGGTCGACCGGCTCCGGCAGCAGGAAGTATCCATTGGCTCGGCAAGCTTCATAAATACCAGTATTCACCGCCGTAATGTATTCCGGCACCGGATTGTCATGCAGGTGCGCAATCAGGAAAGAGCGCGCACCGGCCAAGCTACGGGCTGCTGGGTTGGGGCGATAGCCAAGTTCGCGCGCGGCCTTCATCACCAGTTCGCGTTTCGCAGGCCGCACATTGGGCTCGTTGTTCAGAACGCGAGAGACGGTTTTTGCAGAAACGCCCGCACGTTCAGCGACGTCATCAATCGTTATGGCGCGTGGGGGGCGGCTTAGGCCCATAGGTGATCTCCCAATCTCTACCCTTTTTTGGCGCATTCTGGGTCGGAACGCAATCTGTCCGTGTGCGGTTGAACGATCGATCCCCAAAACCGACTAGAACTGGAAGTATACAAAGGGTGAGGCTTCTAATGGGTAAAGAGCCAGCATTATGCCAGATAAAACGCCAAGCCCGGCCCAGTAAAACACGGGTTGCCTAAGGATGCGGCTGGTTTTCAAAGCTTTGAGGCCGCCTTTTCCGAGCATCGCATCGAGCGCGATCAGCGGTACCAAAAGCCAGACCCAAGTGCTAATTTCGGCGCTCCCGCCGTTGCGGAGCCCTGTGAAGGCTGACCAAATCACCAACGTGTCGGCGAAGCTTTCCGCCCGAAATGGGACCCAGGTTAGCAAAACAAAGACCTGCGTCGCGATCAGGCCGTACAGGACACCTATCGCAGCGCGGCCCTTAAACACAGCGCGATGGAATGCGAGTGCGGCGCCGTGCATGGCGCCCCACGCCACAAAGGTCCACGCTGCCCCGTGCCAAAGCCCGCCCAGAACCATCGTCACCATCAGGTTGCGATAAGTCTTGCCAGCGCTGAGGCGGTTTCCGCCAAGCGGAATGTAGAGATAGTCGCGCAACCAGCTCGACAGCGAAATGTGCCAGCGGCGCCAAAAATCATCTATGGCTGGGCTGGCATAGGGATGATCGAAATTCTTCGGAATGTAGAAGCCGAACCATCGCGCGACGCCGATCGCCATCAGAGAGTAACCTGCAAAATCGAAATAGATCAGTGCGCCAAATGCGAGCGTTGCGCTGACCAGCGCGAGATTTGACCACGCGGCGAGATCGGTATCGCCCGCCACTTGTGCATCGCCGAACACGGGATCGACAAACTGTGCGAGATTGTCGGCGATGCCTGCTTTGTATGCGAAACCAAGCGCAAACGCGCGCAGCCCAGCAAAGACAAGCGTGCTGCTAAAGCTCTTCACGCGCTCCATTTGCGGAAAGAAGCTCGCGGCGCGGACGATGGGTCCAGCCACCAGTTGTGGAAAAAAGGCAATATAGAGGGCAACTCGGCGCAGGCGCGATTCAGGCGCGAGGTCGCCGCGCGCAACATCGACGATATAGGAAATCGCCTGAAAGACATAAAAGCTAATCCCGACGGGCAATAAGATGTTTAGAGCGGTCCAACCAGGATCGAGCCCGATCGTCGAGAGCATTTCTCGCGCGCTGTCGGCGAAGAAACCGAAATACTTGAACGTCGCGATGACTGCGAGATTGGCGGAAATCCCGACAATCAACGCGAGACGGCGCAAGGCCCCGCCCGGCGCGCGCTTTGCGGCAAAGCCGGCGACGAGCCAGCTGATCAAAATGACGAACCCGATCAAGCCAAGGAACCGCCAATCCCACCAGCCATAGAAGACGACACTGGCGCCCAGGAGCAGATTTAGGCGCGCTTCCTTACCGCGCAGCAGCCAGTAAGTGCTAAAAACGATCGCAAGAAACACGAAGAAAATGACGTCGGTAAAAATCACTGGCTGCGCTCCAACATTCCTGAAGCGATGATTTCCTCAACCAGCCATAAGTTGTAGATAGCTGTACCGCCATCGAGGAGATGGCTTGAATCAAACCAGTAGTCGCCGTTCAGCCGCGCCATCAGCTTGGGGTCATTCGGCGAGAAACAGTCAAACGCGAACAGTTCCCCTTCGCATAGTCCGTCAATATAGGCGCGCGCATCTGGGTCGAGGGTCGGGGGTTGGTAGTAAGCAATTGCGCGGGCGCCTTGCGCGAGCAAGCGGTTTTGCTGCTGATATCGAAATGAGCGGACCCATTGCGGGCCCTGATAGATCGAGGCCGGTGCTGACGTCAGACTTAGCGTGTGTTCTGAGTCCTCGCGCGGTTCTGATTGCGGGTCATAGGCCGGGACAGCCGTCACGCTCGCTGAACGTTCGCCGCTGCCGATCAAGCCGACATTTAGAACGTTCAACGCGGTATGCAGCCCAAGATATCCGGCATCTAAGACGCAGCCCTTAAGGCCCTGGCAAGCGCCGCCAAGGATGCCAAAGCCAGTCCAAGCGGAGGCCGCCAAATCAAATTGTTCGATGGCGCGCATACTAAATTTGGAGTTTCCAAACATATACGCAGCGCGGTGATCGAAATCCTCTGCAACTTCCACGAAAACAAGATCCGGAACTTTGCCCGAAAGCTCAATAAATTGCTGCAAATGCTGATCGCGTTCGAGTATAGATGCGGCCTCGATCGACAAGCTGACGACACGGTGCGGATAGCCGCGCTCACGCAAGGCCAAAGTCAGCCGCTCTGGGTCGATACCGTTCCTGGAATAGCTGGCGCCGGTAAAGACGATGATTGGCGCATAGTCTTGGCTGACCTCCGCAACGGCTGCGTTTACGAAGCGGTCGAAATCAGTAGTGCGCCCAATCCCATTCGCGGCAGCCAGTGATTTGATCAGAAAAGCGGTTGTGAGCAGACCTGCAATGAAAGCGGACGCGGAAAGGACACGAGATCCTGCGCGTGGAAGTCGCAGGCCATGCGCCAGCAACAATCCCAGGGCTGCAACAGCAAAAAAGCTCCAATGCATCTGGTGTTTCCTTTACCGCCTCAGAACGGCACGACGCCTCTCGTTCGCTTCATCAGAAGCAAACCGCTTGCCAATTCGCGTGATAGGCGACTAGTCGGAGGCGTTGGGCGCGTTTTCGGCCATAGCGCGCATCATAAAGAGCGGGATCGATCCACGCTCCGTCATAACCCAATCGAGCGGCACATCATGAGGCTCGGCCGGTACTTCTTCGACTTCTTGCCCGAAATAGGCGAGGCCGCAGACGAAGACGCGGCCCTGGTCCCGTAAACGGGTCAGCGCACGGTCATAATGACCTTTACCATAGCCAAGTCGGTTGCCATTGCGGTCGAACCCTAAAAGCGGGGTGATCACCAGGGTCGGATTAACCTCAGGCACCTCCGGATTAGGTTCCAATAAGCCGAACGGGCGCTGTTCCAGCATATCGCCGCGCGTATAGGCGCGGTAAACCATGCTGCCATCGTCTTGGACGCAGGGCAGGGCGAGTTTCGCGCCCGCTGCAACCAGTTTGCCCATTAGCGGTTTCGGGTCGATCTCGCTGCCAATCGGTAAATAGAGCGCAACGGTTGGCCCATAGCGCTCGAACAGTTTCATCGGGAACTTGTCCGCAAGCGTCTCGCCAGCATCTGGATCGCGGGCGGCAAGTTCTTCGCGGCGGTCTTTTAGGGCCGCGCGGAGGATGTCTTTCTCTTCGCTCATGCCGGCTCAGGCTCTTCTACGGGCATATCGGCCAAACCGACCAAGGCGCGCGCGTAGGCTTGCGCGGAGAAAGGTTGAAGATCTTCAGCTTTTTCGCCGACGCCGACAAAGTGGATCGGCAGGGCGTGGGCTTCGGCAATCGCCACCAGGACACCGCCTTTAGCTGTGCCGTCGAGCTTGGTCATCACGATGCCGCTGACATCGGCTGTGTGACGGAAAGCTTCGACTTGGCTGAGCGCATTCTGACCGACCGTCGCGTCCAGAACCAGGATGACATCGTGCGGCGCCTCTGGATCGAGTTTTCGCGTAACGCGAACGATTTTGGCTAATTCTGCCATGAGTTCGGTCTTGTTTTGCAAACGCCCCGCTGTATCCACCAGGACGAGATCCAGGTCTTCGGCTTTGGCTTTTTCAATTGCTTCATAGACGAGGCCTGCTGCATCGGCGCCCGGTTCTTTAGCGAGTACCGGAATTCCGGCGCGTTCGCCCCAAACGGTGAGTTGCTCAATTGCGGCAGCGCGGAAAGTATCACCTGCAACGAGCAGTGCTTTAGCGCCCTGTTCTTGAAGCTTTGAGGCAATTTTTCCGATTGTGGTGGTTTTTCCGGAGCCGTTTACGCCAACGAAGAGTACGACACGGGGCCGTGATCCATCGGAGAAGTCCACGATTTGCTCACGCGGAGACATGATCGCTTCGATCTCATCCGCGAGCGCGCGTTTGATTTCGTCACCTGTCACGTCTTTGTCCATGCGGGTTTTGGCGAGGTTTTCGACAATCCTCGCGGAGACTTTGCCGCCCATATCCGATGTGAGGAGAATGTCTTCGAGATCCTCAAGCGCGTCATCATCGAGTTTGCGCTGTGTGAACAGGCTGGTGATTGAGTTACCCATTTTCGAGCTTGATTTGGCAAGCCCCGAAGAGAGTTTTGAGAAAAAGCCTGGCTCTGCGACTTCCGCATATGGATCGGGTTCGCCGCGCGCGATTGCGGCTTGGCGTTCGGCCTCGCGGCGGGCACGTTCCTCGGCGAGTTGTTGTCGCAATGCCTCATCTGCGCGGCGCTGTTCGAGTAAAGCGAGCTCGGCTTTCGCCTTTTCCTCTTCGGCGCGGCGGGCAGCCTCGGCCTGGCGGGCAGCCTCGGCTTCGGCGGCCAGGCGTTCAGCTTCAGCTTTGGCGCGGGCGGCCTCTTCAGCGGCCGCAGCATCTTCTTCTGCACGTTGGCGCGCCGCTTCTGCTTCTTGCTCAGCTTTTACACGTGCGGCTTCTCGTTCTTCAGCCTCTTGGGCGAGGCGCGCAGCTTCAGCTTCCGCCTCAGCGGCTTCGCGCTTCTGGCGCTCTTCCCAAGCACGATTTGCTTCGGCGACCTTGCGCTCAATCTCAGCCTGCTCTTCGGCTTTGCGGGCCGCGTTTTCTTCCGCTAGCCGTGCTGCTTCTGCCTCGGTGGCTTGTTTCGCCGCGAGCTCTTCCGCGGAAAGCTCAGGCGCTTCCATGTCTGCGCCGGCTTGGAGCGCTTCTTCTTTTTTCTTTTTCTTGCCGAACCACAGGATCATAAAGCGACCGCCTCTAGTCTTGTCTTATCATGTCCGATTATCCGCGCCCGAACGGGGCGTCCAGCCTCGCCGCTGTTAGCGTCAAATCGGACCGGAGTGAAATCTGGTAAACGGCCCTGGTTCCCGCGCTCGACCAAAACCTCCGTCTCCCATCCCAAACGGGCATCAAGATGCTTAACAAGCGCAGCCGAACCGGCCGCTCGTAAACGGGCGGCGCGCGCTTTGATCACGGCCTTCTCAAGCTGCGGCATGCGCGCGGCCGGCGTGCCAGGACGCGGGCTATACGGAAAAGCATGCAGAAACGCGATATCGCACTCTTCAATCAGGCGCAGTGAGTTCTCAAAGGCCGCCTCGGTTTCTGTTGGGAAGCCAGCAATAATATCCGCCCCAATTGCCATGTCAGGCCGGATGATGCGCAGCCGCTCGGCCAATTCAATCGCTTGCTCTCGCGAGTGCCGACGTTTCATACGTTTGAGCATAAGATTGTCGCCATGTTGCAGGCTTAAATGCATAAAAGGGGCAATCCGAGGATCCGCCATCATCTCGAACAGCGCTTCGTCCATCTCAATTGCATCGATTGAGGAGATGCGAAGCTGTTTAAGGTCCGGCACCAATTTCAAGATGCGCTGAACTAAGTTTCCGAGCTGCGGCGTGCCTGGAAGATCTGCGCCCCATGAGGTCAAGTCGACCCCGGTGAGGACAACCTCGTAGTGACCGGTCTCAACCAGTCGCCGGATCATGCGAACGACTTCGCCCGCCGGGACCGAGCGCGAATTCCCACGGCCATACGGAATGATGCAAAAGGTGCAGCGATGATCGCAGCCATTCTGGACCTGGACATAGGCGCGGGCGCGGCCATCCATACCGTCAATCAAGTGGCCCGCGGTTTCCTCAACTGACATGATATCATTCACGCGGATCTTCTCTGTGCCGCCGAGCAAATCCAACGGTTGCCAGGTTTCGGCTTGCATCTTTTCGTGATTGCCGATCACGCGCGTGACTTCTGGCATTTCCGCAAACATCTCGGCATCGATCTGCGCGGCGCACCCGGTGACGATCACCGGCGCATCAGGGTTCTCCTTTGCGGCCCGCCGGATGGTTTGGCGCGCGGTTCGCACTGCCTCTGCCGTCACGGCGCATGTGTTGACGATAATCGCGCCTTCCAAGCCGGCTTTGTCGGCATGGCCGCGCATGACCTCACTCTCATAGCTGTTAAGGCGACAGCCAAGTGTGATGACCTGCGAGGGCCGGGAGGACGGTTTAGAGGCGGGCATTGCTGCGGGGCATATCGCGTCACGGGCTCATAAGAGCAAGGGGTGATTGACGGTTTACAACTGTGAGTGTACAATCACTTATTTGCTGAATAGAGATTTCCAATGCTTGGCGTTATGATGTTGCTCTCATTTATCTTCCCACTCGTGGGGGTTTTGATGATTCGCCGATATGCGTGGATTGCTGCATGTGTTGCCATGGCAGCGATTGTTGCGGCGCCGGTCATCTATAAACTGGTCACGCAAACTTATGATCCAATGGGCTGGGGCTTTGTGCTGGTTCTCGTCCTTTTGCCCGCAGCAATTGGCACCGCGCTCGGTGCATTCATTACCGCTTTCAGGCGTTGGCGGGCCGGACCGGGCGACTTGACGGTTCTGAACCTCTCGCTGGCTGCGTTTTTCAGTATCGTCTCTGTTGGGTTTGCGTTTTTAGCGGCGTCCGATTTCTAGGCCCCGCTTAGTCCTTGCGACGGAACCGGGCTAGAATTGGATGATGGTCAGAGCCGACAGCGGGCAAGACGCGGGCCTCCACAAGTTCCAAATCGTCGGAGAACATGATGTGGTCAATCGGGATTCCGAGAGGTCCTAGCTTGGTTGGCCACGTTTGCTCAAACCTTGGGTCGCCCGCGCGTTTGCCGGGAAGTTTGCGGAATGTGGGCGTCCACGGCGTCAGGTTAAAATCGCCCATAAGGATGAAGCTTTCAGACTCTGTTGCGGCCTGTCCTGCCGCATCGAGGAGGGCGTTTCTGGTTTGAAGTCCTTTCGGGGATAAAGGCGTCATGGCGTGGGCCGCAACAAGTCTAGTGCCGGACCATGCACCGTCCAAGTCTGCGACGATATAGACGCGCCGACCGGTATCGCGGCGCAGCACGCGATCTTGAAACGCCAGGGGCTGGTCTGTCGCAAGCGTTAGGGGATTGCCCATGTGGCGAGGCATGTTTTCCCAAGCCGCGTGGACCATATTCTCGTATCCGTCGAAGGCGGATTTATATTGCGGATAGCGGATCAGATTGATGGATTCATTCACCGCAACAACATTGGCATTTTCGTCTGCGGCAAGCTCGAGGAGGTTGATCGTTGCGTCGGGCCGACCGAACACATTGGCGGTGATCACTGTCAAACACGTTTCCGGACCGCACTCAGCCTGCGAGGGAGCAACCGATTTCGAGAAGGTGAGAAAGGGCAAAGCCGCGACCAGGGTAAGGACTACACCGCCGATCGCGACTTTCTTGTCATAAGACACAAGCAAGGCAGACACGATGAGCCCGATCACCACAATATGCGGGAGAAAGCTCGCCGCCATCTCGAGCAAGAACGAGTTAGGGATAACTTGTGCAAGAAAGGTTAGAAAGACGCCGCCATACACAGCGAACCCAAGCAGCAAGATTGCGCTCAACAGGGACGGCGATAAGCGGACTTTTCCGATCATCGATGGCTAGACCGTGAAGCTGTCTTCAAGCTCAACCGGTCCTGTCATGATGACATGATCGGTGGCTTCATCCCAATGTATCAAAAGCTCGCCGCCATCGAGGATCAGCTTCGCTTTGCGTTCAGTTTTGCCAGCACGCGCAGCGCAAACAAGCGCGGCGCAAGCTCCCGTGCCGCAGGCTTTGGTGAGGCCTGCGCCCCGTTCCCAGACGCGGAGCCGGATCGTCTCGCGATCGATGACCTGCGCAAAACCGACATTGGTGCCTTCTGGAAAAGTCGGGTGCCACTCAACCAGCGGCCCGATCGCCGGAATATCGTAAGCATCGACATCGTCGACGAAGAAGACCGCATGCGGATTACCCATGCTGACCACGGCGGGCATATAGAGATAAGGATCGTCGACTGGCCCAATTTTCACATCGACGCCGCGGACATCCATTTTCTCAGACAATGGAATGTCTTCCCAGCCTAAAAGAGGCGAGCCCATATCGACGCTGACTAGGCCTGCCTCGGCGCGGGCGCCTTTTAAGAGGTCGGCTTCGGTTTGGATGCGGACTTCGTCTTTTCCGCTCTCTTCCAAGAGAAGATGCGCGACAGCGCGCGTGCCATTGCCGCAAGCTTTGACTTCGCTGCCATCGGCATTCCAGAAGCGTAGGAAGGCATCGGCGCGCAGATCATTTTCAATCGCCATGATCTGGTCCGCTTTCATGCTGGCCGCGATCTCGCGCAATTGCGCTTCAGACGGCGCAAATTTGGCCTCGCGTGCGTCAAACACGGCGAAGGCATTGCCTGCTCCATTCATCTTCCAGATGCGCATTGGATCCTCTGAGTTTGTCCCCGGACGTGACATAGTCGTGTCGGCTGGCGATTGAAAGGCTTTACTTCGGCAAGCGCGTGGCACTGAGCCAGGCGCCGGTTTGGATCATGGCGGCGATTAATAGCAAGATTTGCGCTGACCAGTGGCTAATGATGAAGGCGCCGAGGCCCGCCGCAATAGAATACCAATGCAAGCGCGGGTCGCTCATCAAGCTGCCAGCCAGGCGGCGTTTCGCTTCAATGGTTGCCAAATTCACATTCGCCCAAACCCGGTTCATTCCGGGCGGCCCGAAGACGTCCTGCAAGTCTTGCGGGTCGGTGACACCTGACAGTTCAGCGAGTTCCCTAACGCCGGTATGACCAAACTCCACTCGCTGGCGCAACTGCATGGTTTGCACCAGCCGAATGAAAGCTGAGATCATCGCCGCGAGCGCGATAGAAACGAGTGGAAGACCAGAGAGCGTGGACATTTAGCCCATATAGGACAGCAGTATGCTTTCTGAAAGGATACGGCTTATCTGGGGATGGCGGCCCAATAGTCGAAGTCGAGGCAAACGCCCGGCGCGTATTTGCCATCCTCTCCGCGCAACGCAAATGCGCCCGGGTCTTGGTCTTTCACAGCAACCAATCGCAACCGGAGCGCACCGACCGTGTCGCTCAATTCGGCTTTGTCGAGCACTTCGCTCCATGCATAGATCGTGTCGCCTGCGAAAAGCGGACCGGCATGTGTCCCGCCATTGATCGCCAGCAGCTCGGCCGCATTGGCAAGGCCATTAAAGGACAAGGCCCGTGCAATCGAGATGACGACCCCGCCATAGATGAGGCGTTTTCCAAACCGGCTGTCCTTTTGAGCGTGCGCATCAAAGTGAACTTTCGCGGTGTTCTGATAGAGGCGTGTCGCGACTTGGTGCTCGGCTTCCTCAACGGTCATGCCATCGACATGATTGACCTTCTCGCCGACTTCATACGCGTCAAAGCGGTGCGGTGAGCCGGACAGTGTCGTGTTCCAGTTCGCATAAGCCCGCGAATGTTTGAGACTTGCGGGATCAACAACCTTGGGCAGGTCTGGGATCGCAGTGTCTGGCGCTGGCGAGCCTGGATCACGCTTATTGACCATCACCCAGCGAACATAAGAGAGCGCTTCTTCGCCGCGCTGGTTGAATCCGCGGGTTCGGACATAGACAACGCCGGTCTTGCCATTCGAATTCTGCTTCACACCAATCACTTCAGAGATCGCGGTCAGCGTGTCGCCTGGATAGATCGGCACCGGGAAGCGTCCGTCGGCATAGCCTAGATTGGCGACAGCGTTGAGTGAGATGTCCGGGACAGTTTTTCCGAACACAACATGGAAGGCGAGCAGGGGGTCTACCGGAAGCGCCGCAAATCCGTTGGCAGTGGCAAACGTTTCTGCGCTGAAAACCGCGTGCCGCGACCCGGTTAAAGCGCGATATAGCGAGATGTCGCCGGTCGTCACGGTCAGAGGCGTTGCGTGATGGATCTCCATTCCGACATGGAAATCCTCGAAATAATTACCGGGATTTGATTTGGTCATTCGGCCTTAAAGAGCGCGGAGGCTTGTCCGGTCAAGGCTGTCGCCGCGAAATCGGTTTAGACGGGGCTAAACTGCATGGTGAAGATGTCCACCATGACCAATGTCATCGCTTCACCACCAGACGTCACGGCGGAGCCAAATTGCGGCAGGACTAGAGCCAAGACAGTGGTCGACACCAAAAAGCCGGAGACAAATCGCGCTTGCCCGTCGCGCATCAGTGTCGGCAGGGCGCGTGGGCCATACATCGCCAGCGCTGGGCCAAACATAAAGGCCGCAGACAAGACTAAGAAAGCGATTGCGAGGAGCTGAAGCGCCAACATACCAAACACCTGTGAACGAGATCAGTAATCTCTATCGCAGGTGCTGGTTGAATTGACGTGTCTGCAATCAGTGAAATTTCACCGATTATACGATTTCGAGGAGCTTGTCGTTTGGGCGCCCCAAGACGGCCTTGTCTCCATTGATTCCGATTGGGCGCTGGATCAGGCGCGGATTGTCGGCCATGGCTTCGAATACTTCGGCGTCCGAGGCGGACTCGGGCAGTTCGAATTTGACAGCGTCTTTTTCTCGCAAAAAGGCGCGCGGGGAGACATCGCCCATTTTCTTGGCGATGTCTTTCAACTCATCCACGCTCAGCTTGCTCGACGCGTTCATATATTTGCGGACCTCCGGCTCTATGCCGTTTTCTTGCAACAGCGCGAGCCCTTTTTTAGACGAGCCGCAACCAGTGTGGTGAATGAGAATGTAAGTCATATCGGAGTTTCCTAAGCGATCTGCCGATGAGATAGGCAAGCCTCGGGCAAAGGCAATCGGCGTGTTTGCTTATTGGCATATCTGGGAGTTTGAGGCAGGCTGTTGATATGACTATTCAAACCGATCACCCGACCCTCCAAGCCGCTCGGGCTTTGCAGTCTGAGCTCGCCGCGCGCGCGGCAGAAATGGAAGAGGTTAGACGCCTCCCCGCTGATCTTGCTGCGAAGCTCGCGGAAGGCGGGCTGTTCCGGATGATCACGCCCGCCGCGTATGGCGGGCTGGAATGCTCGCCGCGCGAAATCGTCGATGCGGTTGAGGCAGTCGCTGAAGCGAATGCGAGCGCCGGATGGTGCGTCATGATTGGCGCGACCACTGCGATGAATGCGGCCTATATGGACCCAGAGATCGCGAAAGAGATTTATAACAGCCCCAACACGATCACGGGCGGCGTCTTCGCACCCATGGGCAAAGCTGTTGTGGACGGCGACGATTATGTGGTCTCCGGGCGTTGGCAGTGGGGGTCTGGATCTGCAAATTGCACCTGGCTTTGCGGCGGCTCGATGGTGTTCGAAGATGGCGAGCTTCGAACGTTGCCAAGCGGCCGGCCCGATGCCCGAATGATGATCTTTCCGGCGGAGGATGTAGATCTGATCGATACGTGGCACGTTATGGGCCTGAAAGGGACTGGTTCTGGCGATATTAAAGTTGAGAATGTACGCGTTCCAAAAGGTCGTTCTGTGAGCCTGGTCGCTGACAAGCCGGTGATTGAGGGCGCGCTGTTTAAATTCCCCGCTTTTGGTCTGCTGAGCCTCGGCGTCGCGGCCACGGCCATGGGTAATGCCAAAGGCGCACTTCAGGCTTTTGCGGACCTGGCGGGTGCGAAAAAGAATCAAGGTTCGAAAAAGACACTCAGCGAGCGTGCCACGATCCAATCTGAAATGGCGCGTATGACGGCGCAGTTTAGGTCGGCGCGAGCCTACCTCCACGATGAAATTGAGCAGACCTGGGAAGTCGCGCAGACAAGTGAAGATATCCCGGTAGAGCGGCGTGCAGCGTTACGTATGGCTTGTACGCACATGGTCAGGACCGGCGCCGAAATCTGTCGCACCTGTTACGATTTGGGTGGCGGGGCGGCTTTGTTCGAGGCCAGCGATTTGCAGCGCCGCTTCCGAGACTCTCACGCGATGACGCAACATATCGTCACCGCGCCCGCCACATGGGAGCTTACAGGGCGTCTTTTGTTTGGATTGCCGACGGATGCCAGCATGGTTTAGCAGCTATTCGGCCTCAGCGATCACTTCGTCAGTGCCACGCGCTAGCGTCTTCATAACTCCATCAGCTTCTTCAACCGCTTCAACGGGCGCATCTGCTTTGCGCGCATAAGACCGACGACGCTTCGGCTTTTCGTCAGCTTGATCTGAAGTTTCTGCGGCGTCTGTCTCGGCGGTCCCGTCAGTTGCGTCTTCACGAGGCTTGCGGCTGCGGCGGCGGGGTTTTGGGGCCTCTTCAGACCCGTCCGCATTTGCCTCACCGGTTTCAGCGTCATCCGCAGAGTCGCCGTTTTCGGCTGTCTCGTCTCCGCCTTGTGCGGCCCGCTCAGCCTCGCGTTGAGCCCGCTCTTCAGCTTTGGCGGCTTCGCGTGCTTCTCGCTCTAACCGGGCTTCTTCTTTTTGCTTTTCAAAGACGGCGACGATGCGGGCATAATGCTCAGCGTGCTGGAACAGCGCTTCTGCTTTAACGCGGTCGCCCGCCGTTTGGGCGTCACGCGCATACTGGAGATATTTGTCCAGGATTTGCTGCGCCGACCCGCGAATGCGAACGTCCGGCCCATTGCTCTCATAGTGGCGGTTTGGGTTTGGATTATTGTTATTATTTCCACCCGAGCGGCGACGGCGCTTGCGCTGCATGGCCATAGGCAATTCCTGATCTTTAAAGTCCGATTTTCGGACGGTTTACGCGCGAGGCTTGCTTCTTTCTTACATTGTCGCGCTGGCTAAAGGTCGGATAGGTTGCCCCCATATCGCTGACCTTGGACGTTTACGTAGCGTGCCATTTCGGATTCGCCAAGGGGGTTTCTGCTAAGTTTTTTGTGGCGGCAATGACACGGTCGTGTCCGCTGATGTCCTGTTGGAACTCAAGATCTGTGAAGCCGGATGATCTTAAGAGCAACGATACGCTCTCTCTTTGATCATAGCCAATTTCGAGCACCAAGTGAGCGCCAGGCTTCATGTGGGTATTGCCCAGAGAGATGATCTCGCGATAGGCGTCTAGGCCGTCGGTGCCACCATCTAAAGCAGTTGGCGGATCATAATCCCGGACCTCAGGCGCGAGTGTCGGAATGATCGCGCTTTCAATGTAAGGCGGGTTTGAGACGATCAGATCGCACTTGGGCCATTCCGTCCAATCCGTCCAAGAACCAGGAAAAAGAGACACGCGGTCGATCAAACCAAGGGCGCTGAAGTTCTCGTCGGCAAGGCTCATCGCTTCGGTACTCGCTTCTACGGCGATTCCAGAGGCGACTTTGAAAAAATGCAAACACTCGGCGAGCAACACGCCGCTCCCCGTACCGAGATCAGCGATTACGATCGGGTCCTGTTTTCGCGCTTTCAGTCGTCGCGTCGCGAGCGCAATAACTTCGGCGCTGTCATCGCGCGGGATGAGCGCCCTTGCATCGGATTTCAGATCAAGGTGCATTATAGATGCAGATTGTAGAATATGCTGCAGCGGTTCACGCTTGGCCCTGCGCGCGAGCAAGCCTTTGAAACGCGTGAGCGCCTCGCCGCTTACGGTCAGCTGCTCAACGGAAAGCGCCGCTTCGCCTGACTGAGAGACCGCCGCGAGCAATAATTGCTTCGCATCATGCCGCGCACTCGGGACGCCGGCTTCAGAGAGTTGAACAACAGCTTGTCGAATAAGGTCCGCTGCGGACATATCGCTCACGCGTCTTCGTCTTCCATGGCCGCAAGGCGGCGCGCTTGGTCTTCGGTCATCAAAGCGCTGACGACATCTTCGAGCTTGTCCCCTGCAATGACTTTATCGAGGGCGTAGAGCGTCAGTCCGATCCGGTGATCGGTGACGCGGTTCTCAGGATAATTATAGGTCCGGATCTTCTCAGATCGGTCGCCAGAACCAACCTGCGAGGCGCGCGCTTCGGCCCGTTCAGCATCACGCTCTTGCTTCTCTTTTTCATAGAGCCGGATTTTCAGCTGCTGCATTGCCTTGTCGCGGTTCACGTGTTGCGATTTTTCAGAGCTGGTCGCAACAAGCCCCGTCGGCAGGTGGGTAATCCGTACCGCTGAATCCGTCGTGTTGACGTGCTGCCCGCCTGATCCCGAGGCACGCATCGTGTCGATACGAATATCCTCATTGCGGATTTCGATCTCAACAGTTTCAGGCGCGGGGAGAACCGCGACAGACGCGGCTGATGTGTGCACGCGGCCTTGCGTTTCAGTTGCTGGGACACGCTGCACGCGGTGAACGCCCGACTCCCATTTTAGCCGGCCATAGACACCGTCACCTTCGACATTCGCAATGACTTCCTTATAGCCGCCAACATCGCCCTCTGAGGCGCTTTGGATGTCGACTTTCCAGCCTGCAATCTGCGCGTAGCGCGAATACATGCGGAACAGATCGCCTGCAAAGAGGGCGGCTTCATCGCCGCCGGTTCCAGCGCGGACTTCAAGCACGATATTGGCTTTATCGTCTGCGTCTTTTGGCAAGAGCAGAAGCTGCATCTCGTTTTCGGCGTCAGGAATGCGCGATTTGAGGTCGTTTAGCTCTTCTTGGGCGAGCTCAGCCATTTCGGGGTCGTCGCCCCTGGCCATGGCGTCTGCCTCTTCGAGGCCCTCACGCATGGCAATCAGCTCGCGGGCCGATTCAACAACAGGCTTCAGTTCCGAGTGTTCTCGGGACAGGGCGACAATTTCATCGCTATCGGTCGTTGCACCCATACGGGCTTCAACTTCTTCGAAGCGTTCAATGACTTGTTCAAGGCGGGACTGAGGTATTGTGGCCATGCCCCGCCTCTAAACCGGAACGCGCCCTACAGGAAGACCCGAATAACTTCCTTACCCGCCATAACGAAGAGAAGGATGGACCCGAGTGCGAACACCAAAAAGCGCAAAGCGACCTTTGGTGACAGAACTTGAATAAGAGAATGAAGAACGCGAATGCCGACATAGCCATAGGCGAGATACATCATCATTGTATCCCCGCCGCCTGTCAGGCCCGCAAAGATCATTAGGGCGTAGAAGATTGTCGGCTGTTCATGCAGGTGATTGTAATTGTCCGCGACCGATCGAACACTGGCCGGGAGTTTATCTCCGTAGGTTCCTGGGTGACGTGCCGAATCTGGATCAACGCCAGCTTTCTGCATGGCCGGAATACGCGTGACGTACATCCACAACCACATGATCAAAGTCCAACAGACCAAGAGCAGGACGGGCGTCAAGAACGCCTGTAACTCCTCTGTTCGACCTTCCAAGAGCGTCGACAGAATCGCGCTTAAATCTGGTGCTTCCATTTCCATTTTTGCCTCCCGCAGCAGTTTTATCGCGAAAGGCTAGGCGCTATTGGTGGGATTGCAAACCCGTTTCGCCGCGTGAGTCGTCGCCGAAATGCGCCGCCATAAAGGCTGTAAACGCATCAATGTCTTCTGAGACGACACTATGGCCTCCCGGGCGGATCCAATAGGAAATCATGGCGCCAGGTTCAAAATCATCGCGCATTGAGGCGCCGTCTGGTAGCCCTTTAACACCTGCCGCCTGATAGACGGGGCTCGCCGCCTCTGCGAGGACGAAGGACGAGTTTGGGTCCGACCAGACATCGCGCCGTCCATTGCCCAGAAAGATCGGTTTTGGAGCCGATAGGGCGAGCAAAAAATGCTGGTCCAGGGTGAGGTTTGCGCCTGCTTCCAGATCTTCAGCGAGGCCAGGCCGCAGCCAGTGCGGATAGGATTTTGCCATCCGAACCAGCGTTTCGCCTGTCATTGAGCGAGAGGATGACCCACCGCCAAAGCCCGACTGGTGCGCCACAGCGGTTGCGATACGGTCTGACCAGCCAGATGCGATAAGAGCTGCTTTGCCATAGCGGGAATGCCCGATGGCGCCGATGGCGCTCGACTCAATGCGGGGATCGTCGCCAAAAACGCTCGCCGCAGCGTCGAACCCATAAGCCCAGGCCATCAAGGCGCTCGTCGGAACGGGCCCAGGGGCGAGATCTGCCATTGCGGTTTGCGCTGGACCATTCGTATCCGGCACAAAGCTCCAGCCTGAAAAGCTTGCATAGGCAAGGCCCGCATCGAAGTAGCGATCGATCGGTGCATAGGCGATATAGGTGCCAAAAATATTGGTGGCCACGAAGCCCATCATGCCCGTCATGCCAGATCCGTCGCAGGTTCCGCCGCCAAACTCGGTAACTGGATCATCAGGAAAGACAGAACAATTGTCCGAGAAAGTCTGGCTGATTAGCAGCGGCACGGGCTTGCCCCGCGCTTCGTTCGGGATTGCGATGACGACCGGAAAACTGCGCGCGCCTTGGCCGGTCCCAATCGTCAGAGTGACTTCTTCCAAAGTTCCTCGCCCGCCGAGATAGTTTTCATCAATCATCCGAGCGGCGCTGGCGCTGACCGGTAAGTTCTCTGGCCATGGTCCATAGAGTTCAGCTTCTAAAATCTCGCGCGCCGCATCGGCATCAAATGGGAGCGTGATTTCAGGCGTCGGCGCTGGACGGTTATCGGTTTCGAGACTGGCATAATTAAGCCCGAGCATTGTGCAGGCGGACATGCCACCAATCACGATTGCGCCAAGAATGACACGCATTGTCCATTTCAGAATTTGCCAGATCATGCTCGGCGTCTCCTTTGGCCCCGTTTCCGATTAACTTGCCTACCCGCGATGGCAAGCGAGGGACGCGAAATCTATCTTCACGAGTGCGCGATGTTGGATATAAAGCCGTATGCAAGTGGTCATTCGACTTATCGTTGCCGTGATCTTTGGGGCAAATTTCGGGGCGCTGACGGCGCTCTGGTTTGGCGGCATGATCTCCGGTGGTCCAAGTATCGGAAAAGCTATTGATATCGACAATTGGCAGAGCGATTGGTCGATCGGGTCGGAAAGCGCAAATCCTTATGTTCGGGCGCGTGTTGCCAGGAATGGTTTGCTTGGCCTGCGCAAAGAAGAGGCCGTGTATTTCCTCAAGACTGTAGATGATGACGGCGAACCGTTGAGCGAGGCCTGCACCTATCGCGTCTCTGGCGGCGTGTTGCCAGCAGCCTGGTGGTCCATCACGCTTTACGATTCTGAAAGTCGCTTGCCGATGAATGAAGACGCGCACCTATCCTTCGATAAGACGCAGGCCCAACAGAGCAATCAGGGCACCGAAACCGATTGGGCGTTTCAGGTCTCACCGATCGCGCCCGAGACCGGCACCGCCTGGGTGTCCAGCAAAGCGGGCGGTGCGTTTGATCTCACGCTCAGGCTCTATCAACCCCATCAAAACCTGCTTGATGATCCCAGCGGGGCATTGCCTCCTCCAAGTATTGAACGCGTATCTTGCGGAACGGGAGCAAGCTGATGCGGTGGATTGTGCCTTTGATAGTCTTTCTTTTGAGCGGCGTCGTCGGACATTTGTTTGTGCTGACCAATCTGCCGAGCTTCATCATGGGCAAAGCGCATCAGACTTTTGAAGCTGAGGGTATTCCAGAGAACGTGTTCGTCTCGACGCCGCGCCAAACCCCGCAGACGCAGCGCATCGTCCGCCCATCACCAGATCTTGCTTATGCGATTTGCCGCTTCGACACGACGTCTGGGCCAGTCTTCATAAATGCACCCACCTGGGACGGATACGGATCGCTTTCGATTTTCAATTCGAAAACAGATAATGTCTTTGTGGCTGATCTTGGGACTGCAAGCGATTTCCAAGGCATCGAAGTGCGCCGCCCAGCCGAAAACAATCGCGAGGGTGCGCTAAAACTCGACGGGCGCGGCATCGCACTGATCCGCCGATTGGCGCCAACTCAAGAAACATATGATGTTGCGGCGAGCTTAGTATCAGGCGCAACTTGCGCGGCCGCTCGACAGGATTAGTTATTCTGCGGCGACCGCTTCTGCCTCGCGCTGTGCTTTCAAGCGCTCGGCTTTTGCCTCAACCTGTTCAACGATGTGCTCGACCATGTCTGCGTTCGACAGTTTATGATCCGGGCGGCCGGAGACATACATCATGCCGCTTTCTTTCCCGCCGCCTGTGAAGCCAAGATCCGTCATCGCCGCCTCGCCGGGCCCGTTCACCACGCAGCCAATGATAGACAGCGTGATCGGCTCAGCGATATGAGCGAGGCGCTCTTCCAAAGTCTGAACGGTGGCGATGACATCAAAGCCTTGGCGCGAACAGCTGGGGCAGGAAATAATGTTCACGCCGCGCGTCCGAAGCCCGAGCGACTTGAGCATATCAAAGCCGACTTTGACCTCTTCGACCGGATCGTCTGACAGAGACACTCGGATCGTATCGCCAATACCCATCCAAAGCAGGTTACCCATGCCGATCGATGACTTCACCGTCCCGATACGGCGCCCGCCCGCTTCGGTAATTCCGAGATGAAGGGGTGCGTCTGTGGCTTCGGCCAGCTGCTGATAGGCCGCGACCGCGAGGAACATGTCAGAGGCTTTGACGCTGATCTTATAGTCATGAAACCCGAGATCATCGAGGATGCGCGTATGATCTAGAGCGCTTTCGACCATCGCATCTGGGCAAGGCTCACCATACTTTTCGAGCAAATGTTTCTCAAGTGATCCGCCATTCACCCCGATCCGGATCGAGCAACCATTATTGCGCGCCGCGCTGACAACTTCTTTGACCCGGTCGGGTGAACCAATATTGCCAGGATTTATCCGCAAACAGGCGGCGCCCGCCTCTGCCGCTTCAATGCCGCGCTTATAGTGGAAGTGGATATCCGCCACTAATGGAACGGGCGAGTCCTTCGCAATCGCGGAGAAGGCCGCAGTGGAGTCTTCGTCCGGGCAGGAGACCCGAACAATGTCCGCGCCCGCATCTGCCGCCCGTCCAATTTGGCCGAGAGTCGCCGCCACATCTGGTGTCGGCGTATTCGTCATGGTTTGCACGGAAATCGGCGCATCGCCGCCGACGAGAACAGACCCCACCTGGATCTGCCGCGACTTGCGACGTTCAATATTGCGCCAAGGGCGGATCGGATTGTGCGTCATGGCAGCGCCTTATAGGTCTTGATTGGCCTCCATTTGGTGGAAGATTGTGGCCAGGTAAAGACCCCGTCATGCCGCAGGAATTCGGTGAAATTTGATGTTTCGGCTAAATCGTCCGGAAAACATGCTTTGATATGTGAGGGCCATGGGACAAGCATGTAATTCGGAGTGGGCCATGCGCGATTTACCAATTCCAGGCGTTTTTGCGCCGATTTGGAAAAAGAAGATCGAGCAATTTGCGAGTGATAAGCGTGGGCTCGCGGCGGTTGAGTTCGCGATGATCGCGATCCCGTTTTTCTTACTGATCTTCGGTCTGCTCGAAGTCTGTGTGATCTTCATCATGTCATCGATCTTGGAACATGGTGCCAGTGAAGCCGCGCGCCAAATTCGCACCGGCCAGTTCCAACAAGCTGGGTTTGATCAGACGCGGTTCAAAAGCGATATTTGTGATGAACTGTTTGGTTTGCTGAGTTGTGACTCGCGTCTGCAACTGGATGTCAGAACCTTTAGCGATTTTGCGGGTGCCGGGAATCCAGACCCGCTCGATCCAGCGACGCAAGAACTCGACACGGGTTCATTCCTCTTTAGCCCGGGCGCTCAGAACCAAATTGTCGTGGTCCGTGTTTTCTACACATGGGACCTGTTGATCCCAGTGCTGAGTGCACCGCTATCTAACATGAACGGCGATCGTCGTTTGCTGCAGGCGACCATCGCCTTCCGCAATGAGCCGTTCGGAAATTCAAGTGCGACGGGAACTCCGCCGCCAGCAGGTCCTTAAGGAAAGATATGATGTTTGGTCTGTCTTCACGTCGTGCACGCAAGCTATCTCGCTCAGAGGACGGTGTTTCCGCCGTCGAATTTGCGCTGATCGCGCCACTGATGGCGTTGATTTACTTCGGATGTATTGAACTTTCCGTCATGATGACACTAGACCGGAAAGTGACCGGCGCAACGGCGGCGCTCGGCGATCTGACGTCTCGCGCATCATCCGTGAACAATTCTGAACTGAGTGACATCATCGAAGCAACTCGCATGGTGATGCAACCCAACGACATGACTGGCGCCCGCATTCGGATCACAAGCCTGTATGAAGATAGCGGCGACGTGAAAGTTGCGTGGAGCGATGGCTGTAACAAGTCTGCCTATGCTGTTGATCAGCTGATTACGATCCCAAACAATTTGATCCCGACCGACGGCACATTGATCATGGCTGAAATCGAGTATGATTATGTCTCGAATATCGGCTATTTCTTCAGCTCAGCCAAACAACTGTCTGACACGTTCTATCTGAGACCACGCCGGGTTGATTCAATCTCGCGGGATCGCTCGGATGGATCTTTCTCTTGTGCCTATGCGAGTCCTTAGTAAGTCGGATCTCGCTTCATATGTTCAGGAGTTTTGTCGGCCTCGACAAAGAACGCGATGCCGATAAGGCCCGCCAGGAAGAGTAGAGCTACGCCAGAAAACCCGATCCGTTGATCGTCAAACGCCGCCGTCATAATACCGACGACGAGGGGACCGATCCAGACAGTGACGCTGGCCGCCATGGCATAGAACCCAAAGAACTCACCGATCCGATCCGGCGGTGAAATGTGGACCAGCATATATCGACTTGAAGAGATACAAGCGACGATTGAGATCGCGACTGGGGCGATCATCAAGAAATAGACGACATCAGAGAGGCGCGTGAACAATCCTGTTCCAAAGCCATCCCAGACCTCTTGGCCAGCTGGTATCAACCCAAATAGAAGCGCGTCTTGGGTGATTGAGATTTGTAGGAAAAGCAAAATCAAGATCGCACTCAGCTCAAAGACGAGCGCGCGTTTCGGGCCAAATGCGCCATCGAGCCATCCGCCGACAAACCCACCAGCGGCCCCGATGAGGGATCCGGCGATGCCGTAAATCATCACTTCGGTGAGACTCCAGCCCAAGACTCCCGCTACGTAGACGCCGCCCATCGTCAACAACACAGCTAGGCCGTCAGCATAGATCATGCGTGCGAGCAAAAACTTCATGACGTTCGGAGACTCTCGAAACTTCACGATAATGAATTGCCAGGCATTGATCGGACCGGACCAAAGGTAATTCAAGACAGGCGGCGATCCCCAAAGCTTGAAGTTTGGAGGTGTGAAGGTCACCATCGCGCCCTTCCGCCAGCTGCCCACGCTACCGAGGCGGTCCGGCATGAATATGAAAAATGGGATGATGAAAACGCTCAGCCATATCGCCACGATGGGACCTGAGAGCGGTCCGATGCCCCCTGGGCGGGCCTCAACCCAACCGCTGAAATTTGACGCTAAGATTAAGCCAACCAACATGATCACACCGGCAATATTTCCAGCGGCGAGGCCTAGACCCGAAATCATTGGAAGCGCGCTCGGCTCTCCTGCGGCGGGCAAAAGCGCGTTATGAAGCAGTTCGGAAATTGTGTAACAGCAATAAGCCGTCGCTAAGAGCACCATTCCAATCGGAATCGCATTGGGTGTGTCGGGAAAGATAAAGCCGAGGCCTGCTGAACACACGACGATGGTGGCAAGAACAGCCAGAATGAAGAGCTTTTTCCGTCCGCCCTTATCGACGATCACGCCGAGGACTGGTGCCAGGACAGCCATGATCAAACCGGCTGCGGCGATCGTGTTTGCAACGACTGTCTGACCAGCGGCCCCCCCGCCCACCACGTACTGCGCGAAATAGGGCGTGAAAACGTAGATTACGATGACATTGTAATAGGGGTTGCGGGCCCATTCGAAGATGGCCCAGGCCAAACCTTTTATGCCAAATGCGCCTCCTGTGGCGGGTTCAGTTTTTGAATTTGCCTCAGCAGGGGCATAGCTCATAGATCGTCTCCCGGCGCTTCGAGGTGGCGCTTCCTTACAACCCTGAAACATTCCGACACACTTGGGAAGAGCGAAAGCCGGGCGCTGTCGCTGCGACATACACTGCGCTTGACGCCAGCTATGACCAAGATAAAGACAGGCAAACCTTTTTGGAGACTATGATGGCTGCGAACGATTACACCCGCGGTGAAATGGATATCGAAGCTCAAAAGAGTATGTATGTCGGCACAATGAAAGCTGGCGCATGGGGCGCGATCATCACTGTTCTGATGCTGGCACATGCGACCTTCACATTGTCGATTGGCATGAATTGGCTGGTCTCGCTGGTCATCTGCGCTGGCGGCGGCATCGTGATAGGCCTTGGCATGGGCTTTGGCGGCGCCTGGATCGCAACCATGATTGCGCTTTCTGGCCTGGCGCTGTTTGTTCAGCTCCTGATCTTCTTGTTTCAGCTCGTCCTTTAAAAGCGGCGCGCATATGATTTGAGAAAGCGGTTGCTACGGCAGCCGCTTTTTTCATGCCCGGATGTCTGGCGCGAATCGCTGAACACAACTACCTTTACAGCTATGCCTGATAGCGCGACGCTCCCATCTCGGCCGGTCATTCGGCAATTGCCTCCCGATGCGGTCAACCGGATCGCTGCGGGCGAAGTGATTGAACGACCCGCGGCGGCGATCAAAGAACTCGTCGAGAACGCGCTTGATGCGGGCGCGCAATCGATCAACGTTTCGATTGAAGGCGGCGGGCTGAAACGTCTGATTGTTGAGGATGATGGTTGCGGGATGAGCGGTGAGGATATGCGCCTCGCCCTGGAGCGGCACGCCACCTCGAAACTCAGTCCCGGCGAAGATGGCCGGATTGATCTGTTAAACATTCACACGATGGGCTTCCGAGGCGAGGCGCTGCCATCGATCGGCTCTGTTAGCCGGATGACGCTGACCTCACGCGCCGCCGGAGAAGACGCCGCTGAGCTTTATGTCGAAGCCGGCCGGATCGAGGGCCCGAAACCTGCGGCGTTTGCAGGGCGCGGTCTCACTGGTACACGAATCGAAGTGCGAGATCTGTTTCACGCGACCCCGGCGCGCCTGAAATTCATGAAGTCAGAGCGGTCTGAAACCCTCGCCATTACGGACTCGCTCAAGCGCCTTGCAATGGCGCGCGCCGACGTTGCGTTCTCGCTCGAGAGCAATGGCCGCAGCGTGTTTCGCTATGCTGCCCACCCAGATACCGAAGATGGACGTTTACAACGCCTCGGCGCGATCATGGGGCGGGAGTTTCCCGAGAACGCATTGGCGGTCGATGCGGAACGCGAAGGCGTGCGTTTGACCGGCTTTGCGGGACTGCCCACGCTCAATCGCGGAAATGCCCAGCGCCAATATCTCTTCGTGAATGGCCGCCCGGTAAAAGATCGCATGCTGAACGGAGTGATCCGCGCGGCATATCAGGACTTTCTAGCGCGCGACCGCCACCCCATGGCGGCGCTATTCGTGGATCTCGATCCAGAATATGTCGACGTCAATGTCCATCCCGCTAAAACCGAGGTCCGGTTTCGGGATGCGGGCAATGTGCGCGGTCTGATCATCGGTGCGCTGCGCCATACGCTCGCGGCAGCCGGGCACCGCGCCAGCACCACCGTCGCAGCCGCCGCGCTTGGCAAAGCGCAAGCCGAACCGGTACAGGCTGATGTCTTCCGGCCTTCGACGCTTTGGGCGGATCATCCGTCTTCACGAGCCCCGGCGCCGACGCCCAGCTCATCGCCCCAAAGTTTTCGTGCGCCTGAGCCGCAGCCCTACAATGCATTCCAGCCCTCTCACGCGATGCCGGATGGTCAGCCCTCTGCTCGCGTGGAACCAGAACCAGCTGCCGCGGCGGCGACGGATTTCCCGCTCGGCGTCGCGCGGGCGCAGCTGCATGAAACCTATGTCGTGGCGCAAACGGACGATGGCATTGTCATCGTTGATCAACATGCAGCGCATGAACGTTTGGTCTATGAAGACATGAAGCGGCAAATGGAGATTGGCGGCGTAAAGCGTCAGGCTTTGCTCATCCCAGATGTGGTCGAACTTGCTGAGGATGAGGCTGTGCGCGTGTTAGAGCGGTCCGCAGAGCTAGCTGAACTTGGTCTAGAGCTTGAACCTTTTGGCAAAGGCGCGGTTTGTGTGCGCGCCACGCCCGCTTTGTTTGGCGAAATGGATGTGGCCGGTCTGATTCAGGATTTGGCGGACGATTTTGCCGAGTATGATGCTGGGCTCGCGTTGAAAGAACGCTTTGAAGAGGTGATGGGCAATATGGCGTGCCGGGGCTCTGTTCGGGCGGGAAGGCGTCTCAATGCGGAGGAAATGAACGCGCTCCTACGTCAGATGGAAGCGACGCCGCATTCCGGACAATGCAATCACGGGCGGCCAACTTATGTCGAGCTCAAACTGGCTGATATTGAGCGTCTATTTGGGCGCCGATAGGCTCTGCAAGTAAGGAATAACGAATAATCAACTTAAACGTGTATATATTACCATATGAATGGTGATGGACAGACGTTGAATAAGAGTGGGCGAAGCGGATATTCACTCGCGTTTTATGCTTTAATTGCGTTTGGTATTGTTCAAGTTGGCTTTCTACTTCTCGAGACAAGTTCCGCTATTTCTCGGGACTTTTTCATGTTCGAGCTTATCGCGTCTCTGCTTGTGACGATCGGCTGCGTCCTTGTGATCGCCCGCGAGAACCATCGGACTGAAAAAGCCGACGCCACGGCCGAGCAGCAGCTTTCGCACCTCGCTGATTTTGCCACCGACCTCTACTGGGAAACAGACCTTGAGGGCTATATCACCACGTGCGGTGGCCGGATGATGAGCACGATCGCGCCCGATACGAAAACCGTTCTCGGCAAGCATTATCTAGACATTATCAATCTTGAAGAGCGCGAGATGACGAAAATGTTGACCGCGCTTCAGTCCATTAAGCCTTATTCAGACATTCTGTCGGTGCTTCAGAGCCGTGCAGGTAAGAAGTTTCACATCTCGCTGTCCGCGACGCCGCGGTTTAATCGCGGCGGCGATGTCATCGGATATCTCGGCGTCGGGACCAATGTCACCCGCCGGATCGAAGCACAGGTTCGTCTACGGCACATGGCCGAGCATGATATGCTGACGGGGCTCGCCAATCGCTACGCATTTCAGAACCGTATCGAGAAAGACATTCTACGCAGTGATGAAGACGAGAATGTTGCCATGCTGGCAATCGATCTCGATAATTTCAAAGCGATAAATGACACTTATGGCCATCAGGCGGGCGATGCTTTGCTAAACATGGTCGCCAAGCGCCTGAATAAGACCATCCGAGATGATGATTGGGCTGCGCGGCTTGGCGGGGATGAGTTCGTCGTCGTTGCTCGCAACACGCCGAACCCGATGGATGCATGTCTTATGGCCGCGCGCATCGTGACGGCTTTGTCGCGGCCTTATCAGATCAGTGGGGTTGAACTCCAATGCTCTGCTTCTGTCGGCGTGGCCTGCGCACCGCTGCATGCGGGAGATTCGACAACATTGATGAAGTACGCGGATCTTGCGCTATACGAAGCCAAAGGGTCCGGACGAAGCTGCTACCGCCTATTCGACAGCCCAGTCCAGACCCCCCAGATTCTAAATTAGAGGCTTGCGCGAAGCATCCAAGCTGTCTTGTCTGCAATCGTTGCACGCTGGGTCAGCAGGTCGACCGTCACATCATCGCCAGCCGTTTCTGCGCGCTTAATGCCGTCTCTAATGGCGCGGGCGAGCGTCTCATGTCCCTTTGCTAGATTGGCGACCATAGCTTGAGCATCCGGGACACTATTGTCTGGCCCGATCGTCGCAAATTCCAACATTTCAGCAGACCCGCCTGGTGCAAACGCGCCAAGGGCTCGAATGCGCTCAGCGATTTCATCGAGGGCGTTCCACAATTCTGTATACTGCGTCATGAACAATGTATGCAGCGATTGGAAATGCAGTCCTGTCACATTCCAATGATAGCCGTGCGTTTTCGAGTAAAGCGCATACGTTTCGCCCAAAACGCGTTTCAATGCTTTGACCGATTGTTCTCGGCTCGCGTCGTTTAGTCCGATTTCTATAGCCATTAGACCATCCTTCCATCTCATGGATAGAAAGGTGGGGAGCGCACCGCGTGGCTACAAATTGGAAGTCGGACTAACTGGTATAGAAGAAATCTATGTTCCGGCGTTTATGTCAAACTCGCGCAGAAGCGTTGAATGCGTGCCATGGCATCTTGTAACGCTTCAGTTGATGTTGCGTACGATACTCGGAACGCTGGTGATAGGCCGAAAGCTTCGCCCATGACCACAGCAACCTTTTCTTGCTCCAAGAGTTCAGACGCAAAATCGGTGTCGGTTTCGATCCGTTTCCCAGATTGAGCGGTTTTTCCAATCGCACCGGCGCAGGATGGATACACATAGAACGCGCCTTCGGGAGTTCCGCAGGTCAGGCCGTCTGCCTTGTTGAGCTCCGCAACCACCATATCCCGGCGTTGGCGGAACACTTCATTCCGCTCCGCCAAGAAACTGTGATCCCCGTTTAGAGCGGCGATCGCGGCATACTGTGAGATCGAACTTGGATTCGATGTAGTTTGGCTGATCACTTTACGCATCGTCTTGATCAAGGCTTCCGGCCCTGCGGCATAGCCAATCCGCCAGCCCGTCATTGCATAGGCTTTCGACACCCCGTTCATGGTCAGTGTGCGGTCATAGAGACCGGGCTCAACCTGCGCGATCGTAGCGTATTCGAACCCATCATAGACCAGGTGCTCGTACATATCGTCGGTCAGGACCCAGACCTGAGGATGACGCATCAGCACCGCGCCCAGGGCCTTTAGTTCGTCACGCGTGTAAGCTGCGCCGGTTGGGTTCGACGGTGAGTTCAAAATAAGCCATTTCGTGCGAGGTGTGATGGCCGCTTCCAGGGCTTCTGGGGTCAGCTTGTATTTCGCGTTCGGGCCGCAAGATACGATCACGGGAGCGCCGCCGCAGAGCTTCACCATTTCAGGATAGGACACCCAATAGGGAGCCGGCACGATAACCTCATCGCCTTCATTCAGGGTTGAGACTAGCGCATTGTAAATCACTGGTTTTCCGCCTGGCGCCACATGCACCTGTCCGGGAGTGTAGGTCAGGTCATTATCGCGCTTAAATTTGGCGCAGATCGCTTCTTTCAAGGCTGGCAGACCATCCGCGGGCGTGTACTTTGTTTTGCCCTCATTTATCGCCTGTATCGCAGCCGATTTGATATGATCTGGCGTGTCGAAATCCGGTTCGCCCGCGCCCAGGCCAATCACATTCTCACCGGCTGCTTTCAGTTCAGCAGCTTTAGTTGTCACTGCGATCGTCGCAGATGGTGCCACACGATTTACGGCGTCGCTCAAAAAGGCGTGTTGTGTCATGGCTGAGGCCTCTAGAATAAGAGCCGCTCCTGTACGCCGCTATTGTTCCGTGCGCAAGCATCTGAACACGATTTGAGATCGTTTAAATTTCAACAATTGTATTAGCGATGTTGTGACTGAATTGAGCTACTAATCACGCGGCTTGGGGGCCAAGGAATGAGGCCATGTTTTATACGAATAGTGCCAGTACGGACCTTTACCAGCGTGCCATCGGTCAATTTTTGATCGATGTGCGGTTCTATTTTGACGATTTTATTGTCTACCTCAATGACACAAGCACTGAGGAACGCCTCCTATATCTGTGCGCGTTCATTATGTTTTTGATCTATGTGATCGTCGCCCGCGCCCGTCGTAAATACAATCCAGGCAGTATTGGACGTCAGATAGTTGGCGCCTTTTTGCTTCTCGGCGTGGTCTTAATCGGCGGCGGCGCCCTGATTGAAACGGGTGGCGGCAGCTATAGCGGTATTTTTCGGCTCTAGGCGACGCGGCTTTAGGCGCCTAAATTGGCGACATGCCTAACTCGACCGATTCCCCACCGCGTCTTCGCGGCGTTGATATCATTAAGGATAATTTATCTCGGCTTCCGGCAAAGCCGGGCGTCTATCGCATGTTCGGCGAAGACGACACGGTTCTGTATGTCGGGAAAGCCAAAAGCCTTAAGGCTCGTGTCTCATCTTACACGCGGATTGGCGGCCAGACGCAGCGCATTGCCGCGATGATCATGGCGACCGCGCGGATGGAATTCGTGGTGACCGAAACAGAAACTGAGGCCCTGCTGCTCGAAGCCAGCCTGATCAAATCGCTGAAGCCGCGATTCAACATTCTGCTGCGCGATGACAAGTCGTTTCCCTACATCCTTATCCGCCGCGATCATGAGGCGCCACAAGTCCTAAAGTATCGCGGCTCGAAGAAGGATCGCGGCGACTATTTCGGTCCCTTCGCGAGTGCTAACGCGGTGACCCGGACGATTGATACGCTGCAAAAAGCCTTCTTGCTCAGAACCTGTGAGGACAGTGTGTACTCGGCGCGTCAGCGCCCATGCATGCTTCACCAGATCAAGCGTTGCTCTGCGCCCTGTGTTGGCTTGATCGAGCCCGAGGACTATCGCGATCTCGCCAATCAGGCGGCCGATTTTCTGCGCGGGAAGGCCACCGATTTACAGACCGACTTGGCCGATCAAATGAGCCGAGCTGCGGAAGACATGGAGTTTGAACGCGCCGCCAGTCTGCGAGATCGTATTCGTGCCTTAGCTCACGTCCGGGCGCAGCAAGACATTAATCCAGATGGGATTGAAGAAGCTGATATCTTTTCCATCGCGATGGAGGGCGGCCTTTCTGCTGTACAAGTCTTCTTCATTCGCGCTGGCCAAAACTGGGGCGCGACGATTCACTTTCCGCGTCACGAAAAGGGCGAGAATGAAAGTGAAATCCTCGCCGCGTTCCTGGTTCAGTTCTACGATAAACGTCCGCCGCCCAGGCTGATCCTCACCAATCAAGACCCAACTGACCGAGACCTGATCGCGGAAGCCCTCGAGTTAAAAGCAGACCGCAGAGTTGAGATCCGAACACCGCAACGGGGCGAGAAACGCTCTCTTGTTGAGCAAGCGAGCCGCAACGCAGCCGAGGCGCTCAGCCGCAAACTTGCCGAAAGCGCCAGCCAAGCAAGGCTGCTGAAAGAAGTCGCGAAAGCCTTCGACCTCGAAGATCCACCCGGGCGGATCGAGATCTACGATAACTCGCACATTCAAGGTTCAAACATGGTCGGCGGCATGGTCGTTGCCGGGCCTGATGGGTTTGAAAAAGCCCAGTACCGGAAGTTCAACATCAAGGATACCAGCCTCGAACCCGGCGATGATTATGGCATGATGCGCGAGGTCATGCGCCGCCGGTTCACGCGCGCTCTAAAGGAGCGCGAAGAAGGCAATGGCGGCAACTGGCCAGACCTGGTGTTGATCGATGGCGGGCTGGGCCAGCTTAGCTCTGTGATTGAGGCTGTTGGCGATCTTGGTCTGTCATCCGCTGATATCAACTTGGTATCGATTGCGAAGGGCGTTGAACGAAACGCAGGCAGGGAACAATTTTTCCAGCCTGGACGAGCGCCGTTTCGTCTGCCGGAAAATGCGCCTGTCTTGTACTACTTGCAGCGGCTGCGTGATGAAGCACACCGCTGGGCGATTGGCGCGCACCGGGCCAAACGCAGCGCAGACATTATGAAAAATCCGCTCGATGAGATTGAGGGCATCGGACCCTCCCGCAAAAAAGCTCTGCTTCAATATTTCGGGTCAGCCAAAGGCGTGTCGCTGGCGAAACTCGCAGACCTCAAAGAAGTTGAGGGCGTCTCTGCGGCGCTGGCAGAGCGCATCTACGGACATTTCAATAGCGGCTAACGGTTGGCGCCGGGCACCCATTTTACGTCATCTGCGCCGTTTGCATTAGCGACGCGTCCCGCCACAAACAACCAGTCTGACAGCCGGTTCGCATAGGCGAGCGCCTCCGCGCTGACAATCTCGTCTTCCATCGCAGAGACTTCAGCGATTTGCCGCTCGGCTCGGCGGCACAGCGTGCGGGCGACGTGCAATTGCGCCGCTAAGGGGCTGCCGCCAGGCAGGATGAAACTATCAAGCGGTGCAATATTCGCGTTCATCGCATCGATCTCGTTTTCGAGCCGGTCGACTTGCGCCTTGACAATTCGCAGAGGCTCCCATTCGAGCTTCTTACCCCGATCCGGCGTTGCGAGATCAGCGCCGAGATCGAACAGGTCATTCTGAATGCGCCGGATGGCGGTGAGCAGGTCGCCCTCAGCCTCAAGCGCTGCAACGCCTAAAGCCGCATTCGTCTCATCAACCGTACCATAGGCCGTGACGCGCGGATGCCATTTGTCGACGGGCTCTCCTGTTGAGAGGCGCGTTTTACCGCGATCGCCGGTGCGGGTGTAAATCTTATCAAGTTTGACCATGCGCGGATCAGAATAGCTTGATTGAGCCGACAACAATGCCGAGCAAGACGAGAATGCCTACCACTACCGCTTGAACGATAACGCGCATCCGCATCAATTGGTTAGACCGCGAGCGTTGGTCGTCATCTGTCCGGGTGAGGTTGATAAGGCCCATCGCCAAAACCACGACGAGGACGCCGATTGCAACATAAAGACCGATTGTGAGTGCAGTGGCCATGATCCGGCCCTTTCATTTTGTTGCGCGTGAGATAGAGCGCAAAGGCGGGTTCGACCATGGGGCAGGCAGCCGCGCCTAATATTCGTACTTTTCTATGCGGTCGATTCGAATGGTGTAAGCGGCATCCGCGAGCTCAGACTCTTGGGTCTGCGTAAACAGCGTCCCTTCGATCCATACAGCTTGGGCGAGGTCTCGCAGCCGGATTGGCTCTTCGGCAATCACGAACACGGTTTGATTGGGCGGTGGCGGCGGCGCATGTAGGCAAGCGCCGTAATAAGGCACAAGCAGAAACTCTTTGATCTCAGCGTTCGCGCCAAACTCAAACGGCACGGTATAGCCGGGGATGCGGACTTTGGTCTCATTGAGTTCGGCAACCGTGTTGAAAGTCCCGATCTGGATCATTTGATCGGCGGGGGAACCCTCTGCAATTGGGCCGCCTGAATAGAGCAGTGCCATTTGCTGTTGATAAAGCTGCGCTAAGCGCTCTTCTTCGCCTTCTGGCAACAGCTCTTCCCAGCCAATCTCGCGAACGCCGCGCGCCGCAGCATCATTCGCTTCTGCGCCAGCTTCAGCGAGGCGATTGGAGTTTTCGAGATTTTTGGACGGCTCCGGGATTCGGTCACCAATTTGCGGCTCATTTGAGCTTTGGGCGTCCGCCGCGGTCGCAAGCTGTGCCTCAGTATCCTGAGTCTCATTTGCTGTGGTGTTACCGCACGCGACGAGAAGGCCGAGCGCAGCGAGAGGGGCCAAGACGTGTTTCATCCCGCCTAATTAGGCCTGAAAAGCGAGATCGGCTAGAGGGTTGGCGCGCTTGTGATTAGAGTTTCACAGTCAGCCCGTCCGCGAGCGAGCGGCGAAGTGCGGTTAGGGCTGGCCAAATGCCTAGGACGAAGGCGGCCAGGGTAACCACGCCAATCGCATAAAGGTCGACCAAGCCAGGGCCGGTTCCAATCAAAGCAACACCATACTGCGCCGCCAAAATGGGCGCGGCGATCGCGAAAATCACTTGGATTAGAACAGCGCCCAAGATTGCTCCGATAAAACCAAGGACGGCAGATTCGGCGACGAGAAGCGTAAAAATGTGCCAAGGCCGCGCGCCCGTCGCCCGCAGGATCGACATTTCCCGTCTTCGTTCATTCAGACTGGTCAGGATATTGGTCAGGATCGAAACGAGCCCAACTGCGATAACGAAAGTTGAGATCGCTAGGAGGACCCGCTCTGCGGTGCTCATCACTTGCCAGAGTTCAGCCAAAGCTTGGCCTGGAATAATCGCCAGAAGCGGCTCGGACATGCGTGTATTGATGGCGCGCCGCGTCCGCAAAACCGTTGAGCGATTCTTTAATCCGACCAAAACGGCGGTCACCGTTTTGGGTGTGAGATCAAAACTGCGGATCATATCTTCGGTGATGGAATCGGTCAGCGGATTGCGAGTGCCGGTTTCCCATCCGACATGGATCGCCGTCATTGCTTCCAATGAGATGTGGATCGTCTGGTCAACCGGTGTACCGGTGGGCCGGAGAATACCGACGACGCGGAACGGCCTGTCCGTATGGTCGGTGAGGCCCCCAGCGCCGAGTCCATGGGTGATAACAATCGGCGCTTCGAGACCGTAGCCCAGCGCTTTTGCAACCTCTGCGCCGAGGACCGCGTCAAACAAGTCGTCAAATTCACGGCCCTCCGCCAGGACCAAAGGCTGTCGCTGGCCGTATTTGTAATGTTCGAAATAGCCGAGATTGGTGCCGAGTACCCGGTACCCTCGATGACTATCGCCAAGCGAAATCGGCACGGTCCAAGCGACATCGTCCCGCGCATCCAATTCTTGATATGCGCGCCAGGAAATTTCTGCCGTCGCGTTTCCAAGGCGGAACACTGAGTAGAGCAAAAGATTGATCTGTCCGGAGGGCGCGCCAACGATCAGTTCGGTGCCGGAAATTGTATTGTCAAAGCCAGACTTCGCAGCATTTCGGGCTTTCTCGACGCCGAGGAAAAGCGCCACCGAGAGCGCGATCGCGAACATCGTGAGAAAAGCCGAGACCTTTCGGTTCATCAGGCTGCGCCAGGCCAAACCAAGGATCGACACGCCCATTACGCGGCCTGTCCCAGCCCGGCGGACTTATTGATTTCGGCGAGATCCAAGGCGCGATCAAAGAGCGGAGCGAGACTGGAATCGTGGCTGACAAAGAGCAGAGCCGCGCCTGTACGGTTCGCTTCCTCGCTCAAGAGCTCAATGAATCGATCGCGAATGTCGCTATCCAATGCGGAGCTCGGTTCGTCAGCGATGACGAGAGAGGGATGTCCGATCAGAGCCCGTGCCGCCGCCACGCGCTGCTGTTGGCCGACAGAGAGTTCGGTGACGTTTCGTTCCTGCAAGGCGCGATCATCAAGACCTAAGCGCTCGAGCAACCGCTTTGCCTCTGCTTCCGCGCCGCCATTCTTCTGTGTGTTTTTAAGGCGCCGTTTTGAGAAGCGGCACGGCAAAACAACGTTTTGCACAACTGAAAGATAGGGCACGAGATTGAACATCTGAAAGATCACGCCGAGATGATCTGCGCGGACTTGATCGCGCCGACTCCCAGAGAGCTGAGCCATATCCTGATCCATGACCCGGATTTCGCCATGCTGGGCTTCAAGCACGCCCGCGATGAGGCCCAATAGCGTTGATTTTCCTGAGCCGCTGGGCCCGCGCAGGAACAGTCGCTCCTTATGCGCAAGCTCAAACGACTCAATCTCAAGCAATGGCGCTTGGCCTGGCCATGCGAAACGCAGGTCAGAAAGACTGACGGTTGGCGCGGTCATCTAGTTGATGTCTAGGCGGGTGTCGCTCTTGGTCAAGGTTTCTGCGGTCTGCCCAGCGTCCGTGAGGAACACCGCATTCACTTCTTCAAAGCCAGCGAAGCTTGCAAAGCCGGTGACGTTGATCGCCTCTAAAGCGTCTGGGGCCGCGCACTCATAAGTCAGATCAATGACCATGTTGCCATGATCGCCGATCGGACGAACGCTCGCTTCTGCGCTTGTGCTGGCGCAATCGCCGCCAATAATCTCGACCGTGCCGCCTGTGTAAGCGGCTGTGTCGGCAAGCTCCCGAATAGATTCGTCGAGATCAAAATTTGCGAGGGCGCCTTCAATATTCACGCTCAGTGTTGAGCCATCAATGCTTGCTGCCAGGTCAGACAGGCCGTGCACATGAGCTTCGCCTGCCGCGTGATCGTGGTCATGGTCCCCGTGGTCATGATCTTCATGATCATGATCGTGATCTTCTTCATGTTCGTCATGGTCGTGGCCGTCATCATGCGCATGTGCTTCGTCTTCATGATCGTGGTCATGTTCATCTGCGTGATCGTGATCGTCTTCAGCAGCAGCTGTTTCGACAGCCTCTTCAATCGCGCTCGTGGTTGCTTCAATCTCAGCTTCAACAACCTCGGCAGCGTCCGAAACGTCTTCTACAGCGCCGTCTGCCACATCGGCTACTTCTTCCACAATTGGCGGGGTTTCAGCGCGTAACTCTTCAGGTGCATCGGCTGCCGGTTGGCAGGCGGCAAGGGCGAAACCGCTAACAGCGATAAGGAGGGCAGACCGGGACATATGAGACTCCAGCTTTTGTTTGACAGGGTTGGGTGCGCAGACTACCTCGCGCGAACGTCGTTTTGAGATACTATAACATTTCCGCGAATTGAATAGGGGAATCTGGCGTCCCGCGACGTCCCTCAGATATGATGATTGAATCGCTCCAAGCTCCTTTGTTTTTTGGACTCATCGCGGCCTTTGTCACGACGCTCGGTCTGCTTGCGGTGGCCTTGCGCAGCGACTGGAGTTTGCGCCACGCTGACTTGTTCGGCTTGGTCGCGGCGGGGATGCTTACCGCGATTGCTTTTCTACATATCGTGCCAGAGGCTTTTGCGTTGTCGTCAGCGGCACCTGTTTGGTTGGCGACAGGGTTTTTTGGCGGCGTCGCGGTGCATTACACAATCAAAGCGGTGTTCGCCGAACGAGAAGGTTCGGCGCTGCCGAGCGAAGCGATTACCCCCATCGTCGCGATTGCCATTCACTCTTTCATTGACGGTGTGATCTATGCCGTAACATTTGCGGCGAGCTTTTCCTCTGGCGTCTTCACCGCGGTCGGACTGATCCTCCACGAGTTTCCAGAAGGCGTGATCGCATTCGCAATTCTGCGACGACATGGCGTCTCCAATCGCTGGTCCTTTATCTGGGCTTTCTTAGCTGCGGCAGCGACAACCCCGCTCGGCGTATTGATCTCGGGACCAATAATGTTTGGTCTTGGCGAAGCCGTTTTGGGGATGCTGTTCGCGCTCTCCGCCGGACTGCTCCTATTTGTGGCAACGGGACCGCTCATGGCACCGCTGAAAGACATGCAGCCTTCACGAGGGCTAGCAGCGTTGTCGGTCGGGGTTGTGATTGCAATTGCGCTTGTTACGCTTCCTTTGCCGGGCCACGATCATCAGCATTTGGGAGGCGATCATGACCACGAAGAGCACGACCATGATCATGCCGATCGCGCGCAACCCGTCTTCCGTTAGGGGCGATACTTGATCCGAACTCTCCTGCTCTGCCTTGCCGTAGCCTTGTTGGCCGCCGCGCCCTCGAGTGCTCACCCGGAAGATGAGTTCTGTACCGTAGATGGTGGTATGGACCCGGCTTTGTGCATGGCGCTTCAGGAAATGGATCGCCCTGCGGCCTCGTCTGACCTTGGCGCGACTTATACCGAGACGCGAACCATAGATTTTGAACGTCCTGCCCTCGAAACGTTCGCGCTCTATATCAAGATTGGTGTTCAGCACATTTTGCCGGGCGGGCTGGATCACATCCTCTTTGTGCTCGCGATATTCTTCTCGACACGGCGCTTAAGACCGCTGCTCATTCAGGTTTCGGCATTCACGGTCGCGCATACGATTACACTTGGGCTTGTCGCCGCCGGTGTGTTCGCGCCGCCTGCGAGCGTGGTTGAGCCTCTGATCGCAGCGACGATCGCCTTTGTGGCAATTGAAAACATCTTTTTTAAAGACATGACGCGCTGGCGGCCCTTTGTTGTGGCGGCGTTTGGACTGATTCACGGCATGGGTTTTGCGGGCTTTTTTGGCACGCTCGGTTTGCCGGAAGGCCAGTTCTGGAGTGCGCTGATAGGGTTCAATATTGGTGTCGAAATTGGCCAGCTATCCGTCGTGGCCCTTGCGGCGCTGCTGTTTTGGCCGCTGCGCCAATGGGTTTCTGATACGCTTTATCGCCGGGCCTTGGTCTGGCCAGCAAGCGGATTGATTGGCTTTATTGGGGCCTATTGGGCGATTGAGCGCGTCTTAGCAGGGTAAACGGCACCTGCTTTGCAACAGCGTCGTCCATGGGCGTTAGAAAAAATTTCTTTAAACGATATTTCGGGAAACGGGCACGGCATTATCTTGGCGCTGTCATAGCGGCCGCTGTGACCAGTTTCGTTGCAATTAATATGTTATCGAAAGCGTGGGCACAGGATTGTTCGATCAGCGCTGCAATGGATTGGCAGCGCGCTTTGCATAGCACCGATATTGAACAATCTCCTGAGCATATTTCCGCTGTGACCGAAGCTTTCTTAAGCGCCTGTCCGGAGCGACCAGAGTTTTTCGAAGCAAGTCGGATTGCGGGCATGGCATCCGCAGATCTGGGCGACCTGGACCGGGCGGCGATGCATTTCGAGAATGCAGGTCCGATGACTGAACGTCTGGCAAACTTTTATGCGATCTCGACATTTTTGGCCGTCGATCAGGGCCGGTTGGCCTGGCGAACACGCGACCGGCTCGTCGAGGCTTGGCGCAGCCGATTGGAGCGCGCGCCGCAAGTTTCCTTAAATGCCCAGCCGGTTGAGGGCGGTATGATCTATCAACTGTTCTTCCAAGAGACGGACAAGAATACCGGCATACGCACCGCTTGGGTTGCGGTTCCGACAGGGCCGGGCTGGCCCGCCACTTTGACCTTTTCCCGCGATCCGATGCGCCTAGCGTTTCGCCGTGTTCGAACAGGCACCGCGCAAAACGATTTGCGCTATGTTGATTTTCATCGCTGTTTCGTACGCCGCTCGCTCGGAGAGATTACAACCAAGCTCACCAGCACCGAGTTCGATGCTGCCGCGCGTGCCAGTTTGACCGCTTATCTCGCCAATCCGGATCAACGCACACGCCGCACCGATGAGGGTCTAGAGATTTGTTATTCGCCCGCCCGGTTGCTGCCAGGCGTTCCGAACAACTAGGCTTACATGCGCTTCTCGACTTCAACTACCACGGCGTCAGCGGTGATGTTGAAGTTATTATAAAGGTCCTGGTAGGGGGCTGACGCGCCAAACGAAGACATGCCGACAAAGCCGCCATCACGGCCAATCCAACGATCCCAACCGAACCGAACACCCGCCTCAACCGCGACTCTCGGCAAGTCGCCGCCAAGGGTTTCAGCCTGGTAAGCTTCAGACTGTTGCTCAAATAGATCCATGCTCGGCATCGAGACGACGCGCACCGGCACGCCTTTTTCAGCCAGCGCGGCTTGAGCCGCCATCGCAATTTCGACCTCAGACCCTGTCGCCACCAGAACCGCTTTGGCGTCCTCGGCATCCGACAGAACATAGCCGCCCTTGGCAGACAGGTTTTCGTCCGTATGGATCGTGCGCGCTGATTTCACTTTCTGGCGGGTCAGCGCCAGCGTGCTTGGTCCGGTATCATTGCGCAATGCGAGTTCCCAACATTCAGCCGCTTCGACGCCATCACATGGGCGAAACACCGTCATGTTCGGCATCGCGCGGAGGCTTGCGACATGCTCCACCGGCTGGTGGGTCGGGCCATCTTCGCCAAGGCCGATTGAGTCATGCGTCATGACGTGAATAACGCGCTCTCCCATCAGGGCGCCAAGCCGGATCGCCGCGCGAGAATAATCGGCGAAGACCAAGAAGGTTCCAGAATAGGGAATCACGCCGCCATGCAGCGCCATGCCGTTCATCGCAGCCGCCATCGCATGTTCGCGAATGCCATAATGGACATAGCGGCCGGCCCAATTGTCTGGGCTTAGCGGCGCCGTGTGACTGGTTTTGGTATTGTTCGACCCGGTAAGGTCAGCCGAACCGCCAATCATTTCAGGAATGGCTTCGGTGAGAGGTTCCAGAGCTGCGCCAGACCATTTGCGTGTCGCATCATCTTTGCCGCCTTCGACCACGGCCTTTTTGTGGGCATTGACGATGTCCGACAGGTTCGCCGGAAGTGCGCCAGCCATGGCGGCTTCAAACTCGGCTTTGTTCGCGTGATTATCGAGGCGGTTTTTCCACGCCAAATGCTCGGCATGAGCGCGTTTTCCAGCGTCGGCCCACGCATTTTCAATGTCCGCGGGGACCTCGAAGGGGGCATGCGGCCAGCCAATGCTCTCGCGAACCGTGGCCACTTCTTCTTCGCCGTACGGACCACCATGGGCAGGGCCAGTGCCCGCGCGCTTGGCACCGAAACCAATAATGGTTTTGACCGCCAGCATGACTGGCTTCTCTTGAGTTTGAGCCCAGGTCAGCGCGGCTTCGACATCATCCGCGTCATGGCCGTCGACTTTCTTGGTCACCCAGCCAGACGCTTCAAACCGAGCGCACTGATCGGTGCTGTCGGCCATGTCTGTGCCACCATCGATGGTCACCGCATTGTCGTCGAACAAAACGATCAGATTGGAGAGTTTTAGATGACCGGCGAGTGTGATCGCTTCCTGACTGATGCCTTCCATCAGACAGCCATCGCCCGCGATTACATAGGTCTTGTGATTGACCAGCTCATCGCCGAAGCGCGCATTGAGGTGGCGCTCCGCCATGGCCATACCGACGGCTGTGGTGATGCCTTGGCCGAGCGGGCCTGTCGTGGTCTCAACGCCTTTGGTTACAAAATTCTCGGGGTGGCCCGCGGTCGGACGTCCGAGTTGGCGGAAGCCTCGAATGTCATCGCGGGTGACGCTGTCATAGCCTGTCAAATGAAGCAGCGAATAAACCAGCATGGAGCCGTGCCCCGCTGAAAGGACGAACCGATCACGGTCGGCCCAATCTGGGTCTGCCGGATTGTGCTTAAGAAACTTGCGATACAGAACTGTTGCTGCGTCGGCCATTCCAAGCGGCAAACCCACATGCCCAGACTTGGCGGCTTCGACCGCATCCATTGACAAAGCGCGGATGGCATTGGCCATGTCCCGATTGGAAACTGTCATGCTTCTCGTCCTGTATTATTTCGCCCGGGGAATGGACAGCGTGGCCATCGCTGTCAAGACTTAGCATCGGTGACTATTGAGTTTTCGGCGTAATGAGCGCAAACGGGACGCATGAGTGTTATCGATGCTGCGGCAACGCGATTGGATAAAGCACTGAGCCGATTGGAAGGCGCAGTGGATGGCTTGTTTGAGCGATCTGGAAATCCGTCTCTGTTACGCCAGGAGTTGAGTGTGATGATGGAGGACCGCGCGCGGCTCGCCGAACAGCTCGATGAATCGCTGGCCAGAGAAAAAGAATTACAGGCGCTTGCGGATGAGGCGTCTGAAGCGCTTGGCGCAGCGATCTCTGAAGTTCGCGCCGCGCTTGGCCGAGAGGGTCACACTTAATGGCTAAAGCGGATATCAAGCTTCGCGGGCGGTCTTATTCGGTTGCATGTGCGCCAGGACAAGAAGACCGTTTGATCGCGCTCTCACGCCAACTCGACGCGCGGATCGAAGAAATCTCTAAAGCGGTTGGGAATATAGGCGATGACAGACTACTGTTGATTGCATCACTCGCGCTCTTGGACGAACTTGATGCTGCACACCGCGTCCAAGCGGCTGAAGCGGGGCCGGATGTTCAGCGCGCAGCCCAGGCGCTGACAGACACCGCAACACGAATAGAAGCTCTGGCGGCACGGATTGAGACCGGCAAATGAGTGTGCCTCAGCTGAGTGTCCTAATCCCCTTTTATAATGAAGAAGGCAATGTGTTGCCTCTGTTAAAGGAAGTGCATGAGGCGCTTTCAGGCATCCCGTTCGAAATCATCTGCGTGAATGACTGCTCAGCGGATGCGACACAGGAAGAACTTTCGGAAGCGGCGGAGCGGTGGCCCGATACTGTCCAAGTGTTCACGCATATTGAGCGTGCTGGAAAATCAGCGGCGCTTTTCACCGGGCTTAAATCCGTTAGCGGCACCTGGACGCAGCTAATTGATGGCGATGGCCAGAACGATATCAATGATACTGCGCGTCTGTGGCAAAGCCTGATCGCTGACCAAGACACCGGAAAGCTCGGAATTATCGCCGGTAAACGGAACAGTCGAAACGATAGCGGCTTCAAGTGGCTGCAGTCCCGCGTCGCCAATGGTGTTCGAAGGTTCATGCTGCGGGACGATGCGACGGATACAGGCTGTGGCTGGAAACTAATTCGAACTGAAGCGTTTCGGGAGCTTCCTTATTTTGCATCCATGCATCGGTTTTTGCCGGCACTGATCAAACGGGCGGGTTGGGATGTGCGCGAAGAGTTGGTCAATGACCGCCCGCGTTGGCATGGCCAGTCAAAGTATGGCTTTATTGGGCGCCTAGGCGCCGGGATCTTTGACCTTTTGGGGATGTTCTGGCTGACGCGGCGCGGCGGACAAGGCATTGCGAAAGAGCGAGACGATCCCAGAGCCTAATAGATGGGCCTCGTGGTTTTGCTATCTCTACATCTCTTTAGACAATTCTATTCAAAGTAGTTTCCTAGATGGAATAGAGTAATGAGGGCATTCAGACTGCTCTACAGAGAAAACAAAGAAACCAGTCCGATAAAAAACTTTTTGGATTCACTTCTACTTATAGAGGTCTGTGCTAGTCTTATTCAGAGTGGTTTTTACATGTTTAGGCGAGAAAATTTCAAGTGTTTACTATTTGTTAGCAACTCGCGTTTAAGTAGAAACCTGTCGCAGGCGGTTACTCCATGACCGTACCGGACAAGCTCAAGGCCTGGGTTCATCCGCCCCTCTAACCCGGCCACCCACTTGGGATGCACCTTCTTGGTGCATCCCATTTTTCTTTGACCGAGAATGCAAAAAGCGCGACCAGATGGCCGCGCTTTCTAATCCCGATATTATGTGGGCTTATTTGCGCCAAACAGCAGCCATCGCCGGATCTTCTTCTTCGCCCGTGTATTTACGAGTCTCGGCGCGGCCGACCACCATGTGGTGAACCTCGTCCGGACCATCTGCCAAGCGAAGGGTCCGCTGGTTGGCGTAGAGGCGGGCAAGTGGTGTCCATTGAGAGACACCCGCGGCGCCGTGCATCTGGATGGCTTCGTCGATGATACGGCAGACTTTCTCTGGCACCATTGCTTTGACCATAGAGATCCAAACGCGCGCTTCTTTGTTGCCGAGGACGTCCATCGCCTTGGCCGCTTTTAGAACCATCATCCGCATGGATTCGATATCGATCCGGGCGCGTGAGACTTTCTCGATATTGCCGCCGAGTTTGATCAGATCGCGTCCGAACGCTTGGCGTCCCATGCCGCGCACGACCATCATGTCGAGCGCGCGCTCTGCGGCGCCGATCGAGCGCATGCAGTGGTGAATACGGCCTGGTCCAAGGCGCAGCTGAGAGATCTCAAAGCCACGGCCCTCGCCGAGCAGCATATTCTCTTTTGGCACGCGCACATTGTCGAAGACGATATGCATATGGCCGTGCGGAGCATCATAGTCACCGAACACTTGCATGCCGTCCAGGATCTTCACGCCGGGCGTGTCAGTTGGCACGAGGATCTGTGATTGCTGTTTGTGCGGCTCAGCGTCTGGATTGGTTTTGACCATGGTGATCATGATCTTACAGCGCGGGTCGCCGGCGCCTGAAATGTAGAACTTCTCGCCATTGATCACCCATTCGTCGCCTTCAAGCACAGCGCGGGTAGAGATGTTTTTCGCATCAGAGCTTGGCAGGCCCGGCTCTGTCATCGCAAAGGCAGAGCGAATTTTGCCATCAAGGAGAGGCTTCAGCCATTCTTCTTTCTGTTGCGGCGTGCCGACGCGTTCGAGTACTTCCATATTGCCGGTGTCTGGCGCAGAGCAGTTCATCGTCTCAGATGCGAGCGAGTTCTTTCCTAGCTCAGCCGCGATATAGGCATAATCGAGATTCTTCAGGCCTTCGCCAGTTTCGGCATCAGGCAAGAAGAAGTTCCAAAGCCCTTGCTTCTTAGCTTCGTCTTTCGCCTCTTCGAGCGTTTCCAGCTGACCCGGCGCATAAGACCAGATGTCATCCTTGTTCTTGCCGAGCTCGTGAAACTTAACCGACATTGGATCGACAACATCAGCGATGAATTTCTTTACATGGTCATAGAGCGGGCGCGCTTCGTCTGACATTCGTAGGTCGAACAGGTCATCATTCAGCTCACCAGCACCGCTATCGGTATAAGGCATATCACTTTTCCTCGTTTTCACGTCTCAACTGCCCACACGGTATGACGCGCACGTAAACTTGTAAAACCGTATCGCGGGGTAAGGTGGCCCCAACTGAGACGAACGGTCACTCCGGGAACATCCTAGGGTGGTTTGTCCTTCAGAGAGACTCAGCTCACGAGGGCGCCCATGAGTGTTTTCGCGGCTGCCATCATCCTCGCGACCACCCTGGTGACGTCGTTCATTTCCGGAATTTTCGGAATGGCAGGCGGGATTATTCTGATGGCAGTTTTGGTGGCTTTGGTCAGCGTCGCCACAGCGATGATTGTCCATGGCGGCATTCAAATGTTCGCCAACGGATATCGCGCCTTTCTACTCCGGGAGGACATCGATTGGCGGGTCTTTGCCTACTATTGTATCGGTGCGGCGGCGGGCATTACCGCACTCTTCTTCGTGAGTTGGACGCCGGACAAACGGGCGCTTTATCTTTTGCTGGGGCTAACTCCGATGCTGGTCTGGCTCCCAAAAGAGCGCCTTCATCTGGACATCAAGCGCGCCGACCATGCAATCGTGGCGGGCTTTGGCGTGCAAGGTCTGAACACACTTGCGGGCGTTGCTGGGCCGATGTTGGACCTGTTTTTTGTGCGGGCTGACATGACCCGCCAGCAAATCGTCGCGACAAAATCGGTGACCCAGGCGCTCAGCCACTTTGTCAAAATCGGTTTTTGGAGCGTGCCGGTGATCAGCGCGGCGGGCTGGAGCGCCCTGCCGCCGTGGTGGTTGTTTGCAGCCGCGATCCCGCTTTCCATGCTTGGAACCTCGCAAGGCAAGCGCGTGCTTGAGCGGATGAGTGATGTCAATTTCCGGCAATGGATGAAATGGCTGGTGACCGCGATCGGTGTCGTTCTTCTGCTGCGCGCCGCCGGATTGTATTGACGCGCACTGGCCAAATATCGTCCTACCTAGGCAGTGACCTGCGGGATCACTCTCAGTCCGGCAATGAAGCCGCGATCGTTGCGAGGGTCTCTTCTCGCAACAGACGCTTATTGCCTGTCATTGAGGGACCGCTGAGCGGTTTCAAACCATCAGCATAGCCATGTGCAGTTGCCATCAGCGCGCCCGCATCGACCACTTGATCAAGATAGCCTGCTTTAACTGCAGTCTCTGGATCAAACAGCTCGCCGAACACCATTGATCGCGTGAGATAGTCTTTCGAGACACGCGCCTTGACCAATTCAGAGGCAAAGATCGGCAAGACCATGTTAATCTGGGTCTCGTTCGCGCCGATTTTATAAGCGCCCGCTGTCCCGATCCGCACATCGCAAGAGAGCAGCATAAAGCACCCCATCGCCACGCCATGGCCGTTACAGGCCGCGATCACTGGCATGCGGAAACTGTACAGGCGATGCGCAAGCTTGCCGCCGCCATCAACCAGCGCCTTCACTTCATCGCCCGGCAGGCTCATCATCAATTTTAAGTCAAATCCGCCTGAGAATCGGCCCTCACGTCCTGTGAGGATCAATACTTTCGCTTCTTTTTCGGCTTGATCGAGGCAAGCATTTAGCGCCTCAAGCATGGTCGGATTGATGGCATTGGCCTTGCCGTCATCCATCGTAATGGTAGCGATTTCGTCTTTGATCTCAATTGTTGCTGGCGCAGTCATAGTGTGGGCTCCGAAAGATTTTGAGGCATCGCTACCCGGTATTTCCCCACGACAAGCAAGGCTTTTCCTGGCCTCAAACTGTTATCGCTATTGAGGTCTCGCGCTCAAAGGGATTGCCTGATCTTGTTTCTGCGACGATAGTTTGGGTTCGGGAGGCCACAAACATGTATTCAGTCAATCTCACAGAATCCTATTTTCCAGCGCAAGGTGATGAACCCGATCCGATGACCATTGGCGAAATGCTGCAGCGCTCCGTCGATGCAGCCCCGGACATGCCGGCTTTGAAAGAGCTTGGCTATGATGGCACGATTGGCCGAACCTGGACCTATAAAGAGCTGCAAGCAGACGCTGAACGCCTCGCCCGCGCGCTTGCCAGCCGCCATGCTGAAGGCGCACGCATTGCGGTGTACGCGAACAATGTTCCCGAATGGGTGCTGCTGGAACTCGCCTGTGGATTGACGGGCGTCATTCTGGTCACCGTGAATCCAGCCTATCAGAAGCGCGAGCTGAAATATGTGCTCGAGCAATCGCGGTCTGAGGCGATTTATTATGTCGCTGATTTCCGCGGCAACCCGATGCAGGAGATTGCGGACTCGGTCTGTGACGAGATCCCAGCAATCAAACACCGCATCCTCCTCACCGACCATGACGCGCTTTATGCTGGTTCGGATCAAGGCGAACTGAGGTCGCCAAAACCGCATGATGCGGTTCAGATCCAGTACACGTCGGGCACAACCGGTTTCCCGAAAGGTGCACTGCTGCACCATAATGGCCTGGTCCGGAACGGTGTTGATGCGATGACGCGTGGCGGCGTGAAGCCCGGCGATGTTTTCGTCCACAATATGCCGCTCTTCCACACGACCGGCTGCGCCATCCTTGTGCTTGGCGGTTTTGGCACGCAGAGCACGATGCTGCTCGCACCAATGTTCGACCCGGCGATGATTGTTCATGTGATTGAGCGCGAAAAAGCGCGGTTTATTCTCGGCGTGCCGACCATGTTGGTCGCGCTGATCCATGAGGTGCGCCAGAGTGGCGGCGATATGAGCTCGGTTGAATGTATCATGTCGGGCGGCTCAATGGTGCCGCCGCAGCTTTGCCGCGATGCGCTCGAAACCCTCGGCGCCCCAATTCAGATCGTCTATGGTCAGACCGAGACGTCGCCGGTCCTAACCCAAGCCTGGCATGCCGATAGCGAGGAAGATCTCACCCAGACCATCGGTCAGCCGGTCGCTCATACAGAAATCTCCATCCGCGATCCGCAAAGCAATAAAGTCATTCCGATCGGCGAACAGGGTGAGATTTGCGCCCGCGCCTATAGCGTCATGCTTGGCTATAATGACAATCCCGACGCCACGGCCGCCACGATTGATAGCGAAGGCTGGCTGCATACAGGCGATCTCGGCCGGATGGATGCGCGCGGCTATGTGAAGATCACTGGCCGGGTTAAAGAAATGATCATTCGCGGCGGCGAGAACCTGTTTCCAGCGGAGATCGAAAACGCCATGCTCGAGCATGACGCGATTGACGAAGTCGCTGTGGTCGGGGTCCCAGATGAGAAATGGGGCGAACAGGTCGCCTGCTTCATCCGCAGCGAAAGCGACCACGCGTTCAGCCCGGACGAGCTCAAAACGTTTGTCCGCGAGCGGCTCTCTCCTCAAAAAACGCCCGCTTATTGGGTTCAAGTCAACGACTGGCCGCTGACGGGGTCTGGGAAAATCCGAAAGTTCAAACTCGCGGAAGAATTTGAAGCCGGGCAACATACGCCGATGAGCTAGCCTCCGGCGGCATACCGGGTGCGGATATTGGCGCAGTCGCGGCCGCCTTGGCGAACGATCAAATCGTAGTGGTTTTCGGCCGTCGAGTGCTCGATGAGTTCGACCCCAAACGGACTGCCCAGTTCGACATAATGGTGAAACTCCATTTCGCCGCCTGTGTGAAAGAATGGGCGGCCGAGGAGAAGCTGTCCGAACTGGCGGCCAACTTCGCCCATATGTGTGGAATTCACATGATCGCCTGAGCCGCCAATATAGGGATGGTTCGGACGCAGGCCATTTGCTTTAGTGATCAGGCCTGTTGTCGAAACGGTCTTGCTACGCCTCAGAGGAGCAAGAAAGCTCTCAACCTGACTCCGAACGCCAACTTCTGCTGCGGGTGCATAGGTTAGGAGTGGCGGCGCCTCTGGTTTTAGCTTTTCTTTCGCGTCGCCGCGCCAGTCTTCAAAGTTTCGGGTCCGAAACGTGACACCTTGGCCCGCCATTTCTGCAACCATCTGATCGGCCTGATCAAAAAATGCGAGTTTATAACGGGCGCGGTCATTGGATTGAAAATGCTGATAGGTGCCGTGCTGGGGCAGACCCACATCCGGCGTGCCGCAGGTCCATCGGACTTTTGTCAGAGCTGTCCAAGTCTCTGAATTGAACGTGCCTAGAAACTCACCCGAATCAATCGACGCCCAGAAATTGATCGTCTGCACGAGAATCGGATGAATCGCATTCAATCGCAGCCACGGCCAAACGCTCGCATCTCGCGAACATTCGAAGGCAACAGAGCCATCATTTTGCGCTTGGTGATTGTGTGTGTAACGGTCGGAAAATGGGCGCGGCATACAGGTTAAGTCGCAGAAGTTCGCTATGCCTGCAATGTTTGCCGCCTAGGCTTAACCCTGCGACCGCGCGATTCGGTCGCAGCCTGGGCTGAACCGACGTGTTGTCAGTCCACAAACAAGGTGCTAGGTGCCCGCACAAGTTTAAGGACTAGGGTGAAATCGCGCCCTTTTTCCAATTGGTTCAGACCCTGGGCATTTCCGCCCCACAGCTTACGGACGACGCCTTGGCCGCAGCATCCGCGACAACTGCTAGTGAAGCCGCCCGCCGCTATGCCGGTGCGCTGTTTGATCTTGCGAAAGAAAAAGGGGAGCTCGCAGCAATTGCGGGGGACCTGAAAACGATTGAAGCCCTCGCGGCGGATAGCGCAGATTTGACCCGTCTGCTCGAAAGCCCAGCTTTCGCGCGTGAGGACAAGGTTAAAGCTTTGGTCGCTGTCGCTGACAAAGCGGGCCTGTCTAAAACAGCAACCGGCTTTATCGGCACCATGGCTCAGAATGGCCGTGCCCGCGATCTTGTCGGCGCTGCGAAACACTTTGATGCACTCTACGCAAAAGAGCGCGGCGTGAAGCGCGCAGTCGCGCGGACCGCATCTGACATGAGCGCTGACCAGCGTGCCCGGCTTGAGCAAGTGCTCGCTAAGGCCGTTGGCAGCGATGTCGAATTGGAAACTGAGGTCGATCAAGACCTTATCGGCGGCATTCAGCTGCGCATTGGATCAACTCTGATCGATGCCAGTGTGGCTGCCAAACTAGATCGTATGAACACCGCCATGAAGGGAGCGTAAGACGCACATGTCTATTAGCGCAGCAGAAATCTCCGGCATTCTTAAGTCGCAGATCGAGAATTTTGGCGTCGAGGCTGAAGTCTCTGACGTCGGTCAGGTCCTCTCCGTTGGCGACGGTATTGCCCGCGTCTACGGCCTCGACAATGTCCAGGCCGGTGAGATGGTTGAATTTGACGGCGGCATCAAAGGCATGGCGCTGAACCTGGAAAGCGACAATGTTGGTGTCGTTATCTTCGGCGATGACCGTGGGATTAAAGAAGGCGACACCGTTAAGCGCCTCGACGAGATTGTGGCCGCGCCGGTTGGTAAAGGCTTGCTTGGCCGTGTGGTTGATCCGCTCGGCAACCCAATCGATGGCAAAGGCCCGATTGCGGACGTTGCCTCTCGGAACCGTGTGGACGTTAAAGCCCCAGGCATTATCCCACGTAAGTCAGTCCACGAGCCGATGATGACCGGTATTAAAGCGATTGACGGGATGATCCCAGTTGGTCGTGGTCAGCGCGAGCTGGTGATTGGTGACCGTCAGACCGGTAAAACCGCTGTCTGCGTTGACACCATCCTGAACCAAAAAGAAACCAACGCCGCCGCGAAAGACGATAGCGAAAAGCTGTTCTGTATCTATGTTGCGGTTGGTCAGAAGCGTTCAACCGTTGCTCAGGTTGTTAAAACCCTCGAAGAGCGCGGCGCTCTGGATTACACCGTCATCGTTTCAGCGACGGCCTCTGAGCCGGCACCGCTTCAGTACCTCGCACCGTTTACGGGCTGTACGATTGGTGAGTATTTCCGTGACAATGGCATGCACGCGCTGATTATTTATGATGATCTGTCGAAGCAAGCGGTTGCGTATCGTCAAATGTCACTGCTTCTGCGCCGCCCACCAGGCCGCGAAGCTTATCCTGGTGACGTTTTCTATCTTCACTCCCGCCTCCTCGAGCGCGCAGCGAAGATGAACGAAGACAATGGCGCAGGGTCTTTGACCGCTCTGCCAATCATTGAAACTCAAGCGAACGACGTTTCGGCCTATATCCCGACCAACGTGATTTCGATCACTGACGGTCAGATCTTCCTCGAAACGGATCTGTTCTATCAGGGCATTCGTCCTGCGGTGAATGTGGGTCTGTCTGTGTCTCGTGTGGGATCTGCCGCTCAAACCAAAGCGATGAAGAAAGTTGCGGGTTCGATGAAGGGTGAGCTTGCCCAGTACCGTGAAATGGCAGCATTTGCGAAGTTCGGTTCGGATCTCGACGCGGCGACGCAAAAGCTTCTCAACCGTGGTGAGCGTCTGACTGAGCTGCTCAAACAGCCTCAGTACAGCCCGCTCCTGATGGAAGAGCAGGTCTGTGTGATCTATGCCGGTACGCGTGGCTATTTGGATGATGTCCCAACCAAAGACGTCACCCGCTACGAAGCTGAGCTCCTGTCTTTCCTCCGGAACGACAAAAAAGATCTCTTGAAGCAAATCCGAGACGAGAAAGCGCTCTCTGACAGTGTCGAAGCTGGTATCAAAGAAGCGCTGGAAGCTTTCGGAAAGACCTTCGGGTAAGTTGAACCTAACCACTGGGAGCCTCTGACCCAATGTCTGGCCTCAAGGAACTGAAAAACCGGATCGGAAGTGTGAAATCCACACAAAAGATCACCAAGGCGAAACAGATGGTCGCGGCTGCGAAACTGCGCCGAGCGCAGGAAGCAGCCGAGGCTTCTAAGCCTTATGCCAGTCGGATGGCAAACGTGGTCGCCAACCTCACCGCCTCCATGGGTGATGGCTCTGGCGGACCCAGACTGCTTGCAGGCTCTGGCGATGACAAAGTTCACCTCGTCGTCGTCATGACCGCTGAGCGCGGGCTTTGTGGGGGCTTCAACGCCAATACTGCGAAAGCCGCTCGTCTGAAAATCGAAGAGTTAAAGGCTGCCGGAAAAACCGTGAAAATCATCACGGTCGGCAAAAAGGGCCGCGAGGTTCTGAAATCTTCATACGCAGATCTGTTTATCGACCATGTCGATCTTACAGAAGCGAAAGACAAGTTTACGCCTTACGCAATTGGTCTTGGTCTCGACCTCACCACGCGTTTCGAAGCGGGTGAGTTTGACGTTGCGACTTTGATCTTCTCTGAGTTCAAGAACGTTCTGACCCAAACGCCAGTGGCAAAGCAGCTTATCCCAGCTGAGGCGCCAGAAGATGCTGAGACGATTGATCTCGGCGGCGCCATCTACGCTTATGAGCCATCCGAGCCAGAGATTCTTGAATCACTGCTCCCACGCTATCTCAACACACAGATCCTATCTGCGATGCTTGAGAACGCGGCCGGAGAGCAAGCAGCTTCGATGACCGCGATGGACAATGCGACCCGCAATGCGGGCGATATGATCGATGCCCTTTCGCTACAATATAACCGTGCCCGTCAGGCCCAAATCACCAAAGAGCTGATCGAGATCATCTCTGGCGCGGAAGCATTGTAGGGGATAGCAAATGGCAGACGATCAAACACCCGACGTTGAAGAGACCCCGAAACCCGCACCTAAAAAGCGTGCGCCTCGGAAATCTCCAGCAAAGAAAACAACCGCCACTAAGGCGAAACCGAAACCTAAACCCGCTCCTAAGGAGACGCCTAGCATGGACCTTTCAAAAGCGACTGGCCGCGTAAGCCAGGTTATCGGCGCTGTTGTCGACGTTGAGTTCGATGGCGCCCTTCCAGACATTCTAAACGCTCTAGAATGCGAAAATAACGGCAACCGCCTTGTTCTTGAGGTGGCACAGCACCTCGGTGAGAACGGCGTTCGCACGATCGCGATGGACTCGACCGAAGGTCTGGTTCGCGGTCAAGCTGTCGCCGATTTGGGCGAGCCGATTAAAGTGCCGGTTGGCCCTGCCACGCTAGGCCGGATCATGAACGTAGTTGGTGAGCCGATTGATGAGCGCGGCCCGGTCGAAACTGACCTCCGTGCACCAATTCACGCACCAGCGCCTGACTTTGTTGACCAATCGACCGAAGCCGAAGTGCTCGTCACTGGCATCAAGGTTATTGACCTGCTTTGCCCTTATACAAAGGGTGGTAAAATTGGCCTGTTCGGCGGTGCTGGTGTTGGTAAAACCGTTCTCATTCAGGAACTGATCAACAATATCGCGAAACTGTTCGGTGGCTATTCTGTGTTTGCTGGCGTTGGTGAGCGGACACGTGAAGGCAACGATCTCTATTACGAGATGCAGGACGCGAACGTGATCGATCTCGAAGGCGAAAGCCGTGCAACTCTGGTCTATGGTCAGATGAACGAGCCTCCAGGCGCCCGCGCACGTGTTGCTCTAACCGGTCTCGCACAGGCTGAGTATTTCCGTGATGTTGAGGGCAAAGACGTTCTGTTCTTCGTCGACAATATCTTCCGCTTTACGCAAGCCGGTTCTGAGGTGTCAGCACTTCTCGGCCGTATCCCGTCTGCTGTGGGCTATCAGCCGACACTGGCAACCGATATGGGTGCCCTGCAAGAGCGGATTACAACCACGACCAAAGGCTCAATTACCTCTGTGCAAGCGGTTTACGTGCCCGCGGATGACTTGACCGACCCCGCGCCAGCGACCTCGTTTGCGCACTTGGATGCGACAACCGTTCTGAACCGCGCGATTTCGGAAAAAGGCATCTACCCTGCTGTGGATCCACTCGATTCGACCTCTCGTATTCTGGATCCATTGATCGTTGGTCAGGACCACTACGAAGTAGCGCGCGGCGTTCAGGAAATCCTGCAGCGCTACAAAGAACTGCAAGACATCATCGCGATCCTCGGCATGGACGAACTGTCTGAAGAAGACAAACTCGTCGTGGCCCGTGCGCGTAAAGTTGAGCGCTTCCTGTCACAGCCGTTTGACGTGGCTGAAGTCTTCACCGGCTCGCCAGGCGTTCAGGTGAAACTCGAAGACACTGTCGCTGGCTTTAAAGGCCTCATCGAAGGCGAGTATGACCATTTGCCAGAGCAAGCCTTCTACATGGTTGGCTCAATCGACGACGCAAAAGCCAAAGCCGAGAAAATGCTCGCGGACGCAGCATAAGCAAGACTCTCGTCCTCACCCTTTGATTTCGCTCGGGGTGAGGACGGTTCTCGGATTGAGGCAAACGCTTGCCTCGTCCAAAGCGAAGCCCAAGGCAGGGCGCACACCGTGCGAATGTCTCTTCCCCCCTTCGACAGAGTTAGATGCTTCCAATCGGCTGTGGAGCTGGGCTGCCTGCTTTTATTGGTATCGTTTGATGTGATCTTCGCCACGATTTTGAATACTGATTTTAATTATCAATATTATAAGTATTTGAGACGCTATGCCAATAATATCCATTTGACCGGATAAGTGCGTAGCAGATATATTTAATCCGTACTTGGGACGAGAAAGTACCCAAGGTGTGGTTTGGAACAAAAAGTCTTTTGTATCGGTTTCCAGAAAACGGGAACCAGCTCAATTGGAAAAGCTCTTAAAATTCTGGGGTATCAGGTCCATAAAGGGTTCCGGTTCAATCGCCCTGGCAAGGTGCAGATCCCGGAGCCGGTGACGCGCGAGAAACTTGCAGACGTAGCGCTACCAATCACCAAAGGTTATAATGCGTTCGAAGATAATCCCTGGTGTTTGCTGTTCCGAGAGCTCGACGCGGCTTACCCAAATTCGAAGTTCATCCTGACTCGCCGAGAAACCCAGTCTTGGTCGGACAGTTTCACGCGCCATTTCATCCACGATACTAATCCAACGCTGCGCTTCATCTATGGCTGTGACTCAGCGCTAGAACGTCCAAGAAGCCATTTCGCTTCCATCTATGAGGCGCATAATGCGGCGGTCCTTGAATACTTCAGAGACCGCCCTTCGGATCTGCTGGTATTCGATTTGGAATCCGCCAACTGGGATGACCTTTGCGCCTTTCTGGGGCGCCGCCGACCCTGGTTTCGAGCCTATCCTCATAAGAATGCTGCAGTCGCGCGGGAGCGTCAGGCTGCTTGGAAAGCTCAGTGGTCGTCCTGATCCAACTGCGACCGCGACAACCTATACCGCAGCCTATGCTGGACATGCCGAATTGGCGCGCTATACCCGCGCCAGCATAGGATTTTCGATATGGCTGACAAACTGCACTTCTCACTCGTTTCACCTGCTCGGGAACTGTTTTCCGGTGAAGTTGATCATGTGATTGCACCTGGCACAGACGGCGAATTTGGCGTGCTCTTCAATCACGCTCCGTTTATGACGACGCTCAAGAATGGTGTTGTTCGAGTTGAAGATGGCGGCGAGACCACGATGCGCCTATTCGTGCGCGGCGGGTTCGCAGACGTCACGCCCGCTGGCCTGACAATCCTGGCTGAAGAAGCCGTCAATATGGACAGCGTCTCAGTTGAAAGCGTCCAGAAAGAGCTTGATGAAACGCGTCAGGCTTTGCTTGCAGAGGGCAAAGACGGTAGCGCAGCGCTTGAAGAGCAAGTTGCCTATTTGGAAAGCCTCAAGGCGGCGCTCGTCAACTAAGCGCCTTTAGCGCCGTTACGGCGCCTCCTAATACACCTGCATGCTCGCCCAGTTCTGGCGCGGTGACTAAGCCTGCGCCATTCATAGGCAGATACTCTCCCATCAGGTGATCAAACTGGTCCACGATCTTTGCGTAGAGGTGGTCAGCCTGGAGCAGACCACCGCCAATCACGATCCGGTCGAGACGGGTCATTAAGTAGAGATTGGTGCAGGCTTGCGCGAGATAGAACGCTTCGATGTTCCAGGCCGCGTGATCGCGTGGCACGCGTGTAGGGTTGCCCCATCGCGCTTCAAACGCACGCGCTGACGCCAATCCTTCTAAGCAATCGCCATGCAGCGCGCAGGTTCCCTGAAACGCCCGATCTTCGTCATGCCGCGCAATGCGGATATGCCCAAACTCTGGGTGAGTCGGGCGACCAATCAAAGCGTCGTTCAAACACAGGCCGACGCCGATCCCGGTTCCCACCGTCATATAGGCGGCGTTCGAAAACCCTTGCGCCGCGCCCCATCGAAGCTCAGCAGCGAGGGCGGCGTTGACGTCTGTGTCCAAGTAGAAGGGAATCTGCAGAGCCTCTGCGAGGGTAGGTCCGATCTGAGCGCCGTGCCAGCCTGGCTTGGCGGTGCCTGTGATCGTGCCATAGGTCGGAGAGGCTGGATCAATATCGACTGGCCCAAAGCTCGCAATCCCGAGCGCTGTCAGCTCCAGATTGTTCGTATGGCATTCCCTCCGAAATCCTGCCGCGCAGGCCTCTAGCGTCTCTTGCGGCGTGGTCGTGGGAATGCGCCAAGTCGAAACCAGTTCGCCATCGCCGCGAACAAGAGCGCATTTAAAGCTGGTTCCGCCTGCGTCGATCGCGGCAATGATCGCTTCGGACTTCAATTGAAGGACCTCCCGTCTTCACGGGATAGGCGTTCAGCCGAAAACTGCAATCGTTTGGCGGCCAACAAGGATCGGTTCGCCGTCTTTGTTCCACAGGCGCATGGACTGGCTGGAATAACCATCCTTGGCGAGTTGCGCGGTGTGCTGGGCAAAGAACCACCCCTCGGGGTCTGTGACGATATCATCTGTCATGAACTCGGCCATCCAGGTCATCGAGCTGATGCGAGAGGGCTGTTTGAACATCGACATCACCGCAGGCGGTGGCGCGTCTCCGATCGCCAGCACGGCGGTCGCATCTTGCGGCGTCTTCGGATCGAGGTGACGCATCCATAGGCCAATCGATTTCTTTTCAGATCCAGAGACCGGTCGATCACCGAGTGCCATCAGCATATCAAAGTTTTGCGTGAAGCCCGGACGTGGTCCACGTTGATCAAAAAAGGGCTCGATGTCTTCGGGTGGGCGCACGTTTGGCATTGGCATATCATCAAAGTGAAGCGTGCTCTCTCTCGCTTTGCCGAAGGCGAAGATGGATTGCGCCGTGACGCTCGACTCAGCGGTGATATCCACGCTGACAAAAGCGGTGTTCTTTCCGCGGCGCAGCAGCTTTGGCGTGATCTTGATGTCCCCGCCAACTGGGCCAACAAAAGCGACTTGGGCGGATCTGATCGGAATGTCATCTACTAGCTCCATCGCTCCTTGCAGCGACAGCGCAGCCGTCAATCCGCCATAGGTCGTGCGCCCTTGCATCCAGGTCTCTGGAATATGCGCATCCACGCTGTGATCAGGATGGCGCTTTAGGCTGGAAAGCAGCTCTGTATAGCTGGTCATAGGTCGGCCTCTCGCGAGAATAATAATTGCGCTGGAGATAGTCAGTTCTGAACCGGTACCAAGGTGTCACGTTACGTCACCAGTCGCAAAAACGCCCCCGCCAATTAAGGCAGAGGCGTTTTGAAGACTTCAAGAGCTGTTAGTGCTGGCTCTCTGGGGTCGTGACTTTCAGGCCATCAAGGTCATCGCTGACGCTGATCTGGCATGATAGACGCGAATTGCCCTGAACATTTTCCGCGAAATCAAGCATGGATTGTTCCATATCTTCTGGTGCCCCGACTTTTTCCATGAAGGCCTCGTCGACATAGACGTGACAGGTTGCACAGGCGCAGGCGCCGCCGCAATCCGCGTCGATACCCGGGATCGAATTTTTGATCGCGGCTTCCATGACGCTTTCGCCATTGGTGGCTTCGATGGGACGTTCTGTTCCCTCGTGATCGACATATATAATTGTAGCCATGTCTGCTTGGTCTCCTTAAGCGGTCGTTGCCGCAATCTCTTTCATGGATTTTGATGTATCGCGTAGGGTCTCGGGTGCAAGTCGCGCGCCTGTTATTATCATCTTCTTGGAAGCCAAGAATTCAGGCGGGCTATTCACGGCGTCAACCGCGATCAGTTTGCCATTTTGCAAATAAAAGACCGCAAACTTTCGCGCCTCTGGGTCGCCGCGCACCACGGTTTCATCATAGCCTGTACTCAGGCCAGCGATTTGTAGCTTTAGGTCATATTGGTCCGACCAGAACCAGGGACAATCCTCGGTTGGGCGCGGCTTTCCCATGATCGCCGCCGCAGACAATTTGCCTTGCTCAATGGCGTTGTGGACGCTCTCTAGTCGGCCTTTTCGCCCATAATGGACAAGCGGCCGCGCGGCGCAGTCGCCGGCTGCGAATACGCGCGGATCATTGGTGCGCGCATCTTTGTCTGTCAGAATACCGTTTGAACAAGCTATGCCTGCGTCTTCTGCCAGCTCAACATTTGGTAAAATGCCGATGCCGACCAACACAATATCCGCCTCAAGCTCGGTGCCGTCAGCGAGAACCGCTTGGGTAACCTTGCCATCTGAGCCCTTTAATGAAGCGAGCCGCGCGCCGGTTCGAATATCTGCGCCTTGGCGGGTATGTTCGTCGGTGAAGAATTGGCTCATGATCGGGCTGGTGACCCTGGCCAGGACGCGCTCTTCCATTTCGAGCACCGTGACCTCCAAGCCCATTTGGCGTGCCACGGCTGCGGCTTCGAGGCCGATGTAACCGGCGCCAACGATCACCATTTTATGGCCACTGATCATACGTGGACGGATGCGCTCAACATCTGCCAAATCCCGCAGGTCAAAAACACCGTCCAGGTCAGCGCCGTCAACAGGCAGCTCACGTGGCCGCGAGCCGGTCGCAATGATCAGCGCGTCATATGGTACTGCGCCGCCATGCTCGAGTTCGACCGTTTGTGCGCTACGATCGATCTTGGTGGCGCGCACCGACAGCACGGTGTCGATGTTTTGATCTTCATACCAGGCGGCAGGTTTGAAATAGAGCCGTTCTTCGGCGAGCTCGCCTTTCATATAAGCTTTTGACAAAGGCGGGCGCTGATAGGGCAGGGCAGGTTCTTCGCCGATCAGTGTGATCGCGCCCTCAAAACCGAACAGTCGCAAAGATGCGCACGCTTGTGCAGCGGCTTGGCCACCGCCAATAATGACGACCTTTTTTGCTCCAGACAGATCCACGACTCTACAACCCTCCCGAGTTCAATATTTTCATGACGCATGCGTCACTTTTTTGCAAGCCGCGACGCTGCGGCAAGATTTCCAGTTCTTTTCCACAAATGCAGACTGTGTCACAAGCCCCGAATGGATAATCAGAATTCCCAACGGATCATGGCGATGCTGCACGCACGATCGGGCCACTTGGAAAATGGCGAACCGATTAGCCCGCCCATTGTCACAACGGCCAAGTATGCGCTCGCGGGTGCGCCGAACACCCCTTACACCTATGGCCGTGATATCAACCCGACAGTCGAAGCTGCGGAAGCCGCGATTGCTGCGCTGGAGGAGGCTCCTGTCGTTGCCTTCCCATCAGGCATGGCCGCGATCACAGCCGCCTTGATGGTCACTGCGAAGGCTGGCGATCGTGTCCTGGTGCCGTCGGATGGCTATTACGTCACGCGGGTCATGTTGGAGGAGGTCCTGTCGGGCCATGATATTCACTTCGACGCGGTGCCAACCAAAGCATTCGCGACGACAGATTTGTCGCCTTACGCGGTGGTCTGGGCGGAAACGCCGTCCAATCCGGGCCTCGATCTGTGCAGCATTCGCTCGATCGCCGAAACTGCCAAACAAACGGGCGCAACCCTCGTGGTGGACAACACGACGCTTACGCCCCTTTTGCAGCGCCCTCTCGACTTGGGCGCAGATATGGTGGTGAGCTCTGATACAAAAGCCATGGCGGGGCATTCCGATTGCCTGTTCGGACATGTCGCAACTCGCGATGAGACATTGTTCGCCAAAGTTGCCAGATGGCGCAAAGTCTCCGGCAGTATTCCTGATCCATTCGCGGCGTTCCTGACCCATCGCGGTTTAATGACGTTAGAGGTACGCCTGGAGCGTATGTGCGCGAACGCCGCGGCGCTGATGAGCGTGTTCGAGGGCCATCCTGCGCTCGAGCAGGTGAAATTCCCCGGCATGGGATTCGTTATTGGCCTGACATTCGCAACCGAAGTGAAGGCTGAAGCCTTCATAAATGACTGTCCCGCCATCTTCGCCTCGACCAGTTTTGGCGGCGTGCATACCAGCGCGGAACGGCGCGCACGTTGGGGCGACAATGTCCCAGACGGCTTTGTCCGCCTGTCCGTTGGCTGCGAGCCAAGTGACGCGCTCATCCAAGCGATTGAGGCCAGTCTTGCAGCGCTTTGAGCTTCCTGATCTCGCTGCAACGGCACAGCTTGCACAAAAGCTCGCGCCAGCTTTGCAAGCAGGTGATGTGATCGCTTTGCATGGCGGCCTCGGGGCGGGTAAGACCACCTTTTCACGCGCTTTGATTTCCGCGCTGCTCGGGCAAGAGACCGAAGTTCCGAGCCCGACCTACACTTTGGTCCAAACCTATGACGGACCGGCCTTTCCGATCTTCCATTTCGATCTGTATCGGATTGCAGACCCAGACGAGGTGTTCGAACTTGGCTGGGACGAAACGCAGGATGGTCTTGCTTTAATCGAGTGGTCAGACCGGGCAGGCCCCCATTTGCCCGCCTGGCGCCTGGATCTGCATATCGATTTGATTGGGGATAATCGCACGGCCCGACTGGAACCGCAGGGCGAAGACTGGCAGACTCGCTTGCATGAGTTCTGATCCGAATCGCGGCGCGCAAATGACGGCCTTTCTTGCCAATGCTGGCTGGGATCGCGCGCGCATTCATTGGTTTGATCAAGACGCGTCGACACGGCGCTATGCACGGCTAACGCAGCCGAGCGGCGAGACGGCCATTCTCATGGATGCGCCGCGGATCGAAGACGACCCTTGCACGCCGGATATGACGCTCGCACAGAGACAGGCAAATGGCTGGAACGCAATGACGCGTCTCGCCGCGAGCCGTGTCGATGCCTTTGTGCTGATCGCTGATCATTTGCGCCAGGCTGGCCTGCGAGCGCCGAAGATCCTTGCCCACGATGCGCCATTGGGCCTGGCGATTTTGGAAGATTTCGGTGAAAAGCGCGAGTTTGCGCGCTTGATCGAGAAAGGCATGGCCGAGGTCCCGCTCTATGAGCAAGCGGCGCAAGATCTCGCGAAACTGCATCGCGCCGCGCAGCCGACCCTTCTTAGCAATGGCAAAGACGAATGGCCGGTCCTTGAGTTTGATCACATCGCGCTGGGTGCCAATGCGGATCTGTTTGCAGACTGGTTTCATATCTATGATGACACTGCTCGAATGACGGATGCGGACCGCGCACGGTGGGAACAGGTTCGAGACAATCTTATCGAACAAGCCGTCGCATTTCCGCGTGAATTCACCCTTCGCGACTATCACGCGGAAAACTTGCTTTGGCTGCCGGACGAACGAATCGGGTTGCTGGACTTCCAGGATGCGGTGATCGGTTGGGATGCTTGGGATATGGCGATGCTCACCCAGGACGCTAGGCGCGAGGTTTCGACCGACGCTGCAGATACGGCCATCCGCACCTATCTGGCGGAAACCGAGAAAGACGAGGCAGAGTTTCGCGAACGCCTTGCCGTTATCGGGACATTGAACGCGCTGCGCATTGCTGGCGTCTTTGCGCGCTTGATGAAGCGTGATGGAAAACCGCGCTATGAGGCGTTCATGCCGCGCCAGAAATTAATGCTGGCGAGAAATCTGGAGCACCCAAGCGCTTCCGAAATGCGCGCCTTTGTGGCGGATACGGCACCCTCTGTTCTGGAGACTTTGCGATGATAGAGATGCCTCACACAGCTATGGTGCTGGCCGCAGGTCTGGGCACGCGTATGCGGCCGCTCACAGATGCCACCGCCAAGCCGCTTCTCGAAGTCGCTGGCCGCAGTATGATTGACCGCTTGCTCGATAATTTGGCGAGCGCGGGTGTTCAGCGCGCGATCGTGAATGTGCATTGGTGTGCCGAGTTGGTCGAGGCGCATCTGAAAGCGCGCAAAGATCTGGAAATCATCATTTCAGACGAGCGCGAGCAGGTTTTGGAAACGGGCGGCGGGCTCGCAAAAGCGCGGCCTCTCCTGGGCGAAGACCCGATATTCGTCGTCAACACAGATGCCTTTTGGGAACCCACTGGCGCTGAGCCGCTTCAAAAGCTCATAGTGGGTTTCAATACGGAACTTATGGATGAGGCGCTTTTGCTTGCAGACACCAAACGCTGTCTTGGGTTTCCAGGCGCAGGTGACTTCTTCCTCGATGCGTCCGGCGCCTTATCGCGCCGCGGTGACGCCGCCTCTGCGCCATGGGCTTATGCCGGACTTCGAATCTTGAAGCCGCAACTTTATGATGATGCGCCGGTCGAACCGTTCTCGGCCAATCGGATTTGGAATGATCTGTTGCCGAAGGGGCGCGTGCATGGCGTTCCGTTAGACCGGTTCTGGCTACATGTCGGCGATCCTCAGGCCTTGAAGGATGCTGAGTTCTGGCTTCGGTGTCATGGCGCATGAGTTTGGGCTGGTCAGAGCAAGATAAGCGTATTTTTTCCATCCCGGCGGGGGCGGATTTTCTCGGAGATTTGGCCGAAGCCTTAGCCAAGGAATTCGATCTTGCGAACAATCCCGAAGCGTTGGCTGATGCTCTGATCTACGTTCCCAACCGTCGATCGGAACGCGCTTTGGCCTTCGCAATTCATCGCGCTGCAGGGGGGAAAGCTTGTCTCTTGCCGATGATCAGAGCTCTCGGCGATCTAGAAACGAGCGACCCGCCGCCGAGCGCCGAAGCCGCACTTGCAAACTTGCCTCCTGTCATTTCACCAGCAGAGCGTCTCGGCCGTCTGACCCGTCTCGTTATGGCGTTCTTTGAGAAGACCAGCGCGGGACTGCCCGCAGTCTCCTGTTTGTCGGCCGCGCGCGAACTGGCGCGTCTGCTCGACCAAGCCGCGCTGTCCGGAGAGGTCGCTTGGGACCAGCTCGACACTTTGGTGCCGAATGCTGAACTCGCCACACACTGGCAGAAATCGCTCGAGTTTCTTAAAATCATCACCGACCAATGGCCGGTCGAACTCGACACGCTCAGGGCTATGGATCCATATGCGAGACGCCTTGCCGCCGCAGAGGCGATGGTGGCAGAATGGCAAAAAACGCCGCCGCAAGCGCCCGTGATCATCGCAGGTTCGACGGGTGCGACACCGGCAAGTCGCTTACTTATGAAGACTGCGCTTGAGCTTCCAAACGGCTATGTAGTCTTGCCCGGGCTGGATCTGGAGCTGACGGGCGAAACGCTAAGCCAAGTCTTGCAAACCCCATCGCACCCGCAATTCGCGCTCGCAAGCACGTTGACCGCGCTACAATTGGAAACGCGTGATGTGGCCACTTGGACGACGTCTACATCAGCTAGCGAAACGTCCGCCCGACGTCGATTGATCCATCAAGCTTTAGCGCCCGCCCAGAGCACGGCGGATTGGACTTCAAACCTCGCCCAGATCGCTCCGGACGGCGATGCCGCAGGTTTTGTTCGCGAGGCGCTGAACGGGCTTACTGTCATAGAAGCGAGCGACGAGAGCGAAGAAGCGCTGCTTGCGGCGATCCCAATGCGCGAGGCGCTCGAAACAGACGGCGAGACTGCGGCATTGGTAACACCAGATGCCGGCCTCGCGCGCCGAGTGAGCGCGATGTTGACGCGCTGGGATGTGTATGTGCCGCCGTCCGCTGGGCGACCGCTCCCGCAAACGGATGCGGGGAGTTTGGCGCTTTTGGTCGCGCAATGGTTGGTCGACCTGTCTAACCCGATCGCTTTGATGGCGGTCCTCAATCATCCTCGTAGCCGGTTCGAGTCCTCATCCATTGGCGAGCTCGATATCGCGCTGCGGGGACCGCGGATCTGGCAGACTTGGGACGAGCTCTCCGCACATCTGCCAGAAAACAAAATCTTGCAGACGCTCACACCGACCGCATCCGAGCTTGAGCCTTTGGCCGCACGACCCCTGGATGGCGAGACCTGGCTGCAAGCCATCGCGGAGCTCGCCCAGGCTGCCAGCCTAGATCCTTATCCTTGGGCAGGTGAAGATGGCGCCAGCCTATCCAGACTGTTTCAGGACTTAGCAATCCTCACGGCGCCGCTCGGCGATCAACCCGCTATCACCTGGAATGAATTGCTCGGCGCCGAAGCGCAGCTACAGACCGTATCGGATGGCCAGCCGCATCCGCGTTTGGCTATCTGGGGGCCTCTAGAGGCGCGCCTGCAAACGGCGGATCGGATCATCCTCGCGGGCTTGAATGAAGGAGTCTGGCCAGAGCAGCCGCCAGCTGATGCCTTCCTTCCGCGCATTTTCCGCCGCGAAATCGGATTGTCGGACCCCGATGAACGTGTCGGTCTTTCCGCTCACGATTTTGCGCAGCTTGCCTCAGCACCTAATGTGACCCTGCTAACCAGCCATCGCCGAGATGACAAACCGGCCATCGCATCGAGGTGGTTGTGGCGGCTGCAGACGCTGGCACGCGGCGCACTGAGAGATGACGCAAAAGCCGTCTTAGGGCCGCCCGCTATGGCCAATCCGCTTGACTGGCTACAGGCGATCGAGACCGCGCCGAAGCTGCCAACGGGGTTCACAGCTGAGCCGGTACCGCGTCCACCGTTAGCCGCCCGACCGAAAGAGCTCTCCGTGACCCGGATCGAGCAATTGGTGCGTGATCCTTACGCGATCTATTGCGAATATGTCTTGCGCTTGAGGCCGCTGGATCCACTCAACCTCCCGGCCGATGTGCGCGTGCAGGGGACGGCTGTGCACAAAGCACTGGAGCGGTTCGAGCTTGAAGGATTGCCTCAACATGCCGAAGCGCTTCTGGGCGTCCTCGAGGAAGAATTGCGGCGCGGCGGCGTAGACGATGCAGATATCATCTCGCTAAGAGATGTGCGCCGCCAAGTCTGCACGGAATACATTGCTTGGCGGAGTGAGCAAATCCACGCTATTTCTGGCGCTCCGTATACGGAAATAAGGGGTGAGATTGAGCTCGATATCGCTGGTGAGCCGTTCAAACTAAAGGGAACCGCCGATCGTATCGAAGCGCGTGCGAAGGGCGGCTTAGCCATTCTGGACTTTAAGACCGGGCGTCCGCCGAGTGAGAAACAGGTGCGCGCTGGCCTCAGTCCACAAATGCCGCTGCAGGGCTTGATTGCACGGAATGGAGGATATGAAGATCTCGGCAAAGCGGAGGTTGAGGCCCTAACTTATATTCGCTTCGGTACGAGATTTGACGTTCAAAATATCGGTGATGCGGCCCCGCGAGCGAAGATTGAGGCGAAATCAATGGCCGACATCATCGCCGAAGCGGAACTTGGCTTGCTGAGCGTGTTGACCCAATTCGCTGACCCATCCCATCCTTATCTCAGCGCTCCGCGCCCGGAACGGGTCGCCTATGAAAGCGCCTATACACGGCTGGCTCGGCGGACCGAATGGACGAGTCTAAGCACACATGACTGAGGCCGTGAAATCTCCTAACACCGCCGCATTCGAAGCGGCGAAACGGGCGCAGTCAGATGCTGCTAACCCTGCACAATCAGCTTGGGTTGAAGCCAATGCCGGTTCTGGAAAAACCAAAGTTCTGATCGATCGTGTTGCGCGTTTGCTGCTACGGCGGCCGGATGGAAGACCCGGCGCGCCACCGGACTCGATCCTTTGCATCACATACACAAAAGCCGCCGCAAACGAGATGCTGGACCGCTTGTATAAGCGACTTGGCGACTGGGCGGTCGCTTCTGATGAGTCTCTGCGCAAGTCTCTGGAACAGTTAGAAGGTGCGCCAGTAAATCCGTATACAGATGAAGACTTAAGGGAAGCGCGCCGACTTTTTGCTCGCGCTCTCGAAACGCCGGGTGGGCTTCGAATCGAAACTATCCATGCCTTCTGTGCAAGGATCTTAAGGCGCTTTCCTTTGGAAGCAGGGGTGTCGCCGGGATTTGCAGCCATTGAAGAAGATGAAGCGAACGAGTTATGGCGCGCAGTCTTGGCGGCTAGCCTCGATACTGCCGCGACCCTCGCGCCAGAGACTCTGGCAATCCTTGCTGAGGCGACAGGCGGGCTCGGTGTCGGCGCTGCTTTTGATGCGCTGCGCCCACATCGCCAGGCGTTGCAGGAACTAGGGCGAAAAGTCCGTTCCGAAACAGAACTAAATAGCACTATTACCGCTGCAAGCGGCAGCGATGGGCGCTCGCCGGGCGATATTCTGTTCGCCGCAATGGATACAGACTTTCCGTATGAGGATTGTGCCCAGGCAATCGCTGATCTGCGAAGCATCGAAAAGCCAGGCAAAGGCGATTTAAAACTGCTGGATGCGCTGGTCGCGCTGTCGGCTACACAAGACCCTCAACGCCGCTACGACATCTATATGGGGGCGCTAGCCGGCTCCAAACGCGATTTTCCCTCTGGTAGCAATCCTTACACCGCTAAGGCGGGCCAAGTCGTCGAAGATTTGTTTAGCCGAAGCCTCAAATCGGGCGCACCAGAAGGCCGCGAGATCACACGTATGAAAGTGGTCCAGAGCGACCTGCAAGCCAGTGCGTTGGCCGAGCGAACGCTCGCCTTGATGCAGGTCGGTCTGCCGCTTCTTGAGGCCTACAAACGCGAAAAACGTTTGCGCGGCGCACTCGATTTCGATGATCTGATCAGCCGCACGCACGCGCTTCTCACGTCTTCTAGTGCCGCTGAATGGGTGCTGTATAAGCTCGATGGCGGGCTCACCCATTTGCTGCTCGATGAGGCGCAAGACACAAGCCCGCCGCAATGGGCGCTGATCAATGCGATTGTGCAGGAGTTTCAATCCGGCCTTGGGCGCGACCGGCTGACAGAACCTCGTACGCAATTTGTCGTCGGCGACCCGAAACAGTCGATCTATTCTTTCCAAGGCGCAGATCAGCAGAAGTTCGAACAGGAACGGCAGAGCTTTGTTCGACGCGAGGAGATTGTTGCCGAGGCCGAAGACCGCCTGGTCAATTTGCCGGAAATGGCGATGTCCTTCCGGTCGACACCTGAGGTCCTAAGGTTCGTTGATGAGGTGCGAGCCATTGTACCACTCGGCGACGCTGCGACTGATCCTTTGCCGCCGCGCGAGGCCGATATTACTCCGCATGCGCCGCGGCGGCTAAACCAATCTGGGCGGGTGGAAGTCTGGCCACTTGAACTGCCTGATGCGGGCGATGGCGAAGAAAATGCCTGGACCGCGCCCACTGACCATGTTCCTGCAGATGCGCCGCGGCGACGTCTGGCGCGGCGAATCGCGCAGCAAGTTCGAAATATGCTGGATCGCGGCGAAACCGTCTGGCGGGAAAACGATGACGGGCACTGGCGGCGCGAGGCGACTCGGCCTGATGATATTCTGATTCTTGTCCGTAGCCGGAATGACCTTTTCGACGCGTTGATAGAGAGCCTAAAGCAGGAAGATGTGCCTGTCGCCGGGGCGGATCGACTGCGGTTGCTTGATAATCTTGGGGTTCAGGATTGCCTCAACCTGATAAGGTTCGCTCTACAACCAAGCGATGATTTAACCCTAGCGGAAATACTGCGCGGCCCGTTTTGTGGTCTCGTCGATGATGACCGTCACCTATTTGTATTGGCCCATGGACGCCCCAAAGGACGAACGCTTTGGGAGCAACTTTGGGCTAGCGATGCGGCTGAATTTCAAGCCGCCAGACAGTTTTGTAACAAGTTAATTCTGAATCGGAACCTACCAGTTTTCGAATTTCTATCGCAAGTGCTCACACAGCGCGATGTAGACCGGGTAAGTGGTTGGGACAAGTTGATCCAGCGCCTCGGGGAGCCGGTTAGAGATCCGGTTCAAGCTTTGATATCAAAAGCACTCGGGTACGACATGACATCCGCCCGCAGTCTGCAGCTCTTTCTGGCTGAGATTGAACGCCAAGACACGGTTTTGAAGCGCGAGCTTGGCGAACCTGAAGGCGCTGTTCGCGTGATGACGGTCCATGGCGCGAAGGGCTTGCAGTCTCCCGTGGTGATCGTGCCGGATACGACCAGCGCGACAAAATCCGTCGGGGATGCTCTTTTCTTCGATGCGGGCGGTGTGCCGCTTTACAGTCCATCGACAAGGACGGATGCTCCCGCGACCGCGGCCTTGCGGGAGGCCGCGAACCAAGCCGCTGAACGCGAGTCCCGGCGTTTGCTCTATGTCGCGCTGACCCGCGCGTCCGACCGTTTGATCATTGCTGGCGCCGGTGCTCGAAACAGCAAAACCGGGTACGCCAAGTCGTCCTGGTATCGCTGGTGCACCCTCGCGATGCGAGACCTGTTGGGCGCGGATGCGCCGGACGAGGACGACACGGAAGCGCCCTTGGTGTTTGGCGAGGCGCCGACCATTGCGCAACGGGCGGTGGTGGTGAGCAGCGTTGAGTCAGATGCGCCTCATTGGCTCAAGCGCCCAGCCCCTGCCGCACAGCCGCCGCAGCGCCTCGCGGCGCCGTCCCGGCTGACAGAGGACCGATCGGCTGTCAGCTTGCCTTTCGGCGCTGGACGCGCCGCAGCCTTGAAGCGTGGGCGATTGATCCACGCCCTGCTGCAAACCTTGCCTGAGGTCGAGACTGATCAACGTGAAAAGATCGGGCGCCAATTCCTCGCCCGAGAACCCGACATCTCAGGAGGTGAAATCGAAGAGATGCTCTCCGTGACGCTGAGCACGCTGAATGACCCGAGCTTTGCATCGGTGTTTGCGTCGGGCGGGCGCAGCGAAGCCGCGATTGTCGGGACCTTGCCGAATGGACAAATGGTCAATGGCCGCGTTGATCGCCTGATCATTCGTCCCGACGAGGTCTTGATCATCGATTATAAGACCGACCGACCCGCGCCGGTGGATGCCGCGGCAGTTGAGTTTGCCTATCGCGTACAGCTCGCTGCCTATCGCGCGGTCCTTGCCGATATTTACCCAGATCGCGCCGTCCGATGTGCGCTCTTATACACAGATGGACCGAGGCTGATCGAAATCCCTGGCGACGAACTGTCAGAATCACTAAACCGTGTAGACAGCGGGGTTTGACGCGCGCGAAGAGTCCCTATTTTATGCCGCACGAAAGAATTAAAGGAGGTCACAATGGCCGCTGAACATATTACAGACGAGACGTTTGATGATGCCGTTGCTAGCGACACCCCTGTCGTTGTCGACTTTTGGGCTGAATGGTGTGGCCCTTGTAAGGCCATGGCGCCGCATCTGGACGCTGTTGCTGACGAACTGAGCGGCGACATCAGAGTCGCGAAGATCAATGTCGACGATAATCCAATGGCTGCCTCGAAATATGGCATCCGCGGTTTGCCAACTTTAATGATTTTTAAGCAAGGCAAAGTGACAGCGACCCATCCGGGCGCGATGTCTAAGCAGAAAATCTCTGAGTGGATCAAAGAGAATACTTAAGATCGACGCGCTGACGCGATCTCAAATTTTCAAGTAAAAAGGTGCTCGCGATGTATGCGCGGACACCTTTTTTATGTGCTAGAGCCTACCTTGAATGAGGTCTCGTTTATCCTCTAAAGCGGCCGAGAGATGCCGCATCAGATGTTTGATGCGCGGCGCGTTTTTGAGGTCCGGATGGGTGAGGACCCAGAGGTCTTGCGCCTGAAGTGGCTCGGCGCCTGGCAATCGTTGCAGGCCAGGGTCGGGGTCGGCCATGTAGCAAGCGGTACGGATCATACCTTGGCCAGCCTTCGCAGCGCCGAGCAACCAAATAAGGTCGTCTGAGCTTAGCCCAACCGGCACGTCTGGGAACGAACTATTCGCAATCCAATCCCGCCCAGAGAGACTGCGTGCAAATGTCAGCCATCTGCGATCGTCCGGGCGCGTTTTATCCAAGTATCCTTTGGCTGCGTACTCGCACAAAAAGTATGGAAATAATCGGCGACCAACCAAATGCTCCGGGGGGCTCGGCGTCGAACGGATCACAACATCGGCTTCTGACCGGTTCAGATCAACAAAATTGATCGAGGTTTCGATGGTCAGTTCAATGTTCTGATGAATGCGGGCGAACTGCAACAGCGCGTCCTGCAATAAGCACTGTGCAATCGGTTCCCCCATCGAGACCCGGATTGGACCCGATAGATTGGCGCTGACCGCGCGGCTCTTTCGCTCCGCTGCCAGGACAATCAACTCCATATCTTCAGCTGCTGCGACAAGCTCTAGACCGAGCTCTGAAACCTGATAGCCGCCTGTCACCTTGTTAAACACGGGCGCGTCGAATCCGCGTTCGATTTGTGCCAGCCGCCGGGAGACTGTGGCGTGGTTCACACCCAGCAGATCTGCTGCGCCTCGGATGGTCTCTGCACGGTGAACAGCCAAAACGAGCCGATACTGATCCCATTCACTCATTGGTGCAATTTTGCACCAATGAGGCACAAAATCAATCCGCGACAGATGTAAACTGCACACTTAGGGCGGAGTCTCTAACCTATTACAGAACGGAACCGGTATGCTCTTTCAATCCCCACTTGAGCGCACGCTTAAAGCCCTACTCGCGTGTACGATCATGACCTCTATGGTGGCCTCTTGCACCAGCCTGGCGCAAGGCTCAGCTCCTCAAGTGGCCTCTGAGGCCGCTGAGCAGGCCGCGGCCCCGATGGTGATCAACCTCAAGAAAGGCGAACTCCTTTCGATCATCTCCGTCATTCCCAAAAAAGGCGACAAAGCTGAGGCGGCGCGGTCTGAATACTATCAGAACGCATTCCCGCTCGCGCAGCAGCACGGCTTGAAACGCGAAGGCCAATTGCGAGTCATCGCGGCACCTGTCGGCAAGCACAAGTCGGAAGGGATTATCTTCTTCTCCTGGCCGAGCCAGGCCGCAGAAGCGTCTCTCGAAACAGAGGCAGATTGGCCCGAGATCAAAGCGCTCAGACCGAAAGCCTGGGAGGATCTGAGAGTCTTCACTGACGAGTTGGACGAAGACCTCACGCTGACCTTCAAGGCGGACAAAACCTACACAATCGCAATGGCTTGGACGAACCCGGAGAATCCAGACGATTACGATACCTATATGGACGGCATCAAAGACGCGGTTACAGAAGTGGGTGGTCGTTTCATGTACAAAATGTTCGATCCGAAATTTGAGTCTCACAAGCTGAAAGACGGCGCGCCTGGGCAAGTGACTTTGGTCGAATGGAATACGCCAGAAGGCCTGGCGAATTTCGGCGAGACGCAGGGTTTCAAAGACAATGTCAAATATCTAACCAGCGGCGTCACCCGGTTTGAGATTCTCGCGCTCTCAGCGCAATAGCGCTTCATCAAACTCGACCGCAAATCCGTTCTACGGACCGATGGACCGTAAATGATAAAAAAGCTCCAATAGCCTAGCCTCGCCCTACGGCGGGGCTTTTTTTGTGCGGTGTTTGCGGTAGCGTGCGCGGAAACTGAGGAGGTTCCCAATGATCCCGTATAACGACCTCGACCGTTCGGTCGTAGGAAAAACTGTATTCATTACTGGCGCAGCAAGCGGGATGGGCCGCGCCACGGCGCACCTCTTTGCGCGCGAAGGTGCCAAAGTCATGGCGACGGATATGAATGCCGATGGCGTCGAAGCGGTTGCCAACGAAATCCGAGACGCCGGCTATGAAGATGTCCGCGCAATGGCTTTGGATGTCAGTGACCATGATGCGATCAAAGCGGCGGTTGCTGCAACAGCGGACGTGTTTGGCGGACTAGATATCCTGATCAACAATGCCGGTTTTGCGCGCCTCACACAGCCATCAGAAGACCAATATGAAGAGATTTGGCATCATAGCGTGAATGTTATGCTGACCGCGCACCAGCGCCTGATCCGGGCGGCGCTCCCACATCTCAAAAAAACGGAAACCGGCGGGCGGATCGTCAATATCTCTTCTACGGAAGGCCTCGGCGCAACGCCTGGCAATGGCCCGTATGTGGCGGCCAAGCATGGCGTGATCGGTCTGACGCGGGCCATGGCCAATGATCTCGGACGCGATGGCATTACCTGCAATTGCATCTGCCCGGGCCCGATTGAAACCAATATTAATGCTTCAATCCCGGACGATCACAAAGTGATCTTCGCCAAGCGCCGCGTGCCGCTTCGCCGATATGGCATTCCGGAAGAAGTTGCGCACATCACGCTGTCCTGCTGCTTACCTGCAGCTTCCTATCTGAACGGTGTTGCGATCCCGGTTGATGGCGGGCTGACGATCAAGAACGCTTAGGTTGGCAGCTGCTCGTTCTGTTCCAGGACCTCGCCAGCGAGATATAGAGACCCGCCAATCAGGATACGATCTGGCTTTTCGTTTGCGGCGGCCTGCATCGCTGCCTGAAGCGAGTCATGCGCTATGGCTTTTGGCAGGAAGGCGCGTGCCGTATTCGCAAGCTCAGTCGGGTCGGCTCCGGCATGTCCAGGCGCATTGGGTAGGGTGTGGACGGCCTCTATGACGCCCTTATAGGCGTGAAAGAAACCGCCATGATCTTTGCTGGCAATCATTGCGGTCACCATCACGGTCCGGCCGCCCATTTCCCGCAGCAATTCCGCAATTGCGGTCGCCGCATGCGGATTGTGTCCGCCATCTAGCCAAACTTCCGCATCGCCCGCCATCGCCGTTACGGGACCGCTACGAAGCTTTTGCATCCGAGCTGGCCACACGGCAGATTGGGCGCCTGCCCAGATGGCACTGTCCGGAATAGAGGGTTGTGTCAGCGTTCGCATTGCCAGCCCCGCTAAGGCCGCATTGTAGCGCTGATGCGTGCCGGGCAGGGCGACGCATTCCGGGACTTTTTCGATGTCTTCCATGCGCAGCAACGTTAACGGCGCCTTGAGCTCTGCAGCCCGTGCGCGGATCACATCACCGCAGACCCGCGCTTGGATGGCCGATACCGCAGGATGGCCCGGTTTGATGATGCCGGCTTTCTCGCCAGCAATCTTGGCCAAGTCGGACCCTAAGAATTGCTTATGATCGAAATCCACCGGCGTGATGACGCTCAAAGCGGGGCGCTCGATAACGTTGGTCGCGTCAAACCGGCCGCCGAGACCCACCTCGAGGATAAGCAGATCCGCCGGAACTTCGCTGAAGGCCAGCAAGGCCGTTGCCGTTGTCGCCTCAAAGCGGGTGATCTCGCGCCCTTGTAAAGCGGCGTAAACGCGGTCCAGCCAGGTGACCAAAGCATCGTCACTCACCAACTCGCCCGCCAATCGGACGCGCTCGTTGAAGCGAACTAAGTGCGGTGAGGTATAGACATGGACCTTCAGTCCCGCCTCTTCAGCCATCGCGCGCAGATAGGCGCAAGTCGATCCTTTGCCATTGGTCCCAGCGACATGGATCGTCGGCGGCAGCTTGTCCTGCGGTCGCCCAAGTGTCTCTAAAACGTCTTTGATACGACCGAGCGACAGCTCTATCGTTTCCGGATACAGGCCCTCAAATTGGTCTAGGGCCGCGTCGAGGGCGGCAGACATTGGGCTTAAGCCTTATCTGTTCGAGGCGCTGGCGCATCGGCCGACGGGGCTTCAACGGGCAGAGCTGATACGTCTTTGTCGGCGACGCTGCGGCTTGGCATTAAGTGTCCTAAAACGCGCGACATAGTTGCTTTCAGTTCGCGGCGATCAACAACAATATCGATCGCCCCTTTTTCGCGCAGGAACTCAGAGCGTTGGAAGCCTTCTGGCAGTTTTTCGCGAATGGTCTGTTCAATCACACGCGGACCTGAGAACGCAATCATAGCGCCGGGCTCAGCCATGTGGACGTCGCCAAGCATCGCATAAGAGGCAGAAACGCCCCCGGAGGTTGGGTCGCAGAGGACCACGATATAGGGCAGGCCAGCTTCTTTGACTTCTTGAATGGCTAGTGTTGAGCGCGGCATCTGCATCAGTGAGAGCGTGCCTTCCTGCATGCGCGCGCCGCCAGAGGCCGAGCAAACGACAAAGGCAGCTTTGCGGGCGACGGCCATTTGCGCCGCAGCGATAAAGGCTTCCCCTGCCGCCATCCCGAGCGAACCACCCATAAAGGCGAAATCCTGAACCAGGATCACGGTCGGGATGCCATCCACTTTTCCGAACGCGGCCGCCATACAATCATCTTGCGAAATTGGCGCGGCGGCACCGGAATCCGGCGCTTCCTCTTTGTCGCGCTTCGCAATCTTACTTTTCGCGCCCTTGATGCGCGACGGATATGTTTTGTCGTCTTTGAACTTTAGTGGATCTGCTGGCACTGGCGGCAGCGGGATAGGTTCCCAACGTTCATTGTCGAAAAACAGGCGGAACCGTCGGCGCGGCGAGATCCGCAAATGCGCGCCAGCCGGGGTTACATACCAGCTCTCTTCCAAGTCGGATCGGTACACGAGTTCGCCAGAGAGCGGGCACTTGACCCACAGATTGTCGGGCGTGTCTTTCTTATTACCTGACAATAGCCCTTTCAGGCCCGGTGTCCGGAAATTGGTCAGCCAGTTCATTTCGTCACCATCCCTTTGTCCGATCCAGGACGTTGCTAGGTTGGCACTCCACCCTTTAGCGCCGTACTTAACTCAAGAGCCAATTGGCCCATCTTCTCTGCTGTAATTTGTGGCGTTTTGGCCACAGTTGCAAGTCTTGCTTGTTCGACAAATGCAGATCCGACCACAACACCGTCCGCAATTTTCGCCATTGCGGCGGCTTGTTCGCCGGATTTGATGCCGAATCCAACGCAAACCGGCAGGCCTGATACGCGCTGGGCCATTTCGACACCGGCGCGAATATCCTCCGGATCCGCAGAACCGGCGCCGGTTACGCCTGCGACAGCAACATAATAGAGGAACCCGCTCGCACCTTCGGCGACTTTCGCCATGCGCGCTTCGTTCGTGGTTGGTGTCGCAAGTCGAATGACGGACAGGTTATGCTGGGCATAGGCGTCGCGGATTGGTTGATCTTCCTCTGGAGGCAAGTCCACGAGGATCGTGCCGTCGATGCCAGCGTCCGCGGCAGCGGCGGCAAAAGCTTCATAGCCAATCGTATGCACCGGATTGGCATAGCCCATCAGGATCAAGGGGGTCTCTTGGTCATCTTCGCGAAAGCGCTTTGCCAGCGCCAAGACATCACTCAAGGTCGTTTTGTTGGCGAGCGCACGAAGCGCTGCTTTCTGGATCGCCGGACCATCTGCCATCGGGTCTGTAAATGGCGCACCAAGTTCGATCAGGTCGGCGCCATTATCACGGAGCGCGCACAGCGCTTGATAAGAGGATTCAAGGTCAGGATCGCCGGCCATCAAATACGAGACCAAGGCCGCGCGCCCTTCGCTTTTAACTTTGTCAAAGCGCGTCACTATTCGGGAAGTTGGCATTATTCGGTGTCCGTATTGTCTATAACCCACGCCTCGTAAGGCGCGTTCACCTGCGTACAACCAAGGGCAACGATTGCCGGCACATCATAAGGGTGATGCTCGGCCACAATCGCCTCGATCTTTGCAAAATTAGCAGAGGGCGCTTTTAGCCAGAGAATGAACTCGAAGGCCTGCTCAACCACGCCTTTCCAGCGATAGGTGGAGGCCATCGGCCCTTCGATATTGGCGCATGCGGCCGCGCGCGACTCGACCGCGTCGTCAGCGATGGCGCGGGCGACGCGTTGGCGCGGGCAGGTGATCCGATAAAGCGTGAGCTCCGTCACATCGCCACTCCCAAAGCTTCCGCGACAGAAAACACATCCTTGTCGCCGCGCCCGCACATGTTCAGGATCAGCAGTCCATCCTTGTCGAGCGTGTCGATCACATCGCCGACGCGCGCGAGGGCATGACTTGGCTCGAGGGCTGGGATGATGCCTTCGAGGCGTGTGCAGAGTTGGAAGGCCTCAAGCGCTTCGGTGTCCGTACAGGTCAAATATTCAGCCCGTCCAGTGTCGCGCAGGAAGCTGTGCTCTGGGCCAATCCCTGGATAATCTAGCCCCGCCGAAATTGAGTGGGCGTCGATGATTTGTCCATCATCGGTTTGCAGGAGATAAGTCTTGTTGCCATGCAAGATGCCGGGCGCGCCGCCGTTCAACGCCGCCGCATGCTGACCCGTTTCGATCCCGTGACCTGAGGCCTCAACCCCGATCATGCGGACAGACTCATCCTCGATGAACGGATGGAACAAGCCGATGGCATTCGATCCGCCGCCGATACAAGCCATAACGGCATCCGGCAAACGCCCTTCGCGCTCCAAAATTTGCGCGCGTGCTTCTTTGCCAATGACACTTTGAAAATCGCGGACCAGTTCCGGATACGGGTGCGGACCGGCTGCGGTGCCGATGCAATAGAATGTGTTCTCAACATTCGTGACCCAGTCGCGCAGCGCTTCATTCATGGCGTCTTTGAGCGTGCCCGTGCCGGAGGAAACCGGCACAATTTCCGCGCCCAAAAGCTTCATGCGGAAGACATTTGGTTTCTGCCGCTCAACGTCGGTTTCGCCCATGAAGACGACACACTTTAGGCCAAAGCGGGCGCAAACCGTCGCCGTCGCAACTCCGTGTTGTCCGGCACCGGTCTCAGCGATGATCCGTGTCTTACCCATGCGCATCGCAAGCAAAACTTGGCCAAGGCAGTTATTGATCTTGTGCGCGCCTGTATGGTTCAGCTCGTCCCGCTTCAGATAGATCTTTGCGCCACCAAAATGCTCGGTTAGCCGCTCCGCGAAATAAAGCGGGCTCGGGCGGCCAACATAGTGCGCCCAAAGATTATCCATCTGCGCCTTAAACGCCGGATCTTTTTTCGCTGCGCGGTATTCTTTTTCGAGATCGAGAATAAGCGGCATAAGCGTTTCGGCGACATAGCGCCCGCCAAATTCGCCGAAACGGCCATTTTCATCGGGCCATTGGTCCCAAGTGTTTCTCAAATCCATAGTTTTGCTTTCTAGGCAGATTTGGCGGCGTCGATGAACGCCCGAATTAGTTCTTCGTCCTTTATCCCTCGGGCTCGTTCGACGCCAGAGGAAACATCCACTGCGGTCGCACCTGTCGCACTTATCGCCTCTTCGACGTTTTCCGGCGTCAGACCACCCGCGAGCAACCACGGCACACCAGGATCAAACCCTTCGAGCAATGACCAGTCCATGCTGGCGCCATTGCCGCCAGGATTGTCAGCGTCTTCTGGCGGTTTGGCGTCGATCAAGAAGCGGTCGACTCGCCATTGGTCTAAGGCTTCGAGATCGTCTTCATTCGCGACCCCAACGGCGCGCCAAAGCTCGCAAATCCCAGTACAGTCGCGCCACCAGCGCAGCACCTGATCAGGGGTTTCATTGCCGTGCAGCTGGATTGCGTCAGGCTCAACCTCGTGCAGGACGTCTTCGAAGAGGTCTTCATCGGGGTCGACTAGGAGAATAACGGATTGCAGGCCGAGGTCTTGAGCGAACTCTGACAGACTGCAAACTTCGTCTAATCCATCCTCGCCCTCACCAAGCAAATTGCGCGGGCTTTTGGGGTATAGAACAAAGCCAACCCAATCGGCGCCAGCCTCTGCTGCCGCACGAATATGGGCCGTATCTGTCAGTCCGCAAATCTTTACCTGAGCCATGGCGCGTCTGGTGCTTGGGGTGCGACTATGAGTCAAGCGAATTTGGCGTCAATTATCGAAGCGTTAACTCTCTTTCAAAGGGTTTCAGTAGATATGAGTTGGCGTGCTGACCTCACCCAGGCAGCGACGGACACAATCAAAACAAATGCCTGAGGCACCCATGATCGAGATGATTCTCGCGCCTGTTGTGCAGGTCTCCGTGTTGGAGGCCAGCGCCGCCCAAAACCAAACCCTTCCCGATGGAGCGCGGCGAATGTTGTCCGCTGCCGTACGCCTTGATGATCCGGGTCAGTTGGATGCAGTGATCAACGCCGCCAAGCTCGCCTTTCCAGATGCGCACGACGCGATTGAAGGATTTGTGGTGGAGCTGCAAGAGCCGACAGAGCCGCTCACCGTTGAAGCCTTTGTTGTCACCGGTACGCCGCCAGAACCGCCAAAATACAACTTTCTGGAAAATCTCGAAGGCCGGTTGGATTTGAACGCGGCCTATACTGACGGCAATACCGATACCTCAAATTTGGGCGCCCTGTTCAAAGCCAGCTTGAAGCGCGAAACGAATATCCACCGTGTCGAAGCGTATGCGAATACGGGCCGGGCCAATGATCGGCGCACGCAAGAAAACTGGGGCGCCTCTTATCAAATGGACACGCTGTGGACCGATGACATTTTTGGATACACGCGCGTGTCTTATGACAGCGATCAGTTTTCAGGCTTCGACTATCGCGCCTTTGCGGGCGCCGGTGCGGGTTACTATTTCGTTCAAGAAGAAAAGCTCTCGCTGCGCGGCGAAGTTGGTCCCGGCTATCGATACTCCCGCGAAGCCAATAGCAGCGAAGAAAGTGGCGATTGGGTCCTTTATGGCGCGGTTGATACGAAATGGGACCTTCTAGATGGCTGGCGCTTGGAGCACGACTCGAAACTGACCCTGTCCGAACCAAGCACAACGGTGTCTTCAAGGTCCCAATTGAGCACAGCGCTAACCGAAGCCTTACGGGCAGGCTTAGCCTATGAAGTTCAGTTCGAAGAAGATCCGCCAAATGCGCGAGAGAATGTCGACACGACGCTGAAATTCAACGTCTCCTACGGATTTTGAGTTTCATAAGTGGACTCTGTAAGCTAGCGTTGATCAAACCCTAGCGCGCGCAAGACTCCTTTTGCGGTATGCTGGTCAAACTTGGCTCTAAGTTTGATATAAGGACCCTCGTTGCGATATTTGGCCGCCTCAAAGTCGGCATCATCGAAACCTGAGACGTTGTAGCCGAGGCTCACCCAAGTATTGTCTGCGGGCGTGAAACCCACGCTCGGGCCGAAAGACCAGACCTCGGTGTCGGAGCCATTATTCGACGCCCACGTTGTTTGGAGGCCGATGTCGACCTTTTGACTGACATCATGACGAATCTCGGCACCCAGCAGATGGGTCGCCCCTGATGCTGTTGCGCCCGCAAATTCGGCATCGACATGCTTAATGCCGTGATAGACGGAAAGCTGGGTTTGATCGTTGAGCATCGCGTTGATTGCGAGATTGTTCACGATCTTAGACCGCTCCTGAATCCCGTCTTCATTAGATTGGCCGATATCAAGGCGATTCAGAACAACCAGGCCTTCGCCTTTTGGGCGCCACGCTGCGCCGATGCGGACGTCCGTATCGACCAGGTCAGGTTGGCCTTTGAGAGATTCTTCCTGGTGGCGGGCTGCCGCCGAGAAAGACAGCGTTTTCGTGATCTCGCGGGCGCCGCCCACGACGGCGACGAGGCGGCTGCCCGTTGTGCTGTCTCGTGTGTCAACACGACCCGAACCAGCCATGTTTTCAGTTTGGTAGCTGGCGCCAAGATAGGCGGACGTATAGGCCTCAGCTTGGGTCAGTGGGCTACGCACACCATCTTCAAGTGGGCTGATTGCGGCATCAGCCGTCGGGTCGAGGGGCGCATCGCTACCGTCGACTTTGGTACGCCGAGCAAAACCGCCGCCAAGAGTCCATGCGTCATTGACCTGCCAAACTTGGTCGACGCCAACCGTGGCCCCGATGCGGCGTCCGCTATCATTCGTGATCATATCGGTGCTTGCGCGCACTTGTGTGCCGCCACTCGGCTCCCAAGTCAGTCCAGCAACTGTATTCTGGCCAGACGCATTCGTGCCATTTGTGATCTCATGGCGCAGATTTGCGGTGACGCGTTTGCCCAGCGTCTTATCCGCCCCCAGCACCGTGCGGCCAGGGAAGAGTGAGGCTTCATCATTATTCTTTTCGCCGCGCTGGATTGGGGTTTCCCAAACCGCGCTGACCGAAAGGCCTTGATCGACAAAGGTTTTACGCAAGCCAGCAAGCAAAAGTACGGATTCACGGCGCTCGGTTGCATCTCCGAATTCTTCAGAGACGGCGCGAAGTCCCCCGCTGATACCAAAGGTCTGGCTATCTCGCTGGAGGACGAGATCGGCTACATTGCGCTGCGAGTCCTGGCTAAGATTGGTTTCTTGATAGGCTTGCGCCGTGATACGTGTTTCAGACCGATCTGAACCGTCTTCGTTGATGCTTGAGCCGATTTCGGCACTCAGGTCGGCGCCAATCCGTCGGATGGCATTTGTTGAGGACGCCTGCTGGCCGAGCCCGAACCCTTCCGATTCCTCGCGGATATAGCCGGTTGCGAGTAGTTTCTCGGTTCTGTGCTCGGCGACCAATAAGATGGCGTCAGCCGTCTCGGTTCCCGCTTCGGTTTCAACATCGGATTTTGCCACCTCGGCGCGCACTTCGGTGCGTTCATTCAAGCGAAGCGTTAGATCCGCCGCCACCAAGGTCGAGCCATCGGTTTGAACGGAACCTGCATCTTCTTCACGGATGAAGGTCGCGCCGGCTTGAACTTTACCATCCAAGAAGCGCTTTTCTGCCCTCAGGCCGGCCGTGATCCCGCGTTCTGCGGCCTCTGACGTTTCATAGTCGATCACGATCACGTTCGGGTTGAGCCCAGCATCCGTTGCGGACACGGGCTGGCGAAAGAACAGCTCACCGGTCGTATAGTCGATTTCATAATCGCTATATCGGTTCAGTAGGCGCTCCCTGACAATCACGTCTGGGCGCAAGCGATCGCGCGTTTCAATCGTGATGATCTCTGACGAGCGCACGAGCGGGGCGACGCTTAGCCGGTAGGGTCCGGACGTCCCATCAGCCGCGATTTCGTCTTTGATGAAGCTTTGATTGGTTTCAGATGCAAAGGCGGTGACGGAAGTGTCCTCGCTCTCATAATCGGCCTTCAGACCCGAGAGGCGGCGCGTGTAACGGCCGAGCTCTGTCTCCGTGAATCCTGTTTCAAAGTCGCCAAATACGGCTTGGAACGTGTTCTTCTCGAGCTTCACATAGACCGGATACTGGCTCTCTGCATTGTTGTACTGCCAGGTCCGATCACCGTACAAAGTGTAATAGGCATTGGGGTCGATCTCGTCGAACACTTCACGGTCTTGGCCGCCGCGCCGCTTCGCTGTATCGACGGCAAGTGTCAGCAACCAGTCGCCTTTGATGACGCCTTTAGCGAAGAACGCGACGCGCCCGTCACTTGATAGCTCATCAATGCGCCGACCCTGCGCACCTTCGAGTTCAGTTGCCATGCCCTCGACCTCGGCAACGCCAACGACAATCCAATCGCGCTTTTCGGGTGCGAGCCAGACATCGATGTCTTCATAGCTGCCATCTTGCAGCAGAACCTGCAGCCGCACGCGCCCAGACTCAAGGGTTGGCTCAAGCTCGACATATGCGATCCCATTCGCGCCAACACGTACGCCGGAAACGGCAGAGAAGGCCGCGTTAACAGGAGCTTCGAACTCTTCTTCAGCTTCCTGTGCGAGGCGATAAGGATCTGCGACGCTGATTTCTGCGAGGCGTCCCTCGTGGACGGGGTGACCGTCTCCATCCTCAAGCCGGATGGCAATGCGCGGCTTGGTTCGGCCATCGGCCACCAGGATGGATTGATCATCGACGTGTTGCGCACGACTAACTTCATCCACAAACCAGACTTTGCGAACGCTCTCTTCAAGCAGTGCGCCGTTCGCGTCGTAAAGACGGGCGACGAACGTGTTTTCACCGCGCTGGATATCGACACCGGCCCAGCGCGAAATCGCAACATCTCGTGTGGAAGACAAGTCTTTGCCGGAATAGTTCAGCCCTGGAACAGGGCGTCCGTTCAGGTCGACACGGACGCGGCCTTTGGGTTCGTGCAGGAGACCCAGATTCATGGAACGACCTCGCGGTGTTTGATCCGTTGACGGATAAACCCATTCCAGACCAGACGGCGCTTGAGCATCAAGCCAATCTTTGCCGAATAGATCCTCATCCCGGGTTTTCGCCACATCCAGTGGTTCGGGCTTAGACACCGCGTCAGTACGCTTCAAATAGAAGTTCGCGCGCCAAATCGTACCGCCCTGAGCATCGACGAATTTCGACAGTGCGCTTCCAGCATATCGTGTGTTTTCTTCACAGATGATCGGTTCATAGCCCGCCGGTAAAGTGGCTTCATCAACTTGAACGACGTGCGTGCCCGGTCGGATCCCTTCAAAATGGAACTGCCCATTCTCATCCGTCACAACGTAGCGACCAGTCTCCATATAAAGCCGCACACCGGGGACGCCGTCGCCGTCTAGGATTGATCTTGCCCAGGCCTCGTCGGGCTGACAGGCCGCTTCCGCGACCCGGCCAATAATCGTCAGTCTTGAGGTCAGCAGATCCTCTTCAATATATACAGCCGCATCGGCGCGATTTGACACTGGCAATCCGCTGCCGCTGGTGGCGACTACGGTGTTAATCGCTTCTCCGAGCGGGGCGTTTGGCCCAATCGCTGCGAGATAGGTCAATTGTGCGGTTTCACTTAGCGAAAGCGCGTCTAAGGCAATCGTCAACTGGCGCCCGTTCTCAGAGATTTCAGGCTCTGGGGCAGGGGCTCCGTTGAGGCGCAACGAGCCTTCTGAATAGCGGAATCCCTCCGGCAGCGTGTCTTGGATCAGGACCGGCGCGCTCAAGGCACCGACATTTTCCACATCCACGGTATAGCCAACAAAATCCCCAACCGCGGCCTGCGCCACGGATGCACGCTTCACAATGTTGAGGTCTGATGCTGGGTCTAATGGAATGTCTAAGCTAATCGGCCCGGTCGCAGAGACAACAAACTCCTGTGCAAAAGAGGCATCCGTCCAAATATCGAACGGCGCATTGGGCAGGGCTTGCAGATCTGTGGCGGTCCGCGCAGACGGAAAGTCATATCCAATCGGCGCATCAACCTCGAACCGGTACCGTCCAGGGACCAGAATCGGAAAGAAGAATGTCCCGGTCGAGGCCTGATAAGCTAGGCCATTGGAATCGGCTGTCGGTACGCCCGACTCGACTGTCGATGGAAAGCTCCCGCTGCCATCGATTGCCATGACGTTGGCGGGTTCTCCGGTCAGCGCATCTACAATCGTGATGCTGGCGCCGTCCAGAAGAGCGCCCGTGGTGCTGTCGAAGATACGTCCAAATGGATTGATCAGTGCCGTATCAACGGACACTTCGGTATCATCAAACGGATCTATGTAAGTTGCAGTCAGCTGCGCGTTTTGCGGCGCTGTCAGCGTGTCATCAAATCGCGGGGTTGTCGTCGCTGTACTTGGGAAGAAGCCGTAGAAATGTCCTGAATTGGGCTGGTCTTCATACAGTCTAAGTGTCACTTCATCGCCGCTATCGGCAATCACGGTGATCACAACGGTTTCGATGCGGTCGGCATTTCCATTTTGGCCTATATCGACGACGCGGACGACAATTAGTTCGCCAGAGAAATAGGTCTCCGCCGGGACTAAGTTTGCTGGCGCGGAAATGTCCAAAGGCTTCTGTTGAAACACTGAGACTGCTTCAAAGGATCGAAATGGCCCGTTGAGTTCACCAGTTGGACTGAAGTCCGACCCGTTCAAGTTGACCAGAATGGCATCTGGTGCGTTCGCGACAATTCGGAAAAATTCGATCTCCGAAGGAGTCCGCCGCGCCTCGATCGTAAACGCTGCTTCATTGGTTGGGAAGGACAGCGTACCGGCGCCGGTTTCTTGAGAAACAATAGCTGTATTGGACACACGATCGCCAATATCGGCGAGTGCCGAAGGCGATATTGCCGTCATTGCGAGGCAGGCATACGCGCACCACCGCAAACCGGCTACGATGCGCTTCCACCCGAAGCTCATCCCCGATTCTCCACCATCACGCGGTGACCTCTTTTGGGTCTATCCGCTAGCTCAATAAGTGGGCAGATCTATCGCTGCCCTATTGGTGAGACACTAGGACAGTATGGTTACTATTTGCCTTACAGGGCGCTGATAATTCGGAGTTTTTTTGACTTTTTGGGGTGTGAGCAGTACCTGCTCCCGCTGTATTCGGCATGAAAAAGCCCTGGCGCGAGGATCGCGCCAGGGCCTGATTTTCGACGCTTGAAGGCGTCTATTTTACTTCAGCGCGGATCACGATCTGTCCGATCTCGCCGGCCGCTAGCGTTGCGTCGGTCAATTGGATCACACAGGTCGTTGTGCCATCGCAATCGCGGTCGGCTGGTGTTGCAGGTACAGATAGAACCGGTCCTGCGCCGCCAACTCCGGAATCGTCTTCAAAACCCGTCCCGGTCGTGGTTGCGAGGCTCGCTGCCACGAAACTGACCTCGGCTGGCAAGATGTCGTCGATGACAAGGTTTGTCGCCGTCGCGGTGATCCCATTATTTTCGACCTCGATGACATATTCCACACACGAGCCTGGAACAGCCTTCGCATTGGCGACCGGGGTTGCAGTGTCACAGTCGGTGAGTCCAACAAATGGATCATCCGTACCTGGCTCTTTGATCACGGTCACCGTTTTGGTCGCGGTCAAATCCGCAGCCTCAACTTGGATGATGCCAGTCGCCGCAAACAAGCCATCAGCGACACCCGCAGCTTCCGCCGCGGCCACGCCGACGCCGTCCGCGAGAACGTTTTGCGCATTCCCCGTCAGCACATTAGTGCCACCAGAGGCCGCAGTTACCGCGCCTGGCGTTGTTGAGGTTTCAAGCAAAAACGCTGTTGGATCCCGCACTTCGGCAACCAGTGTGATGTCGTCAGTGCTTGTATCTCCAAGTCCGGCCGGGACCGATCCCTGGACCTGGACAAAGACGCGAACGCCTTTTGGGACGTCAGCTGTAAATGACGCAGATCCTGCCGCCGTTCCAATCGGTGTTTCGGTCAGAACCGAATAGCTGCCATCATCGGCGATGCCATTATCATCCGCATCAATGAGATAACGAATGATCAAGCCAGTAGAGTCGAACGTCGTCGCCCCAGAGTCCAAATCAGCAACCGAGAATGAAAAGGCTGCCGTGTCATTGCCTTCATTCAGCACTTCAAATGTCAGGGTGGCATCAATGCCTGCCGCTGTCGCTAAGGTGCTGTTAGTGGCTGTTACGATCAGGTCGATCTTTCGGTCGACCGTAAACAGTGTTGGCGTGCCTTGCACCGTGGCCCCAGCTGGGGGGGTGACACTGTCATTAGTAATGATCGGTTGGGCTGTGCCAGAGACACTATAGCTCAACTCGAACGTATTTGAGACCGAGGTCCCAGCTTCAGTTAAATCATTTGCTGCATGCGCAGCTCCTGCCAGGCCAAGGCATACCGCCGCAGCCAGGCTTGAACGGAGGGTCATCCCCCGCACCTGTGAATAGCTCATTATCCGCCCGCTCCAATTATCGTTTTAAAGCTTGGGGAGAGCTTGGCACAGAACTCTTAACATCATCCAAAAGCTAATGCGCTTTGTGAAATTTCGCCTATCGGCATGTCGATGCGGCTCGGTCAATCGCGGCCGAAGAGCCTTTTAATGAGAAGTGATATGTCACGCGCGTGTTGCGCGAAGACGTGGCTTCGACCCGCAATTCGCTGCCTCGCTTGAGTTGCCGCACCAGCGGGGCATCATCGCTGTCTTGCGCGAAGGCTTCACGACCGACGCCAAACAAGGTCCAGTCCGAACGTCCGATTTTTGCTTTACCGGGCAGATCGCCGCGCAGTTCATAGCCCACCTTAAGGCTTGGCTGATTGCGCGCTTTTCCGGATTGCCAGTTCGAAACATAGAACCAGACATCGCCATGGTCGGCTGATTTCGGCGCTTTGTCTGTTGCTTGGGTCGCCGCGTAACACAGGCGTTCACCGCCAACACTCTCTGTAAAAACCACCCAATCGGAGTATTGTCGCACCACGGATGGGCTTGCTGATGCGGCCAAGACCTCAGCGCTAAATGCCATACCGAGAAGGGCGAGAGCAAGCCGGTGCATATAAATTCTCCTACATGCAATAAAATATATAGCCAGGGACGAAATTCTTATGTAATCTCGATAGGGCTGAAATAAGACACACTAGATTAACGGGCGATTATGAGTTTGTTGTCTCGCAAAGGTTGCAATTCTTCCGGTTTAGGCGCTTTATACGAGTGTGAAGCGGCCCAGGGGAAACAGGTGTCCCTCGAAACCACAGGTAGCGACCCGTCCGAACGGGAGCGTCTAGCGGATTGCATTGAGCAAATCGCAGGGGCTCAATCGCGTCCGGCGTTTGCGGAAGTGTTCGAGTATTTCGCGCCGCGCCTGAAAAGCTATTTGATGCGCCTGGGCAGTGATTCTTCGAGCGCTGAAGAGATCATGCAAGAGGTCATGCTCAATGTCTGGCGCAAGGCGGGCCAATATGATCGGCGCCAGGCGTCCGTCTCAACTTGGATTTTCCGCATCGCCCGCAACCGGCGTATCGATACGCTACGGCGAACCAATAAGCCTGAACTGGATGCTGAAGATCCAATGTTACAGCCAGCACCGGCTGAACAACCTGATATTACGGTCAATCGCGCGCAATTGGAGACCAAAGTGCGAGGCGTGATTGAAACTCTGCCGGAGGAACAGCTCGTCCTCCTAAAAGCGGCCTTTTATGAAGGGCTTTCTCATTCCGAAATCGCGAAATCCTTTGGGCTGCCATTGGGCACCGTGAAGTCTCGTATTCGCTTGGCATTCATGCGTTTACGTGGCTCTTTGGAACGCGATCACTGAGTATATGACTGCAATCTGGAGCTGCATTTGCTTGACGATAACCTTGATCCGACAATATCGCCAAAACAGAGTGATAGTTTCGAGGAGCGCGCCACGCCAATGGGCAAAGCGACGATCAATGATTTTGGCGAAGTCTACAGCAGTTATGCAGCGGGCTGCCTAGACCCGGCCTTCTGCCTTTTGGTGGAAACGCAATCGGCCCTGCGACCTGAAGTGGCGCGGGCTGTTGCGCGCGCGGAGACAATTGCTGGCGTGTTTTTCGAAACCGAGGAGCGCACTGCTGTGAGTGCCGGTGCGATGGATACCGCCCTAGCGATGATTGATGCATTCGAGTTAGGTGAGCGCCCAAAGACGCGCGTGCAGGCTGCGACGCTCGCGGGGGAAGGCTTGGACGAATTGCTCGATCTGCCAGAGCCCCTACGGGAGACCGCTCTGACCTCGTTCCAAACCAATAAGTGGCAAGGCCTCACGCAAGGTATTCGCCGCCTTAAACTCGACGCAGGCAGCAGCGCAGAAGTCGAACTTTACCGCATCGAGCCAGGCTGCACCGTACCAAGGCACAGCCACAAAGGCAGCGAGTTTACTTTGGTCGTATCGGGTGGCTTCAGCGATGAAAGTGGATCATTCGGGCCAGGCGATATCAGCCTCAAAGGTCCAAACGATACGCACCAGCCAACTGGCGACATGGACGGCGTTTGCTATGCCCTTGCCGTGCGCGATGGCGGTCTGAAATTCACCGGTATGATGGGGCTGATCCAGCGCCTGGTAGGCCAGTAGCTATCGGTTACTAGCGCACAATCTCAAACTTACGTGTTCCAAAGACGCTGAGCACCTGTTTCAGGTCGCGGCCACGTTTCAAAATCTGTCCTTGTGCGCCAAGGACAGAATAAGCACCTTGCATGCGCGCCAAGGCTGGCGTCTTCACGACCGTCCAATTTGGCGTTTCGGCATGGCGTCGGAAGATCGCAAACACCGCCTGGTCTTTGTGAGCTCCGACAGCATAATCCTTCGCCTGGCCCGACATCACCAAGCGTCCATATACGTCGAGAATCAGGTTCATTTCCGTACGGTGAAACGCGATTTTGGGGCGTTGCTGCGGTTTTTTGAGGGGCGTTATTTTGCTCATGAAGCGCGTATTCGTTACAGTTAACCTTGTCGTGACGCATT